>FWWM01000018.1_pt1:0-415000 | contig 481089 bp, 448 predicted proteins | sample 2228351 | NCBI WGS metagenome assembly FWWM01 (sample SAMEA103939774, study PRJEB20133) | metagenome | reverse complement strand
TAAGATGTTTCAGTTCGCCTGGTTCGCTCATACCTACTTATTTTTTCTGTAGGCTGTGTTTCGGGTTGCCCCATTCGGATACCTCCGGCTCTATGCTTGCTTCCAGCTCCCCGGAGCGTTTCGTCGGTCGCCACGTCCTTCTTCGCCTCTGTGTGGCTAGGTATCCCCCGCAAGCCCTTTTTTGCTTGACCGATTTTTTCTTTGTCTGTGCTTTTACTACCTACGCTTGTGTATGCAGTTTTCATGGTTCTGGCTGGGTGAAGTTGCTTCCCAGCAGTCTTCTTTTGTTGCCCAGAAGTTGCTGGTTGCTTTCCCTTTTTCCCTGGAGGTAAGGAGGCTCGAACTCCTGACTTCCTGCTTGCAAAGCAGGCGCTCTCCCAACTGAGCTATACCCCCTTGTCTGGGCCATCCTGGACTCGAACCAGGGACCTCACCCTTATCAGGGGTGCGCTCTCACCTCCTGAGCTAATAGCCCCCGAACCTTTTCATAGTTGGAAGCTTCACGACTGCTGTTGGCGTTGCCTTCGACCTGGTTTGACCTGCCCGGCGCTTTGCTGTTTTTTGTCCTCGCTGCGCCTGGCAGCTTGGTCTCCCTAAAAAGGAGGTGATCCAGCCACACCTTCCGGTACGGCTACCTTGTTACGACTTCACCCCAGTCACCAGTCCTGCCTTCGGCGTCCCCTTCTGTTGCCAGTTTGGGTAACGACTTCGGGCATGACCAGCTTCCATGGTGTGACGGGCGGTGTGTACAAGGCCCGGGAACGGATTCACTGCAGTATGCTGACCTGCAATTACTAGCGATTCCTCCTTCACGCAGGCGAGTTGCAGCCTGCGATCTGAACTGAGCCTTCGTTTCTGGGATTTGCTTAACTTCGCAGTCTCGCTGCCCTTTGTCGAAAGCATTGTAGTACGTGTGTAGCCCAGGACGTCAGGGGCATGCTGACTTGACGTCATCCCCACCTTCCTCCGGTTTGTCACCGGCAGTCTTCTGAGAGTGCCCAACTTTGTTGCTGGCAACTCAGAACGAGGGTTGCGCTCGTTGCGGGACTTAACCCAACATCTCACGACACGAGCTGACGACAGCCATGCACCACCTGTGTTCCGGTTCCCGCAGGCACTCTTCTGTTTCCAGAAGATTCCGGACATGTCAAGCCCTGGTAAGGTTCTTCGCGTTGCATCGAATTAAACCACATACTCCACCGCTTGTGCGGGCCCCCGTCAATTCCTTTGAGTTTCACACTTGCGTGCGTACTCCCCAGGCGGGATACTTAACGCGTTAGCTACGGCACTGCATGGGTCGATACACGCAACGCCTAGTATCCATCGTTTACGGCTAGGACTACTGGGGTATCTAATCCCATTCGCTCCCCTAGCTTTCGTCCCTCAGTGTCAGTGACAGCCTAGCAGGGCGCTTTCGCCACCGGTGTTCTTCCTGAACTCTACGCATTTCACCGCTACACCAGGAATTCCCCCTGCCCCGAATGCACTCTAGTTCTGCAGTTTCTACTGCCTGTCTCTGGTTAAGCCAGAGCCTTTGACAATAGACACACATCACCACCTACGGACGCTTTACGCCCAATCATTCCGGATAACGCTTGCATCCTCCGTATTACCGCGGCTGCTGGCACGGAGTTAGCCGATGCTTTTTCCTCAGGTACCGTCATTTCTTCTTCCCTGAGAAAAGAGGTTTACAACCCAAGGGCCTTCTTCCCTCACGCGGTATTGCTCCGTCAGGCTTTCGCCCATTGCGGAAAATTCCCCACTGCTGCCTCCCGTAGGAGTCTGGGCCGTGTCTCAGTCCCAGTGTGGCTGTTCGTCCTCTCAGACCAGCTACCGATCGTCGCCATGGTAGGCCTTTACCCCACCATCTAGCTAATCGGACGCGAGCTCCTCTTGTGGCGCTTTCGCTTTCACCTCCCGGCACATCCGGTCTTAGCCACCGTTTCCAGTGGTTATCCCGAACCACAAGTTAGATTCTCACGCGTTACTCACCCGTCCGCCACTGTCTGTTTCCAGACCGTTCGACTTGCATGTGTTATGCATACCGCCAGCGTTCATCCTGAGCCAGGATCAAACTCTCCGTTTCTCTGGCTTTTCTTTTCTTTTCTTTTAATTCTTTTCCGGCAACTTCTCTTCCCGTCGTCTCGCTTTCCAACTATGCTTTTTTCATGGTTCGGTTGTCGATGAGCTTTTTCCGTCAGTTAGTCGGTCGCTCGCTGTAGCTTTCGCTCATCAGGCACTATCCTATACTAGCTACTGTATTTGTTGTTGTCAACTGTTGAGCCAATTTTTTTGCCGAAACAATCTCAAGCTATTGGTAGAAAATATTTTAGATAGCTCCAACATTTGAAACAGACCCATTTAGACCCATTTAAAAGGAAAACATCAGATTGTGAGCAGTTTTATCTTACCTTCTTGGCTGGTACTGGACCGATTATTGCATGACTGGTTGCTGGAAGATATTGGTAGGGGCGATCGCACCACTGCATCCATAATGTGCGCAAATGCAAAACAAGGAAAAGCAACTTGGACAGCAAAAGCACACGGGGTAATTGCCGGTTTACCTCTAGCCGCAAGGATATTCCAGCTTCTCGATCCAGAAGTTAGTTTCGACACTATTGTTGCAGAAGGCGAGCAGTGCGAACCAAAACAGGTAATAGCACAAATCAAAGGAAGCCTAGATGCATTGCTAACGGGGGAAAGAGTTGCCCTCAACTTAGTTATGCACCTAAGCGGTATTGCAGCATTAACGCGACAATACGTCGAAAAAATTGCAGATTTGCCTGCCAAACTAGTTGATACGCGCAAAACAACACCAGGACTGCGGTTGCTAGAAAAATACGCTACCAGGGTAGGGGGAGCGACAAATCACCGCATGGGGTTAGACGATGCAGTGATGATCAAAGACAATCATATTGCAGCAGCTGGAGGAATTGCAGAAGCGATCGCTCGCGTTCGCAAGCACATTCCCTATCCTTTGACAGTAGAAATAGAAACGGAAAGTTTGGACCAGGTAGAACAAGCCTTGCAGCACAAAGCTGACATCATTATGCTAGACAATATGCCCCTGGAGATAATGCGCCAAGCGGTACAAATGATTCGTCAGCAAAACGGACAAGTAAAAATAGAAGCTTCTGGAAACATCACCCTAGAGACAATTCGTCAAGTAGCAAAAACAGGAGTAGATTACATTTCCACAAGTGCTCCGATTACACAGTCAAAATGGTTGGACATAAGTATGAAGATCGAGTAAATTATCCACTAACCCAGTCGAGCAAAACATAAAATGTCAGCATAACAGCCAATGCCCACGTTCACCCTGCGCAAACCACCAAATCCAGACGCAATAGTAACATTAACTCTGGCTTTGACAGCAGAAGAACGTACCCGCAGTCGCCATCGTTTTGAAACGGAAGACGGACAAACTGTTTTTTTGCGCTTACCCAGAGGAACGGTGCTGCAAGACGGAGATATTCTTGAAGATGAAGTAACCGGTAGTGTAGTCAGAATTACTGCTAAACCGGAACAAGTCCTTACCGTTACCGCTCAAACAACGCTTTTATTACTAAAAGCAGCCTATCATTTGGGAAACCGTCATATACCAGTAGAAATAAAAGCCAACTATTTACGGCTATCTCCCGATCCAGTTTTGCGCGCGATGCTGGAAAACATGGGACTGCAAGTTTGCGAGGAAATTTCCCCCTTTCAGCCAGAAGCAGGTGCTTATGGACACCGTCACCCTCACTAACAACAATCTTTTGCATCTGTTGCAATTGGCAAGTTCAGCTTTGCCTACAGGAGCATACACTTATTCTGAGGGTCTGGAAACCTTGGTTGCAAATAGCACAATCACCACTCCAGAGCACCTGAAACATTGGTTGGAGATGGAATTGTCGTACGGAGCTATCCGTCTAGAAGTTGCAGTAATGGTACGAGCATATAAATCAACGATAGCGAAAGATTTCCAAACCTTATCAAATTGGAATGATTGGTTGTCAGCAGTTAGAGAAACCGAAGAATTGCGCACTTCTAGTTTTGGGATGGGGCGATCGCTAATGCGTCTTTTGGTAGAATTGCAACCTGCTCTCAAGCCCATCGCTAACGCTGTTGGTTATCCTTGCAATTATGCCATCGCCTTTGGTGTGGGAGCAGCCCATTGGCAAATAAACATACAAGCAGCTGTTTTGGGATATCTCCACAATTGGGCTAGTAATATCATCACCGCAGGCGTCAAACTCATCCCTATTGGTCAAACAGCAGGACAACAGCTGTTGTGGGAGTTACATCCACTACTGAGCGCTGCAGCACTAGAAGCGATCGCTGTCGAAGATGATAATTTATATTGTTGCAGTTGGGGTTTATCCTTAGCAAGCATGAAGCACGAAACACTTTACACAAGATTATTTAGAAGTTAGAGCAAAATGGGGACACGGGGAAAACTATCAACTAACTACTAGTACAACCATGAGCGCTTTTCGAGTTGGAGTTGCTGGTCCTGTTGGTTCAGGAAAGACTGCTTTAGTTGATGCATTGTGTAAAGCAATGCGCAACCAGTATCAGATTGCAGTGGTAACAAACGATATTTACACAAAAGAAGACGCACAATTTTTAGTGCGTTCCCAAGCTTTACCCAGCGATCGCATTGTCGGAGTCGAGACTGGTGGTTGTCCTCACACCGCTATTCGCGAAGACGCTTCGATAAATTTAGCAGCTATTGAACAATTAGAAACAGTTTTTCCTGATTTAGACTTAATCTTTCTAGAAAGTGGCGGCGATAATTTAGCTGCTACTTTTAGTCCTGAATTAGTCGATTTAACAATTTATGTCATCGATGTTGCAGCCGGTGATAAAATTCCTCGTAAAGGTGGTCCAGGGATTACAAAATCAGATTTACTGGTAATAAATAAAATTGATTTAGCTCCTTATGTTGAAGCTAATTTAAATGTTATGGAACAGGATGCCAAAAAAATGCGCGGGCAGAAACCATTTATTTTTACAAATTTAAAAAATCAACAAGGACTGCCAGAGATAATTGAATTTATATCAACACACCTGTGCTAATTTATCCCAACTTCAATACTAATCTGTACCAGACCAACTCCACACTGGGTTGCCCGCCCTCACACCTTTTTTGACAATAGAGGTAGTATAATTACTAGCATCTTGGTTGCCCGTCATATCTAGAATTAAATAAACCTTACCATTCTCAAATCTGACGCGCAAATGAGAATGGGAATTATATACTTCACCGTCATATTTAGTTATTCTGCCACTAGCAACACATTCTCGAAAGGTAGGTTTAAGATTGGCTACCCAAGTCACGCTAAAACGGTCGGAAGCAGCGATCGCAAATGGCCCTGCAAAAGAGTTTAGTTTGGCTTGACCGTTGATTGTATATCCCCCTTCTGAATAAGGTGCGGGCTCTTCTATAACAGTCAATTTTTGAGGACAATTAGCTTCAGGTAGGTCTACCGATTTAAAAACACTTAATTCTACCTGACTTGCTTCGACTAATGTTATGGGCAAAAAAGCAAATACTGCGCCTCCCAAACTCCAGAGCAAAATTTTATTCATTATTTTTCCTCAGTAAAGCTATAGTAGTTAAGCAAAAACATGTCATTTACAAATAACAAAAATATTCAAAAAAGGTAGGAATTAAAAATTGAGGATTGAAGATAATTGTTTATCCTAATTTTAATTCCTTGCCCCCAGTAATTTAGCTCTAATGCACCTGGCAATTCCAAATTTCTAATATCATATGCTACTATTAACCAAATGCCAAGTAGTACAACAACACAAAATTAATTAAAGGAATAATCATTAATACAATTAGCCAGGGATTTTTACCTAGTTTTTTAATGATGTTGATCAAGGCAATAATTAAAAAAACTAAAGCAACGAAATTAATTAGAGGAATGAATAACCCAATAATCCACCAAGGTGATTGGCCTCCAGCTTTATACATTATCCAGACATTTAAAATCGGAATCCAAGCAAACCAGGCATTTGGTTCTCCTAGCTTTTGATAAATTTTATAAAAGCAATAGGAACCAAACAAATAACATGCGATTGCAATAATGGAATTTAGCAATCCTTCTCCACTAGAACCTGGTCTTGTTTGAGCTAGATAATAATTTATTAAATTCCAATGTGCTATGTGCATGAGAATTATCTGTTTTGAAAATAATCATTGTTAATTCTTTATCATAGAAATCTCTATCCAGGTAATAATTTAAACAAAAATTCGCTTTTTTGTAATTAAAACGATACAATAATAAGTTTTTTAACTATCGCAACTTACCTGCAAGGTCCTGATAAATTAAATAAATTCAAAAAACAACTAGTTATCAGTTAAGCTGTTGTACGAAACGCTAGCAGTAACAGCGAACTTGCACAGTTACTTTTGCCTGTATAGCTGTAACTTACAGTAGTAAAAGATAATTTGGTAAGTAGTACTGCTAAGCAAACATAGCAGCAATGGCTAAACACACTCTCAAAGCTACAAAAGAAACAGTACACTTGGGTGGTTTCTCGCATATTTTGGAACCAGCACTAACAGTCGAATCCGGAGATACAGTAGAGATTGAAACTTACACTGGTTACTATATCTACGAAAAAGCTCCAGCTGAATTTCTTACCTCAGAATTTTTAGATATCTGCCGAAATCTGTCACCAGAACGTAAAGTTGCAGAGGGACCGCATTTACTGACAGGACCGATTTATGTCACAGGAGCAGAACCAGGAGATGTTTTAGAAGTTAGATTAGAAGAAATAAAACCAAGCTTACCTGTTGGTTTCAATGCTATTCGTACAGGTTGGGGAGCTTTATCCCACGAATTCGATCAACCAGCTTTAAGGTTTATTCCTCTTGATATAGAAAATAGTGTTGCTGAATTTCCCCAAAACAGTGGTATAAAAATTCCCCTCAAACCTTTTTTTGGTATCCTTGGCGTTGCTACACCAGAAGCACAACGTTCTTCGATTCCTCCTGGTTGCTATGGTGGCAACATTGATAATCGTCAATTACAAGCAGGGTCAAGAGTATTCTTACCTATTTTTGTTCCTGGCGCTTTATTTTCCATAGGGGATGGACATGCTGCTCAGGGAGATGGAGAAGTGAATGTTACCGCCATTGAAACTTCGATGAACGGTACGATTCAACTTATACTTCGCAAAGATCTGCAATTGACAACGCCCGTTGCAGACACTCCTACTGATATTATCACTATGGGCTTTGGTCAAACTTTGGATGCAGCTTTGGAATTAGCTTTAAAAAATATGATTGATTTCCTGGTAAAATTTGTTCGATTGACACCAGAAGATGCCTACGTGTTATGCAGCTTAGTTGTAAATTTTGCCATCACCCAAGTTGTAAATAGTCCGCAAAAGGGTGTACACGGAATGCTAAATAAATCAATATTACCTAAAAATCTTGTGCTGCTGTAAAGTAGTAGATGCTTATAGGTTAGTAGTATAGTGGCTGGCAAAGAACTAACTACTAACTGCCAACTACTAATCTACTAACAAATGACTAATTGGTTACTTCTTGTTTTCAGCGGGTTATTATCAGGAATTCTGGCTGGATTCTTGGGTATTGGTGGTGGTACAGTCTTGGTACCTTTACAAGTAGCATTAGGGTACACGCCGGTGCAAGCAGTTGCTACGAGTAGCTTGGCGATCTTAATCACAGCTATTTCTGGCACCGTACAAAATTGGCGTATGGGTTATATTAACATCCAACGGGTAATTTTGTTAGGATTTCCTGCTCTGGTAACTGCACAAGTGGGCGTTTATTTGGCAAATATATTTCCTCCTAAACTTCTATTAATTGCGTTTGGTTTGTTGCTTTTATTAAATATTTATTTAGTCGAGTTACGCAAGCAATTGACTGCCAAACAAACACAAAGTCAACGACAAATATTTAACCCAGTAGTTTCTAGAATTCTGACAGGAGGAGCTGCGGGTCTGCTTGCAGGTTTATTTGGCGTTGGTGGTGGTGTAATTATGGTACCGCTACAAATTTTACTTTTAGCCGAACCAATTAAAGCAGCAATCCAAACTAGTTTGGGTGTGATCGTGATTACTGCTGTTTCGGCCACTATCGGGCATGCTGTCAGTCACAATATTTTATTTTTAGAAGGGTTAATTTTAGCATTAGGGGGACTTGTAGGAGTACAAATTAGCACTCGTTTTCTACCTAAATTACCAGATAAAGTTGTTAGTTTTGCATTCCGATTCTTGTTAGCAATTTTAGCAGTATATATGTTTTGGCAGGCTTGGCAGCGTAGTTGAAAAACGTTACTGCAGTGAAATTTTTTGTTGAAGATAGCTCCTAGAGCTAACACAGACAAGCAGCATATGATTTCCAACTTCTGGGATTTTTTTTGAGAAAAATAACAAAGAGCTAAAATCTAGCCTATATCAGTAAGAGAAATATTTTTGACCAAGTATGTCCAAGTAGCAAATATGGATCGTCGTCAATTTATCAAATATGTCTCTTTAGCGGGAGCAGGCTTTAGTTTTACTGCTTGTCATTCTACAAAATTAGCTCCTCAAAAGAATACGACATTACCCGTAACTTCGCCAGTAGTAGCGAAGGAACCTTTAAAGGTAGCATTTGTATATACGGGCTCAGTAGACGATTTGGGTTGGACCTATGCTCATGATTTAGGTCGCAGAGAAATGGAAGCAAGTCTTCCAGGAAAGGTCAGTTCTACGTTTGTAGAAAACGTTAGCGATCGCCCAGATGCGGAAAGGATTATTCGCCAACTAGCATTAGACGGTAACAAGTTGATTTTTGCCACTTCCTTTCGCTACAGGAGTACAACACTTAAAGTCGCCAAAGACTTTCCCAACATTTTTTTTGAACAATGTTCTGGTTACGGACATACTGCTAACGTCGGAAGTTATATGGGACGTTTTGAAGAGCCTCGTTACCTAACCGGGGCGATCGCCGGTAAAATGACTAAATCTAATATTATTGGCTTTATCGGAGCTTATCCTCTTCCAGAAATAATTCGGGAAATTAGTGCTTTTACACAAGGATTGCGAACTATCAATCCCAAAGCAAAAGTCAAGGTCATTTGGATCCAAAGCTGGTCTAATCCTGCCAAAGAAACAAAAGCGGCGCAAATTCTGGTAAATTTGGGTGCCGATATCCTCGCGCAACACACTAACTCTACTGCCGTAGTACAATTTGCAGAAGAAAAAGGTATCTTTGCTTTTGGCTGTAACACGGATATGAGTCAGTTTGGTCCCAAAGCACACCTGACCTCAGTCATCGGTAAATGGGGTAAATTTTATACAGATACAGCCCTAGCTGTGATGAACGGTCTGTGGAAACCTAAAAGCGTTTGGTATGGTATCGGTCAAGGAATGGTAGATATTTCGCCACTAAATCCAATCATTCCTCAAGATGTGCAAACTTTAGTAATGACTAAACGGGATGAGTTTATTAAAGGTATAGCCCATCCCTTCGACGGTCCGGTAAAAGACCAAAAAGGTGTATTAAGGATACCAAAGGGAAAGGTACTAAAGGATAAAGAACAGCTGGCTATGAATTGGTATGTTGAGGGAATTGAGGTGGAAACTATGAAGGTGAAATCCTAACTAAAGTGAAAGCACGCCGCTTATTATTTTTGTCTGTACTGTCACCCAGGTATGATAACGCGCATTAGTTGCGATCGCAGCCAACAAAAGTAACTTTCTTTCTAAAAGATAGGCGATCGCCTCGTATCTACTTCCCGTACTCCACGGTCAAAAAACCTCTGAAAATGCACGCACTAAAGCTTGAAAGCCTTCTTGCATCCCTTGGTGACATCTATACTGAAAATTTCAGGTAAAATTATTACAATCAACCCAGAAAGATATTTTTAAAGAAAATAATTCCCAACTACCTGAGCAGGCATAGTTTTGAGAAAATAGAGAATTGCCACAACTACACAATTGTTGCAACAATAGTTAAAATTTCCATCCGAAAATAAACAATAAAAGCATCATTTACTCAAGACACTTTTTCGGAAAAGTTGAACCAAATAAAAAAACAATCATTACTGCATTTTCTGGTACATGGCTTTACACAATTGGAGACGTAAACGGGGTGTTATACTCACAACCAAAGGTTTGCAAAAGCTTCAACAAGCAAAACGTCAGTCCGAAGCAAAAGAAAATTACGGAAATAGCTATACCTTGGAAGAAATGAGCGAATTATCAGGATTGTATACCAGTACAATCTCAAAAGTCTTAAATCGTGAAGGAGGAGTGGATAAAAAAACTATTGAAAAATTATTCTCCGTTTTTGAGTTGAAAATAGATAAAAGCGATTATTTAAACTCAAACACCCATCTCGATTGGGGAGAAGCAACCCCCACACCAATTTTTTACGGACGCAAACAAGAACTTGCCACCTTAGAGCACTGGATTCTCAACGAACGCTGTCGATTATTGGCCATACTGGGAATGGGTGGTATTGGTAAAACTACCTTATCGATCAAACTGGCTCAAACCATTCAACAAGACTTTGAATATGTAATTTGGCGATCGCTGCAGGAAGCTCCACCAATAAAAAATATTCTTGCTAATCTGATCCAAATTCTCTCACAACAGCAAGAAACAGAAAGCAAATTACCTCCAAGCACAAGCGATCGCATCTCACGATTACTTGATTATTTGCAAAATCATCGCTGTCTGTTGATATTAGACAACATAGAAACAATTCTCCGCAGCGGTAGTCGCGCTGGACAGTATCGAGAAGGATACCACGGATACAGCGAACTTTTACAAAGGGTAGCACAAGCAGCCCATCAAAGCTGTCTGGTACTTACCAGTAGGGAAAAACCCCGGGAAATAGCATTGCTCGCGGGACAAGCATTACCCGTTCGCTCATTACAATTAGGTGGTTTGCAAGTCGTTGAAGGACTGGAAATTTTAAAAACCAAGAAACTCACAGCAACACCAAAAGAATACGAGGCCATAATTCAACGCTATGCAGGTAACCCCCTAGCTTTAAAGATAGCTGCTACAACCATTGAAGATGTATTTGATGGCAACATCGCCGAATTTTTGCAACAAGAAACTGCTGTTTTTGGAGATATTCACGATATTTTAGAACAGCAGTTTAACCGCTTGTCAGATTTAGAAAAGGAAATAATTTACTGGCTGGCGATTAATCGCGAACCCGTAACACTTTCGCAATTGCGAGAAGATATTGCATCACCAGTACCATCAGCCAAATTACTCGAAGCTGTGGAATCCCTAGGAAGGCGATCGCTAATAGAAAAAAATCGAGCTCTCTTCACTCTACAACCTGTAGTTATGGAATATGTCACTAATAAATTCATAGAACTAGTGTGTGAAGAGATTAATAACCAAAACATTAATCTTTTCAAAAGCCACGCTCTCATTAAAGCCACGGCAAAAGACTATATCCGAGAAAATCAAGTTCGCCTCATCCTCAAACCAGTTATCGATGGATTACTCGCTGTCTTAAAAAGTAAAAAAATATTGAAAATCAATTAACAAAAATTTTAACAAGCTTGCAAAAAACATCGCCGCAAGAACCAGGCTACGCAGGTGGAAACATCTTTAACCTGCTTCGTCACCTAGAAACAAATCTAAATGGCTGTGATTTTTCCTATCTCAGCATTTGGCAAGCAGATCTGCGCAACATCAATCTGCACAATGCAAATTTTGCTCACGCCGATCTAGCCAAATCTGTTTTTATTGAAACTCTTGGCGGTATTCACGCAGTAACGTTTAGCCCAGACGGAAAATTATTAGCTACAGGAGATAGCTACGGAGATGTCCGAATTTACCAAGTTACAGATATAAAACAACTACTCATTTGTACCGGACACACAGATTGGCTTTGGTCTGTAGCCTTTAGTCCGGATGGAAATATCCTCGCCAGTAGCGGTAAGGACCAAACAATCAAACTTTGGGATGTCAGTACCGGTCAATGTCTGAAAACTTTACAGGGACACACTGGTGGAGTGTGGTCGATCGCTTTTTGCCCTCAAGGAAGCAACCTTATTGCCAGTGGTAGCGAGGACCAAACAGTCAGATTGTGGGACTTCAATACCGGTCAATGCCTCAAAACCTTTGAAAAACATAAAAGTCGAGTTACGTCAATTGCCTTTAGCCCAGACGGCCAAACAATAGCCAGTGGCTGTCACGACCAAACAGTCAGATTGTGGGATACCAACAGCGGTAGATGTATTAAAACTTTACACGGACATAACAGCAGCATTTGGTCAGTTAACTTCAGCCCAGATGGTCGAATTTTAGCTAGTGGCTGTCACGATCGAACTGTAAAATTGTGGAATACCAACACCGGTCAATGCCTGAAAACTTTACAAGGACACGCTGATTGCGTCTATTCGGTCTTCTTTAGTCCCAATGGCGAAACCCTAGTAAGTGGTAGCGACGATCAAACAATCAAGCTGTGGGACGTTAGTACTGGTAGTTGCATCCTGACGCTGCGAGGACACACCAGCAGGGTATGGTCAGTAGCTTTTAACTCAAACAACTGCACGATAGCCAGTGGTAGTAGCGACCAAACTGTAAGATTGTGGGATATTAGTACGGGTCAATGCCTCAAAACTTTACAAGGTTACAGTAGCGGAATATGGGCACTAACTTTCAGCTCAGACGGCCGCATGCTCGTAAGCGGAAGTGGAAATCACACGGTCAAGTTTTGGGACATTGATAGCGGAGAGTGTTTCAAAACATTACCAGGCCATAGCAATCGAGTCACAACAGTAGCCTTAAGCTCTAACGATCTGCTTTTAGCCACCGGTAGTGAGGACCAAACTGTGAAGTTGTGGGATCTCACCACAAGTCAATGTCTTAAAACTTTACGAGGACATAGCAACTGGATTACATCCGTTACCATCAGTCCTACCAACGAACTTCTTGCAAGCAGCAGTGATGACCAAACAGTAAGGTTATGGGATATTAACACGGGGCAGTGCATTCACGTACTAGAAGGGCATACTGATAAAGTATGGTCTGTTGCCTTCAACCCCAACGAGCAAATATTGGCAAGTGGTAGTATTGACCAAACGGTAAAGCTCTGGGATATTAATACTGGAAAATGTATCCAAACTCTCAAGGAACACGAAGACTTAGTTTGGACAATTGCCTACAGCCCTGATGGACGCTTGCTTGCTAGTGCTAGCAGTGACCAAACTATTAAACTGTGGAATACTACCACTGGAGAATGCCTTCGGACTTTGAAAGGACATACTAGTTCTGTATACTGTGTTGCCTTTAGTCCGGATGGCTCAATACTTGCAAGCAGTGGAGAAGATCAAACAGTAAAATTATGGAACGTTGCCACAGGTCAATGTCTTAAAACCTTGAAAGAACACACACAACTTGTTTGGTCTGTTGCCTTTCATCCAAAAGATCAAATTTTAGCCAGCGGTAGTCAAGACGATACAATTAAAATCTGGGACATCAATACCGGTAAGTGCTTAAAAACCCTCAGAAACGCAAGACCCTACGAAGGTTTAAACATCACTGGCATTACGGGTATCACTGAAGCTCAAAAAGCTTCTTTAAAAAATTTAGGAGCAATTACTACATAGGAAAACAAGCTTGCAATTTAGCATTTGCTGCCTTTTTAACTGTAAAAAAAACAACCTGGATACTCCCAATTGAATGAAGCAGATTCACTTGACCGTGTCAGCAACAGACCCTGATTTCAAAAGTGAAAGAGCGAATTCTGCAATCAGTTTATGAGTAACCGTTGTTGGATGGATTTGATCCCAAAATAAAAACTGCTCCGGAATACATAAAACTGACTGACTGGAAACACCTATACTGACTATCGATAAATCTCTACTAAGGCAAGAGTCAGTCACGTTTGTTAATCCGAATTCCTCGGGATTGCCAATAATTCGATTGAATAGGGAATTAACATCCACGAGGATAATATTTACATCGGAACTGAGAGCTCGGCTTAATAACTTAAGTTGGATGTTTAGGATAGAATTATGTGTTTTAGTCAAAGCTCGTAACAAACTAGAAGCTTGCCTATCTCCACCTGTAACTGGAAATTTTCCTAAATCAGGCAAATTAACAACTAAAATGTTTTTAGCACCAACTTCTACCAGTGTTTTGACCGCTGTTGATAAATTTGCAACTATATCAGCAGGATTGGGAACTTCATTAAAAAAGTACTTTAAATAATCATTAATGCCAGCCCATAAAATATAGAGAGAATCGGGATCGACAGCAAGATGCAATGACTTAAAGCTTTCAATTTGTTGTTGCAATCCTGGTAAAGTAGCTAATCCAATATTTTCAGTTCCTGTTGTCGCGCCACCAAAAGCAAAGTTAGTATTTTGATTAAATTTTAATCCCAAATTAGAAGTGAGATATTCTACCCAAACCGGACCGTTGGAAAAGCGTCCGCGAAAATAGGTGGGATTGGGAGGAATCAATCCATTCGTGGCATTGAAGACATTACCTGTATCTGATAAGCTGTCACCAAATATATAAATTTCCTTATAGGAATGCCACGATTGATGCCTGAATTTGAGTAGGGAATCACGAGCTGAGACTTGCAACGGAAATGTCAATAGAATCGAAAGCAGGAAAAATAAGAATCCTATGAAAATATATTTTTTGTATTTTTTCACAGAAAATTTTTACTACGACGATTTTAAAGTTCACACATATACTAAATTAAACAGTGCATGCAAAATTTTCGAAAACCAAAAGTAAAGTCGTCTCGAAACCTCCTCACTCCTGCTTGCCCACAACGATAAATTTTAACAAATAATCAAGCGCCAAGATTTTTCTGGATGTGGAGATTTTTGCCGAGAAAATTCAAAAATTTAGATTCCCGTCTTTACTTCTTCATCACTTTTTATGGGAGCAGGAGCCAATTTCACATTACCCCAACGCATTACACTTGCACAAGCAGCACCAGCTGCACCAAATCCGTAGATGAGAACTAAATCATTTTCGCGAATTTTATTTAACTGAGCAGCATGATACATGTTGGCTACGGTTAATACCGGACCAATGTTTGCATACTGGGGATAAAGGTTAATCGTACGTTTTGGGTCAATACCCAGCACGCGCGTGCAAAAAGGTGCAAACCAAGCTGTAGCTGTGTTGAAAAGGAAAAAGTCTATATCCTTAAGGGTGACACCAGCAGCATCTATAGCTCCGTGACAACAGGTAGAGAGCAAATCTGCAGTTGTTTCGCGGAAGAGTTTATTTGCACCTTTGCCAATCTGCATGCGAACTTTGGGATTACCGTGTTCATCCTCTACAATTTCAGAGAATAAACCATCGCACCATATGCTTGTATTAATGGTCTTCGTACCTAAAATTCCTTGATTTGGTTCTAGGGAACTAACTACAAAGGCTCCTGCACCGTCACCGACACACCATGATAAGGTGTCATTTTCATCAAAAAAGCGGGAATAAGTGCAGGAAACAACCACTAAAACATTATTATACTCTTTAGCTTCGATCAAAGCACAGGCAGTTTGCAGTGCCACTGGAGTTACTCCGCAAGCGGCATCAAGATTCCAAGCTGCGCATTGAATACCTAATTGGCGAGCCAAAAAAGCAGCATTGCCAAATCCAATTTGTTCGGGCCATACCGAGGCGACTATCATCAGTTCAACTTCACTGGGAGAAAGCTCGGCTGCTTTTAAGGCCTGTGTTGCTGCACGCTCTTCTAGTGTTAGTGATGATTCACCTGCTCCTAGCACCCACCTTTCCACGGTACCGCGAAAGGGATCGCAAAGGTAGGGCATCATCTCCAAATCAAACTCATTGGTTGGGGTGTTCTCTGATAAGGAGAACAATCTTGCTAGACTTTTTTGCTCAGCTTGGGCAACTAGCTGGGGATATTTTTGGATGTAATAATCGTTGGTACGTTTAATGCTGGGAAAAGCTAAAGCAATTGAACGAATTCCTACAAAAGAACGCGCCATATTTGTTTACCCTAGATTTAACGAATAGTAGAGCTCTGTTGTAAAATCAGGCTTTGATTGCGGCTTTCAGACGGTGGTATTTGGGTGGGATCGATCGCCACATCGACTACAAACGGACAAGTAGCTGTCATCGCTTTTTCTAATGCTGCTTGAACCTCAGATTCCCTTTCTACCCGGACGCCATCAGCTCCCATACCTTGAGCAATGCGCACAAAATTAGTTGGTGGCATTGCTGCATCTGCACCTTTGAAGCCCATATAGGCCATGCCTTGCTCGCATATGTTGTAGCGTCCGTCGTTGAGTACGATCCAGACAGCGGGGATGCGATATTTGACAGCAGTGCTGATTTCGTTATTCATGAGCATGGCTCCATCTCCAACAATGGCAACAGCTTTACCATTTCTTGCCAAAGCAGCACCTACCACGCCGGTAACAAAATGTCCCATGGATCCAAATCCGTTGGTAACGCGGTAGCGAGTCGAATTTGTAAACTTCAAAAGATGAATTGCCCAAGCAAAGGAGTTTCCAGACTCTGCCATAACTGTGGCATCGCTTCCTTCAACGATCGCCCGTTGAATTAATTCCATTAGCAGCTGCGGTCTGACCGGACCGTCTGTTGGTCGGATGGGAATGTTGCCACTGGGGCGAGGTAGGCATTCATTTGTTGGGTGATAAGTAAAAGTACTTGTGGCAAGGTACTTACAAAGTGCTTGCACAAAAACTCTCGCTTCAGAATGAACGGCGAAAGTTTCTACCGAGGGATATGCTACTCCTGGTACCTCCGGGTCGATGTCAACATGTACAAAACCGCGGGAAGGAATCATCACAGGATTCCAAAGAGAGGTAAATTCGCCCAAACGCGTTCCCAACACCAACACCCGCAGCGGACGGTGCTGTTGCATGTACTTGAGAACTGACTCGTGTCCGCTAAAACCTGTGACTCCTACAAATTGAGGATGATCCTCGGGAAAAATTCCTTTGCCACGCGGCGAACACATCACAGCAGCTTTCGTTATTTCAGCCAGCTGGCGAATTTCTGCTGCTGCAGAGCGTGCACCAAAGCCAACCCAAATGGCAAAATGTCCCTCAGATAACAATTGCGCGCATTTGGCGATTGTTTCTTCGCTAGCTGCTGGAGGAGCAAAAGCAAGAGCAACCTGGGGCAGTGATGTTTCTACTAAACTTGTTTGTACGTTACTGGGTATGCTCAAATGTGCTGTGAAGCCGCCCGGTCGAGCTATACCGAGTGCAACTCGTCGATAAATTTCTGGCAGTTGTTTGTTGGATTCAATCGTGGTTGCGTAATGAAATACTTGTCCGGATGTAAAAATACCCTCGCTGGGCATGGTATATGTACTGGTTTCCTGACAAGCCCACCGTCCTCTTTGGGGTGCTGAGGTAGCAGCTGATATCAGTATTACTTTTGCTCCTTCCCACCGGGCTGCCAACAATCCTGTGAAGGCATTGGTAATACCCGGACCAGTCGTAGCAAAAACCGCGACCGGTCGTTCGCTGGCAAAGTATGCTTCGGTGGCTGCAAAAGCTGCTCCTGCTTCGTGGCGAAAATGAAGTACCTTTATGCAAGAACTTTGCTCTAGCGCGTGCCACATTGGTGCGATCGCTCCTCCTGAAACCCCAAATGCGTATCGCACCCCCATATTTTCCAGCATCTTCACCACCGCATCTGCTAATGCCACAGGTTTTGTTTCTGCTGCATTCAAAGGCTCTGGGGTAGTAGCTTTCATATCCCGGCATGTAGCATTCATAGCCAAAATCAAATTCTGCGGCGCTAAAATCAAGAGCGCTTTGCGATTCTATCACAAGCGCTGGCACAGTTTTTGACAATTTTTTAGCTTTTACATTCAAGATCGGGAAGTTAAGAATGAACTTAGAGGAAACGGAAATCTAACCTTTCTTTCTTTAGTATTAAATGTTATTTACTTACCTTAGGTAGAAAAGAACAAATAAACTTATCCAAACAAGCTTTATTAATTTCCCAAGAGTTAAATATTAGGAAATTTTAGTATAAATAAAAACTAATAATTTCGTATAAATTCATTAGCGCCGCGTCGGGGTAAACTTTACAAAAGGCTAATCTAACGCTCACTGTCAGGATAATTTGACGTTCGCCAAACAGATGAAATTTCTCTATTCTCCGAGCATGTGTGTAAATTAAATAATTCCCAAATCTTATCTTGCACCTCAAAATCTTTATTTTCACTAGTCAAGTTGATTTTGATTTGCGATAATTACAGCCTTAACAGAAATAAAAAGAATAATGGAAAAAACTGCTGCACATCAAAAAACTATCACTCCTATAACCCTTAGTCCAGCTTTAGCAACCCAGGAAATTACCTTAGTCTTGACTTTAGACGAAGCTCAAAAGCTTAAACTCTATTGTGACCAAACAGGAAAAGCAGCAGATGACGTGGTTCAAGAACTAATTCAAGAATTACCTGTTAGGTAGCTTGGCAAAGCCAATCTTCAAACAGTTAAAAACAAGAGTAAAAAGTAAATATAGACTCAAAAGCTGCCAATTACCTTGTCAAAGTTAAAAAAAGCGGAAAGCCTTCAGCCAAAAATCTGACTAAAGACTTTCCGATAGCGTTTAAAACCCTCAAGTTACTCAGTCCTGGTGACAGGTAAGCCTCGAATGAGCTCCCGAATCACATCTGTTGCTGGTCTTCCGGTCTGGTCGCAATATTTTTCAAGTTTCTTGGCTTCATCTAATGCTAAGTTAACGGTGATTCGCTTGATCGCCCATTTTTTGCTCATGCTGAAAGTTTGGTTGTGTTGCACAAGTTTGATGGAAACAAAAAGGTTATGTATAAATTGAAAAGCAATTGTGAAGAAATTTTAAATAAGCGGGCAACGAAATTGACCCGAACGATCCGAAAATTCTCTGTCGTCGCTGTTGCTTGTTGTTTGGGTTAACCTTCATAATTTTATAATCCTCGTCAAGTTGCAAATCTTGGCTGCTCCTCAATTGTGAGGTTTGTAGCTAGTCTGGTCAAGACTGGGGCTGGCATTTTCTTTACTTCTGTGCGAATGTGGTTTGGGAAACTGCTGAAAAAGTTGCTGTATTGACATTATTCCCAACTCGCTCGGTGGCGATCGCTTCGGTGCTATCAATGACACCGCTGTTAGGAAGTGGGTTCCAGTTGTCGTTCATGCTTGTTGTTCATGCTACAGACATTGAGGTATCAATGACTAGCTACCAAACTCAAACAGGTGTGGATGTTTCCCCAGGGGTCAAAAGTTTTTTCACTCCAGAATTAATTGCAAACTGCAGCTAGCTGCAATCTTTAATTATTGTAATTGACGAGCGATCGCCAAAAACCCGTGGCTGTTTGGCTCTAATACCAATTCTGAAAAGGTAGTGCGTACTTAAGTGCTTGCTGCAGGTTACGAACATCTGCAGGCATCATTGTGGAAAAACAGCAAAACAGCGAACGCTCCCAACTTTTTTGGTAGCAAACTTAGTAACAGTTTTAATGCTGTTAACAGCATAATTGAACTTCTTTGAAAACGCTAAATATACACAGTTTCTATCAGTTAGTTAAAACTTCATAATTACTTGTATTTATTAAGTTCTCGTGATTCCTGCTATTAAATAATTTTTTGTAACAAAAGTAACATTTGTCTAGAGAGTAAATACCTTAATATCAACACTCGTAACCACCTACTACCGGTGTAAAGAGAGAAAAAATACCACTTTTAACTCCTCAGGGTATACCCCGGGGCAGGTGGAGATTGAGAGTAAACAATTTACATTCAAGATAGGTGATAAATATGTCTGCTATAAGAAATCAGTAACTACAAAATAGAAATTGGAAAATTTTATTTGCTATTTTGTACTTAATTCAATGTTTATTAATCAAGCACTTAGTTTGAATAGCAACAGTACTGCGGTGCCAATTAGTTATTCATCACAGGAAAAACGAGAATGCTACAAATCAAAAATCAAAATGTTATATTCTCAGTTTGGATTAATTGCGCTGGAGAAACCCAAAAATTAGCAAATCAAAAACAACGGACAAAGCCCAAAGCTGACTGGCTCCTACCACTGCGCCAATGGATGGACTCGCTGGAGATTAAAAATCGCTTCTTAGCAAAATTTTTTGCCAGACTAATTCCTGCTCGCTGTCCTTTTGAGCGGGATATAGTTTTATTTGGGCATAAAATTGTCCGCATACCTGCTTTGTGCAAGCTCAATCCCCTTTATGACCAATTTGTAGGTTTGCGTTTTCGGGCTTTATGTTATTTAGTAGAAAAGTGTGGTGAAGATATTCAGTCTTACTGTTGAATCAACTGGCAACAAGTATGGAAATTAAAATTGAGCGTCAACCCAGCCAAGAGCGTTTGCATCAATTAGGGGTCTTCAATTGGGGAATTTGGGAAAAACAGGTCTCGAAATTTCCTTGGACTTATGATACCCAAGAAATTTGTTACTTTCTAGAAGGTGACGTGATTGTCACTCCCGATGGCGGACAACCAGTGCAAATCGGTAAAGGTGACTTAGTGACTTTTCCTGCTGGTATGTCCTGCACTTGGGAAATTAAAAGCGACGTCAAAAAACATTATTATCTTGGTTAGTTAGAACAACGGCAATTGTGGTCTGGTATTGAGTAAAGTAAAGACCAAAACTTTCTGCTTGGGAACCAATTTTTAAGCAACCGAAAGCCTAAAGGCTCAAGGGGCTGTGGATTTAACTTCAGTCAGCAAAGGAGCGTTAAAATTATAATAGGCAGCGTCTGCCTGAGCGCAACTCGCAACGGAAAAGCTACAATAGCGCTATTGCAATTGGCAGCGTGCAAAATATAGACAACGCTCAGCCCAAATCGGTGAAATCACAATCAAACAAATGTTACTGCATTTAAGTACTTGGCAAGAAGTAGAAGCATATCTGCAGACATCCGAGGGTATTATTGTTCCTATTGGTTCTACAGAACAACACGGTCCGACAGGATTAATTGGTACGGATGCAATTTGTGCGGAGGCGATCGCTCGTGGTGTGGGTGAAGCAACTCAAGCGATGGTTGCTCCTACAATTAATGTTGGTATGGCACTACACCACACCGCTTTTCCTGGAAGCATTAGTCTGCGTCCCAGCACGATGATTCAGGTAGTGCGAGACTACATCAGCTGTTTAGCAAAAGCAGGTTTTACAAAGTTCTACTTTATCAACGGACACGGTGGTAATATTGCTACCCTCAAGGCTGCTTTTTCTGAAACATACGCTTATTTAGAAGATCTGCAGCTTTCTTATGCTCACAAGGTGCAATGTCAACTTGCCAACTGGTTTACGTGTAATTCAGTCATCAAACTAGCAAAAGAATTATACGGCGAGCAAGAAGGTTCTCATGCTACGCCCAGCGAAGTAGCTGTTACTCAGTATCTTTATCCACAAGCAATAAAGCAAGCACAGCTTAGTCCTCAAGTCGGTACTGGACATCAAATTTATGGTGCCAAGGACTTTCGCCAACGCTACCCTGATGGTAGGATGGGTTCAAATCCTGCTTTAGCAACACCCGAACACGGCAAGCAGTTTTACGAACTAGCAGTAAAAGAACTTAGTAATGGCTATTTAGAATTTTTAAACGCACAATCAGCTAGCTGAGTTGGCCAGAAGGTGACGGTGGAACCTACTGCGTTCAATTGCGAGCAATACCGTCTTGGCGTGCAGCGCGTTGGACAGCAGCAGCAACAGTTGTAGCAACCCTTTCATCAAAAACAGACGGAATAATATGTTCCCTGTCTAAATCTGTTGGTTTGATTAAAGAAGCGATCGCATTTGCTGCTTCTAAGTACATTGAGGTGGTAATTGTTGTAGCTCGACAATCCAATGCACCGCGAAATACTCCAGGAAAAGCAAGAACGTTGTTGATTTGATTTGGATAATCGCTGCGTCCGGTAGCGATAACAGCAACTTCGCTACTAACTAATTCTGGTTGAATTTCTGGAATTGGATTTGCCATTGCAAACACAATCGCATCTTTAGCCATGGAACGTACCATTTCTGGCGTTAATACCCCCGGTACGCTAACTCCGATAAATACATCTACTCCTTGTACAGCACCCGCCAAGGTACCTTGGGCCTTAACGGCAAATTCTCGCTTTTCATTAGTCAAGTCGGTGCGATTGTGAGAGATAATTCCTTTAGAATCGCACAGCCATATTTTTTCTGCTCCGGCTTTACGCAGCAAGCGAGCGATCGCAATTCCTGCAGCACCAGCACCATTAATTAAGATCCTGACTTGTTCAATTGATTTGTGCACCAATTTCAAAGCGTTGAGAAGTGCTGCTAAAGTAACTATTGCTGTACCGTGCTGGTCGTCGTGAAAAACAGGAATATCTAATTCGCGTCGCAGTCTTTCTTCTATTTCAAAACAGCGAGGAGCAGCAATATCTTCTAAATTTATGCCTCCAAAAACAGGAGCAATATTTTTTACCGTACTTACAATTTCCTCTGTATTTTGAGTAGCAAGGCAAATGGGAAAAGCATCAATATTGGCAAATTCTTTGAACAACATTGCTTTTCCTTCCATTACCGGTAGCGCTGCTTGCGGACCAAGATTTCCCAAACCCAGAACTGCACTTCCATCGGTAACAATAGCAACTGTATTTTGTTTAATAGTTAATTTATAAACTTCTTCTGGGTCTTGAGCGATCGCACTGCAGATACGTCCTACTCCAGGTGTATACGCCATTGCTAAGTCAGAGGAGGTTTTAAGGGGAATCTTACTGGCAATGCTAATTTTCCCACCACGGTGCAGGTTAAAGGTGCGATCGTAAACGCTCAGCACTTTGATTTCTGGTAAAGCCTTAACCGCTTGCACGATTGCTTCCGCATGCTCGGTGCTAGCAGCATCTACCGTAATTTCTCGAATGGAAATACGTCTTGTTTGTTCGATTAAATCGATTTGACCAAAATTACCACCACTGTTAGAGATTGCTTGAGTAACATGAGCCAGCATTCCCACACGATTGGGAATTTCCAGGCGAATTGTCAAACTAAAACTAGAATTGGGGGTCAGATCTGTCATTGTAGCCTTGGCTTGGAAATTTGAAATGTTAATTTAGTACTTTTTCTCTCAAATTGAAGAATTGTATAGTAAAAAAAGTAATGATTTTGCCATTGTACTTTGAGAGACCGGCTCACTTGGGTCTTCGCGGGCGATTAATTTTTCATTTTTCCTGACAACTTATGTACTCTTGATTACATATACTTAAAGAATCAGAGGAACCTCTGAATGGCAAAATAATTTTCAGGATAGCTTGAGCAGTCCGGACACAAAAAAATAAAAATAAAAAGACTTGTTTGTAATGCACGGTGAAATCAAAGTCAACGATCGCTTGGGAATCAATGTGTAAGCAACAGCAACGTTTTTGCAATTGAAGCAATTTCCAGTATATTTTCTGAGATTTGTTGAAATTTTCCAGCTGTGGTTTTAAGTATAAAATTATATACATACTATCGCAGGCGCTCGCAGTTGCAAAGAAAGCGTTTCCTTTGTTTGCGTCCGGACAAACCTTTCCAAAGAAAGACGATAATTGCTGTTTTATCTTCCTACTATCAAATTAATCTGAGGTCGAAATCAAGAGAAAGGAGAAGTATAGTGAAGCTAAATTTAATGTTGTTTTGGATAACAATATCTTTTGTGATTGTAGGAGCGATTGCCTTACTACTCCAACCTAGTATTGATTTTCATTGATGCAGTGGATGCAACCAACTTCTACAAGAATTCGTGACTGGGAGCGATCGCAACCGAGTTGTGGTGTTTCTACCAACGGGTAAGTGCTATCTATGCTTGCAGAAAGATGAGAACTAATGTAGAAGTTCTTAATATGAAACCAATAACTAGCTTTTAATTAGGTTATCGGAGGGGACTGATGAGCGAGAACAAAGAATTGACAGAAGAAACTACAACAGCAGAAGCAGCGCCATCGCAGCAAGAAACAACATCGCAAACCACAAGCCAAAATCAGCAGAATTTACCAGAAGAAATCAGAGGAGAAAATCTACCCTCAGAAGCTCAACAAGTTTACGCTGCAGCTTTAAAAGCTGCTAAAAGCGATGGTATAAGCGAAGAAGGTGCTCGTCAAATCGCTTGGAATAGCGTTCGCGAGATGTTTGAGAAAGGTTCAGACGGAAAATGGTACGCCAAAGGTGAAGTTACCGCCCAACATTACAAAGCTGTTACTTCTGGCGGCAACTAATAGTCTTCATAATATATATGTCATAAATTTCAGGCGGTTTGTCATTTGTACAAACTGCCTTTTGGTTATGATTCGGAATACTTTTGGAAGAAGACAAAATCTGCATTGACCGCATGCAATGAACGGAGAAAATGCAACAGATGCAGTTGAGAGCTTGTTATCAGCAGGGTGTTCTCAAAAGAAAAACACCAAGATAATCAGTTGCTGGTAACCCAGGCAAAGAAATCATTAAACTGATAGAAGTTGCCCTACTGGGATTGAAAACCCATTAGACACATGAGCGAACAAACAGCGAGAATTTGTATACTGGGTGGAGGCTTTGGTGGTCTCTATACTGCGCTGCGGCTAAGTCAGTTTCCTTGGCAGCCGTTGCCAAAACCGGAAATAATTTTGGTAGACCAAAGCGATCGCTTTCTTTTTTCTCCCCTGCTCTACGAACTGCTAACTGGAGAACTACAATCTTGGGAAATTGCACCTCCCTTTGAAGAACTTCTACAAGATACCAGCGTGCGTTTTTATCAAGCTTGTGTAGCAGGAATTGATATAGAGCAAAAACGAGTACAGCTGCAGGACGGACCGGAACTCGGTTATGAGCGCTTGGTATTGGCTTTGGGTGGGGAAACACCTTTAGATATGATACCGGGTGCTGCATCACATGCCTATACATTCCGTACTATTACAGACGCCTATCGCCTGGAAGAACGCCTGCGAGTTCTGGAAGAATCAGAAGCAGATAAAATTAGAGTGGCAATTGTTGGCGCTGGTTATAGCGGTGTCGAGCTAGCTTGTAAATTAGCAGACAGGCTGGGACCAAAAGGACGCTTTCGATTAATTGAACTGACAGACCAAATTTTGCGAACTTCGCCAGAATTTAACCGCCAAGCTGCAGACAAAGCTCTAAAGGAGCGGGGTGTATTTATCGATTTAGAAACGAAGGTAGTATCGGTTGGACAAGATACCATTTCTCTGGAATACAAAGGTCAAGTAGACGTTATTCCCGTGGATTTAGTAATTTGGACAACAGGAACACAAGTTGCGCCTGTGGTGCGAAATCTTGCTCTCAAGCAAAACCAGCGCGGTCAAGTTACTACTAAACCTACCCTACAAGTCCTCGACCATCCAGAAATTTTTGCCTTGGGAGATTTAGCAGACTGTCGCGATGCGCAAGGACAGCAAGTTCCAGCAACTGCTCAAGCAGCTTTCCAACAAGCTGACTACGCTGCTTGGAACATATGGGCCACTCTCACCCATCGTCCTTTACTTCCTTTTCGCTACCAACATCTGGGCGAGATGATGACGCTCGGGGTAGACAACGCAACCTTCAGCGGCTTAGGTATCCAGGTGGAAGGATCTTTAGCTTATGTTCTACGTCGTTTAGCCTATCTGTACCGGTTGCCAACTTTAGATCATAAACTTAAAGTTGGTTTTCACTGGCTAGTTCGTCCTATTATAGAGACATTATCAAAATAAGATCTAGTTTTGGCCAATTTCCCTTTTTAGATCCTCAGAGGTTGATGAAGCGACCGAAAGTAATTTTTTTAGATGCTGTGGGGACGCTCTTTGGCGTTAAGGGTAGCGTGGGCGAAATTTACAGTCAATTAGCACGAGACTTTGGTGTGGAAGTTTCTGCGCAAAGCCTCAACAAGGCTTTTTTATCTTGCTTTGAAGCTGCTTCGCCACCTGTGTTTCCAGACGTACAGCAGCAAGATCTTCTTCAGTACGAGTTTGACTGGTGGTTCAACATCGTCTCTCGCACCTTTGAGCAAGCAGGCGTTCTGGAGCAATTTTCTGATTTCCCGGCCTTTTTTAGCGAAATTTACATTCACTTTGGCACGGCTCAACCCTGGCTAATTTACGATGATGTTTTGCCGGCTTTAACGAACTGGCGGAAAATGGGAATTGAACTGGGGATAGTGTCAAATTTTGACTCTCGCATTTACTCGGTATTAGAGGCTTTAGAATTGAAAGAATTTTTCAGTTCTGTAACCATTTCTACTCAAGTAGGTGCGGCTAAACCCGACCCTCAAATTTTTGCCATTGCCTTAGAAAAACATGACTGTCCCCCTACTGCCGCATGGCATATTGGAGACAGTTTTACAGAAGATTATCACGGAGCAAGGGCGGCAGGATTGAGGGGTATTTTGATTAACCGCGAAAGTTAGTGGAGTAGGGCTTTCCCAAGGGAAAGACCAAAGTGAACCCCGTCCGCGCAGCGTTTATACAAACTACTATCTGCTTGCTATTAATCCTGAAGCCAATTGTTTTGCCTCGTCTTCAAGTAGCTGAATTAGGTGTTTATCTCCTTTTTCTTTAGCTACTTGCAGGCGACGTTCTAGATTGTAGCGGATATGTACTAGGTGGGTTGCGGCTAACTCGTCACCTATTTTTTGATATTTGGTAACAGTTCCTTTTTTGGCAGCATTACCGCATTTTTGGTGTTGGTTACCTGCTTCCACCTTTAGCGGACAACCAGTATGATAACGAACTCCGCGGTACTTTAACTCGGCTGCTGGTTGAGGAACGGGAATATGTCTGGGATAGCGACATTGCCAATTCGCACCCCGGTACATACCGCCAATTTCTCCTGGAATTGTTTCCATGGCTAAAGGATTGTGTTCATAATCAACGCCACGATAGGTGAGTTTCATTGCTTCGCCTCGCTTTTAATTTTTTTGCTGCTTCAATGGAATTAAATGAGGCGCGTTCCTTCAGGATTTCTCCCTACTTCCGTCTCTCCAGACAGCTTTTGTTCGCTAGTAGTACCTGGAGGTACTATGCGAACTTTGCCCTTTGGAAAGATGAACGATTTTATTTCTGTATCCATTGTAACTGTTTTTCGGAAATGTTAATAAATTATAACTAAATTTTCAAAAAAAGTACCTCTACTCTCAGTCAGACTTGTTCTGACATGTTTTAGGTTTTTTGTGGTTTTCAATCCTCCCTATTTAGCTAACTTGTAAAACCAGCACTTGCTCCCCTGCAAAAATAAAAGTTTGACCTGGTTGTAGCACGGCAAAAGCGTTTGTTTGAATCAAATTAATTAAATTGCCAGAATTTTGAATACCACCTGCGGGCTGAAATTTGTATTCTCCGTCTTCTAAATGCAGTTGTCCCCAAATATAAGTTTCGCGTTTGCCATCTGCTTGCAACTGACTTTGAGTTAGAGCTTTAACAAACTTTGGTTTCCAACCATTGCTGAGTCCGGAAAGCTTGGCGATCGCAGGTTGTACGAATCGCCAAAAAGTGACTAGCGCTGCAACTGGATTGCCTGGCAAGCCAAAATACAATTGTGAACAGGACGTTTGAGTTTGTGGGAATGTCGCCACGGTGAAGGGTTTACCCGGTTTCATAGCTACGGTGCGAACGTGAATTTTTCCTCCCAAAGACTGAATTGCTTGCTCAACGCAGTCGTAGTCTCCCACAGACACGCCACCGGAAGAGATAATAATATCAGCTTGAGATAAGGCCTTGGCGATCGCTGTTGCCAAGAGTGCTACTCGATCGGGAATAATTCCTAGCATCAACGCTTCTGCTCCACTTTGTCTGACCAAAGCTGTGAGAGCATACTGATTGGAATCTACTATCTGTCCGGGTTGCAAAGGGCTATTGGCAGTTACCAATTCATTGCCTACGGATAAAATTGCTACCCGCGGACGACGATACACGCGGACTTGAGAACACTGGGCAGCAGCTAAAACGGCGATTTCGGGAGCACCGAGCATTATTCCAGCAGGTAGCAATTGTGTTCCTGCTCGGTAGTAAGAAGCACGATGTCTGACAAATTCTTGCTGTTTCGGCGCAACCAGGATCAACACTCGATTGTTCTCTCGTCGTGTTCGTTCTTGCATCACCACGGTATCTGCACCTTTTGGCATTACCGCACCAGTAAAAATTCGTGCCGCTTGTCCTGGTTGAATAGTAAATTGAGGTTGATACCCAGCAGGAATTTCCTCTACAATTTCCAAAATTGCCGGTTGTTGGGGATTGGCGTGCTGTACATCTGTATAGCGAACCGCATAACCATCCATAGCTGAATTGTCCCAATGGGGAAAGTCCAGCTGACTGGTGACGGGACAAGCAAGAATGCGGCTATTGGCTGCTAGCAAATCTACAACTTCTGTATCTTCCTCGGTATTAAACGGTTGTACCAAATCAAAAATTGTTGCTTGTGTATCTTGAACCGACAGCATTATCAGCTTTTCCCTAGACTTTAACGAGTTTGCTAGTTCAAGGTTCAACTTCTGGCCAAAGTCGCTCTAACTGATATCTCCAAGCTGCTAAAGTTTCCGAGCGTGCTTGCGGATCTAGATTTTCGTCTCCCATTAATCCTTCTGCGTAGAAACGTTCTAGGTTTTGCATGGTAAATTCTAGGGATTGGCCTTGAAGTTTTGCAACTTGGATGATTTTGCGCACCCGACTTTCAACGAGTCGATTAAAAACGTCTTCTAAACCAGCTTTATGCAGGGAAACAAGTCGAGCGATCGCATCTCGCAAATCTTCTACAACCAAGCTGTTACAGTTATGGTGAAATACTCCCCAAATGACACCTTCATGTAAAGCGTAGCGTACTTGTAAAGTTTCATCAAAATTAGCTTCTAAAAATTGTTCTAAAAAAGGTCGCGCTTGTTGTACCGGTACTATAGGTAATAAAGCCCGCAGCCAGCTTTGATCGTCTGAAAGCAGTATTAACAGGCGAAAATCAGGAGTTTCTATTTGCCACGAACCGGGTGCGATCGCATTTACAGCTTCTGCGCCAAATAATTCTGTTAGCGTCCCTGCTATTTCTAGAGGTGTCATAAGTAAATTCAAACTTAAGTATGAGCTAGTGCAGTTTTAGGGTGGTCGCTACGAGCCACGAATGAATCTCGAAGCAATTCCATATCCAGCTGTTGTTATTTATCTCCTTTCCTAGACTACCGCAGTTAGTTGAGGTTTGTTGACAATAGCCGCTCGGGTTTTCATCTTCATTTTTCTTTTTATTTTTTATAAATCAAAAATACCGAACCAATTGGCCCTGAATTTTCTACATAAATTTTCTTGTTGTAATACAATCCTGGAGATTGACCGCCATCAAACAGCAGACCTTCTTGAATTTTACCCAAGCAATTATGGCGAGCAATTCCTTCTAAAACATCATCAAACATATTTGGTAAAAGCTCTCGATTTTCCTGGGAAAATTCGATGGGGGAGCGAGCTTTGGCATCATTAACTAACAAAATTACATAACCTTTATTAGTAATAGCGGCCAGGGAACGATTAGTTGCACCTTGACAAGCAAACTCTCCTAAAAGAGCACAAATATCCTGGAATTTTCCCTGGCGATAAAATCTGCCATTGCCACCGACAATATTATAATTAAGAATATTATTATTTCTTCTTCCTGTCTGAATAGTTGCTTGTCTTTGCTGGGGGTTTCCTCCGGATATCCCAAAGGAAGAACGTTTATTCTTAAAGGGTCCTGAATATTCATATCCCCGCGAAATGTTCAATCCTTGAGGTTTGTTGTCCGGATCTATATAGTCGGCATTAATAGCTGCGATTGGCAGTTGTCCGTTGAGTTTAGCGTTTTCTTCACTAATTAATTCATGAAACATCTTGGGAACGTATTCTTGGCGCAGTTTTCCCCGGGCATCTTTAGCATATAAGGGATGAGCCAAGCCGACATTAACTTTAAAATCTAATTTTTCCGACTTGGGATTAAAAATTATGACATGATTAATTCCTTTGGGATCTTTTTTACCTTGGTTGTTAGTTTTAAAGAAACTAATACTAAAATCTTTATCTTCTCCAGGACATTTTTGAGATGCTTTGGTTGCTGCGTCTAATTCATTATTTTGACAAGCCGATAACAAACCAATACTAATAGTTAACAAGGATATCCACAAAAGTTGCTGAGCGCGCATGTTTTGGCTTTCTAGTTGGACTTTTTGATCGTAAAGAGTTAAAGTAAAGTTTAGTAAAGAAATTTCTGCCTGCGAGCAAAAACTTTTATGAATAAAGCTGTAATCTGGGTACACGGAGACTGTTTGAGTCCGGATGGCAACCCTGCATTACAAGAATATCCCAATACGCCGGCTATTTGGGTTTGGGACGATGCTTTGATCGAAGAATGGCAATTGAGTTTGAAACGCATTGCTTTTATCTACGAATGCTTGCTAGAGTTACCCGTTACGATTCGACGGGGAAATGTAGCCTCAGAAATTTTAGCTTTTGCTCAAGAGCACCACGCAAAAAAAGTAGTGACCTCAGATAGTCCCAGTCCTCGCTTTCAGGACATCTGTAAGGAAATCAAAGGTTTTGTGGAATTGGAAGTTCTCCAAACAGAGCCATTTTTTGATGATGGTGGTCGCATAGAAGACCTCAGGAGCTTTTCTCGTTACTGGAAAGTGGCTCAGAAATACTTATTGTAATGCTTGTTGGCGAGATTTTTGTTTGTTTTGGGACTGAAATTTTGAGAAAATAGCAACAGCAACAGCAAAACTACAAGTAGTAAGTTGTTTTGCAAAGGCGATCGCAGCGTTGGATGGCAAAAGGGGTAACGCCAATCGAACGATTCTGTATTTTCTGCTGTTGGCGCTTTAGCCGACAGAAAGGAAACACCCGAGCGCGATCGCATTTACCCTTAGATACTGGGCTAATGACAACCATCGTTATAAATTATTAATATCTGTAAGCACCTGACTTATTCAGGCTTGGTTTAACAAAGCGAAGGGTTTGGAGATGTTTACTACTTCAGAAACTCCTATTGTTGCGACTATCGTGCTGGTCGCTTTTGGCATTTTGAGTTGGGGCTTTTATCGTGCCAGACCTTATGGTAAGTTGGGAATCTTAGCCTGGTTACAGTCAGTTGTGTTAATGGTTCCCTGGCTGCTATTTTTTGGCTTGTTTGCGACTGGGATTTATATCAACATTGTCGGTATACTCTTTTTGTTAGTAATTTCTGCTGGAGTATATATCTATTTAGGAAGACAGCTGCGCCAGTTAGGACAAGATGAACTTCTCAGACAACGAGCGAATCAAAGATTGACTGCGGAAGCTTCTTTGCAAGCAGATTCTACCGAGCAACCGTCCCAACCAGCAGAAACGATTTCACTACAGCCGGAAATTGTACCCATTCCCGAGCAGGACTTAAACGCTATTAAAGGTATTTTTGGCATTGACACTTTTTTTGCCACAGAAACCATTCCTTACCAAGAAGGAGTAATATTTAAAGGCAATCTTCGCCAAGAGGCAGAAACTGCGTACAAGCGTTTGACGGAAAATTTACAGGAGCGCTTGGGTGATAAGTACCGCCTGTTTTTAGTTGAAAACACGGATGGAAAGCCCGTAGTCATTATCTTACCGAGCCGTAACGATCCGCGTCCGATGACGCTAGCTCAAAAAGTATTTGCAGCGATCCTGTTGATAGCAACTGTTGCAACAAGTTTAGAAGCAGCCGGAATATTGCTAAATTTTGATTTTTTTGCCAATCCAGGACGGTTTCGGGAAGCTTTACCCATAGCCAGCGGCATTTTGGCAATTTTAGCAGCCCATGAAATTGGTCATTGGTTATTAGCTCGCCGTCACCAAGTGCGCTTGAGCTGGCCTTACTTTCTTCCTGCAGTGCAAATTGGTTCGTTTGGTGCTATTACTCGCTTTGAGTCTTTACTACCCAACCGCAAAGTATTATTCGATATCGCCTTGGCAGGACCTGCAGCTGGGGGAATTGTTTCTTTATTAATGTTAGTAACTGGGTTCCTTCTTTCCCACCCGGGTAGCATGTTTCAATTACCAAACGAGTTTTTCCAAGGTTCGATTTTAGTGGGAAGTTTGGCGCGGGTGGTCTTGGGTTCGGCATTACAATCAAAGGTGGTGGATGTGCATCCTTTGGCGATCGTAGGTTGGATTGGTTTGGTGATTACAGCGATCAATTTAATGCCTGCAGGACAACTGGATGGCGGTCGCATCGTGCAAGCAATTTACGGGCGCAAAATTGCCGGAAGAACCACGATCGCAACATTAATCGTGTTGGGATTAGTAGCGCTTGGCAATCCTTTGGCGATGTATTGGTTGATTGTGATTTTGTTTTTACAGCGCGGTTTAGAACGCCCGAGCTTAAATGAAATCAGCGAACCGGACGACGCCCGTGCTGGATTGGGTCTTTTAGCTTTATTCTTGATGGTTGCTACTTTGTTACCCCTTACTCCTGGTTTAGCCGGACGGTTGGGAATTGGAGGTTAGGGAAAGCAGCGGCAAACTTATTTTATGATTTCTCCGACAAGCAAATTCGGATAAGCTGCGGGTGTGGGGAAGAGTTTTTGGAATTCCAACTGGCGTTTTTGTGGACTTTCTTTGCTGAGGTTCCACAAAGTTTCATAGAAAAAGAAAGATACTCCAGCAAATTTGCGATCGCGTACTGTTTGTACTTGCTGCTTAACTTGAGCTATCGGTACGTGTTTGTTTTTCAAACCTGTTAAAATACCGATACTAACGGGAATGTGTTGCTGTGCGGCAAGCACTTCCGGATACTCTAATTCTTTTGTAAAAACCTTGAGGTCATCTCTGTATACTTGTAGAACTAACTCTTCCACAATTCCCATTCTTTCCCATCTTTCCCAGTCTGCCAAGAAAAAAGAATAAGAAAGGCGCTGGGGATTGGGTGCAACCGAAACAATGCAATTTTTTTCGTAGCTTTGATGGCCGTAAATACTTGCTTCATAAACTCAGTGATTTTGTTAGCTCGCCACCTTACCCACTCTGGATCTTGAGGATTTTTGGGAGGACTTTGACCGCGATGTTCTTTTTTGTAGAGCGCTACCGTGTAGGGGTCGTATCCCAGTTGAGAGGGTAAACCGAAATGGTCATCAAATTGAATGCCATCGATGTCGTAGTTTCTGACAATTTCGACAATCAGGTTTTGGATGAATTGTTGCACCTGCGGGTGAAAAGGATTGAGCCAAACTCGTTTGTGAATGCCTTCGTTTACAATTCGAGTTCCGTCGCTGCGATTTGTCAACCATTGGGGATAGCGCCGAGCCAATAGAGAATCCGCAGGCGCCATAAAGCCAAATTCAAACCAGGGAATAACTGTTAAACCTTGTTGGTGTCCGACTCGGACGATTTCTTTGAGAATATCTCTTCCTTGCAATCCTGGTTCGGGAGCTAGCGATCGCCCGATTGTTTTTTGCGCTACTTTACTGGGATACAACGTCCAGCCCCAATTCCAGACTGTTGGATAAACAACGTTAAAGTTCATCTGCTTGAGGCGTTGCAGTGCGTTTTGAAGGCGATCGCGGGCAAAAAGTACATTACTATCTATATTAGTCAACCACACACCCCGCAATTCCGACACTGGCAAGCGGGAAGTAAGATTTTGAGCTTGTAAAGGAAAAGACAGCAGCACCACCGTTAAGGTGAGAACCACAACTCCTGTTAAAAATACTGCATAACGGTTTTTGCTTTGTTTTTGCCAAAGACTGGTATGTAGAAATATGTTAATATCTTTTGCTTTCTTGCTTTTCCGCCTGCGATTTAGCATTTGCCATTTGTCCTGCTTCCACAAGTATGACTAGTATACTCAGAAAAAATCGCACTCTTGATGTGCAGTGTTACCACTTATGTAGAACTTATGTAGAAAGCTAGCGGGTTGTTTTATATTTACAGCTTGGCCAAGAAAATTTATATTTCCCAAGATTTCTTTTAGGAATGGAAATTGAAGAGTTAGCTAGCTGGCCGTACACTTTCAGAAATGTATTCGGTTTTCCCCCAATACTTTTACCCCTCATCCGACAATTATTTAGCCAAAATTTAAGTAGGCTTTTATGTTAGAAAGGTCAACTATGTTTCCTTTTAGTTTTTGGTATAAATATTCTTGCTATGGCGACGAGCCTATTTCTCGCAAAGCTCGCCTGGAACGCAAGCTGAGATTTTTAAGAGCAATGCGAGATGACCTAGAGACAAAACTGGCTGGTTTGAATGCTGCTATTAGTAATGTTGAGCAGCAATTAAGTCGGGAAGATGTCACTCAGGTGTAAGAAACTTGTTTTTTTAAGCCTTTTGTGGTTTAGAAAATATGCTTCGGGTGAAGAAGAAAAAGCCAAAAATATCTCTCCACCCGTTTTTTGAGGTATTGTAAAGCTAATAAAATTTCAGGATCGCCGTGCATTTAAGCAACACCATTGTTGGCGTTTCCACAAAGTAGCTACTATCCAACCGTACTGTTCTAGGGTATCGGCAACTGCCTTTGACTGTTCGACTAAAATACCGCTAAAGATAGCCCAAGTAGTGGATTTGGCGATCGCTTGCATCTGCGGTATCAATTCTATAATGACATCGGCTAAAATATTGCAGACGATACCATCCACCGGCTGGGTCAGCAGTTTGGTTAAGGCATCTATACTTCCTTGGGTAACAATTAAACTTTCAGGAGCGATACCGTTGAGAGCGCGATTTTCTTGTGTTGATTGCACTGCCAACGGATCTTTATCTACCGCGTAAACTTTTTTGGCTCCTAAAAGCAATGCTCCTATAGAAAGAATTCCCGAACCGCAGCCAATGTCTGCAATTACCACACCTTCTTTTTGTTCGTTTGGAGACAAAGAATTATTCAGGCGCATTTCTAAAGATTCCAGACACAGCTGGGTGGTGGGATGGGCGCCAGTACCAAAGGCCATTCCGGGATCGAGGCGAAGCAGCAAGCGATCGGTGTGTTCTGGAAGTGGCTCCCACGCAGGGTGAATCAACAAGCGATCGCCTATTTTCTGGGGTTTCCAGTATTGCTTCCAACTACTTGCCCAGTCTTGTTCGTCAATCAATTGCCAATGCACGCTAGGTGGAGCAAATCCCATGCAAAGAGCATCTTGACGCAACCACAACGCCAGTGCGGCCAAATCCAAAAGTTGGGTTTGAACTGTTGGCAAATAAGCCTTCACCAGACTATAATCTCCTTTTTTTTCGCTTGCTGTGCCGCGACAACCAAAAATCTCCAGGCGCCAAAAAATACAATCTTCTAAGCCTGGTTGACAAAAAATTTGTAATTCCCACCACGTGTTAGCCATACAGAAGCAATTAGCTATTAGCTATCAGCTAGCTGTTAACCATTAGCTAATTACTAATTGCTAACAGCTAATGGCTATAAAGTTACCGTATATGCATCCCGAATACCAGGGACTTTGGTGATCTCAGCCAAAATTCCATCCGGTAAGGGATCGTCAAGGCTGAGAACCATCACCGCATCACCGCGAACAATTTTACGGCCCACTTGCATGCTAGCAATGTTGACATTAAAGCTACCCAGCAAGGAACCCAATTTACCAATAATTCCTGGCATGTCGCGGTGGAGGGTGAACAGCATGTGCTGGCTGGGGGGAACGTTGACGGGGAAACCATCAATGTTTGTTAAGCGGATTTCTCCATCCCCCAACAAAGCACCTGTGACTGAATGAGTACCCAAAGATCCTGTCGCTTCTAAACGCAGGGAACCTGCATAGTCTTTAATATTAGCATCGCGTGTTTCAATAACGCGAATTCCCCGCTCTTTAGCTTCAACAGTAGCGTTAACGTAGTTTACTCGTTCCCGCAGTGCTTGGTAAAGAAGTCCTTTCAGGGATGCTACTACTAAAGGCTGACTTTTGTTAGTTGCTAGTTCGCCTTGCAATCTGACATTGAGCAGCTCTACTCTTCCGCCAGCCAACTGGCCTACTAATTTACCTAAAGTTTCTGCCAGCTGCATGTAGGGTTTGAGTTCTTCTAGAACATCGGGACCTAGTCCGGGAATATTAACCGCGGAACGTGCTGGTAATCCCAACAACACATCGCGAATTTGTTCGGCAACATCAATTGCCACATTCACTTGTGCTTCTGTTGTCGATGCACCTAGATGGGGAGTGAGAATAACTTCTTTACCTAGAGATTTTAAGGGAGAATCTCCCAACGGTTCTGATTCAAACACGTCCAGGGCAGCACCGGCAATTCTACCTTCTCGCACAGCTGCAGCTAAAGCTTCTTCATCAATGATGCCACCGCGAGCGCAGTTAACGATCCGGACATTGGGTTTCATTTTCGCCAGCATTTTGGCGTCGATGAGGTGGGTGGTTTCTGGAGTTTTGGGGACGTGCAGCGTGATATAGTCTGCTTGTCGTACCAATAAATCCAATTCCACTAACTGACAGCCAATTTGTTCTGCTCGTTCGGTAGAAATAAAGGGATCGTACGCCAGCAGTTTCATCCCCAGAGCTTTACCAACAGCTGCAACATGGGAGCCAATTTTACCCAAGCCGATGATGCCAAGAGTTTTTTTGTATACTTCTGCTCCGATAAAACTTTTGCGGTCCCATTCACCGCGTTTTACAGATGCATTCGCCTCAGGAATGTAGCGAGACAAAGACAACATCATAGCTATTGCATGTTCGGCAGCAGCGATCGTGTTGCCTTCCGGAGAGTTGACGACTACAATTCCTCTACGGGTTGCAGCAGCAACATCCACATTATCCACACCTACACCGGCGCGTCCAATGATTTTTAGCTGCGTACCTGCTTCAATAATTTCTTTGGTAACGCGAGTACCAGAACGAATCATCAGTGCGTCGTACTCACCAATGATTTGAACTAGTTCCTCTGGTTTGAGACCTGTTTTTACATCAACAGTGGCAACTTGGGATAAAATATCAATCCCAGCTTGATCGATTGGATCGGAGACGAGAACCTTAGACATGATAGTTGAGTTTTAAGCTAGAGGTAATGCGGTTGGTGGAATTTTAAGTTTAATGTTTATCTGTACCAATTCAACAAGCAATATTCATTTGCCTATCAAACACTAGACCAGCTATACCTCTTGTGATTTGATCGCACAGAGCCTCAGCTTGCAGCACAAACCCTGTATATCTGAAGGCGTAGGCTCAAATTTGGTACCGCTTTTTCGGTAAATATAAACCATTAGTGGCACCAACACCTATTATTTAATTATTAAAAATTTCTGAAAGTAGCGCCGACTATGGACCATAGATATTTTTTAAGTAATTGCACTTATACCAAATAACGGAAGAATATTGCCAACCCCCTTATAGGAGTTGGATGAATTTCGACACGGCACTTTTGGTCAATCTTTTCAAGACAAGATTGGTAGTGAATCAGGGGACGGGCTTTCTAAGTATAAATACTGATGGACGTGTGATAGTTAATTCGATGCAAGTAACTCGTACCCGAAAACTCCGCTTCAAAATCGTCAAAGCATCAATATTTGCCCAGACGACACAAAAAGGGTGAAACCAACTCAGTATCTTTCCCGACTCTGCAAGAGTTAAGCGAGTACCCATTGAAGTTAAGGTTAACTAGCGGCAATATTTATATCGATAGATTGCTAGCAAAAAAGGAAATGGTACGCTCTGATTTGCTTGTCCGAGGAAGTTGCCGACAAGCAATGCACTCACAAAATTTGGTGTTTCTTCCAGAAAGGCAAAAAGTATCGAGCACTTCAGAAATTAGAACAAAAAGAATGTCGGTGGCTTAGAGCTGTGTCAACTATACTGTTTCTCGACGCATAGTGCATTATCGTCCCGCACACTACACTTGTGACTCAGACTTGTTCGATTCATGGCAATTGCTTTAAGTGCACTTGTGGAGCTTTTGCTGCAAGTTGACTTCAATGCAGGTAGAAACCTTGCTATCTGGGATTTTAGGTCATGCCCAATAGATTCTAGAACATCTGTTGGGTGGGCTCATTGGCAAGTCCCCTGAACTTGATGAATGCAGTTCAAAAAAAAGCAGAGTACTTTGTAGTGGACAATGTATTGCTCCTTGTGGTCAGCTGGGAAGAAGTAGAAAGCGATCGCTGCAAGTAACAGGTGATTTCTGGTTTTAGTGATGATTGTCAAGGGCTGAATAGCCCTAACTACGAACTACTTTCGAACTACTTTGTAGTGGGCGATTTCTGGTTTCAGTGATGATTGTCAAGGGCTAAAGCCCTAACTACGAACTACTTTCGAACTACTTTCGAACTACTTTGTAGTTGGTGATTTATTGCTCTCTTCTCCAACTAAAGATTTGACTGCAAACTTTTGTTGGCGAAGATAATACTATTTTTTTCATACATTTCTCCTCAGGGCACTTTCAAAAGAGAATGAGAGAACGATTTTATTTTCTGCATGTTAACGCCTTTCATACGCTGCTTTGCAGCTCAAAAATTATTGTATTCATTATTTTTTAAATAATCTATTGCTGCTTCTAATTTAGAGGAATATTTTTCTGCAAACCTTTCAAACCAAAGCCCTTCGGGAGAAAAGGGATCTAGTTTTGCTAGCCACTTTTCGGCATTTTCTCTCCAAGTTTGTAATTGCTGATTATTACGATTTTCTACAGGTAAAACTTGTTTTTCTTCTAACTCTTGAAGTCGTTTTAATTCTTCTCTTCGTTCTTGTTTTTGAAAATCAGCTTTGATTTCTGCCAGTAAATCATCTATAACTGAGTCTGATTTAACATTTGGTTGAGCAGCTGGTCGGATTGGTGTTGGCTGTGACTGATTTGACTGGCTTTTCGATTGGAATTCAGCTTTTAATTCAGCCAATAATTTATCAAGAGAGTCCATAATTCAATCTTTCAGTAGCAATAATTGGATGGGGGAAATTTAATCTTTAATTGCATTGAGCAGTACTTCAGATAGCGTCATGTCTTCCATATCTTCTATAGTCACGGTATCACAAATATCAAATTGAGCGCCAGCACTTTGTAGTTCATCGTCAAGCGCTTTCAAAAAACGAGTAGCTTGTGGATCTTTACCAACTTGAATAAAAGAAATAGCTAATTCTTCATCGCGTTCCATACGTCGAGAAGCTTCAATTATGACCTTCATGACTGCTTTGCGGTCATCTGGTTCACCGTCGGTAACAACTAAAATTGTTTCACCATTAACTTTGGTTCGACCAGCTTGTTTCCGTTCAAAGTAATTATCAGTGGCGTGTTTCAATACTCCTGCTAAATCTGTACTACCAGAGGGTTCATTTTCTTGGAAAATTTGTGAAACTTTGCTGGATGTCACATTTTCGTAGCGTTTGAATTTGCCAGAAAATACGTAAACAGTGATGCCATCGGGATCTAATTGTTCGCATTTGCTTGCCAGTGCAAAGGTAGATTCTTGAGCTGCTACCCATCTAGTTTTACCACCTTTTTGATCTGGCGTGGCCATACTGCCACTTTTATCAATGATTAGGGTATAGTCACGATTTTGTAACATTTTTATGTTCTCCAACCACGGTTGTAAAGTGATGGACTTTATAACTTGGCTGTTGTGATTAATTAATCGGTAATAGCATTCAGTAAAACTTCTGAGAGGCTCATATCTTCCATGTCTTCAATGGTTATGGTGTCGCAAATATCAAATTTGGCACCAATGTTTTGCATTTGGTCATCCAAAGCTTTGAGAAATTTAGTTGCTTGCGGATCTTTACCAACTTGAATAAAAGAAATAGCTAATTCTTCATCGCGCTCCATTTGGCGAGTGGCGTTGAGGATAACTTCAAATACTGCTCTGCGATCGTCAGGTTCGCCGTCAGTAACAACTAAAATTGTTTCTCCGTTGGGTTTAGTTTTACCAGCTGCTTTGCGTTCAAAGTAATTATTAATAGCATCTTGGAGTACGCTTGCTAAGTTGGTTGTACCGGCGGGATCGTTTTCACGGAATATTTGTTCTACTTTCGCTGCAGTCACGTTATCGTAGCGTTTGAATCTCCCGGAAAATACGTAGACAGCAATACCGTCGGGGTCGAACTGTTCGCATTTTCTTGCTAAAGCCATAGTAGATTCTTGCACGATTTCCCATCTACTTCTACCGCTTGTTTGGTCGGGGGTGGACATGCTCCCACTTTTATCAAGAATTAATGTGTAGTCGCGATCGCTCATTATAAACTTCCCTTTTTTGCAAGTTTGTGATTTTAGTCTAGTCTAAGGGACTTTTGGTTGCGTGGTGTTTTAAGCTTTGTATCAATTTTGCTACTTAAATTTCCCCTAGGTTTTAATTTTCAGTTCTTAATTTTCTTCTGCTGCTGGTAGTGGAAATCTTTCGCCAGCTAAGTAGGCTTGAAAATTTTTTTGGAAATAAAGCCATGAAGTCATATCTTCTACATCATCTGCAAATGATTTGGGAGCTGTTTTATACAAGGGAACACGGGTATTAATTTCATCTTTCAGCAGGGGCGGTAACTCGTCAAAACTACTGACTTTGCTTCCCCAAGCACTGTAGATCAGATAACCAGGGCGATCGCCCATGTTCATCCAAGGAAGCCATTGACCGATGCGATCCCAGCTCAGTTTTAATTGAGAAACTGAGGATAGTTGCGTGTTGAGCAAATCTGCTGTGGGAACAGTGATTTTAAACAACTCTGCAGCTTGGTAGGTGGGTTGAGGACTGTATTTAGCTAATTTAGAATCTTGCGTTAGGGGATTGCTATAAGTGGGAAATATGTCAAACGTAAAAGTTGTGCTGTCACCGTCTACGATAGCGGGAAACTTACCTTGAAAATGACCTTGGACTGGACTGTTAGCTACATGCATGACCGGAACTGTTTCTCCTGTCCAGGGATTTTCCCACTTGTGCAAAATTTCTTCTGTTTCGGGATTAAGATAATAAGTCAGTTCCCGAGAGGTAAAATTCCAGCTTTCCTCAGGAGCGGGAATACACCTGCTAACATTCATGCCAACAATTTTAAATAGTAGTTTTTGCTTTTCATTGGGAATAAAAGCGTATATTTTGCCTATCCACATCAAAAAGCTGGATTCTTGGGGATTGAGGGAAGAACGAGTTTTGACCCAGTAGGAAGCGTCCAGTTCTTGAATTTGGGCAACCATTGCGCATCTCCTTGCGGTAACTTAAATTAACAATACCTGCAAAGATAGGTTTTCGATCTGGTTGTTTATCCGCCAAATTTGAACTGCTGGTGGGGGGAAACCAATTGCATCTGGTTTAGTAATACCGTTCTCCCAAGTTGAATTGGTATAACGACCGCAAGGCGCGATCGCTACCAACCGTACCTGCTTTTGTGTATCCGCAAATTAATATTTTTTACTATTAATTCAGTGTTTTCTCGGTTGGAGTCCGGGCTTGGGTTCCGCTTAGTAAATTGGTATACCAAGTATTTTTGCGGCTTGCCTTGCCAAGTCCCAGATATCTTGGGTTGTGATTTTGCTAATACCGAGCCAGTTGCCACTAATGCCAGTATAGTCTTGCATCGGCTCAAATAAATTTCCATCTGTTGGGGAAGCTGGTTTGTAATCTTGGAAATGATCTCGGTCTACTTGGCGTGCTAGTGTTCGCTCTTCCAAATCGGGAGTTAATATTTTCTCTAAAGCCAAAAGATAACCAGCTTGACCGACGATGATTTCCCGCTGCGGTTTTTCTATCAATCCGGCTATTGCTTTAGCTACGTCTGTGGGTGGATATATGGGGCTGAGTGGTTTGATTTTTCGACCGGTGTAGTTGGCTGCGTGCTGAAATATTGGTGTATCAATTGAGGCTGGCAACACGGTACAAACGTGAATGTCGGGATTGTTCTCTAGGTATAATTCCATACGTAGAGAGTCCGAAAGACCCCGAATGGCGTATTTGCTGAGGGTGTAGGGGGTAGTATACGGTTGACCCGTGATTGCTACAACTGAGGAAACATTGATTAAGATACCGTTTCCCTGCTGGCGGAAGTAAGGTAGAGCTGCGCGAGCGCCGTGAATACAACCAAATAAGTTTATATCGATTACCCGTCGAAAAGCTTCTGCGGGTACTTGCTCGAAGCGACCGAACGCACTGACGCCAGCGTTGTTCACCCACACATCCAGGCGACCGAAACTTTCCACAGTGCGATGTGCTAGAGCGCGGACAGCTGCTTCGTCGCTGACGTCTGTTGGTACGGCTAAAGCTTTTCCACCCAAACGTTCGCATTCTTGAGCAACTTCTTGCAAAGCTGCTTCCCGTCGTGCTGCTAGCACTACTGTTGCACGTTGTTTGGCAAGTTCAATGGCGCTGGCGCGTCCAATTCCGCTAGATGCACCAGTAATAACGATGGTAGAATCTTTTATTGCTCTGGGCATATTGCTTGCTCCCTTTTTTCTCGCCTTGGGAAGAAAGATACATTCAACAGGAGTTTATGGGCGATCGCATTTTTGCCTGTTCCTTCTTAATAGAAATTTTTTCTGCAATTAAATTTCCTCTGTCCAACGAGTGAATCAGTTTGGTAAGTTTACGAGCAAAAATAAGGCGCTTTGGAGCGCCTGCATTACACGAGAAAACGACTTCATGAGGTAGAGAGGAGGTATTCTACCTCAATACATTCAGGGTGTTTGAATATTAACGATACCACGGACAAACTTACAGCACTACAACAGCAACAGTCTTTTAAGATTTCAATTTTTCAATGTACTTCTACCTTTGCAAACTGCGGGGATCGAGGGCGTCTCGGAGACCGTCACCTAGCAAGTTGAATGCCAATACTGTCAAAATAATCACAAGCGCTGGCGGCCAAATTAACCAAGGTTGCAGGACTAAAATTGAGGCATTAGTTGCTAGTGATAGCATATTACCCCAAGATGGATCTGGTTGTTGAATCCCCAACCCAATCAGACTCAGTACTGCTTCTGCACTGATAAAACTGGGAACTGCAAGGGTAGCAGAGATAATTACGTAAGTAGCAGTCTGCGGTAAAACGTGGCGAATGATGATATATATGGGCTTAGCACCCATTGCTTTTGCTGCTTGCACAAATTCTCGCTCTTTGATGGAGAGTACCTGTCCGCGAATTACTCGTGCTAACCCGGCCCAACTGATAAATGATGTAATCAATACAATGAGCAAAAAACGTTGGGTACTGGATAATCCAGGTGGTAAAACAGCACCTAAAGTTACCAAAAGATAAATGCTGGGAAAAGTCATCAGTACTTCAGCCAAACGCATGATAATAGTATCGATCCAGCCTCCAAAGTAGCCAGAAATTCCACCGATAATCATTCCCAAGGGAAAAGTAAGGGCCACTCCCACGATCCCGACAAACAAGCTGATTCGACCACCGTGCACTAAACGACTAAATTGATCGCGTCCTTGGTCGTCAGTTCCGAGAATATTTATTTTTGTACCGTTAGTAGTACCAAACAAATGCCAGTCTAGGGGAATACCGGGGATAATGGTAACTTCATCCCACTTGGGCGGAAGTGGCAAATTTAACTGAAATAAATGGTATTCCGCACCTTTAACAAACAAGCGTACACCAGCAGGTTTGCTTTTATCCACAATCAATTCGCGATCGCCTGTTTCTAAATTTGTGTCTCCTTGAATTGTTGGATAAACATGAGGACCAATGAATTCCCCTGAATTCGAAAACCAGTAAATTTTTGTCGGCGGTAGTAGGGAACCATTGGGTTGCGAAGCGTTAGGATCGTAAGGTGCAACGAAATCAGCTGCAATAACTGTGGAATAAAAGAATAAAAGCAAAATTGCTCCCAATCGCGCTAGGGGATTTTTTTGAAGTCTTTGCCACCAATTTGTCATAATCTTGAAATTATTCCTAATACTTTACCACGCTTGCCGTTTTTTGTTTCCTTGGTTTTGCAAACAAAACGCTGAAAGCATTTATTCAAAAAATTTGCGGACACCTCCAGATTGTTGTTGATAGTAGGTAAGTTCGTTTTTCGCCAGGACTGCTATGGGATTTTTTAAATATGCAGTTGCTCAACCACAAATGACTTGTCCTCGGGTATTTCGTGTTCTACAACAAACACGTTGGAATAGAGATTAGCAAGAAACTGTTTCCCTTGCTGTGTTAAAGACAGATAGCGCAATGCATCTTGAATGTAGGGATAAACAACATTCCAATAAAACTTTGCATAGTTCTTGCGCAAATCAGCAGGTGTTTTATACCCCAAAACTTTATTCATCCCGGTTTCTTCAAACTCGTAGAACAAACAAGTATTTTTTTTTAAATAGCGGGGGTCGCTTAATTGTCCAATCAAATCTGCAGCACGCACCAAAGCTGGATAGGTATCTGTACATTGGCGATCGTCAGCATCTGGAACTGGAAAACGAGTTAATTCAATATTACTCTTAATAACTTCTGAGTCTATCAGTTTGTGACCGCCAAAGCGCTCGTCGATGAAAAGTTTTGCCCTGTCTACATGATACGGTGTCAAACTAGCGTCAGAAGTCCCAGGAGCTAGGCGAATCATGACGCTATCCTTACCCGTAGCATACAAACCTTCTAACTCTCGATCTTGACGGCAAACACCTTTAACATAACCGATATCGTGGCACACTAAAGAAATTAAAAAATGTAACCAATCTTCACTAGAAACTCCACCTTCTCGAATGTGTTTTCCACGTAAAATTTCTTGTCCGACTAAGGTGACGAGAATCGAGTGCTCGACATTGTGGTACAGGGCGTCACTATTAGCGATATTTTCTAAAGCCATGTTCCCTGCCCAAGCAATAATATCTTGATAGTCGCTTTTGAAGCAACCGTAGGTACGGTAGTAGCCTTCCCGAATTTGCTTGACAAAAGCGTCTATTAATATTTCCGTAGCATTGAACATACTGGTTACTCGGTTAGATAAATTAAATTACGATCGGGAAGCATGTTTGCGTCAAGACTTGAGTACGTAATTATTGTATTTATTTTACTTATTTTGACAGTATAAAAGTTTCACCACCACTTCCAAGTTGCGGCAAATAGTATAAGTAGTAGGTTATAATGATGTTGAACCTGGGTTAAAGACGAAGTTGGTCGTTTGCGGGTGTAGTTCAGTGGTAGAACGTCAGCTTCCCAAGCTGAATGTCGTGGGTTCGAGTCCCATTACCCGCTTGCAATCCCAAAGCTGAAGGAAAAAAGAGGAAAAGGAAGACAAAGACGATTAAGATCTGTGGTATTTCTTTTCTTCTTTGTCTTCCACAAGAGCATGAGAAACCTGTATCTGGGGAGATTTATAATAATCTTAAAGCTTCCACCCAAGCAAACTAGGAAACGAAAGTTACTATTGCAGACATCCATGGGCGATCGCTGGCGCGCTGTGTTTTCTCTACCAAACTCACAAAATCACCTTGTCCAACCTGCCAAAAAATTTTGAGCATTTTCATCAAATATATCTGTCTGCTTAGCCAAAAGCAGCCTAACACTAAAAAATAAGAAATCTCTAAGTAAAAACTAAGAAAAACCCATGTAATTCTCTGGAAAGAACGCTATACAAACTTTATATCCTCATTAGAACTTAGTTTGTCGTTTTAGCAAATTGTCTCTTCTTCATAAAAATTTTATAAAGATGGAAAATCATTCTTTAGTCTCAAAGTGCTATCAATTCTAATTTTTTAAATTTCGAGAACAATTGATTAGTTAAATTTTCCGCAGTATTTTTTTGAAGATTTCAGTAAGAAGATAAATTAATTCTCAATTGCCTGCAATACAATTGCCAAAATACTGCCATAACTAGTAGTATACTTGACTACAACTAAGCCATCTAATTTCTTTATCAAGTTTCATCTTATGAAAACAAAAAATACCATTTCATAGCAAAGCTTATCTTGAGGAAATGGTATCAAAGGTTTTTAAAACCACCTGTTTATGATTAATTCTGTTTGTTTTCCGGTTCTAGGTATGCTCAGTCTTGAGTGTGCTGGCGTGGTAGTTTTTTTTACGTTTTAAGTTCATCTGTTGCAAAATACGTCCCATTGTGGAGCGACTGACACGTATTTGTATTTTTTGATATAGTATTTCGCACAATTCTTCTAAGGTAGCGTTTTTATTCTCAATTGCTAGTTGTCTTAGCAATTCTAACTGTTCTCCAGTTAACAGTCTTGGCTTTCCTCCTCCATGCGGCTTCTTAGCTATTGTGCCTTCTTTTTGGTAACGTTTAAGCAGAGTTTGAATAAAGCTCTTGCTAACACCAAAGCGTTTTGCCAGCTGACGTTGCGAAATCCGTTCTTTTTCATAGATTTCGATAATTTTTTGCCGCAAATCTAACGAGTAAGGTTTCATTTTTGTTTCTAGACTTTGGACAAACAGTCCTTGATAATGTCCCGAATCTTCTCTGTCTATAGATTCAAAAAGAAAAATACAGTCAAGCGATCGGCGGTCGGGCGATCGCTCGAGCTTTTGTCGCGTCTTTGATTAACTAATAGTTACAGAGCCTTCTGGATATGTTAGTAGGATAAGTTCGAAACCGAAGTCAGGATCCGGCTGGATAATTCTAATAATTTCCAGACATATTTGCAATTAAACACTACATTTAGAAACTAAAGTAGTGCAAACCAATAAGAAATTTATAAGAAGAAAATATTTTCACTTTGCTAATGACAAATTTGTATTGTATGCAATTAGGAAATAGCGTCGAAAGCTATTTTCCAATTTCCAGCTGTTAGTGTTAAATAGTGGTATCAAGCGAAGAAAGCACCTACTGACTGAAAATTTAACCAATAATCAAAACTTCGTAAGTAATTATATGCTGATAAGAATAGCTCAAGCGCATTCATAAAAAGTAGTTTCAATAAATAATCACTGACTAAGCAATCTGCAGGCGCTAACTTAATTAACTTCACAAATAGTCGCGTTCTTTCGGCCACTTGGGTGGCTAAGCGATAATTTTTAGAATCCAAAATTCTAGGGCATTAGAAACACAAACATGAAAAGAGTAAGAATTTTGAATATTGAAATAAGCAATGTCACTTTAAAAGAAGTATTGCAAAATCTTCATGCGGGAATTGTGTTTACACCTAATGTAGATCACCTCATGAAACTACAATCAGACCGAGAATTTTTCCAAGTATATAAAATTGCCGATTATGTCTTGTGCGACAGTCAAATTATTAAGTATGCGGCGAAATTTTTAGGTGTATCAATTCCCGAAAAAATTGCTGGTTCTGATTTTTTTCCTGCTTTTTATAATTATCACAAGTATAACCAGGAAATTAAAATATTTTTATTAGGAGGATTAAATGATGTTGCAGCTAAAGCCCAGGCTCGAATCAATAAAAAATTAGGAAGAAACATCATTGTAGATTCCTATTCTCCCTCTTGGGGATTTGAAAATGACCAACAAGAGTGTCAAAAAATAGTGGAAATGATTAATCGTTCTCAAGCTACAGTTTTAGCAATTGGAGTGGGAGCACCCAAGCAAGAAAAATGGATATATAAATACAGAAATCAACTGCCAAATATCAAAATATTTTTGGCAATCGGCGCAACTATTGATTTTGAAGCAGGTCATGTCAAAAGAGCACCAAAATGGATGAGAGAAGTGGGATTGGAATGGTTGCACAGACTAATATCAGAACCAAGAAGGTTGTGGAAAAGGTACTTGCTAGAAGATATACCTTTTTTTTGGTTAATTCTGAAAGCGAAATTAAATCTATATCAAACGCCTTTTGCTAAGATGCAAATTTCCGAGTTATGTGAAATCAAAAAAGAAAGGTTAGATGACATAGCATTTTAAGCAAGTATTAATTTCCAGGAAACCTAGACAAAATAGACAGTGATATCATGAATTCCCAACCAGAAGAACAAGCGTTAGTCCTTAGCGATCGCAAACAAAAATTCCAACAACTAACATCAATGGAAACGGATGATTTTGCGGAACTAAAAAAAACGGGGATTGAATCTGCGAGCGTTCGGTCGCCTGTTTCAGCGAAATATACTTTTGATTAGTAGCATTGCTAGTGTAGTGACTGCTGCTACCTTATATTTAGTTTTATCTTCTCCTCATCAATACGAAGGTAATTTTCAGATTTTAGTAGAACCTGTATCTTCTGAAGGTAAGCTAACCGATCCTTCGTTTATATCCCGTAATGGAGAAATTAATAATGCAACCAAAAGTGAAGTAAACTATCCGTCTCTGCTTCAGATTTTGCGGGGAAATGAGTTGTTAGAACAAGTTGCTGAGAAAATTCGAGTTAAGTATCCCAACGTTAGCTATGAATCCCTCAGTAAAAATTTAGTAGTTGAACGCATTGGAAAAGACATGTTGGATTCTACCAACATCATCAAAGTTAGTTACAAAGACTCCGACCCGGAAAAAGTAGAATTTATATTATCAGAAATTGCAAAAGAGTATTTGAACTTTAGTCTTGAAGAGCGAAAAAACCGCATTTACGCAGGTGTGAAATTTATTGACTCCCAACTTCCTCAGTTGCAACAAAAAGTTAGCTTTTTAGAGAGTAATTTACAAAGACTTCAACAGCGATACAAATTGAGCGATCCAGAAAGTCAAGTGGAAGAATTATCTAAGCAAGTTCGTGAAGTAGAAGCTCAAAAACTGAACGCCCAAAAAGATTTACAGGAGAATATAAGACTCTACGAGAACTTGCAGCAACAATTAAACCTCACACCTAACGAAGCACTTGCTGCATCAACTCTCAGTCAAGAACCTCGTTATCAAGAGCTGCTTGGACAGTTAAAGAAAATAGAAAGTCAGATTGCGATCGCGTCCGCTAAATATACTGAAAATAATCCTTCGTTGGTAACTTTAAAGCAGCAACAGCAAAATTTGTACCAGTTATTAAATCAAGAAGCTCAAAATATATTAGGGCAAAAGCTATCTACTACAGTCAATCCTCAATTGTTGAATTTTCAAGATCCTACTCGTTTGCAGCTAATTAAGCAATTAGTCGATGCTGCAAATAATATTCAAGTGTTAGAAAGTCGACTGAGAGCGATCGCTCAGTCCCAAGCTTACCTAGACCAACAAGTCAGACAATTTCCAGCTAGCATGCGTCAATACAAACAAGTGCAGCGACAGCTAGATATTGCTACCAAGACCCTCAACCAATTTTTACTACAGCGAGAAACCCTGCGAGTTGATGCAGCACAAAAGGAGGTACCCTGGCGAATTGTTTCTCAGCCTAGAATACCTCGTGACGAGAAAGGTAATCCCATAACCAAGACTAACAAAAAAAGAAACTTAGCGCTGGGAGTATTTGCTGCTATTGTCTTGGGATTTACAGCTGCTTTTTTGAAAGAGAAATACCACAATGTTTTTTACAACTGTGAGGAAATAGAAAATGAAATTAACGTACCTATTTTAGAAGTTATTCCTTGCCATCAAAGTGCAAAACAATTTCCTAATTCTTTAAAAGTTATCGGTGCTATTAAAGAAACACAAGAAAATGCCAAATTTTTAGGAGCTTTTGATTCTCTTTACGCTAGCGTTCGCCGTTTAGCTGGAGTTTGTAAAGCTCAATCTATAGTTGTTACTTCACCAGAACCAGGAGATGGAAAATCCACTGTTGCTATGTATTTAGCTCAAGCTGCAGCTGATATGGGTAAGAAAACTTTGTTAGTAGATGCAAATTTTCGGACACCGTGTCTTCATACGATCCTGGGATTAGAAAATGTGCAAGGACTGAGCAATTTAATTTCTCAAGAATTTTCTCCGCAAGCATCTTTAATTCAAGTATCGCCTTTACAAAAAAATCTTTTTGTCTTAACTTCTGGCAAAATTTTGCCATCCTCACCCAGAATGCTTGGTTCTAATCAGATGCAGCATTTTATGGAGAAATTTCAACAAGCTTTTGATTTAGTGATTTACGACACTACTCATCTTCTTGGTTTTGCTGATGCTTCTTTTATAGCCGAGCATGCAGATGGAATTTTACTAGTTGTGGGAGTTGGTAAAACTAAACGTTCTTCTATAACACGAGCACTGAATCGATTGCAAATGCTGCACTTATCGATTTTGGGTATAGTTGCCAATCATCTCGGTACAAATACACATCCTTCATCCAGTTACCACCATCTTCATCAAAAGCTAAATCGTCGAGTGCTTCCTGCTTCTGCAAACGGTAAAAATCAGAAGTTTGGATTAAATAATTTGGAACTATAACTGTTATTTGTGTTTGGTTGCGTACTACCTTTTTTTCCATTATTCACAAACAAATAAAGGTAAATTGGTTGTGAAATTGTTATTTGAATTATTTGACATTATTTTGTTGGCGATCGCCCTCGGACTTTTGCTTCCTGTTTGCATTCTGTTTGGAGAATGCATCGCAGCAGTATTACCCAAATTTCAAACCCATAGTTATTATGCTCTTGTTCCTCGCCCTCGGGTTGATATTTTAGTTCCAGCTCACAATGAAGCAGCTGGAATCAGCGCTACATTGCAATCGTTACTACCACAGCTAGTAGAACAAGATCGTCTGATAGTGATTGCAGATAATTGTGATGATGATACAGCAGCTGTAGCTGCTAAAGCAGGTGCAACGGTGATCTCCCGTCAAGACCCACAGCACAAAGGAAAGGGATACGCGCTAGACTACGGTTTGCAATTTATTGCTACCAACCCTCCCGAAGTAGTAGCGATCGTGGATGCAGACGTGTAGTTCATCCTGGAGCGATCGCTCGCATTAGTCGCTTAGCTGCAGCTACACTGCGTCCAGTTCAAGCTGTCTACTTGTTATCACAACCTCCTCATCCACAACCAAAAGATAGAATTTCAGCTTTGGCGTTTCTAGTTAAGAACTTAGCTCGTCCCAGGGGATTAGAACAACTAAATCTACCTTGTCTGTTAATGGGTTCAGGTATGGCCTTTCCCTGGTCCATCGTTCATAAAATTCCTTGGCCCACTAGCAGCATTGTGGAAGACATGCAACTTGCTGTGGATCTGGCCATTGCTGGACATGCTCCTATTTTCTGCTTGGATGCTCTGGTAACGGGAACTCTTCCTCAAAACAAACACGCTGCTCGCAGTCAAAGAAAGCGATGGGAACATGGTTATTTGCAAATTATGCTCAAGCAAATTCCTCGATTACTGCAAGCTGCAATCACTCAAAAGCGGTTTGATTTGTTTGCGATCGCCCTAGATTTGTGCGTACCACCCCTATCACTGTTGGTCATCCTGTGGACAGCTGCAACAGTAGGAACCGCTTTCGCTGTCCAATTGGGAATTTCATCGCTTTATGCAATCTTGTTGCTAGCAACAGAAGGATTACTGATATTCATCTCCATTGTTGCTGTTTGGGCTCGGTTTGGTCGTGTCTACTTTCCAGCGCGGACAGTCCTACTGGCCATACCCCCAGTACATTCTCTGGAAGATACCACTGTATTTAGCTTTTCTGTTTCGACCTCAAACAGAATGGATTCGTACCCCACGAAATTCAGTAGTTGAGGAGTAAACTCTGTTCGTTTCCCCGATAGTTTGGTAACCAAAAATGAAATTTCTAGACTTTTTTGACCGCATTTACGTTATTAATCTACCTGCAAGAGCAGATCGCCGCCAAGCGATGGAAAAGGAATTACAAAATGCAGGAATGACATTTACCCCCGGAAAAGTTGAATTATTTGCAGCAATTAAACCAGATACTGCTGCGCCCTTTGCAAGTATAGGATACAAAGGATGCTTTCTAAGTCATTTATCTATACTCAAGCTAGCAAGAGAACAACAGCTAAATAATGTTTTGATTATGGAAGACGATCTGGATTTAGCTGAAAATTTTCGGCAATATGAAGATATACTGCTTGAGCAATTGCACAAAATTAATTGGGATATCGTTCATTTTGGATACTTTTCTCAGCAGATAATTGTTTACGACCGAGACTCTTTTGCTACATTTCAACCGTTATCTACAGAAATCACAGGAACTCACTTTTATGCGGTGAACGGTAAAGTATTTGACCGATTGATAGATTACTTTGAGTTATCGCTGCGGTTACCTCTTGGTCATCCCAATGGTGGTCCCATATCACCAGATGGAGTTTATAATCTTTTTCAATCCAAAAATCCAGATATCGTGAGATTAATTACCATTCCAAGTTTTGGAAGTCAGCGCAGTTCCCGTAGCGATATTAATCCCCAGTGGTTCGATCGAGTACCTCTTTTCCGAGAATTTGCAAGTTTGACAAGAAACCTCATCAAAAAGTAGCAGTTGCAACAAACCTTTTCTTCACGAAAAATATAGTCGCAAAAACAGAGGTTACTTGAGTTAGTTGATTGCACAGCTTTCAACCCAAGAACAAGACTGAAAAATAACATGAATTTATTTGTATTATCGGAACTTTATCCTGGAAATCAACATGTTGGCTGGTCTGTACTTTCCACTTTCGAAGAAGTGTTATCCTCTGCTTTCGATACTGTATTTATCTACCCTTTACCAAACCAAAACATTCTCTTTTTCAAGCGCTACAGACATCGCATTTTCAAATCATGGTACAAAATTCAGGACTTACCTACCCTGGGTAAAGGACCAAATATTCTCTTAGTCGTAGGTCTTGGTCCTGACTTTCTTTTGTCAATTTTTACTCTTTATCCTCTCTGGAAAAAATTCGATCTCAAAATTGCTTACTTGTTAGATGGTTTTGATTACCACCATCTTGATAGAGAAGTAATTCCACACTTAGATTATTTGTTTTTAATTTGTGCTGAAATGGCTGACGATATCAAGAAAAATCTTACTATAACTACCGCATTTTTACCACTGGCAACCGACGTTTTGAACTTAGGCTCAAACTCTACTCATCGCTGCATCGATATTATCAGTTATGGAAGAACTGATCCTGCTGTTCATCGGTGTTTACAATTTCATTTTAATCGTCAACAAAGTCATCGAATTTATTTTCACTCTACATTCTCTCACCCGGAAGTTTTTGATATTAAAGAACACACAAAACTTTTATTCAAGATTTTAGCTCGCTCCCAAATTAGCTTGTGCTTTGAAGCAAGTAAAGTTTCGCGTTTTCAAGGATATTCTCCGATTTTAATGCGTTGGTTTGAGTCTTGGTCGTGTGGTTGTACCGTGGTCGGGAAAAAACCCTTTAGTAAGGGTGTAGCTGATTTGCTCGATTGGGAAAATAGCACAATAGAAATACCCGATAATCCTGAGGATTGGATTCCTTTGTTTGAAGATTTATTGCTAGATAAATATACTCTAATTACTAACACCAAAAGAAACTACCGTGAATGTTTGTTGAGACATGATTGGCGCTATCGCCTCAAAAATATGTTGCAAACTTTAGAGTTACCTATAACAGAAAAGCTAAGGAATGAAATGACGAAATTAAGAGAAAAGCTAAATTTCGAAACTGTGTAAAACATCACATCACTAGTTTCGAGTAATAGCAAGTCCATTGATTTATAACATTTGACCACCGCCAATTTTGGGCTTTTTCTCGAGAAGCTACAGACATTTTTTCTGCTAAGTCTCCGTTGACAGCTAATTCATCCAAATACTTGGCGATGCAAGTGGTGATATATTCTTGATTTTTAGGTTCGATCAAATACCCTGTTACACCATGCTCGACTAGAAGTTGCGGTCCTCCCCAATCCAGACAAATTGCGGGAAGTCCTAACCCCATCGCCTCTTGGACAACAATACCATTTGCGTCCTCTATGCTGGGAAAGACAAATCCTCGATAGTTTTTCAAAGAATCAAGCAGTTCGCCATGAGTGGTGTACCACCCTAAAAACTTGACGCGGTCTTCAACACCGAGCTGTTGAGCTAGAACTTGACAACGTTCTAGTTCAGGTCCTTTTCCAACTATATCTAGCAAAATTTTATTTTTTGTTTTGACTAAACTTTCAATAATGAGAAATGTACATTTATGAAACACCAATCGCCCAAAATGAATAAATTTAAAATTTTCTCCTTGATGTTGAATTCTAGGTCTGTCCAGGATTTCATCTTTTATACCGCAGTCTAAGCTATCTACCATTTTCTCAGGTGGTACTCCTGCTACAAGCATAGATTTTTTCGTTCTCTCCCCACCTGCAATGAAAATCAAATCAGCTTTAGCTACTTGGCGAAAAAATAGGCTGTTAAATTTTTGAAATGGTATGTGGAATATTCGTCTGAGTTTGGTTTTGAGAGTTTCATTTTTTCTAAATATTTTGGGGTAGTATATGTTGCCATTGATTGGTCCGAAAACGTTGTAAAACTTTGGAGATATTATGCGTGGAACGACTGGAGAGTTTGGTTCTGTCTGGTGAAGAATTACTTGGCTGGGATCTAATTTATTTTGACTGACATAATCTTCAGCGATCGCAATGGCTTTTTGCGCAAACCAAATATCTAAAAACCACTGCAATACTACAGATTTCCACAACAAAATTGCCAACCAATCATCCTTAACAAATAGTACGTCTGTTAGCTTTAAACGCTCGCGCACCTCGGTGCGATTACGCTCGTGAGTTATTTGAATAGTTTGTGGGTGAATCTGCTTGAGGTGCTGAAATATCTGCAGTGCTTTGATTGCTTCTCCACCCATTTGTTCAGAAACATTTGGAGCTATCAAAAAAATCGTAACTTGTTCGGAAATCATGTTTGGATTGGAGAATTTCATTTTCTCCCTGCAATTTAGTAAGAGCCTTGGTCAGGAAAGATTGCTATAACTAAAGTTTTTTCAAAATTGAATATTTTCCCATCTAATTCCAAAGTAAGATGAAAAAATAAGAAAGTAATAAGAAAATTCTAAGAATTTAAAAACCTTTAGCAACGGTTTGAAGAAAGAAAATTTTGGGAAAATATAGAAGTGATGATTTTGTTATTGACAAAGAAACTTATGGTATGCTGGAAGATGGCAATGAAGATTATATAAAGGTTTGATATTGATAATATCCGGTTAAGGATTTGTTTTAAAATAAACAGGTGTAGTTGGTCAGACTTGTTAAGTATTAGACCGTATTACCAAACCTGAATGCGCAAATGCCAGATGGAAAATGAAGGTTGAAGTCATCAATTTCTTCATGATTAAAAATGATTGTGGCACGGTTGAAAGTGTAAAAAGTCTGCCAAAATTATCCAGGGAAGCTAAATATTTTGACAAATTGCCAAATTAAGATGTCTTTAGCGATCGCCTACTTAATTAACCAATATCCGAAAGTTAGTCACAGTTTTATCCGCCGAGAAATCATCAGCTTAGAAAAAAGCGGAATCAAAATCCTGCGATTTGCAATTCGTTCTTGCACTGCTGAATTGGTGGATCAAGCGGACAAATTAGAATTAGAGAAAACTCAGGTAGTGTTAGAAACAGGCAAAACAGGCTTAGTTATTGCTTTAATTCGCACAAGTCTCACCAGACCAATTCGTTTTCTCCAAGGTTTGTGGCTAGCACTGAAAGTCGGTTGGCGTTCGCAGCGCGGTATTTTGTATCATTTGGTATACTTAGCCGAAGCATGCGTGCTGTTGCGTTGGTGGAGACAAGCAGGTGTAGCTCACGTTCACGCTCACTTCGGGACGAATTCCACCACAGTAGCAATGTTGTGTCGTGCAATTGGCGGTCCTCCCTACAGCTTTACGGTACACGGCCCAGAAGAATTTGATGCCATCGAATCTTTGAGCTTGATACAAAAAGTAGAAACAGCTGCTTTTGTCATCGCGGTTAGTAGCTTTGGTAAGAGTCAGCTGTATCGATGGTGTCAGCGATCGCAGTGGTCAAAAATTCATGTTGTTCATTGCGGCGTAGACGATAAATTTCTAGATGCGACACCTGTCCCGATTCCATCCGAACCACGCTTTGTTTGCGTTGCCAGAATGGATCGCGCCAAGGGACACCTACTATTATTAGACGCTGTTGCTCAATTAGTAGCACAAGGTTGGTACCTGAAATTGGTATTGATAGGAGATGGACCTTTACGAGGCGAAATTGAAAATGCACGAATTCAGCTGGGACTGCAAGATTGTGTAGAAGCGATCGGTTGGACTAGCAACGCACAAGTTCGCCAACACATCCTTGCTTCTCGAGCCATAATATTGCCTAGCTTTGCTGAAGGTTTACCAGTGGTACTTATGGAAGCACTAGCATTAAGTCGCCCGGTCATCAGTACCTACGTTGCTGGAATTCCGGAACTGGTTGAACCAGGAGTTTGTGGTTGGCTAGTTCCACCCGGTTCAGTGGAAGCTTTAAAGACAGCAATCAAAGCAGCATTACAATTACCCCCTGAAAAACTTGCACAAATGGGAAAAGAAGGAGCAAAGCGAGTAGCTCAACAGCACAACGCTACCATTGAAGCCAAGCGCCTGGCAGCACTTTTTCACCTTAGTATCGAAAATTCCAACCATCAAAAAATTGTTATTCCGTCCTCCCAGGGAGGTGAAACGCCAACATCAAAACTCAACCAACCTCCGGACTATCGGTTTACCTTTCCCAAGTAAGTCATGACCTCCCTGAAACAGCTGGCCATAAAAGGTACAATTTGGACGATTGCTGGCTTTGGAACCAGTCAAATTTTGCGATTTGGCTGCAACTTGATTTTGACTCGCCTGTTATTTCCAAAATTGTTTGGATTAATGGCTTTAGTCAACACATTTATATTGGGCCTGCATTTATTTTCAGATATCGGTGTTGGTCCCAGTATTATCCAGAACAAGCGCGGAGACGACCTTACCTTTCTCAATACCGCTTGGACTTTGCAGGTAATTCGTGGTTTGATTGTTTGGCTTTGCTGTCTTTTGAGTGCTTGGCCAATTTCTCGGTTGTATGCAGAGCCTCAACTTTTATGGCTGATACCGGTAGTTGGATTGAGCACAATCATCACTAGTTTTAATTCCACAGCGGTGTTCACCCTCAACCGTCACCTAGCATTAGGTCAGTTAGCAATTTTTGAACTGGGGGGACAGTTTTTTGCCGCCATTGCCATGATCGTTTGGGCCTTGTTTAGTCCAACAATTTGGAGCCTTGTGATTGGAGGTCTGGTAGCGGATACAACTCGACTGCTATGGAGCCATCGATTAATACCTGGATTTCACAACCGCTTTGCTTGGGACCGACAGGCAGTCGGGGCGATTTTTGCCTTTGGCAAGTGGATTTTTCTTTCTACCGCCGTAACATTTTTGGGTACGCAAGCCGACCGATTGATTTTGGGAAAATTAATTTCATTTGAGTTATTAGGTGTTTATGGCATTGCCTTTGCCTTAGCTACCATGCCACAACAACTCATAGGGGCGATCGCCAGCAAGGTAATTCTTCCAGCTATTTCCAAGCTAACTCATCTTTCTCGCCCGCAGTTGCGTGTCAAAATTTTGCAAAATCGCCGACCGATTTTAATCGCATCGGCACTAATAGTAACGGTGCTGGTAAGTTTTGGGGATATGGTGATTTTGGCCTTATACGATCGAAGATATTCTCAGGCTGCTTGGATGTTGCCAATTTTGTCCTTGGGTATATGGCCTAACTTGTTATTTGAAACACTTCGCCAATCGCTTGTGGCCATTGGCAAGCCTAATTACGAAACCTTCGGTCAATTTTTTAAATGCCTTCATATCTGCATTGGCTTACCATTAGGATTTTCCTGGATGGGAATTGTCGGAGCTGTAACTGTAGTTGCACTCAATGACCTTCCTCTCTACGGAACGGTAGCTTATGGCTTGTGGCGCGAAGGTCTTACCAGTATCAAGCAGGATGTTATAGCGACAGTAATATTTTTGATCTTTCTCACATGCATACTGGCAATAAGAGTTAGTTTTGGCTTCGGTCTTCCTATCAATCAAATATTTTTGTCACAGTAGTAATGTCAAAATTTATGAATTCCACATCTATATTTTGTCTCGATCCTAATTACTTAAATCAACTCGCTCGCAACTATCATGAAACTTACATCAATTCCCAACCTTTCCCCCATATTGTATTTGATAATTTTTTGCCAGAGTTAATATTAGAAAAAGTCCGGCAAGAATTTCCCCAAGTAAATGCAATTGATTGGCAAAAATTCGAGGAAAAGCCAGAGAAGAAACTAGCATCTAAAAACGAATTACAAATGGGAGAAATGACCCGAATTCTCCTTTACCAACTCAACTCTTCTATTTTTCTGCAATTTTTAGAAACTTTGACAGGAATTGATGGATTAATACCCGATCCTTATTTTGAGGGAGGTGGTCTTCACCAAATAGAAAGAGGCGGCTACTTAAAAATACACGCCGACTTTAATTGGCACAGCAAACTTCGGTTAGATCGGCGACTCAATGTCATCATTTATCTCAATAAAAATTGGCAAGAAGAATATGGAGGGCACCTACAATTATGGGATAAATCAATGAGTAGTTGTGTCAAGAAAATACTACCAATATTCAATCGATGTGTTATTTTCAATACCACAGATTTTTCCTATCACGGCCATCCCGAACCATTGAATTGTCCGGAGGGACAAACCCGCAAATCTTTAGCACTGTACTATTACAGCAACGGACGTCCACCTGCAGAGATTTCTCGCGCCCATTCTACCCTTTTTTGGGCAAGACCCGGACAACAAGAAGATAAGTCACTACCAAAAAAATTCTTCGGTCTGACCTTCAAAACTGCCTTAAAAAAGTTACTTTTGCGTTGATTGCTGCAGCTAAATAGCTGGGAAATTAGGAACTAGAAAAAGATGAGTCTTACAGTATACTTGGCAATGTTTGGCTGGATTCCCTTTGTTATCTATCTATTTAGGTGGGTACCAGCTCAAAGAGCTGTTATTGTCAGCTTTATCATTGCTTGGCTATTTTTACCTGTAGTGCAGTTTACGCTCCCAGGGCCAGATTACACTAAAATGTCGGCTACCTGTTACGGCATATTACTAGCAACTATTTTATTTGACGTTAAACGCTTTAGTTCGCTGCAGTTGGAGTGGCTTGACCTACCAATGGTAGTTTGGTGTTTGTGTCCTTTAGCTTCATCGCTTCAGAACGATTTGGGTATTTATGATGGTTTCTCAGCAGTTTTCGAGCAAATAACAACTTGGGGATTACCTTACTATCTAGGTCGCTTGTACCTTAGTAATCTAGAGGGCATACGCAAGCTAGCTGTTGATATATTCATTGGAGGTTTGGTTTATATTCCTTTTTGCTTGTTTGAAATACGCATGAGTCCTCAGTTACACCGGATAGTTTACGGTTTTCACGCCCGCAGTGATTTTGGTCAGACTATCTGCTTTGGAGGATACAGACCGACGGTTTTTATGGAACACGGTTTGATGGTTGGCGCGTGGATGATGGCGGCTACACTTATAGGTATTTGGTTGTGGAGATGTGGCGCGATCGCTTCTGTTTGGGGAATTTCGGTCAATTGGCTGGTAGCTGCATTGCTGTTGACAACCTTGCTGCTCAAATCTACGGGAGCAATAATTTTACTGCTATTGGGATTGCTGGTTTTATTCTTGTCTAGCCGGTTGCGTACTTCTGTACTAGTTTGGATATTGATAGGAGCAATCTCATTGTATTTATATTTGGGAGTTACCGGAAAAATTCCAAAAGATCCTATCATCCACACCATATCCACAACGATCGATCAACAACGAGCACAATCAGTGCAGTTTCGATTTGACAATGAAAAACTTCTTTCGCAAAAAGCCCGGGAGAAAATAGTTTTTGGTTGGGGAGGATGGGGACGCAGTCGCGTTTACGATCGGTGGGGAAAGGATATCTCGGTGACTGATAGTTTGTGGATTATCACCTTTGGTACCAAGGGATTAGTTGGTCTGGTAAGTTTGATAACATTTCTGTTGCTTCCAGCGATCGCCGCAATGCGCACTTACCCTGCTAGTAGGTGGAATCATCCGCAAGTAGCACCAGTAGCAGCGATGGCATTACTTTTAGTGTTATACACGATTGACTGTCTTTTGAATGCAATGATCAATCCCATTTATGTACTCGGGTGTGGCGCCCTCTCAGGACTGGTACTCCTGCACAAAAATAAAGCCAACAAAAAATTTCCAGCTGCAGTCGCTGACCAAAAAACCATTGCAAACAATCCTCAGACCTAATTTGGTCTTGTGCAGCCAATCTATCCAGCTTGGAAACAGAATAATATGTCTAATTTTCCTCTACTTATCATCATTCTCAACTATCGTACTCCTGATTTGACAATTGACTGCTTGCGTTCCTTACAAAAGGAAGTGCGATCGCTTCCAGGTACTCGCGTTATAGTTTCGGACAACGCCTCCGGTGATGGATCGGTAGAACAAATTCAAGCTGCAATTACAGCTGCTAATTGGGATGAATGGGTAATGCTTTTACCATTAGACCGCAATGGCGGATACGCCTTTGGCAATAACGCTGCCATTCGTTTGGGACTTGAGTCCACTACTCCACCATCATATTTTTTATTACTAAATCCAGACACGATCGTTCGTCCTGGTGCTTTAAAAGCTTTAGTCGATTTTATGGACTCTCATCCCCATGCAGGAATTGCAGGTAGTCGCCTAGAAGACCCTGATGGTACTCCCCAGCACTCCGCTTTTCGCTTTCATACTTTCTGGAGCGAACTGGATTGTAGTTTGCGCTGTCAAGTGGTATCGAAGTTACTTGCAAATTGGGTCATTGCACCTCCCATTTCCGAACAAGCTTGTCTAACCGATTGGGTAGCAGGAGCAAGCATGGTGATTCGTCGGGAGGTATTTACATCGGTGGGTTTGCTGGACGAAAAATACTTTCTGTATTTTGAAGAGGTAGACTTTTGCTTGCAAGCGAAAAAATCAGGGTGGGAATGCTGGTACGTACCCGCCAGTCGAGTTGTACATTTGGTAGGACAAAGCTCAGGAGTAACCGATCGCAAGCGTCCACCAAAACGCTTACCCAAATACTGGTTTGATTCCCGACGCAGATATTTTCTCAAAAACTACGGATGGCTGTATACAGTGCTCGCGGATTTGATTTGGTTGTCTGGTTTTATCCTTTGGAGGTGGCGACGGGCGATCCAACGCAAACCAGATACAGATCCACCCAGAATGATGAGTGATTTTCTCTTGAATAGTGTTTTATGCAAAGGAGGTGGAACTTGAGCACAACACAAACTGTACCGCCACCATTACCGGAAGCTATTACCTTGTCGCAACTTTACCAGCTTGTTGTCGAAGACTGGGAAGCTCACGGACGCGATTGGACTTTACCTGGATTCCGAGCTGTAGCCGTTTATCGTTTTGGTGTTTGGAGAATGACGCTAAAACCCAAATTACTGCGGGCTCCCTTTAGCATTCTTTATCGGATGCTGTATCGAAAAATACGAAATCATTATGGCATCGAGCTGCCTTATACAGTTAAGCTAGGACGTCGCGTTATCTTCGAACACCAAGGAGCGATCGTCATTCACGGGTATTGTCAAATTGGAGACGATTGTATCATCCGTCAAGGAGTTACCCTAGGAAATCGTTATCTGGATCGTCCGCTCGAAGCTCCAAAGCTAGGAAATCGCGTCAATGTTGGTGCGGGAGCCAAAATCCTTGGCAGCGTGACCGTTGGAGATGATGTGAATATTGGCGCCAATGCTGTAGTTTTATCAGATATTCCTCCTGGAAAAACAGCAGTTGGCATACCTGCGAAAATTCTCAATTCCCCAGCAGGAGGTTATTGTGACAAGCTTTTCCCCCAAAATTGGAGTAGTTGCGATCGGTCGCAATGAAGGCGATCGCCTAATCCGCTGTTTGGATTCGGTAGTTGACGGACTGCGCCCGGTAGTTTACGTTGATTCTGGTTCTAGCGATGGAAGTTGTGAAGTTGCTGCTCAACGTCAAGTTGAGGTGGTAAAGCTAGATACGTCTAAACCTTTCACTGCTGCAAGAGCTCGTAATGCTGGTTTTGAGCGACTGCGACAAAAATATCCCCATATACAATACGTGCAGTTCGTTGACGGCGATTGTGAAGTAGTCAAGGGATGGATAGAAGCAGCAGCAAAAACGCTAGATGCCAACCCTAATGTTGTTGCCGTGTGCGGTTGGCGACGGGAGTGCAATCCTCAAAAGAGTGTCTACAATCGTATCTGCGATGTGGAATGGCGAATGGGGCCAGCTGGAAATGTCCTCAATTTTGGCGGAGATGTGATGATTCGCGCTGCTGCATTAGCAGCAACAGGAGGCTACAACAACAGTGTTATTGCTGCAGAAGACGATGAATTGAGCATTCGCCTGCGCCAACAAGTCCAGGGAAAAATTTTGCGTATTCCTCAAAATAGCACTTTGCACGATGCTGACATGCATGCACTGTCGCAGTGGTGGCAGCGTGCCAAACGCTGTGGCTATGGCTATGCTCAAGTTTCTCACCTGCACGGAAATTCACCAGAACGCAAATTCGTCAAAGAACTGCGCCGAACCGTAATTTGGGGAGCGATCGCGCCGTTAGCTGCCATGCTGCTACTTCCGTGGACTCACGGACTATCATTGATAGTTTTCGCACGCTATCCCCTGGCAGCAGCGCGGACGTTCGTGAAAACTTGGCAGCAGGGATTTTCATGGAATGACAGCTTGGTTTGGGGTCTGTCTTGCGCGGTGTCGGTGTTTCCCGGGGCGATGGGCGCGTTCAAGTTCTACCTCGATCGCCTGAGTAACAAACAGCATCAAATCATTGAGTACAAAGCAATCAAAACAATTCATCCTACAGGAAAAGCAAATGGCTGATCTTCCAAGAGACGTTCGTCCCATCGCTGTGGGTCTGCTCGGTACTGGCTACATTTGTGATTTTCACTTTCGCGCCTTGCGCTTGCTACCCCAAATCGAGGTACGAGCCGTTTGCGACCTCAATCGCAGATTGGCGCAACAGTTTGCTCAAACAAGGGGAATAGAAAAAGTCTATGACGATCTTGCCCAAATGCTTGCTTGCGAGCAGCTGGACGTTGTTCATATCCTTACGCCCCCCCACGCTCACTTTTCCAACGCTTGCCAAGCGATCGCAGCTGGTGTTGATGCTTTGATTGAAAAGCCCCTTTGCCACAATGTCAACTACTGCCAACAGTTACGCCAGCTTGCAGCTACCACCAACACAGCGATCGCCGTTAGCAACAACTTTCTGTATTTTCCCGTGTACGAAAAATTCCTAGCCGACTTGCGCAGCGGTAGATTGGGACAAATCGATCAAATCGATATCGTCTGGAATAAGGAACTACCCCAACTCAAAAGCGGACCGTTTGGAACGTGGATGCTGCAGTCGCCGCAAAATATCCTCTTTGAAGTCGCCCCCACTCCTTTGTTCACTTAATCCACATTCTCGGACAGCCAGAAGAAATTGCTGTCGATGTCCGCGATCTGTTGGAATTACCAGGCGCTTTAGAGTTTTACCGGCGCTGGGAAATTCGCGGTTGGAAGAACAACACCAGTATCCGCCTGCGATTTTCATTCATTGATGGATATCCAGAACACTACATCCACGTTCGCGGTACTAATGCAGTCGCACAAGTTGACTTTGAGAACAACACCTACGTTCTCCAGGAGCACACGCCCTACCCGCTTGATGTCGATCGCTACGCTAATGTGATGGCAACTGCTCGCGATTCCATACTGCAGGCCAATAGCACCTTAGCAAGCTTTGTGCTCTCAAAAATAGGTTTATCCAAAAACTCAGGCCCCTTTGCCTGCAGCATAGCCCGCACGATCTCAAGTTTCTATAACTCTAGAGGAAGAAAGCTTGACGAAAGAATAGACCCTGTTATTAGCGAAGCTGCAGTAGCCTTAGCCGAGAAGGTAGCGCAGGAGGTGAAATTACCCACGCGAGAACGGGTAGTACCCACTACCAATTCCTTGGCTGTAACTCCAACTTTGCAGCCTACCGTACTGGTCATTGGCGGTACTGGTTTTATTGGCCAAGCTTTGGTTCGCCGCTTGTGTCAAGATGGATACAACGTCCGCATTCTTCAGCGCCATCCCCACCCAACCCCACAATTGCATCACCTCAAAGTTGAGTTTGTAAAAGGTGACTTTGCTGATGAAAAAACACTTGAAGTTGCACTAGATGGCATCCGCTATGTCTATCACCTTGCACGGGGTTATGGAAAAACATGGAGCGATTACCTAGAAACGGACGTTAAACCCACGCGCCAACTTGCAAATCTATGTCTGCAGCAAGGTATTGCAAAGCTATTCTATACATCTTCCATTGCCATCTACTATGCTGGCGACAAAACTGCAACTATCACGGAAGATACCGAACCCCACCAAGGCATCATACGCGCTGCTCCCTACGCCAAATCCAAGTTGGAAAACGAGCGATCGCTGCTGGAACTGTATCGCCACCACGGTTTACCTGTAACAATTTTTCGTCCCGGTATCGTTTTGGGACGCGGCGGAAGTCCTTACCACTGGGGAATTGCAGCTTGGCCTTACAGTTCCGTATGCTGTGTTTGCGGTGACGGAAATAACCCCCTACCCATCGTACTTGTAGATGACGTTGCCGATGCCATGGTACGAGCCATTAAAATACCAGCAACTGCAGGTCAGTCCTACAACCTTACCAGTGCTCCTTGCATCACAGCTAATGAATATCTGGATGAATTTGAGCGCCAAGCTAATATCAAGTTACGACGTGTATTCAAATCACCCGCAAGTTCCTACATCGAATCTGTTCTCAAATGGGTAATCAAAAGCATTGGAAACGATCCTGACGCTGCATTTCCTAGCTATGCAGATTTCCAAAGTCGCACCTTCGCTGCTAAATTTGACTGCGCAAAGGCCGAGCGCCAGCTGGGTTGGTCTCCAGTCAAAGACCGCGAAACAATTATTCGTGAAGGTATACACATACCTGTGGCAGAGTTTTTGAGATAGTCTTTAGCTTTTATGTTTTTTTGTAACGCATTTATCACTAAATTATTACCTCGGAGAAATGCACTGCTTGGATGCTACACTCGCAAGAAAATTTTGATTTATATCTGTTTAACTTTACTCGGTTTTTCAACTGTCGTGAGCGGTTGTTTGCAATTAAATAAACAAGCCATTGTCACTGCAAATAGCAAAGGTGCAGTCACTCCTAGTCACGCTAGTTTCCCAAAAACTGTTGTCGGAATGAATCTCAACGGTATTGCTGATTGGTCAACAGAGTTACCATTTTTAGATGCTTTCAAATCTTCTCGTCCTTGGATTACTCAATGTGTCAAAACAGATCCAAACTGTAGCGAACAATGGGACACAAAGGAATACAATCTTCTCAATTTGGATAAAGATGGTTGGGTCAAATCTCTACCAGCGCCTGGTGATGCTCCCAAATATACTAGAGTCAGTACTTTATTGTTAAGGGAAATACCAGGTTATTATCCCTCCGGTCAGTATATAGTTTTATACGAAGGAGAAGGAACAATTTCCTATGGATTTGATGCCAAAAAAGATGAAGCAGCATCAACTCCTGGTAGAGATGTCATTAACGTAGACTCAAAAAAAGGCGGAGGTATATTAATTACGATTACCTCTACCGATCCCAAAAAAAACTGGTAACTACATTCGCAACATTCGAGTTATCAAAGCAGAAAACCTAGGACTCTACACTAAGGGTGAAATATTTAACCCCTCTTTTTTAAACAAAATTAAAAACTTTTCAGTTCTTCGTTTTATGGACTGGATGCAAACCAATGACTCCAAGCAAAAAGAATGGACTTCTCGACCTGTACCTACAACTTCCTCCTATGCTGCTAAGGGAGTACCTGTAGAGGTAATGCTTGCTTTAGCAAATAAACTCAACGCTCATCCGTGGTTTAATATGCCTCATACGGCCACCGATGAATACATGACTAAATTTGCTCAATTAGTCAAGAACAAACTTAACCCCAAATTGAAGGTTTACGTAGAATTTTCTAACGAAGTTTGGAATTGGCAATTTCCACAAACAAATTATGCCTTGCAACAAGGTCAAGCAAGATGGGGAAGAGATAAAAAAGATGCCTACATGCAATGGTATGGTATGCGTACTGCTCAAATGTGCGATATCTGGAAAAAAACCTTTGCAAGCCAAAATCATCGTGTAGTCTGTGTTATGGGTACTCAAACAGCATGGAAGGGATTAGAAAATGCTGCTTTGGATTGCAAGTATTGGGTAGCAGAAGGTAACAAACCTTGTTATCAACATGGTATTGATGCTTATGCGATCGCAGCATACTTTGGTGCAGATTTAGGAGCACCAGAAAATTCCCAAGCAGTAGAATCTTGGTTCAATGACGCGGATGGTGGTTTCGCTAAGGCTATTGAGCAGTTAAAAAAAGGGAAATTACTGCCAAAATCTACCGATAGCTTAACAGATAATTATAAAAACTTTACTTACCACGCCACAGTAGCACAAAAAAGAGGTTTGCAACTGATTGCTTACGAAGGAGGTCAACACATTGTTGGTCGTGAAGGTGTAGAGAATAACGAAAAACTAACAAACTTCTTTATCAAACTCAATCGCCATCCAGCCATGTATGACTTATACACTCAATTGCTCAACGATTGGAAAAAAGCTGGAGGAAAATTATTCATACATTTTGTTGATATTGGTAAACCAAGTAAGTGGGGAAGCTGGGGCGCTTTAGAATACCTAGAGCAAAAAAGTTCACCCAAATACAAAGCATTAATAGATTTCCAGCAAAATACTCTTTAAACAAGAATAATTTTTTAGTTAACATCACGAACACACTCTTTTTTTGTTCTCAAAAAATATGACGCTAATAGATATTAATCATAAACCCATAAGTACAACTACCAAAAACTCATCTCCTTTCTTGAAATATATACATAATTTTCGTGGCTTCGCCATACTGACAATTGTGGCTAGTCATATCATTCCTTCTCTTGAATGGCAAAATACGATTCTAGAAAAATTAACTTATATTTTTCTGGGAAACGGTACAGTTTTTTTGTTTTTATTGCTGGCTTTCTCTTCCAATTCTTGTCTCACAAATATGAATATGTAAAATATTTAAGTAAAAAAATTCAATACGTTATCCAACCTTATTTATTCGTTTCGATTCCAGCAGTTATATTTTGCCTTGTTAGGAAAAACTATCTTCCACCAGATTGGTTTAGCAACCGTTTTTCTGATTGGCCTATCCCGGGTCAAATCCTTATGTACTTGTTCACTGGAGCCCATCTACCACCATTTTGGTTTATACCGATGATTGCTATTTTTTATATCATTTCACCCATACTGCTATGGATAGATAGACATCCCAAAAGCTATCACGTACTTCCAATTTTACTAGGGATAACGACGGTCGTACCCAGAGCTCAGAATAATGCTAATATCGCACAATCATTTGTCCATTTTCTTTCTGTTTACATGATTGGTATGTTCTGTTCGCACTATCAAGAAAAGCTTTTTGCCATAGTCAAGAAAAAATATTTGTGGCTGTTAGCAGGCTTGGTTATCTTAATTATTTTAGAATTTGTCATTGTACCAAGACCAACTGCAATTAATTCCTTGAGCAAATTAATTTTGTGCGTACTAATCATTTATTTTTTATGGCTGAATGAATCCCGCTTTCCAAAGCAATTTCATGACATTATGGGTTTTTTAGCCGAATTAAGCTTTGGAATTTATTTTCTCCACGACTACTTTATTATTGCTTACTCTGGAATAGCTAACAAGTTGAAAATTAACCCCTTTTGGACTCAAGCTCATTTGGTGACTTTTGCGATTATATATTCTTTTTCCTTGGGAGCAAGCATTGTGTTAATCCTAATTATTAAAAGAATTTTTGGAAAAAAGAGCCGATTTTTGATTGGCTGTTAATCAAAGCCTAAATTTTCACCACGGTTTTTAAAACTTTATTTCAAGACGCGATGAACAGCTGAAGATAACAAAACCATCCACAATCCATCAGATAATAAGTCAATGCCAACAAAAATGCCGGTAAATATCACTTTTTCTCCATGGGAATGATTAAAACTACAAATGATAATACCAAGAATAATCCCTACAATTCCACTGAATAAAACCCAACACCAATTGGGCAATGGTCTCAGTTGAAAGGCTAAAAATATCTGAAAAATACCTTTAATAAAAATACATATTCCCAAAGCAGATATGATACCTCGTGTGGAGTTTTCTAGCAACACGATACCTACAATAAAATAAATAAATCCCGCTAATAATTTTAAAACAATATATCCAAAGCGACGAGTTTGGAAAGTATATGCAAATAGAAAAATTCCACCAAAAATGAACAACCAGCTTAAAACCGCTACGCTTGCAAAAGCAGCAAAAAATGGTTTGGCGATCGCCACCACCCCTACAATCATGATTAGAACACCCAGGGCGATCGCCCATCCCAAATTCTTTCGCAATTCCCTACGCACTTCGGGTATACCACCACTAACACTGCTACTAGTGAGTCTCATAGCATTTTTGTAAGTTTTGCTGCTGAATCATTTGCTTTTACGTTTTTTACTAAACAATTGGGAATCTCTACTAAAGAAGCTAAAGAAGAACACGCAGACCAAAGCAAGCTAGCTTTGGCGCGCTCTTGCAGAATACACTATCTATTCACTGAGGACTCGCAATCATTCTTCTTACTGAACTTAGAGCTAGCCCTAAATTCTTTCTTTGCTTTTTGATTACTTTTCCCTAGATTCAAAAAATAGGCTAAAGAAATAAAGCATTGATAAGAAATATATAAAGCTAAAATATTCTTTAAGATTGTTTTCCCACTAGCGTTACCCTACATCGTCTCAAAGAACGGCTACACTCAAATTGGCAGTTGCAGAATTGATGATAGTAGCTACGATAATGTCAATAGCGATCGCTAATTTCTTCTAGCATAAAATGGTTAAAATTATATGTCATAAAAAACTTTAGCCCGGTGCTTTTCCAGTCATTTAAGCAGAAAATTAATATTTATCCATATCTCCTTTTTAGGAAATACAAGTAAGATAAAAAGTTTTCAAATTGCTCATAGCTTGTTGAGATGGCAAGTTGAATGTTCTAGTTTCTAGGCTGTTTTTATTTTTGTGATTAGATTAATCTTTATTCAGTACGGGGCGATCGCCTATTATTGCGGACTCAATTTTGGAATCACTCCTAAACTTTTAAATGCAACTAAAATCACTTGGATTGCCAAAGCTACTTGAAAAAATACCAGCACGTTAGCCAATATATTCAACACTAGTAATAAACCTGGAATTTTGATGATTTTGTCGATGAAGAACATTACCAAAAAGTCTAAGGCCAGCATCAGTACCAGCAACCAAGCAATCAAACTTTTGCTAGCCAATTTCACAAAAATGAGAATGGCAGCAACGCCAACAGGTGGCACAATCATTGGTACTGCTACAGGTGTAACCGCCAGTTGTAAAATATTGGACTGAGATTCAGCAGCTTTAGTCGCTTGAGAGGTGAAAAAGATAGCGTTCAATGCAGAAATAAGCAGTATCAAGCCACCAGCGATCTCTATTGCTTCTAGAGAAAGGCGATACTTATCTATTAAGCTCTGTCCTAGCAAAAACACATAAAGACAAATAGCACTGGCGATGGCAATTCCCTTAATTGCCAATTCTCGCTTGCGTTTGAGTTCCATTGCTTTAGTCAAACTTGCAAAGCCAGGAATAATTTTAACCGGACCTAAGGTTAAGAAAAAAATGGTGAGCACAAATTCTTCTATTTGCATATCTGTTCTAGATTTCCGTAGTTTACCCAGTAATGATTGTGTTTTTTGGTTCTAGACGAACACCTGGAGCACACATCTTTGCAATTTGTGGGACTGACATTGTAGGTCTTTGCCTATTTTTTAGGCTCATAGGTTAATTTAGGTCATCAGTTCACAAGCAGAGACTAATACTTGTTCTTATCCCAAAAATGCTAGCCTGCTTTCCAGCAAGTTGATAAAAGTCCTTCGGTTTAGGCGATCGCTGCTTGCAGTTCCGGACGGCTATACCAGCTATATATTCCTTCTACAACCGGTTTAATATTCAACTCCTGTCGCCATTCCTCAAGCGGACGTTCCAGACCCTCTTCCCACTTGACTGGAAATAGGGGTTTTGCGGCCTGTCCCATCGCAATTCCTGCAGACGCTACCTCAAATACATATTTCAACGTCCTCTGCTGCTGTGCTGGTTCCAAGTTTTCACTGTACAGTTGTTCGCTGCGGAAAAACGCCATCAACATTGCAATCAAATCTATAAAGATAAAAGTTGGATAGCGAATCTGTCCAGCCATCACAGAAATGACGCCAAATTCGCCATAACTGTCCATGCTGTATCCAGTGATAATGTGATGGATGTCGTGAGTTTTATAAACTCTGAAGTTGATGTAGTCAGCCTCTTTCTCCAAACTAGCGGGCGTGCGATAGAATTGGGGGTCATAACCTAAAGTGCTCATGATCCTGGCGTAGGTCCAGCCTAGCGAGCCTTTGGGCATCTTTGACATTGCTTCTAAATCATAAGGAGGACCGACATAACGTTCTTTTAACATCGCAGCACAAGCTGGTTCGGACTGAACGGCTTTGATGCACAATTGCATCGGACCGCTATCATAGAATTTTTCACTCAAATCGAAGACATTGTTAGTATCTTTACCTGCTCCAGCAACTAAATCTACTAGCTCCAGAAATTGATTTATCTTGTCTTGCGTTACAAGGTTCTGAATGTATCGAAATCCCATAAGTCCTCCATACTTCTATCATTTATGCAGTTGCTTGTGGCATGCATACATTGATTGGTTGACTTTAGAACAATGAGCGTACTTGTTTTTGCCTTTGTTACATCTCAAATCAATGCAAGCATTATCTATTCTTGATATGAGTGAATCCTGTTATTCTATTTAGATACTTGTTTGGTTGAGCTACCTTGACAGCTGATTAGACCTTCAAGGCAAAACAATTCCTCTTTCCGTGCAGGCAATCACGGTACAAGTATCATTGACAGCTATAAGTATTAAGTATTAAGCCCTGTAAACACTTAATTTCAGACTTACTTCTTGGATACTGACACTCCCTTGTGGTCCCGCTAGGACTAGCTAACACCCCATTCTACAACAAAACCCAAACCAGCGATCGCAAAATTAATCTTCTTAAGGATTGACGCTCTTGGTGGCAACTGCTAGTTCCAATGCAGGATGGTAGCAACTTGTGTTGGTAATGCTACTGGGTTAAAGGGTTTTGCGATCGCCCCAGCTATACCTCTTTGTTGAAGTTGGTGAGGTGAGAACCAACGCGCTTTAGCAGTTACTAACACTATTGGAATTGATTGGGTAAATGGATGGTCTCTAAACTCTTGAACAAGCAGAAAACTATCTGCTTCTAACATTGGTACATCTAAAAGAATAGCGTCCGGTTTGTTAGTCATTAGTATTTCTAGTCCTTGCTGCACAGATGAAACTGCTAGCACATCCCAACCACCGAGACGATGCAAGCACACTTGTAAGATTACTCGAACAGAAGCTTCATAATCGATGAGTAGAACTAACTTTCGAGCCATAGTTAAGGGCGCTCGAAAATGTTTGGTATCTTAGTACTGCTGATTTTCTCTTCTGTGTGCGACCTAGAAAACTGAATCTAGAATCAGAAATTAAAAATAATCTTTGTTCTCTTAGACAGCTACTTGCTGTTTGAACGTGGTAACAATCCAGTTTATACTAGGTTAAATGCTGGTAAATAAGCTATTTCTCAAAGGCGATCTGCTCAAGTTTAGAATCTAAAAGTAAGGCACTTGTAAGTAGTTTATAAAAGTAGTAGAAGCAATTTTTTGTTAAGAGTTCGAGAATTTAGTAAATATCTGTTATTTCATCCGCAGCTAAATTATTATTTTATATTACTAGCTCTGTTTTGGAAGTTAAAATTACCATTGACAAAAGGGATGTTTGACTAAATTGCTGTTGAAATATCTGGGATCCTCTGACACTTCTTTATCAACCCAGCTTGGTAATTCAATATTTTGTTTCTCATCATTTAGTTCGATTTCTGCTAATATTAAACCTTGATTAGCACCGGAAAACTCATCTATTTGCCAAATCAAGCCATTCCACTCTAGTGTGTACCTAGTTTTTTCTATTAAAGGGTGCTGACATAATTTCTCAAGCATTTCCTGAGCATCTTCCACAGGAATGGGATACTCAAATTCTAGCCTGGAGTAGTTGACACTAGGTCCTTTGATGGTTAGGTAACCTTTGTCTCCTGCTATGCGCACGCGTACGGTCACTTGTCCTTGTGTAGGAATGTATCCTTGACGATATGTGGTACCCTGGGCTGATTCTCTCCAACTATCTCCTTTGACTAAAAATTTACGCTCTATTTCTTTAGCCATGTGATTTGCGATTTTGGTTAGAAGTAGGGCTCTAGTAGTTTTTTAAAGCGACCTTCCTTGATAAATTTTACAATTTTGAGGAGCGATAACATGCTTGCCAACGGGGGAAATTATCTGGTTGCGATCGCTTCCCCAACAAGGAAGTTTCTAACTTTTGGATACACGACATCACAGACTTAAGGATGATGTGAAGCATTATTAAATTGTGCGACCCTTACACAAGTAAGTGAAAGAAATCTTAAACTAGCGCAGGAAGGAATAATGGCAGACGAAACCACAAGAAAAAATCTTGAGGAAATCGATCCCACGGAGGTTGAAGATTCCAGAACTGCTATTGCTGACGAACACCGCTCCTTTCTTGAGAAGGTAATGGTTAAGGGCGGATTTGCAGACCTGTACGACGCTCGGGACTTTACCGAAGTAGTCTTTCGCGTTATGCGCGACTTAATGACAACGGAGGCCGCCGATCGCGTGGAAGCAGAACTGCATCAAGAGGCCGTACCCACCAAGGACAAAGCCTTACAGATGGAAGTAGCCGATCTTTGGAGAGATACCAATCCGATTGTGGGCTTTCTCAGTCGGGTTCGTCCACCTTGGCAAGGTCCTGGTATTTTTAAGATTGATGACGATCGCTTTTTATTCCGAGTCGCTAATGAAGGTGGAAAACCACCAAACGTTGACCGGGAACAAGCTGTCAAAGCGGTATTTTCCGCCACTAAAGACGAACTTTCCCCAGAGCGCATTCAGGAAATAGCCAGCTGGCTACCCGGTCGTGTCCGCGAACTATGGGAGCAAGCTTAATAAGTCGAGGAATATACTCTCGCAAATTTCAGAGCTAGCGATCGCAGTCCCCAAAAATTCGCCCTTTTGAAAGTGAATTTTTGAGATGGTGATGCGATCGCCCTTTTTACACGGGTTTGATGTGGATGTAAAGGGCGGTCTTTTCGCCAAGCTGCAGTTATTGATTCCAAATGAGCTCCAAACGCTTTTGTGCTTTTTGGAGTGCTTTTTGAGGAGATTCTCCCAGCATTGTTGCTTCAATAGCACGTCCTAGACTATCAGAGAGGCGATTGTATCCAGGAATAATGGGTCGAGTTCCCGATACAGACATTTGCTCGAGAAAAACTTTCATCACAGGCTTTTGCTTGATATATTCCTGGTATGCTTGGCTTTGGGCAGATTTGATATTTACAGGCAAAAAACCGGAAGCAATACTCCATTCGGTTTGAAACTCTTCACTGATAACGTATTCTAAAAATTTGAGAGCCGCTTGCTGTTTTTCAGGCGTAGTTTTCATCACAAATAAATTACCACCAGCAATCACGCTAGCTGGATGCAAATTAGCAGGAATGGGAAATACATCGTAATCAACTTTACTTTTCATGATGTATGTCCAAGGTCCTGTAATCTGCATAGCAACACGACCAGCGATAAAATCATCTTCTTCAAATCCGCGTTCCGGTGCGGAAAATTTAGTAGAACCGTCTTGAATCAAATCTTGCCAAAATTGCAAAGCAGCGATCGCCCCAGGATTCACTAAATCAGGGCGGTTATTTTTTACCACTGTTCCGTCACTGCTTAGTAAAAAAGGAAACCAAGTAAAAACGGTCCATTCTCCCTTTCCCAAAGGCATTAACATACCGTATTGGTCAGGACGGCGATCGCCGTTGCGGTCTATTGTCAGTTTTTTGGCAACTTCTCGGAATTGTGGCCAAGTTTTTGGTAATTCAGTAATTCCCGCTGCCTTAAACAAGTCTGGTCTGTAAAAAATAGCAATATTACCAGTCCACAGCGGTACTGACCAAATATGACCTCCTAATTGCATTTCGCCAAAACAGCTCTCGATAATTTCTGATTTGAGAGGCGAATTGTCCAGCCAATTTTCTAGAGGTACAATTGCCCCAAGTTCCACAAGCTGACCAGTTAGCTGGGGATTAAAAAACAAGATATCTGGCGGAACGTTACCAACTACTGCTGTTAATACTTTAGGCACTTGTTGTTCTAATTGTCCAGCATAAATCGACTCTATTTCAACATCGGGATGAGTTTGATTAAATCGGTCTACTAATTTTTGAAATGCATCTCTATTTGCGGGAGGATTAATTCCCTGCCATAATGTCAAACGAATTACTCCATTATCTTTTTTGACAGCTGGCTGACAACTAGATAACAACAAGCAACAACTGAGCAATACTCCGAGTAATAAAAATCGCCTTTTGTTGATTTCAAGCCAACAGAAATATTTTTTGATTTGCAAGTACAAATTATTTTTCATACTCCCAAATTAGTTGCATAAATTTATTAATTCTTATCTAAAAGATATTAGAAAATGAACGTATTTTAAGATTTGCTGTTGGTGAGGAGCACTAAAGTGCTTGCTACTAGCTATCAGGAGCACTAAAGTGCTTGCTACTAGCTATCAGGAGCGCTAAAGTGCTTGCTACTAGCTATCAGGAGCGCTAAAGTGCTTGCTACTAGCTATCAGGAGCACTAAAGTGCTTGCTACTAGCTATCAGGAGCACTAAAGTGCTTACTACTAGCAAGTCGCTTAAGGTTTGTGCTATCTATCTTGCCTGGGGTTTTATACCTTTTTAACTCCTAGGAGTTTGGGGAGCTATTAAGTCGCATGCCAGAATCTTTCCCAACAGCATGGGTTACACTGACAAAGAGTGCTTTTTGATTTTGGATCGAGCGATCGAAACTTCCCTTACCTTTTGGTAATAACCATAAGGCGAAGAAAACCGCACTAGCAAGCGATAAGTGGGGGAGATCCCCAAGACCGCACTTCCCTGCTGTTAAGTCCATTTTTGGGGTCTGTGTCTTAGATAACAGGCGTAGGGCAGGAATTTTCAATTGGGAAGTTGGAAGCTATCTTTGATTGGGAGTGGGAGAATGTCATGAAATCTCCAGTATTCCCCGTTCGCCATCTAAGGTTGCTTTAACGCCTACTGGTAGAGCTGCGTTGGGTGCTTGATGACCAAAGGGTAAGTCGGAGACAACTGGAATACCCAAATCACCCAAGCGATCGCGCAACACTTCCTCTACACTGAAGCTAGGGATGTTGGGTGGTGCTTCACACTTGCTAAAGCTACCCAAAGCAATGCCGCAAACTTGGGATAAAATGCCGCTCAAGCGCCATTGTGTCAGCATCCGGTCGATGCGATAGGGAGCTTCTGTGACATCTTCAAAGGCAAGTATTATACCATCCATATTTGGTTGAAGGGGGGTACCGAGCAGGTGAGTTGCAACAGTGAGATTTGCTGGTAGCAGGATACCGGTGGCAACCCCACCTCCCCAACCGTAACCTTTTAAGGGAGCAAGGGAGCGTCCTTCCACCCAATCGAACAAACGCTGACGAGACCAATCTGGTTCATCGGCGATTGTGGTCAATAAAGGAGCGTGAACGCCCGAAATTCCTGCTTGGTATAAACTCCACAGCAAAGCGGTAATGTCGGAAAAGCCGATCAGCCATTTGGGAGTGGGGGAATGGGAACTTTTGTTTTTCTGTTGTGGTTGTTTCCAATCCCAGTTTTCTAAAATGCGAGTACTGCCAAAACCGCCTCTAGCACAAAGAATACCGCGACATTGTGGATCTTGCCATGCCGATGCAAGATAATGGCGGCGCTTTTCATCTTTACCCGCTAAATACCCCCATTTAGCATCTATCTCTGGGATGACTTCTACTTGATAACCCCGTTCTTTCCAAATATCTACTCCGCGTTGAAATGCATCGAGTTCTCGCAAAGCACCGCTGGGAGCGATCGCTCGCAGTAAATCTCCCGGTTGCAGGGGTGGTGGAATGATGATCTCCGATGGCATTAAAAAATAATCTCCTTGAACCATTTTTCAAAGCGATCGCCTAGTGCTTGCAGAGAAAATTCCTCTTCTGCTTGCTGGCGACAAGCGTAGCGATCGATTTCACCAATTCGCCGCGTCGCCTCTACTAACCCAGCAACACTATCTGGTTCTACCAAAAATCCGGTTTTGCCATCTCGGATTATTTCTGCTGGACCGCCACGTTTGTAGGATATCACTGGAACTCCGCAAGCAAGGGCTTCTATAGCTACATTTCCAAATGCTTCTACCCAACGGGGTGTCATCAATAATGCTTGACACTCGCGAAGTACCTGTTGCAATTGCGAAGTTGGTAAAAATCCCAGATATTCAAAACATGAATTGGGAAAATCCCGACAAATCTGTTGCCAGTATGATTCATCTTGAATTTTACCCGCAATCTTGAGTGGAATTTTAGTAATTTCTGCTACAGCTAGTGCATCTTCTAAAGCTTTTTCCGGAGAAATGCGACCCAACCAAACTAACTGTTGCTTTGGTTCTGGACAAAATTGATACAGAGATAAATCGATACCGCTACTTAAATAGTACAGGGGTGGAGTAAGTTTGGGAAAAGTCGCCGCTTGCGAGGAAGTATAAAAGCCAAGGGTACCGGGAAATTGCTTTGAAATTTGAACGATAATTTGGTCGAGAGCGTCAGATAAAGAACCCATGCTCACAAAATGGGCGATAGGACACCGGAAAAAAGGTGTCAGGTAAAAAGGTAACCAATCGTAAGCAAAATTTACAATCAAGTCGTAGTTATCCTGAACTTGACGAGCATAGTCCCACATATTGGCTAATACGGAATTTTCCGGCATCATCACGGGGTCTGTACGTTTGAGACTTTGGGCAATTATTTGCAAATTGCCAGGAATTTGTACAATTGGTAAGGAATTCCATGTAGAACCAGCGGGAGCAACTATTTGCAATTGATGACCCCTACGACTCATTTCCCGAGCAATGTTGTAAATGCTTAATTCCACACCCCCACCCAGTCCTGTACCCAAAGGACCAACAGAAGTGGAGACAAAAAGTAGTTTTAAAGATTGGAAAGAAGCACTCATCGATCGTGTGAGGAGATAAAACTACAAGGACAATAAAACACAAACTTAACACAATGGGAATACGAGCTAAAAAATGTCATACTGGTAAAAACGCATAAGTGATTGTACAAAGACAGCGCGATCGCAAAATTTCATCGCCGCACTACTGTTAATAGCTTGATATTACTTGCCTGCAATCTCAATATGCAACTAAATCGAGCGAGATACCGTATAATAGTCATTTGTGCAGGAGGTAAATTATGGCTAGATTACAGCTAGAAGACGGCAAAGTATACACCGAACTAGAGGAAATTACTCGCGAGCTTGCACCTTTGCATATCCAAATTCATCGCTGGGCGATCGAAGACGATCCGCAACTTCGTCAATTATTGGCAAAAGACAATCTCGATGAAGACGAAAAACAACAAGTACTTAAAGCTTTCGATGGCTATTTTGAGCAATTGAAAAAAACTGCTGGCTACCAATTTTGCGATTTAATCGTCTTACATCCGCACACGCCCAATCTGGATGCGCTGCTGGCCAAATTTGACAAAATTCACACCCACGACGATGATGAAGTTCGCTACATCGTTGCTGGAGAAGCTGTTTTTGGTTTCGTGCGTCCTGACGGTAGCCAAATAGAATTAACCGTGCAGCCAGAAGAGTATATTAACGTACCGGCGGGAACGGAGCATTGGTTTGTGTTAACGCCAGCACGCCGAGTCAAGGCAGTACGTTATTTTACGGGTACAGAAGGATGGGTTCCCAAATATACAGGTACTCCCATTCGCCGGCGTCAGGTGGTAGCTTGAATAAAGTAGGACATTGGCAAAAGAAAAAGTGAAGAGAATTGTTTTTTGTGACTTTGATGGCACCATTACCGTCAAAGAAACCTTTGTTGCCGTTCTCAAACACTTTGCGCCGCAACTTTCCGCGCAGTTAATTCCTCAGATCTACGCGCGAAAGCTGACACTACGCGAGGGAGTGCGGCGAATTTTAGAATCAATTCCATCCTCTTGCTACCCTGAGATTTTAGAATTTAGCCGCGGTGAGACCATTCGTCCGGGATTTACGGAACTACTGGATTTTTTAGAAGCAAAACAAGTTCCTTTAGTTGTCATTTCCGGCGGATTGCGGGGCATGGTAGAAGTAGTATTGGGTAAACTGGTGCAGCGGGTTCATGCTATTCATGCAGTTGATATTGATACCACAAATGAGTACTTCCAAGTCAAGTCGGAATTTGAGGGTGGAACAGAACTAGTCGCCAAAGTACAAGTGATGGAAAAATATTCAGCTGAGGAAAAAATTGCCATCGGTGATTCTTTAACCGACCTGAATATGGCATTGGCAACACCAATAGTATTTGCCCGCGACGCCCTCGCTCAATATCTGCAACAGCACCAAAAACCCTATATTCCCTGGCAAGATTTTTTCGAAGTGCGCGACTACCTAGCCTCATTATGGAATTCAGCCCATGAACAGCCGAACCCATAGCGATCGCCGTCTGGAGTTAATTTCTGCCGCCCGTTACTTTTATCAACAAGGTTGGATGGTAGGAACTGCAGGTAATCTCTCGGTTCGCCTACCAGATGGTAGCTTCTGGATTACAGCTAGCGGTCGGTGCAAAGGCAAATTAACAACCAGCGATTTTGTTCGCATTTATCCAGATGGAAGAGTGGAAAAAGCTGCTGACAATTCCCGTCCTTCTGCTGAAACTGCCATTCATCAGGTTATTTATCATCTCTTTCCACAAGCCAATAGCTGCTACCACGTCCACTCTGTAGAGGCAAATTTAGTCTCTCGCTTTTCTCCGGGAGATTCCCTGACTTTACCACCCCTGGAGATGCTCAAAGGGCTGGGAGTGTGGGAAGAAAATCCTAATTGTGTTATGCCTGTGTTTAATAATTATCTACAGGTACAGCGCATTGCTGATGAAATCCAACAGCGCTTTAGCGTTAATCCTCCCCAGGTACCAGCTTTGCTGATCCGCGACCACGGAGTCACGGTTTGGGCGCCTTCTGCTACAGATGCTCGCAATTATGTTGAGTTAGTAGAATATATTTTTCGTTACATGGTTGCAGCTTATCGGGTAGGAATAATCTAAAAATTAGGAAAATCTCATATTAATGAGGAAACAAATGACTATTCGCGTAGTGGCCCGTGTCATTGCTATACCAGATCAAGTCGAAGCAGTCAAAGCTATACTGTTAGAATTAATCGAGCCTACTCGGCAAGAAAACGGTTGCATCAAGTACGAACTGCTACAAAACCAATCGGAACCAACGGATTTTACCTTTGTGGAAGAATGGTCTTCCCATGAAGCTTTAGACGCTCATCTCGCCTCCGCCCACATTCAAAAGGCAGTAGCTCGGCTACATGGTTTAATTGCTACTGAACCTGATATCCGTCGCTATCATCTTTTGGCATAACTGCAAATACTGTTCTCGCTCGCTTTTCAGTTATGTTTACAGCCTGTAATCGGAGGTAGGACGTTGTCTGATTTGATACGCCTTCAACGCGGCATGAGAAATTACGGTTCTCCTATATCTTCTCAAAGCGGAAATTTGCCCTTTTTGTACAGCTGCGTACAAATCGCTTTGACTGATTCCCAAACGTCTTGCTGCTTCTGCTAGGGAAATACCTTGCACCTGCATACGCTATTCTCTTCCTTGCAATCTTAATTAGATTGCTATCTATATAGATATCTTAACTGAATTTAAACAAAATAAACAATAATTAACAATTTTCTCTGGCGTCAATAGCAAAAAAAGCTCAAGCAAGAGTACTTGAGCCTGGGAGTGATGGATCGGATGGACTAAAAGATAAGCTTAGTAACGGCTGCGGAAATTTTGATTTCGACGCTGACCGGCAAACGAGCTTTTATCTTCCCTGGGTCTTGCTTTATTCACCTTGAGATCCCGACCCATCCATTCTGCACCATCAAGAGCTGCAATGGCTGCTTGTTCTTCTGCTTCCGTACCCATTTCCACAAAAGCAAAGCCACGGACACGACCGGTTTCGCGGTCGACGGGTAATTGCACTCGCTTAACAGAACCGTATTCTGCAAAGACAGCATTCAAATTGTCTTCTGTTACTTGATAGGAAAGATTACCTACGTATACAGACATTCTTGTTCTCCAAAATCATTGGTGTGTAGAGATTGAGATTTCGGAGAAAAGTCTGTCACTACTAAATAAACAAATAATAAACAAACGCGATCGCCGAATTAATTCTCACTCCTTACTGTAACATAGCAGCCCATTGTTTCCAAGCAAGTTTCATTAATAATTGTTAAGAAAAGAGGTGCGTTAACTTTTTCACACCTCCAGAATGCAGGTACATCAACTATCTTCTTCCGCCTTGAATTTGATCGAAAATAGCACCATCGTCAAAGAATTTCTTTTGAATTGCATCCCAACCTCCAAATTCTTTCACGGTGTAGAGTTTGGCCACTTTCGGAAATTGCTTGGCAGTTTCTGCAGCTACTGTAGAATTAACGGGACGAAATCCGACTTTGGCAAATTCTCTTTGTGCTTCTGTTGTAAAAAGAAATTTCACAAAAGCTTCTGCTAGTTGGCGAGTTCCGCGTTTATCGACAACTTTATCTACCACGGCAACCGGATTGTCGATGGATATATTAACTTGTGGCACGATGGAGGGATAGTTAGATTCACCTTTGAGTTTAGCCAGTATCTCTTCATTTTCGCAATTCAACAGCACATCTCCCTGATTCCGCTTATAAAAGGTATCGCTGGCATCCCGTGCATCTTTGGGCAATACTGGCACATTTTTATATACCTTTGTCACAAAATCCCGCGCTTGAGCTTCACTACCTCCTGTTTTAATCACAGAACCCCATAAAGCCAAAAAGTTCCAACGCGCGCCTCCAGAAGTTTTGGGATTAGCAGTGATAACACTGACTCCCGGTTTTGCTAAATCTGCCCAATTACGAATTTTTTTAGGATTACCGGGACGAGTGACCAAGGCGACTGTAGAGCGAGTAACAATGGCGTTATTAGGAGCTCGCTTTTCCCAACCTGGTTTTATTAGTCCTGCCTTTTGAATTTTATTTATATCCAGTCCTAGGGATAAGGCCACCACATCTGCTTCCAATCCATCGATGACAGCTCGTGCTTGAGACCCAGAACCGCCGTAGCTTTCGCGAATTGCTACATCTTGGTTGTGTTCTTTTTTCCACTTTTGTACAAACCGGGGAATGATTTTAGAATAAGCTTCTTTGGTAACGGCATAGGAAACTAAAGTCAGCTCCACCGTTTTCGGCTTTTGACCGACCAACTGGTGTTGGGTACCAGAAGGTGGATGCTCTAAAGCAGTACCGACCGCAGAAACCGGTAGTGCTACAGTTACACTCAAACCAGTAGCCACAACTAAAGTACGAGTTTGTAAAGGTAGTAATAATTTCCAAACACGAAATTTCCGTTTTTGCATTATTCCTGTTTTAAACTACGGTAACTTGATTGACTTATGTTTGTAATATCTTTTGTATAGATTCCCACAAAGAAGCTAAAAAAGCAAGTATATATGCTTAGTTGCTGTATATTAATAAACAAAGCAGCTCGAGGAAGGGAAATGGAAGCGATCGCACCAGACAACAGGACTCAATCTGAAGTATCTTAAGGTGCAAGACCCTTAGTCTGGAGTTTGTAATTGCAAATGCCATGTGTCAATTGCTGGGAATGAATTGCAATGTTCCGACGGATATTTGCTTTTCTTTTGAGGGCTTTTCGGCACGGGGGGAAAAACCGACGATCACAGTGATGGATGGGGAATTGCTTTTTTTGAAGGAAAGGGATGTCGGATGTTCATAGATGCAAAATCTTCTGTGAGTTCTCCGCTAGCAGAAATGGTACGGCGCTATCCCATCCATTCCACCCACGTTATTGCCCATATTCGCAAAGCTACCCAAGGCGAAATTGCCCTAGAAAATTGCCATCCTTTCCGTCGCGAGCTGTGGGGACAGTATTGGGTATTTGCCCATAACGGTGATTTGCCGAATTTTTCTCCGGTGGGAATGCATTTTTATCAAGCTGTAGGCAATACCGACAGTGAAAAAGCTTTTTGTTTGATGTTAGAAACTTTGCGAGAAAGCTTTCCCTTTGGCAAACCTTCTTTAAAGGAATTGTATGCAGTCTTAAAGGAGATTACTGATAAACTGGATTCTATAGGTAGTTTTAACTATTTGTTGAGCAATGGAGAAGACTTTTTTTGCCCATTGTTCCACTCAGCTGTACTACATTGTTCGGCAAGCTCCTTTTGCAGCTGCTCACTTAATAGACGAAGATGTAACCGTAGATTTTCGGGAATTGACAACTCCCAACGATCGCGTTGCTGTGATTGCGACTTCTCCCCTCACCGACAACGAAGTTTGGACACCGATCGCTCCAGGGGAACTACTGTTATTTCAAGATGGTTTGCCTCAGAAATTGGAAAATAATTAAGCTGACATTAACTGTACCTTTGCAAATAATTAACATCTTGATGGTAAGTTCATAACGGCGCTCGGGCAAGGAAAATCTCACACCGGGGATTTTTCTGTTGTCTGCTTTGATTGATGTTGCAAGCAAGGGAAGCAGCATTATGAACTACCAAAATTTTCAGCAATTGATGCAGGTGGGTCGGAGCAAGCGACGCAGCTTCATTATCGGTATGGGAGCATTAACTGGTTTGGCGATCGCCAATCAATTTTCTCATCTTCGAGCGATCGCCAAAGTGACATTTAGCGATTATCCTTTCAAATTGGGTGTGGCGTCGGGCGAACCCTATCCCACCAGCGTAGTGATTTGGACTCGATTAACTCCCGATCCTCTCAACGGAGGAGGTATGCCAAATGTCAATGTACCAGTTAAATGGCAAGTGGCAACCGACCCCAACATGAAGCGAATTGTCGCCAGAGGAACAGAGATTGCAACTCCACAACTAGCTCACTCTGTTCGAGTTGTGGTGGAAGGACTTCAGCCTCGGCGTTGGTACTGGTATCAGTTTATCTCAGGGAACGAGATTAGCCCTATTGGTCGCACTCGCACAGCTTTTGCACCGGGTAGCCGTGCAGATAAATTATCCTTTGCACTTGCAAGTTGCCAGCATTACGAGCAGGGTTACTACACTGCTTACAAATACATGGCTGAGGACGAGTTAGATTTAGTGGTGCATGTAGGTGATTATATCTACGAAGGAGGAATTACACCAGGGCGTCCCAGAAAACATAACAGTCCCGAAGTTACAACTTTAGAAGCTTACCGCAATCGCTATGCCCTCTACAAAAGCGATCCCCACCTACAAGCAGCTCATGCCAATTTTCCTTGGATTGTTACCTGGGATGACCATGAGGTAGAAAACAACTACGCCAACTACATCTCAGAAGTTGATGACGAACCAGATCGAGATCCGGCTGTTTTCTTGCAAAGACGGGCTGCTGCTTATCAAGCTTACTACGAGCACATGCCTTTGCGTCCCTTTTCCCGACCTCAAGGTCCTGACATGCAACTTTTTCGACGACTTTTTTTGGCAATTTAGCTACCTTCCACGTATTAGACACCCGTCAGTACCGCACGGATCAGCCCTGCGGTGACGGTACTAAGGAACGCTGTCCGGAAAACTTCGATCCCAATGCCACAATTATTGGTCAGCGTCAGGAGCAATGGTTGTATCGGGGTTTAGAACGCTCCCCGAGCATATGGAATATTGTGGCTCAACAAGTTGTGGTTGCTCAGACAGATACCAAACCTGGAGAAGGCGGAACTTACAGAATGGACAAATGGGATGGATACGTTGCTTGTCGCGATCGCTTGATGCGTTTTCTACAGCAGCGCCGACCCTCCAATCCAGTGGTTTTGTCGGGCGATATCCATTCCAACTGGGCTATGGATTTGAAGGCTGACTTTAACAATCCTGACTCCCCTACGGTGGGAAGTGAATTTGTCTGTACTTCCATTAGCTCGGGTGGAGATGGAGCAGATACCAGTCCTGCAGTTGCAGCTTATTTACCTGATAATCCCCACATCAAGTTCTACAACGGTCAGCGGGGATACGTCCGCGCAACGGTAACTCCTGCAATTTGGCAAACAGATTATATGGTAATGTCGCAGGTAACAACTCCCTTTGGCACAATTAGCAAGCGGGCTTCCTTTATTGTTGAAAATGGGCGTCCGGGAGTACAGCAAATATAGTAATTTGTTGCTTGTGCTGCACAGGTGCAAGTAAACTTCGCTTCCCGATGTGGCGAAATTAACTAAAACTAGAACGCTCGTTCCAAGAAAGCATCAGCCGGGAAACACCCGTCAACAGCACGCTAGCACCAACTAGCGTGCCAATTAACCAAGGTGCGTTAAAAGGCCATTGAAACCAAATGATTGCCCCCAAAGCTAAGGTCACGATAGCATCAACCAATACCCATGTCCAGTTTTGTTGGGGACGCAAGCGAAATGCTAGGATCAGCTCGAATATACCTTCAGCGAGTAAAAAGCTACCCAGCAACAAAGTCAGCGTCAAAACTCCTGTTAAAGGGTAGACAAATAGCATCACACCTGTTGCTATGTACAATACGCTCAACAAAATTTTCCAGAGGAATCCTCCCCGAGCGCGAGTTTGAAAGGCGTAAATGAGCTTGCTGACTCCAGCGCTAGTTAAAATTACAGCAATCCAAGTTTCGGTAAAAATGGTTGAGACTGCAGGTGCAGCGATCGCAGCAATTCCTAAAACAATCAAAATTATACCAATTAGTACCTCGGTGGAAAAGAAGGAAGAATTAGTTGTTGTCATAATTTAGTATCTAAAGCTTTTTAATTTTGTCAAACCTAGGATACAGCCTAGAGAATCTTGGAAAACTTTTGTACAACCGAAGGACAGAAATTTTACTTTTAGCTGCAAAGCAGATTTGTTAGTAAATATCTATAGCGTTTCTCTCTAAAAAAAAGGTAGCAAACACACTTTTTGCTGACTGCAAATTACGTGTAGTTTTCATCTTCAAAATCGGTAGGAGGTATATATGACTGTTGAAACTATCACCCAGCTTCCCATTCCCAGTCATTTTGACGCTCGTCGCGTTGGCGAAGTGTGGCGCGTTCCCTATCAACAAACAGCTGTACAAGCAAAAAATTGGGCAAAAAAACACCAACTTTCACCCGCTGCAGAAGATAAAACTCGTATTTGTTTGCTGGCCATCGATGTGCAAAATACCTTCTGCATTCCTGATTTCGAATTATTTGTCGGTGGTCGTTCTGGTATGGGTGCAGTAGAAGACAACGTACGCTTGTGCGAGTTTATCTACCGTAATTTACATGTAATTACGGAAATTACCTTGACAATGGATACTCACACGGCCATGCAGATATTCCATCCTGTTTTTTGGATTAACGACGCTGGAGACCATCCAGAACTAATGACAACTATTTCCTTTACAGACTTGCAGCAAGGAAAGTGGAAAGTTAATCCAGCTATAGCCTACAGTCTTGCTCAAGGCAACTACACTCAATTACAATCTTTTGCTATACACTATACCAAACGTTTAAGCGAAGATGGTAAGTATCCGCTGACAATTTGGCCTTACCACGCCATGCTGGGTGGAATCGGTCACGCTTTGGTATCAGCAGTTGAAGAAGCTTGTTTTTTCCACGCCATCGCCCGCAACAGCCAAACCAATTTTGAGATTAAAGGTAACAATCCTTTGACAGAAAACTACTCGGTATTGCGTCCAGAGGTACTGCAGGACGATCGCGGTCAGCTTATTGGTCAGAAAAATAGCCGCCTTCTAGAAAAACTGTGGACATTCGATGCGGTAATTATTGCCGGACAAGCAAAAAGTCACTGTGTCGCTTGGACAGTTGATGACTTGCTTGCAGAAATCCAAGCTCAAGATCCTAAACTGGCCCAAAAGGTCTATTTACTAAAAGACTGCTGTTCTCCCGTGGTTGTTCCCGGTGTAGTCGACTATACTGACCAAGCCAACGCCGCATTTCAACGTTTCGCCGAAGCAGGAATGCATGTGGTGAAATCTACAGAAGCGATCGCCTCCTGGATGGGTATTAATCTTTAGGTTTGGATGTAGTCTTCTAGATTTGGTGATTAACTGTTATCAGTGCTAAAGCCTCTTACAGTGGTAAATCCACAGAAGACAAACAACGCTATTGCTATCATAACTGTGATTGTCGGTGGGAAAGTTTTGTTCTCAATCCTACCCATCACAGCAAATAGTGGAAGCGATACTTAAATAGTGTCTTGTCAAACATCTTTCTTTCAGGATTGTTGCCATAAGTTTCTGTTTGCCAAAGAAAGCGATCGCCTGACTAATACGTTTTAAAGTTTACAAAATTTTTTGAGCAGCCATGGTGTAAAAAATCCCTCGGCTTTTATACCAACCAGACTCAATCAAACCTCGGCATTTTTTTAACTAGTAATCGCTTCTGTTTGAAATTCATCAATCCTTGCTGTATCCGCGTTAACTAGCAATACTTTAAGTCAGCTGATGTTAAAAAGTTGGTGGCAGGAATTAGTTTTGGAATACTACTTAAAGTCAATGCTAAAGCTATAGGCGGAAATAACTGTTTAAATTATCATAGCAATCTTCTTGTTTAGTCCTACGAAAAAGCAATGATGGATATCAATAAAATAAAGCCAAAGCAGCTGGTGAGATGAAAACGGTGCATTAATAAGTAAAGATGCGCGAGCTAGTAATTCAAATTAGAGCTAAGCAGTTCCACCCACCTTACCAAGCATTGAGAAACTTATTGACAAATTTATTCAAGACTTGTTTGAGTTGATGCTTGCGATACCAATTTTGGAAAGCAATTTCGTATTCTTCGCCTTTAGTTTGAAAAGTATTCCAAGCATCAAGACTTATACCCAGTCCCCAAAATAGTAAAATATACAACGACCAGGAAAGACCCCCGCCACTGATTAAATCCACAAGTAGCAAAACCGTGTTGACAATAGCAAATTTACCAAAACGCTTTTTGAATTTTTCTTTGCGATAGGTATTAAAAGCTTGTCGCTGTAGAATTTCGCCTTTTGTAGCTCGCCAGTCGCGTTCTGCTAGTTTCAGCGTTTCTGGGGGAATTGCTAATTCTGCAGCGATTTCCAGTAGTTGTTCGTAAGAAAATTCTTTTTCTTGGTTTTTAGCTTGATGGGCGATCGCCAGCTGGAGAATTTGCTGTACATCTTCTTGGGTGTAGGAAGAAGTTGATTGAGTTTCAAACGTCGCCATAGTTGTTAGTTGTGAATTACGATTGGGATTTTGCTTAGTAGATATCACGCACCTTGTGCGATCGCGCTTTTTATAATTGCCATTATCTCTAGGCTAGCAAATCTTACTGCCGTGGTGGCAAAATGTCGGCGACAATCTTGCTTTTATGGCCGTCAGAAAACGGTAAGCTCCTCAAAAATCAAATCATACACCCTATTTCATCTACACAAGGTTAGTGTAGAAGCTGTAATTCTCTATGGTGGTATAGCGGTTAGTAATTATTCTCCCAGTACTTTCTGCAGAACCATTGCATTCTTTGGGCGAATTGGTATAATTACTAACTGCTATTTGCTCGCAAGCTTGAGCTTTGTGCAACTAATCTTTGTTCCAAGGAAATGGTACAGGTGCAGCAAAAGAGGATACATCCTCAGAGGTTGCTTGTGCTGGCGTGGAAGTAGTTGATTGCTCGGGTATTTGTTGGGAATTCAAATTAGAAGCAGGTTCGCTACCAGAATTGGTTAGTGGTTGGGTAGCAGAAGTTTGGCTAATTTGAGGTGGTTTTGGTGATTGCATTTGAGCAATTTGCTGCATTAATTGCTCTACTTTGCGAGCTTGCTCTATCTCACCTTGTTCTTGGTAGCGTTGAAGGGCCTGTTTCCAAGCGCTGCGAGCTTTTTTGAATTCACCTTGATTGTACCAAGTTACTCCCAAGTTGTAATATGCTTGTGCATTTTTGGGAAGGCGGCGAATCGCTTGCATGTAGGTAGCAATAGCATCAGAGGTTTGACCTTGAGAAGCTAAAAGAGAGCCCATGTTGTTATAAGCTAAAGCATTGTTAGGATCGAGCTGCAAAGCTTGGCGATAAGCAGCGATCGCTTCTTGTATTCGTCCTTGTTCTTGCAGGAGAATTGCCAAATTTAAGTAAGCATTGGCGTTGCTGCTATCCAAATTTACTGCTTTTTGATAGGCAGCGATGGCCTCGTCTGTTTGTCCTTTTTGAGACAGAGCCAAACCCAAATTATACTGAGCAGATGCCAATTGCGGATTAATAACCAAAGCTTGGCGGTAAGCAGTAATTGCTGCTTCCGGTTGTCCCTGTTTTTGCAATGCCAGACCTAAGTTATAGTAAGCATCGGCAAAATTAGGATCGAGTCTGATCGCTTCTGCATACTCCTGCACTGCTGCTTGGAAGCGATTTTGCTGTAACAGGATATTACCCAAATAATTCCGCGCCAAGGCCAGGTTAGGATCTAACTGCAGAGCTTGGCGAAAGGCAGTTTCTGCATCTGGAAAATTGTGGCGATAGTAGCGCATTACTCCCTGCTGAAAAAGGCTAGCAGCTTCCAAATTCTGGGAAGATGCAACGCTAGCGCTTCCTGCTAGCACTCGACGTGCTGGAGATTCAGTAATGATGGTTGCTGCCAACACCACAAAAGTAGAAGATAAGATTAATGCTGCCCGAGTTGTGGTGCTACACCTCTGAAGAGATTTTTTTTGATACATAGTTGGCACACCCACACTGATACTGGAGTTGATACAGTCAGGGTACCCATCGAGAGTGGAAAAATTAAAAATATCTTCAGAAATGGCAAAACCGAACAAGCACAGATTTACTTTGCTGGAGATATTGCTTCCGGTAAAATTAACATGGCATCACCAAAAGAATAAAAGCGATACCGAGAAGCGATCGCTTGTTTGTAGATATTTAACAGTCTTTGCCTGCCAATTAAAGCACTCACTAGCATCAGCAAACTAGAGCGCGGTAAGTGAAAATTGGTAATCAACCCTTCAACTACGCGCCATTTGTATCCTGGATAGATAAATAAATCAGTCTTACCGCAAAACGGTTCTAGTTTTCCTGAGGTGGCAGCAGCTTCTAAAGCGCGGACTACTGTTGTACCTACTGCGATAATTCTACCACCAGCTTTTTGGGTAGCGCGAATTTGCTCTACAGTCGTTGCGGGTACTTCAACCCATTCTTCGTGCATTTTGTGAGTAGTTACATCCTCCACCTCCACAGGACGAAACGTTCCTACTCCCACATGCAAGGTGATAAAAGCTTGATTAATTCCTTTTTGTCGTAACCGTTCTAGTAATTCGGGAGTAAAGTGTAACCCAGCGGTAGGAGCAGCGATCGCACCTGGAGATGTGGCGTAAACAGTTTGATATTGTGATTTATCGGCATTAGTTTCTTTTATGTAAGGTGGTAAAGGTATCTCGCCGAAGAAATCTAAAAGGGAAACTAAGGATGTCTCATTGGGCAGATCAAATTGTAACAAACGTCCTCCAGTGGCTGGGTCGCTTGCAATTACGGTAGCAGTTAAATTACCAAAGGCGGTAGAATCAGAATCGCTTTTGCCTTCATTTTGTTTGGAAAGAGAATTTTTGGCTATAAAAGTAATTTTCGCTTTTGGCCGCAAGCGTTTTCCTGGTTTTACCAAAGCTAACCAGCAGTTATGCTGTCTTTCTTCTAACAGCAATACTTCTACTTCTGCTCCCGTGGATTTGCGACCGTAAAGCCGAGCTGGTATAACCTTTGTATTGTTTGTTACCAATAAGTCACCACTTTTCAGTAATAGCGGTAAATCCCGGAAAATGTAGTCTAAAGGAGGAGTGGTCAGACCTGTGGTGGGAGAATTCACCACCAAAAGTCTCGAACTATCTCTAGGAACAGCTGGACTTTGAGCAATCAACTCTGGCGGTAATTCGTAATCATATCCAGCCAAACAACAATCTAAGTCAAGATTTTCTGTTGCTGTGTTAGGGGTTTGATACCCGTTAGTTTTTCCTGCTTTGGGAAGCATCTTGTTTAGAATTTTTTAAACAAACTACTGCTTTCTAAAAGAACTCTAAAGGATTGCCGCGGATATTGATCCCGGGACTTTAAGATGGTTAGTATTAAGTACCACTTACACACTTTTATAAACATTGGGTAAAATTCCCCATCCCAAAACGGGGACTTTTACCCTACCGATTTGTATGCTCCTCTACCAATAATAGAAATGTAGGATTGGCTTTGATCCCAAGCACCAAGATGGAATACTTGTATTACCTGGCAAATGCCAGCCTAACTTTAAGGGTGATTCAGTACTTGCACACCAAACCCCAAATACCTGTATCCTTCGTCACCGTAATTCATCAGATAGATGGTTGGGTGGTTAGGATCAAACTAAAAAATCAGGTATCCCCGCAGGAAGATGGCGATATTCGAGCTTTCTTAAATGAGTTAGGAATTAGCTACGAACCGCCCATGCGGGTGCAGATGGCTTTATGGAGTTTGGAAGCAGGACAGTGTCCGGTTGATGTTATGCGCCGCTACCAAGTAGCTATCGTCTCTCATGGTAATCCAGAGAAAGAGGAAATAGAGGCATTTAGACAACAATTTGTCAGGGGGTTGGGTTACTGTCCAGAAACCCTGGCTTGAGATTTGCGATTGTTTGTGCTGCTATTATTTAATGGCGGGATAGTGGTAATAGCAAATATTATTATCCACGCTCGTCTGCTACTTCAAAAGCAGCATGGATGTATTCTTGCAAAATCAAGTCGTGTTCTTGGAAACAAGAAGTGGCGAGAGTTTTTTGCGTAACAGCAACTACAGGAGTTTCTATCGTCCTGAGCTGACAGCTGACGATGGCAACGTCAAACTGACAAGAGCAATCAGCTTTTTGGGGATACTTAACTAGAAACATCTGTGCTGCACGCCAAAGCTTTAATTGCTTTTGGGGAGCGATCGCGCTTCTACCACCAGCATCCCAATTTCCGGGACTGCGAGTTTTTACTTCTACAAATGCCAATTTTCGATAGAAAGAAGAATTCTCGACCTTGAAGTTTCCATCTTTCTCTGCTGCTGCATTCACTGCTCCATCGTGTTGAGCAATGATGTCTATTTCTCCCCAACGACAACGCCAGCGACGATGGAGAATTATCCAGCCTTGAGATTCTAACCATTGTGCGACCAAATCTTCTCCGGCACTACCGAGATTAGGATAATAAAAGGAAGGATAGTTTGCCATTGGCCAAAAGTACGATGAGTTCAAGGTTAAGTAAGGGAATTTGGACAAGTATACTCAGTGTCTTGCTGTTGATAGCAATAGCGATCGCAGCAACTGTGGCTTTTCCTGAGAATGCTGTAGCAATAAACTATAACAACCGAACTTTGATCGAAGAAGATTTCTCGAATCAGGATCTAACAGATTCTAGTTTCGATCATGCTAATCTCCGTAAAAGTAATTTTAGTCACTCCAATTTACGCGGAGTGCGATTTTTTTCCTCGAATTTAGCTTTAGCAGATTTTACGGGCGCTGATTTAAGCTATGCTGATTTAGAATCGGCACGCATGACCAAAGCTAATTTAACAAATGCTATTTTAGAGGGAGCCTTTTTAACCGGTACTTTGTTGGACGGTGCAATTATTGACGGAGCAGATTTTACCGATACATACCTGCGCGAGGATGTACGAGAGAAATTATGTCAGGTAGCTAAAGGTACTAATCCGGTGACAGGACGGGATACCCGCGAAACTTTAATGTGTCCTTAAAGCGTAAAAAGCAGAAGGCTTTACTCACCTTCTGCTTCTGAGTTTGTCAAGAAAATACAGATTAATTTCTCAAAGCATTGAGAAATCTTTGCAAACCTCTAAATAAAGTGGGTTTTTTGGTGGCGACGGTTTCTGCTTTTGTTTGTGCTTGTCTTGTGGTCAGAATCATATCTAACTCGTCACCAGAAGGCTTGTGGGGTAATTCAGCAATTTTTTGATAATCGCCGTTAGTTTGTACCCACACTTCCCACGCTCCGGGATAACAGCGAAACAAAGCGGCCTCTTGGTAAACAGGACGCAGGTAGTAGCAAGATTCGATGGTGTTGAGAAAACGTTCGCGGGTTTGTCTGGCTGCGTAGCCGATGCCTATTTTACCAGCGTCTTCTAAGAAGGGATTTAACATCACAAAAGGGCGATCGCCTATTTCTTGACAAATCTTTTCTAACTGTGGCATCTCCACGCTGGTGGGAGCAATAAACAAAAAAATCTCATCTTCTGGTTGAATTTTGGACTGGATAGAAACAGCTGCTCTACCAGTACCGATATCAAAAATTTTAAAAGGTACATCTGTCCAGTCGCGACGGGCAAGTGCGGCGCTACCTGCGTCAGCAAAGAAAACCTTCAATTTGTCACCGTAGGGTGCAAAAATGGGCAATAATTGCCGTGCCACCGGCATTAATTTCAGTTCTGGAAAAAGTAATTCAATTTGCAGCCTTTTGCACGCATCAGCCAACGCCGCTTCGGTTGCAGCACAAGCTTGAGCGATCGCATCTTCAAGAGTCTTTGGAAGTTCAGTCATGTCAACAAAATTAGTAGGTGAAACAATGTAATTCAGTTCCGAACTGGGTGCTCCCAAATTCAGAAAAAATTACTAGCACGCCTGTACTACAGGCTTGAGAGTTTTTTCACTTCCGGGGATCTGGAAAGCTATGAGTCCCACCCCAGAATCTCTCCCAACAGCGCGGGATACATGGACAAAGAGTGCTTGTTGAGTGTGGTTCGATGCCAACGAAACTTCCCTCGCCGGTAATACGCATGATAGGATGGCAGTTAGTAGCCAGGGACTGTGGCGAACGAAAACTGCACCGGTGGTTGGAGAATGGGGGGATTCCATAAGCGCGCGCTGCCTCCTGTCAAGTGGAAGCCTACACTATTATCTTTGATATGGTGTGGGAGGATGTCACGAGTCATTCTACAAGCAACAGTTACTGTAAAATTTGCTTTAATACGATTGCTACCCGGTCTACGTCTGCTGGAGTAGTGTCTTTTCCCAAAGTCATGCGAACTGCAGCTAGTGCAGCTTTTTCAGAGTAGCCCATGGCAAGCAGTACGGGACTGGGGTTGGGTTTACCGCTGTTGCAAGCGGCGCCAGCACTGACGCCAATACCGGCGCGATCGAGCTTTCGTACCAAATCTCTACCGTTGAGTTTTTCTTTGTCACCGTTTTGCAGACAGAAACTGACATGGTGTGGTAAGCGGTGAACTAAATCGCCTGTGGGTTGGAAACCAGGAATGTCAGCTAAGAGGGAAAAAAGGCGATCGCGTAACTTCGTTAATCGGGGTATTTCTGTTTCCATTTCTAACGCTGCTAGTTCTGCTGCGACACCAAATCCGACAATTGCTGGTACTGCTTGCGTACCCGAACGCAAACTTTGTTCTTGTCCACCTCCTGCTAGTAAAGGTACTAACTCCACACCGGCCCGCACGTACAGCGCTCCTGCACCGGCTGGCCCGTAAATTTTATGACTAGAAATACTCAGTAAATCTACTGGTAAAGCAGCGACATCAATTGGTAAGCGTCCTGCTACTTGCACGGCATCTGTATGAAACAATACACCTGCTTGGCGAGCAATCTTTCCCAGCTGTGCGATGGGCTGTAAAGTCCCGACTTCACTTTGTCCGTAAATTACCGACACCAACACGGTGTTGTCTTGCAATGCAGCCTGTAAATCCTGGGGGTCAACTCTACCTTTGCTATCTACCCTAAGGCGAGTTACTTGCCAACCCCACTGTTCTAAAAGCCGTGCAGGTTCGGCGATAGCGGAATGTTCAACACTAGAAATAATTATATGTTGAGGCTGGGTGTACCGGCGGGCAACACCCATAATTGCCAGATTGTCTGCTTCCGTACCTCCGGAGGTGAAAATGATAGATTCTGCAGGTGCATTAATTAGTCCAGCTACTTGCATCCTGGCTTGTTCGATCGCAGTTGCTGCTCGCTGTCCCCACTCATGCAAACTGGAGGGGTTACCCCACTGATAAGTTAGAGCTGCTTGCATGGCGGCGATCGCTTCCGGGCGAGTGGGAGTAGTAGCACTGTAATCGAGATAAATTTGCATAGATTTTCCAGTAAACACGCGCTTGAGGCGGACAGCCTTTGGTTGTGAGCATCTACAGTTAATTATTTCCTAAATACGTACCACCTTTGTATTCGCTTTTGTGTGCGTTTAATAACTTCATATTTTGGGAATTATAAATTTGTTCCTTTCTGACACTTTTAGCAAATACTTGTGTATCTTTTGTCTATCCGCAGGAGTTTTTATTTTCTTGTTCTATTCGTACTTGTTATTGCTGGTTGTGACAACTTCAAAACTCGCCGTCAGTCTCTGGAGGTGCTGCCACAAGATCCAGCCATTCAAGTTTATTTTAACCACAATCCTACATCTACCTATGAAGATCCTTATCGCCACTTTCGCCGTCAAGGAGACAATTTAGAAAAGCAAATTATAGATGCGATTAAAAAAGCCAATTCTACTGTAGATGTGGCAGTCATGGAGTTGCGATTGCCGAAAATAGCTGAAGAATTAAAGCGTGCGCGTTCTCGAGGAATTAAAGTTAGGATTCTCATTGATAATAAATACAACAAAACTTTCAATGAATACACTCAAGAAGAAATTTCTCAAATGAATCGCCACGACCGAAAAGCTTATGAACAATTAAAGCAATATCCTGTGGATGCCTTAGCCTTATTACGTCAAAGCCAAATTGAAATTAAAGACGACACTTCTGGTGGTGCAACCAAAGGAAGCGGACTGATGCATCACAAATTTTTAGTTGTTGATGGCAAAACTACTATCATCTCCAGTGGCAATTTCACCATGTCGGATCTGCATGGTGATTTTGGCAATTTTGAAAGTCGAGGCAATCCCAATAACATTGTTGTGATTCCTGATAATGCCAATCTTGCTAAAATCTTTACCGAAGAATTCAACTATATGTGGCGGGGATTATTCAAATCTCATAAACCGAAAAGAAATCCTGTCACAATTCCAGTTGGCGCGGGAACAGTTACGGTGAAATTTTCTCCCGCACGCCCTCGAGAGGATATAGCAACAACCAGTAATGGAATTATAGCCTCTTATATACAAAAGGCGAAAAAGAGCGTGCATGTTGCAGTATTTGTTTTTTCTGACCAAAAGATTAGCGATACTCTCGGTAACTTGCACGCTAAAGGAGTAAAAGACATCAAACTGTTAATAGATCCGGATTTTATTGCCCAAAATTATTCAAAAGCGTATGATGCGCTGGGGGTTTGTCCCCGTCTTGGTAAGAAAAATCGTTTGTTCAAAGTTAATCCCTGGAAAAATCCCATCGCTACCGTTGGTTTTCCTGTCGCAGCTGCGGGGGATAGGGGAGTGCACAGCAAAATGGCTATCTTGGATGGCATGCTGGTAATTGCTGGCAGTCACAATTGGTCTAATTCTGGAAATTACTTCAACGACGAAACTTTGATATTTATAGATAATCCCGCGGTCGCTGCTCACTACGAACGAGAATTTTACCGGCTTTATAAAAGAGCACAGCTAGGGTTGGTGACTCTACCTCACGCCCGCAAGTGTGAGGGAAAATTATGGTCTCAACCGCGAGTAACCAACAAGGCTGTTATGGGAGAATCTGAATTTCTTTCTTCTTTTTGAGCAGTAAAGTTTGTTTGGGGGTTAGCTGTATCCTCCCTCTGGGGCAAAAACCTTGGGAGAATAACAGCACAAAGTTAGGAATAAGAGCGTTATGTTAGCTAAAAGTTAAATGGTACCAATATTAGTCAGCCCTAAAACAATGCCAACGCCAATTAAATGACCAAAAGCCATGGCTGCAATGAATGCGGGAATGCTTAAAGGTAATCCGGGTAGCTTGGAACCAACCTGAGGACGTTCAATTCTAGTAGCAAGCAAAACAGCTATGACACAGCTGATGCTGATAATAATTCCTACCGTAGGATTCCATGTTGGCGTGGCGGGAACTGTAGGCTGGGCTGCTAGTAAGATTGATAACAACAAAACTTTGTCTCCTCAAAAAAATTATTGATACAGACCATAAAGATTATAAAATTGCCGGGGACACAGATTCTTGGAAATTTTATGCGGGTTAAGATTTGCGGTATTACTAAACCAGAACAAGCAAAAGCGATCGCTTCTTTGGGAGCAACAGCACTTGGATTTATTTGTGTTTCTACTTCACCGCGCTACCTGAGAATGGATGGAATTCGAGCGGTGGTGGAGCAGCTACCACCTCAGGTGGATAAGATCGGTGTTTTTGCTAATGCTAGTGTAGAGGAAATAGTCCAAACAGTAGTGGATTGCGGACTAACAGGGGTGCAGTTGCACGCGGATGAGTCGCCAGCATTTTGCCAAAAGTTGCGCGATCGCCTACCTGGAGTAGAAATTATTCAAGCTTTGAGGATACGCGCTGCTGCAGATCTTGACAAGGCAACTGCGTATAGCTTGCATGCAGACACACTGTTGTTTGATGCTTATCACCCGCAACAGTTAGGCGGTACGGGTCAAACTCTCCATTGGGAGATTTTACGGGATTTTCGCCCCAGCTATTGTTGGTTTTTAGCTGGGGGTATTACGCCAGATAACGTTTTAGAAGCTCTCAGTCAAGTCAGTCCCAATGGAATTGATTTGTCTAGTGGTGTGGAACGCAGTCCTGGAGACAAAGATTTGAACAAGGTGGCTAAATTGTTTGAGAAGCTTCGAGTTCAAAGCTAGGTAGTACTGATTGGCTGTTAACCGGGAAATTTAAAATATTGCGGCTTGGTGGCGAATTAAGTTAAAGAATTCTTCGCGAGTTTTGTGTTCTTCTTGGAATACCCCCACCATGGCGCTGGTAACAGTCCAAGAGCCGGGTTTTTGCACGCCCCGCATGACCATGCACATGTGAGTAGCTTCAACCACAACAGCAACTCCTTGGGGTTCTAGGATTTCTTGAATGGCTTCAGCAATTTGACGGGTTAGTCTTTCTTGTACTTGCAAGCGACGGGAGTACATCTCTACTATACGGGCTAGCTTGCTAAGTCCCACGACTTTTTGGTTGGGAATGTAGGCAACATGAGCTTTGCCCATGAATGGTAGCATGTGGTGCTCGCACAGGCTGAAGACATTGATGTCGCGAACGAGGACCATTTCGCTGTGTCCTTCGTCAAAAATGGCTCCGTTGACGATTTCTTCCAAAGACTGGTTGTAACCGCTAGTTAAAAACCGCAGTGCTTCTGCCACTCGCTTTGGTGTTTTCAGCAATCCTTCCCGTTCCGGATCTTCTCCAACGCCGAGCAGTAAGGTGCGCACGGCATTTTCCATTTCCTCGATTGACTTTTCTTGGCACAGATGCAATTGTGCTGGGTGTCCGTCGTGAGTGTTGCGATCGGGTCTGGTAGTTATGGCCTCGGTTAATTCGGAAATCAAAGGAGGTTGAGAGCGATTGGAGCCGTTGGAACTAGCAATAGTCATGGTATCAAGTCTTGGATAGAGTTTGAAAGTAGAATGATTTAGAGAGTGCCAGCACTGGGCATAAGAGTCAGTTCATCGATGACTGCTTGTGGTGGTAATAATGCTGCGTATACTATCGTTTGGGCGACGATTTCTGGAGTTAGCATTTTTGAGCGATCTAAGTTGGCATTGACGGTGGGTTGGTTCCAAAGTTCGGTGTTGACTGCTCCGGGACAGATAACTGTGACGCGGATGCCGTGGGGGCGTTCTTCCTGTGCCAAAGTTTGAGAAAGAGCGACAAGGCCTGCTTTGCTGACGCTGTAGGCTCCCCATTGGGGAAAAGCTTGTTTTGCTGCTATTGATGCGACGTTGACGATCGTACCTTTTTGGCGATCGCGCATCCCCGGCAAAACTCCCATAATGCATTGAAAGACGCTGGTCAAATTTAAGTCTATGACCTTTTGCCAATCCGACAAGGATGTTTCGCTCAAGCTGGCGGTATAACCCATACCAGCATTGTTGATCAAAATATCTATGCCACCAAAGTCTTGGGCTATTGCCTGTATGTTTTCCTGCACCTGGGACACACAAGCCAGATCCACAAAATAAGCTTTTGCGTTTGCTCCTGCGTGTTTGGCTGCTTCTACTGTTGCTTGTAATTTGTCAATGGAACGGCCTGCTAGGGCTATATCTACCTGTTTTGTCTTGGCAAAAGCCAAAGCAGTTGCTTTACCAATTCCGCTGCTTGCTCCTGTGATTAGGACGCGTTGTTTTTGTTCAAAACTCATGCTATTTTCCTATTTTTGGCAGACTAAACCTCGTTGCCATAACTTTCGATCCGCCTGTGGTCGAGGACGGAAAAGCCACATGCTTGTGGCGTGGCAGAGGGCGCGTCTGGCAGAAGGTATAAAGTTTTGTGGCTAAGCCTTCTGGCTGGTGCCGTGACTCTACCTCACAAAGGAGCGGTCTTTAAGCACTTTGCCTCCAGTCGGAAGAACCACCCGCAGGCGGGGCTGGCTCATCTGTTTTTTATCTTCTGCCTTCTCGATTTGCTGGTGTTGATTAAGCAAATCTAAAAATTAGATTAACTTGTTTGGATCGATGCTAAACTCCATAGCCAAAATGGGAATATTGTAAGTGCAGTCAATCTAGCTTTTCCAAAACAAGTATTAGGAACGTTGGCTTTGTAAACAAAGTTACACCATTGCTTTTTCGTAAATACATTCCAAATCAATCCTGACATGGAAGTTGATTTGTGCGAATGCAAGCGCCTATGGCCAGAAAAGATTGTTAAAAATCTTTACAGTGCCACAGGCAATTATAGCATTGCTAATATGCTAATCAATAGTTTTTGGTATGCTCAGCGAGCAATTTCGGTAAAAACACCCATTTTGCGGAATTTTTCGTACCTGAGTTGACGGCGTTCGGCAGGATTGAGGCGTTCTAGTTCTGCCAAGTTTTCCAGGAGGGCATTTTTCAGGGTTTGAGCGGCTTTGAGGGGTTCAGAATGGGCACCGCCCACAGGTTCGGGCAAGATTTGGTCGATAATACCCAAGCTTTTGAGGTCGTGGGAAGTCATTTTCAAAACAGCTGCAGCTTGGGGAGCTTTAGTGGCATCTTTCCAGAGAATAGCAGCACAAGCTTCAGGGGAAATCACTGTATAAACGGAGTGTTCAAACATCAGCAGGCGATCGCCGACTCCAATACCCAAGGCGCCTCCGGAACCGCCTTCACCAATGACGGTGCAAATAATTGGTACATCCAAAGAAAACATTTCCCGCAGATTGTAAGCTATTGCTTCTCCTGCACCTTGTCGTTCTGCTAACACCGTAGGCAGAGCTCCCGGCGTGTCAATAAAAGTTAAAATTGGCAAACGGAATTTGTTAGCATGGGTCATTAACCGCAGAGCTTTACGATAGCCACCAGGAGTGGCCATACCGAAGTTACGGGCTATATTGTCTTTTGTATCTCGTCCCTTTTGGTGACCCAACATAACTACGGGTTGACCTGCTAAACGAGCCACACCACCAATTAAAGCCGGATCGTCGCTTCCGCAGCGATCGCCGTGCAACTCGAACCACTCGTCGGTGATGGACTGAATGTAATCTAAAGTACTGGGGCGGCGGGGATGACGGGCTACTTGCAGTCGTTGGGACGGTGAAAGACTGTTGAAAATTTCTTCGCGCAGCTGCATGGCTCGAGCTTCTAGTTGACGAATTTGGCTAGAAACATCGACGCCGTTTTCTTCTGCAAGTTTGCGAATCTGCTCGATGCGGCTGGCTAGTTCTGCTAGCGGCTTTTCAAAATCCAACAGTAGCGGTTTGCGCTCAGTAGTTGCCATAGTTAGGAATGAGGGATTAGCAATTAGATATTGGAAATAGACATAGGAGTCGGGAACTAGGGAAACCGAAACTATGACGCCATGGGAGTCATTTCCAGTCCCCAGTATCCAACACCTAAATCAGCAGCGGTCTAAATCCGTGTTTGACCGACATCCGACCTATACGATCCATTTTTTCTACAGTAATCTGATTGCGTCCCCAAGAGAAGTTTGTATGCAACTTCTCAAACTCCAACAGCATTGATTCTGCAAAACAAGCAAATAGCTGACGTGCTGGCACATCCATATTGACGATTTGCATGATTTTCCAGTCAATATCAAGAGAATGTTCGACTATACCGCCGTTGAGGACGTAAACACCAGGATGCTGAATTTTAGTTGCCAAATTTTTTGGATAGCCTCCGTCAATAAGCAAACAAGGTTGCTTTAGCGATTTGGGATCGATTTCCACGCCTTTAGGCATGCTAGCAACCCAAACAACGATATCAGCCAGGGGCAATGCTGCTTCTAAAGTCATGATTTTGCCACGCCCCAGTTCCGTTTGCAGAGCTAGCAGCCGCTGTTCGTTTCGGGCTATTAATATTAAATCTTTGACATCGGTTTTTGCATCCAGCCAACGACAAACTGCACTGCCAATATCTCCGGTAGCGCCACAAACAGCAACAGTTGCTTCTGACAGGTTAATTCCTACTTGCTTTGATGCTTGTTCTACCTGCTTGCAGATCACATAAGCAGTGTGCGTGTTTCCTGTGGTGAAGCGTTCAAATTCCAGTTTGATGTTGCGGACTTGCTGGAACTGTTCCAATTTGAAATTTTCAAAAATAATAGAAGAAAATCCACCTAAAGCCGTGATATTTATGCCGTGCTTTTGAGCATGGGCCATGGCATTTAGGATTTTACGCACCGCTGTTTTGATCCGGCGAGTGGCCAGCATTTCTGGTAAAAAGCAAGATTCTACGTATTTGCCTTCGATTTTTTGTCCAGTCACGCTGGTAACGGTAATGTGATCGACTATTTGGGGCGGGGCGCTGCACCAAAAATCTAAACCTTGATCGGCATATTCCGGGTAGCCTAATTGTCTGGCTACTGCCTGTGCGTGTTCTAAACTAGTGAGATGTCCGATGAGACCAAACATGAACTGTTCTATTAGGCGTGAGCTTTGCCAAAAGCGTGGTGGAAGTAAAAAGAGCTTAACTAACCCTTAACGATACTATACAAAGTGTAAGATTATCCAGAGCAGCTGTAGCTGCTTATACGCAATGGCGGGAAAAGGTAAAAAGTTGCCATGAAAAGCTTGGCAGAAAGTGCTTTTTACCTTCTGGCTGGGCGGTAATTATGCAGCTTTGAGGCCGTAAACGGATAGGCGCACGATCTCGCGGTTGCTAAAGCCAATGTTACTTAAGGCTTCACCGTACTGAATCATGAAATCTTCTACTAAGGCTTCTTTTTCCATTCCTAAAATTTCGGCATCTTGCTCTACTTGATTGAGCATTTTCCAAACTATGGGAAGATTTTGGCGGTTTGCTTGTTCTAATTCCGCTTTGGCTTCTAGAAAGTGCTCTTTTAACCATACTTCCCCAAAATTTAAATGTGTGTATTCATCTTTAACCACGCCCTCAGTAATTTTACGAGCGAAAGGATCGGCAACGGGAATGTAGCGGTGGTATGCGGCGATCGCAAAACATTCAATAATCAAGGACTGAATTAACAAGCAACTAACAACTTTACCTTCCGCTGCTGCTTGTTGAAAATTTTGATGCAGTTCGGCGAAAAATTGCCGCGCAAATTCCATATCCGGCGTTACCTGCAGATTGCGCCCGCAAGCTTCAAAGCCTTTTTTGTGGCGACTTTCCATCTTGGAGAGTCCCACCAGTTCATCTTTGTGTTCTGGCAGCAGTTGAGCAAGTTTTAAATAATTTTCATGGGCTTGTTGTTCCCCTTCAATCACAATTGCATTAATACGACTATAGGCATCTTTATATGTTTGGCTGGTGAAATCAATTTCTGATTGAGCTGCAAGCTGCTGCATTTTACGTTCACTCCTAAGAATATAGAGTATGGATTCCAAATTTGTATTTAACCCTATCCGTGCAGGGCAACAATCACCCCAAGGTTGACTTGTACAAACATCCTTAAGGCGGACTAAGCTAGATTTTCAGCTTGAGTACCCGTATTGCATGCGCACAAGTCGGTAAAGTAGTTTGCAAATTGACAAGTACTGTCTTTTTGCCTTCATCGTTGGTAAAGCCACCGTGGTTTAATTTAACTTAACAAGTCCTATGTTATAGATTATCTGTTGCTGGGGGCGATCGCTCCACTAGCAAATAAATAAATGGTTGGATCTTTTTAATTTATGTCCAAACCACCCGCAAATCCCAAATATCCTTTGATTTTGAGCTTAGGAGTCTTACTGTTAGGAGCCTTAGTTGTACTGTTGCCTTTATTTGTGGTTTTCCTGACGTCTTTGGCACCATCTGGGACAACTGTTACCCTTTTACCTGCAAATAGTTGGTCTTTAGCTAACTATCGCGAAGCTTGGCAGCGGGGTAAGTTTCTTTTAGCGTTTGCTAATTCTACCTTGGTAGCGTTAGCTGTTACTGGCTTGCAGATAGTGACTTCAGCATTAGCTGGCTATGCTTTGGCAAGGCTAAAATTTCGCGGACGGCAAGCAGTTTTACTCATTGTCCTGGCCACTTTGGTCATTCCCTTTCAATTGTTAGTCATTCCCATCTTTTTAGTTTTAAAGTGGGGACACCTAATCAACACTTACGGGGCGTTAATTTTTCCTACTGCTGCTAATGGTTTCGGAATTTTCCTGCTCAGGCAGTATTTTCTAACTATTCCGGTGGAGTTGGAGGAAGCAGCTGCCATCGATGGAGCAAACCGATGGCAAATTTTGTGGCAGATAATGTTACCTTTGGCACGTCCGGCGCTGGTAACGCTATTTTTGTTTACCTTTATCGGTGAATGGAATGACTTGTTCAAACCATTAGTCTTTACCACCCGACCGGAATTGAGAACGGTACAGCTAGCACTAGCAGAGTTTCAGGAGCAATTTACGAATAATTGGCCTTTACTGATGGCAGCAGTAACCATAGCTACCGTACCGGTACTGTTGTTATTTGTTCTCGGTCAGCGTCAGTTGATTCGGGGTATTGCTACCACAGGATTGAAAAATTAAACTGTTAGTTCTACTGCCGGCGAGCAAGCAATAAAAAAGGAATGGACAATCGCCATCCCCTTTCATGCCCTAGGAAAATTACAGAATTGGCGTGTATTGAGGTTTTTCCGGAACGGTGGTATATTCGGCAACTATTTGCCGGAATTCATCACCATCGATCGTTTCTTTTTCGATGAGTAAATCTACCAAGCGGTCTGTCACTGCCCGGTTTTCCCGAATAATCTGCTTGGCTGTTTCGTAACACTCTTCCACAATGGCGCGGACTTGGGCGTCGATGCGAGCTGCGATCGCCTCGGAATATTCAGAACGAGTCATCCAGTCACGGCCTAAGAATACTTCTCCCGTTTGGCTTTCTAAGGAAATAGGACCTAATTCCGACATACCAAAACGAGTTACCATCTGCCGCGCCATGTTGGTTACTTGTTGCAAATCGTTACCAGCGCCGGTGGTGATTTCGTCTCGACCAAAAATCACATCTTCAGCAGCGCGACCGCCCAAAGCACCTGTAATTCTAGCTTTGAGTTGAGCGCGAGTAATCAAACCTTGTTCTTCATTGGGGGTAAACCAAGTTAAACCTTGAGCTTGGCCCCGCGGTACCAAGGTAACTTTTTGCACTGGATCGTGATCTTTGAGTATAGTTCCCACCAAAGCGTGTCCCACTTCGTGATAAGCAATCAAGCGCTTGCTTTTGCTATCTACCAGTGGCGTACCTTCCATACCAGCGACGACACGGTCGATGGCATTGTCAATTTCTGTCAGGGTAATAGCTTCTTTGCGCCTTCTGGCGGTGAGAATTGCGGCTTCGTTGAGCAAATTGGCAAGGTCTGCTCCTGTAAAACCTGGTGTGCGGCGAGCGATCGCCTCTAAAGAAACACCAGGATCGAGTTTCTTGTTGCGGGCGTGAACCTTTAAAATCTCCAGGCGACCTTTAATATCAGGCGCATCAACTATTACTTGTCTGTCAAAGCGCCCGGGACGCAACAATGCTGCGTCTAAGACATCAGGACGGTTGGTGGCAGCAATAATAATGATACCGGTGTTGCCTTCAAAACCGTCCATTTCGGTCAATAGTTGGTTGAGAGTTTGTTCGCGTTCGTCGTTACCGCCACCGATTCCAGCGCCTCTTTGTCTGCCTACGGCATCGATTTCATCAATAAAGATAATGCATGGAGCGTTATCCTTGGCTTTTTTAAATAGGTCGCGGACGCGGGAGGCGCCCACACCTACAAACATTTCTACAAATTCTGAACCAGAGATACTGAAGAAGGGAACACCCGCTTCCCCAGCAATGGCCTTTGCCAACAAAGTTTTACCAGTTCCTGGAGGTCCTACCAACAGTACTCCTTTGGGAATGCGGGCGCCGACTGCTGTGAATTTTTCTGGCTGTTTGAGGAAGGTAACAACTTCTTGCAGCTCTTCTTTCGCTTCTTCGATACCTGCGACATCGTCAAATTTGACGCCGGTTTTGGCTTCCATTTGAAAGCGAGCTCTGGATTTGCCAAAATTCATTGCTTGACCAGGACCGCCGGGTAAGTTGCTAGAGCGACGGAACAAAAAGAATAATCCGGCAATCAACAAGATGGGAAAAACGAGATTTCCCAAAAGTCCCCAAATTGCCCCGTCATTGCGCACGGGGTGGGCGTCAAAACTTACTCCTTTTTCTTTGAGCTTGGTAATAATCTCAGGAGCGTTGGCAGGCAAATCTACCCGCACCCGTTGGACACGATTGTCAAGATCTGGGTCAACGGCTTCTACTATCGCCGTTCTGCCGCCTTCATAAAAATCAACACTAGTGATGCGATCGGCGTCCAAGTATTCTAGAAAACGACCGTAGGTCATGCGAGTGCTGGCCGTGTTTTTACTCGTATCTACAGCAGGAGCGCCAGAAAATGCTCCTTGCCAAAAGAAAAACCCTATTAGCAAAGCTGGCAATGTCCAAAGAACCAGGACTCTCCAGGAGAATTTCATCTTTTTTTGCCTCTAAATGTGGTCTTATTTCCTCCGCTACCGTGGGAGTGTAAAACGGAAGTTTATAAATTCATTTTGTTTATTTTTACGTGCAAGTGCAGTTTCTGCAGAAATGTTTGGACACTGTGGCCAAAACATACTGTCAAAAAGAATCTTAATTAAATTTAACTTAATTTTAATACAATAGACCACAAAAGAGAGAAAGCCTGCAAAGGAATAAACGATCGGCTTGCTGGGAATTGAAGGGAGAAAGCGCCACTACAAACTCACTGCAGTATAGATGTGGTTTGTTCTGGGGAAATTACTTTGCTGTGGTAATTTTGAGAGTGTAAGGAAAAGATTTGTTTTTTTGATAAGAACCAACCCAGATCTGATAAGTTCCGGGTAGCCATTCACCGAGGATACCAGGATTTTTTTCCATCAAAATCGTCATTGCACCAAATGCCACCGGGACCGCTGATGATTAAGGTGGTATCTTCAGGACTTTCTACTACTACTTTCAGGTAATTGAATTTACTTTTTAACTTCAGGATGTGGTCTGGCTTGGAATCGACAAAGCCAGTGCAGGGTCCGGTGGGAGTTTCTTTTCTGTTAACTACTTTACTTGCTGGTATAGGTCCGCCACTCATTCCGCGGACTAGAAACGGATTGGGGGAGAATTTGGAACCGATAGTGACATCTTCAAACATTGGAGGTGGTGTTTCCTTGGCATGGGTGGTAGCGTAATTTGTGGATGCGATCGCCAGTATTGCTGCTGCCAGCAACAGCCTGACCCCTCGGTTGAAAAAGTCACTTAACATTTCAATGACATTTTTTCTCAACAAAAATTTTTTCCGTAATTCGAGTGACACTTTTTTGACATGTTGGGTTCCCTGCATAAGGGAAATTGCTCACGATAGTTTCCTCACTAAGAGAGACGCACGAACAAAACGTGCGTCCCACTGCAATGAATGTGTGATTGAAATTTGGGCGATATTAATGTGGTTCGGAAATTGGCTTCGAAGTTAATTTTTCCATCGCCTTGTGGAAACGAGGTTTATCTAACCCAATCTGATGAAGTAACAACCATGATTGAATTAGGTCCGGACCGTGCATGTCTCCAGTTAAAGCCGCCCGCAGGCTACGCATGACCAAGCCTTTTTTCACGTTTTGCTGTTTCATGATTTGTTTGATGATTTCCTGGGCGTTGGCTTCATAAAACTGAGGCTGGTTTTCCACAGCAGCGATCGCCGCCTGGAGAACAGCAGCAACACCTTCTTGCTGGAGTTGGGCCGCAGCTTCTTGAGTGTATTCTACTGTTTCGATGAAAAACACTTTGCTAATGGCTACAGCATCTACCAAGCGAGTCAAACTAGGCTGAATCAATGCTGTTAACTGCTCTAGCCAAGGACGCTCCCGTCCCCCTATAAATTGATACCCAGCCTCTTGCCAAAAAGGAATGAGTAAATCTGTCAGTTTATCTACGGGCATAGCGTGAATGTACTGACTGTTGATCCAATCTAACTTGGACCAGTCGAATTTGGCGCCGGCTTTATTGATGCGTTCTAAGCTAAAGTGTTTGGCAGCTTCTTGTAAGGTAAAGATTTCTTGAGTTGAGTCGGGGGGCGACCAACCTAACAAGGTCATGTAATTGACCAATGCTTCGGCGGTAAAACCCATTTTTTTAAAGTCTGAAATCGAAGTGACTCCGTCTCGCTTAGAAAGCTTGCGTCCCTCTTGATTTAAAATTAAAGGCGCGTGAGCAAATTCTGGCACTTTCGCTCCCAAAGCTTCGTACAGTAGAATTTGCTTGGCTGTGTTGGCTATGTGGTCTTCTCCGCGGATGACATGGGTAATTTGCATATCTATGTCGTCGACGACCACTGCAAAATTGTACAAAGGTTGACCGATACCGCCTTCTTTGCTAGCACGAGCAATGACCATGTCACCGCCTAGATCGCTACCCCGCCAGACCATTTTTCCTCGTATCAAATCGTTCCAGATAATTTCGCGATCGTCATCTATTTGAAACCGAATCACAAAGCTACGTCCTTCGGCCTCGTAAGCTGCTTGCTGCTCCAAAGTTAAGTGGCGGTGACGGTTGTCGTAGCGCGGAGCTTCGCCTCTGGCTTTTTGAGCTTCTCGCAGCGCTTCCAGTTCTTCTGCTGTAGTGTAGCAACGATACGCTAATCCTTTATCTAAAAGCGTTTGCACCGCCTGTTTGTAAATTTCCAAGCGTTGAGTTTGGAAAAACGGCCCTTCATCCCAATTCAATCCTAGCCAGCGCAGTCCCTCCAGAATGTTTTCTGTGTACTCGGGACGCGATCGCTCTAAATCTGTGTCTTCGATTCGCAAGATGAACTTCCCGTTGTGGTGACGGGCAAATAACCAGTTAAATACAGCTGTTCTTGCTGTACCGATATGTAAATTCCCAGTCGGACTGGGAGCAATACGCACTCTAACACTCACGGCAAATTTACAATTTTTTGATGATGGCAAAGCACGATTATTTTAGGGTATTCTGTAAATACTCTTCACTACAGTAATCTCTAAAAACTGCTTCTGTTTTTATTTTTCCATTTTTACCCACGGGACTGACGGGGCTCGAACCCGCAACTTCCGCCGTGACAGGGCGGTGCTCTAACCAATTGAACTACAGTCCCTTATTTAGCAACTTTATTATTATGTCTAATGCATTTGCAATTGTCAAGCTGTTTGTTGAAAGTCAGTTGTAACGGTCAATGGTAGCAAAGCTTTTGTGGTGGTTAATCGTTGTTTTGACTCGATTTTCATAAAGCTTAAGTAATTCTTCTGTAAATATACGGAGAAAGAGATTCCGTAATTCTACTAGATAAGATAAAAGTTGGGTATATAACAACAATAAATATACCTAACTGAAATGAAGCGAGATTTACAGCCAAGACCACCAAGGTCTACCCAACTAATCACAGTCACCGCGATCGCTTTGGCAGTACTTGGTAGTTTTGGTATAGTTTCAGCAGGTTTTGTTTGGAGACAAGCTTTTGACAATGCACAGAAAGCGAATATCGACTTTAGCGATCCGTCTCGCTATCGAGAAATCAGGTACAAACTTTGGTCAAATCAAAACCTAGTCAAACATTTTCCTCCCGATATTCCTGTGGAATCTTCTCGTGTTTACCTGGCCTATTCTCCCGCTTCTGAACAAGGAAGTAGTTTTTTGCAACTGAGGTTAAAACTTCCAAATCGCCAGATCCAAAATTTACTCCAGCAATCAGAGCTATTGCTAAATACAAGTACAAAGGTGGTAATACCAACGACCATTCCAACTCACCCCACGGCGTACCTACTACTTTTTTTATACTAGTGGCACTCAAGAAGATTCTTTTCCTGTCTCTTATGAAATCTTAGTTTTAGACGCGCACAATAAGGGTAACTCTGATTTTGAATGGAATCATGGAGATAGCTACGGGGTAGCAATCAATAGTTCAGCATCAGAAATAGTCTATTGGGTTGAACAATGGTGAAAATATTTCAGTTATGAGAAAAATCATCATAGGAGTTATGGGACCAGGAGAAAAAGCAACAGAAATTGACTTGCGCAATGCGTTAGAACTGGGGAAACTTATCGCTCAAGCTGGGTGGGTTTTATTAACCGGTGGTAGAAATGTTGGTGTCATGAACGCCGCCAGTCAAGGTGCAAAAGCAGCCAATGGTTTAACAGTTGGCATTCTTCCTCATGGTAATCCACAGCAAGGCCTTTCTGATGCAGTAGATATTGCTATTTTTACTAACATGGGTAATGCTCGCAACAGTATTAACGTACTTTCTAGCGATGTGGTAATTGCTTGTGGAATAGGTGCGGGAACGGTTGCGGAAATTGCCTTGGCTGTTAAGGAAAATAAACCAGTCATTTTATTAAATAATGACGAAGAAAGCAAAGTTTTTTTTCAGAAACTATCGTCCCAAAATATTTATGTAGTTGGAAGTGCTCAAGAAGCGATCGCCACTGCCAAAGCAATCTTAACCAAACAACTCTAAAAAATGCTTTCTTTCCCAAACCTCTCAACAATATTAACTGGGAGAGCTTTCCAAATCAAATGTTTGCAATTCAGTATTAAAAAATCTTGTTAGTGGACAGCTTGTTATTCCCTTTGCAACATACATATCAATTCTTAAAAAGAGTTTGTAGCGAGTACTTTAGTACTGAACTAGTAGCAAGCAGCAGATAGTTTGTAAGATATTATGCTAAGATGAACCAGCAGACCTTAAATGCCATCAAACTCTGGGTAAATGTCATCTCCTGGAGAAAAACTTCGACAACTGCTCAAGCGCCCGGAAATTTTAGTGATTCCAGGGGTTTACGACTGTTTGGGAGCCAAACTGGTAGAACAACTTGGCTTTGACGCAATTGCTACTAGTGGCTTTGGTATTGCTGCTTCTACCCTCGGTCTACCAGATTGGGGCTTTCTCACGGCAACTGAAATGCTATATACTGTGGGAAGAATAGCACGCTGTGCAAGTATTCCTTTAATTGCCGATCTCGATACTGGCTACGGCAATGCTTTAAATGTGATGCGCACTGTTAAAGATGCCGTTCAACTGGGTTTAGCAGGGGTAATTTTAGAAGACCAAGAGTGGCCAAAAAAATGCGGTCATTTTGAGGGAAAACGAGTTACTTCCCTAGCAGAACATGCAGGGAAAATTCAAGCAGCAGTGCAAGCAAGGGGTGATAGCAGTTTAGTGATTATTGCTCGTACTGATGCTCGCGCTTGCTTGGGTTTAGAAGCAGCTATAGAACGGGGACGTGCTTACGTTGCAGCAGGAGCTGATGTGTTGTTTGTGGAAGCACCCCAATCGATAGAAGAACTACAAATTATAGCTGCTGCTTTCAAAGACGTACCGTTGGTGGCAAATATTGTCGAAGGTGGTAAAACTCCCGAAATATCCGCACTGCAGTTACAGCAGTTAGGTTTTAAGATAGTATTTTTTCCCATTACTATTTTGTTAGCGGTAACACACACCATAACTGCTTGCTTGCGACATCTAAAAGAATCGGGAACTACGGCTAATTTGCAGGATTTATTTAGTTTCAAGGAGTTTCAAGAATTGATGGAGGTTCCCAAATATTTGCAATGGGAAAAGCAGTTTAGTGGTGGGTAGACTGCAACTGAAAACAACTGCTGCAAAGGTGATGAGCATGAATTACTGAAATGTTTAGAAACTTCTTGATTCAATTTCTTGTAATATTTGCCTTGTTAAAGATTTATTAGTGGTTGCGGAAGGTTGGATTCGCTTTTTGCTGGTTATAGAAGCGCCTGTAATCTCATTTTAGTCAATCCGCCTTGAGTAGCGTTGTTTGGCGATATTTTTTCCATTCTAGCTATCCAAAGTTACTGCTATCTGTGGCGCGATCGCGCTAGCTTGGTTACATAGCAAAATAAATTTACAAAGCGCCTGCTAATGAATCAAGGTTTAAGCATTATTCCTGTTCCCAGTCAAAATAGCACAACAGCAAATGCCGTTGGCAGCAAACAACAGCAAATTATCAAGCAACTAATTGTACTTGGTTTAGAACTGCTTTTAGCTTTACCGTTTGGTGTAGTTCTTTCTCGCTTTCATGTTGGTGGAGTAGCTTGGATTTTTGGTGGAATTGCATCGGGTGCTGCAGTATTGCAAACTGCTCGGATTTTTTACAACTATTGCCCAAAACCAAATCGGACTGCAAGAAAAATAGGAATGGCCTTGGTGGGACTAAATGTTGGCTTTGCAATTTCCCGTGGTAATCTTGCTGATGCTGCTTTTGGTATTCCTGTTTTTGTTTTTCTTACCCTTTTTTTGCTTGCGTGCGGTAGCTTGATCGGTTACATTTACTCGCGCTTGAGCAAAATTAACTTACTCACCGCAATGCTAGCTACAGTTCCTGGGGGAGTGGGACCAATGTCAGCGATCGCTGCTGATTATGGTCGAAATGTTACCCTGGTGTCATTAGTTCAAGCACTGCGGGTTACCTGCGTAGTTTTTCTAATTCCATTAATTGTAAGGATATTTCATCCGGGTGGTTTGATTTATCCACAAGCGCGTTCTATCAAAGCTGCTTTGCTTGGTCTTTACGGAGTCGATTTGCAGTTATTGTTGCTAGCTTTGCTTTTGGGTGGATTGGGGGTTTATTTAGCTGTATTGTGTAAAGTTCCTGCTGGCGATTTTTTTGGAGCTTTATTAGTTGGAATTGTATTTAATCCTTTGCTGCAGTGGTTGCATTTTTTTGGCGATGTTCGCTTTAGTCCACCACTTTTGGTCAACTTACTCGGTCAAATGTTACTGGGGATTACGATTGGCGAGTACTGGGGTGACAAACCGAATTTAGACAAAAAACCTGTAACATACGCTTTGATGTCTGTGGTGATGACTCTTGCTACTGGAGCGATCGCCGCTATGCTTGCTATGCAAATTACATCTTGGGACTGGTTAACTTGTCTTTTGGTAACAGCACCAGGAGGATCGGCGGAAATGATTTTAGTGGCCTTGGCATTGAATCATAACGTGGAAATTGTCACTGCTGGTCATTTGGTGCGACTAATAGCTATTAACAGTTCCCTACCACTTTGGTTGGTGATGTTTCGCCTTTTGGAGGATCGTACAAAAGAACCATTTTCCAACTCCTGACTACATTGGCGGTTCCACAAATTCGATATCGAACACCTGAGCAAAACACTGCACTATAGTTGCGCGGACTCGATCGCAAGTGAGATTGGGAATCCATTCGGTCAAACTTGCTACTGGTTTGTCAGGAATACCACAGGGTACGATCCTTGCAAACCCTGTCATGTCAGGACAAACATTTAATGAAAATCCGTGCATGGTAATCCAACGACTCACTTTAATACCAATGGCTCCTACCTTACGTCCTTCTACCCAGACACCAGTAAGACCGGGGAGCCGTTCTCCCCGCAAATTATAAAAGCTTAATGTATTAATTAATACTTCTTCTAACTGGCGTAAATACCAATGAAGGTCTTTGCGATAACGTTGTAGATTTAAAATAGGATACCCGACCAGTTGACCGGGGCAATGGTAAGTAACTTCGCCGCCCCGCTCGATTCTATACACCTGGTGGTTATGGCTTTGGAGATCGAACTTCAAAAATTTCGGGTCTGCTCCTTGTCCTAGGGTATAGACGGGAGGATGTTCCAGCAAAATAAATACGTCATCCAAACTAGGATCTTTGATGCGTTCGCCCACAAGCGATCGCTGCCAGTTTAAAGCATCTATGTAAGGTGTCAAACCTTGGTTATATAACCAACAACGATGGGAGCGAAAAGGAATACTGCCAAACATAGGAAAATGAAGTGTTGTAAGTTACATATGCTGCTGAAAAGACCTCAAGCAATGCAAAGGATTTTAAAGGAAAGTAAAGGGAAGGAGTTTTGTAAGATACAAAATGCTAGTTTGAATATATAACCTCAATGGTATTGGGAGGAATTTTCTGCTAAGAAATCACGCCAACAAAAATGAAAATAGTGACTGATGGTGTGAGAGCGGTTGTTCGCATCTAAGATGGAATGAAACTTACGCTAGGTGTAGTCTATGAAAAGCAAATCCACCGTAGTTAGGAGGAATAAAGCAGCAGTCCTAGCGGCAGCAAAGGGAAGCGGTCGCGATGGCAGAGATTCCGAAACTAATCAAGGCAAAGCAGGCTGAGGACAGACACACCAAAAGCAGCGTGTAAGAATTTTCCGATTTAGCAGCCCAGTGATAGGCCTTTTACCGCAATTCCTTTTCTCCAAAACCAAATAAACGTCAGAACATTGAGCGGGAGAGTTTACATGAAGCTTGTCATCCACGGCAAAAATATTGAAATCACCGATGCCATCAGGGATTATGTACATCTGAAAATTGAAAAGGCAGTAAGTCATTTTCAGAACCTCACAAATGAGGTAGACGTGCATCTAAGCGTAGCTCGCAATCCCCGGATCAATCCCAGGCAATCGGCAGAAGTCACTATTTATGCTAACGGAAGCGTCATCCGTGCCGAGGAGAGCAGCGAAAATTTATACGCCAGTATAGACTTGGTAGCGGATAAAATAGCTCGTCAGCTGCGCAAGTACAAAGAACGGCGCCATGACAAGAAAACTCACGCCCAAACAACCATTGAAGGAGCAGTCCAACAGACCATTGTCAAGGATTTAATAGGCGATCGCACACCGGAATTGCCACCGGAAGTAGTTCGCACCAAGTATTTTTCCATGCCACCGATGACCATAGCAGAAGCGTTAGAACAACTGCAATTGGTAGATCACGACTTTTACATGTTCCGGAACGCGGAAACTGGTGAAATCAACGTTATCTACGAACACAATCATGGTGGCTATGGCGTAATTCAACCCCGGAATGGAAACGGTCACACCAACGGTAAGAACGGCAAAACGACCCAAGCGCATCCTACCACGTCAGAACAATCGCACACTCATAAATAAAACACTCCCCAAATAGCGAGGGTTAGTAGTAGTTAGGGTTAGAAAGCAGCTACTAACTACTACCTAGCCTTTGCAAAGTTTTCAGTGCTGACTCAACGTGACCTTGAAAATTGAGCATTGAATTGAAGATGTACTGTACAACTCCATCTTTATCGATAACATAGGTAACGCGACCGGGTAGGAAACCAAAAGCTGTAGTAGCACCGTAAAGCTTGCGTACTTTATCGCCTTTGTCGCTGAGCAAAGTAAAAGGTAGCTGGTATTTGGCAGCAAATTTTTGATGAGATTCGCTAGAGTCGCCGCTGATGCCAATTATTTCTGCGCCAGCAGCTTGAAAGACTTCGTAGCGATCGCGAAAAGCACAAGATTCTGCCGTACATCCGGGTGTATCGTCCTTGGGATAAAAATAAAGGACAACCGGTTTGCCACGAAAATCCTTGAGGCTAACAAGGGTACCGTTTTGAGAAGGAAGGGTAAAATCAGGTGCAATATCTCCAACTTTGACAGGCATAAACAATTTCAAATTTACTTTTGAAAATTGGCACGTGGAGGCTAGCTTTATAAACCAACCTGTTCTTTTACAAAATTTTAACTTGTAGTCTCAAATTTTTCCTTGCTCGTCTGTGTTAGGAGAGGTAATTTATAGTCTCAAACCTAACATTTTATTTATGCGCCTCACCTGTCTCGATGTATTTCGCGGCATAACGATCGCTGGCATGATTCTTGTGAATATGGCTAGCGTTGCCGAACCTAATGTCTATCCACCACTTCTTCATGCTCAATGGCATGGTTGGACGCCAACAGATTTAGTCTTTCCTTTCTTTCTTTTTATAGTTGGCGCCGCCATGAGTTTTTCCTTCTCTAAATATACCGACAACAAAGCTGAAGGTAAAACTTCCCATCTGCCTTACGGGCGTATCTTTCGCCGCGCTGCTATTTTGTTTGCTTTAGGACTATTCCTCAACGGCTTTTGGAATCAGGGGATTTGGACTTTTGATTTCTCTAGTTTGCGCCTGATGGGGGTATTGCAGCGCATTAGCCTTACCTATCTAATAGCAAGTTTGGCAGTTCTTCATCTACCGCGCCGAGGTCAATGGATACTGGCAGGGGTGCTACTCATTGGTTATTGGCTGACAATGATGTATGTACCCGTTCCCGGTTACGGTGCGGGTGTGTTGACCAGAGAAGGTAACTTTGGTGCGTATGCAGACCGTTTGATTATTCCCAAAACCCACCTGTACAAAGGTGATGGCTTTAACCTTATGGGAGACCCAGAGGGACTTTTTAGCACTATTCCTGCTGTTGCAAGCGTTTTGTTTGGTTACTTTACCGGAGAGTGGATTCGCACTCAAAAAAAGACAAATTCCGAAACCAGCATGGATTTAGTTCTATTTGGTCTTAGCTGTTTAATTATAGGTGGAATTTGGGATTTAGCATTTCCCATTAACAAAAAGCTTTGGACTAGTTCCTACGTGATTTTTACTACTGGTTGGGCTTTATTGTTACTTGCTGCTTGTTATGAATTAATAGAAGTACGGCGAATACGACGTTGGAGTAAACCTTTTGAAGTCTTGGGATTAAACGCCATATCTATATTTGTTGCTTCCGTGCTCCTGATTAAAATTTTAGTTAAAACCACAATCGGCAGTGGAGAAAAAGCTTTGAGCACCTACGATTGGATTTATCAGAATCTTTTTGCTGCTTGGGCTGGAGGGTTTAACGGTTCGTTGCTATTTGCAATTGCGACCGTATTGTTGTGGTTAGCCGTTGCTTATGGAATGTATCGCCGGGGTTGGTTTATTAAAGTTTAAATTTGTAAAAGCTTTTTGTGCATTTGTTACCCCAGGACTTCCACTTCTTGCGCACAATTAACTCGAGCAAGGGTTGACCAAATTTCCTGCAGCATTGGCTCCAATCCCGCACCGGTAACTGCGGAAATTAAAAAAACAGGAGCCTGGGAAAGATGTTTCAGTTGGGTCGCTAGCGCTTCTAAATCTACACTTTCCTTATCCACTGCATCAATTTTATTCAGGGCTAAAACTTGCGATCGCTCTGCCAAACCTCGTCCGTAGGCTTGTAATTCTCGCTGAATAATACTGTAGTCTCTGATAACATCGTCGCTGGTGGCGTCTATTAAATGCAGCAATACCCGCGTGCGCTCAATATGGCGCAAAAAATCATGTCCTAACCCGCTTCCTCGGGAAGCACCTTCGATTAATCCGGGGATGTCGGCAAAGACCGTGCCGTCACCCGTGGGCTTGCGTACTACGCCTAAATTTGGTACGAGTGTAGTGAAAGGATAGTCAGCTATTTTAGGGCGTGCTGCTGATAAAGCTGAAATTAAGGTGGATTTTCCAGCATTTGGTAGCCCAACAATCCCTACTTCTGCCAAAAGTTTCAATTCTAAACGCAGTTGCTTTATTTCTCCTGGTAGTCCGGGTAAGGCGTATTCTGGCGCACGGTTGCGATTGCTCAAAAAATGCTGATTTCCTAACCCACCTTTACCACCTGCTGCTACTAGTAAAGTTTGTCCGGGTTGGACTAAATCTCCAATCAACTCGCCTGTTTGGGCGTCGTAAACAACAGTACCGCAGGGAACTTCAATAATTAAATCTTTCCCATTGGCTCCAGTGCGGTTGTTCGGTCCGCCGCGATGACCATCTTCTGCTTTAAATTTATGATTGTATTTAAAGTCGAGCAAGGTTTGCAGGTTTTCGTCGGCGCGCAAATATACCGAACCGCCCTTTCCACCGTTACCGCCAGAGGGACCACCTGCTGGTACGTACTTTTCCCTGCGGAAGGCGATTATACCGTCGCCTCCTTTACCTGCTTCAACTTCAATTTCTGCTTGATCGATGAATTGCATAGTATTTTTATTTATTAGTAGTTAGTAGTTCGTTACTCTAGCCACTAACCACTAACCACTATTATCCACTTACTAATTAACTAATATATTTTGAAACGTCCTCGCCGCATTCATCTGCTAGATACGAGAGGGCGCGAAAACGCAAGTTGACAAGTTGCTCGTAGAGGGGGTTGAGCTTGCACAATGGTGGTATATGTACTATTTTACGTCCAAATAGCTTAATATCGCGCTCAAAAGGACACTGAGCAGGAATCATTTTGCACAAAAAACGAGCGACTCTGGGGTCTTGAATTTCCAGACCGTCCAACCATTCCCGTAAAGGATGCAATGCATCGAGCTGACGCTTTGTAGGTGCAAAGACGGGGGTTTGTGTTTGTTCTGTCGGTTTTGCCAAAGTGTGGCGCAACGCTTCTAGTAAATTTTCCGGTGCTCCTAACGCCTTGCACAATTGGTGTAGAAGATAGTCTTCACTTTGAGAGTAAGTACCATCTGCGATCGCTACCATCACCGCCGTACGCAAAAAATTTTCTGCTGCTGGCGTACCCGTACCCAAGATAGCAGCTAACTCTTCCGGTTCAATAGCATCGAAGGACTCCAGGTTCGTTCCAGGAGCTAGTTCTTCCTGAGTAATGCTGGTAATTATCTGTCTTTCTTGGTCATCAAAATCACCATCAGCCCAGGCAATCGTCAGTAATCCACGCAACCAAGCGGCTATTTGTTCGCTGCTATAGGGAGATTGAACAGCACTTGTCATAAACTCACGCCTCTAGCTTTTCCCAAGTCCATACTAGCCGACGCTTGCTTTACACAATGTTATTTGTTTTATTAAATCTTTTAATTAACTAGAAATAATTCCGTAAGCAAGGTCCGCTGCTTTGGCCGTCAAGACTAACTTTTGTACTGAAATTGTGGAGAATTTTGAGAATAAAGTCAAAAAAGGGATTTTTAATGACAAAATGAAAGTAGACCTTGATGCTGTGCGACAAACAAGATTAATTCTTCTCTAAGCTACGACTAGTTGCTGAGAGTAAGGAACTCGACTTGATTCTAGACCGAAATCCGTATCCTGTCCTTGGAGAAAGGCATGTCAGTAGATCTTGGGCATATTGCTAAATTTCTTATTTATTCATTTTTTATTTGACTTTATATCGCTATTTCTTCTCAACAATCCTCAAGTTTAGATATTTTAGGGAGGTTGAGCGTGGAAATTATTTCCTAGCAAAATATTTAGGATTCTGGGAAAATAGATAAATTTCCATCAGCAAGTTTATTAAAAGTGTATGCATGATGTTTCAATTTGGTATTGAACATGAAGTAGCTTTCCTTAATGACAAGAATAAGTTTGTCGATTTTTCTTGGGCAAAGTTTGCTGATTTTAATCAAATTATCGAACAACTTCCTACATACCCTAATGATTATCTTCAGTTACACATGGGAGACGCTGGTATTAGAAAAAAAGATGGTATATTGAAGGATTTGAAAGATTTGCAGATTCCGGAAAAATTGTAGATTGTCTTCCGAAGGGAATTGAAATTAGAACAACAATCAATTCGACAATTTCAAGTACAATTAAAGAGCTGACAGAAAGTTTTTGTTTGTTGAGCAAAGTAGCTGCCCAATACGGCTTTTTGCCAGTCTTAATCAGTTTTAATCCTTACCAAACAGTTTTCGAGCCGGAACCACCGTTAAATGATTATGAAATTAAACTAATACAACAAACTTATCCCGAGGAACAAACCGCTAGCATTTACATGGTGACTTACGGACCGGATTTAAATTTATCAATGGCGGGTTTATCGAACGAAAGTTTAATTGATATTGGGAAAAAATTAACTTATTACAGTCCCTATATTGTTCCTTTTAGTTACAGTTCACCTTTTTATCAAGGAAATTTGTGGGAAGGTCTGTCGGTGAGGACTTTTGTGAGAACAGGAAGACGAGCAGCATCAATAGTGTTTGTAGAAAAACCGGAACAATTACTTGAGAGTACACCTTCACTAACGAAAGTAGCACGTTTGCCAGCAGAAGTAGGTCGAATTGAATTTAAAGCCTTTGATAGTTGTGATGATTTTTCAATTTATGCTGGTTTATTGGCCTTGTTAAAAGGTTTAGTTTTAGATGAATCTCTACCTGGTAGAGCCACAGTACCAGATCCGAAAAAACATCAACTATCAGCTCAACAAGGATTTGATAACCAAGATATTTACGCGATCGCCTCACAAGTGTTGCAAGCTGCTGAACATGCTTTGGGAGAAGATCCGGATGTGAATCTACTAACACCTTTAAAAGTAATTCTTGAAAAACGAGAAACAAAAGCTCATCAACTGATTCGCGATTTCCAGAAGTTAGGTTCTATAGAACAAGTACTCAAGAATACCTACTGTGCTTTTGTATAAGCAGGTTTCAAGGGTTGAAGTTTCTCCTGTTGTGTAGGAAAATTATCGAATGCGATTACTTTTGACAGTGACTTTCTAGAGGTTAGAAATCAAAGTAACAGGCTTTTGGTCTTTTATCTGTTCCGTGACTTTCGCGATCGCCACGCTCGCGTCGTACCCTAAGGCTTTGAGTGTAGCTAAACAACTATTAACTTGCTTGTGGGGAACAGAGGCTAACAAACCACCAGCAGTTTGAGGATCGAACAGTAAAGGATAATTAGGATGATGCTCCCACTGTTCCAAGTTGGCAATATAACGGCAAGCGCGGAGATTTTCTGCATGCAGAGAGCTAAAAATTCCCTTTTGTAAGGTTTCCCTTGCACCAGCTAAAACCGGGATGGCCTCTAAATCTAACTGGACTGCGACACCAGAAGCTTGCACCATTTCCATTAAATGTCCCAGCAAGCCAAAACCCGTAACATCGGTACAAGCAGTTGCTTTATGTGTTAGGAAACACGCTGCTGCTTTTTGATTGGATAGCAACATCGATTTAACGGCGTTATCGATCCAACTTCCTTTAGCTTGACGACGCATGTCAGCAGCAAACAAAGTTCCCGTACCCAGGGCTTTGGTCAAAATTAACACTTGTCCTGGTTGCATTCCGCTTTGGCGCAGAAGTTGTTCGGGACGAACCAAACCATTACACGACAAGCCAAATCCCAGTTCTGCACCTTCGTTGGTGTGTCCGCCAATCAAAGATACTTGTGCTTGGTTTAATACTTTGACAGCACCCGACAACAATTGGTAAAGAGTTTCTTCTACTTTGGCGGGTGTAGCATAAGGAATCGTGGCGATCGCTAAAGCGGTTTCTGCAGTTGCTCCCATGGCAAAAATATCGCTCAAGCAATGATTGGCGCTGATTTGCCCAAAAATATACGGATCGTTAATCAAACAGCGAAAATAATCTACCGTCAGTACCAACAATTGCTCGCTCGGCAATTTTGATACTGCTGCATCGTCTGGTGTATCCAAACCGATAATAATATCTTGTCTTTGTCCGTCTATCGATTGTTCTTGTTTGATGCGAGCAAGAACTTTCTCCAAAACCGTACTGCTTACCTTGGAACCGCATCCCGCACAGCGCACCGTCAAATTAGAAGTAGGAGATTGGGAATCGATATCTTCCCGTGCTTTTTCCATGTCTGGAAAATGATGGAAGCGTTCCATAAAACGGCGATCGATCCAGTCTTTCCATTGCCACAGAAGTTTGTGGGGTGGTAAGGTAAGAAAACCTCGTGTGGCGATCGCCCGTCCATCTCCTGTACCGATTAAACTTAAATATTGTTTCTGAGGTTTATAAGTTTTAAGAGGCTTTCCTAATAAAGTTCTTCGCAAGTTCTCAAACAAAGGTTTCCCTTGACGAACAGCAAACACTCCTGCTTTCGGACGAGGATGATTGACCATTGTGGCTATATCCCCAGCAGCAAACACGCAGGAATGAGAAAGCGACTGCAGCGTATCCTGAACTAAAATAAAACCTTTTTCGTCAGTTGCCAATCCTGCTTCCTTTAACCAAAAAGGCGCAGCTGCACCTGTTACCCAGAAAATATAGTCGCAAGCAACTGTCAACCCCGATTCGCATATAATTTTCTGCGGTTCTACTTTACATACGGTTTCTCCCAGATGCAATTGTATCTGGCGCTCGGTCAAAAGTTGATGAACCAAACGCCTCACCGACCGGTGATAATTGGGCATTAATTGGGTGTGTCGTTGAAATAAATGAATCTCCACAAAAGTTTTGGATCGTCCTTCCTTGCTTGTTTTTCGCTGCAAATGAGCTTGCATCGACAGCGCCAGCTCTACACCGCCAGCACCCCCACCTACAATGGCAATGGTTAACGATTTTGGCGGAGTTTGTGCGACATTGTTTACCAACTGATTCCAGCTTGAGAGCAATTTCCCTACTGGTTTGACTGGGATTGCCAATTCTGCTGCACCTGGTACGGATGCAAAAGCTGGAGTGCTACCAATGTCTATCGACAGCAGATCGAAAGTTACCGCCGGACGATGAGCACAAATTACTTTGCTATTTTCTAGATCTAAACCTACTACTCGATCCAAGTACAATTGCGCTTGAGCAAAGCTTGCTAAAGGTCGCAAGTCTATGTGACATTCATCATAGCTGTAAAATCCAGCGATATGCCCTGGCAACATGCCAGAATAGGGTGTCTCGAAGTTTTCAGTAATTAACGTTAACCGCACTCCCGGCAGAGGTTTCATACCGAACATTTGCAGTACTATTGCATGGGTATGACCTCCACCGACCAAGACTAAATCTTTCCTAATAGGTTGTAAATTTTGCTGCATTTTTCATACTTAGACAGGTGCTTCTACTGCCCAAAAGCTGAAAACACAAAATACTTTATCTACTTGTAGTTGTGTTAATGAAAAATTTCTCAAAGCTGTCACTGAATAAAAATTGACGTTAATTCTTACATTTTAGTTGGAATTTGACTGTATATTCATACTATAAACAATTTGGTTAATAATGAAAATTTTATCCGGAGATAAGGTTTTATGAGGAAAATACTTGTTGGGGAGATTTCTTGACAGAATTGGAAAGATACACTTCCTCAAGGGTTTTGAAAAAGACTTGATTGTTGCTGCCAAAAAATGAGAGTATCCAGATATACAAACTCCTTTAACTGCCATTTCTACTTGAGAGCAAATTGCTCATAATTATCCGCTTTTCCCCTGGGAAGTGATAGAAATACTAGCTGGTTTTGTGCGAACTGCTAAAATGGAGAACCACCCCTCATCAAAGATTGGCACAGATATCCAAGCTGCTTTAAGTGTAATTTGTGGAAGAGACACCAATAAAGACCCAAAAAACGAGCAACTAGATTTGAATTATGCAAACATGCTGGGTACAAATCTCCAGCACGCTCATCTCCAGGGAGCAAACCTTACTAGCGCTAACCTATCAAAAGCAAATCTTGCAGACGCCAATTTGCAGCAAACAATTCTTTGCGCAGCTAATCTTTCGGAAGCTGACTTGACTGGCGCCAATCTCTCAAGCTATTTTGGGCGCAGCCAAATTGCATGCAGCCAATCTTACTGGCGCTAACCTTTCCCAAGCCAACTTGTTCCTTGCAAATCTTTGCGGTACTAACCTCACAGATGCAAATTTATAATCGTTGTCATGCTCAAATTTTTCCAAAGTAAATTAGTTTTTGAACGAATTTACCCAGAGCCAGGGTAGTATTAAGTAATAAAAATAAATATTAAATATTTATGCAAAATTCATATAAACATTGAATTTCTTGGTATGTAAATTCACATAAATATTTTTGGAAGTATTCATCTATATTGAAGGAGAAAATCAGTTGTTAACATCAACTTTACTTGCCGCCGCAACCACACCTTTGCAATGGAGTCCAACCGTTGGCATCATTATGATTCTCTGCAATATTGTTGCGATCGCTTTTGGTAAGTCTACCATTCAATATCCCAATGCCGGTCCTGCTTTACCTTCATCTCAGTTTTTTGGCGGTTTTGGTTTACCAGCGTTGCTAGCTACCACAGCCTTTGGTCACATTCTAGGGACAGGGGTCATTCTCGGTCTGCACAACCTAGGAAGATTCTAAATTTCTACAGGGTCCAAGTTTGATGTTCTTTTGCTTTTGTCTCCAGTCAGAAGCCAGAGAGTGTTTATTTCTCTGGCTTTTTTATTGGCTATTTATCCTTGTGTCTTAGAGCCTTTGTTCTGGTAAAAATCCCAGGTACAGGTTTGCTATACTGGCAGGGGAGCTAAGCCACGCATTTGGCGTATGGCATTAACACAAATAGGACAGTCGCAACCAAAAATGGCGATCGCCGCATCGCTTTCCTCCTCGGTAAAGTCGAGTTCTTGGCCTTGAGCAGCTTCAAAGTTCTGCTGTGGCTTTAACTGTGGTTTTCGGGTGCTGGCGTCGGAGTTATTTGTTTGCAGACACGGACGGGACGAGGCGAAGCGAGACTCTCGCACGCAAGAAAGGTGGGTCCGGGGTGATTGATTGGCACCTGCTGGATGAGCAATCAAAAGCACAAGCCACACGGACGCGAACAGCACGGGGCTAGAAAGTAAAGTCAGGACAAATTTCTTGTTCATCTACTCCACGACGTTTTTGGTGAAACTAAGGTAGGGCAACCGTATTTTCACATCAATTAATGGATTTTTAGTAAATTGTATACAAAGTCATTCCCCTTGATAACCTTAGGATTGCGGAAAAATTTCTTGCACCCTTTAAGTAAGGTCTACCGGGAATTTCGATCGAGTTTTTGAGGTGAGACACGACTAACTATACAATAACCGAGTTTTACCTTCAGGAAAAGTCACAAGCAACCGGACAATGAAAAAATGTTTCAGCACTTGCCAAAGGAGTAAATTTTTAAGCTCGCCAAATTCTCCTACAATGCGCTTGTTGGGTATTTAAAATCTTTTTGGATTTATGGCAAATCAAACTCCTATTCCCGTAATTGTCAATGGTGCTGCTGGTAAGATGGGTCGTGAAACGATCAAAGCTGTAGCGCAAGCAGCCGATATGAGTCTGATGGGTGCTGTGGACACCAACCCAGAATACCAAGGTAAAGATGCAGGAGAGGTAGCTGGTTTAAGTGAACCAACGGAAGTACCAATTACCGATCAATTAGAGCCAATCTTGGCGTATGTGGCCGGTGAAAGACACCTGCGACCGGGAGTAATGGTGGATTTTACCCATCCTGACGCTGTATACGATAATGTTCGCAGCGCGATCGCCTACGGTATTCGTCCCGTAGTTGGTACAACAGGATTGAGCTCAGAGCAAATTGAACAGCTAGCGGATTTTGCAGAAAAAGCCAGTACTGGTTGCTTGATTATTCCTAATTTCTCAATTGGAATGGTACTGCTGCAACAAGCAGCCATAGCAGCGTCCCAATACTTTGACCATGTAGAAATTATAGAATTGCATCACAACCAAAAAGCCGACGCTCCTAGCGGTACTGCCATTCAAACAGCTCAGATGCTAGCAGAAATGGGTAAAACATTTAATCAGCCCGCCGTCAAGGAAACAGAAAAATTGCCCGGAGCCAGAGGTAGTCTTGCTGGTGAAGGAATTAGAATTCACAGCGTGCGTTTACCGGGACTGCTCGCCCACCAAGAAGTGATTTTTGGGGCTCCCGGTCAAATATATACTTTACGGCACGATACCAGCGATCGCACTGCCTACATGCCGGGAGTACTGCTGGCAATCCGTAAAGTTTTGCAGTTAAAGTCTTTAGTATATGGATTAGAGAAAATTCTGTAAAAACTTTTGTTTTCCCTTCTTTATTTCTGCCATTCCAAAACCATGCTTGTCCCACTGACTCGCGAAAAATTTCACCAACTTATCCCTTTGATTGCCACTGGTCCCCAGTATAAGTATTACTGGGGAAAATTTCCTGATTTTTTGCAGCGGTTGTTAATTTCCGTGGTTGCAGCAGCTGTCGTTTTGGTCATCAAAGTCATTTTCCGGCTTGATTTTGGTCCTATAGTATTTTTACTGGGATTGATAGGGGCTTTGTACTGGCTTTGGGGACCGGTATACTGGGCTAGTTTGCGAAATGCTCAATGTCGCCGTTACAAATACAGTGGCTTTTTTCGCGGACGGGTTTTGGATTGGTGGATTACCGACGAGCTGGTTGGCAAACAGGAAACCGTTGACAGTAAAGGCGATTTAGTCATTGTAGAAAATCGAGAAAAACGGATTAACTTAGAAGTGGGTGATGAAACGGGATTTACAGCCTATATTAAAGCTCCGTTGCGAGTCGAGCACAAAGTCATCACTCGCGGTCAAGTAGCAGAAATGGTGGTGATGTCAAATCGTCCAGATTTGAGCAGAATCGAACAAATCAGCGACATCTACTTACCCAGACGGGAAGTTTGGGTCAGCGATTATCCTTATTTGCGCCGAGATCTTTTCCCTGAGGTTAGTCGTCGCCTGCGCGATCGCCCACCAGAAAGACGCAGTTCCCGTCGCCGCTCGGCTCCAGAAACACCAAGCACACAAGATTACAGAAGATATCAGCAATGGTGATTTTCCGTTGCTTTGTTAGTTTGCTTTACTGGTTGCCTTTCCGTAGGCTTGCCAAGCTAAATCTACTATTCCATTCACAATCGCCACAGCTACCACTGCATTTCCTTTGCGGCTATCAATTGTAATGTTGGGTACTAAAGAGTCCCGCAACCGCTCTTTGGCAGAATCGATGTTAATAAAGCCTGCTGGCGTTGCTATGACTAAAGCAGGTCTTATTTCTTCTGCTTCTATTAAATCAACTAACGCTGTCAGCGCAGTTTGTGCTTGTCCTACCACAAATATGCCCTCCGGGTAACGTTTGGCTAAAGTTTCCATTCCCCAAGCGACCCGGGTTTTTTCTTTCTGAGGGCGAGTGGGAGTATCCGTGCTACAGTATATTGCATTAGCGAAGGTATTTTGAATATCGTAGGTAATTCCCGCTTGTACCATTGGTGAGTCGACGACGATAGTAGTACGGGCAGCCAGTGCCGCCGCCGCCGCTTGCAAGGCACTTTCTGAAAAGCGAATTAAGGATTTATACTCAAAATCAGCTGTAGCATAAATTACCCGCCGCACAATTTCGTACTCCGCAGGAGAAAAGACGTGCTCGCCAATTTCGTTATCGATTATTGCCAAACTTTGAGCATCAGTTACGTGCCATTCCATCATCATTAAGCTTTGCGCTTTTCAGTAAAATTGGATACTGGAAGTGGACAGGCGAGGAAAATTATAATTGTATGATTTGCTGCGCTTAGGCAAGCTGCGTTCCTCCGCTTGTCCCGAGCTCCAGTTCTCCTATATTAGGTTTTCGAAACAGAAGAGCGGCTGAAAACAGGAGATAAATATGCAACCAAAGCGCCAATTAGGAAACCGGAGATATTGCGAATTAAAGGTAGCCAATCGGAAGTGCGGGATATTACCGGTCCAATACCAAAAGCAATAAATAAGATTCCCCACAAAGGAGAAAAAATTAAAGCCCATTGCCAGGCTATCACCTGTCCTTCGCGCCGGGGTTGAGCTGCAAATCCGCAAACAACCCCACCGATTATTGAAGTCACGAGGGTGAGAATCCACTGTTCTTTTGGAAGTCCCGGAACTACGCGACAACCTCCCTGACGCAAACAAGTTTCAATCGATCGCAAAGACTGCAAAATCGCTTGATCTTCGCCTTGCTCGCGTACAAAATACAAATTGCCAAAACGGGTCTGTAATTCTACCCAGAAGGTACGCGGCAAAAATTTATAAACGGCGTCGCCAACGTTGAAGTTGAGAATGTTGCCACCACTAGCATCGGCAACTAACAAAACGCTTTTTTCATCTAGCCCCCAAAAGTCTTTTACAGCTCGACCGGGAGTGCGATCGTACTGTGTTAAGACTCTTAGCTTCCAACCAGTTTCAGCTTCAAATTTCTCTAACTCGCGGATTAAATTTTCTTCTTGGACGCTGCTGAGAGATTTTGCTAAGTCTACAACTGGAGTGGGAGTATCAGGTAATAAACTCGGATTGTCGTAAGCACAGGCGCGGGGAGAATAGGCTACCCAGATGGACCCTGCCATAACTAATACTGCAAAGTATACCAGAATCCGTCGCCAAAAACAATGTCGCATGGGCTTATTTATACAAATCTCCACCATGAACGTGAACTATTTTTTTTATGATTAGGGGAAAAGTGATAAATCTTTACACTTTTTAACTTTAATCTAATTTATTTTACCTGAAAAAAGTACTGGTTTTGCCCTCCAATCATGGCGGAATAGGGCGAACTCAGTACTTCTACAATGGAGAAATTTCTAATTTCTATTCATTGTTATTGCCATTCTTCTGGATCGTCATTCATGTCATTGCTGCTGTTGGTAGCAGCATCTTGATAAAGATCTTGACTTTGGTAAACTTTATACTGGCTGAAAAATTGTCGTTTTTGGGAAGGCGACAGTATTCCTTTTTGGTTGACCGACAGGCGATCGCCTGTTCTTGTTGAGGATTTGGGACGGGTAAAGGATTTCCATGCGGCTTTGACACCGACAAACAAGCTACGAGTACCAATTTGAAGATTTTGAGCTTGTTGTTTGGCGCTATTGAGACTTTGATCCACCTGTTTGACTACTCCAGAAGCGCTTTTTATACCTTCGCTGACATCATCTGTTAAATCGGTAATTTCCAAACTAGTCATGCGGATTGCTTCTAAAGTAGGAGGTAGCTCCCGCGAAAGAGTATCAAAAAACTTTTCTGCACTGCGGGCGGCCCGCGCCAATTCCTGCAAAGCTGGTATTGCTGCCACCAAAACAGCTGTCAAACTAGTGGCAACAAGGAGTATGGATAGTCCCAGCCAAAACAGGGGTTCACTCACAGTTAGCTAGATCGTTTTCTTAACTATCTACATGCTGGGTAAGGGGTTGGGAATTAGTCTCTGATTCAGAATTTTTTCGCTTGATTGCTTGGCTTTCTCGCTGACTGGCATCAATACCAGCAGCTATTGCTTCCCGCAGTCGTTCCAAAGTTTCATCCCAATTGCGCAGTGCATTTGCAGACAGACGATCGGCCTGAAGTTGAACGCTTGTTGATAGGTCTTCTGCCAATTCTGGCAGGGCATTGGCAGATTTTTTTAGCAGTTGGCGTGTTTCGCGCCCTGTACGTGGAGCCATGAGCAACCCAGCTAAAGTACCGATGGTAGCTCCTAGCATCAAACCGCCAAAAAATACTACAGAACGGTTGTTAGACATTTTTATTATTCTCCTTACACCCATTTTATGCAGGTTTTCACGCCTTGCAAGCCCTACCACCACAATGTTATTTATAAGTGTTCCTTTGCCGTTCTTATTGTTATAGATTTAACATAATTTCACCTGTGTGACGGGCAAGCGATCGCTGGAAATCTTTCTGTAGAAACAGGCATGAGATTACTTTTAAATTTTTACCTTCAACCCCCGTAAATATCTCCGCCAAATTCGCCATCCCAGCTTTAGGAGACCGATCGCCTTTTGTAATTGTTGCAATTGTAACTCTAGTATTTGGTTTTTTTGCCGCCAGTTGTAAATTTCATGCTGGCTGAGAAAAATAGCTTCTGGTGCTTTATACAACACAGCATGAGTACAAACTTCAGCTAGTGTAAACCAATTGGTAATTTTAGTCCATAGCAATCGCCATTGCCATACCCGCCAGGCCAAATAAAGTAGAATTACTGATATTAGCGTATTAATTAAAACTACAATCTTTACCATTGCTTTTTTACTCTCTGTTGGCTCTGACTTGAGAATAGCGAAAGAGAATTTTGTTCACCACCGGTAGCTACCTTCTGCAAAATAAAAATCCATGAGTCGATGCCAGGTTGTAGTTTGTAATGAGCTGGCTGTGGTGGCTAAAGGCGATCGCAAAAGTCAGGGACATTTTAAATTTTAGGCAATACTACCTCGCTTGCGTGCTTCTTTGTAAGAAATTCCCACATTTCTCAAACCTGCTTTAATCATTTCTCTTTCTAAAAAAGCAAAGAAACGAGCTTTATCGCCACCTCTTACTACCGCTTGATTGTGAGCCTCGGCTATAGCTACTGGATAACCGTATCCTTTCTGCACTTGGGCTAGCATCAATCCCAGTGCTTCTAGAAACAATGATACATTTTCGGCGACCCAAGCAGGTACTTCTATCCGAGCAATTTCTGCTCCCACATGAACGTAACAAAAGTAAACTTGCTCGCCCTCATACATATCCAGGATGCGGGCGTTAGTGCGCCACAGAGGACCGCGTTGTCCCGGTTGCAATTGGGTTGCCCAAAGGGTAGAATCCCGTAGTGGTTCGAATACTTTACAAGGTAGGTTGTCTGTTTGGTTGGGACAAAAACTCAGACAATCAGGTACGCGATGGGGACAAGCTAAAAGCCGCAGAAAATTTATTGCTTCTACATTGCGAGCAGCACTCATGTAGCCAAGAAAGGGAATTTGAGCATTTCGCATCTGCCGCCAAGCATCAAGAATAGATGGTAAGATGCGATCGCGCGCTTCCAGTGGTAGTTGTTCTAAAAAGAAGTAAATCAAAGAACCATCCACCATCGCTAAAATCGGTATTCGAGAGGGTGCCCCACGTTCATCGTTGCCATCGCTGTTTTTTGCTACACTACAAGCTAGTTCTGCCAATACCATTACTTCACTAGCAGTTCGGCGAAAACTCATCCACTCCTCAGTTCTAATTCCCCACTGACGAGAAATATACAAATCCTCAGGACGATAGAAGACTTCTGGCAAACTATCTAAAAGCGGGTGTCTGTTTTGTCCGTAAAACAAAGCAACTCTACCAATATTTAGGAGATAACAATAGGCAATTTCGTGGTGATTGGGAGCAATTTGGGAACCATCGGTAGCAACAACAGTGTGAACCTTGGGAGGAACGGGAATATCAATGCGGGTATTGAGCGGTTCTAGGGGAGTTGCATTAGCAAAAAGAATGCGATCGCGCCATTTTTCCTGTCGCTGTACTAATTCTTCCTGACAATCACAAGCTTTGCAGAGATATTGTTGAGCTAATTCTAGACGTTGACGACAACTAGCAGCTTCCTGTGTCAGGTGCTGACTCAAACCCTGCATTTGGCGGGCTAGTTTGGTAAGGTCAAGCATAGATAATTTTGTTGTTGGTAATCCTTGCTAAGGAAAGCATACTCAAGAATACAAAACTAAACACAGCAACGCTTAGGAAAAGTTTTGCTTCCTTTTTTAATTCCATTGTGAAAAATCTTTGGCAAACTGAGACAGAGATAATAGTTGGATGCGCGGATCGTTTTTGGCTGTTACCTTTTCTGATGGAGTGTTGTAACCCCAGTCTGCAAGAAATAATCTTACCTGTTGCAAGTCCTGTTGTTTTGCTACTAGCTGCAATGTTTTTAATCTATCTTCCACAAACCACACACCATCCACAGCAAGTTCTTTGTGCGAGTGAATTAATTCTCGTAGTATTTCGTATTTGGGACGCTTTAATTCTTTGCCAAAAATTACTTTTGGTCCTAAGTCAATACCTTGTTGTTGCAACAGCTTGTGTACGAATCGCCCTTCTTTTGTAGAAATAATATATAAGTTGGTTGGACTGGCAACAATTTCTTTAATTTTATCGATCAAACCCGGATAAAAACGATGCAGGCTCAACCAACCCTCTAAATCTGTCTCTATCCATTCATCTCGCAGTCGGTCTAAACTGGTGCCAATTTCTGTAGCATCTAGATTTTCTGTTTGCAAAATTTCTTGAACAATGTTCCCCCATTCTTGAAGAATTTTTTCTTCTGGAATTTCCTTGATTAAAGCTCTAATTAAAACAGGCATCTCCCATCCTGTTTCAATTACTGGTCGCAGCTGGTAGAATTTATTGGCTAAATTATCTGGTGGTGTTTTTTGGACAGGCGACCAAACTTGACAATAAGTGCGCCATGCTACTTGAAAATATTCAATTAGTCCATCGCAGATCACACCATCAAAATCCAAAGCGAGAATTGTCGGACTAGTTGCCTTCATCGTCTTGATTCTAAAACTGCTTTTGTCAGATTACTTTAGCAAGTTACGTCGATTCAGGCGAGGTTGTTGGTCTTAAATGCATCACTAGTTAAGCCTTGTAGCTGTCTACACAACAGAGCTCTGACAAACAAACTTGTTGCCAAGGGTTTCTATCTATTTAGATTGGTAAGCAAACATTATCCAGTGCAACAAGGCGTTCTCCACAGTCGTCGGATTTAACTCCTGCGGGGTTTGGGGAACTATAAGTCGTCCCATCATGCCAGCATCTGTTTCAACAGCTTGGAAACCCGCACCATAATTTTTGATTTTGTGTGGAAGGATGTCAAGAATTGACACTGCAACAGCCTACTTATGAAGGAAGTGTCAATTTTGTAAAAAGAAATAGCAAAAACACCTTACCGGTCGTGTCTTTTGATTGTTGACTTTTGACCGTACCAAGACAAATTCACCAAAAAGTTAAGGCAGCAAATATTGCCATCCAACGTTTTTGTGTTCAACTACTTTGGGTTGCGAGAGGGAAGCGGGGATCGATGGCAGGTTTTTGATTGACCAAGCGAATTTGATTTTCCTTGACTACTACCGTAATTAATGGTAGAGGACGTCTAGCTGGACCGTGAATTACTCGACCGAGATTATCGTATTGAGAGCCATGACAAGGACAAATAAAGCGATTTTTCTGCGGATTCCATTTGACAGTGCATCCTAAATGAGTGCAAATCGGTTTGATGGCGTATTTGGCGATTTTTGGTCCTCGTTCGATTACCAGATAATCAACGCTATTATCTGGCAAGCCTTTTACTTTCACGGGAATTCCTGGTGTAACATTAGCTAAAAGTGCATCGGCTGCAATTATGCGTCCTTTGTCATCACGGGCACTAAATCCTGGTAAATAATTTTGACAGCTAGAATTATCTGGATACAACGAACAAAGAGTTTCCAGGTCTACTTTTTGGCTGCGGCTTGTTTTGGGAAATAGATATCCTATTGTTACGGAAGCGATCGCACCACCCACGACATACTTTAAGAAGTCCCGTCGATTTTTCACGCCAGCAACTTGATTGATGGAACAAAGCAAATTTTTCTTCATAGCTAGCGCTCCTGGGGGGTATTTACTTTACTTTGATCCTATCCCCAATATCAGAAAAATCTCTAAAAGACAAATTATTGTTAAATGTTTAATTTTTTTCTCGTGGTTGCTGTTTAATTTGGAAAACCCCATGTTGGGGATTAAAAAGAAAAGCCAAAACAAACAGTCCTGATACTACTAACACAATTGCCGGACCGGAGGGTAAATTATAAAAGTAGCTGATATACATGCCAGCAATACTAGAAATTACCCCAATTACTGCCCCAAAAATCATCATTTCATGCAGGCGTTTAACTAATAAGTAGGCAGTGGCTCCTGGTGTAATTAAAAGCGACAGTACCAGAATAACTCCCACAGCTTTCATGCTAGCAACAATTGTTAAGGCAATTAACAGCATCAGTCCAAAGTAGAGTTTATTTACTGGTAAACCTGTTGCTTGAGCGCCTAGAGGGTCAAAGGTATAAAATAACAGTTCTTTATACAATAAATAAACTACAAGTAGCACAATGGTGGCAATGATAGCCGTATCTTGCACGTCCTGTAAGGTGACGCCAAGAATATTGCCAAACAAAAAGTGGTTGAGATCGATTTTATTTTCCTTTTGAATAACGGTAATGAGGGTAATACCAAGGGCAAAAAACGCTGAAAAAACTATACCCATAGCAGCGTCTTCTTTGATGGGCGATCGCGTTTTAATCAAGGCAATACACATAGTACTGACCACACCTGCAACAAACGCCCCCACAAAAATATTTGCTCCTAAAATAAAAGCGATCGCCAATCCTGGTAAAACTGAATGACTGATAGCATCGCCCAGCAAGGCCAAGCGCTGTACCATCAAGTAACTACCGACAACAGCACACAACAGGCCCACTAAAATAGCAATGACAAGCGCTCGCTGCATAAAGCCGTACTGTAAAGGCTCGATCAATGCTTGCAACATCTGAAATTTTTACACCGCCTCTTTCCAAAACATGATATTTCCACCGTAGGCGCAAGATAAGTTTTCTTCTGTCAATACCTGCTGTCGTGCTCCTGCAGCAATTAAGTCACGATTTAAGAGAATCAACTCATCAAAATGGGAAATAGATTTACCCAAGTCGTGATTGACAACAAGTACTATTTTTCCACTGGCAGCTAGTTCCTCAAAAACTTGAAAAATCACTACCTGAGTTTTTTGATCGATACCTAGGAGCGGTTCATCAAAGCAAAAAATTTCTGCCTCCTGTGCTAAGGCGCGTGCTAAAAATACCCGTTGTTGCTGTCCTCCGGAAAGCTGTCCGATCGGACGGTTGCGGTATTCTAACATTTCTACCCTTTGCAGCGCAGCTTCAGCAATTTGGCGGCTAACTGCACTGAAATGACGCAACCATCCTGTTTTTCTTACCCTTCCCATCAAGACTACATCCCAAACAGTTGCTGGGTAGGTCCAGTCAATTTGACTGCGCTGCGGCACGTAGGCGACTTTGTCAAGCTGCTGCATCAAAGGTTTTCCTTGATATAACACCGTACCGCTACAAGGAACCAAGCCTAGCATTGCTTTGAGCAGCGTGCTTTTACCAGCGCCATTAGGACCAAAAATTCCGGTTAATTTTCCTGATTTAATGATGCAGTTAATGTCTCTAAGGGCTTCTACTGCATGATAGCGCACGCTCAAATGCACGATTTCAATTGTCTTCGTTTCATCCGTGTTGCTAGAAAACGGCATTTCAATCTTTTTCTGGAATATGGTTTTTACAAGTGATTGGCTTCAGTTTACTATAAAAATGAAAGAATAATGAAAAAATCCCTCATCCGGAATAATCGTTTTCATAAATGAAACAAATACCACAGGCAAATGCCAGCAGTGCTGGGATGCACAAACGAAGAGTCTTTTTTTGTCTAGCTTGGAACAAGTTATTTGCGGGATTGCTTTTGAGTTTTGCTTTAGTTAGCTGTTCATCTTCAAACTCTTCCAAAGCCACAGCAGACCGCAGACCGCAGGTTGTAGCAACCAGTACAATTGTTGCAGATTTGACACAAAAGGTGGGGGGAGAGGAAATTCAGCTCACGGGAATTCTTCCACCCGGAGCCGATCCGCATATATACGAACCAACGCCAAAAGACAGTAAAGTTTTAGAACAAGCAGACTTAATTTTATACAACGGCTATAACTTGGAACCCGGACTGATTAGATTGATGAATGCATCAGGTACAAAAGCAAAAAAGGTAGCTGTGGGAGAAGCAGTCAAACCTCTACAATTGGATCCCAGTAAAGGTAAAACAGTTCCAGATCCCCACGTATGGGGTGATGTCAAAAACGCGATCGCCATGGTCAATGCGATTCGAGATGCTTTAATCGAGTTATCACCCCAAGATCGAGGAGAATTTACCTACCAAGCACAGCAATTGACCGCGGAATTAAAACAGCTCGATAGCTGGGTTGCTCAACAAATTCAAACTATTCCACCTGCTCGACGCAAACTGGTCACAACCCACGATGCATTTCAGTATTACGGACGCGCCTACAAAATTCCGGTTGCAGGTACGTTGATTGGTATTAGTACCGAAGAACAACCAAGCGCCCAAACCGTACAGAGATTAGTAGAGTCAATCAAAAAAATTGGTGTTCCTGTAATTTTTGCAGAAACAACTATTAATCCGGCTTTAATTAAGACAGTAGCTCAAGAAGCAGGCGTCAAATTAGCACCGCGTCAGCTTTATTCCGATTCTCTTGGTGCACCTGGAAGTGAGGCAGATTCCTATATCAAAATGATACAGTCCAATACTCGCACAATTGTTGAAGCTTTAGGAGGAAAATACAAGCCATTTACGCCTAGTAAAGGTCAAAATTAAGTTGAGAGCACAATATAAATATCCTGTCATCGATAACGCCTTGACTGTAATAAACGAAGTGCCTAAAAATTTGCAAGAAACTCACCTCCATCGCGCCCGTGCTAGTCTCAGACAAGCACTGTCCTGGTATGGTAATCTCCGCAAACCCGGACAAGTGTCGTCAAACCCGCAATTAGCAGCTTTAGTCAAACCGGAATTAGAGGTTTTGAATGCTGCTCTGAATAAATTAGACTATAACTTGATCAAGATTGCCGCCTTTGGTTTGGTCAGTCGCGGTAAATCAGCTGTATTGAATGCTTTACTCGGACAAAAATTGTTGCAAACCGGTCCCTTGCATGGCGTGACTCAGTATCCGCGTTCTGTGAGCTGGAATCCTGGTGGTAAGGTACAGGTAGAGTTAATAGATACACCCGGATTAGATGAAATTGCTGGGGAAGCGCGATCGCAAATGGCCAAAGAAGTAGCGCGTCAAGCAGATTTAATTTTGTTTATCGTCGCTGGCGATATTACCCGCACAGAATATCAAGCTTTGTGTGAATTGCGCCGCAGCCAAAAACCCCTCATTCTTGTGTTCAACAAAATAGATCTGTACCCAGATACAGACCGAGCTGCAATTTATAAAAATTTACAACAATTAGGTGCGGGAAATTTACAAGCAAAACCCCTGCAACCTGATGAAATTGTCATGGTAGCAGCAGAACCTGCACCTGTGGAAGTGCGAGTAGAATGGCCTGACGGAAGCGTCACCTATGAATGGGAAACACCACCTCCACAAATAGATGAACTTAAGCAAGCTATTTTAAAAATTCTTAATCGCGAAGGGCGATCGCTTTTGGCTTTAAACGCACTTGTCCAAGCACAACAAGCTCAAGCGGCGATCGCATCCAAAATTCTAGACGTACGCCAAAAGGAAGCGGAAGAACTTATTTGGCAATTTACCAAGTACAAAGCTTTGGCAGTGGGATTAAATCCTATCGCCTTTTTAGATATCTTGGGCGGAACTTTTGCTGATTTGGCATTAATTCGTTCCCTAGCTCGATTGTACGGTCTGCCCATGACTAGTTATCAAGCAGGTAAACTGTTAAAAACAATTTTGTTGAGTTGTGGTGGATTGCTGTTAGGAGAATTAGGTAGCAGTTTGATGTTAGGTTTAAATAAAAGTACGGCTGCTATGGCTGCGGGAGAAAATCCCAGCAATATTGCTGCTTTTACAGGAACAGCGATCGCCCAAGCTAGTATAGCCGGTTATGGAGCCTACAGTGTCGGTAAAGCCGCTCAAGTCTACCTAGAAAAGGGTTGTAGCTGGGGACAATTAGGTGCTAGCACGGTAATTGCAGAAATTCTTGCACAAGTGGAACCCAACACAATTTTGTACCGCTTGCGACAGGAATTAGCACAACAATTAGGAATAAGAAATGAATAACTTTGTTACCAGCAGAAAGGACGAGCGTAAAAAATGCCTTCTTTAACAATTGTTCAAATCCTCAGACTTTTATTGATAAAACTCAAACGTTGGTGCTGTTTCAACTACTGTTTACAAACTTCCTCAGCAAGCTTTATCTTTTCGTTTGTCATCCAACATTTCTGAAACTAAAATCCGAGCTAGTTTCGCGGCTATTTGATTTTCTATATTGTCTTTCACTAATTATGTGTGAAAAAATACCTTTTTCTCCTCAAAAATTTTTGAAACCAACAACTTCATTTATGCAATTTTGATTATCTAGAATTAGTGAATTAATTACTTCAACATAATCCGATAGCTGCCACACCATTCACTCAATTCCTAAAAAGAAATTTCTCATTAGTTAGAGCTATTCATAAAACCCCATAGCTCACTTCACAATAGAATCCACTCCCAATCAAACCACGACTAGCTTTAGCACTTGCGCAGCCAAGAACACGCAAAAATACGCCCGCTCGCAGTCACTGCAGGGCACTCAAATTGAGCACGTTCATATTATTCGTAAATCAGACTTTTCCCTAGCAATTTATTACTTGTTATTAGTAAGCAATTGATTGCTTTTTGGCTACACCATACCTTTAGAGTTAATAAACTTACTTTCAAATAACTATTTTTATAACAGCAAGCTTGGGGAGAGCTTGAATAAGCTAGAAATTGCATACTACAAAACAAAAAACATCGTGAAAAATCTAGACCACATGGAAAGTGCTGTTAGTTTTGATATAGAGCAAGCAATCACCGAAGCTATTGCTCAAGCGCGCGCAACTTGCAAAGAAAAAGGTAATCACTCCAGTGATTGTGCTGTAGCTTGGGAAATCGTTGAAGAACTACAACTTCAGAAATTTCAGCAATTAATGACAACAAAAAGGAAAACCGCCTTGGAAATGTACTGTGAAGCTCATCCAGAAGCAGTTGAATGTAGAATTTATGATGTGTGATTTTCTCTCAAATCAATAACTGCTGACTTTGTTATTTGCTGAATAATTTCTAAATTGGGAGGTGGTGTTTCACTATCCATACTTAGCCATAAAAGATACTCAATATTTCCAGCTGGACCGGTAATAGGCGAGTAAGTTAAACCTTTATACTTCCATCCTAGTTCCCAAGCAGTTTGGAGCACTTGAAAAATAGCATCTGCACTAGCTTTTGGATCGCGTACCACGCCTTTTTTACCTACGCGGTCTTTACCAACTTCAAACTGAGGTTTTACTAATAAAACTACTTCCCGAGGAGGTTGTAGCAGTGACCACAATGCAGGTAGAACTTTCGTTAATGAAATAAAGGAGACATCTACCACTCCCAAATCAGCATAAGTTATTTGTTCAGGAGAAACACCATATAGCTGTTCGGGTGTAAGGTACCTTAAATTTGTGCGTTCTCGCAAAATTACTCGCCTGTCGTTACGTAGTTTCCAGTCCAGTTGTCCATAACCAACGTCAATACCATAAACTAGTTTTGCTCCTGCTTGCAAAAGACAATCAGTAAAACCTCCTGTAGAAATACCGCCATCTATACAGATGCGTCCTTCCACAGAAATAGCAAAGGTTTCTATGGCCTTTGCGAGTTTTTCTCCGCCTCGAGAAACAAAACGCGATCGCTTTTTAACTTGAATTTGAGCGCAAGTGTCAACTTCCGTTCCTGGTTTGTCCACTACCTGCTGGTTTACGGTTACCTCACCCGCCAAAATTAGACGTTGCGCTTGCTGACGGGAATTACACAACCCAAGATCTAACAATAAAGTATCTAACCGCTGCTTGACCAATTTTGTATTCTTAATTACTAACAATTAAATAAGTCTAAAGTTCTGATTTGCAAGCGATAACTCGCTAACTACGAACAAAAAGCAAGGGATTTTTGGCTGCAAGCTACCTAGTTGTGGATCTGGGTTAAATTTAATCATTTTTACCTACATGTTACTTTTTCATTTTTAGCTTTTCTTGTCCTTGTTTGAGGCAGTAAATTTTTGGGTTATTTTTTTATCTTAGTCTACAAAGAAGGTTAAAAAAAGTAAACGCACCTTGTCAATCAAGCCAAAGTGCGATGGGTGATTTGTTGGAATAGTAAATAAACTAATCCAACTTTATAGAGGTAATCAGACAAAAAGCCAATTTTACCAGTATTGACATTCTCCTGTGACTTGGGGCTTTCACTAAATATCTTTCTCGCCCAATTCTCTGGTCATATAGTCAAATGGTTCATCTACAAAGCTGGTGTTAGGAATACCAGCTGCTCCCAGTTGCTCCTTGACGATTTCTTTCATAATTTGGATACCGCGCACGGTTGGACCGATGGGAACTCCCAAAGAATTGTAGGTTTCGCGCAGACCTTGCAATACTCTTTCATCCAGTACATCCATACTACCAGCGACGATGGCATAGGTAGCATAGCGCAGGTAATAGTCCAGATCGCGCAGACAAGCTGCATACCGACGGGTTGTATAGGCATTTCCACCGGGACGAATCAGTTCTGGTTGTTCGTCAAATAATTTTGAACCTGTCTGCTTGACAATTGCTGCAGCACTAGCATTGATCGCCTTAGCAGCCTGTACTCGTTGCGTGCCACTTTCAAAATAGGATTTGAGGCTTTCGATGGCATTGCGGTCAAAATAGCGCCCGGCAACGTCATAATTCTTAATTAAACTTGTGACTGCATCCCGCATTCTTTTTTCTCCCAATCATCCTAAATTTATGGTTTGATATTTATTTGACTGCTTTTAGCAAATTGCTAACTTTGTGCCAAAAATGTTAAATAAGCCAAGCACAAAACAACATGTGCGCTACTTAAGGATTCTATGTCAAAGTTGTCCCGATCAGATGAACTATCAAGTTTTGTAGAGTTGACAGCGCAAAGTTAATAAAAGTTGTAAACGGAAAAACCGTATCAAAAGATACAAAATTTCCCTATTTTATCTTCTTAGGATATACCAGGGTGTTTTTTAATTTGCATTCAGCCGAACAGGGTCAGCGTGCATTAACATTGTGGTTTACTGTACTAAAACGGTAGAGAAGGAGTAGCCATGACAACCCCAGAAGAAGTCCTGAAATTAATTCGGGACAAAAATATTCAGATGATCGATCTGAAGTTCATCGATATGCCAGGAACTTGGCAGCACCTGACGGTGTTCCGCAATCAAATCGATGAAAATAGCTTTACAGACGGTGTACCTTTCGACGGTTCCAGTATTCGGGGTTGGAAAGCGATCAACGAATCAGACATGGCAATGGTACTCGATCCGAACACTGCTTGGATCGATCCTTTCATGCAGGAACCGACTCTCAGCATTATTTGCAGCATTAAAGAACCGCGTACGGGTGAGTGGTACAACCGTTGTCCTCGCGTGATAGCTCAAAAAGCGGTAGACTATCTAGTTTCCACCGGTATTGGGGATACAGCCTTTTTTGGTCCGGAAGCGGAATTTTTCATCTTTGATGATGTTCGCTTTGACCAAAACTCCCATGAAGGCTATTATTACGTAGACTCTATAGAAGGTCGCTGGAATTCTGGTAGAGCAGAAGGTCCTAACTTGGGTTACAAACCGCGCTACAAAGAGGGTTATTTCCCAGTTTCTCCCACTGATACCTTGCAGGACATACGCACAGAGATGCTGTTGACTATGGCACAATGCGGGGTACCGATAGAAAAACACCACCACGAAGTTGCTACCGGTGGACAGTGCGAGTTGGGCTTTCGCTTTGGTAAGTTAGTCGAAGCAGCTGACTGGCTGATGACCTACAAATACGTAATTAAGAACGTAGCCAAGAAATACGGTAAGACAGTCACGTTTATGCCCAAACCAGTCTTCCAAGATAATGGCTCGGGGATGCATACTCACCAGTCTCTTTGGAAAGATGGTCAACCTTTGTTTGCGGGTGATAAATACGCTGGTTTGAGCGAAACAGCACTGTACTACATTGGTGGACTTCTCAAGCATGCGCCAGCACTTTTAGCCATCACCAACCCGACGACCAATTCTTACAAGCGTCTTGTGCCTGGATACGAAGCACCAGTAAACTTGGCTTATTCCCAAGGTAACCGTTCTGCTTCTATTCGGATTCCTTTATCAGGTACCAATCCGAAAGCCAAGCGCTTAGAATTTCGTTGTCCCGATGCTACATCTAACCCTTACTTGGCATTTTCTGCCATGTTGTGTGCTGGTTTGGATGGTATCAAAAACAAAATCGATCCTGGCGAACCATTAGATAAGAACATTTATGAACTTTCTCCAGAGGAGTTGGCAAAAGTTCCTTCTACACCTGGTTCTCTGGAGTTAGCACTAGAAGCGCTAGAGAAAGATCATGCTTTCTTAACCGAACCGGGTGTATTCACTGAAGACTTCATTGAAACTTGGATTTCTTACAAGTTAGATAATGAAGTTAATCCCATGCGGTTGCGTCCGCATCCTTACGAATTTGCTCTTTACTACGATTGCTAATTTTGAAAGAGCAAAATAATTGCCCGGTGAAAGTGGGAAAACGCTAGTTTAGGATATTTGTTGGTTAATCATTTCCAAACATGAATTCGGCCACCGTTTCGGGTGGCTTTTTTATTTTTATTGCTATTAGTTTTTGAGAAGGTTATAAGTGAAGAAATTGCCAACCAATTTACGATCCGGGACTCTTTATTTTTAAGTTATTTTTAAGAAATGTTGTTACCCATGGCTGTTTTCTTTGGCTGGGAAGTTTCTGCTACCATTAATTTGGGAAATAAAAGTCCGGATCGCTTTTTATAGTCATCAAACTCAGGATAGCGAGATAAAGATTTGTCTTTGTTAAGCATATTGGGAATAAAAATTATCCCTATAAATGCTCCCAAAATTAAAAATGGCAGCCAGTGCTGGGTTAACATGGCAAAGGCGGTGTAGATAAATATTTCTCCTAAATAATTGGTGTTGCGACTCCTGGCGAAGAATCCTTCTGCGATCAATCCCGGTCGATACTTGAGGGTATAGTATTTTTGAGCATCGCTAGCAAAGTGTAGAAAAACGCCAAAAATATTCAAACTAATAGCCGCTGCGACTAAAGGTAGTGGTGGTACGCTACCGCTACTAATGAGGATAAAAGGTGCTACCCAGTATAAATTGACTATCACAAATGCGAAAATGCCCTGTAAAAGGGAAACTTCTTGCTCCCATTTTTTGTCTGGGAAAAGACGATCTTTTAGTAGCCAAATAAATCCGTAGGTACCGTGAAGTGCTAGATATACCCACGGGCCAAGGCTGAAGTTGCGGTATGCGAACATTAGTCCCAGTATAAAGAAGAAAGTTAGTCCTTTACTAAGATTGATAGCGTGTTTAACTTTCATTGTCTTTAGTTGTGATGACTTGCTGAAAAATGTTTGAGCAGGCGATCGCTCACAGTAATTTTGAGTTTCGCAATTCCGATAAACTTATTTGAATTTTCGTATCAACTAACACATTGCCCCAGGGTACGGATACTCGTTGGCCAGTGATCCAAGCTTGTTGGGGTTGACACTGGTATATTCTGCGAGGTGAATCGTCTAAATAATCTGCTGGGGTTCGATTAACTTTTATTCTTGTTCGATTCATCAGTAGTTGCATTACTTTTTCTGTTTCCTCGGGTTTGACCTCAGATGCTATGCCGTAAAAATACAATCCCTCTGGTGTACCTTCTGAAACATTCGAAGCAAAGATAGCGATCGCGACTCTGCCATGATTGTTGTATATGTTTTGCGAGTGTCTGGATAGGATAGCCGAACTCCAATAGATGTTGCAGTGGCGATCGTAGGCAAAAAATAAAGGTGATACCCAAGGTATCCCGTCAGGGGAGCAAGTAGATAAAGTGCAATAGATATTGTTGGCGATGATGCGAGATGCTTTAGCTATAACTTCTGGATTTTTTGCATCAATTGTGTTGACCCATCCGTTTGCAGGGTTTGCTGATTCCATAGTCAAGAAGAGTAATTTTTTGTTTCCACAACAGACGCGCGGGTGATGGTATTTTTGTATTTCCTAACCGAAAATAGAGGGTGGGAGCAGTATACCCACCCCGATTTTTTAAGATTCCATCACTTCTTTTGTCTTTTTCCTATCCAACTTCAAAATTAATACTCCCAAGGGCGGCAAACACAAATCCAGTGAATAAGGACGGTTATGCATCGACCAATTATCGGTCCACTTACCACCTAGATTACCCATATTGCTACCGCCATACTTGCGCGCGTCGCTGTTGAATAATTCGGTGTAAAATCCTGGTTCGGGTACGCCGATGCGATAGTGGGAATGGGGTTGGGGTGTGAAGTTGCACACAACAACAACAAAATTGCTGGGGTCTTTATCTCTTCTGATAAAAGACACTACACTGTGACGGTTGTCGCTGCAGTCAATCCACTCGAAACCTTCACGAGCAAAATCTTGAGTATACAAAGCTGGTTCGCTGCGGTAAAGATGATTTAGTTCTTTGAAAAATTCTTTCAGTTGTTGGTGCGGTTCATATTGTAATAAATGCCACTCCAAATCGCTCCACACGTTCCACTCGCTCCACTGACCGAATTCCATGCCCATAAACATGGTTTTCTTACCTGGGTGAGTGAACATGTAAGTAAACAAACAACGCACGTTGGCAAATTTTTGCCATCTATCTCCTGGCATTTTACCGATAATGCTGCTTTTGCCGTGCACGACTTCATCGTGAGACAACGCCAGCATAAAGTTCTCGCTGTGATGGTACCACATGCTAAAAGTAACGTTATTTTGGTGAAACTGGCGGAACCAAGGATCCATGCTGAAATAATCGAGCATGTCGTGCATCCAGCCCATGTTCCACTTGAGGTTGAAGCCCAACCCTCCGGTATAGGTTGGCCAAGAAACCATAGGCCAAGCTGTGGATTCTTCGGCTATGGAAACAATGCCAGGAAAATAGCTAAATATTAGGTGGTTTACCTGACGCAAAAAGTCTGCTGCTTCTAGATTTTCTCGACCGCCGTATTGATTGGGAATCCACTCACCTTCTTTGCGGCAATAATCGAGATAAAGCATGGAAGCAACTGCATCTACACGAATGCCGTCGATGTGGTATTTGTCAAGCCAGAACAATGCATTGGCAACTAGGAAATTGCGAACTTCGTTGCGGGAGTAGTTGAATACTAAAGTTCCCCATTCTTTATGTTCGCCTTTGCGAGGATCGGCATGTTCATATAAATGAGTACCGTCGAAGAATGCTAAACCGTGACCGTCTTTGGGAAAGTGACCGGGAACCCAGTCCATGATTACGCCTATGCCATTTTGATGGCATTGGTCAACAAAGTACATGAAATCTTGAGGAGTTCCGTAACGGGAAGTGGGGGCATAGTATCCGGTTACTTGATAGCCCCAAGAACCGTCGAAGGGGTGTTCGGCAATGGGCAATAGTTCTATGTGGGTGTAACCTAAGTCTTTGACGTAGGGGATGAGTTTATCTGCTAATTCCCGATAGGTGAGGAAGCGGACGCTGGGTTTAAGGTCGGAAACGGTGACTATAGGTTCGGTTTCTCCGTTGGGAAGTTTGGGAGGTTCTGCGCTAGAAGCGTGCAACCACGAGCCTAGGTGCACTTCGTAGACTGAAATCGGCTGGGTGAGAGGATCGGTATGGCGCCGCGCCTCCATCCACTCTTGGTCATTCCACTGATAACTACTTAAATCGCTGACAATTGATGCTGTTTTAGGACGGGGTTCTTGTTGGAAACCGTAGGGATCCGATTTTTCATAAATGTGGCCTTCTATATTTTTGATTTCGTATTTGTAACGCTCTCCTATCCCCAGTCCGGGAATAAACAATTCCCAAACTCCTGTAACGCCTTTGCGCATTTGGTGTTTGCGTCCGTCCCAGTGATTGAAATCTCCAATAACCGAGACGTTGCGAGCATTCGGCGCCCAAACAGCAAAATATACACCTTTGACGCCATCGATTTCTGTCAGGTGGGCTCCCAGTTTTTCGTAAATTCGGTGGTGGTTACCTTCAGCAAACAGGTGCAGGTCGAAGTCGGTTAAGCGAGGGGAACGGAAAGCATAGGGATCGTAGATAACTCGCTCGTGTTCTCCTTCTTTAATTTTTAATTGGTAGTTTGCTAACTGTTTGGTTTCGATGGTGCATTCAAAAAAGTGAGGATGATGCACGCTCTGCATCGGATATTCTTTCCTTTCTTCAGGAAGAATGACCCACGCTGCACTCGCATTGGGTAGGTAGGCCCGCACAGCCCACACATTTTTGCCGTTGTCTTCTATCAGATGCGAACCCAGTACTTCAAACGGATCGTGATGCTGATTCCAAACGATGCGGTTAACCTGTTCGGGAGCGATCGTGGTCATAGACATGGAGCTACCTACGTTGATTGAATAAAGTGCTTAGTAAATGTGCTTTTTAAAGATATATATATATTCTTTACATTTATTTGCAATTTTTGTCTCGTCATCGTTCCTAGGAAGGAATAGGAGAGTGGAGGTTTGGGAAATGGGAAAGACAACAACTGACCTACGGACAAGATCCGTGTTTTCTTGCCGTTTTCTGGTGGTTTCTGTCCTACTAAATATCTAAAAAGGGGAAAATCTGAAGCAAAATTTTACGAATGTTCAGCAAAAAAATATTTTCTCGGATTTGGGGAGATAGTTTTGGGGGAGGTGCTTGTTGCAGTTTGTCTTGTAGCTGTGCATATTCTGCAGCGGATAGGGGTTTGCCGTCTACAGGCGATCGCGCTGCTGTGATTATTTCCGTGCGCAAAATTTCTTCTGGAGTATCTTCTGGCGGTGGTAATGCCATTACCTCTGTGCTTTGATGACCGCTCACCCCTATCCAGATACTGGTGACTACAGCTAAAATTGTTAACCTTGCTGCTTTCAGTTTCATTTTTTATTTTTTATTTATATAGTAGTTTGAATATTTTCACTTTTTAACACTAGCCCTGTTTATACCATTATTGTTGCTGCATGACCAGAACGATCGCTTTACTTGACATAAATAATTTCACATGCGTGTCTGCTCCTGTTGGCTGCTTTTGCCGTCTTTGAGGCTAAATAAGCTTGAAATTGGCACCTCTGGGCGCAAAAATTTCCTTACTGGCAGTCTGCACTGGCTAAAAACTGTTAATTGTTTACGTGTTCGTTTTTTTAGTTAAAAACCGATGCAGGTTTCCTACATCGGTCAAAATGGGATAGATTTGAAGGTGGCTTTTGTTCATGCCAATGCTGAAGCTTGCGGTTTAGCAAAAATCATTCTTCCGGCAGAAGTTTGCAGCGCACTGGTAACTACTACTCGTACTTCACCACCAATGTAATTGCTGCCTTCCTCGACAACGACCATTGTGCCATCGTCAAGGTAGCCGATTCCCTGACTCGGTTCTTTACCTTCTTTGAGTATCTTCAAATCCAGGTTGTCGCCTGGTAGGTAGGTGGGGCGCACGGCATTTACCAAATCGTTGATGTTTAAAACGGGGACTTTTTGGACACTGGCAACTTTGGATAAGTTGTAGTCATTAGTTAACAGGGTGCCGTTGATTTCTTGGGCAAACCGTATTAATTTGGCGTCTACGGTGGCAATATCCTCGTAATCTACAGAATTAATTGAGATTCGGTCTGGATATGCTGTTTTAATGCGGTTGAGGATTTCTAGTCCCCGTCTTCCCCGTATTCGTTTTTGGTCTTTGTTAGCATCTGCTACTTGCTGCAATTCTTGCAAAACGAATTGCGGTACGATGATTTGTCCTTCCAAGAAGCCGGTTTCTAGCAGTGTTTCGATGCGTCCGTCGATGATGCAGCTAGTATCTAGCACTTTTGTGCTAGCTGGTTTTAGGGTTCCTTCTACCACCATGCTTTCCACGGTGTTGGGATTAATTAAACGCAACAATCCACGTCCGTGAGTATCGGCGATGTTCATCCCCGTATATGCAAGCACGATACTGCCGACCACTGCTACTAATGGCTTAATAAAGCTAAAGTCAGCGGGGATTGGCAGCAAGAATAAAGGTGCTAACATCAAATTAGCCATCAGCAACCCAATTACTAAGCCAATGGCACGAGTCAAAATAACTTCAAATGGTAGTTCCCGAACTTGTGCCTCCAGACGACGATATTCTGTTTGGAATCTCAGTCCGATCGCGCCACCAAAGATAGCTGCAAAAGCAGCCACCACAAAGCGTAAAGCTTCTAGGTTCGTTACTCGTTCCAACGCTTTGTTGGGTAGTAAATCAGTGCTGTAGAAGCCTATCCCCGCTGCTGCTATAATAAATGACAAAATGATAATTGCATCAAGCATAGTGTTGTTTTTTCCTGCAACTGTGTAAGCAGACAAGGTTAAGTATTTTTTAGCTCCTCACTCAAATAAATTTCAGAATAATTACTGCCATAACTAAAATTTAACAGCCGTAACATCTTGCCATCATTATAACTAAATAGTCTGCTCGTTTATGATTCTCATCTTTTCGTTATCAAAGGATAAAAATTGTTAATAAACTACTAATCTGTTTTGTAATTATTTAAGATAATACTTTAATTTTTATTTGAAATGAGCCAAAGAGATATTGCTTTGGGTATTCCTAGTTCTGCTTACATACACATTCCTTTTTGTAAACGAAGATGTTTTTACTGTGATTTTCCTGTATTTGTGATTGGCGATCGCTTGCGGGGTGAAAACTCTGGTACTATCCGCCACTACATAGAAATATTGTGCCAGGAAATAAGCATTTCTCCTGTTTTTGGTCAACCCCTAGAAACAATTTTTTTTGGTGGTGGTACGCCTTCTCTTCTCTCCGTAGAGCAATTGCAACGAATATTGAGGTTACTAACACAAAAGTTTGGCATTTCTCCCCAAGCAGAAATTTCCATAGAAGCAGACCCGGGTACGTTCGATTTAGCCTACATCCAAGGTTTATCAGCAGCAGGTGTCAATCGTATTAGTTTGGGCGTGCAAGCATTTGATGCAGATTTGCTGCGCTACTGCGGGCGATCGCACAATCTCCACGATATTTTTACAGCTGCAGACTCGATCCACCAAGTTGGAATTCCGGAGTTTAGCATAGATTTAATTTCTGGCTTACCGCATCAAACTTTACATCAATGGCAACAATCCCTAGAAAAAGCAATCGCCCTAGGACCAACACACATATCCATATACGACCTGACTGTTGAACCTGGAACTGCCTTTGGTCGTTATTACACACCCGGCAAGGCTCCTTTGCCAACGGAAGAAATGACGGTGGAAATGTATCGTCTGGCACAGCAAATTCTAACAGCTGCAGGATACGAACATTACGAAATTTCTAACTATGCCAAACCAGGACACCAATGCCGGCACAATCGAACTTATTGGGAAAATCGTCCTTATTACGGTTTTGGTATGGGTGCTGCAAGCTACGTGCAAGGAAAACGCTTTACTCGTCCGCGCCAAACAAAGGAATATTATCAGTGGGTACAAGGCGGATGTGTCATTGATGCTGAAGTAACATCACCAGATGAGATGTTGTTAGAAACGTTAATGCTGGGGTTGCGTTTGGCTGAAGGTGTAAATTTGAGAGATTTAGCTCCACAGTTTGGGAAAAACAAGGTAGAGGAAATAAAAAAATGTTGTCAGCCATTTGTGGAAAAAGGCTGGGTAGAAATTAGAGAAGGAAGATTGCGTTTGTGTGCTCCCGATGGTTTTTTGTTTTCGAATGTAATTTTGGCAAAATTATTTGCCACCTTGGCATCATAAAAGAAGCGGTGCGTTCAATTTGCTCGAGAGCGGTTGGTCTTTTAGAAGTTTCTGTGGAAATTTCCTTTGTAGTAATGCTGCTGGATCTACATTCGCATTTCTACTTCAGTACCAAAACAAACATGGTTTCCCATCACAGCATCGTATGCGTGCCAACAAAATCACTCGAAATTAATTTACACGAGCGGTACTTGACACAATCCTACAGGTTTGACAACCTCTCAAGCCGATTGTCAAAAATTGCTGGCTTTAGCTGCATTTTTCCTTGACAAACAAGGATATCCAACAATGCAATTAACTTTTGTTAACTTAGAAAAAGATATACTCGGGGAGATACACTTTTCATTAAGATGAGCTAGAACTTATTTTCTGTTTACCGTTCTTGTTGAGGATAGTAGGTAGTAGCGATCGCCATCAAGACATTAACCTAAATACATCTGCAACTACACCACTATCATTAACTAACCTGGTTTTGGCTGGAGAGTCATATACCACTAATAGCGAAGGTACCCCAGATATATCTTGAAATAATGTCATACCTTCAGCATGGTCATCTCGATTTCCATAGGGAATTTCTTGCACTAAAAGTGGAGTGTTAAGAACATTTTCTTGTAAGTGAACGCCATTTAACAAGCGGTATATTTGTACTGGACCATCTAAATCCATTGTCGGTCCTGCTAATATTAAAATATCTTCGCCATCTATACACAAATCTCTAATTCCCAAGCCGTTCAGAAACATAAAATGCTTTTTATACTGTCTTCCCTCGGGTGTAATTTTTCGTAATTTCAACAAACCTGCTTGGGAAGATTCCACTTCTATTTCTAACATTAAACTCCAACCCCGCAGTACAGGACCGCGCAAACCTAAAAAAATACGGTTGTGATATACCGCTATACCCTCTATATCAAAGCCATTTTCTTTACCAGGAATTTCTGCTTTCACAAATAAGCCTAAGTGAGGATCGTCTGCTAAAGCTTCTATAAGTAAGTTGCCCTTTTTAGTTAATTCTAGTTTAGCAGCAGTTAGCTGTACATTTGGCTGGTGAGGATGGGGACAGGATTTTTTTAACTCGCCATTGACAACAGGAATACGACCCAAAATATACCGGTTTGGTTCCGATACCACTTTGGTTAGTCTTTGAATGTTTTTGAGATCGGTTTTTTCAGGTCGTGGTTTTTTGCGTTTCCAGCTGTGAGAACCAACTATCCAAAGATAGCGATCGCGGTAATCAATACCTTCTATGTCAATTTCTTCTTCCTCTGGTGCGGGTAAGTCAATAAATTCTGCAACGCGAAATCTTTTGTGTTCTGCAAAATGATTGGTGTCAACCCAATGAAGACGCTCTACCGTGGAAGTTTCATCCGATCCCAACCACAAATGTTTTTCCGGTGTTAACGCTACTGCTGATATGTCTTCTCTGTGTTCTTTGAAACCATTAGTAAATGTGAGTAAAACCTGATATAGCAAGTTTTGGTTTTCCATTTTACTTTTTTCTCCCCGAGAGCTTAGTTTATGTATCATAAAATACTACATTAATTTAGAAAATTTTTTGATTTTTTTTAAGAATAATTATGCGAATAATTCCCATTAACTTTCCAAGGACATAGCAGTCAAAACAGTGTGAATTTCCAATCAATGCTATGATGCAATTATTCTCTTTGCCTGTTAATATTTGTCCAAGGTGTATCAATTGCTATGACCCTAGCTAGCAAACTGGATGTGAAAAATAAAGAGAAAAATTTAGGATACTACGCTTATGCAGCAATTCAAAAACATTTTCAAAAAATTTTGAAATGGGAAACAGAAGTAAAAAAAGATAAAGATCCAGAAGCTCTACATCAAATGCGAGTGGGAATGCGTCGCCTGCGTACTGCTGTCACTCGTTTTCAGCCAGCCGTAAATTTGCCGAAGATAATTAATGATAAAAATATCAGTAAAATTGCACGCCGTCTCGGTAATCTACGAGATTTGGATGTACTGAAGGAAACTCTCACCAATCTTGAGCAACAAATTTTACCAAAAAAAGAACGACAATCTCTACAAGCAGCCTTTAACGCTTTGGAGAAGCAACGCAAAAATGCGCTGCTAGAGGTACGAGCAACACTTAAAGACGAACTTTACAAGTCTATCAAACAAAATTTAGAAGATTGGCTGGAGCGGCCAGATTATCAACCCCTAGCATCCCTATCAATGCAAGAAGTTTTACCAGATCTGCTTTTACCAGAAGTGAGTAGTTTCTTGCTACACCCAGGTTGGTTAGTAGGAATTGAAGTAGAACATGCGGGAATTATTGTCTTACAGGAGGAGTGGAAAGCAGAAAAAATCGAACAGGAATTAGCAACTGAGAATGCTAGGGTTCTTCATAGTTTGCGCAAACAAGCTAAACGCCTGCGTTACCAAATGGAGCTGTTCAGTCAGTTGTATGGTGAAGCTTATACAACTTATGTTGCAGAAGTCAAAAAAATCCAGGAGATTTTGGGAGCTATACAAGATAGCACGGTTTTAACCGAGTGGCTTGTGGACGTTTTTAAGTGCAAACTTGAGACTGAATTTCCCACCCTGGCTACTTTGTTAGCACAAAATCGCTATCAAATGTGGAAACAGTGGCAACCTTTGCAGAAGCGCTATTTGCAAGCCAAAACTAGGAAGGAACTACACTTAGCAGTACTTAATCCTCTGCAAAACTAAATTTCTGGCTTCATCAAGTAAAAAGCGGGTAACTGGATGGAGACAAATCCTGAGAGTGCAAACTTTATTAAATCTCCCACTGGCAAGTCTGGGGAACTTCACTATTGTTGTTGAGGCACGATCCAATCAGATAATTTAAAATCTGCTCTTGCTAATTTTTGGGAAACTAAAAACTGCTTTGTTCCTTCTAAAAGTTTTATTCCTTTGGTAGATAGCGGTTCTTCTGGAAACTGCGTAATAGGAAAAGATGCTTTGACCACATCAAGGGGATATCCCGATGTCTGGGCGAGAAATTTGTAATACTGTTGCGGATTTGCCTTGATATCTTGAACTGCCGCTTTTTTGATCTGATTCCACTTTTGAGGTAAGTTGGGATGTTTCGCTAAAAAAGCTTCTGTAACCACAGTCACGCTTGTACCTGGTAAATCCGGATGTTTAATAGCCTCGTCTATGACAGGAAATCCCTTTGCTTGTAGTAGCGGACCAGTTCCAATTGGTGCTGCGATCGCAGCTACATCACCCCGCTCCAATGCTGCTTGGGCCTCGCTGGGAAGAAGGTGAACTACGGTCACTTTGTCTGCAATCCCAAACTTTTGTAGCAATCCCAGCAAGTAGCGGTGCATGTAAGATCCTTTCGAGGTAGCTACTTTTTGGTTCCGCAGCTTTGCTACCGAAGACGGTCCATTTTTCTTTGCTAATAACCAAGCATTTATTCCCACCTGTTCTTGACTGATTAAACGGGTAGGAGTACCGTTAGCCCTGGCAACCAGTGCAGGTGTATCGCCGTAGATGCCAACATCTACTTTACCTGCTACTATAGCTTCGTTCAAATTGGGACCGTTGGGAAAAGTTAACATTTGTACTTTTTCGATTCCCAATGGTTTTAATTCTGGTAGGAACTTGTTTTTATATATTGCCCAACCTATAGGTCCGGTGGGAGTTTTAGCATTATTGGTACTGATAAAAGCCAAACGCAAGGTGGAGGAATTGACTGTGGGACCAGATGCGGTAGGTTTTTGCCTAGAATTGCAACCAGCATTAAACAACAGCAGAGAAAAAATTACCAAAACAGAGACACTGATTTTAGTCTGCTGGTCTTTTGGGCCATTTGTCCTCTGCCTGTTCATTTTCCCCTACTCGATCTTCTTGAGCAATTGGTAAGTCGCATCTTGTTGAGCTTGATTGATTTGTCCGCCACTCCAGCCAATGTTGTGGCGATAACTACCTAAAAGCCCTGCTTCTATCAAGGACTTTTCGTCTACTGACTCTAAAGGTTCTACTTGGGGTGCAACGTACAAAGCATCAGCCGGACAGTACAATTCACACATAAAGCATGTTTGACAGTCGTTTTGTCTGGCGATCGCTGGAGGAGCACCTGGTACTTTGTCGAAAACATTTGTAGGACAAACACTCACGCAGATATTGCACTTAATGCACCGAGAGTTGCTGACTAGTTCGATCATTTGCAGTTAAAGTCTGGATGCTGAGGATGAGGAACTGGGAATCCCAAACAGAACCCAATTCCATAAACTTAGGCTGCAACGGGTGATTTGGTCTGTGAAATTGGCGCCGGTTTCACCCACACGCGATCTAAACCGCCACTAATCAGGTAGTGCTGCTGGTTAACGTCCTGTTGGGGATAGTCTAGGTGTCTGTGCATTCCCCGCGTTTCTCTGCGTTCGAGGGCGCTGTTGTACATCCATCGCGCTGTGGCTACCATGGCCGCAGCTTCCCGCGCTCGGAGAATTTTGCTGTCGCTGGCAACAAAGCTGCTACGAATTTCTTGCCACAGTCGATCTAATCTGTGTAATGATTCCCTCAATCCTTTTTCCGTACGGAAGTAGTTGCGATCGTAGGGAAAAACTTCCGCTTGAGTGGCTTTGATGATTTCCTCACTGGCAAGTTGGTGCTGACCGCCATCTGAAAATATTGCCTCGCCTACAGCCTTTAATTGCCTTTGATGAACTTTGTTACCTAAGCGACGGGCAAATTCGGCAGCAGATTTTCCAGCCCAGTAACCTGAAGACAAAGCCCAAGCCGCATTGTGACTACCCCCGCCTGTAAACCCACCGCAGATGAGTTCTCGCGTCGCAGCATCTCCAGCAGCATACAACCCCGGTACGGTTGTAGCACAGGTATAATCGATAATGCGAATGCCACCTGTACCGCGTACGGTTCCTTCTAGGCGGAGGGTGATGGGAAAGCGTTGTGTAAACGGATCGATTCCGGCGCGATCGAATGGTAGAAAGAAATTGGGCTGTGCTTTACGCATGTACAGTTGCATTTCCTCTGTGGCTTTGTCTAGGATGGCATAAACTGGCTGGGTTAATAAGGTTTTGGCAATTACAGAGCGTCCTTTTTGCGAACCAGCACCTGGTATGGGTGTACCATCTTCGTAGGTAAAAGTTGCCCAGTTGTAAAACAGGGTTTTGGTTACGGAGGAAAAAGCAGGTGCGATCGCGTAGGCATTGGAAAACTCCATACCCGACATTTGTGCACCCGCTTCAGCTGCCATGAGGTACCCATCTCCAGTTAAAACGTTGCATCCTAAAGCTTTACTTAAAAAAGCACAGCCTCCGGTGGCAATTACTGTCGAAGTTGCATGCACAATCCATTTTTTGCCTGTTTGACGGTTGATTCCCATTGCACCCGCAACCGTACCTTCTGCATCCACTAATAGCTGCAAAGCAGGACTGTGGTCTAAAATTGTTACTCCCGCCCGTCTGATTTGCTTGCGCATCAAGCGCATGTACTCCGGTCCTTGCAGCGATCGCCGGTAGGAGTTTCCTTCCTCATCCGTGGGAAAAGGATAACCCCACTCCGCTAATAAATTCACGTTTGTATAAGTTCGATCCAAAACTCTTTGCATCCAATCCCGGTTTGCTAAAAACCCTCCTAATGCTTCCCGAGAAGCCATTGCAGCTTCCCGCGCTTTTGCATCTGGTGGTACGTACCACACACCATTACCAGAGGCCGCCGCACTACCACTCGAACCACAATATCCCTTGTCAACTAAAACCACGCTAGCACCAGCAAACGCCGCACTCCAAGCTGCCCAAGTACCAGCAGGACCACCTCCCACAACCAATACGTCTGCCTGCAAATTTGGCTCAAAATTGACAACAGATGACTTTACCGACCGCAAATCATTATTGCTCATCAAATCCCTCGCTCTCACTTTCTAAATTTGCATACAACTATCAAGACAGTCGCAATAGATTGTCGGCTACGTCAACCTAGATCCAAACCGTCAAGAAATTAGCATTTTTAAAAATTAAATACGGCATCTCTATCAAAATATCGTATATTTATATTTAAGATCAGAGTTTTGCACAGTTGTTCTAGAAAATCAAGGACAACTTTAATAAAAATTAAAACTTGACTGACCAAGCAGAATTTATGAAAAGGGACTTGCTTTCGTGGCACAGTTTATGTGATGATGCAAACTTATCAATCATAAAATACACTAACTCTATCGACTTACCGTAGCTAAAGGTTAGCAAAGTGCAAATAACTTACAATTGTTTTTGCTAGGTGTCCGAGCAAGATAGCATTTGCTAGGAGATAATAAACGAAAAACCGCCTAGTAAAGGCGGTAATGGCTCCTGACGAGAATATGGGATAGTAATGCAAAACTTGAATTGATTTAGGGTGCAGGATTGGGATAACGAGTATGAACTGCATTTAATTGTGTCAAAATTTCTGGAGTTAGAACGATGTTTACACTGTCTAAATTTTCCCGAAGTTGTTCAAGCGTTGTCGCCCCAATAATTGTACTAGCAACAAACCAACGACTGCGTACAAAAGCCAAAGCCAACTGTGCAGGTTTCAGGTGATGTTGGCGTGCGATTTCTACATAAGCTGCAACAGCTTCATTCACATTTGGCTTGAGATAGCGTTGTCCAAATTTTTCAAACAAAGTGATTCGAGCATTCTTTGGTTTTTGTCCTTGCAGGTATTTACCAGATAAAAACCCAAACCCCAAAGGACTGTAAGCTAGCAAACTAACATTTTCACGATAGCAAGCCTCTGCTAAAGCTGAATCGAATACACGATTCAACAAATTGTACGCATTTTGAATCGAGACTATTTTCGGTAATCCTAGCTGTTTGGCAACATGACTAAACTCACAAACTCCCCAAGGAGTTTCATTACTCAAACCTAAATAGCGGATTTTACCGGCTTGAATTACCTCAGCAAAAGCTTCTAATTGTTCCGAAATAGGAACAGTTTGACGCTCAAAATCTGGATGATATTCTGTTTGACCAAACAAAGGAACATAACGATCTGGCCAGTGAATTTGGTACAAGTCTATGTAATCAGTTTGCAGTCGCTTCAAGCTATCATCTACTGCTTTTTTAATAGTGCTGCGTTCAATATTTGTAGCACCTTCCCGCAGCCATGAAAAGTTCCGACCAGGACCAGCAATTTTAGTAGCAATGATTAATTTATCTCGCTGTTGTTTTTTGAGCCATTCCCCGATAAAAGCTTCAGTTAGCCCTTGAGTTTCTCTGCGGGGCGGTACTGGATACATTTCCGCAGTGTCTATAAAATTGACACCTTGAGCAATAGCATAATCTAACTGTTCGTGGGCTTCTTCAATAGAATTTTGCTGACCGTAAGTCATGGTTCCCAAACAAATTTCCGAGACTTTAAGGTCACTATTACCAAGTTGGTTGTATTTCATATTCCACAAAAATCACTATGTTTAGATTCTAAATCAAATCTCTATGAAAAATCTAAGAATTTGGCTTTCAATATTCATTGACTAATTTTTTTTGCTAGTGATAATATTTTTAATTGCGAAGATATCTAGATTTCAATCTGTTTAAGACAGTAAAATTACTATTCTCCTCGTAAACATCGAGCTAAATATATTTTTACACTTGCCATTATTTGGGTGCGCAATAACTTTTTCTTCCCAAAAGCAGAGTTTTTAAAAAACTAAAATGAGCAGAATACTTGCGAAGATCTGGAATACGTTTGTCACCGGACAAGTTGCATTGGGATTAATCTTATCAGCAACTTTGACGAAAATTGCAGCTCAGGAAGTACCCGCAATTTCTAAGGAAAATATTCCTCAAGTAGCACAATCCAAACAACCGGTTGAGGAATCTCCAACACCCTTAGAAACAATATCTCCAGTTACCTCTGTTTCTCAACTTTCAGATGTACAAGCAACTGATTGGGCTTTCGGTGCACTTCAGTCACTGGTTGAGCGCTACGGTTGCACTGTTGGATATCCTAACAGTACTTATCGTGGTAACCGTGCTCTTAGCCGTTATGAATTTGCTGCAGGATTGAATGCTTGTCTGGACCAAATCAATAAATTGATTGCGTCATCAACGGTCGACTTGGTAAGGAAAGAGGATTTAGCGAGTTTGCAAAGATTAGTAGAGGAATTTGGACCGGAACTAGCTCAGCTGCGAGGAAGGCTAGACAGTTTAGAAGCTAGGACTGCACAGGTGGAAGCCAAGCAATTTTCTACCACAACGAAACTTGTTGGCGATGCAATCTTCGTGGTTGCTGATACTTTTGGTCATGCGGCGAACAATACTAGCGCTAATGACACATCAGACAACACCACTACCTTTTTTGCTTACCGTGCAAGACTTGCTTTGCAAACCAGCTTTAATGGTAAAGACCAACTCACAACTGGTTTACAAGCGAGCAACATTCCTAATTTGGGAATATATACAGGAACCCAAATGACTCGTTTTACGTTTGATAAAACGGGTGCTTTTCCAGATAACCAACTGTTTCTCGATCGCTTGTATTACCGTTTTCCATTGGGCGACAAACTTATTGTTTGGGTAGGTCCCAGAGCTCTTCAACCAGCTGTTCACACTCCTACTTTGAATCCTTTAGTTGGTGGAATCAATGGTGCTGTCTCCCGATTTGCTACCTTTAACCCTACTATTTACCGACCTGGTTTTGATGGTGCTGGTGTAGCGTTGGCATATAAGTTTAGCAAGCAATTGCAATTAAACCTAAGTTACATCGGAGATAACTTTCAGACCAATATACCGGCAATTGGATTTGCTAATGCAAATAACATCATATTTTCTCAATTAACTTTATCCCCTAGCAATCAGTTAGATATTGGCTTGAGCTACGTCCGCAAATACTTTGCTAGTAATACTGGTTTTAACCTGACCGGTGGTACGGGTAGTGCATTTGCGAGAAACCCTTTTCAACAAAATGCTACTGTTTCCGATAACTTTGGTCTTCAATTTAACTGGAAAGTTACCAATAGTTTTAATCTGGCTGGTTGGTTTGGTTATACGCTTGCCCATCAAGTCCGCGGTGGCGATAGCGATGCGACCATCATAAATGGTGCACTTACCTTTGCTTTTCCGGATTTATTTAAGGAAGGAAATTTTGGAGGATTTATCGTTGGTGTACCGCCCAAAACTATCAGTAATGACTTTAGACCCACACCCAGTGCAGCTCGTCGAGAAGATAAAGATACCTCTTTACATTTAGAGGCTTTTTATACCTACCGAGTAAATAATAATATCACTATTACTCCTGATTTTTACGTAATTTTCAATCCAGAACACAATGATAACAATGCTCCGATTTGGGTAGGTGTTCTCAACACTACCTTTACCTTTTAATTTAATACTCCTGTATACCTGTCGATATACTGTATTAAAGGAAGAGGGAGTTGACTTTTATGGTGAAAGTGGTTTTCAAGCGTTTAACTTTCCAGTTGCTCAATCCAAATCAACTATTTTCTGTGCTCCGTGTTTCTATAACGAAAGCTTTCTTAGCTGGATTGTGTTTGAGCTTATTTTTTGCTGCTTGTACAGCTAATAATAATTCTGCTAAAACTAACAACGTTACAGCAGCTGATAATCCTGGTAAGACCAAAACATCAGTAGTAAGATTTGGCTATCAAAAATCAGCCATTCTGCTCAAGAGTAAAGGAGTATTAGAAAAGCGCCTACAACCAGAAGGAGTATCTGTAGAATGGACGGAATTTCCTGCGGGTCCCCAACTTTTAGAAGCAATGAATGTTGGTAGTATCGACTTTGGACATACGGGAGAATCGCCTCCAATTTTTGCTCAAGCTGCGGGAGCTTCCTTGACCTATATCGCTGGAATTGCACCTAGTCCTGCGAGTTCAGCTATTCTTGTTCCTCAGACTTCTCCTATCAAGTCAGTTACCGATCTCAAAGGGAAAAAATTGCTTTTCAAAAAGGTTCTAGTGCTCATTATCTGCTAGTACAAATTTTGGAAAAATATGGTTTGAAATACAGTGATATTAAGCCTGTATATCTACCACCTGCCGATGGTCGTGCTGCTTTCGTTAAGGGTAGTGTTGATGCTTGGGTTATTTGGGATCCCTTTTATGCAGCAGCAGAAAAAACAATTAATGCTCGTGTATTGATTGACGGTCAGGGAATTGCAAAACAGGGAGGATATTATTTAGCAAGTCGCAAATTTGCTAATGAAAATCAGCAAACGATTAAAGCAATTTTGGAAGAAATTAAAAAATTAGAAGATTGGTCTAGTAAAAATAGGCAAGCTGTAGCAGAAACTCTGGCTCCTGTGTTGGGAATTGATTTGGAAGCAATGAAAAAAGCCGTTAACAGGAAGCAATTTGGAATTGTCCCAATTAATGCCGAATTAATTGCTGCCCAGCAGGAAGTCGCAGATACTTTTTATCGGTTGAAATTAATACCTAAACGAATTAATGTCAAAGAAGCAATGCTCACGCCAGAAGAATACGCAGCTTTGTCGCCATCTTAGCTGTATGTGCTGAGTTAATATAACAAATGTATTATCAGTTCACCTATGACCAATCCTGCTGAGTTACTAAGCGATCGCTACGGCCTTAGCATTGGCGATATAGATATTTGCTGGAATCAAACTTTAGCAACATTGCTTTCCCATCGTTCCATTCGCGCTTACCTTTCCAAACCTTTACCAGCGGGTACTCTAGAAAGCCTAATAGCAGCAGCGCAGTCTGCATCTACATCCTCTAATCTTCAGACCTGGAGTGTTGTAGCAATAGAAGACCCAAAACGCAAGGAAAAATTATCACAGCTAGCAGGAAATCAAGCGCACATTCAGCAGTGTCCTTTATTTCTAGTTTGGTTAGCAGATTTGGCCCGTCTGGCCTGTATTGCTGAAAATCTTGGCTTACCGCACGAAGGTCTGGATTACCTAGAGATGTTTTTAACAGCAGTGATAGATGCTGCAATAGCAGCGCAAAATGCAGTTATTGCTGCCGAATCTTTGGGTTTGGGTACGGTGTATATTGGTGCCATGCGCAATCATCCAGAACAAGTGGCAAAGGTCATTGGTTTACCTCCTTACGTTTTTGCCGTGTTCGGTCTTTGTGTTGGTTATCCCGATCCAGCTTCTCCAACTGCGATCAAGCCGCGTTTACCTCAGACTGCGGTGTTGCATCGAGAAACGTATCAGCTAGCACAACAATCACAAGCGATCGCCTGCTATGACAAAGTTATGAAAGACTTTTACTCTCAACAGCAGATGAACGTTTTGGGCAATTGGTCGGAGCATTCTGTCAAAAGAATAACTTCTGCTCAATCTTTATCCGGACGTGACAGATTGCGCCAAGCTCTGAACAACCTTGGCTTTAAACTGCTGTAATCAAAGTAACTTTTTGAGTTTGTGTCCTTTTCCCCAAAGTTCTCCTCCACTGAGAATTTGTAGGGTACCTTTTGTTAACTTTTATTAAAATAATGAGATAAAGCTGTTTGGCCTTTTTAATAAATTGTTCCAGAAGTGCCATGCCGTCGAACGCTACCAGCCTCTTAATACCACAAAATAAAACTAATGTCAACGCTCTCAAGAAGAAGATTTATTATAAATTTAATTATTGCCCGTGGTTCTTTCTAGAGAAGGATACGGTTATCCACCCTGCTTTTGGCATCAAAACTTGTAATAATTATTAAGTAATTTTTATAAAAATTAACATAAGTTTAGCGGCAGATTTTGAGGAAAACCCTACCCATGCTCAAGTTCCATGCCTCTCAAAATTTGACAATGACCGTGCTCAACCAAGCAATTTCTATTGAGCACTATCTGCGTCAACCACAACGTCTGGTTCAAGCTGTTACTGCTCGCACTCAACTAGAGCAGCTTAGTCCCTCCGAATTTCGTCTCAAGCTTCGTCCTCTGAAGTTTATGATGTTCAGCATTGAGCCGGTAGTAGATTTACAGGTTGTGGCTGGTGCAGACGGGACGATTCACCTGCGATCGCAAACATGTAAGATTCGTGGAGCTGAGCACCTGCAAAAGTCCTTCATCTTCAATCTTACGGGCAAGTTATCGCCTCAGAACATGGGAGCCACCACAATATTAAAAGGAACAGCTGACCTTACAGTACAACTAGAATTACCACCAGCTTTACTGCTAACACCCAAGCCCATTCTCGAAACTGCAGGAAATGCCCTTCTCAACGGTATTCTTTTGACCATGAAAAACCGCCTGGAACGCCAACTGTTGCAAGATTATCATCTTTGGGTGCAGACGACTGCAGCAGCGGGTGCAGAAGCTTCTAACGTTGTACCTATGGGAAGTCCAGTTAGTTAAACCTCCTACAGGCGACCAATCACCAAGTCGCATCTTAGCTTTCACGCCAGGGATGCAGCTTATCTGGAACGCTGTCAAAACAGGGCGTCCGACTCAGCTTCGAGTACAACGCACATAAGTAATGCTAAGAAATTTAATCTGCTTGCCTTTTTAGGAAAACTATGCAAAACTGTTATCATTATAAAATACGATAAATCTACCGATTTACTGTATTTAAAACTAGTCTTGGGGTGAAACCAGGGCTAGCAAGTCAGCTTACTCAAAAATTTAAAGTCAGGGTAATTCGAAGTGAAATGTTGTCCGAGTCAGATACCTTGAAGGTTAAAATATGCAAGACTGCAGAGAATAAGAATTTTTCACAGGATATCCAAGATAACAGTAAATAGCAGAATTTCCACCAGAATTGAGCATTTTTTAGTTTGATTGCAGTTGCGTCTTGATAGATGCAAGGTCTAAAAATTGGAGGATGATTTGGCATGGGATCTCAAGCACGGGGAATGCATTTAAGACTCGAAGGAATCAAAAAAAGCTTCGGGTCAAAAACAGTCTTGCATGGCATAGATTTGGAGGTATTACCGGGAGAATTTGTAGCGATCGTCGGTCGCAGTGGCTGCGGTAAGAGTACGATGTTACGCTTGATTGCCGGATTAGACACTCCCAGTCAGGGAGCGGTCTTTTTGAATGGCAAACAATCAAACCGCATCGATCCAGCAGTGCGGATGATGTTTCAAGATGCACGTCTACTACCTTGGCAAAGAGTACTAGCAAATGTGGAATTAGGATTGTTGGGTTCCACCTCCAAAGTACATGCACGGCAAAATGCTTTACAAGTTCTGCGTGCTGTGGGTTTAGAAGATCGCGCTCATGAATGGCCTGCGGTCCTTTCTGGTGGACAACGCCAGCGGGTAGCTTTAGCTAGAGCATTGGCTAGTAAACCTCTACTGTTGCTTTTGGATGAGCCATTGGGTGCTTTAGATGCATTAACGCGGATTGAAATGCAGCAGTTGCTAGAAGATTTATGGCAGCAACAAGGGTTTACTGCATTGCTAATTACCCATGATGTGGAAGAAGCAGTAGTTCTTGCAGACCGAGTGGTTTTAATTGAGAAAGGTCTAATTGGCATGGATGTAAAGATTTCCCTACCCCGTCCCAGACAAAGGGGAGATGCGGAATTTGCACAAACAGTAGAAAAGATTTTACAGCGTGTCATGGGCAAACCAGAAAGCAACGAATACCAGCAGAATCTAGAAAATGCTTTTTCGTTAAGTTCGGTGCAGGGATGAGAAATATAGGGAAAGTTACTTGCAATTCACGAGCAAAAAGAAACATACAGCTATGGTGCAATACTTAGTCAAAGAAGAATTGAAAGATTGGATAGCGATCGCTTCTTCTATATCTGCTCAACTAGCTGCCAATGCTGTAGAGCGGGATATCCAAGCAGGACTACCAGAACAGGAAATTCAACTGTTGCGGGAAAACGGTCTTCTACCTTTGGTGGTTCCCACAGAATACGGTGGTATAGGAGCTACCTGGATAGAAGCATTAAAGATTGTCCAATTACTTTCCCAAGCAGATGGTTCTATTGGCCAGTTGTATGGCAATCATTTAAACTTAACTGCTTTAGCTCATGTCAGCGGCACTTTTGAGCAAAAGCAGAGATACTATCGGGAAACTGCTCTGAAGAATTTATTTTGGGCTAATGCCATCAATACGCGAGATACCAGGCTAAAAATCATTCCAGATGGCGAACACTTTCGCGTCTGCGGTACCAAGAGTTTCGGTACGGGTGTGGCGATCGCTGACATGCGGGTATTTTCTGCTGTACAAGACGGTGTTGAAACTCCTTTATTTTTCGTTATCCCCAAAGACAGAAACGGTGTAGTTTCTCACCAAGATTGGGATAATTTTGGCCAGCGACGCACCGACAGCGATACCTTTTCCTTCCATGATGTCTTGGTAAAAAAAGATGAAGTTCTGGGATATCCCCATCCTCCCGAACATGCTTTTTCTACATTTTTGGGAATCATCGCTCAGTTAACCAAAACTTACGTCTACCTGGGAATTGCTCAAGGAGCATTATTAGCAGCCAAGCAGTACACCCTTACCCAAACCAGACCTTGGATTACATCTGGAGTAGAACGCGCCACAGCCGATCCATACATTCTCCACCACTATGGAGAACTGTGGACACAACTGCAAGCAGCTATTGCTTTGAGCGATCGTGTTGCAGTGGAAGTCCAGCAAGCATGGAATAAAGATATCAACTTAACTTCCCAGGAACGGGGAGAAGTCGCAGTTTCAGTATTTACAGCTAAAGCCTTTGCAAGCAAAGTCGGTATAGAAATTACCAACCGCATCTTTGAAGTGATGGGAACTCGTTCTACAGCTACTAAGTATGGCTTTGACCGTTACTGGCGCGATCTCCGCACCTTTACACTGCACGATCCCCTAGATTACAAGTTGCGCGATATAGGCAATTGGGTACTTAACCAAGAGTTACCAGTTGTGACCCAATACTCTTAAACCACAAAAACTGTTGCCACAGTAATCTCCTCATCCTTGTAAGGTGGGCTAAAACTCCCGCCTTATTTCCTTACACCTGATTCCGTTAAAAACTTCTACATTGGACTTGATTCCAGTCCCCACTACATTTCTCACCGCTACAGCAGTCGCAAGTTTTGTCCAGTTCTCAGGGTGCTTATCCGCTCAATTTGCATTATTCGCTACTTTGCCTTATGCAAAATTTGCAAACAAAATTTCCATTCCGGCAAAATCGCCGCATTACTCGCCGTTATATTTTTTTGCTCTCGGTTACACCCTTGTACTATCTACTATCTTGTTCGGTTGCCACAAACCACAAAATAAAACTCAGTCCCAAGTTCTTTCATCAAATAGCAAAAATAAAGTAGTACGTATAGTGCGTTCTAAACAACTCACCGCTCTAGCAGTACTGGAAAAGCAAGGCAATTTGCAAAAAAGATTGCAATCTCTCGGATATAAACTAGAGTGGCCAGAGTTTGCTGCTGGACCGCAACAATTAGAAGCCTTGAATGCAGGTAATCTTGATATTGCATCCACCGCAGAGTCTCCCCCTATCTTTGCACAAGCAGCAGGAACTCCTTTGGTTTATTTGGCTGCTAATTCTCCCGATCCCAAAGCAGTTTCGCTTTTAGTTCCTCTCAACTCGCCAATTAAAAGCGTCCGCGACTTGAAAGGGAAAAAAATAGCTTTTCAAAAAGCATCCATCGGTCATTATCTTTTAGTCAAAGCTTTAGAAAAAGAAGGACTGAAATTAACTGATGTCAAATCAGTTTACCTTCCACCTCCAGATGCAAATGTAGCTTTTAGTCAAGGAAAAGTAGATGCTTGGTTTATTTGGGAACCGTTTGTGACCAGAAATGTGCAAAAGAAAATTGGTCGGGTTTTGATAGATGGTAGTAATTTACGAGATAGCAATAACTTTTACTCCACCTCGCGCCAATTTTATCAAGAAAATAAAGAGGTAATTAAAGTATTCCTAGAAGAACTGCAAAAAGCACAAATTTGGTCTAAAAATCACCCGAAGGAAATGGCACAATTACTTGCTCCAGTAACCCAATTAGATGTACCGACCCTAGAAAAAATGCACCGCCAGTATCAATTTGAATTAGTACCAATCACTGAAAAAGTTATTAAAAAACAACAAGAAGTAGCAGATAAATGGTACAGCTTGGGTCTGATACCTAAAAGGGTCAATGTACGAGATGGTTTTTTGACCCCCGAACAATATGCGGAAATTACTCCTAAAGAAGTATTAGCTAAAAAGAATTAGAAATTAATTTTTGTTTGATTTACCATCTTTTCCAGATTTAAGAATCAAGCTTTTACTAATTTTAGTTATTTCTACTCCCAGGAAACATTCTAGTCTTGTTAGAGAAGTGAATTGAATCTTAAAAACACTTCTTTTATCGACGGCGACCTATTACTTCGAAATTTATGGAGCATCCACAACGCATAACTGATTTTTTTAAAAGTTATTACCAACAAGATAGATATTAGGTAAGCTATGCTGACACCAAAAATTCTAAGTAATAAATAGCATAGGGAGCTTGGACATATTATTCCTCATAAATTCACAGCTTGAGAACAGGAGTTCACGTATGAAAAATTTTTCTTCTCTTTCTACCTATTTTCCGCGCCGACAGAAGACAAAAAAACAGAGGTTACTACTTAAATTTATCAAAAATCGCCACGTGCAATCTTTGATTCCGTGGGCTGTACCCATATCACTCATCATTGTGTGGCAAATATTATCTACTATAGGCTTGATTCCCACCAGAATATTGCCCGCACCTTTAGCTGTAGTTGGTGCTGCCATTCAATTAGCTAAAACAGGAGAATTATTTCGCAATATTGGTATTAGTGCAACTCGTGCTGTTTCTGGTTTTTTAATTGGTGGAAGTATCGGCTTTGCTTTGGGATTGCTAAATGGAATTTCTCCTGTTGCTGAAAAATTGTTGGATACTTCTTTGCAAATGCTCCGCAACATTCCTAATTTAGCTTTAATTCCTTTAGTGATTTTATGGTTTGGTATAGGTGATGAAGCTAGATTATTTCTTGTTTCTTTAGGTGTTATGTTTCCTATCTATTTAAATACTTTTCATGGAATTCGTAGTGTCGATCCGGGATTAATTGAAATGGGGAAGATTTATGGGTTAAATCCCTTGGGCCTGTTTTGGCGAATCATTTTACCCGGGGCGATGTCTTCTATATTGGTGGGTGTTCGTTATTCTTTAGGTATTATGTGGTTGACTTTGATCGTTGCAGAAACTATAGCTGCTGATTCTGGTATTGGCTATATGGCTATGAATGCCAGAGAATTCATGCAAACGGATGTCGTAGTTTTAAGTATTTTACTATACGCTTTGTTTGGAAAATTAGCGGATGTTATTGCTAGAGCGCTGGAAAATTATTGGTTGCAGTGGAATCCCAACTACCTTAAGAAATAGACAAGAATAAAAACTTAAAGCACTTTGAATCTATCGATTTAGTGTATTTAATTTTTTCTAGCTTCACAGGAGCAATAAAAAGTGGCATTATTAATTTCCCGTATTCGAAAAGAAAATCGCAGCCAAAGGTGGAAGCCAACTTTAGTATGGCGTGTCAAAGCCTATACAACAGTATTTGGGATTATGGTTTTGACATTTACTAGTTTGGGCTTTTTATACATTTATGGGTTGGGGAGTCGCTTGCTAGCAGCAATCAAAAAGGGTAGGGCGGAAAATCAAGAATGGGAGAGTTTACAAAGCAAGTGATAGAAATAGAAACAGAATCTGTTTAGACTGATTACTCCTGATGCAAGCAGCGTCAGGTTTATTTTGCAGATATGGCTGTAGCAAGCTATGTTCAAATTTTTTGTTCAAATTTTTTGTTAAAACACTCCTTTATATTCGTTGTGCACCTGGTTGATTATTTGAGACTACAAAAGAAGCCAGAGTGCTGATAGAAGCATTTTGTTCGGTAATGCTTGACACTACCCGGTAGTCACTTTGCCAATAATGACGGTTGAGGTAGCAACGGACATAACCTCGGAAAGCACCGTTAAAAAACTTGGTATGGGGATTACTGCTCAAAGCAGCTTGTATTGGGGCGATAAACTCAGTGGGAAAGTTCGAAGAAATTGAAGTTCCGACGAACTCAGTACCGACGGTAGCTGAGGATGGATTAGTAAAGTCAACTTTGAGATCGTGTACCCAACTAGAGTGAATGTCTCCACTAATGACAATTGGGTTTGAGGGTCGGCGCTGTTCCAAAAAATTAAGAAGTCTTTGGCGCGCAGCTACGTAACCGTCCCACTGGTCCATGTTGAACAATTGTGTTTCTGGACGGGGGTCGAAATCGAATTCGGCCAACATGGTTTGCTGAGCGATCGCATTCCAGATTGCTGGCGATTTGTCTAATCCTTTCAGCAGCCATTGCTCCTGCTGCGTACCTGTCATAGTAGCATTGGTATCAAAGGCTTGAGGACAGCGAGGCTTGAGTCCGTCACCGCAGGGTTGGTCGGTACGGTACTGGCGGGTATCTAATACGTGAAATTGTGCTAGGTCACCAAAACTGAAGCGTCGATACAACTGCAAATAGGGACCTTTGGGCAGCGAAGACGGGCGTAGTGGCATGTGCTCGTAGTAAGCTTGATAGGCATTGGCTCTTCGAACTGCAAACGCCGTTTGGCTTTGGTTTTCTTCGGGTATAAAGCCAGCATAGTTATTTTCAACTTCATGATCGTCCCAAGTGACAATCCAAGGAAAAGCAGCATGAGCAGCTTGCAAATAGGGATCGGTTTTGTACAGAGCATGACGGTTGCGATAGTCAGTAAGGGAGACTGTTTCGGGACTATTATGCTGGCGTGGTCCACCCGGTAATGGACCGTATTCGTAAATATAGTCACCTAGGTGAACGACAAAATCTAAGTCCTCTTGTGCTAAGTGCTGGTATGCTGTATAGTAACCGTTTTGCCAATCTTGACAGGAGACAAAGGCAAAGTTCAGTTTGGAGATGGGGGCAAAGAATGCTGCCGCTGTGCGGGTTCTGCCAATGGGACTGAGTTCGTTTCCTGCTTGGAATTGATACCAGTACCACCGTCCGGGTTTGAGCCCGCGCACTTCCACGTGTACCGAGTGTGCTAACTCTGGAGTCGCTATTGCCGTTCCGCGCTGGACGACCTTTTTCATTTTTTCGTCTAGGGCAACCTGCCACTGCACCATAATGTTTTCTGGTGGCATTCCCCCTCCATGCAGGGGATCGGGGGCCAGACGCGTCCACAAGACAACGCTGTCTGGTAATGGTTCGCCGGAAGCGACTCCGAGACTGAATGGATAAGCAGAAAACCTGGGTTTTGCCATTACAGGGCGCAATCGACTAGCCAATGTTAAACCTGTTAGCAATCCGGCACCTATTAAAAAACTCCGCCGCCGACATCGAGTTTTGAGTAAGCGATCGCTTTGCATAAGCTCCATTGTTGTGATTTTGTCTTTAGGGGTCGCCGCAATAGGCAATACAAAGCTATCAAGCCAAACCCAAGTGGAAATTAAGATAACGTTAAAGTTAACTGCTCGATGGCCATGAGCAAACCACCGAGCAGTTAACTACTGTTGAGGTGCAAGCAGAATTGAGGTACTGGCGCGGGCGGCGTCTTAGTTTCTAGGGTTGCATTCTTATGCAATAGCTAATGGTGGGGTGTAGGCAGAAGAATCTCCCTTGATAGCTTGGCTGCGGTGACCGTCAATGCTGATTGGAACCTCACCAGCAATTGTCACTCGTTGCACGCGGCGGGGTTGGTCGCCATAATCAGCGATCGCATAATGTTGAGTAGCACGGTTATCCCAGAATGCTACATCTCCAACTTGCCAACGCCAGCGAACCGTGTTCTCAGGACGTGTTATGTATGACTGTAACAATCGAAGAATATCGGCTGATTCTGTTGTTGATAAACCGCGAAACTGGCGAACAAACCCACCAAGAAGCAAGCTGCGCTCTCCAGATTCAGGATGAACGCGGACAACTGGATGTAGGGTCTCGTATAAGGTTGAAGTAAAAACATCTCGATAAGCCTTGACTTCTTCAGGAAGATCGATAGGCGTGACGTAGTCAAAAGCATTGCTGTGTACTGCCCAAAGTTGCTCTGCAAGATTGCGCAAATGAGCTGGTAAGTCTTGGTATGCAGTAACCGTGTTTGCCCAAATAGTATCACCTCCTTCTGGAGGGATAACAAGCGCCCGCAAAATAGAGCCAAGTGGAGGACGATCTACAAAGGTGACATCAGTATGCCAAGTATTGGCACGATTGACAGTTCGACCATAATCTAGGTCAAGAACCTGCGGGTGATCTGGTAACGACGGTATAGTTGGATGAGCTGTCGTAACTTCACCAAACCGCCGAGCAAAGGCAACCTGTCCTTTAGCGTCTAGCTGCTGGCGGCGGAAGAAAATTACCTTGTATTGGATTAGCGCTTTGCGAATCTCGGCAATAACTTCATTGCCAAGCTCAGCACTCAGATCGATACCTACAATTTCAGCTCCAATACGTCCTGCAATTGGTTGAACGTCAAAGTATTTAAAACTCATGTGTTTGTATCTCCCCTGAGCTTTTACTAATGCTTTTTCTGACCGCAAGCCTTTTAGCAGCAAGCACTTGCAAGTGCTTCTTTACAGCCTGTTTCTATTCCGTGTCAGACTGAAAATCTCTAAACCCTATCTCTGCCACAATTTGCCACTGCAAACTTAAAGTACTGTAAATCTATCAATAAACCGTATTTTTTGAATGTAAGTAGGTTACCATATAAATTCTTTAGAAATCAAGCACCTAGTTTGTAGTAAGCACAAAGCGTGCTGACCGCAAATTTACAAGTACTAAAGTACTCACTACTAAGTACTAAAGTACTCACTACTAACCTATACACTACTAAGTACTAAAGTACTCACTACTAACCTATAAGTACTAAAGTACTCACTACTAAGTACTAAAGTACTCACTACTAACCTACTGCTAACTAGTACTAATCGCTCAAGTGGTGGCTACGAGTCCATTATTGAGTTTGGCAGTCACAGTTGCAAGCTTGCTACCTAGTTCCAGGATAGCTTCCTGTTGTGCTCGATCGCGTAAATTGCCATTTTCATCAAAAGCCTGGGATGCATTGCTGATAGCTTTTTGGTCTGGTAAGACTAAAACCCCGATATTACCGAGAATAGAGCGGACATGAATCAATCCTCGCAAACCGCCCAATGCTCCAGGAGAAGCACTCATCAAAACTGCTACTTTCTGTTTGAAACATGCTAAGGGAGGTTCACCTGGTTCGGGACGGGACGCCCAATCAATAGCATTCTTCAGCAGTGGAGTAATGGAACTGTTGTATTCCGGACAGGCAATTAGAAATCCTTGATGTGCTTTCATTAATGCCTTGAGTTTGCGAGCATTTTCTGGTAAACCTTCAGCTGCTTCCAAATCCTGGTCGTATAGGGGAAGGGGAAGGTCGCGAAAATCTAAATAGGTAACTTCTGCACCAGCTGTTTTGGCTCCTTGGGCGGCAATTTTCACCAATTTTTTGTTAAAAGAGTCTTTTCGAGCACTCCCAGCAAAGGCGAGGATTTTAGTAGCGATCGCAAGTTTCTCTGTTTCAGGGCTCATACATTCCCAACCAATAAGATAACGCAAAAAAGTTATGAGTCGAGAGTCTTAGTCTCGCACCTAACTGGCTGCTAATCACTTCATTTATATTAATTGAAATCATCAGTTCTATCAGAAAGCGAACCAGTGAATGTAAAGCCCCAATCTCAACCGACGCAGGCGATTGTTTGCTTGTGCTGCTGCTCGCATTGACTCTTGAGTATAGGTTTTAGGCAGACAGGTCAGTTGTTCGATCGCCACTTCTGGCCGAATGCGGCGAATGGCATTGTCAATAGCGCCAGCATCAAACGCGTCAGCAACAACGACTTCTACACCTTGTGCAGCCAAGGTCTGGGCTTTTTCCGGAGAACGGGTCAAGGCCACCACATCGTATCCTTTCTGGAGCAATTGTTCAACTAAGGGACGACCGATCGCTCCGGTTGCACCTGCTACAAAAATTTTCATATCCAAATACCTGGGAACATCAAGCATTCATAGCTAAGACGAAGAGACATTGTTTTTTGTGACAGTTATAGATGGAAAAGTGGTGGGTATTTCCACTAAGACAGACGCTACAAGGGCGCTTAAGCCTGCTAGATGGCAGAAAAATCTTGCCAGGAGGTGCGGGTATTCCCACTGGTTGCGCAGTTGTTGCCAATTTGTCGGTATTGATGTGGACGTAGCTTTACGAAAGATAATATTTGCCGGCTCGGTAAAGGCGAAGAAAATGACTGGAAACGCCAGTAACATAAATCCTACAGCTAAAAGCGTCAGTGCCAACGCTTTTTGACGGTTGCGCACTAAAATTGCCAGGGCGATCGCTTTTTTAGCGGTGCAAGCACTTCAATGAATGCACCAATATTTGGCGGCCCAAAAGCTACACACAAGCTGTTTTGTAGCCTAACGTAAAGTGAAGCAGGATATTGCATTTTCGCTGGGAGTTCGAGGGCGTGACAAAACGCCATCCCTGTCACTAGGGCGGATAAAACAATGGCGAGCAAGCGCCAGATTCTCAAAAACATAATTGAGTTTCCTTCCATGATTTTTTTGCTAAAACACAGAATCCTTGTTGTGTCTCCACCAAAGTTGCCTCGGTAAATCCAGCCGCCTGCAGCATTTCCATCAATCCAACTGTTGATTGTCTAGACTGGGGAGTAAATCCAAGCGCAATCTTGCCACCCGCCTTTAGCACTCGGTGTATTTCTTGCAACCCAGCTTTTGTATCAAACCAAACTTGCATCGAGTTAATTGCTAATGCTTTATCAAAGGTGCGATCGCTAAAAGGTAGTTGTTCGACCGACCCATGTTGAAGTTCAACCAAACCTGCTTTAATTGCTTTTGCATTTCGCGATGCAGCTTGTTCAACCATTTCCTTGGAAACATCTATTCCCGCTATCAAGCCCCTTGACACCACACCTGCTAACATTTGAATTCCTACTCCAGGACCAAATCCAACTTCTAGCACCTTGTCGTGTGGTTGAACGCCAAGCAAACGAATCACCTGCTCAGTAAAATTCTGTTTTGCACGACTATGAGCTAAAATTATGCCACCCAACCGACCCAGTACCCCCTTGGGGCGTCCAAACATCTGCATGAGCAGGCTATTCCCAATTCCCAAATACAACTTTTGCATGGCTTGTCCTTGCAGTCATAGTGTCATGATGACAACTAATTGTCATTTTGACTATTAATTGTTATTTATGGAAAGTCAACTTTTGTAAATGCTACAGGCAATGACAAAGCAAGCAATTAAAAGAACCGAAGCAAAAGCTGCAATGGAAGAATTAGTCATTGAAATTGTGACAACATTTTTTCTTCTGCGGGCTGAAGGAATGCGAATTGGGGTAGTTTCGCCTTCGGGAGAAGGTTACTGGAGCATGTTGCGGATTTTGAAGATGAATGGTCCCCAAACGGTACCGCAGATTGCACGGTATCGTTATGTACCTCGTCAGAGTATTCAGAAACTGGCCAATCAAATGCTCAAAGATGGAGTGATTGAGTTAATCAACAATCCTGCTCACAAGCGCTCGAAACTGCTACGTCTTACTCCCAAAGGAGAAGCTGTTTTCCAAAAATTGAGCGATCGCTTTTCCTGGCTGTGCGAAACTCTAGCAAAACAGCAAGATGCAGTTCAGTTGCAAAATGCAGTGGTTGTCGTGAAACACCTGCGCGAGCAACTCAAACAGATGCTAGAGCAAGAGAATACAAATACATAGTAGTCAAAATGACTATAAATATTTGTAGCTGATAGCGAGTACTTAAGTACTCACTACAAACTATGAGTCTTAATTGTTTTTACAATCAAATTAAGTTAACTCTGGGTAACATGCTTGATATTAATTTTAGGTTGAGTATTAACCAGAACTTTTATAGAGCTTGGGGAATTTTAATTGCTAAGCCCAGAAGCTGCATATTGGTATGTAGCCTGTTTGCTAAGTTCTTGGTTAGATGCCTGTTTGGGTTGACTGTGATTTTCTATAATTTGCTCGACGACATTTCTGTAGACTTGTGCAAATTTCTCTCTTGTATGGTTGGCTCTTGCATATTCCCATGCTTTGTAAGACATGGTTTTCAGTTGTGAAGCAGGTAGATTGGAAATTCTTCTTACTGTTGCTTTTATTTCTTCAATCGAGCAACTTTTTAGAATCACTCCGAAATCATGAACATCTACACCTGTTTCGTAACTGATGATAGGAATTAATCCACTATGCAAGCAAGTTATTACTCCACCTGACTGTCCTTCGCAACCAGAAGGATAAACAAGACCCAAGCATTTTTTTGTTAATTCTAAAAAATCAGCACTGGTAACATCAATCCACCCATATGTATAAATGTTAGGTGTTTCATAAAGTTCTTTATAAAAAGCTTGTTCAAATGCTTTATCATCCTGAATAGGTCCACAAACAGTAAGATGAAAATCTGGCATCTCAGCAAAAGCGTCTAGAACTAAGTCTAATCCTTTGAGAACTAGGGCGCCGCTTCCCAACCACAAGAAATGCTTCCTGACAGCCTCAAAATCTTTATCTTCTGGCCAAGGATAAACAGCTGGTGCAGAAATCGGAATGCGATACATTGGTTTGTTGGCATATTTATATGTGCTTTCGGTGAAATCATTTCCTAAAATAGTAGCGCAATCTGCATATTCAATTCCCAAGTTGGGAACCTCATACCGTTGTGGACGAAGAGTGATACCTTTGCGTTGCTGTAACTGTAGAAGTCTGGTACATTCAGCGGCATTTCGAAATATCATGTTTGCAATATCAGCGTGAAAAATTTTCACGCAATCTTGATTGATGAATGGTGAAAGTGATTCCAGGCGATCGCGAATGTCAATGAAAAATGCATACTTTTTTTTGGGAATGAATTTGTGGTTATGGAACTGGATAACGTCAACACTATAACCAAGATCTAAAAAAGTTTGCGCTATTTGCCTAACTTCCCAGTGCCAAGTATGATCGTGAGGCAATGATTGACCAGGTTTGACACAAAAAGGTTCAATACGATACGACAAAAGAACATTTCCCTTGGAAGCTTGTTGTGGTTTCAGTGAAACCACTCTAAAACATTTCATATACTTAATGCGAGCTTGGATTTTTTGGAATAAAAATTTTCTCAAATTCTTCACGAGCTCGATTATTTTTTCATTCCATCCACCTGCAGTTCATTTTTTCATACTATCTTAATGAAATTGAGAGCGTCATTCCATCATCGCTCTATTTTCATAAAATAAATCTCCCGCATAGTTAGATTGACTATTTTTATTTTTAATAATTATTAGTTGTAATATTGACACAATCACTAAGGTCAGAAATGGAATTACTGTACTGATAGTGAAAAAAGGCCATCTTCTCAAAGCACCCAAAAAAACTTTCAAATTAACTTCTTTAAATTTTTTCACTATCATTTGTCTGCAAAATTGTTTAGAGTATCCGTTCTCCTCTAATTTCACCAAAACTTCAGGAATATGCTTGTATTGCATCAATAATGCAGACTTTGGTTCTTTCTGCCAATAACTAACACCTACTATACACTCCAAGTAAGTATCTTTAGTTACAATTACTTTGCCGTGAGCAGCACAATATCCTGCTAAATATGCTAAGAATATCCAATTGGTATCAGCATCCTTCCATATTTGCAGACCGCTTTTTACTATGTCGGTACGGTAAATTGTAGCAGTTAGAAAAATGACAGCTCCTACACTTTTCCGAAAACAATGTTCAAATATGGCTTTACCTTCGCTGCAAGCGTCTTCGCAATCTATATCAAACCAACGATTGCCAATAATTGTCGGTGGATGTACTGGTTCTCCTGTAATTTTATTACGACCGGAAAAATTAAGAAATATTAATGATATTTTTTCGTCTTGCTTGAGTTTAGTTAAAACATAACTGACTGCAGTGTCATGAATTGGATCGTCGTCACCGATAGCCCAAACGTATTTAGTAGTTGCAGATTTTAGGCAATAAGCAACGTTTTTTAGTACTCCTATATTTTGTTCGTGCCGGTTTGTTTTAAATGTTAAGTTACTAAAAATAGCTTGCCATTTCTTAATTATTTCCGGAGTGTTGTCGGTAGAACAATTATCAGAAACTAGTATTTCAATATCCGATTCAAAGCCTTTAGTAGCTTCAGCAAGCCATGCTAGCTGCTTGTCAAGTAAATGAGCACGATTAAAGGTAGGAATAGCAATTGTGAGCAGCTTGTTCATATTTGGTATCGAGTCCACTAGAAATTATTGTTAATTATTTCCTAATTGATTACGCAGTTAAAGTTAAAACATTGCTATAAGGACGACGAATTTGTACTTCCGGAATTGGTATAATAAATTGCCCGCCCCATTCATCAATAAATGCAATTTGTTCCATGATTTCTTCTTTGAGATTCCAAGGCAAAATTAGCACATAATCCGGTTTAGTTTCTAGAATTTTTTGAGGATGAAATATAGGAATATGTGTTCCAGGTAAAAATAGCCCTTGTTTATAAGGATTGCGGTCTACTGTATAATCAATAAAGTCTGTGCCAATTCCGCAGTAGTTCAACAGAGTATTACCTTTTGCTGGTGCACCGTAAGCAGCAATGGATTTATTTTGCTCTTTTGCATGAATCAAAAAAGCTAGTAGTTTCCGCATTGTTTTTTTGACCTTTTCTCCAAAGGCAATATAAGTTTCTAATCGATCTAATCCGGCGGCAATTTCCTTGATTTTTAGTTTAGTAATGCGCTCGCTAATTTTTGGAAAGAGAGCATCCTCATGTTTTCCATATATTCTCAAAGAACCACCATGAGTTGGTAATTCCTCTACGTCAAAGATTGTTAGCTGATGTGCTGCAAAAATCTTTTCGACACACAAAAAGGAAAAGTAAGAAAAATGTTCGTGATAAATTGTATCAAACTGATTCTGTTCTATTAATTGTAATAAATGGGGAAATTCCATTGTCAAGATACCATCGATCTTGAGAATTATTTTTATCCCTTGAACAAAGTCATTTAGCTGAGGTACGTGAGCCAAAACATTATTACCTATTAATAAATCGGCTTTGATACCTTCTGCAACTAATTCCCGAGCCGTTTCAGTACTAAAAAACTTAGTAATGGTAGGAATTCCTTTTTGAATAGCTACTTTGGCTGTATTTGCAGCTGGCTCTATACCTAAAACTGGAATACCTTTTTGATGAAAAAATTGTAGTAAATAACCATCATTACTAGCAATCTCAATGACTTGGTGGCTAGAATTTAAAGCTAGTTTTTCTAGCATTAATTCTGTGTAATTTTTGGCGTGCTTTAGCCAGCTTTCTGAATAAGAAGAAAAGTAAGCGTAGTCGCCGTCAGCAAAGATATGATTCGGTGATTCGTATTCTTCTAGTTGGACTAAAAAACATTGTTCGCAAATATATGCGTGAAGAGGATAAAATTTTTCTGGTTTATTTAACTGTGCTTGACAGAGGTAGTCATTTGCTATTGGTGACATACCTAAATTGACAAATGTGTGTTTTAATTCATTTCCACAGAAACGACAATTACTAGCCATGCAACGCCTCCCATAATGAAGATATGATGAATTTCACTGCTCACATTAATTGCGCTTGGATTGCTGAGAATATCAAAATTTAGCTAGCAACCAAGAAAAAGGTATGCAAAATTATGAGCCATTAATACAGGTAATAGCTGGGCAAATTTTTCGATGCTTTTTCAATAGCAAGCAAGTTCACCTCTTTTACCGCACGCTTGATTGAATGTGCAAAGAGTGCATTAAGTTAAAAAATGCTGTGATTTAAAAACTACTGCATTTGCAAGACAATAACTTTTTCTTTATCTACAAGTAAAGAGAAATTTTCTCTAATTTCAAAAATATTTGCTTGCAAATTAAATACTATAAATTACATTTTCATTAATTCTGTGGTCCTTCCGTTAGTTTTTTAAGAGTTTCGTAGGTTGGGTGAAAAAATGAGCTTACAATCACAAATAAAAAAGATAATATGCCCTATTAACTAGCTCAAAGAAGATTCGTGATACTTGTTTGAGCTTTTGTGGCAATTTCTATTAGTATTTACATGTACTCGAGTATGGTACTTATCTCATGTACCGCTTGTGAGTAAACATGTAAGGTAGGTAGATCTAGTTATGCACTTAATATTAAGTGGATTCTTTGCTGCGAATCATGAAGATTTTATTATTCAACGGTAAAGATACAATAAAAAGCCGGTTGTAGTTTTAGATTTTACTTGACGTCAAAGAATTTTCTCGGTAAAGGCGGGTTGATAGTATAAAAATTTTTAGTTGGGAACGTTTTGTGTTTTCAGACCCGCACCCCTATGAAGCTACTTTCAATGGTAGGGGATTATTTGCAAAACGATCGTGTACGTGCAACAGCGATCGCTATTGCTATTAAAGTGCTTGCTACTAACTTCGGTCAGCACGCTTTGTACTTGCTAATAACTATGGTTATCGGGCTTTAAGAACCGGGGAAATACTATTACCTTGTTTTCATAATGATTTTATAATTTTAGTTATAAAAGTAAGTACTTGCATGCATTGTGATGGGAAAAGTAAATCGAGAAACAGTCCCGACGCGCGATCGCATTCTGGAAGCAGCAATCCAAGTTTTTTCACAAGAGGGTTTTGTGGGAGCAACGACTCGTGAAATCGCTCGAGTGGCGGGGGTGAATGAAGTCACGCTATTTAGGCATTTTCAGAGCAAAGAGCAACTTCTGAAAGCGGTTGCTGAGCATATTACTGCACTGAGACTAGAAGCACTGTCTCATCAGGATGAGTGGACTTACGACTTGCGTCGGGACCTTTTGTACTATGCAAAAATCCACGACGACATGCTTGAGGAATACCAAGCGCTGTTTCGGATGTTTATTGGTGAAGCGCAACGTCATCCTCGGGAAGCACTTCAGGTTCTTCAGCAATCATTTCAACCGTGGCGTGAAAAGTTGATTTCCTATTTACGTTCTTGTGTGGAACGAGGAAGCATTCGTCCTGATGTCGAGCTTTTATTAGCGGCGGATCAATTTACGGGAATGCTGTTATCGGGAATGATTCGCCGTCATGTTCTTCCAACTGCGAGAAATTATAGCCGCGATCGCTACGTTTGTGAGTGCGTGGACATATTCATACGCGGAATTGGAACAGCAGCAGTTACTTCCGATTCTTCTTCATCTTATCTAGCAACCAACAGAAACGATCGCTTTGAAACTTGATTATGACTGCATCTTCTGCTCACTCTAGTTACATTCGAGGACCGCTAAAGTGGGCGATCGCCCTAACGGCTTCCCTCGGTGCTATTTTAGAAGTAATTGATACCAGTATTGTTAACGTTGCCCTAACGGACATGCAAGCGACCTTAGGGGCGACTGTCACTGAAATTGGCTGGGTAGTAACAGGTTATGGAATCGCCAACGTAGTTTTAATTCCCCTGTCCCCATGGCTGGGAGATTTTTTTGGTAAAAAAAATACTTTATATTTTCCATGGCGGGATTTACCGTTGCTTCCGTGTTGTGCGGTTTATCAGGCAACCTACCTATGCTAGTGATAGCACGGATTATTCAGGGTTTGTGCGGAGGAGGACTGCTGGCTAAAGCTCAAGCCATTTTATTTGAAACTTTTCCACCAGCAGAACAAGGCGTTGCACAAGCGGTGTTTGGCGTGGGAGTAATTGCTGGACCTGCTATTGGTCCCACCTTGGGGGGTTTCTCACCGATACGTTGGGTTGGCGTTGGATTTTCTTTATCAATCTACCGATTGGAATTGTCGCCGTGATCATGGCAATAGTATTTTTACAACCGGACTCCAAAAAACGCTTTCACAGTCAACAACAAGTAGATTGGTTGGGAATTGGATTGTTGTGCATTGCCATTGGCAGTTTGCAAACATTTTTAGAAGAAGGAGAAAAGGATGGGTGGTTTGAATCAAATTTAATAACGACATTGGCGATCGCAGCTGGTGTGGGGTTAGTTTTGTTTATTTGGCGAGAGTTGAGCACTCCAGCTCCTGCAGTTGAGCTGCGGGTCTTGCGTCACAAGTCACTCGCCGCAGGTAGCCTTTACTCAGGTATTTTAGGAATGGGACTGTACGGAACATTATTTGCCGTACCGTTATTTGCTCAGGGAATACTGGGATTTTCAGCTACTCAAACCGGTTGGTTGCTAGCTCCGGGAGCGCTAGCTTCGGCCATTACGATGATGCTGCTGGGTAAGATTTCCACAAAAGTCGATGCTCGCATTCTTATTGCTGTTGGTGCAGTAGGCTTAAGCTTAGTTATGTTTGACCTAGCAAAAATCACACCTCAAACCGGTAGCGATAATTTATTTTGGCCCCTGCTTTGGCGCGGAGCAATGACTGTTTTGATGTTTTTACCGTTGAGTTTAGCAACGCTGGGAACTCTACCTAAAAAAGATATATCTGCTGGTTCGGGCTTTTATAACTTAACCCGCCAACTTGGTGGTAGTATCGGTATTGCCATTTTGACCACCTTACTGGATCGGCGAGAAACCTTTCACCGAAACATACTGCTAGCAAAACTGACTCCTTACGATTCTGAAACGATCCAGCGTCTGAACGCACTCGCCGAACTGTTTCAAAGTCGTGGTTTCGACGCTGCTACAGCGCAGCAACAAGCCATAGCATCCCTTTCGCATTTGGTAGACCTGCAAGCAACTATTTTGTCTTATGCTGATATCTTTCGATTTGTTGGTGTTGTCTTGCTGTGCTCGCTGCCGTTATTGTTGTTCTTAGGCAAAGGAGCGGGAACAGCAAAAGCACCCCTAGGTCACTAAGAATATCAGTTGGGATGATAAGCAACTAAAGTCAACACCGTAATCTCTGGACGAGAGCCAAATCGGAGATGCAATCCTGTCATCCCAATTCCTCTGTTGGTATACAACAGCATATTTTTGACACGGTAACATCCGGAATAATATCTATGAGCCAGGGGGGGGAAGCACAAAGGGTTTGAGGAAAGGAAAACGGACTTGACCGGCGTGGGAGTGACCTGATAGTTGCAAATCAAACCTTTGCGTCGCTGCAGCAGTATCGGCAAAATCTGGTTCGTGGGCGAGGAGAATGGCACTGCCTTTGTCAGATAATTGCTGCAATACAAGATCCAAGCGCTGTTTGTCCATATACACGTCATCTACGCCTGCAATTTGCAATACGGCATGACCCCGGTGCAAGCTATAAACAGCATTATGAAGCGTGACAATACCAATTTGCCTTAGTGCTTTGTCGATAGCTTGCGGATCTGCTTCCCAATCATGGTTACCGAATATTGCTAAAGTTCCATCGGTGGGTGTAAGTTTTGCCAAAGCAGTTTTGAGATTGGGAATAAATGCTTGAAAGTTGCGGGTTACTAAGTCTCCTGTAATTACTACTAAATTTGGTTTTTGTTGGTTAACGAGATCGAAAATGAAATTTAAATGTTTTTGGGTAGTCCAGGGATCTGTGTGAATATCGCTAATTTGTACGATTCGATAACCGTGAAATTCCCCAGCCAGGTGTGGTAAAGTTAAATGCAAGGATTTGATTTCAATCCAATTTGGTTCAATCCAGCAAGCGTACAAAAAAGCACAAAAGCCCAAGTAAAAACCAACTCTGAAAAATTGCCAGGCGAATTTACGGGCTTTTTTTAGCTTTCGACTTTTTTTCAAAGCCCAATCTCCATTGCTTGTGATTGCACTTGTACTGACCATCACGGTAGCGATCGCCAGCTAAATCAATAATTAAAAATTTTTGGTCCCCAATTTGTTCTTCAAGGACAAACACACACAGTTATTACTAGCAAATGTAGGTTCTAGCTAAAATAAAGATTTGCAGCATTTTGCATCTGAATGTATGAAACTTCCTGTTGTTGCTGTTATCGGTCGCCCGAATGTGGGAAAATCCACTTTAGTCAATCGCCTGGCAAAAGAACAATTTGCTATTGTTTATGACGAACCTGGGGTAACGCGCGATCGCACGTATCTACCTTGTTTTTGGCGCGATCGCGAGTTTATGGTCGTGGATACAGGTGGTTTGGTATTTAACGACGACACCGAATTTTTACCACTTATTCGCCAACAAGCAGCGATCGCGCTTTCAGAAGCTAGTGCTGCTATTTTTGTTGTCGATGGTCGCAGCGGTCCCACAGCAGCTGATGAAGAAATTGCGGAATGGTTGCGACAACAATCCGTACCTGTTTTGCTTGCTGTTAACAAATGCGAATCTGCGGAACAAGCTTTAATTCAAGCAGCAGAATTTTGGCGTTTGGGATTGGGCGAACCTTATCCCATCTCTGCTATTCATGGTAGCGGAACGGGAGAATTGCTAGATGAGCTGATGAATTATTTACCGCCAAGTACGGAACTACCGGACACAGATGAAATTAACGTCGCAATTGTAGGACGTCCGAACGTCGGTAAATCCAGTTTATTGAATGCTTTGGTAGGCGAACAAAGAGCAATTGTCAGTCCCATTTCCGGTACTACCCGAGATGCGATCGATACCTTTATAGAACGAAACGGACAAACTTACCGTTTAATCGACACCGCAGGAATTCGCAAAAAGAAAAATGTCGAATACGGTACTGAATTTTTTAGTATTAACCGCGCCTTTAAAGCAATTCGCCGCGCCGATGTGGTTTTATTGGTAATAGATGCCCTTGATGGCGTTACCGAGCAAGATCAAAGATTAGCTGGACGAATTGTGGAAGAAGGACGAGCTTGCGTAATCGTCATCAATAAATGGGATGCGGTAGAAAAAGATTCGTACACTATTTACGATTACGAAAATCATCTGCAACAAAGGCTGCATTTTACTGAATGGGCAGAGAAAATATTCGTTAGTGCATTGACCGGACAAAGGGTAGAAAAAATTTTGGAGTTGGTAGATACTTCCGCTGCAGAACACAAACGCAGGGTCACCACCTCGGTAATTAATGAAGTCTTGGAAGAAGCTGTGCGCTGGCATTCTCCACCAGTCAGTCGCAGCGGCAAACAAGGTAAAATTTATTATGGTACGCAAGTCAGTACCCAGCCGCCTACAATAGCATTATTCGTTAACGATGCCAAACGCTTTAACGAAAACTACCGTCGCTACATAGAGCGACAATTCCGGGAACAATTGGGTTTTAAGGGTACTCCCATTCGTTTTTTATGGCGAAGCAAAAAAGCTCGTACCGTGGAGGATGTTAATGTTAATAGAGCAACCCGTGCTTGAGGAACTAAAATCTGGGGACTAAAAGCCACAAATAAAAATTCCAGCCTTTTATCTGCTATTTTTTTATCTTTGATTTCGAGTCCCCATTCCTCTATGGATTTACTGCGATCGCTACCGCTCGGTCTTTACTTGGAACAACCGCAAACTTGGTTGCACAAACTCGATCCCCGAGTCAAATTTATTTGGTTGATGAGCTTTCTGACAACCTACGTATATGCCAATAACCTCTGGCGCGTTCTTTTGGTGGTACTGTTAATTTTTGTGACCTTAGCAGCTCAAATTCCCAAGCGAGTTTGGCAACAGCAATTAGGTTGGTTGTTAATGCTGTGTTTTTTTGTTTTAGCGGTCGCCGCCGTTAGTCCCGATGGTTTTAGTATAAAATATCAACCGCGCCTGCCAGCTTACGAGCATACCATTATTCCCAAATCAGAACCCAAGCCTTCTACTGCAGTATCTTCCTTCCTCAAAAACCATTCTGGCTACAGCTACGTATTGTGGGAAAAAGGTGCTATAAAAGTCACTCGCCGTTCCTTAGAATTGGCGATCGCCTTGAGTACGATTTTATTTACTGTTATTTACAGTACCAATTTGTATTTACTCACGACCGCACCAGAAGAAATCACAGCTGCTATAGAAAACTTAATGCAACCCCTGCGCCGTCTCAACTTACCCGTCACCGAAATTACCTTGACTTTAACTTTGTCTTTGCGGTTTATACCTTTGGTTCTGGAAGAAGTGCAAAATTTATTTCGTTCGGTAATGACGAGGGCAATTAATTGGAAAAAGTTAGGATTAAAAGGAGCAGTTAAAGTCTGGATGTTAGTCGCAGAAAGATTACTAGAAAATTTACTCCTGCGCGCCGAACAAATGGCCAATGCAATGATGGTACGCGGTTTTACCAGCCCCAACGAACATCGAGTGCAATGGCACGAATTACGCCTCACCACAAAAGACTGGCTAGCTATTGTCATTTTAATCTTTTTTTGGGGACTGCGTTTGGCCGTCGGTACGGAAATTCAATAGGTGCTGTGTGCTCGTACCGTTTCTTTGCATCTAGAACTACAAACTGTTTGTAGCTTGTAATAAGTACTTAAGTATTCGCTAAGTGCAGAAAATTAGATGTTTGCACGAAATTGTCAAAAATCAAACTCACTTCTGATTCTGAATTTGTTGCAAACCACTTTATAAAGAAGTGGTAATTTTATACAAAGTTTTTGTAAAGCAATTATATTCTTTTTACGAAGATAACGAAGACCCGTTGGACAAATCACCGTAATAATACTTAAAATGCTTTAGCTGTGTTTCACGCGTAAACAATCTTTAACAACATGAATATAAACACTGTTGTCCAACACTTACGCAAGAGAATTTTAAGAAAAGTATACCAACTATCGTTCTTACAAAATCAGTCCGAGCAAAACTACCTAGCAGCAACGGAAAAGCACAGTTATTTTCTACCTGCAATTTCTACGGATGATTTAATTTTAGTGGAGACCATTAAAAGGGAAGGTGTGGCGATCGCTTCCCTAGATTCGTTATCTGTTACTTCCACAGAAAAAATGTTACAAGCAGCAAAAAATCTCATGCCAAAAATACCAAGAAATTTATCCGGAGATAAAAGAAAATATGTAGTCCACGCTACTGCTGAGCAAATGCTAGCAAATCCAGAAATTTTTCTTTGGGGACTGCAAGAACGTCTGCTGAATATAGTCGAACATTATATCGGTTTGCCTGTAGCCTATCACGGTGCATATTTTCGTAGAGATCTTGCCAATCAAGTAGAACGAAAATCCAGATTATGGCATATAGATACAGAAGACAGAAAAATTCTGAAAATAATTGTTTACCTTCACGACATAGATGAAGATGGTGGTCCTTTTCAATATATTCCCCAGTATTTAACAGATATAGTTGCCAAATCTTTGAAATACAAGTACGGATATATAAGTGAAAAACGAATGCGAACAGCTTTACCGCCATCCTACTGGAAATCATGCCATGGAAATGCGGGTACGGTAATTTTTGCTGCTACTGCTAGTGTGTTTCACAGAGGCAAAATTCCAATTAAATCTGATAGATTTACAATCTTTTTCGATTATACTTCTTGCCAACCAAAATATCCTTTTTATTGTCATTCTTCCCTAACTCGAGATAATTTGCTGCTGCTTGCTCCCAATTTTTCCGAACAACAAAAGCAGTGTGTTTTTTGGGTATAAAAGTACTGCTGTTGACGAAACATGCTTGCTGTTTAGAAAGCAAAGCTTTGAACCACAACTTTTACAAGCAAGTATTTGATTTTACTGAAAGTTAAACAACAACACCATTCCCGCGATCGCCATCACTACACCAACTATTGCTCTGCAAGTAACTTTCTCACCCAAATAAATAGCGATCGCAGTCGCAAAGACGGGACTGGTTTGTAGCAAGGTAGAAGCTACTCCCGCACTTGTGTACTTTAGTGCTATCTGCTGTAACCAAATTCCCAAATAAGTTCCGCAAAAAGCTGCAAAGAAAATTGTGAATATTAATGGTGCTGATTTCCACTTCCATGAAAACGTGATTGTGTTCCTGGAGCGATAAACAAACATCCACATCGGTAAAATCAAGACTCCTGCGCTCAATCGCCACAAAGCAGCCCATAAAGGACTAATATCGGTATAGGCAAATGCTGCACGAGAAAAAATGCTTCCTAGCGCGCTTGTGATTGCTGTTACCAAACCCAAACCTATTCCTCGCCACAGATGAGGAGAAGTACCTTCGCAAAGCGTTTCTGTTTCCACAGTGCTGGGGTTGGGAGTGCGTTCCGTGACTACCCAAGCAACTCCCACAACCGTTAGTAAAATACCGCACCAAGCGTTAATATTGAGTTGTTCTTGCAGGAAGATCGTGGCCGCGATCGCCGCCAAAGGTGGAGCTAGCATTCCCAGCAGCAAAGCACGACGCGCACCCAAAATATTTATCGTAGCAAAAAAGCCGTATCTCCCAAACCAATGCCGGTGACGCCGCTACACACCAGCAAAAACAAGGCAAGGGGAGAAATAACAGGAAATTCCTCACCGCCAAGCACAATGGTCAACAATAACAAAGCGATCGCAACTATACCTTTAATTAAGTTCAGCTGTAACGGCGGAATTCGCTCTCCCAAACGTCCGTACAACACAGAAGCGATCGCCCACAAACAAGCAGCAGATAAAGCTGCTATTTCACCCTTCCACGCTAATTTTGAAAAAATATTAAAAATAATCTTGACTCCTTTACAAATACTAAATAATTTTCATATTTTTATGATCAATACCCTTATAAAGGTTAGCACTCTGTGGTCTTTGCTGCTAATTTTCAGAGGCTAAACATTAGCACTCAAACAGCTCAACTGCTAAAACTTTACTGCTATTTATGACCGATGATATAGAAACAAATCATTCCTTTCTCAGATGCATTTTTTGCCTGGGAACATATCATTATTGAATATATTCTTCCATACATAACAACTAATTAATTCTGAGGAGGTAAAAATATGAAATACACTTTTGATATTGTAGGAGTATCTCCAATTTTGAACTTCTTCGCTCATCAACAACAGACACTGCAAAAACCACAAAATAAAGGAGTAGAATACATCGCCACCCATAAGTGTACCCTGGATGCACTGATAGAATCTGTGGAACCAGTACCGCGAAAATGGGGTTGGGATAAAGACGAAGTTCTTGGTACAGTAATTGATTTTTGGGTCAATAACTCAGACAGTATTCGTTATTGGAAAATACGTTTGAACGACGCAGGTAAAGAAAACTTATTAGTAGCAAGAATTGCAGATATTATGGCATTAAAAGCTGAATTTGAACATTTGTTAGATTGAATAGTAAAAATCCAGAGCGATTAACAAATTTCAAACTGAGGAGCCCGTAAAGATAAATTAGGATTGTAAAAAGGATCTACTCCTACGATCTGGAAGTAGTCCTGCCACTTTTTGTTTAGCTTATTCCTTTCTTCAGATTTTACTCCCTTTTGCCTGCTAACTGATTCATAGTGAATTAATTGAGCATAAGGTGTGACCGTATTGCGATATCCAGCTTGGTAGGCTTTTAAACATAAATCAACGTCGTTGTAATTGAGGGGAAAATCCTCGTCCATCCCTCCCAACTGCTGAAATACTTGTTTTCGCATCATCAAACAAGCAGCAGTAACAGCTAAGTAATTGCGGTTGACAATATTTGAACAAAAATAACCAGAATATTCGCCATCAAAACCGTAGAAAGCATGACACGGGTTTCCATCCAAAATCAGCACTCCTACATGCTGTATTCTGCCATCTGGAAATAAAAGTTTTGCTCCGACAGCGCCAATTTCTTTTTGTTGTGCAAATTCCAACATCGATTCTAGCCAGTCAGGAGCAAGCACTTGCGTATCATCGTTTAGCAACAACAGAAACTCTCCTTTAGCTTTCGCTGCACCTTTGTTGATTCGCATCGAGAAATTAAAAGGTTGTGCGCAACGAACCAATTCTAAATTATCAATAGCTGTGATTCTGTTGAGAATTTCCTGGGGAATATCGTAACCATCTACTACAATCAGCTCGAAGTTTCGATAAGTACTCAGCTGCTGAATGCTGCGAATGCAATTCTCCAGCAAACACAAGGAACCAAAAGGAGTATCTATGGTTTTGCCAGCACTGGGAATGATAATACTAACTAGGGGATTGCCAATAATATGGCGCCGAACTCTGTAAATACCAGGATAAGCTGTTTCCTCCACACGCCCTGGATAAAAGCTGCGCTCTAACATAGATTCTAAGGCTTTTTTACCAGCAGCGTAGGCCCAGGGCTTAGCCTGGGAACCAGAAGCAGCAGAACTAGAGATACTGCGCCAATGGTAAAGGATTTTGGGAATGTGGTAAATATTTTTAGTTTTTTCTACCACCCGCAATGCTAAATCGTAGTCCTGCGAACCGTCATACTCGCTACGAAAACCTCCAACTGCACGAACAATACTAGTCCTGTAAACGCTCAGATGGCAGGTGTACATGCAAGAATAAAGGTATTCTGGCGACCAATCTGGTTTGAAATGCGGTGAAAATCGGTTTCCCTTGGCGTCTATTTTATCTTCGTCGCTATAAATAAAATCAGCATCTGGATGCTGGTTAATTAATTTAGCATTTTCAAATAAAGCATCAATTGTTAATTCATCATCGTGGTCTAAAAAAGCAACGTAATCTCCTGTTGCTAATTCTAAAGCTGAATTACTAGCAGCCGAAATATTACCGTTTTCTGTGCGAAATATAACTTTGATGCGGGGATCGAGTTGACTGTAATGAGTCAGCAGCGAACGAATATAAGGATAGGTAGAAGCATCATCAGCAATACAAAGCTCCCAGTTGCTATAGATTTGCGCGCGCACCGATGCAATGGCCTTTTCTAACCATCGCGCCTCGACATTGTAAACGGGTACAATGATTGAAAATTTGGGATGCAGCTGCCACTGAGAAATTTGATTTTGAGCAGCTAAAATATCTTGTTGTGTTAAAGTTTCTCTTCGAATCTTTTTTTGGTATGCTATCTGATTCTTGAGTTGAAATGCAAGACTTTGGTAGATAAAATTTAATACTCCTAAAAAGCCTCGTCGCTGAAAAATACGTTTGAGCTTTTCAAGGCGATGATTTGTAAGCTGCATGAATTTATTAAAATTTTTGTCGAGGTAATACAATTTTTTTCTTGATTTTTAGCCATTGATTTCTCAACTGCCAAAATTTACTCTTTTCCATTTCTTTCATAACAGTTTGTAATCTATAAATTTCTGCCTTTTGGGATTGCAATTCTATTTTCATTTGTGCAACATCTGAGGCATTGTGCATGTTATGCATGATCAATTCTAACCTTTTTTTGATTTTTACTCCGATTTTTTGGGGATTTAACTCAGATTGAATGTCTTGAGCTGCTTTAGCACCAATTTGCTTTGCTTCTTCGTAGTTATGAAATACGTATTGCATTAAAGATGCAGCGTGTTCGGTATCTGGTTCCGCCCAGACACTTCCTTTTTGGTAACAGCCATAATCTTTTGTTAATTCTTTTAAAGAGTATTTAACAAGAAAGCTATTGCCAACATTCATAAATTCAGTATTAGCTGAATAGCCGGTCGCGATTACTGGTTTGCCATAAAACATTGCTTCTGCCATTGTTAGTCCAAATCCTTCGGAACGATGCAACGACACGTAGCAATTGCAGTGATAAATTAATGCATTTAATTCTGATTTTAGTAAGTAATTTTCTAACAATTTAATATTGTGAAAATCTGCTACTGCTGCTTTTAATTGCTGTAATTCTTTGGGGTAATATCTGGCGTTAGAAAATTTAATTACCAGCAAGACATCTTGATTTTCTTTGCCAAAAGCTCGTTGAAATGCTTCAATTACGGCTAGGGGATTTTTTCGTTCAAAAACGCTGGAAAAATCAAATATAAATAGAAAAATAAATTGATTTTCTGGCAATTCTAATGCTTGCTTGGGAAGAGAAGGTTGAGAAAGAGAAATACTGTGCATAAACTTGAGCACGGGAAGAAAAGAAAAAGGAGCGATCGCTTCTGCACAATAACTGCTTGGAGTCCATATTTCATGAAAAAGATTAAAAGCAGGTAGCCATTGTTGAGGAAATTCAGGAAGTTCCCATGCCCAATAAGCGATATTGTACTTTCCTCGAAAATAATCAGGACTGGTAGAATTGATAAAAGTATGTATCACATCGGCATTAACCTGCACAATATTAATTGGATAAGGATTGTCTGCCGAGAAATCAGTGTAACTACAATCCAGCTTTCTGTGCATGGTATTAAAATTGCAGTTGTTAATTACAAAAGGAATACCAGCAGCTTGTATAGCTCTAATTGTTCCTCTGACTCCTTCACCCAGTCCAAATTCACTGTTGACATAACCTGAAATATTAACACCAAGGGAAGTATGGGTAGCGTCAGTGGAAATTTCAGGTTTTGATGGCATGTGTTTGGCTCCTGTTTGATTTTCACCAGCTATGGCTACAGCACGAAATTTGTAAGAGCGTTATCCGGATCGAACTAATCATCTTTTACTAGTAAACTACTTATTATCGCTCAATTCCTTTAAGTCATGATCGACCATTATTTCTACTAACTGTTGAAAGGAATATTGGGGTTTCCAGCCTAATCGCGTTTGAATTTTTTCAATAGAGCCTACTAATTGTACCGGTTCATCTGGACGGTAAAAAGCAGGGTCAACAGACACATAATCTTGCCAATTTAATCCCACACAATTAAAAGCACATTCCACCAGTTCTCGTACCGAGTGAGTTTCACCGCTAGCAATAATATAGTCATCTGGTTGCTGTTGTTGGAGCATCAACCACATAGCGTAGACTGCATCTTTGGCGTAGCACCAGTCGCGCCTTGCGTCTAAATTACCAAGTTTTAATTCATTGGCTAAACCTAGTTTAATCATCGCTGCAGTACGTGTAATTTTGCGAAATACAAATTCTGTTCCCCGACGGGGGGATTCGTGGGTATAAGTAATACCGCAGCAACCAAATAAGTTATATTGTTGGCGGTAGTTGACAGTCATCCAGTGGGCGTAGGCCTTAGCAACACCGTAGGGATTGCGGGGACGAAAAGCAGTGCGTTCGGTTTGAGGAGATTCATCCGGTTGACCGAAGACTTCACTGCTGGAAGCTTGGTAGAATTTAGCGTCTGGTTTGCAGCGACGGATTGACTCTAGAAGTCGGGAAACACCAAGGGCTGTGTATTCAGCAGTTAAGGCTGGTTGTGTCCAAGACAAGGGAACGTAGCTTTGAGAAGCGAGGTTGTAGATTTCATCTGGTTGACAATCGCTAACAACATCCATTAGCGAGGATTGGTCTAGCAGATCGCCCGAGACAATTTGAATGTGGTTAAACAGGTGACTGATGCGTTCTAAATTGTTGGTGCTGGAACGGCGAACTAAGCCATAAACTTGGTAGCCTTTCTCTAAAAGAATTTCAGCGAGGTAGGAACCATCTTGTCCCGTTAATCCGGTAATTAGGGCTTTTTTGGTCATACTTGCGAGAAATAGGTTTAATAGGAATATATGCAGAAGTTACATCCGAGCGCTACTACTCACTCTTTTTGCAGTCAACTTCCCGAGCAGATGAGTATAAAATTCTGCGCAGACAAGTTGGCGCTTTGTAGCTAGTTAGCTAGCGCAAGCTTTGGTGGCCAAAAGCAAGATAGTCAGTAAATAAATGTTTTTAACATTAAACCAAGCCACACTAAAATGTGTTTTTCTGAGGTATTAAGAAATATTTAAGTTTTGCTTTCAACTTCCTGGGGGACAAGCCAATGGGCGAATTCGGTGGCGAAGGTATCGCGCATAATTGCGTTGCGTATTTTTTGAGTAAAGCGAATAATTTCAGTGATGTTGTGGATGCTTAGCAAGGTATAAGCTAGGATTTCTTGCGCCCGCACTAAATGAGAAATGTAAGCGCGGGTAAAGTGCTGGCAGCAATAACAGGGACAAGTTGCATCTAAGGGTGTAAAATCTTCCCGAAAGCGAGCATTTTTTAAGTTCCAACGTTCGCCTCGTACCATTGCGGTACCGTGTCTGGCCCAGCGGGTGGGAATCACGCAATCGAATAAATCTACGCCAGAGGCGATCGCCACGACTATTTCTCGATAGGTTCCCACACCCATAAGGTAGCGCGGCTTGTGATGGGGTAGCAAAGGTGCTGTGGCTTGCACGATTTGGTGAATCAGCTCCGGTGGTTCTCCTACGCTCACACCACCGATAGCATATCCAGGCAGATCTAGCTGAGACAATTGTGCAGCTGCGCGGGAACGCAAATCCAGATGCACGCCGCCTTGGACTATGGCAAACAAAGCTTGATCGCGGCGCTGGTGTGCTGTCATACAACGTTCTAACCAGCGATAGGTACGTTCGGTTGCGACTTCTACTTGTTGACGGCTAGCTGGATAGGGGGGACACTCATCAAAAGCCATAATTACATCCGCCCCGAGTGCGTTTTGAATTTCGATACACTTTTCTGGCGTCAGCTTAATAATTTGACCGTCGTGGGGAGAGCGAAATGTCACGCCTTCGTCAGATATTTTTCGTATTTCTCTCAGACTAAAGACTTGAAACCCGCCGGAATCTGTAAGAATCGGATTGTTCCAACCCATAAATTTGTGCAGTCCTCCAGCTGCAGCGACAATTGCTTCTCCTGGCTGTAGGTGGAGATGATAGGTGTTGGAGAGTATCATTTGTGCTCCAGTTTCCTGAAGTTGGGCGGGAGTGAGAGTTTTGACATTTGCCAGCGTTCCTACTGGCATAAAGTTAGGAGTGTCAACCGCACCGTGAGGAGTAAAAAATACCCCCGCTCGTGCTTTGGTTTGGCTGCAGCAAGCAAGACATTGGAAAGAAAATTTTTCGTTCAAAGCAGAACTAACCGTTAATTATTGAAGCTAAGAATATTAAAACGGCTCGGAAGAATCATCGTCAATTTCAATTTCCGCATCCCATTTGGCTGACAGTACCTGTTCCATCATTGCTTCTATAGCGCTGGCGTTTAAGGAGCGCTCCTTTTGTTCTTGCATGGGGGTAGACAAAGGAATAAGTCGCAGGCAATTTCCTTCTTGCACTAAATCGAAGTAGGTTTGCTGTTGCGGTGATTGTTTTAATTCTAGGTAATCGAAGCTGTAAACATTCAGATAAAGACTGTGGTTAGCTACTAGGGTAGACCGTCGCGGATTGGCAAATACTTCCATCACATCTCCTTCACCCTCGCTTTGTAATTTGCCATCTTGGGTGTAGGTATAGCGCACGCGACCTAAATCTGCTAGCAGTCGCCGCATATCTAATTTATTTACAATCACACCCGTGTTAATGATGCACGGAGCTGGTATCTTACTTTCGGGTAGATGATGACTCATGGTTCAATAACTTGACAAGCGCAGGTGGAACAAAGCTAAATATCCGATCTTATCACTTTTTCATATCGCTCTTTAGGGAGCAATATCGAGCCCTAGCAATTTTCAGTATCCATTTATACGCAATTTTGATCTCGCTGAGCTAAGCATAACAAAGTTTGTCAATGAAGTTTTGTTGTGTAATTAAATCTTATTTAAATTTTTAAGTAGTAATGTTAACGTCGATAACAGGATTGTTAGCATGATTGTGGAATAAACTACATCTTATAACTTTCGATTCTAAATGATTGTGGGTGCAATTTATCTTTGGGGAAATTAGCGTCACCAATATGACTAGTGGATGTCAGTGGTGGAAAAAACTGCTGCGAGATTTGGGAGCATCTGTAATATTTTATACAGCAATTCCCCTGCCGTGGCTAAATGCTTTTGATTTGCAGCAAGTTGCACGTTGGGCGCCGGTAGTAGGAATGCTTGTGGGAGGAATTTTAGGGTGTATCGATTGGTTTTTGAATTACGCAGGTATGGCGGTATTAACTCGCAGCGCTTTGATAGTTTGTATTTGGATTGCCATTACTGGAGGATTGCATTTAGATGGAGCAATGGATACCGCTGATGGGTTAGCAGTCAGATCCGACCTGAAGCGAAGGTTGGAGGTAATGGCAGATAGCTCTACAGGAGCGTTTGGGGCTATGGCAGCGATCGCCTTAGTACTGTTAAAAACAACAGCCTTAGCAGATTTGCAGAACAACCGTTGGTTGGCGTTAGTTGCTACATTGGGTTGGGGACGCTGGGGACAGGTAATGGCTATTGCTCGCTATCCTTACTTAAAACCGACGGGTAAAGGTGCTTTTCACAAACAAGCGATTCGTTCCTACAAAGATTGGTTGCCAACCTTATTGCTGCTGATCGGTTTGAGTTGCGGCCAGCTAATTTGGGAGGGAAATAAATTGCTAGATGCTGCAGTCATGGTAGTTGCTGGAAGCGCGATCGCCATTAGTGTTGGTGCTTGGTTCAATTACAAATTAGGCGGACATACAGGAGATAGTTATGGCGCGGTTGTAGAGTGGACTGAAGCTTTATTTTTGTGCGTGCTGACTATCCTGAGAAACTAAAACTACCAGTGGCAATTTTTTATTTGATCGGTTGTAGTCGTGTCACCTTTAACTTAAAACTTCCCACTCCTGTTTCCCCGAAAGAACGAACGCGAACTATATACATCCCCGTTTTTGTAATTCGGGTAAATAGCAAAGAATTAGTGCTACCGTCGGGACCGTCATCATTTTCTGCGATTGTGGAACCATCTGGACCCAAGAGCGTGACAATGCTGTCAAAGTTGTCGGAACTAAGGTCAATCGCTAAGTTATCACCCTTATTTAACTTCACCATATAATCGCGGGCAAATCCACCTTGACCTGTGGGAATATCTTTCTCGGAAAGGGTATCAGAAACTTCATACGTGCTGGGTAAAGGAATTGGATTGTACAGCTTGTTACTCGCTTGAGCAAAAACCGCTGGGGAATAACCAGCGCTCATTACCAACAGCGAGACGGGAATGAAAATAGATTGTTTTAAACCTACCGTAAAAGCTTGACCGCTCATGCCAAAGAATTTTTCCACAAAATAGGCGTAATTTGGTAAATTATAGTTTTATTTGACACCAATTGGTTGCTAGTTTCCTTTGTTAGCCATCTTTCCTAGTTGCGGCAACTGCTAAAAAACCACAAACTTTGATGTGGTGTTGGTGGAGTGTTTGCACCGCAGATCTAGCAGTTGCACCTGTAGTGTAAATATCATCCACTAACAAAACTGGAACAGCTGGAAGACGATAAAAATCTCGTCCGATTCCAAAGGCCGCTGTTAGGTTTTTTTCTCGCTCGGAAACAGATAAGCCAAACTGTGCTGCAGTGGCTTTGATCCTTTCTAAGCCATTTTGTTTCAATTTTAATCCAGTTATTTCACAAAAGCTTTTAGCTATCAGTGCGGCCTGATTGTAGCCGCGGCGTTTGAGTTTGTCTGGATGCAGTGGAATGGGAACCACCACCAGTTGGGGGTGAAAAGTTATCAAGCTTGCAAGGCGATCGCTATTTTGTTGCGCCATCCATGCTTGTGCTAAGCATTTACCTAAAATATCAGCAATTTGGGGTTGATTTTCGTACTTCATCACCGCGATCGCCCGTTTTAGCATCCCACCGTAGGTTCCCCAACTAAAACCCAACACCGAGTATTCGCTCAGGTTCCAGGTACGCGGAGCGTGTTGTTTGAGCAATTTTTTGGTGCAGTCTTGACATAATTGCTCGCAAGTGGGACGCTGGCACAAAGGACAGGAGGATTGGAGAAATAAGTTCAGAAAAGATGTGATGGTTTTAGTCCAAACTTGCATAATTAGCTAGCAGCGACTTGACGTAGACGCGATCGCATCTTGCTGTTTCCACGCCTGTGGTAAGCTTATAACCGCTACTTTCGTACAATTTGACTGCTTCCACCAGGACGCTTGCAGTTTCGATCCAAATTTCCTGGAAACCAGCAGCAGCGATCGCTGTTTCTAGCTGTTGTAGCAAATATTTCCCCAGTCCCAAACCCCTGACGCTTGGTAAAAGATACATTTTGCGGATTTCTGCTGCTTTTTTACCTCGCCGTATGGGGTAGTATGCTCCCGTACCCACAAGGTGATTTTGGTGCTCAATTACCCAGAATTCTCCTCTGGTAGCTAGGTAATATTCTTCTACTTGCAGCACGTCTCGGTCTGCACCGTTTGGTTCCCAATTCAGACCGTATTCTGATAACACCGAACGAATTACCTCAGCAGCTTCAGCGCGATCGCGCCTTTCCCAAGGACGAATCAAAAAGTCTCGGTAATAGTGAAAAGTCATCGATTTTACTAACTGTGAATTCTAGGTTCGGGATGTAAGTTTGCTAGCAATTCACTTTCCACAACTGCTAATTCATCTAGTCGTTGCTTGACAATTTGGCGCTCGAAGTAGGTATCGGCTAATAGCCAATAAGTACCGAAATGGCGTGCCTCGGACATCATCAAGCTTTGATAAAATTTTGCTAATTCTGGTTCGGGACAGTAAGTCGCTAATAATCCCAAACGTTCGTGACTGCGAGCTTCAATTAAGCCACTCACGAGTAAAGAATCCAAAAAGCGATCGTTCTCTTGGGGGCGAATGTGAGCTTTCAAACCTGCGCCGTAGGGAGGTGGCGTTAAAGGGCGCATGGGTATGTTTCGCCGTTCCAACCATTGATTCACTTGCTCAAAATGTTCTAGTTCTTCACGGGCAATTTTAGTTAATTCCCGCACCATTTTAGCGTTAGAAGGATAGCGAAATATCAAGTTCAAAGCGACACCAGCAGCTTTGCGCTCGCATTGGGCGTGGTCGAGCAAAATGGTGTCTAGGTTAGATATTGCTTGTTCTACCCAACGGAAACTGGTGGGTTGTTTTAAAATCTCAATCCTCGGTAACTGAGATGATTGCACGGCCAAAAGTCAAAAATATTCCCGTCTTTTCTAAACTTGATTAGCTTTATTTTCCCATACCTTTGCCATTTGGAAATAGCAAAATCAAATTATTTTTACCTACTTGTGGCTGATACAATTAACTTACTCTTGCTTGCCTTTGTTGATTTCACTTTTGAGATTATTTAGCGTCCGGATTTTTTTGCAGACGAATCATCGTCCTGTAGATTTGATTTTTCAATTCTTCATTTTTTTGTAGTTCTAAAGTAATGTCATTAAATTGTTGAATGGTCAAACCATTCTCTTTCACTATTTCTTGGGAACGATTGCAGTAATTTACTGCTATATCCCTAGCTTCACTAGGAATATTATTTAAGCTGCTCGGATCGTTACAAGCCATTTTGGGAATTTCTCTATTACCGATGATTTTCTTGATATTTTCAAAAGCTTGCTGACGCACAGATTCAATTTTAAGCAGTGCTCTGGAGTAGTTGATAATGTCGGTATTTTGAGGTGAGGTTCCAGTTGATGACGAGCTTTGAGCATTGACCGTCGAATTCCAAGCCAGAAAGCTAGAACCTAAACCAGCAATATTCACAAAAGCCACTAACAATAATTGAGAAATTATCCTGGGGAGGCTGAATCGGTAAAAATGATGGTAAGGTCTGTTCATTGGCTATTGACAAAGTTAACTAGTTAGAGGTCTGTACAATCAGAATGAATTATTTAACAAGCAAGAAGTTCCAGGAAAACACTGAACTATATACCAATTGCCGCTGTTTTATTTTTCTTGGCATACCTGACACAGTTCCATAACTTTTGTTTGCAGGGATAACATTTCTGCTGCTCCTTGTTTGAGACTAACTTCTAATTCCAACAGTAAAGGTAAACAGGTTATTAATTGCTGTACGGAAAGGGACTTTACTTCCTGTTGTAAATGATAGATGCGTTTGGGGTTATTTATTCCCACAGCTGAGGCGATCGCTTGGGGATTTTTTTCTCCACTTTCCATAATAATTTTTACCCACAACCAGGTACGAAATTGCCCGACGAGGGTAGCAACTATTCGCAAAGGCGGTTCGCAAGCCTGGATAAGAGCTGCTAATATTGTTAAGGCTTTGGCCGTGTCTCCCTTTTTGATCGCAGCTGCTAATTGCAGGCTGTTGTGGTTGGTATTTGTGACTAATTGAGCAATAGTATCTGTATCTTGCGGTTCGCTACTGTTGTCGGCATATAGCTGTATTTTTTCTAACTCACTGTACAGCAGGCGCGTATCGTTGCCTACAGATTCTGCCAACATTTCTATTGCCCCAGGAGTGAGTTTGACGCCCACAATTTGGGCAGCTTGCTGAACAGATTGTAGCAGCTGTTCTGTCTTCCAAGGCGCAATTACAGGAAATTCTCGAAATTCAGCGGCGAATTTTCTCAAAAGTTGAGTAGATTTGAGTCTTTCATCAGGTTTGTGGCGGCTGGTAATAATTAAAAAAGAATTTGTTGGAATTTGTGGTACAGTTCGCACCAGTTCTGATAATACATCTTGGGGACAGTGCTGGCAAAGTGGAGAATTAGCAAGCCAGACTACACGTCCTCCAGCGCCAAAGGGTGGTGTCATAGCTTGATTGAACGCAGCGATCGCAGCATCGCTTTGTTCTGAGGGAAAAACAGTGTAGTTAAAACTCGTCCACAAAGGATCGAGGACGCGATCGCCTAAAGCAGCGATCACTTTTTCCATAGCAAACTCATCTTCTCCCCAATAAACGTAAATTGGCATACCAGCTGCTAAACTCCTACTTTCGCAAAGCTAAATACTTTTTAAATCACTAAATCAAGGTGGATAACTTTGCCTACAATCAATAAGCGTGAGAGCATGAGGATATGAAGATTGGACGACAACTACCAAACATACCTAAACCGAGTAGCACGGATGATGCTACCAGAAGCTTACAGATCCCAAGTCCAGCATATCCAGGAATCTTATAAGTTTCAGCCTGCAAAAAATGGGGAAAGACAAGCTGTAGCTTTTCCTGGTTACACGGTCATGACCCCACCTTGGGAAGAAGAAACAGAAAATTTGCACTTTTATGACAAATTGGAGAGGTATCAAAAAGAAATTCTGCAACTAGCCCTTAATTCTGATTTGATCGTACCCGTACCTCCTGCTAGTTTTCATTTAACTTTGGCAGATGTAATTTGGGATGATGCTTTTCGAGACGCGTGTGCAAAAAATCCCCAATTCGAGGAGCAATTACGCCGTTGCTTTGCAGAAATTTTCCAGCAATACCAACAAGCAATGACAAATAACGGTGTTCCCATCCGCTGGCAAATACTGGGACTTATGATTATGCCAAGAGCTGTAGGTGTTTGTTTAGTACCCCAAGATCAAAGGTGTTACGAACAAATCGTGAATTTGCGTCGCGCAATTTATCAAAATCCTCAATTAATTGCTTTGGGTATCGAACAACAGTACCACTTTACTGCCCACATTACACTGGGCTATTTTGGAGAAATTCCTGCACAGTTAGATCGCGATCGCTTAGCAACAGAATTTTCGGATTTGAACCAACAATGGCTAACGGATTCACCACAATTTTTAGTCCATCGCGCCGAACTGCGGAAATTTGATGACATGACGCGATACTACCGCGAACCAGACTGGCCTGTTTTGAATTTTAGCTAACGATTTCGGACTAGTTTGTTCTAATTTAGCTATGGTTCAAAATTTAAAGATTGTTGATAGGCAAGATAAATAGCTTCTAAAAACAGATCGGAGTTAATTCCTGCCGGTACTTTTTCCAAATTAATAATAGCTTTTACTTGCTTGGCTAGTCGTGCGGCTACTGCGTCTTTTGCTTTTGGCGACATTCCCTTGCGTCTTAATAGATATTCGCGAATAACAGCAAAATCATCAGGTAACATTGCTGATATATTGGCTTGTTGTATCAATTGCTGACAAAGTAATTTTGCTTGTTCGGAAACGACCAAAGTCGTTGCTACTGAAGGTGGTTGGGTTTGGATAACAACGGTACCAGCTACCCAATCACCTATGCGTTTTTCACGACGACTAAAAATAATAAAAAATACACCTAAAAACAAGGTATCGTCTACCAATCGCAATAAAGCACGTATAGCTGCTTGCTGCAATCCAATCAAACGTCCGTTGTCTTGGATAACGCGAATTTTAGCGACGCGCTTTCCGGGGGTTTGTCCTTGCCATACTGTTTCAAAAAAGACAAAATATCCTGTATAAATAAAATAATTGACCAACAGGGCGATCGCGTATAACCAAATTCCAATCTTTTCTGCACCCGCAATATTTGTTGACCAATCCAATACCTGCACCGATATTAACAACCACACGCTCAAAAAGATAATTAAAGTTAAAGCCAAGATATGATAATCAATTAGCAAAGCCCAAGCGCGACTGCCTATTCCTGCCAAAACAAATTCTAATTCTACGCTTTCCGGTGTTTGGTATTTAATGCGATTAAAAATATGCATGTTCAAATTTCGTAATCACGTAATTTCAAACCTAATCCTTCCCTACGACTTCTTAAGTCATAATAAATAACTGCTTTGATAGCTTGCCAAAAGGTAGTTACTAAAGCATTCCCCAGTAAAAGTAAAATTACACCTAAAAATATTAACATCCAAAAAGTGTTACTCACATCAGCACCAGGTTCTGTCCCTACACTTAAGGCCAGTGCCGCAAAATATACTATAGCAAATACAAAGGGAATTATTGCTAAAAGAATTATTGGTAGCGTGATTAAGAAGGCTATTAAAATAATGACTTGCAGCCGCCAGACATGACCTTTTGTTAATTCCCAGCTGCGACCTACTGCTTCTCCTGCATCGCGGATATCCTCGATGGCTAAAGGTAATTCTGGTAGAAAAGTACGTGAGAAAAACCAAAGATAAATAACTACTGTTGCCAGATTTAAAACAATATTTAATAAACTGAAAATCACATATTCATTTCTCAAAATGAATCCTAATATGGTGGTGATAATACCCTGAATTATAGCTAGTCCTAAATTGAGGAAGAATAGAATCATACCGACTAAAAATTGCGCCAACCAAAAGCTCCAAAATCGAGAATTAATGTGACGTTTGGCAGCTTTAATTGTCTCGGGCTGATTAACTAACTCACCAAATGCCAAGCGAGAAATGGTAGCATGAAGAGCATAAAATTTTGCCCAGCCATAAATTGGGATTATCGCCCATAAAATAGCCTGAAATGCCAAACCAAGATATTGCTGGAAATGGGAACGATACAACTTGACGGCCGCACTCACGACATTTCCCACACTCAAAGGTTGCGTGGAACTTGTAGTTCCAAAGTTTTCAGACATGATAAATAAGACTCCTAGAAGGCAAAAATCTGAATTAAGGCTATCTTATAGTCAACTTCTACTCAGTGTTCCCAAATTTTATGAATATTCAACGTTGGATAGCACGAAGAGAACCAAATTGGCAACGTTTGGAGGCATTATTAAAGCGGGTGGAAAAAAGGCATCCAATCTCTTTCCGCCTCAGAAATTAGAGATTTAGCAAGTTTATATCGTTCTGTATCAGCAGATTTAGCCCGCGCTCGCACCCAGCAAGTCGGCCAGACTTTCATACAATTTTTACAATCCCTAACAACCCGTGCCTATACGCAAATTTATCAAGGTTCGCAGCGCCAAGAATGGCATGCAGTATTAGATTTTTATCGTTGGGGATTCCCAGCTATTGTCAGGGAAACATTTCCCTATATTGCTATTGCTACAGGTTTATTTGTGCTGGGAGCTGTGATTGCTTGGTGGTATGGATGGCAAGATCCTAGTTTTTTGCCGCTTATTATACCTGAAAGTTTGATTGCCACAGTTCGCGATCGCCAACAATTATGGATGGGTTCCATTGTCGGAATAGAACCTTTGGCATCCAGCAACATCATGACAAATAACCTATCGGTGTCTTTAGCGGCGGTAGCTGGTGGGGTAACAGCTGGGATATACACGGCATTTTTAATGTTATTCAATGGTTTGTCGCTCGGGGCGATCGCCGCTTTAGTCGGACAGAACAACCTTTCCTATCCTTTTTGGGGTTTTGTGTTTCCCCATGGTTCCCTGGAATTACCTGCCATATTTTTTGCTGGCGGTGCTGGTTTTTTGTTAGCAAAAGCAATTTTATTTCCCGGTCGGTATCGCCGCGCTGACGCATTAAAATTCTCGGGTACTCAGGCTGTGCAGTTAGTATTTGGTATTGTACCAATGTTAATTGTTGCGGGTATAATTGAAGGTTTTTTCTCTCCCAATCCTTTTGTACCCTTACCCTTCAAGTATTTATGTGGAATAGGATTATTTGGATTATTAGTTGCTTATTGTCGCCGTCAGAAAAAAAACTAGTTTTTACGAATTACTGAACTATTACTTCCTCACCGATAGCCACAGAACCATTGCTGATAACTCGAGCCAAAATTCCTGTTTGAGTATGGTGAAAATGTTTTTGCAACAAAGCAAGTAAATTTACATCCCTTTCTCCTGTTTCCGGGTTAACATCTATATTTGAACAACGATTAATTTTAGCTGTAATTACAATTCGTGCTGTTCCGAGTTGAATTTCTCGTCCTACCCAATCAAATTCTTGCCAGGGAGATACCCCTTCGACAACTATGTTAGGACGGAAACGCCGCACGTCGATTGATTGCCCGGCCAATTCACTTAAATGGTTAATCGTTTCCCGACTGACCAAGGAAATATGGACTACTTCTCGGTCGGGATAGCGAGTTTTGGGAAATTCTCCTACCAGTTGTAAGGGTGCGCGGTGGGGATGTTTGGCGCCTTGACTGGGGTAAATTCCAGCGAGATAACCGGTGAAAAAAGCTGATATCAAATTCCGTCCTTTGCAGGTATTGGTGCTGGCAACTAACAACTCTACACCTTTGTGCTTGACAGTTAAAGTCTGGGTATCCGGGTTAAAAAAACATTCTAACGCCGCCAGACCATGCCAATCGTTTTGCATGGCAAAGTTGTGCTTTTTCATCCAGGGTACGGTTGTCGGGTCAATATCGGTAGCATCTTGCTTGTAGAGCAAAGCAAAAGCGCGATCGCCGGGAATACCGTGTCCTACCTGCAGGTCGACGCGATCGCGCTCGTGGGCGCTTAATCCTTTTAAAGGATAAACAAACAATCGCTGCACGGCAACTTTGTTCATAGCTAATAGCTAAATAAGTCACTAAGCGGTCGGTTACTAAGATAATAGCTTTAACTACTAGCTACTCCCGTGTTAGCGATGATGTTCATTCTTTTGCAGAACCAGCTGGTTTTTGAGCTAGTGGCGTTTTTCCGCGCGGAGATTCTGCGGTGATGCTGCGGAAATACAAACCTCCCACGGTGAGTAAAAATAAAATATATGCCACTGCTTGCACTAAGTAAAGGTGTTGTCTGTAGCCAAATAAAGCTTTGAGTAAAACTCCAGGGAATTTTTCATCCGGCAAAATTTTGGCAGTATTCCAAACCATCGGTCCTAAAATGCAAGAGTGGATTTTGGTAAATCTTTCGTAATAAAAACAAAGGCTTTCGGAAGCACGACTGCTGAGGGCTAGGTTTGCCACAGCTTCATCAAGGTTGTGCAATGCTGTTACCACCAATCCTGCCACGATCAACACCAGCAAAACGCCCATGACCTGAAAAAATTGGCGGATGTTGATTTTGACACCCCATTTAAATAGAAGCACACCTATAATTGCTGCCACTGCAATACCAGCGATGGCCCCCAAGCTAGGAATTATTCCTTGTTGAAAATTGGCAGCGATAAATAAAACTGTTTCAAAGCCTTCCCGCACTACTGCGATTAAAATTAAGCTAAAAATTGCCCAGCCAGCATTGTAGTTACTTTTTAACGCCTCTGTTACTGCTCCTTCTACTTGGGCTTTCATAAATCTAGCTTGTTTGGTCATCCAGATGAGCATCCAGCTGAGCATGGCGATCGCCAAGACGCTGAAAGTAGCTTCCAGCAATGGCTCAACCACAGACGTGTACTGGGGATTAATCGCTCCTAGTGCTTGAATCAACCAACTAAACAGGACGCCGATGAGAGCGCTGACGGCGATACCAACGCCTACACCAGCATATACCCAACGATTGAGTCGAGTGGCCTTTGCTTTTTTGAGCAAAGCCATGACAATCCCAACTACTAAAGCAGCTTCTACTCCTTCTCGGAGTGTAATTACAAAGGTCGGTAAAGCAGTACTAAAATCCATTCATTGTCCTTTATTTTTAGATCTTGGTTCATGGCTAACAGTCAGCTATTAGCCAACAACTGTTAACCGAAATCGCGTAACATTTTTTTCAGTTCTAGATTGTGCATTTCTTCTTGCCCGATCATAGTACGAGCGAATTCTTCTAGATAAATGCTGGCATTGCTCACAGTATCTAACAAGTTTTTATACAGCTGCAGAGCTTTCTTTTCGTGGGCCAAACTTTCTTCTAGAATGTCCTTGACGGAATGCTTGTAAGATTCTTCTATCGGCGCGATTTTTAGGCTGGGATGACCATCCAAACCTGTGAGAATTTCTCCTACTTGTTGGGCGTGAAGAAGAGATTCATTCGCCTGAGCTTTAAAAAAATCAACGATGGGAATGCGATAGGGACCGTTTACCATCAAGGAATAGTGTGTGTAGCGTACAACTCCTGCTAGTTCAAATTCCATGATGGAGTTGAGCAGATCGATAGTCTTTTTGTGGTCAAGTTCTTGCATTAGTTGTTAATTCACGCTCAGAAAGCTTTTGACTTAATTTTATTCTGTTTTTCTCAGCTATGATTTTTGTGCTTGCGTTGCAGAAGCATCAATCACTTTTTGCGATTCCTGCTCGATGGATTTGACTAGTTTGGTCACTTGTTGTGGAGTTTTGACTGGTTGAGCTGGTGGAATAACGCCAGGCCAAACTTTTAGCAGTTCGCTCATGTTTGTTTTTATAGCTTTGTCTGCTGCGGGGTTTATTTTAGCTACTTGGCTGGAAATACCTTTGTACAGGTCGTTAGCGTAGATTGTAAAACCACGAGAATCTTGATACTCTATGGTGGCGGCTATTTTGCCGTTGGCTACTGCAGCACCGTATTCGGAGTTGGCAGCATCTAACAGACCGTTAATTACTTGGAGCACGAAGGCGGGTTTGCTGCGTTCGGTTTCGCTCAAAGCAGCGATCGCTCCATCTACTGCTTGCATGGCTGCAGTAAAATCTGTTTTCACTTTAGCAGCTTTGGGATTGGCTTTGACTAAATCTTGCAGACTAATCAGAGTGTTTTTGAATTCCTTGACATTCCGTTCTTTGAGCTGGTCTTCCACGTCAGTGTAAATTTCTTCTACTGGGTGTCCGATGTGGGGTTCTGCTTGCTTTGGTTGATTGATATCCAGCAATTCTTTTGCTACCAGTAAATGTCCTTTCATCAATCCCAGTTTGGTCATGTAGTCCACATCTTTAGCTTCCCCGGTCAGTACCACTTCCTCAGTGGTAACCTGGTCTTTGATTTTGTCGAACTGTTCTTGAGTAATCACTTTTTTGGTAACTAAATCCTGGGGACTGGCGTAGGGACGGTTAGCCTGGATTTTATTCGACAATGCTGGAATTCCCAACTGCGCTTCAAACTTGTCCAACTCTGACAAAATAGCGTCGTTAATGTTAATTTTCTTTTTGCTACCGTGACTGCTGTGAGTTGCTGTCTGGGTCGTTTGCGCAGCAGGATTGGCGTTATTGGGTGTGGCTGAATTTTGGGCGGTGGGTGTACCGCCATTACAGGAACTTAAAATCACAAGCGCAAAAGTAGCAACAGTCAAGCCTATGTAACGAAACTTAATCATTCTTGCTCCTGGATAGGTTTAAAAACTAGTTTTGGAAAGACTTCGGCGCCATCTTGCCAGTTAAGTTTGAGGTTTGGTCTGTAATGATAGATTTTATCAATTAGGCTCTGAAAATTAGTGATTTATTTTTTATATTTTTTTCAATTTTACCGATAACAAATTGCAACTAATTAGTAATATGTATCAGTAATTCGTCAAAAATAACACAAGTTGCTGCATAATTTCCTCAGTTAAACACGAATTTGAAAGCATTATCCCAAGGAATTTTTCTCGCTTTGGGAACAGTTGTGGTCACAAATTACTTCAAATTGACCCATGCATCCGTTTTGAGCGATCGCGTCTTGATGAGGATGAAACATATATTTTCCGGGATAGCGAAAAGCAAATTCTACAATGTGTCGTTCTGCTGTACCCATAGTGATGACATCTGTCTTTTGAGTAGGAGTCAAGGTCATTCCCGAGGGATAGACGTCAAAGAAGTTAGCATGGAGGTGAAATGTTACCGCCGGATCGAATTCAATAATGTTAAGCAGATACAGTCGAATCAACTGATTTTGATAAATGCGGATCGGATGGTGCATGTAGTAGTGGGGTAGTCCGTTGAAGGCGTAGTATTCGTTGTGGTTATCATCATTGACGTCGTATCCGGCCATAACTAATACGATTTCATCTGCTGGTGGACGTCCAGCAGGGGGATCGATGATGAACATTCCGTACAATCCCTTGGCGACATGTCTGGTAACCGGTTCGATATGACAGTGATATAGATGAACGCCAAAAGGTTCTGCATCAAATTCATAAATAGTTGCACTACCGTTGCTAACCGGACGAATACCGTCCATTTCTGCAGGATGGATACCGTGAAAGTGCAAAGAGTGAGAATGTCCAGCGCGATTGAGAAATAGTATCCGCACGCGATCGCCTTGTTTTACCCTTAGTGTCGGTCCCGGAATGCGACCGTTTAAATCCCAAATATTGTAAGCAACTGCACTGTTGAGTTGTATTGCCGAAGTTCCAGCTGTTAAACTAAATTCCCGAATTGTCCGCCCCTTTTCTCGCTTGAGCGTTCCATAATCGAAATCTCGAATTACCTGCATGGGGTTAGCAGCACCTTTTGCAATTATCTCTGTTTGTGAGGGCGGTACTCTTACCAACTGCTTTTGTGCAGTCCGTTTTTGCCACATCACACCTACCCCAGCGATAGCAGCACTCGCCAATCCCAATTGCAAAAGTTGGCGACGGCTGAATAATTTGTCTGGTTTCAGAGTAAAGTAGTTAGGCATGAGCAATTTTGGATTCGCAAGAAAAAACTGCGAAATTTTTGCAACTAATCTCTATTGAAAAGGAATTAGGAATCACTGTCAATTGCTTGCCGCCAAAACACCGATCTAAAATCAAAGACTTAAAAGAAAGTAACTATACTGGAATACCCACCAAATTTATTGCATCATTAGTTACCATCATTTTGATTTTCTTGGTAGTAAAGTGTAAATGTCTGTTTGGCGTCGAAATACCATTATTGCTTCTGGGTGTCTGAGCTTGAGTTTGTTACTGACCAGTTGCAATGACACTAAAGCTTCCCAATGTCAGCGATTAATTGCCATTGTTAACAACGGAACTTCTCTTCTGGAGACAAACAAAGCTACCCAAGTCAGCACAAGCTTGAAACTAGCTCGAGATTTAGCAGATGTAGCAAAAAAAATACGGGAACAAAACTTCAAAGACCCCAAACTTGCAGAATTTCAAAGCAATTTTGTCAAAGTTTTTGTTACTGTGAGCGAAAATCTTAAGTTAGCAGCTCAAGCTCTCGGTTCTAGTAAGTTAGCAGATGCTTCTCCTTCCGGAAGAGAAAAAATCCAAAAGGCCAGAGATGAAATTGATACAGCTTTGAAAGCGGCCGAGGATGCTGGCAAACAATCAGATATTTTAGCAGGACAGGTGAATAAGTATTGCAGCCAGAATGAATAGTTCCGCACGGAATTTCTCGCAAGTTGTGATGTAGTTATGACTATACTAGTGGGTTGATCTAATATGATGGGAGTCTAACTTCCAAACTATGAGGAATACCAATTCAGTTTTAAAAGACACACCTTCTCCAGCACCAAGAGCAACTACCCTCAGCTTTTAGTTGTTTAATCTGTCACCTATTTAGCTTGCAGCTGCAGGCAAATTGTTCTGTTCTTACACACGTCTTCAGAGGAAACAGCGATGAAAGCGGAACTGATCGAATTGCTCGCCAGGATTGTCCAAGTCTTACAAATAAATATACGTTGGATGAGTTGGAATTTATTTCTAGCATTTATACCTTTAGCTTTAAGTATTTGGCTATTTCGCATCAAACGCGGGCGTTCTTGGGTTTGGTGGTTAGGTTTTTTGGTTTTCTATGCTTTTTTGCCAAACGCACCTTATTTACTAACTGATGTAATTCACCTGATCGATGATATCCGTACAATTCCATCAGTGTGGTTGATTAGCCTTGTATTAATTCCGACGTATGTGTTGGTAATTTTGGCGGGTTTTGAAGCTTACGTGATTTCTTTAATTAATGCAGGTTACTACTTGCATCGCATTGGTAAAAGTCAGTGGATTGGGTGGCTAGAGATAATTACTCATGCTTTGTGTGCTGTTGGTATTTATTGGGGCCGCTTTTTGCGTTTTAACAGCTGGGACTTTATTACTCAACCGGACGCTTTGTTAACAAAAGGTGTGGAAGAAATTCTCGGCAAGCAACCCCTAGTAATTATCTCGCTGACATTTGGTATACTTTGTGGCCTTTATTGGCTGATGAAACGAGTTACTTTGGGTTTTATCGCCCAGACAAATAGGGGTACGGGTATCAATACCAAAGGTATTAACAGTAACAGTTAATAGGTGTAAAGTAAAATAATTTGAATTGACCGCAATTATCCGATCGCTTATGAGAGCAATTTTGTCTTTAGTTAGTTTAGCTTTTTGGAGTGGAACGAGTGTATTTGCTGCAGCTGGTGTTGTGCAAGCAGAGACAATCTTTGGACGATCGGGTCAAGTAGAAGCGGAAATTTCCTACGAACAACCGCAGGATTTTAAGTATAAAAATGTACACTTAAAAATTCTCCGAGCGGGGAAAATTGTTTTCGACCGCAAGCTTCCTCAAGAAAGCGAATACGATAGACCTATAGGTAGCTTATTTAACGAGGATAACCAAGAAAACCGCAATCAGCTACCGGTTGTGGATTTGGATGGAGACAAAGAACCGGAGGTAATTGCTGATTTCTTTACAGGAGGAGCGCATTGTTGCACCTATTCACTCATTTACCGCTATGACAAGCAAAGTAATCGGTACAACAAAATTCGCCATGACTGGGGAAATGGTGGTTATAGATTAAAAGATTTGGACAAAGATGGATTGCTGGAATTTGAAAGTCGAGACGATCGCTTTGCTTATGCATTTACAGGGTATGCTGCTTCTGCCTATCCGTTACAAATTTGGCAGTATCGCCAAGGAAAAATGGTCGACGTTACCCGTCGCTATCCTAAATTAATTCACATTCATGCTCAACAACTGTGGCAAACTTATCGGGAATTGCGCCACAAAGGAGATAACGGGAAAGGATTTTTAGCTGCATATTTGGCAGATAAGTATTTGCTCAATCAAGGACAAGATGGTTGGAAACGGTTGCAGCAAAATTACAAAGAACGCGATCGCGCCCGATTTTTTGCCGAAGTGCGGCAATTTTTGGGTCAAACTGGCTATATAAAATAATATAGCTGCACCTTGTTTTTCATTTTTTCATTGTTGCATTTGCCGTCGTGCTGCTTCTAAAAGCAAACGTTTCTCCGCACGGACAATGGCATCATAAGTTCTCAAGACTGCTTCCGGTTCTACGGAAATAGAAGTAATACCCCATTCGATCAAGCGATCGATGATTTCCGGGTATAATGCTGGTGCTTGACCGCAAATAGAACAAGGAATTCCTGCATCTCTAGCCATGCGAATCAGTTGAGCGACAGCACTCATAACTGCAGGATGGCGTTCGTCAAATGCTTTTGCAAGCTGTCCTTGTTCTCTATCCACTCCCAGCAGCAATTGGGTCAAATCATTGGTTCCGATGGAAATGCCTTGGACACCGGCCTTAACGTATTCTGGCATTAAAAACAGCACGCTTGGCACTTCTGCCATAATCCACAATTGAAATTGAGATACTTGAGTTAATTTTGCTTGCTCGACTTTTTGCTGACAAAAGCGAAATTCTTCCAAGGTACGAACAAAAGGTAAAAGCAGGTGGATGTTAGTGTAACCAGCTTTTTGTACAGTTGCCAAAGCTGCAAGTTCTATTTCAAAAAAGGCAGAATTGACTAAATAACTAAAAGTACCCCGTTCTCCCAGCATGAATTCTGGGAAAGACGGTAAGTTGTCTTTCAAAGATGGTGATTGCTGCGATCGCGCTTTTTGGCTGGAGGGTTCTCGCCAATCTAAAGAACGATAAAAAACCGGTCTGGGCGCAAAGGCGCGAGCAAACTGCATAATTGCTTCGCACCAGCGCTGCAATAATTCTGCTTGCTGGCCATTTTCTAACCAGCTGTGGGGGTCTCGACCATCTAATACGGTCAAACTCATCAGTTCCGATCGCAATAATCCAACTCCATCTACAGGTAACGACAGCGCTTGAGAAATAGAAGCAGGTTGACTTAAATTCACCAATAACCTGGTAGCGGTCGTGGGTAAATGAGGGTTGGAGTGAGTGCGATGGGGGTGGGGTAGTTCTAACGTTTTTTTTGTCTGGTTGTCTGCTGGTTTGTTTTGTGCGTCTTCTTTTCCACTCACGCTGAGGCGATAAATTTCTCCCTTATCACCGTCTATTAAAAGTTGTTCGCCATTTTGAATTAAAGTTGTGGCATTTGCGACATTCCCTACCGCTGGAATTCCCAATTCTCTTGCTAAAATGGCGGCGTGACTGGTCAAACCTCCTTGTTCGGTAACTATACCAGCTGCTTGTTGCAAAATTGGTAACCAATCTGGCGTGATTGCCTTTGTAACTAAAATAACTCCTTTAGGTATTTGTTCTGGTTTGGGCTGGGAATTAACGATGACGTGAGCAGTTGCAGTCGTGCGTCCTGCTGCTGTCCCCAATCCCTTGAGAAGGTGGAAATTGGAAATACTAAATTGGGGGGCAATAATTTTTGTGATGTAGAGCTTTCCAGAAGGAATTTCTTGGGAGATGGTCCATTCTAAGGTCAGGTTTCTCCCCACTTCTTGGACGAGTCGCTTTGCCAATTTAATTAGTTGTTGCAGGTATTCTTCTGGTAGGGCGTACTGTTGTTGTTGTACCTCTTCTAGCAGGTAAGTTTGCAAACAAGAGTGATTAGTCGTTTCTACTGATGCACAAACGTGTTGTAAATTAGCTGAACCATTTGCGTGATTGAGGCGATAAGCTAGGGTTTTATTTCCCAAATGTTGTTCGAGTAGAGCGCCAGTTTCCGGGTGGATGTAGTAGACATCTGGTAGAACTTCGCCCTGGGCGATCGCTATTCCTAATCCAAAGGTAGCTTGTATTTCCCATCCTGAGGAATTAGCAACTAACAAACCAGAGGCGATCGCATCGCGAATTGGTTGCACCAAAACTGCGTAATGAATTTGTTGCAAATCAATTCCTGCTCGCTGCCAGTATAACAGACTTCTGGCTCGAAACAGCTGGCTCCAAGTTTGCTTGAGCGTAGCTGCGATCGCTTCTGGAGTGCAACAGCAAATTTGCGACTCTAGCAATCCATTCAGATTTCCTACTGTTTGTTTCGCAGTCGGAAGCATCAAGCTGGGACGAAAAATCAAACATTCCGCTTCCAATTTACTCGCAGCTTGCCAAATTTCGTTTACTAACTTTGCTGGCAAACTAGCAGTTATTATTTCTTGACGCAAGCTACTGGCCACCTGCTGCAACTGACGCCAATTATTGACATCTAAGTGCAACGAAGAATGGGGTAAGTCCGCAATTAAAGCTTCGGAACTGTTGAGATTTTCTAAAAATTTTTGCAATACTGATGCTGCTATTACGAAACCAGGCACTACGGGATAACCGCGCTGCATGATTTTGCTCAAATAAAAAGCTTTATCACCAACTTCGGCGCGGTCTTGTAATTTAATTTGCTCCAGCCAGTAGAGTTTGTCCACTCAATTTGTCATTTGTCAGTTTCGGTTGTCATCAATTCTGGTTTTGACCAGAAAAAAGTCCATTTTTGATGGTCTGTGGTTGAAGTTGACAGTTACTATAATTGCACCGTTTGTAAATTTCAATAGCAATTTGCCCTCCAACCAATGCCGTAAAGGAGATTTTTCCACATCCTACTTCCTCTCCTAACCATTCATTTCTAGAGAGCTTTTCTACCTCCAAGCTGTTGCATTCTCTCGTCCTCTGGTTGGCTTGTCCTGATTTATTTTGACCCCTAGGTTCGTGAATTAGCTATACTAAAAATATTAAAGATGATATTGAACGTTTGGAAGTTTTGAATTTTACCCTACCATTTACGTGTTGCTGTTTAACACATTTACAAGCATAGCAGAAAAGCAATTTTAACCCTTGGGTATTTTTCCAAAAGCTTTGCTTGGGTGATTCTGCTTTCGAGGGCGGAAATTTTTGCGAAGATATTTTCAAATCATACCAGAACAACAGCAGCAAAGGGAGAGTATAAAAACACAAAGAAGATAATTGGAACTGAAATCTCTCTCCTGGGAGCAAGGAATTTGGTAATTTTCAAAAATTAAAGTGTCAAAATTTGATTAGGAAGCGATCGCTTGTAAATTCCATGTTTCAACTCCAAACATGACACACCAATCATTACTGTTGATAAATACGTACTATCTTTCGCCTGATGATTGGTTGAACATTACCTTAAGGCTATGTTTGGCCTTGCTTTTTGGAGCGGCGATCGGGTTAGAAAGGGAACTGAGGCGAAAACCCGCTGGTTTAAGAACTCACATGTTAGTTAGTATGGGATCGGCACTGTTTGTTTTAGTGCCGTTGCAAGCAGCTGCAATTTCGCCAAATTACGACCCTCTTAGCCGTGTTATTCAAGGCGTTGCGTCCGGTATCGGCTTTGTTGGTGCAGGAGAAATTTTACGCGAATCTTCTCCAGAAGCATCACAACGTACTAAAATTCGCGGACTGACTTCAGCAGCAGCTATCTGGGTATCGGCAGCTTTGGGAATTGCAGCTGGATGTGGTTTGTGGCAGTTAGGATTAATTAGTACCGTGCTGTGCGTATTTGTTTTAAAATTTTTTAAATAACTACAATCAAATTATGGCAAGCTAGCCGTTGGCTTTTTTTAATTATTGAGGATCGCCACACAGATAATCAGCACGAACCCAACCGCTTCTGTTGCCGTAGATAATTCTCCACCACCGGAAACCATCTCGCTCGTATCGATCGCTGATTAATCCGACAATTTGTCCGTTAGGAATTTCCCCAAGCTTAGGAAATCGACGTCCCGGACCGCTACGCACCGAAAGTCTACCATCAATATCATTAGTACAAACCTGAGCGTAGGGCTGAGGACCATATACAATACTATCACTGTGGCCAAGTCCGGGTCCAACTTGTGCCATTGTAGGTAAGGAAGTAGCAGTTACAATTAAAGCACCAGTCACTAAAGTTTTCAACATTATAAATCCTCAGCATTTGAATCAAAAAATCACTGAATTTTCACTTCCAGAAAATTAGGCTTATAAGTGTGGATATATTCCAACACTTGGTCTAAATCCTGTCTTTTAGTTAGTCCAATACATCCAGAAGTTCCATCCTCACCATTGTTTTTTTTCAAACGAAGGATCGTAGTGAATACCTAAGTCTGTACGACCGGTTTTAAATAAAGGCCATATTGGAAGGAAGCGATCGCCTACTTCTGGAGTGCTGCTGCGGATATAAGTTTTTGCAACTGCATACAATCCATCTGGTAAAGGTGCTTCCGTTCCAGAGCGATGGCGGTCTTTATCTTGGGTAGCAGCTCTTCCAGAAACAGCATCATAAGAGCTAATTTCTCGTCCTTGTACATAAATAATCAGTTTGTACAGAGGATTGCCAAGGGCATTTTTTCTCCCTGTTGGCACTAACTTCATATAATTAGATGACCTGAGTGTATCCGTGGAAATTTTTTGATGAGAGAAGTTATTTTTTTTAATTTCTTCTCGCTCCCATTCCACCGGGACTGAAAGTAATCACCATTTTGGCTCGTCTTTTGTTGACTTTTCTTATCTTTTTCATGTATGGCAGCAACGGTTGTATTAACTTCGGTATGATTTTCCCAGTTTTGATTAGAGTTAATTCCTACTAATGTCACTGGTGATTTTATTTGTGTAGCATGCTGGCAACTTACTACAGTCCAGCAGGTTAACAATATCAATGATTGTCTAAATAGCATAGAAATTTATTTTTATCTATTCCGAGTTTAGATGCTAATTAATTAACTACACCTGCGAAATGATACGTATTTCCCATCACCGCGCCAATTACGCAATCGTTGCTATCTTTAAAAATTTTTCAAGTTTATAACTCACAAATTCAACAACTTTCCATAGAATCAACTGACATTTAGAAATTAAAAACTCAATAAAATTAATATTATTTCCGTGTATTTATGTGTATTTTTTTCACTTAAAGCTAGCAAAATCGCTCGAAATGGCAGTCGCTCTCAGTAGATTTTTTGAAACCAAGTTTGGCATCAGCTCGAAAAATTCACAAAAAAAAGCAGCTGGAGTAAACCAACTGCTGAAAATTATCTTTACGTTTTGACAGTGGAAAACTAGTACAAGAAATGCTATTTACCTGAGTGCCACTTGACTAACTGGTAAAACACCAGCCATTTCTAAAATCGGCACAATTAAATCTTCGCGCTTGACTGCCATCATGTGCACGCCTTGACATAATTGTCGGGCAATTTGCACTTGTTCGGCAGCAATTTTCATGCCTTCAGCCAAGGGATCTTTAGCTTGAGCCAATCTATCGATAATGTGCTGGGGAATCTTGACACCCGGAACGTTTTTATTGATAAACAGAGCGTTCTTTGCCGATTTGAGCAAGAAAATTCCCGCTAAAATAGGCTTGTTGCAGCCAGCAGCAATTTTGTCCATGAATTTTTCTAGCAGTTCAAAATCGGTAATCAATTGGCTTTGGAAAAATTGTGCTCCTGCTTCTAATTTGCGTTCAAATCGTGTTTGCAAACCCGACCAGCTTGCACATTGGGGGTCAACTGCTGCACCGGGGAATAAATCCAGCGCTCCATCTGAGAGGGGTTGGTCGTTGCAGTCAACTCCGCGGTTAAGTTTTTGGATAACCTGGAGCAGACGTACGGCCTCTAAATCAAATACGGCTTTGCAGTCGGGATGATCGCCTGCTTTCACGGGATCCCCCGTCAGAGCTAGGATATTCCTGATTCCGAGGGCGTGAGCGCCCATCAGGTCAGCTTGCAAACCAATGCGATTGCGATCGCGACAGGCAATTTGGCAAATCGGTTCGATCCCGTGTTGTAGCAAAATTGCCGATGCTACTACAGAACTCATCCGCAGTACAGCTCTACTGCCATCGGTGACATTGACAGCATGCACCCTCCCCTTAAGGGTAGCTGCCATTTTTAACATGTGTTCTGGATTACCGCCTTTTGGTGGTGTTACCTCCGCAGTAATCAGAAATTCACCTGCCTTTACAGCTGTGCGAAAAGAAGTTAAAACAGTTGGATTTCTGATAGCCAGCATAGCCAATGAAGTTTTCTGTCATTGGGTACAGCTATAGCACATGTCACCCCATTCAGAAAAGCTCACAACGGCAGAGAAAAACCCATGGCAGTTTTTACTTTTGCCAAAGTTTGGTTGGCGATCGCCTCTGCTTTGTGCTTTCCGTGTCGCAACACCGACTCTAAATAACCTTTATCTTTTATGACCGCGTGATATTTTTCTTGGATCGGTTTGAGGGCGTTGATTGTAGTTTCTGCTAGTATTGGTTTAAACTGTCCCCAGCCCATATCTTGACACTCAGCTGCTACTTCTTCCTTACTTTTGCCAGAAAGCAACATATACAGCGTTAACAAATTATTACATTCCGGTCGTTCAGGATTATCGAATTCCAAACCACGAATTGCATCGGTTTTACAGCGCTTGATTTTTTTGTTAATCTCATCTGGAGAGTCTAGTAAATTGATGCGGCTAAACTCAGAAGGATCGGACTTGGACATTTTCTTGGTTCCGTCCGTCAAACTCATGATCCTTGCTCCTTCCTTTTTAATTAAAGGCTCCGGCAATTTCAACACCGGTTGGTTTGGTTGGGCAAATTGATGATTAAATCTATTGACGAGATCCCGCGTTAGTTCCAAGTGCTGCTTTTGGTCTTCACCCACCGGGACTTTATCTGCTTCGTACAGCAAAATATCAGACGCCATCAGTACCGGGTAGTCTAGCAAACCAACACCCACATTTTCACCCTGCTTGAGTGCCTTTTCCTTAAACTGAATCATATCCGTCAGCCAATTGAGGGGTGTGATGCAGTTGAGCAACCAAGTTAGTTCCGCATGGGCAGGGACGTGGGATTGCACGAAGATGGTAGAGTATTTTAAATCGATACCGCACGCTAGGTACAAAGCTGCGATTGTGTAGGTATCTGCAGCTAGGTTTGCTGGATTGTGGGGTAAGGTAATGGCATGCAAATCTACTACGCAAAAGAAATTTTCGTACTGACTTTGGATTTCGACCCAGTTGCGAATTGCACCTAAGTAATTGCCCAAATGTAAATTACCAGTTGGTTGAATACCAGAAAGTACTCGTTGCCTGCCCATAAATTTCAACTTTAATAGCTAATAGTTAATAGTTAATAGTCACCGGTCAATAGTCAATACTCAAAAAGTTCTTGATTACCCAACGAGCGAATTGATTTAGTTTACAAAACTCGACAAAAATTAAGTTCTTGTCAAAGACAGTCACAGTACCCTGGAAAGTAATTAATTGTTTTGACAAGATTTGGGAGTTTTTGCATGAAAGCTCTACTAGTGTGGCCCAAAATGCCCAATTCCTTTTGGTCTTACCAGGAAACACTCGATTTAGCTGGTTTGCGGGCCACAAACCCGCCATTGGGTTTAATTACAGTTGCGGCGATGTTACCCAAGGAATGGGAAATTCGTTTGGTGGATCGTAACGTTCGCGAAGAGACACAAGAGGAATGGACGTGGTGTGACATTGTTATCATCTCTGCGATGGTGATTCAGAAAAAAGATTTCTGGGAATTAATTCAAAAAGGAGTGGCCTTGGGAAAGAAAGTGGCCGTGGGCGGTCCCTTTCCAACTTCGGTACCGCAGTTTGCCCTAGAAGCAGGAGCGCATTATCTAATTTTAGATGAAGGAGAATGCACTATCCCCATGTTTTTAGAAGCTTTAGCACGGGGAGAACAACAAGGTATTTTCCGCGCTACAGAAAAACCCGACGTTACCCAAACACCAATACCGCGCTTTGATTTGCTGGATTTGGATGCTTACTTAGCAATAACGGTGCAATTTTCGCGGGGATGTCCGTTTCAATGCGAGTTTTGCGATATCATCAATTTGTTTGGTCGCAAGCCCCGCACCAAAACTCCCGCACAAATGCTCGCTGAGTTAGAAGTCCTGTATCAAATGGGTTGGCGGCGATTAGTTTTTATTGTTGATGACAACTTTATCGGCAATAAACGCAATGCAAAAGTTTTTCTGCGAGCATTAATTCCCTGGATGCAAGAGCGTAAATATCCCTTTATCTTAATTACAGAAGCATCCCTAAATTTAGCAGAGGATGACGAGCTGATCGAACTGATGGTCCAAGCTGGCTTTCGGATCGTATTTATGGGGATCGAAACGCCGGATGTTGAAAGCTTGACACTAGCCCACAAAGAACAAAACACGCGCCAATCTCTGATAGAATCTTGCTACAAAATTCCCGTGCTGGACTGCAGATCATGTCAGGCTTTATTTTAGGCTTTGACGGAGAAAAACCAAAAGCCGGACAGCGCATTCAAGCATTTGTGGAACAAACAGCTATTCCTCAAGCTCACCTGAATTTGCTACAAGCGTTGCACAACACGCAAATGTGGAACCGCTTGCACAAGGAAGGAAGACTACACGAGGAATTAATGGATTTTTTAGGTTCTCAGATGGCTTTGATGAATTTTGTTCCGACTCGCCCCCTAGAGGAAATTGTCAGAGAATTTATCGATGCATTCTGGAATTTGTACGAGCCGATGGCGTACCTGCAGCGCACCTTTCGCCATTTTAATATGATGGAAGCTCGGCGTCCTCAAAGCAAACGTCCTTTGACATGGCATGAAGCACGTCTGTTTTCCGCTATTTGTTGGCGACAAGGTGTTCTGCGCTCGACTCGTTTTCGCTTTTGGTTGCAGTTACTGGCGATCGCCCTGAGGAAACCTTATTTAGTTTACGATTACCTAGCAGCTTTAAGTTTTGGCGAACACTTTTTCATTTTCCGCCATCAAGTGAAAGCACAACTGGAAGCAAAACTCACTGCTGCCAATTTGGAGGCCACAACAACTAACAATACAAGCACATCACCAACTACAGCCTGTTCGGCGTTAGTTAATTGATAGTAATTTGACACGCAAAGTTTGAAATTATTGATTTAGGGACGTTAGCACAGCTAGCATTATTAGTTCTTGGCGATAAATTACAAGCCCAATTGTTGGCAAGCAAACGCCAGAGTGAGTTTAATTTTCATTTTCATATTTGGTGATTTTTTTCACCAGTCGACCCTCGCAGCTAGCTACTGGCCATTGCGGGGGTTTTCAATGGCAATTATTTTTCTGGCTTAATCTTCTGCTGATTGGGTTGGTACTTCAACTGCCGTGACATCAATTGTGCCTTCTGGGGTCAGGCGCTGAAAACGGTGCTTTTGTACTAACAATGCTTCCCCACAGTTAGGACAATGTATCTGCGTTTGATTTAAGCCTGTAAATTCGTATTTGCACACCGGACAGCGATCGCTAACTAAGTTACTTTGCAACCACCAGCGAAATCCAAAAAATGCCACAACAGGTGCTAACAAAAGTAAGCCGACAATAATCAGCAATGAGTTGACCAACCATCCCAAACCTAATGACCCTAATAACCATACAATTAGTATGAAGGTCAGCCATGGACGGAGGTAATACAAGTTTAATTGAAAAGTTTTAAAGCTCATTTTTAAGTTTCATCTTGCCCTTTTTCTAGGATAGCGAGTTTATCAACGAGTCTCTAGTACCAAAAGATAATATATTGTCATGTTGCTTCGGCTCGCTTTTGTGTTTTTTTTATTGTCTTGTAATATTGCCTTGATATATCAATTACAAATTAAAAATTTTTCTTCTCCAGAATTGAGTATTATATAATACTGGTTTTTACGGGAATCTTCCCAAGATCGATCCCAGCTAAAGAATTAAGAAATATTATGCCAGCGTAAATTTTTAGTAAAAAATGTAACTTGAGCCGCAAAAAAAGGTAAATTCTAAACAAGAGTTTAACAAGCAGCTTTGACGAGCAACTATAGTACACATGCATCCCTGTCGACTACATCCAAAAATGATAAAATCGTATTTAGTCTGTAGCTATCGATACTAAAAAATCGATTAAGAACAAATCACCGAGAAAAACAAAACCCACAGCTAATTTTATACATAAATAAAAACAAAATCGCTGACCTTTGCTTTCAGCGATGTACTATCCTACAAAGGTTGAGTTATCGGAGCTTCTTGCAAAGCTGAAATGTTGAATTAACTTTCTTTAACAATTAGCACTATTTTGGCAATGGTTTTTAGCCGTAATAAAGTATACAAACATCAGCATCCTCTCGGCGATAGCACAGCAGTCAACAAAGGTATTAGTAAATGTAAAGATATAAATAGAGGTTTATTAGAGGAATTGGCACCCGATCGACAGGTAGTATTCAAACAGCAAGAACTATTCAGGTCTTTAGCAGAACTTAGCCCCTTTCCAATAGCTATTGCAAGTTTGGAAAGCGGTGAAATATTATTTCAAAACCAACTTGCAGAGTCTATCTTGGGAGTAGAGTCGTACACGACACTCGAGAAATTCGCCTTTAATTGTTATGACTATCCATATTCATGGCAGCGGTTGATTGATAAGCTTGAAAATGGCGAGTGCGTGAGAAATTTTCCAATCTTGTTCAAAAAAATAATGGAGATGCTTGGGAAGTACGAATTTCCGCTCAAGTTGTGAATTGGGAGGATAAACTTGTAGCGCTGTTCGTATTTATGAATACAACTGAGCAGAAAACCACGCAGCAGATAAACGCCTGGCTGGGGGATAGCGAGTTAGGGTTAACTAGGGAAAATACTTCTGATATTGCTGAAAATTATACATATACAGAAGCAATTGGAAAAATTTCGGCGCTGGTCGTGGAATGTCAGCAATTAAAGACACGCTTGCATTTAATGGAGCGGGCGCTGGCTGCTAGTAGCAACGGAATTATTTTAACAGACGCCAATCTTCCAGACAATCCCATTGTTTATGCCAATCCAGCCTTTGAAAAAATGACAGGCTACTGTGCGCGCGAAGTTATTGGGCGCAACTGTCGCTTTTTGCAGGGAACTGACCGCAAGCAGGCGGCGATTGCAAAGTTGCGCGCTGCAGTGCAACAGCAAAAAGAATGTCACGTTATTATCCGCAATTATCGCAAAGACGGTAGCTTGTTTTGGAACGAGCTTTACATAGCTCCGGTATTTGATGCTTTTGGAAAGTTAACTCACTTTATTGGCATTCAGACAGATATTACAGAACGCGTCAGAGCGGTGGAAGCGCTGCAAGAAAGAGAAGAACAGTACCGCCGCATTGTAGAAACGGCGACGGAAGGAATTTGGGTAATCGATCGAGATAACAAAACTACTTTTGTCAACCAACAAATGGCGAGCATGTTGGGTTACACAGTCGAGGAGATGATCGGCCAAAGCTTATTCTCGTTTATGGATGCACAACAGCGAGCGCTCGCCAAAACCTTACTTGCACGTCGTCGTCAGGGTGTTCGCGAAACGCACGATTTTAAATTTTGCTGCAAGGATGGCTCAGATTTGTGGGCGATGGTTTCTTGTGCTCCTTTGTTCGACGAGCAGGGAAATTACACTGGTGCATTGGGGATGGTTACTAACATTACCGATCGCAAGCGAGCAGAAGCAGCACTAGAGGAAAGCAAACAACGTTTGGATAGCATTTTGCATTCTCTAGAGGATGTAGTTTGGTCTATTGACGCCGATACTTTTGAAACTCTTTATCTCAATCCTGCTGTCGTCAAGGTTTACGGTCGTCCCGCATCCGACTTTTTCCAGAATTCCAATCTTTGGTTCGAAGTGATTCATCCGGAAGATCAACCGCGAGTTAAGGCTGCCATCGAGCCGTTGCTGGCAAACGGCAACCAAGAATTAGAATACCGAATTATCAGGCCGGATGGTCAGGTACGCTGGCTGTTAAACCGCAGCCATCTAATTTATGACGCTAGTGGAAAAGCAATTCGCATTGAAGGAATTGCGACGGACATTACCGATCGCAAACGCATGGAAAAAAAGTTAGTCCGCTACGCTTTCTACGATGCTCTGACTGGGTTACCCAACCGAGTTTTGTTTATGGAAAGGCTACAGCAAGCCATAGCTCGGATGAAAAACTCTCCGGGTGATTTGTTTGCCGTGCTGTTTTTGGATCTCGACCGTTTTAAGATTGTTAATGACAGTCTGGGTCACTGCGTTGGCGATCGCCTGCTAGTAACTCTCGCCCAACGCCTGCAAAGCTGCTTGCATCCTGATGACGGTGATGTTGTCGCCCGCTTGGGTGGAGACGAATTTACCATCTTGCTTTCCCACGTTCAATCTGTTGATGACGCCATTCGCGTTGCAGAACACATTCATCAAGTACTAAAGTCACCGTTTAACTTGAACGGATATCAAGTATTCACAACTGTTAGCATTGGTATTGCTTTGGGTACAAACGGCTATACTCAAGCTGCGGACGTCTTGCGAGATGCAGATACTGCCCTTTACCGTGCCAAAGAACAAGGAAAAGCCTGGCATATTGTTTTTGACAGTACCATGTACGACCGGGCAGTAGCGCTTTTGCACCTAGAAACCGACTTGCGTTGGGCACTCCAGCGCCAGGAATTACGAGTTTTCTACCAGCCTATTGTATCTCTTGTTACTGGTAATATTACGGGATTCGAAGCCCTCGTGCGCTGGCAACATCCGCAACGAGGACTGGTTTCTCCCAGCGACTTTATTGCCATCGCCGAAGAAACTGGATTAATCGTACCGATCGGCCAATGGGTACTGCGCGAGTCTTGTTTGCAACTACGACAATGGCAACTGAAATTTCCCGAACACAAGTCTTTAAGCATCAACGTTAACCTTTCGGGCAAACAACTCTCCCAACACAATTTAGTCGAGCAAATCAACCAAATTCTGCAAGAAACCAGCCTTGCTCCTAGCAGCTTAAAGTTAGAAATTACCGAAAGTGCGATTATGGCAAGTCCGGAAAAAGCTGCTAGCGTTCTTCAGCGACTAAAAGCTTTGGGAATCCAGTTGTGTATTGATGATTTTGGCACGGGTTATTCATCCCTTGCTTATTTACACCATTTTCCGATTGATATTTTAAAGATTGACCGTTCCTTTATCAATCGTATTGATAGCGACGGTGACCAATGGGCGATCGTGCGGGCTATTATCACCTTGGCCGGTAACTTAGGAATGGGTGTTGTTGCTGAAGGGGTAGAAACAATGGATCAGTTGATACAACTAAGGTTATTAGAATGCGATAAAGCACAGGGTTACTTGTTCTCCCAACCCTTAGACAGCGAACAAGCAAGCGCCTTGCTAGTTTCTCAACCATTTTTTTAGTGCAATTGGTTTGCTAGTTTTAGTCTGAAAACTGAGACAAGCGCTGTTGGTAATACTCCACAATTTTCTTGGTTACCTCAGCCACAGAAAGACCGTCGGTGTTAATTTCCATAGCATCGGGAGCTTTCTGCAAGGGAGAAACTTTGCGCGTGCTATCTTTCCAATCGCGTTCGGCGATGTCCTTTTCTAACTGTTCTAGAGAAATGGGGGGTTGAGCTTGTTTTTTAAAATCTTCAAAGCGACGGCGGGCTCTTTCTTGTACGGAGGCAGTTAAAAAAATTTTTACTTCTGCATCAGGGAAAACATGGGTACCGATATCCCGCCCTTCTGCAACTAAACCACCTTTTTTACCCCAGCTTTGTTGCTGTCTGACCAATGCTTGACGTACGGCACTTTGTGCTGCAATTGCCGAAACTTGGGATGTGACTTCTAAAGAGCGAATTGCTTGAGTAACATCGTGACCGTTAATCCAAACTCGGACGGGAAATTGTATATCTTGGTTGGGAGTTAATTCGATGACGCATTTGTTGGCTAATTCCGCGATCGCGCACTCATCATCAATGGCTATTCCTTCCTGCAGTACCAGCCAAGTCACGGCACGGTACATGGCTCCTGTATCCAAATACACAAGTCCGAGCTTTGCAGCCACTTGCCGAGCTACAGTAGATTTTCCAGCTCCTGCTGGTCCGTCAATAGCGATGATAGGTTGGCGATCGCGCAAAATCATATTGTCAATCAAACGCGTAGAACCAAGACGAGCTGCGATCGCGAGCATTCCTTCTTCCTCCACTGTTTCTAAAGGTATCAAAGTAGTCGGTTCAACCAATTCAATATATTCGACAGAGATAGAACTGGCGAGTGCAAGTTCTTGCTGTACTACTGATATCAGTGTTTTCGCTTGACGCTCTCCAGAACGAAACTTGCTTGCGGCTTTGCGCAAGCTACGATACAGCGCTGCTGCTTGTTGTTTTTCCGCAGCAGTTAAGTATTGATTGCGAGAACTAAAAGCCAAACCCGATGCTTCTCGTACTGTTGGACAAGCAACAATCTCAACTGCAAAATTCAAATCGGTTACCAGCCGTTTAATAATTGCCAATTGCTGACCATCCTTTTGACCAAAATAGGCTCGATCGGGTTGAACCAAGTTAAAAAGCTTGGTCACGATCGTGCTCACGCCCTGAAAGTGGCCTGGACGAAAACGGCCACACAAGCCTGAGATCATAGCAGATGGGGGCATAACTTGTGTAACCTTTGATTCTTGTATATTCTTCAAATCAACTCCCATTTCCTCCGGAGTCGGCGCAAAAATCGCATCTACCCCAGCTTGTTCGCACAGCTGGCAATCTTTGTCCAAAGTTCGCGGATAGCGCAGATAATCTTCGTTCGGACCAAATTGTAAAGGATTGACGAAAATACTAACAATTACTGTCGCATTCTCTTGACGTGCCCGTTGAATCAAGCTTAAGTGACCTGGATGCAAAGCTCCCATCGTGGGAACTAAACCAACCGCTGTCAAAATTCTTTCAGTTACTTCCAGTTCTGATTGCTGTTGTAGCTCTAAAAGCAATTCACTCGAACGGCGTTTGGCTAAAAAGCAGCGCAGCGCTGCAACTGTTGTTAACAGACGCATAAAAATACCCCATGGTTTCTGTTAGTCTCCCCCGTTAGTTTAGATCCGAAAACTAAGGAAGAGATTACTCACCAAGGGGCCAGGAATTGAAAAATCAGAAGGCAAAGCAAGTGACCGAGAGTTTGGTTGTTTGTTGTTAGTTGTTGGTAAAAAACACCGACCAGAGTATTTACCTACCCAAAACCTCTATTTTTACTGGCGCAATTCCACTACTCATCATTCCCAAAATCCGTGCTGCCGCAAAGGAAAGGTCAATAATTCGACCGCGAACGTACGGACCCCGGTCGTTAATTCGCACAATTACAGAGCGACCGTTACGGGTATTGGTAACGCGTACTCGCGTTCCAAAAGGCAAGCTGCGATGGGCGGCCGTCATTGCTTCTGGATTGAATCTCTCACCTGTAGCAGTCCTAGTGCCAGAACCATCATAACCGTAGAAGGAAGCGATACCTTGGAAAGAAGCTAGAACTCTTCCAGCAATTTGCCGTGGTAATTTTGCTACTGGCGCAGGTATGCGAATTGTTGGTAAATTGGCAATTTGGTTTAAGGGAGATGCATTTCCTATTAGCCGACGCAGGCGATTTGTTGCTTGCAGCGCGTCTTTTGCCAAGTCCTTGGTTGTATTTGCCAGTCGCGTGTTCTCGTTAATTTCTACAAGTTCTTGGTTATCGAACTTGATCAGAAAACGACCGCTTGGCAACTGCTGACTAGAGAGTTTTTTGTTTTGGTTTTGGTTGGCTTGCCAAGTAACTGTAATTTTGTTGGCATCTGCTTTATCCAAAACTAACTGATTAATTTTCGCTGCTACTACACTAGCCCTTTGCACCGGATCGTCTTCAGTCGAGCTCGTTTGATTCACCTGTAGTGTGGAATTGTTGGTATCGAAGGTTTTACTTACTCTACCAACACTGTCTATCTCGCCAACTTTTGTTTCTTTGCTCGCTACTGGCTTTTGACCCATAAAGGTGAGAACGGGAATATCGCGGATATAGAGCGTTGCTGCTGGGCGACCTGCCATTTCATGCGCCTGGATTTTGGCGATCGTAGTTGCATTCAAGGCAGAGCTTGCTTTTGGGGTTTTGTACTCTCCCATTTTTACCACATCGCCAGAAGGCTGGGCAAAAGAGGTTGGAGTCGTTTTTTTGGTCGTTTCGCAACGTCCCATTTCTGAACATCCAACTAATGGTGTCCCCAAAATCGTGCTAAGCACAGCGACAACAGTCCACAAATGTTTTTGATTCATGCGTCCAAAATATTAAAGCAACTGTAGAACAGAAGTTTCATGATTCGTGGGTTTTGCACCAGTAAAAGTGTCTTTTCCAACAACCGAACTCGTTCTGCTTTCACTTTTTGCTTTGTAACTGCAACAGACTAACATGAACTTCTGGGGTTGGGGATCGGGGTTTTAGCGTAAGTCTCTGTAAATTTATCAAAATCAAAGTTGCATTTCAAGGGTCAAACCTTGCTCAAAAGCGGATTTTGCTTTGGTAACACTTTTTTCAAAGGATTAGAAATTTTATTAGTTATCCTTAACAATATTTGGTATTTAAATCAATGGATTGATATATTCGCTTGCCCAAAAAGACCTTTAATGGTGTATTGTGACGAATTTACTTTTTGTACACAAAATTTACTTAAGTAGAGCAATTGTACTTAATAAAAACAACTCGGATATAAAAACTTTCATAAAGTATTTTTTTAACTTTGTTTGGGAAGAATAAACAATTGTTAATTTTATTTGCAAGTTGGGGATCGTCCTTAATTTAAAAACACAGAATTCCAATCCTAAAAAAGAAAATCCTCATTTTCAGTAATAGCAATTGTAACAGTAGCTTTTATGTACCTACTTTCTTTCACCAGAAAGGCGCTCGGAAATTTTTGTAATTTTGAATACAAAAAATCTAACCTCCAAAGTCTGCAAGCTCTCGGAATTATGAAGAAGCATTTTTTACTTAAAAATGAGAATTCTTAAATAAAATCACTGAAATGGCCGGCAGCAATTTGGATATTCGATTACCACGGTTCGGAATAAGCAAAGTGTAAAAAACCAAGCATAATTTTTTACCACCTATCAGAGCGATCGCTCTCAGTTGACAAAATCATCTCACTGCCTGCTTAATTGCCTGGAAACAGGAAGGTTTGAGCACAACCCATAACCATAGCAACCTTTTTTTACGGGCAGTTTGATTGTGACGTTGCTCCAGGTAACCTTGTCATTGATGAAGCTAGCAAGTAGTTCTATGAACGCGATTTTTCTTTGTTGAAGATACATAAAAAAAGTAACAAGCATGAAATTGCTTGCTACTAGCTGGTTGAAGCACTAATGTGCTTACTACTGACTAGATTCCATACATATCTTGTGGTTTGGTTATCTTTTGCAATCAACCAAAGGTTTTTCCATTCCAACCCCACATATAACCTTTAGCATCGGCAAACTCGATGTAAATTCGATTTTGTGGTACACCTAGTTTTTGATTAATTTCCTGGCAAAAATCTTGACTCATCGCTTGGGTTTGCTCTGGTTTCATTGTCCCAACACTTTTAATTTCTATGTAGCAAACCGGATCGGTAGTTCCAGCAAAAGTCATGGGAATTTCGCCTTCGAAAGCTGTCATCACGTAGGATTCTGGTTTCCCCGTATGTTTGGCTAACTTTGCTGACAAGTCTTTGAGCATTGCTTCGACTTGGTTTTTTTCTGGTACAGGTGCAGAAGTTTGGATTTTAATTAACGGCATAGTAATTTGTTTTGATTCGACATCGAAATATTATCGTGAGGTTGCACAAAGTAACGATCGGATTGATAGAAAAACTCCAACAAGCATCTGGGAGTAAATGCTTTCGATATCGCTATTTTCGTATTATGAGGTGATTCATTTCTTTTGCCAAGATTTTCTGCAATTTGACTTTGCTTTTGTTCGCAGCAATAGGGATATGGAAGCGCACGCTTTGCAGCAAATATTTAAACCAGGATTGGTGTCATGCCATTTTAATTATCTGGTGTTTGCTGAACGCCCAGTCAGACATGACACCAGTCTCGAGGATTTTTGTTTGGGAAATAGAGATACTTCCTCGGAGTGTGTTATGGTTTAGCCACCATATTGCCAGCCTGTGTTTTCCAGTAACAGTTGTTTCCCTTCCCGGTGAACGCCAGCAGCTATCACTTCTCCAACAAAAATTGTATGGTCGCCTTTGGTGACCGCATCGACAACCTGACACTCAATGTATCCTAGAGAATCGGAAATAATTGGACAACCAGTTTTGCCCAGGTAAAATTCTACATCCTCAAATTTATTTCCAACTCGGCGCATGCGCTGAAAGAACTTTTGCGCCAAGTCTTTTTGTCCTTCTTCTAAAAAGCTAATAGCAAATACCCCGCTATTTTTAATCATTTGATGGGAGATGGAGTTTTGATTGACGCAGTTTACGACTAAGGGAGGTTTAAATGAAGCTTGCATTAACCAGCTGAGGGTAAAACCGTTAACTTCTTCCCCGTCTTTAACGCCGCATATGTACAACCCGTGGGGTATTTTTTGCAGCATTGTTTTTTTGGCCTGTTCGTCGAGCATAAATCGATCTACTTAACTGTTCCTTTGCTAAGTGTATCGAACAGGAGAAACTCTCACCCAAGCTTTTTGCTATTGTTGGAGGCGGAACAAATGGCTGTGTTCGGGATGGTATAGACGCGATCGCCCTACACCTGTATTTAGCATCTGTGCCGTTGCTTGTTTTAAGGCAGGACTAATAACATAAAGGGTAGTGCGTGTTAACTTTTGTTGTTGGGTAAAATTTGCCATTTCCTCAAGAGGTACAATCCATATTTTCTCTTCAGGCCAGCCCAAACGAAAACAAATTGCCACGGGGGTATCAGCTGGATAGTGTTTTAGTAATTTGGCTTGGGCGTCTTGAATGTGGCGGGTACTTAAGTAAAGGCAAAGGCTAGCTTTATGAGCGGCCAGGGAAGTTAATTCTTCAGTTGGCGGAACTTCCGTGCGTCCGCTGCTGCGGGTGAGGATTATGGTTTGGACTAAACCAGGAACGGTCAGTTCTACTTTCAGTTTGGCAGCAGCAGCTTGAAAAGCGCTAATACCGGGTACAACTTCGAAAGGAATTTTTGCTTCTGCTAGCAGCTGCATTTGCTCGCAAGTAGCGCTGTAAAGACTGGGATCTCCGGAATGAAGGCGGACGACAGACTTGTGCGATCGCACCCTTTCTACCATTAGCGGCACAATTTCTTCCAGAGTCTTGCTTGCTGTTCCTATTATTTCCGCCTCGTCCCGACAAAGTTCTAAAATTTGTTGGGGCACCAGAGAATCGGCAAATAAAATTACATCGGCTGCCAAAAGCAGTTTCTGTGCCTTGATTGTTAAAAGTTCTGGATCGCCAGGTCCTGCCCCCACAATGTATACGCAAGGTTTTAAGAAATTATTTTTTTTATTATTACTTTGATTGTCAGTATATTCACGCATGAAAGACGCAAAAGTTAAGATTTACAAACATATTTTCTGAGTTTCTCTCAGTATCTTTCCGGATGAAGTTTCCATATCTAGTAGAGGTGATTGGTAGATGCACCCTGGTTAAGCCCTGGAGAAAACTCTGGGGCATTTTTTATGGCTTTGGTTATGGTTTTGGCGGCAATCAGGATAGCTAACTTTGAGTAGGCTTTCCCTGCTTAACTGTATTTATCGACATTTATCGACTGTTTTGTCTTTCTTTTTGAGAAGAAGTGTATACCACATCTGGAAAAGAACGTTTAGCAATATAAAGCCAACTTAATCCAGCCAATCCCAACACGATTCCAATGAAACTGACCACTTGCGCGATTCTCAACGGTCCCAGCATTAAGCTGTCAGTTCTAAGACCCTCAATCCACAAACGACCTAAGCTGTAAGCCGCTAGGTAAACCATAAACAGCGTACCTGTTTTTAATCGTGGTTTACCCCGCAAATCTCGAAAAAACAAAAAGATCAGCAAGGCGAATACCATTAAATCCCATAAAGATTCATAAAGAAAGGTGGGATGAAAATATTCAAAACCAATCAAATCTGGAGGACGGCGTTCAGGAGGAATATATAACTTCCACGGTAAATTGGTAGGAGCACCAAAAGCTTCAGAATTAAAAAAATTACCCCAACGTCCGATCGCCTGTCCTAAAATCAGTGAAGGAGACACTAAATCTGCCAACTGCCAAAACGAGACTCGCTTGAGTTTGGCAAAGATGATAGATGCAACCAGACCGCCCAGAATCGCTCCATGAATGGCAATTCCTCCTTGCCAAATTGCAATGATTCGCTCTGGATGTCGAGCATATTCTGACCACTCAAACAAAACATAGTACAGTCGCGCTGCTGGAATTGCCGCAATTACCAACCAAATCGACAAATCACCAATCAACTCTGGATTCACGTTACGGCGCTTTGCCAGGTACTGAGAAAGAATAACGCCAATTAATACCGCTGTAGCGATTAACAAACCGTACCAACGGATAGTAATTGGCCCTATTTTCACAAAAATTGGCCCGGGAGATGTAAATTGAAACGCCAAGGGCAAAACGGAAGCTTCCAATGCCATGTATAAGTACCTAACTCAGCACTCTGAACTTGAAATTTTTGCACTGCGGTAATAACAACCACAGCATTGATTGTAAGTCTCCCGGACAGAGGATGGCGATGATATATAAAAAAAGAAAGCTCTCTGTTTGGCGACTTTTGCTTTTGCCTTTTTAAAACTACCTTACCCCAAACAAAAATTTCCAGCAAAGAATAAACTATGTTTGGATATAATCACCTAAATAACTTTGAGGCAATATAAGATCGTGATCGCCATTTATCCAGGTAGCTTCGATCCCATCACTTTGGGACACCTCGATATCATAGAACGCGGTAGCCGGCTATTTAACCAGGTTATCGTTGCTGTAGTGCGAAATCCCAACAAAACGCCTCTTTTTACCGTACAAAAACGCCTAGAACAAATTCGTCAATCTGTTAAACATCTATCTAACGTTGAAGTTGACGCCTTTGATGGTCTAACTGTTAATTATGCCCACATGCGCCAAGCTTCTGTTTTGCTGCGGGGACTACGAGCAATTTCAGATTTTGAAGTCGAGCTGCAAATGGCTCATACCAATAAAACTCTGTCTACCGATATAGAAACTGTTTTTCTAGCAACCTCGAACGAGTATAGTTTTTTAAGTAGTAGTGTGGTAAAAGAGATCGCAAGGTTTGGTGGTTCCGTCGATCATCTTGTTCCCTCCCACGTTGCCCTGGATATTTACCAATGCTACGCCCAAACTCATCCCATATCGAACCCAATCACAATGGAAGCACTCCCACCCACCCAGAGTTCCACGATGGAATCTTCGATGAAAACTCTGCAGGAACGGGAAGTGTAGATATTGAGCAAGAACTTAATCTCTTAGAGGAAATTATCCTCTCTGGCTTGCACGTTCCATTCACTCGCAATACTTTGGTGGATGAGGATAAGCTGCTAGACCAACTTGATTTTATTCGCCTATCTTTACCAAAAGCTTTGCAACAAGCAACAGAAATCCTCCGCCAAAAAGAAGAGATTATTCTGCAAGCCCAAGAGTACGGACAACAAATCGTGGAAGCAGCACAAGCAAAAAGGGCACAAATTTTAGATAATAACGAAATTATCAAACAAGCAGAACGGGAAGCCTCAGAACTACGGCGAAAGGTCCAGCAAGAATGCGAAGCAATGATGCAAGAAACTTTAGAAGAAATTGACCGCAAGCGTCGTCAGTGTCAACAAGAATTGGAGGAAATGCGACAAGCTGCGATCGCACAAGCACAAGCTATTCAACGCGGTGCTGATGAATACGCCGATCGCGTTTTAGAAAATATTCAAGAGCAACTGCAAAATATATTGCGAATTATCCACAACGGACGACAACAATTACAACAAGAATTGCCCCCACAACGCAACTCCTAGCTTGTTTCAATCCCTAGAAAAATCTAGCCATGTTCAATCCGCCAGGAAACGGACACAAAAGCGCGATCGCACTACTTTGCTTGACCGCAAAGCAACTCGGCGGTTTTTTGGAAGACGTTTTTTTCACATCTACCCATCTGCGCTATTGAGTTGGTGGAATGTTGCTGTTTTGAGGAAAAAAGAGTGCGACCGCTACAGCGTGTATGTAAAATCCTGAACTAACATACCGGGAACAATACTACCTCCGAGTTGACGAGCTTGATAGGTCCCGACTTCGGGGATGAATTCTTGAAAGTTGGTAAAATCTATAAGGTTTTCTCCCCAGAAGCGATAGAGACTTTCGTCGAAACGCAAATTTTCTATGGGAGCGACTATTTGGCCTGCTTCTACCCAAAAGCAAGCATAGCGTGTCATACCGGTAATTCTTCCTGTGGGGCGATCGCTCCAATTTAAGTAGTGTAGATTAGATACGTACAATCCGGTATCTAGACTGGTGAGAATGCGATCGCGCGCTAGATTTCCCGGACTCAATTCTGGTGAGCGTAAAGATTCCCTGCTGTTGGCGCCGTTGCTAGTTTTTTGATATTCTTTGGCGGTGCGGGAATTGACTAGGGTATTGACTAAAATGCCCTTTGTAATTATTGGTAATTCTGGCGGTGCAATTTCTCCCCATTCGTTAAAACGCGGTACCGATCCTCGGTGAAAGTTTTCTTTGAGGTTTACAATAGGAGAAAGCACTTTTTCTTGGCGAGATAAAGCAGCTAGGGCGCTATTTCCTTGTTGTAGGTCAGCTTCGCTAACACCTCCCCAAGAAAGCATGCTTAACAGATCGGCAACTGCTGCTGGTGCAAAGTAAGTTTTATAGTTTCCTCTGGGTAATTTTTTAACAGGAAGAGAAAGTAACTTTAATTGTTTTTTAGCTTCCTCAATTTTAGCTGCATAAGTTTCTTGCTGCCAGTTGCTACCTGCAAAAGTGTCTTTCACAGCTTGTTGTTCGTTTGTGAATATAGAATAATCGAGTGTGAAAGAATCTGTGGCAAACCAATGTTTTTGTCCGCTGGAGTCAGCGTAGGCTCTTATAACAACTCCTCCAGCGTAAATACCAGTAAAATCTAATTCTTGAACTAATTCGAGTATGGCTGGTATTACTGCTTCTTCAGGTAATAAATTACCTGTATGAACTTCTCTGCTAGTGTTATTTCCTGATGGCAAAACTAAATAGGGGTCTACAGGTTGTAAAGGCAGTTCTTCCTTGAGTTCTTGCCAAGCTTGGTGTGCTAGTTGCCAATCTATTTCCCAGTTACCAGTAAAAGGAATTAGTCGAAAATTGCTGCGTTGATTTTGCATGCAAGTCAGTTCGATCCAGCCATCGCTAACGGTACCTGTTTGTCGTACTTTTGCATGGTTGAAGCGGGTAAATTGACTGTACTCGCTGTACAATTTGACAGTGAATTGTTTACCTTCTTCTTGTTTATCTAGAAGAGTTTCTACGAGTTGATTAAAGCTATTTTCTAAGGCAGATAATTTTTGCTGTTTCATTACATTTTGTTTTGGGAAAAAGGGGCAAAAATATAATATGAGAGGGGTTGTGTGTTTGTGTTTTTGTATTGTTTTTAAGTGCCGCCACCAAAGACTTCGACGTTAGCAAATACACAAACGGGTGAACCATGTCCTACCCAGATAGCTTGGTTTGGTTCTCCTTTTCCGCAGTAGGGAGTACCGTACATTTTCCAGGTGGAGGAGTCGCCGACTTTGATTAAGCTGTGCCAAAATTCTGGTGTGGTGGCTCGGTAATTAGGATTGCGGAGTGTTTTGGTGAGTTTACCGTTTTCAATTAATTTTGCGTACTCGCAACCAAATTGGAATTTGTAACGGCGATCGTCTATTGACCAGGAGCGATTGGATTCCATATAGATGCCGTGTTCGATATCAGCAATAATTTCTGCGAAGGAGCCTTGATTTGGTTCTAAGTTCAAGTTAGCCATTCGGTCGATGGCGGGTCGGTTCCAGGAGCAAGCGCGAGCACAAGCTACTCCTGCTGTTGGCAATCCTGCACGTTTTTGACTTTCGAGACTACCCAAACCGCGCAGCAGCAAACCTTCTTTGATTAAATATTCTCGTGTTGCCACAGCGCCAGTGTCATCAAAGCCGTAGCTAGCAAATTCTCCGGGTATGGTGGGGTCGAAGGTGATGTTCATCAAGGAAGAGCCGTAAGTTAACACGCCGAAATCGCTAATGTTAACAAAGCTACCTCCGGCGTAATTACGCTCGTCTCCTAAAATTCTATCAATTTCCAGCGGATGTCCGACGCTTTCATGAATTTGCAGCATCATTTGATCCGGGGCTAGGACTAGGTTAGTGCGTGTATTTGGGCACTCGGGAGCTGTTAAAAGTTCTATTGCCTGTTCGCCGATTTGCTGGGTTCGCTGCTGGATATATTGTGGTTGGAGTAATTCCAAGCCACCTTGATAGCAGTTAGCTTCCCAACCGTTGTTGGTGCGCTGTTGCACGATCGCTCCTTCTTGGGCGATCGCTCCGTAATGCTGGCGGACAAAAGAAAATTTTTGATATACTTGAGAGCCATTACTGCTGGCGAACCAAATTTCTGTTTCGGTAGTGGTAGTGCTGGCTGTGGTTTGAACGATTTGTTGAGAAACTTTGAGAGTTTGACAGGCGCAGATTAACAAATCGTTGATTTCGGCAATGCTGAGAGCATCTAAGGGTTGGGCGGTTGGGGAAATGTATTCACCAACAACTTTGGGACGCTCAGTTGCTGGTTGAAACGGATGTATCCACCACTGACTGGAGAACAATGCTTGTTTGTAGGCTTGTTGGGCTGCGGTTTGCAAACTTGCAAGTTCGAGATTATTGGTAGCAGCGTAGCCAATGCAGCCATTGACCATTACTTCTAGCATGGCTCCGATAGTGGAGGACTTGCCATTTTTTTGCGGTAAAGCATCGCGAAAGTAAAAATGGGAAGAAGTTTCCTTGACAAGTCTGATACCAATCCAATCGGCGGGAATGTTGATGTTAGCGATCGCCTGTGTGAGTTGTGACCACATATTATATTTCAGAAACAAAGTTAGAAGAAGGCTCTAGGACAGAAGGTGAAATGCTGTTGTAGCCTTTAATTACGATGCCAGCGAGTTCCTTCGCGGGTATCTATCAAAGTGATACCGCGTGCTTGTAGTTCGTTGCGGATGCGATCGCTTTCGGCAAAGTTCTTAGCTTGTCTTGCTGCTTGTCTTTTTTGAACCAAAAGTTCTATTTCCGTATCGCTTAAACCATCATGTTTGGATTTTTCCAATTCTTCTATTTTGGCTTCCAAACCCAAAACTGCGGCTAGCGTGATTAAAGTCTGCCATTTTGTGCGCAATTGCGCTAGTGAGGTTTCTATCCTACCTTCATGGACAAAAATGTTTCCTTCTCGTTCTAATTCTTTGGCTAATTCAAACAAAACAGACAACCCGCGCGGGAAATTAAAGTCATCGTTGACTGCTTCCCGAAAACGCTCGATGTAGGAGTTGTCCACCATTTGTTCTTTTGGCAAGCTATCTTCCCATCCCCATTGTTGACCGTACTTATAGCCAAATAGCAAGCCTTCTTGGAGAGTGTGCCAACCTTTAGTAGCAGCGACAATGGCTTCTTCCGTAAAGTCTATTGGTTTGCGATAGTGGGTCATTAACACGAACAATCGCAAAGCCATGGGTTCGATTCCTCGCTCTAGCAATTCGCGAATGGTGATGAAATTACCCAGTGACTTGGACATTTTTTCACCATCCACTTTCACCATACCGTTGTGCAGCCAGTAGCGAGCTAGTGGTTTACCTGTTGCTGCTTCTGATTGGGCAATTTCATTTTCGTGGTGGGGAAAAATTAAGTCCGCACCGCCGGCGTGAATGTCAATGGTATCGCCGAGGCGATCGCGTACCATGGCGGAGCATTCGATGTGCCATCCCGGACGACCTTGACCCCAAGGTGATTCCCAATAAGGTTCTCCTGGTTTTGCTGCTTTCCACAAAGCAAAGTCAAAGGGATCTCTTTTTTTCTGATACTCTGGATCGTCTGGGTTGACTCTTTCGCTGGCGCCGGCGAGCATATCTTCTAGTTTGCGTCCGGAAAGTTTGCCGTATTCGGGAAATTTACGCACAGCGTAGTAAACATCGCCTTGGGCGGGGTAGGCGTAGCCTTTGTGTTCTAGATCGTGAATCAGCCGCTGAATACCGTTCATTGTGTGAGTTGCACGGGGATATTCATCGGCGTCCTTTACTCCCAAGCGCCGCATATCTTCAAAATATGCTTTGATAAAGCGATCGGCGACAGCTTCCATTGAAGAGCCTTCTTGTCGTGCGCGATTGAGAATTTTGTCGTCTATATCTGTAAAATTTTGGACAAAACGCACTTCATATCCAATAAACTGCAGGTAGCGACGCACAACGTCCCAGACAATGCAAGCTCTAGCATGACCCAAATGGCAATAGTCGTACACCGTCACGCCGCAGTAATACATCTTGACCTTTTTGGGCTCGATAGTTTCGAAGGGTTCTTGACGACGGGTGAGGGTATTGTAAACTGTTAGGGCCATAACACAGTAATACTAAATAGGATACGCAATAATAGGTTAAAGTAGCCAAGGCACGTGTCCAGCATACTTATGCTAGAGTTTTCTGGACTGTGTGCGCTATATTTCTATTTTGACTTTTTTTGACAGCAGCGCTATGCAAGCAGTTACCCCCGAATCTCAGACCATGGATTCTCCTAAACAAGGGTTACCAGTTACAATTATTACTGGTTTTCTCGGTAGCGGAAAGACAACTTTACTCAATCACATTCTCAGCAATCAGCAAGGTCTAAAAACTGCTGTTTTAGTGAATGAATTTGGTGAGATTGGCATCGACAACGAATTGATTATCGCCACCGATGAAAATATGGTGGAACTGAATAATGGTTGTATTTGTTGCACCATTAATAATGATTTGATCGATGCTGTTTATAAGGTTTTAGAACGCCAAGATAAAATTGATTATTTGGTTGTAGAAACCACCGGACTTGCAGATCCCTTACCAGTGGCGCTGACTTTTTTAGGTACGGAGCTGCGCGATCTTACTCGCCTAGATTCAATTATTACAGTTGTAGACGCAGCTAACTACAGTCTGGATTTATTTAATTCCCAAGCAGCTTACAGTCAAATTTACTACGGCGATGTCATTCTTTTAAACAAGACAGATTTGGTTTCGGAAGAACAACTGCAAGCAGTAGAAGCTAAAATTCGTCAAGTTAAGGAAGGAGCAAGAATTATTCGCACCCAGCGATCGCAAGTTCCCTTACCCTTGATTCTCAGCGTTGGTTTGTTTGAATCAGACAAATATTTTGATGCTACCCAAGCACGCAGTCACGAGCACGATCACGACCACGATCACGACCACGACCACGATCACGACCACGACCACCATCATCACTCCCACCATTTAGAAAATGATGGTTTTACTTCCTTATCTTTTGAAAGTGACAAACCTTTTGCGATCCGAAAATTTCAGTACTTCCTAGACAACCAGCTTCCCGATACTGTCTTTAGAGCAAAAGGAATTATGTGGTTTGATGAAAGTCCCAAACGCCACATTTTCCATTTGTGCGGAAAGCGCTTTACTTTGGATGATGATGAGTGGAAAGGAGAGAAGAAAAATCAACTGGTGCTTATCGGCCAAAATTTAAATCATCAACAATTGCGAGAACAATTAGAAAGCTGCTTGTGCTTACCTTCTACTTCTCGCGGTAAAGGTTTTGGGAAGTAGCAGTTAGGAACCTCAAGACAAAACCAGGTATGGGCAATAGAGACGTTTGTTTTGCCCTGTTAAGTCCCTATTGTCCCATATCAATTATTTTTTCAATTTCCCAATTTGTAATTGCTAGTTATGCGTGTGGTGCTGCAGCGAGTCAAATCGTCTCAAGTGACTGTCGACGGTGAAATTGTTGGCAAAATTGGACGAGGATTAAATTTACTGGTTGGTATTGCCAACACCGATACTGATGCCGAAATTGACTGGATGGTACGTAAATGTTTAGAACTGCGGCTGTTTCCCGATCCGCAAGGGGGAGAACGCTGGCAAAAATCTGTGGAGGAAATTGGTGGCGAATTGTTGGTGGTCAGTCAGTTTACGCTTTACGGTGATTGTCGCAAGGGGCGCCATCCCTCTTTTGACCGTTCTGCTCCTCCTCAAACAGCTGAAGATTTATACCACCGTTTTGTTGCCAAGTTACGCGCCAGCGGTTTAAAGGTAGAAACTGGTAAGTTCGGGGCAATGATGCAAGTTGTGATAGAAAATGATGGTCCTGTAACTTTGTTACTGGAAAAAGAAGCTATCTAGTTAATTTTACAGAAGTAAAGTTTACAGTGGCATTTAAATTCCTTCATACAACTTAGTACTAAATGATGAGAAAATATAAGTTTAACGCTCACAAAACTTTAAATTCACCGCATCATGGCCAAAATCCAGTTTACTAAAGGTATTGACGAAGAAGTAATTCCAGATGTGCGCTTGACGCGATCGCGCACCGGTAACACCGGTACAGCAACGTTCATCTTTCGAAACCCAAAAGCATTGAGCAACGGTAGCACCGATGAAATCACCGGTATGTACTTGATTGACGAGGAGGGGGAACTAGTTACCCGCGAAGTTAAAGCCAGCTTTATTAACGGAAAGCCAGAAGCACTAGAAGCTGTTTATGTCATGAAATCTCCAGAACAATGGGAGCGCTTTATGCGATTTATGCAGCGGTATGCACAAGAAAATGGCTTGGGATTTAGTAAAGCTTAATAAGTTAATAAATTATTAGTCATTGGTCATTAGTTACTTGTTCTTCAGTACTAATGACTAAATCTTGATAACTTGCCATTTCTGCCTCAAGGCAGTGCGCCTCAGCCTGAAAAAATAGTGGTAACACAATTAGATCTATCAATAGCTAGCTAGAAACGCCAACTGCAAAACAAGAAACACGTATGCCAAAAGAAGTTCTCCAAGATGTGCTAAACCTAAACGGGCAACAAGTAGCTGCAAAAAAACTGACCTATGACCGATCTTCCTCATTCTAATTCCAAAATATTAACGGTCAGTTGTGCTGTTGTGACCGTCAGCGATACACGCTCCCAACAAACCGATCGCAGCGGTCAGTTAATTCAGCAATTACTCAGTGATGCCAACCACACTGTTGCAATCTACACAATTATCCAAGACGAACCAACCCAAATTCAACAGCAGTTAGAGGAGCTGGGCAAAAATTCTCGTGTAGATGCTGTAATTTTCACCGGTGGTACGGGAATTGCACCCAGAGATACCACCTACGATGCGCTGGAGAAATTGCTGCAAAAAACTTTACCTGGATTTGGAGAATTATTTCGGTTTTTAAGCTATCAAGAAATTGGTTCGCGGGCGATCGCATCCCGTGCTGTAGCTGGCATTTATCAAAACAAGTTAATATTTTCCCTTCCTGGTTCCAGCAATGCTGTCCGGTTGGCCATGGAAAAACTGATTCTACCGGAACTGACTCATTTGGTGGGGTTATTGCGTTAGCAAGGCAAAAGGCAAGGAGGAGCTAAAGGATCGAGTTAATAGTTTTTCGCACGCTTTCATGCTTGTTACCAAAATTGGTAGCACCTGCCATTTTGCCTTGTGCCTTCTTTTAATCTTTCTTTATCCAACTGAACATGGCGCGCAAGTCTTTACCTATTTCCTCGATGGGATGTTCGGCCTCTTTACGGCGCATAGCGGTGAATCCAGGTTTACCAGCTTGATTTTCTAGAACAAATTCTCGTGCAAATTGCCCGGTTTGAATTTCTTGCAAAATCTTTTTCATTTCTGCTTTGGTTTGCTCGTTCACCACTCTAGGACCGCGGGTATAATCGCCGTATTCTGCTGTGTTGGAAATGCTATCGCGCATTTTGGCAAGTCCGCCTTCTACAATTAAGTCAACAATTAATTTAACTTCGTGAAGACATTCAAAATAAGCTAATTCTGGTTGATAACCTGCTTCGACTAAAGTTTCAAATCCAGCTTTGATTAGGGCGCTCAACCCACCGCACAACACGGCCTGTTCGCCGAACAAGTCAGTTTCTGTTTCTTCGCGGAAGGTGGTTTCAAGAATTCCAGCACGAGTTCCACCGATACCTTTAGCATAGGCCATGGCGCGATCGCGTGCTTGACCGGAAGCGTTTTGATAGACAGCAAACAAGCAAGGTACTCCTTGTCCTTGTTCGTAGGTGCGCCTGACTAAATGTCCCGGTCCTTTGGGTGCTACCATAATCGTGTCTACGAAAGGAGGTGGCACGATTTGACCGAAGTGAATGTTGAACCCGTGGGCAAAAGCTAATACATTTCCTTCTTCTAAGTGAGGTTCAATTTCATTTTGGTAAACTGTTTTTTGCACTTCGTCGGGCAGCAAAATCATAATTAAATCAGCTGCTTTAGCTGCATCTGGAACGTTTTTCACGGTCAATCCAGCTGCTTGAGCTTTTGCAACTGACTTGCTACCCGGATATAAGCCGACAATTACGTTTAGGCCGCTATCTTTTAAGTTCAGGGCGTGAGCGTGACCTTGGGAACCATAACCGATAATCGCAATAGTTTTTCCCACCAAAAGGTCTAGATTTGCATCTGTGTCGTAATACATCCGAGCCATAAGTGCGTCTCCTCCTGCCAGCAAGCGAGTATCCTGTTTTGTTGCAGAGTTGTTATTTTACCGGATTATGATGCCGTTTCTCGATCGATTCTTTCTACTTCCAAAGCAGATAATTTGATTTCTACGGCACGTGCGGAATCTTCGATACTGGAAATCTTACTAGCACCAGGAATGGGCAAAATACAGGGTGATTTAGCACGCAACCAAGCCAGTACGATACAGTAGACCGATACGCCTTTTTCCTGGGCAAGGTTGGTTAAAACTGGAATATCCCGCAAGTTTTGGTACCGGCGCCTTCCCCCAAAGGGACTCCAAGGTAAAAATGTCAAATTTTCTTGTTCGCAATATTCTAGTACGCCATCAAATTCTGGTTGGCGGTGCCAGGGGCTATATTGATTTTGCACTGAAACGATATCAATCACATCCTGTGCTTGCTTAATTTGTTCCACAGAAAAGTTAGAAACTCCCACGAACCTAACTATACCCGCGGCTACAGCTTCTTTGGCTGGTTTTAGAGATTCCTCAATGGTGTAGTTGGGATCTGGTGCGTGGTATTGCCAAATATCAATTGGTTTATTTTTGCCCAATGCTTCAAAACTCTTACGAATGGCTTGTTCTAGGTGTTTGGGATTTCCGTTGCGCGTCCAATTTCCTTGCGGGCGCATTAAACCACCTTTGGTGGCAACGATGACTTCAGATGTGTCTCGGTGGTAAGTTTGCAATGCTTTGTGAATTAGTCGCTCGTTATGGTGTTTGTCAGATTCATCCCGACAGTAGGAATCTGCGGTATCGATGAAAGCGATCCCCAAATCTAAAGCACGGTGGATGACTTTGATGGCTTCACTTTCTGGAGGGCGATCGCTCAACGACATTGGCATAGCTCCCAAACCGATCGCACTTACATAGATACCTGTTTTTCCTAGTTGTTTTTTTCCATTCTTTTAGCTTTCAGTTACTCGCTTGCAATCAGCTTTTGTATATTTTTTATGTTTTTTTGCTTGGTCATAAAAAATAATATTTTTTGACAAAATTTAAAATTAATGCTGCTGACAATTAGGAACGACAAACTATGATTAACGTTCCTTTAGGAGCTTGACTGTAGTATAGCTAGAAAAACTGGGCAAGCCTTTCAAAAGGCACGATCTGCAGTGCTAAAATATTAAGCATTCCCTAATTTATCCAGTGGAAAATATTTTGAGCGCTTGCGTCTTTTTGAGCCAAAAGATTTGGAAGATTTTCTAAAAAATTTTCAGCCAAAAATTTGGAAATAAAGATAAAAACTGTTGTAGTTCAAGTTAGTTACTCAACTACCTCATCCCCTAAAGCTACAATAAAATTATGAAGACTGGATGGCAAAGTCGTTTGGCTAAAAGCGCCTTCATCTTTCTGCCGGTTGCTGGTATAATGTCAATTACTAACCCTCAACAAGATGCTTACGTTGACTACGCTGCCAGCAGACTGACCAGCGAAATTCAAAACTCTATTTGTCAAGGACCGCAGTTGCCAGCGGGGTTATTATGGGAAGAAGTGGGCAAATATACAACCGATACTTGCAAATCCGGATTAGCAACAGGATTAGCTTGGCAAGATAAAACTATTAAAGAATTTATTGCCAATTCCACAAAGCGCCAAAACTATTTTCTGCTCAGTACCTATACTACAAAAGTTTCTGGATATAACTTTCGAACTATAGGTGCATTCGGTAATTTCCTCACGTTTCAAAAATAGCTAGATGAAGGTGTGGAAATGCTTGCTTTGGTAAACCAGAAAGGATGTGTAACCGTTGGTCTTTTAGAAGTAAATCCAAAGGTTTGTACTAATTATGACGAAACGATAGCGTCTAGGAATGCCAAGATATTAAGCAGCACTGTATTGAAATTCTTATGCCAGAACTTCGCCAATCAATAGCGCAGCACTATCACGAGCGTACGAAATACGATCCTCAAACTATTGCTTCTAAAACTCACAGATTAGACTGGGCAAAGCAACCAGTACCGTTTAAGGAGTACAAGATCGGCTCGACTTTTGACCTCAAGCCTTATATTCAAGAAAAGCCGGAAAATACCAATAATTTTGAAACTCAGTGGTGGTACAGGTTATCGCGGCTTTTGCTTTGCAGTTACGGACTAACGGCGAAAATGCCTTCGATGGGAAGTGCGGTATATCTTCGTGCTGCACCTAGTGCAGGTGGTTTGTATCCAGCAGAAGTATATGTTATTTCCCGGGGTACGCCATTGCTTCCTCCTGGACTGTATAACTACCAGTGTCGGACTCATTCTCTGGTACATTATTGGGAAAGCGATGTTTGGCAAGCATTACAAGAAGCTTGTTTTTGGCATCCGAGTTTGGAAGCTACCCAATTAGCAATTATTATTACTGCTGTATTTTATCGTTCCGCCTGGCGTTATGAAGATAGAGCATACCGTCGTATTTTTTTGGATGCGGGACATTTGTTGGGCAATATCGAGTTAGCAGGTGCTTTTTGTGATTACCGTCCCCATTTAATTGGCGGTTTTGTAGATGAAGCAGTTAATGAACTGTTGTATATCGATCGCCAGCAGGAAGGAGCGATCGCTGTGGTTGCTCTTGCAGATTTATTAGATATCAAACAAAATCTACCAAAATTACAAACTGCTTTACCTTCAGCCACGGAAACTGATTATCCAGAAATTCCGGATGGCGAATTGTTAAAGTACTTTCACAAAGCAACAGAAATCCAAGCAGGCGTAACTAATAAATTCAATTCCCCACCAGCGAGACCAGAAAAATCTCTAGAAGATAAATATAACTTTCCTTTCTGTCAAAAAATCTCCACCGTTACCACACCTATTAACTGGAGTGAAAAACTACAAGAGTTAGAGGTTACTATCCTCAAAAGACGTTCTACCCGTGCTTATAACGGTGATTATTTAACCTTTGAACAGCTAAAAGCTTTACTTGATTTTACTTATCAACCTCAAAATTACGTCGCTCAAAATCTGGATATTTCTCCAGATTACTTTGACTTGGATTTAATAGAAACATTTATTGCTGTTTCTGGAGTAGAAGGGCTGGAAACAGGTTGCTACTATTATGCACCTCAAGCGCAAGAATTACGACAAATTCGCTTTAAAAATTTTCGCCGGGAGCTGCATTTCCTTTGCTTGGGACAGGATTTAGGACGAGATGCGGCGGCGGTTTTGGTGCATACAGCAGATTTGAAGACTGCTGTTGCTCGCTATGGCGATCGCGTCTACCGTTACTTGCATATGGATGCGGGTCATTTGGGACAAAGGCTAAATTTAGCTGCTATTCGCCTGGGTTTGGGCGTTAGCGGGATCGGTGGCTTTTTTGACGATTTCGTCAATGATGTTTTGGGAATTCCTGCAGATGAAGCAGTGCTGTATCTTACTACCTTGGGAAGACCCCGATAATGCTGCCATGGGGTCGTGCTGTAGAGGTAAATAAAAAAATTAATCCCTACAATTTGGTGGTTGTAGGGAAAAAAGCGTGATTTGGTGGCGGGAGATGGATTTGAACCATCGACCTTCGGGTTATGAGCCCGACGAGCTACCAGGCTGCTCTATCCCGCGTTGCTTGCTCTAGTATAACTTAGGAATTAAAAATTTAGCAACTATAAAATCGACAATTCTCCTATGACTTCCAAACGTTTGTATTTGCCCAAGTTCATAAATTTTTCAGATAGGACTTCGGCAACAGAGGGACTGATCCAGCCCATTTGTTGGAGCAAGTAGATAGCAGCAGCGTATTTTGCTCGTTTTGCTCCGTCCATAACTTTAATTGCCAGTCCCATACCTTCACCGAGTCTACCGATGCACTGAATTCCTTCTGCACCTGCTTTACTTACTACTTCTCCTGGAGCTAAACGCATTAGTTCCGTATCAAATTCGCCGTCTCCCGCTACCAAAGTTGGGTGATGGGTCATAGCACGGACAATGCGTTCCATGTCCAAACTGCTGCGAGCAGCTAGGTGGGCGTATAAAGAGGCCATTTGTCCCAGTTGCATCAGATAGGTGGGTGCGCCGCAGTCATCGTGAGCGCTGATAAATTCCTCAGCTGGCATTTTCAGCACTTCCGAGATTTTGGCGAGAATTAGCTGTTGTACGGGGTGCTTGCGCTGCAGGTAGTTATTTAAAGGCCAATTGCATTGCTGACAAACAGCCAGCATCCCCGCGTGTTTTCCGGAGCAATTGTTTTCGAGGGGACTGCGCTTTCCTTCCGGGATGGGACATTGCAGTACTGAAGGATCGATATCAGCTCGCCAAAGGATATTGAATACTTGTCGTACTTGCTGTATTGTGCCTCGATGGGAACTTGTAATAATTGCCAGATCGCGATCGCTAAGATCGTAGCGTTCTAAAGTACCTGTACTGGTGACGGCTAGTGCTTGAAAGGGTTTGAGTGCAGAACGGACAAAGGTTGCGGTTTGTGCATTTCCGGCTACAGAAAGTACCCGTCCTCGTTCGTCGCATACAACAGCTTGGACTGTATGCCTTGACTCAATAATACCTTCGCGCAGTAACCTCACTTCCAGTACGGCCGCTTGAGTTCGTTTTCCCATTGTCATGGGTGATTGTCTATTGCTATTTTGTCTTTTGTAATTTGTAATTGGTCATTGTTTGCGTTTTGGTTGCTAGTTTTAGGGTTGGGCGGTTGAAGAATTTTTCAACTTGCAGTCCCTTACTAACAGTCGATAATTCATGAGTATTTAAAGTAAGTGCCAGACTATCGTACCAATAACAAACAACACAGCCAAGCCACTAAAGGTAATTTGTAATCGTTGGATAATAGGTTTAATTTGGTAGGTAACAATTAAGCGATCGCGAGTTAGGACTTCCTGTGGTTTTGTCCAAGTTTGACCGTCGTACCACCCAGATTCTTCGTAGGAGATGACGGGACTGGCAAGACGATTTTGCACGTAGGACCAGCCCAAATACAATCGCAACAGTAGGAGCAACACACCTATACTAGCTCCTGCACCGCCACACAAAAGAAAGCGCCCTATTTCCTTGTGTGGTGGAAAGCTTACTGCTGCTACTGGGGCGGCGATCGCCCAAGACAAACTCCAAATCCAGGTTAATTTTGTGATATACTCGCGCCAGCTGAGGGTGCAATCGCGAAACAACCAAGAAGATTTTAACTGTTCGTATTCATTGAGCGGTTGTTGTTCGAATGGAACTGGGCAATTTGAGACCTGCGATTCGATCATGTTTACTTGTTTCCTCCACCCTCGCTAGATGTTGGCAATTCGATGCGTTCCGCATGGCCCCAAAACGCTTCTAAATTATAGAATTCGCGCTCTTTAGGCATCATGATGTGAACGATCACGTCTCCGTAATCTTGCAGCACCCAAGTTCCTTCTGTTTTTCCTTCCACTCGCAGAGGACGTCGTTGCCACTGTTGTTCTACTTTTTCTTCTATGGCTTCGGCGATCGCCCTAACTTGTACTCGGGAATAGCCTGTCAGCACCACAAAGTAATCTGCCAGGTAAGATACGTCTGCTACTTTTAGCAATAAAATATTACCTGCTTTCCGTTCTGATGCAGCTGCGACAACGGTTGTAGCTACGTTGGTGCTGATATCTCTGACATCCATTTCGGGTTTGGCGATACCACTGTTTTTCACTGCTAGCGATTGTAATTTCAAGTTAGTTTGCAAATAATCAGACATTAAACCTCAGCTACTGTTTAGCTCTCTTGACAATTTTTTACAATTACTGGTTAAAAAACCATGGAATTGCAACTATGAATACATTGTTTTTTTTGAATACTAACAAAAAATATTCATACCTAGGCGTTTGGTTGCAGAATGTTATTCTGCTTTGCTTTCGACTTTTGTAAAAACCAGTTGCGAGTTGTTAGGGTACGTGGATGAATCAAACACCTACTTTCCAGCAAAAACTTGAAAGTATAATCGCACGTTTGCCAAACAGCTTGTTGGAGATTTTCAAGACTGCTGTGTCTCAATGCTTGCAATTGGGGAGTATGACCGCGTCCTGGTTCCAGACTGTCTGCTAGAAACACGATACAGCACAGCGGACTCATACCCGGTCTGCCTAAGGTGTGATTGGCGATCGCCTGCAATACTTCTTCATCTTCTACACCAAATGTATCTCTGGCAACAACAGCGCTGACTTCTGCATGTAAAAGATGGGGACAGGCTAACATAACTTCATCTATTTCCAATCCTTCTGTTTTTGCCATCTCTAAAAGCTTTTGTGACGGAAAACATTTTGCTAAATCGTGCATCAGTCCAGCTTTGGAAGCTTTTTCCGTGTCTTGTTTGTGATGTTGTGCTAAATTCACAGCCATTTGCTCAACTCTGAGAATATGGTCAATTCGCGCGGGAGGGACATTTTCTGCTAACCACGCTAAGACTTTTTGGCGCATAATTGCTGAAGGTGCATATTGAAAAAAATAGCGAGCAAGCAAAATAGTTCCTAATTGAGACTTTTGCCAGCAATCTTGTACAAATCTTTTCACAGCAACAGACACTCTTATTTTAACTCCTGGGAAGTTTGGGGGCTATAAATCCCACACTACAATCTCTGCCAACAAAGTGGCTTGCGAAACTTCCCTTGCCGGTAGCACACGTGTTTAGCACGCTTGTGATGCTCGTGGTGAAATGACAGCATGCTGACAATAAACTACACCTAGCGAAATTTATCCAAATGCGACTCAACACAAGACGTGACTCAAGTGGTTTGAGAACTGTCGGGGTGTATGCAATGACGCATTGCGGGAAATCAAAGATTAGTTCGTTGTCAGCTGTTTTTGTCCTACCGTTGTCAGCAAAACAACCCGTCCAAAGCTAACAAGCAATTCCCGCTATCTTTGATTTGGTGTGAGAGAATGTCGCCGAATCTAGAAAGCTTTTCCACAGGTAAAAGGCAAAAGGGAAGGTGAAACAGGAAAATTAGAAAATGAAAAATCTTGTGAACATGCTTTTGTAACTGCTGTTTTTACCTTCTCAGTTGTCCCTTTTGCCTGCGTGTTTGAGGAGAATATTATGACATTAGTTGAGACTGCTCTTTTTTGGATGTAAACAGACGGAAATAAAGAGATTGAAAAAACTCCTTAACAGGAAAAGCGATATAAGTAATCGGATTAATGGTGACGATAATATTTCGAAAGTCTCGTTTTGCTAGAGCTACAATCGCCCGAGACACCCATCGAGCAGACATAACACCATAGGGATTGAGCTGGCTTTTAAATGGACCCAAAACTAATTTGCGGATAATGCAAGGAGCATCTAGTCGCCGCAGGGTAATCAAGTCTCCTAAAGTTCTTTTCGACAATTCGTACAGCGGGCTAAATGCTGGATTAACTTCTGCTTCCGAGGTATTTATCCACAGTTCCTTAAGAGCTCTGTGGGAAGATTTTGTCACTGTTTCCAAAAATAATTCTGCTAGTTTCAATGCTGAAAAAGCGTTCACTTCGTAGGATTTTTGGATCGCAGCAGCTGAGCGATCGCCGTACACGTTAACCCCATGATTGATAATGAGAATATCAACATTTTTCAAAAGGGGCATCAAGTCTGTTTCCGATCCTATTTTCCAGTGCAAAACTTCAACTTTTTCATGAAAGCATGCATCTGCATTGGTCGTTAAGGCAATTACCTTTGCTTTGTGGAGTAACAACTCCTCTATTAATGCTTGTCCCAAACTACCAGAAGCTCCAGTAATTGCTACCACTTTTCCTTTCAGGGACAAACTTGTTCCCAAGACTTTGTCTACAAGGGTAAAGTAACCACAAAAGTAGGCGTTACCTTGATCGAAGTGATGTCGCCAGTGGTAGGTACGATTCACCGTCCACTGGGAGGGAATCTCGACTAATTCTCCAGGTTTATGAGTCAAGTCTGTTTGCAGCAGAAAACCTTGAGAACGAGCAATGGCGGGAATCAAAAAGAATAAAGAATACAGACAACCAAGCCACATCGCCCAGATATGGGACAACTGGGCCACTAAAGCTGTTACGGTTACCATCACCATAGATTCCGGTACGTCATTATACCATTGTGCTTTTTTGTAGACCTCGAGGCTGGTCATGGTTAAATCGGGACAATAGGCTTTGTGATGCAGGTTGTGGAATTTCTGTAAGGGTTTCCAGTAGTGTCCCGCAAGGTGATAAATATCCCTTACAAGTTCCGAAAGGATAATGGAGATTAATCCCAGCAGTGATTGGACGATCGCTTCGCCAAATAGCAGATTGAAGTCCATTTAGTTCAATAAAAGTTTTTTTAAAAATCTCTCGCAAGTATAACCTAATGTAGTGCTTTGAAAAAGTCGGCTTTTGAGGATTGAATAAATGTTTTTGTTATATAAAACACATACCATCTCAGTTAAAACCCTTATATAAGTTACCTGCTGGCCTCAAGCAAATAGAAACCCGATTTTGCGAGCAAATCGGGCTGATAAGCTAAAAATATCTGTGGTAATTAATCTTTTCTGTTTCTTTATTTCATGGTCCAAGCAGCAAAAGCTAACGCACCCCAACCAGCTAAAAAAGCTGCTCCCCCTATTGGCGTTATGGCTCCCAAAAACTTAATATCAGTTAAGCTGAGGGCATACAAACTTCCGGAAAAAATGGCGATCCCGATGATAAACAGCCATCCACTTGCTAACAGAGCTGGAGGAGGAGAATCGCTGCGGCTTAGTAACAATGCTACTACCAACAGTGCTAGGGCATGATACATCTGGTAACGAGCGCCGGTTTCGAAAATTAACAAAGCTCGCTCGCTAATTCTTTCTCGCAAAGCATGGGAGCCAAAGGCGCCTGCAACAACAGATAAACCGCCTAAAATTGCTCCTAAGCTCAAAAAAATCTGGCTCATGAAATTAACTGACTGTAATGGCACTAAATTCCTCTTTACACTTCAAAATGGTAAGAAATTCCTCCCTCTTCGCTGATTTTAAAATTAGCGTTGAATAATTTGGCTTGATCGTCTAAATATTGTTTGGCAACAGATGCTGGTAATTGCGATTGCATTGCAAAGCCTAAAAGAGTTATGCGTCCGTTATTTTCTTGAATCATGCGATAAAAAAGAGACTGCAGGCGCTCTTTGACTTGCTGGTCGAGTGCTTTTTTCTCCTGCTGGCTTTGACGGTATAATCCCAGTGTCAACCATCCACCCAGTATTAAGCTGGGAACGCCGAGAATCAAACCTCCTACGGCAGTATTCTCTATTTTAGAGATCTCCTGTGTGGAGAGATCGGGGATAGATTCCACTTCTCCTTGGATCCAAATATTTGTTTTTTGAATAGAAATTTTTTGCAATATTGCCGATGCAGATAGGCTCAAAAATATGAATCCGAGTGTCAGCAGCCAACCCGCAGCTAATTTCTCACCAGTCTTCATAATTCCTCTTCAGATAGATTATTGCTTTGCTAGCGATTTTAACTTTACTTGCATAAAGCTTCCAGTAATCAGAAAGATACCGTAACTTGTCGGTGATTTCTAGCTTGTTCAAGGTTTTTGGTACTTGCAGCCATACACCTGTACAAATAATGACGATTTGCCATTGAATGTTTATAAATAAAAATAAAATGCATTTTTGCTTTTTAAGCAAAAGGCAATAACAGAATTCTATCCTTATTTTTTTCTTTGGGAGCCTGTAAATAAGATTAATTAAACTGTTACAAAAAGTATAACTATTGATGCAGACAAACAGAGAAGATACAGGTACGAAAAACATTGCAGCCTTAACAAAAGAGGCGATCGCAAAAAATTTCTTGATTTTTTGACGCTTTCCTCATTGCTGGCGAGCGTATAAAACCTAATTATAAATAATACTCTTCCCTCGCTGGTGCAATTTTGTTTGTATTTTTCTGCAACCGCATTTGTACTGAGATAATTTTGGAGTTGGACGACAAGATTTAACATCTTGCCGCAATTTTTATAGTTATTCGCGAGTAGCTTCTAGCAAGCGGGAAAAGTAAAAGCGAGTACGAATCATTTTTTGTCTTTGCACTAAAAAACCGTTCTTTTCCAGGATTTTCACTACATCGGTCTCGCGGTGTAAATAAGCACGAGTTGCTTTGCTTGCTCCGGGAAAAAAGCTACCAATTTTCTTCAAAATGCTCAAAGCAAAAGTTTTGGGGGCGAAACTGAGAATTATTCGTGATTGTGCTAAAGAACAAAGGTGAGAAATCATCTCATCAGCTTTATCCTGGGGATAGTGGATAAGAACATCCAGGCAAATGACAGTATGGTAACTGCCACCGAGCTGTTCTAAATCTTGCACGTTAAATACAAGATGGTCCGGATGCTGCAAAATTTGGCTAGCTCTTTGCTTTGCTTCTTCCACCATTTTTTCAGAAATATCGCTGGCATAAACCTTTGCTCCTGCTGCAGCTAGAGGAATGCTAAGACTACCTACACCGCATCCAGCATCGCAAATAGATATTTCAGTTAAATTACCGTCTGTTTTAAGCCAGTTCAGTACTGCGTCTACGGTTTGTTGGTGTCCGTTGCGGATATCTAGCTGCACTTTGTTAACTTCACCATCACCGTATATACGTCTCCAGCGATCAAACCCTGTGGAATTGAAATATTCTTTAACAATGGTTTTATCGTCAGCTGCGTTCATGAAATTGAAATATTTAATAGTTTCCAAAGCTTTAAAGTATCATGTCTGTTTGGCAACAGGGAGTGGTTCAATTTCTTTTTGTCTTTTACAGAAGCTGTGTTGAAAACTCTTAGCTTCCTTGCCAACAGATGAAGACTATGACGCAGGCTAAAGCTTATCTGTGGTAAAAAATAAGAGCTATATAGGACTTTGCAAAAGTTGGAATCACCGGACTTTTAATTTGGTGTGAATCAAACCAATCTTTGCCAAGTAAGTTCTTGGGTGGGTTCGTGGAGGTGCCAGCGCAATAATTGGTCTGCTCGAGCACCTGTTATATTTGTTGGCAGACCGATCGCCTTTCTGGGTGCATCTGTGGCCAGAGCGATCGCTTCCTGCACACCGCATATTCCCCACTTGACCAAATTTTGCACTCCCACCAACAAAGGTAAGGTGGTTCCGGACAAAGTACCATCTGGCAATCGCGCAGTACCGTTTTTGACTTCTATGTAGCGACTGTCCCAAGGATAAATACCATCGGGTAGTCCTAAAGGTGCCAAAGCATCGCTGACCAGAAACAGTTTTTTGGCATCAACACTAGTCCGCAGCAATATATCTAACATGGTTGGAGAAACATGCTCTCCATCAGCAATAAAACCACACATCACTTGCGGATGGGTTATCGCTGCTCCTAACAGTCCTGGTTCGCGGTGATGTAAGGGTGGCATGGCATTAAAAGCATGAGTTACCATTGTTGCACCCTGTTGGAAAGCACGTTGTGCTTCGGCTGCTGTAGCTTGGGAATGGCCTAGACTTACGGTGATGCCTAGGGAGCGTAAATAAGGTATTACTTCTCCAGTTGTATCTAATTCTGGTGCCAGGGTTATTACTTTAACAATAGAAGCATAATTTCCTAAAACCCGCTGCAGCTGGGCAATCGTTAAGGGTAGCAGATACTCTGCTGGATGGGCGCCGCGCTTTTGAATATTTAAAAATGGTCCTTCTAAGTGAACTCCTAGTATTTTGGCTTGTTTGGGCAATAAGGTTAAACAACAAGAAGATGAGGAGATATTTTCTGTGCGGGTGGAGGTCAACTTTTTTTCTTCCTCGTCTGCTGCCATGATGAACTTAGCAATCACAGCAAGCGAGCGCTGAATTTTTTCTACAGAGGTGGTGACTAAGGTGGGTAAAAAAGCATCTACACCTTCATGCCAAAGAAATTTGCAGATTTTCGACAATAGGTAGGAATTTTCTGCTTCTAAGTTGGAAAATGCTAATCCCAAAGCACCGTTAATTTGTAAATCAACACCGCCCAAGGAAATCCAATCGCCTGTAAGGTCTAAAATTTGCAACTGCGATAATGTTGTTTGGCAAACTGCATTCATGGGTAGAAGTTGCTCTACGATTCCCTGACGATTAATTGAGAGCATCTGCAAATCTTGGTAACCTGGCACTCGGGCATTGATAATTTCTAGGGGGGTAGAGATGATGCTTGGTGTTGCTTCGGTCATTGTGCTGGCAAGAAAGATGTTATCTGGCGATAGTCAACCGAGAATATCCACAAGATAAATGAGATGATTATCTTTTAGCAAGGCACTGTTGTGCTTTGAGTGCGAGAAAAAGTTTCTAAATTGTATGGTTCAACCTCTTGTCGGCATTATTATGGGTAGCGATTCCGACCTACCTGTTATGCAAGCAGCGATCGCTATTTGTAAAGATTTCGATATTGCCACGGAAGTAGCGATCGTCAGCGCTCATCGTACCCCGGAACGCATGGTAGAGTATGCTCGCAGTGCTCACCAAAGGGGTCTTAAGGTTATTATTGCTGGTGCGGGAGGCGCCGCCCACCTTCCCGGTATGGTTGCATCTTTGACTCCACTTCCTGTTATTGGCGTTCCTGTACCCAGCCGTTACCTGCAAGGAGTTGATTCTTTGTATTCTATTGTACAAATGCCTCCAGGTATTCCAGTAGCGACGGTGGCAATTGGCAATGCAACTAATGCTGGACTTTTGGCAGTGCAGATTCTTGCTGCCCAACAACCAGAATTATTAGAAAAAGTACAACAGTATCGCCAAAATCTCCAAAAGTCGGTAATGACAAAGCAAGAAAAACTTGAACAACTTGGTTACGAGCAGTATTTAAAGCAAATGTAGTACAATAAATTTTCCCGAAACTGTCAGCTCAACTTTGTGAAGTTGACGATCTTGCTTTGTCAAAACTTTAATATAAAAATTTTTTAAACTTTCTCGCCGCCAATCTTTAATCACAATCGTTGCTTGCACCTTGAGGCGCTAATAATACTTGGTTGTTGGCAAATTAATAGCGCCATTAAGTTTGTCGATCTTTTTGAGGCAAATTTACACGCAGAAAATCTTCTCTTCTCGACTTCAAATGGATATTTACAAATAAAATTCTGTATATTAAAATACAGATTTTTTCTAACTTGTTCTCACAAACTTTTTCTGACAAATGTTTGCAAATTGCTAAGCTGTTTTGTGATTCATGCTTGACAAGGGAACTCACAAAAGTAGATAAAAGCAGATTGAAAAGTCTATGAAGAATACTTGACTGTACGATCAACTACATAATAAAAGATAATAATAATTTCTTAAGAATACCTGTAGTCTGAGAAAAGGTAACACTAGAATCTAGACTGCAAAATATTTCCAAACATGGCTGGGTGAAAGTAAGAATCGGCGAATTGGAATCAAAGGCGAGCCTAGATAACCCATATAAACTCCACTGGTATAGCTTCTGGGAGCTTTTTTCTTTAGTTCACGCACTTTTATTCAGTTAAGAACGGTTAAGAGCATGATGTTAAAGCACAAAAAAAGGAAAGCAAAAAAAGGCAACGCTTGGCAAGCTGGAATGCTTATTTTCAAGACATAAATTCAACTGTCAGTCAAATATTGAGGGTTATTAAGCTGCTATCTCCCAGCTGGCAAGCTTGCATTCCTCTGGCTTGTTTAATAGTTCTGGGTTGGGGTTATGCAGCAGTAGCCCAAGCACCTGCTTCTGCTGGCCCTACGACAGCAGAATTAAAGGTTGCCCTTGACACTTTGTGGGTAGCGATCGCTGCTTTTTTGGTGTTCTTTATGAATGCAGGTTTTTGCATGTTAGAAACCGGCTTGTGCCGTCAAAAGAACGCCGTGAACGTCCTAGCCAAGAACTTGATCGTGTTTGCCCTTGCCACCGTTGCCTTTTGGGCTATCGGTTTTGGCTTGATGTTTGGCGATGGCAATGACTTTATTGGATTAAATGGATTTTTCTTGCAAGGAGCCGATAACAGTCCTGCCACAAAAGAAGCTTACAAAGGTGTTTTCAGCGCCCTCAACTGGGCGGGAGTACCTTTAGCAGCAAAGTTTTTGTTCCAGTTGGTATTTGCGGGAACCGCTGCGACAATCGTGTCTGGTGCTGTTGCCGAACGTATTAAGTTTGTTGATTTCCTGATTTTTAGTCTCTTACTAGTCGGCATCTCCTACCCCATCACCGGACACTGGATTTGGGGTGGTGGCTGGTTAGCAGACATGGGTTTCTGGGATTTTGCCGGTTCTACAGTGGTTCACTCAGTTGGTGGTTGGGCAGCTTTGATGGGAGCAGCGTTGCTTGGACCTCGTCTGGGAAAATACCAGGATCGGCAAATCGTTGCTATTCCCGGACACAACATGAGTATTGCCACTCTAGGCTGTTTGATTTTGTGGTTGGGTTGGTTTGGTTTCAACCCCGGTTCTGTTATGGCCGCCGATGCCAGTGCCATTACTCACATTGCTTTGACTACTAACATGGCAGGTGCTGTTGGCGGTATTGCTGCCACTGTTACAGCTTGGTTGTACTTGGGTAAGCCAGACCTGTCAATGATTATCAATGGCATTTTAGCTGGTTTGGTTGCCGTGACAGCACCTTGTGCCTTTATCAATATCAGCAGCGCCTTCGTCATTGGTTTAATTGCTGGTGTCTTAGTAGTTTTCTCTGTTACTTTCTTTGACAGAATTAAAATTGATGACCCAGTAGGAGCTATCTCCGTACACCTTGTTTGTGGTATCTGGGGAACTCTAGCAGTTGGTTTGTTTGCAGTCGGACCTGGCGTGTATTCCTGGTACGGTGATGGACAAGGTCCGGCTAAGGGTCTGTTTGCAGGCGGTGGCTTGGGACAACTCTTTACGCAATTTATTGGTGTTATCAGTGTAGGCGGTATGACCGTTCTCCTTACTACAGCTTTCTGGCTAGCACTGAAGGCAACCCTAGGAATCAGAGTCTCCAGAGAAGAAGAAATCGAAGGCTTGGATATTGGCGAACACGGTATGGAAGCTTATAGCGGTTTTCTCAAAGAAGCTAGTGCCAGCGGATTTACCGAACCAGGCAGCCCGAGAGGAATATCTCCATCAGGAGATTTACCTACTAGCTTGTAATTTTTGACTTATTGAGTTTAACTGCTGGGGGTTTGGGGGCTATAAGTCTCACGCCAAAATCTCTGCCAACAGCGTGGAATACATGGACATCCCAAGGCTATTGAGTTTAGCTCAATGCCACCAAAACTTCCCCTACGGTAATACTCATTGACACAATGACCGTTAGTAGCCAGGAACGCAAACCTCGTTTTAAGTCGTTCTTTTGGAGATCTATGACCAAAGTAAGTCTACAACCCAGATAAGTGACGTAGGGCTTTCCATTTCCAACTGTGAAGTTGGAAGCCCATACCATTATCTTTGATTGGGTGTGGGACGATGTGTTGCTAACTAAGAAATCCTATCCCCTGGAACCTTACTGTTCATAAGGGGTTTTTTTCTACAACAGCAACTAAGTTAGTAGTTAGGGCTTTAGCCCTGGAAGTTAGTAGTTAGGGCTTTAGCCCCAATAGAAGCAGGCTTACTCGTTACTAAAAACTGCTTTAGCACCAAGATTCTTGTGTAAGACCAGGAGCTCGTTGCATTAATGAATGCACAATAAGTTCCTTGCCAGAGCTTTCGTCCTTGTTTTTGCTGCACAAAAGTGCTGGCTACAAACTGATTCTAAAGTTTTGCAAAAGACCAGCAGTTGTTCGCCTCTGTGTTGTGATGCTCGCGGACCAATTGAACTTCCAAAATCAAAATTCAGCGGAAAGACACCATCAAATATAGATTTACACCGCTTGTTCTGAGTCGGATTTCTTGCTCAAAAGCAGGGTTTTTAGGCTTAAGTTCTCACTACAAACTTTACTTTCATCTACTCATCATGGTAGTGACGGCTTTAGTTTACTTAACGTTAAATAATGTTTCCCAAAACTTGTAATTTTTGGTAATCCCAGGTGGGAGATGTTATCAAAAATTTACTTTAGAGAAAGTAAAATACTGAAACAAATCATGCAAAAATCGCATAAAAGAATAGTAATTTAATATTTGACAACTCCTGTAAGGAGTATGTTTGTTTGAATGTTTCAAAACTAACTAAATTTGAGTAGCTTTTAATACAGAAAAAAGTATATAACGTTACTCAAATTTAGTTATATGGTCATTTAAAACAACAAATGATGGCGCAGAGGTATAAGAAGAAGTGTTAAAGAAAGTTGTTTTTACAGCAGCGATCGCAGCTGTAATCATGGGCGGACCGTTGATCGGCAATGCTTTAGCTGCACCAGATGTCAATGAGAAAATTTCTAATGCCCAAACTGCGGCTGATACAGCGTTTATGCTGCTTGCAGCTGCGCTTGTGTTGTTGATGACTCCGGGGCTAGCGTTTTTCTATGGAGGATTCGTGCGCTCGCGCAACGTCCTCAACACTTTGATGATGAGCTTTGTAGTCATGGCGATCGTGGGAGTGACCTGGATTTTGTGGGGCTACAGCCTTGCCTTTGCGCCCGGGAACCCTTTTATTGGTGGATTGGAATGGCTGGGTTTGAATGGTGTGGGATACGAGGTCACAGATTACCTTAAGGGCTCGAATCCGGCGGAGGTAGTTTCCTATGCGTCGACAATTCCACATCAGGCTTTTATGATCTACCAAGCCATGTTTGCCATCATCACTCCAGCTTTGATTTCTGGGGCAATTGTGGAGCGCATAAACTTCACTGCCTACTCCTTGTTCGTACTGTTGTGGTCAACATTTGTTTATGCTCCCCTTGCCCACATGGTATGGGCAAAAGGTGGATTGTTAGGCTTGTATGGTGGTCTTGGCGCCCTCGACTTTGCAGGTGGTACGGTTGTTCACGTTAGTTCTGGAGTTTCTGCTTTAGTAGCAGCACTGGTCATTGGCTCTCGCAAAACCTATCCCGATCGCCTCAGTCCGCCTCACAACGTTCCCTTCATTTTATTGGGTGCTGGCTTGCTGTGGTTTGGCTGGTTTGGCTTCAACGCTGGTAGTGCTCTAGCTTCAGGTCAGCTGGCAACAGCTGCTTTTGTTGCTACCAATACTGGTGCGGCGTCAGCGGCGTTAACTTGGCTGATCTTAGAAAAAGTTTTGCGCGGTAAACCCACAGCAGTGGGAGCAGCAACGGGAGCAGTAGCTGGATTGGTAGGAATTACTCCTGCAGCAGGATTTGTGACACCGCTAGCTGCCATACTGATTGGTAGCATTACCGCTTTTGTCTGCTTCTACGCCATTAGCTTCAAACACAAACTGCAAGTTGATGATGCCTTAGATACATTTCCCGTTCACGGTGTAGGCGGTACGGTTGGTGCTATTCTGACAGGTATATTTGCTACCAAAACAGTGAACTCAGCAGGTGCAGATGGTTTGTTATACGGTAATCCCAAACAAGTGCTGATTCAGATAGGAGCAATTTTGATTGCCTACATTATCGCTGCTGTTGGCACCTGGATTATTCTTAAAATCTTGGATGCCACAGTTGGTTTGCGAGTCAGGGAAGAAGCAGAATTCCAAGGCGTGGATATCAACGAACACGGTGAAGAAGGTTACAACGAGGAATTCAGCGATCGCATCACGATGAGGGAAAAATAGGTATTTAAAGGTCTTTGGTAGTGGGATTTCTCCGCACAGCAGTATAAAATCTGATACTAAAAGATTTGAGGAATATTGCTACTCGTGTCTACTGCTGCAAAAAGCTTTCCCAGCTGGGCAATCCTATTACTAATTACTAATGGCATGCTATTACTAGCGGTCACGCTGCTAATTTGGCGACAGCAGGTAGTGACCGCTTTTTTTGAGACAGTATCGCTAAATCAGGTAAAATCTGAAGATCCACCCCAAGTTACGGTACAGTTAGGTCCCCGTCACAAACTCAACTATCAACAGTGGATTAAAATTCTCAAGCAAGAAGCCAAAGTTGCTGCTCAAACTCGTCCCGAACATTTGGCCGTACTAGCTGGAGATTCTCTAAGTCTGTGGTTTCCACCAGAGTTATTACCAGAAAACAGTAAGTGGTTAAATCAGGAAATTTCTGGAGAAACCAGCGCTGGACTGTTAAAAAGATTAAACTTATTAGACCAGACACAACCGAAAACCATTTTTGTCATGATTGGTATTAACGATTTAATTCGGGGAACAAGTGATGAGGCGATCGTAGAAAATCAACGACAAATCGTGCGTTATCTGCGCAAGGTACATCCCCAAACACAAATAGTTATCCAGTCTATATTACCCCATGGCAAAGAAGAAGTTACTTGGGAGGGACGAGAAAAGTTACTAGCAATTCCCAATCATCGCATTTGGATGTTAAATCAACAACTCCAGACCATGGCCAAAAAAGAAGGTGTCAAATATCTAGATTTATATTCTCTATTTGCTAACAAACAAGGTAATCTTCGTCCCGAACTCACCACCGATGGTTTGCACCTCAATTTTCAAGGTTATTTGGTCTGGAGATCCGCTTTGCAGCTGTACAGCCAAATCGCATTACCAGAGGGATTATAAGTAAAAATTTATATTTGATTTATATTTTCTTTCACTTCATCTTTTCATCTCAATGGCCTCCCAGCGCGAGAAAATGAAAATGACGGAATTATAACAACGATCAATGGATACCAAAGCTTTTAAACGTTCCCTGCAACACTCGGAAAATTACCATCGCAAAGGATTCGGTCACCAAGCAGAAGTTGCTACCCAATTGCAATCCGAGTATCAAAGCAACTTAATTCAGCAAATTCGAAATAATAATTACACCCTTACCCGTGGAGATGTCACCGTTGTCCTAGCTCAAGCATTTGGCTTTTGCTGGGGTGTAGAACGTGCAGTGGCAATGGCGTACGAAACTCGCAAACAATTTCCTACAGAACGCATTTGGATTACTAACGAGATTATCCACAATCCTTCTGTTAATCAGCGCATGCAGGAGATGGGAATAAAATTTCTCCCGGTGGTAGGGGGGAAAAAAGATTTTTCTGTGGTCGACTCTGGGGATGTGGTGATTTTACCAGCTTTCGGGGCTAGCGTGCAAGAAATGCAGGTACTTTATCAGAAAAACTGCAAAATTGTCGATACCACTTGCCCTTGGGTATCAAAGGTTTGGAATACAGTGGAAAAACATAAAAAAAATGAATATACTTCCATAATTCATGGCAAATACAAGCACGAAGAAACCATTGCCACAAGTTCCTTTGCGGGAAAGTATTTAATCGTTTTAAATTTACAAGAAGCAGAATACGTTGTGAAATATATTTTGCATGGAGGAGACCGAAACGAATTTCTAGCTAAGTTCAGCAAAGCTTGTTCTCCGGGATTTGACCCCGATCGCGATTTAGAAAAAGTTGGTATTGCCAATCAAACGACAATGCTCAAAAGTGAAACCGAGCAGATTGGTAAGTTGTTTGAGCGTGCTATGATGCAAAAGTATGGAGCAGCCAATTTGAACGAGCATTTCCAAAGCTTCAATACTATCTGCGATGCCACGCAAGAAAGGCAAGATGCGATGTTAGAGTTGGTGGAAAAGCCGCTGGATTTGATCGTCGTCATCGGTGGATTTAATTCCTCCAACACTACACAATTGCAACAAATTGCTCTCGAGCGAGGACTTCCTTCCTACCACATTGATGGCGTAGCAAGAATTTTACCCGGAAATCGGATTGAACATAGATTGTTAAACGGTAATTTAAAAATCACAGAAAACTGGTTACCAGAGGGAAAAGTTGTCATGGGATTAACTTCTGGTGCTTCTACACCAGATAAAGTAGTGGCAGATGTAATTGAAAAGATTTTCCAGCTCAAAGCAACAGCAGTTTGATAATCATCGATCTTTTCATTCCCTCTCGATATTTGGGAGGGAAGTTTTTTGTCTGCTTGGAAAGCGAAAAGAAAAATCTCAGCTTAGCTTGGCGATCGCCCTTTGCGAAATCTAAAAACAGATGCAACGATCGCTGCGCCCAGTATTAAGGCCGCAAAGCGAAAAGAACCTTGAAACCCTATAACGATCGCCTCTGCTGGAGCAACGGATACATCTGCACCTGCAGCGGTGCTGGCGATTAACATTCCAAAAACTGTCCCCATCAGCGGAACGCCCACGGTGCTACCCGAGGTACGCGACAAAGACAGTAAACCAGAAGCAATTCCTAATCGCCTTTGGGATGCTGCTCCCATAACGGTGCTGTTGTTAGGTGATTGAAACAAACCTAGCCCTATACCGTAGATGCTGTAGCGCAGTACATATCCTAGCTCGCTAAGTTGAGCATCAAAAGTGCTAATTGCCAGACAACCACCCATCATTAAACCCAGACCGATGCAACCGATCCGTTTGGAACCAAAATAATCTGCAAGTATCCCAGACACAGGAGCTATTAATCCACTCAGCACTGGCGACACCGCCAGTAAAAGTCCTACTTTGGCTGTGGGATAACCTTTGACTCGCTCTAGAAAAAATGGGGTAATCAGCAGCGCTCCACTAATGACGATAAACGCCAACCAGCCACTGAGCAAACCCATGCTCAGCTCGAAATTGCGAAACAAACTTAAATCCAAAAGAGGTTGCTCGAGGATGGCTTCTACTACTAAAAAAATTACAAAACTAAAGGCAGCAGCAGACAATAATACGATCGCATGCACACTGCTAAAACCCTGACTTTGCCCCACGGTCATACCCAATCCAAAACTGCCCAAACTTAATGTAGCCAATACGGCTCCCAAAAAATCAAATCGCTGTTTTTCTCCACTAGAAACAAAGGTTGGTACCGTCCGAGCGACAACAAAACTAGCTACAATTCCTATCGGTAAATTGATCAAAAATAGGCTGCGCCATCCCAACCAATTCAAAAGAATTCCTCCTACAGAGGGACCAAAAGCAATTCCCAACGACACCACACTACCGATGATGCCAACAGCGCGACCTCTTTGTGAAGAAGGAAAGACTTCTGTGATGATGGCTAAGCCTAACCCGGAGATAAATACAGCTCCTAACCCTTGCAGTGCTCGAAAGCCAATCAGCAACTCTATACTCGGTGCAAGACCGCACAACAGAGAACTGAAGGTAAATACCATCAGTCCCCCTAGATACAGATATTTCTTTCCCCACATATCCCCCAGGCGAGTTGCTCCTAAAACCAGACCGGAACTGACCAACAGGTAACTTAGTACTGTCCACTGGGCGGTGGGAAAATTGGTGTGAAAAGCTTGAACTAATGAAGGTACAGCCACGTTGATGATACCTACATCTAGGGTAGACATGAATACTCCAAGCCCAACACCAACTAAGACCGAAATTTTCTTAGAGTTCGATAAGGCTGGAGGTTTTGCTGGTAATGGTTGCAACGTCTAGCCTCCCGTACTGGCTTAAGAGTGGGAAATACTTTGTGTTCGTAATATTAGATTATCAGACAAAAGCAGTCAGCAACATCCGTGGCGAGTGTGTAGTTTTGTTGTATTACAAAGAAGCGATCGCCAATTTGAAAATTTACCAAAAATTTCTCATATCCCAAACAATTCCCTGGGGTAGAGTGTTTTATTGATTAGTTTTTTTTGCATTTAACAATTTCTGGGATTATGATTTTAATTTAAGACAATCCATGGATTTGATTTCCAAATTGAGACTGCCGTAAGAAATTTCAATCAATCATCAAGAAGAATTTTTCTTTTTTAGAGTTATGAGCGAACATTTATCTATCTTGAAATTGTTAGAAGCAGAACGGGAACGCTATACGCTGGAAGCTGCTTCTATAATGCGTCGTTTGGATTTAGTCCGCAGTCAAATTCACACCCTAGAAGACCTAATATACAGGTACGCAACCTCAGAGCAGGTATACTCTGGTGCGACCGACTTACCTCATATATCTTCTATTAGTGCGTTTCTTCAGGACGAACGCGGTGGGGAAGTTTTTGTAGAGGAAAAATTAGCAAATAATTATCCCACCCATCAAACTGAGGTGGAATTTCACACCCAGACAAATCTGAAAAATGCGGAGCAACAATCAGATAAAGATGAAGAATTTCACCAGGAGGAAACATCAGTAAATTTTGAAAGCTATCCACAAGCTGAAATTGAATCTAAACCCCAAAATTTTGAGGAAACAGCAACTAAAACTGCTTCACAGACTAGCGATGGTAAATCTACGCCAGCTTCGAGACCGCAAGATGTAGATATTTCTGACATTCCCAAACGCACTTTTCCACCGAAACCTGGAACTTTACCAATGCTGGGAGAATATCAGGAATATACAATACAGAACGCAGTTTTAATTCTCATGCGCCGCCATCCGAACGCGCACATGCATCTGGATACAATTGTGCATAGTTTATACGGGGATTTATCTCCCCAAGAGTTTAAGACAGCAAAGGTAAATGTTGCTAAAGCAGTTTCTGAAGGCTTAAAGAAAGGTTTGTGGTACAGGGTATTGCGCACTCCTGGCGTGTATACGCTGCGTTTTGAAAAAGGAGTGACGGGAAAAAGTCCAGTTCGCAAATAGAAGTTGTACCAAAAAGGGCGATCGCATGGTCAAAAGTTGTGAACAAAGCTCCACAAGTGCGATCGCTTGCTGTGCGCTTGCGGTCAAACAAACAGTATATATCAAAACGATGATAGAAATTGGCAAAATCAGAGTCGCAAAAGATAAAGCTGAATTGGTGAAAGCTTTAACATCAACAGATGGAAACACAGGACCCTTTCAAACCTTTGCTGATGTTATTGTATTTGCAGCTGCTTTAGGTGCAAAGTATAAAAAGCGAGTACCTTTAGGAGAAATTTCTCAAAGAGAACCTTCGCCAATTCGATTAGAATATTTTGCTTCCGCAGGCACTGATGTAGTGATTAAATTATTAGCAATGATTGAAGCTAAAGATATTCAAATTCTATCTCATCAAGAAGAATACCAAACCCAACGCTATCAAATTTTTGAAGAATATGCTAATGGTGGGTTAGAAATATTGCAAAATCAATTGCGAGGAGCTGCGGACTATACAGACAGAATATTATTATTTCTCAGGCATGAACAAAGAAATGACGAGCGGCAACAAGGAGAATTTGATTTACGCAAATTTCTATCTTCAGGATCTTAAAAAGTAAAATCATCACTCTCCTTGCTTCCAGAAATAAATTTAGGGGCTTTAGGCCATCTATGTGCCTTTTTCAAAGATTTGCAAGTTACAAAACAGAAGGTAATCCTACTTGCTTTGGTTCCACAAATTTACCATCAAAACCTATTGTCTTATTTTCGACAGTTCTTGCTCGAGCTAAATCTTTACGAAGTTCAGCGCACTCCATTCGCTCTTGAATTCCTCCGAGAACATAAACGAGTAACTTTGCTGCTAAATCTCGTCCAGCAACCTGTACCCGCTTTTTGTTTGGATCGTATAAAACTCCATACCAAATAGATTGTGGATATTCCATTCCACTAAAACCACCTTGTTGGTCAAACTTGCGCAACTTTTTAAAGATGTTTTCTAAATGGAATCCTTTGCGGAAAACCAACAGGCCCAAAGCTTGTGCTACAGCGACCTGACCGACAGGACGGAAAAGGATATTTCCTTCGCCTCCGTTTTTTTCAAAATGGAACCGTCGTAGGCTTGGGGTATCCTCATTTTCTAACAGCTTATAACTAGGAAGGCTGGCCAGATAATCAAAGAGTTTGTGAAACTCCTGTATTCCCTCTTCAAGTTCTTCATCTTCCGGACGCGTGGGGATTAAACCTTTTTGCAAGGGTTTCCAGTGAGGAAATTTTTGTCCTAGGTAGCGTTCCGACATATCCTTAAGTGCTTGTAATGTTGTTAAAACCGTTGATTTAGCTGCAATGGTCGCACTGTTCCAATTAACGCGGGGTTTTCGATTTTCCCGTGGTTCAAAAAGCGGGTGGGTAGTAGCAATTTTTCTTGCCACAATGGAAAAACCATCATCCTCATCTAGTTGTGCTAGCTGACCTTTAGTTAACGGTGTAGCCATGAGGTTAACGTGAACAAAGATGGATCTTACCCGTCTGAGTGCTTGTTCGCGGGTTTCTCCTTTTTCCACCGCACAGATAAACTCGATACCAATTTTTTCTTGGAGCAAGCGTTGCAAGTAGTCAGGTTGAACGCGATATCGCTCTATCAAATCAGTTACAGTTATAAAAGTATTGTCAGGAGTTTTATCCTTTTTGTAGCGTTGCAGTTTACCAGTTTGGAGCAACTCTACCAACCCTTGTACTCCCATTAGTCGATGCTGACCGTCGAGTGCGTAAATTGTCGCATTTTCCTCAGAAACATCGAGCAAACCAATTTGACCTTGTTTGTCTAGAGGTGTAAATCTGGCGCTAGATTTGGTAGCTGTGCGTGCGATGCTCCACTCCTGAGCTTGAGGATCGTCTACCCACGGTTGGCTAATTACCACCAATACTGCTGGAAATTTGTGATTTTTACGACTTGTTAGATACTGCGTTAGTGGTAGTTGACGGGACCAATCCAGGGAACGCTGTTGAATTTCATCCACACTCTCGGCATCGAGATCGATATTCTCTGTAAGAGGATTATATTTTTGTCTGAACAAAGGTAAAGCGGATGCAAAGCGAACTCGAAGAGCAAACCATTCCAGGGTGACGGAACCTACGTACGCTTCTTTTCCACCCATCTCGGTTTTCTGTACCAAAATTTGGTCTTTTTGGTTTGTAAATTTCTCTAGCAGTAAACTCAGTAATTGTTTGTCCTGACTTTTTGGTTCTAGGTGTTCGGCGGTGGTATCAGCAGCTTGGTCAATACAGCCTGAGTCCATGTTAATTTTAAAAAACCTCAATTGACAGCATAGATTTATTGTCCATAAAAAATAAAACTACCAAATGTGTTTTTAAAAACCTTAAAGGTTTACAATGCTAGGGTTGTATTGAGAAATTCTGACGCTCGGACTGCAAGACTCAAAAATGACACCAACACCAAAACAAAATCAACCTCGGACTGTAGCGAAGTTTGTAGAAGATATAGAAATTCTGACTGATGAAATCCAACAATTATATTGTCTGGATGAGGTGCCTTGGGTTGTAGGGTACTCGGGGGGAAAAGATTCAACGGCGACGTTGCAGTTGGTTTGGAATGCGATCGCAGCTCTTCCGCCATCTAAGCGGAAGAAAACAATCCACGTGATTACAACAGATACTTTGGTAGAAAATCCCTATGTTTCGCTTTGGGTACGTCGTTCCCTACAAAGGATGAAAGCAAAAGCCAGCGAGCAACAACTCATGATTGAGCCTCATTTGCTCCACCCTGATTTAAAAGAAACTTTTTGGGTTGGTTTGATTGGGAAAGGTTATCCGGCACCCAATGCGAAATTTCGTTGGTGCACCGAGCGTCTCAAAATTCATCCTTCTAATCGCTTTATCCGTGATATTACTAGAGTCAGCGGCGAAGCCATAGTAGTTTTAGGTATTCGAAAAACCGAAAGCAGCCAGCGCGCAAACAGAATGAAGCAATACGAAGCAAAACGGATACGCGATCGCCTCAGTCCAAATATGAGTTTGCCAAATTCCTTGGTTTATACTCCCATCGAAGATTGGCGTACGGATGAAGTGTGGCTGTATTTGATGCAGTGGGAGAATCCCTGGGGACACAGCAATAAAGATTTGTTTGCAATGTACAAACAAGCCAGTGCTGACAATGAATGTCCCTTGGTTGTGGATACTTCTACACCCAGCTGCGGAAGTTCTCGTTTTGGTTGTTGGGTTTGCACTTTAGTCAGTCACGATAAATCTTTGGCTGCAATGATCCAAAACGATGAAGAAAAAGAATGGCTTCAACCTCTTGTCGAGTTTCGAAAAGAATTAGATGCACCAGAAACTCGCAAAAAACGAGATTTTAGACGCAGAAACGGTGAAGTGCAGCTGTACGAACGCAATCTAGACGGTGAAATTTCTGTAGAACCTATACCCGGACCTTTTACTAAAGAAGCCAGAGAAGAATGGTTAAGAAAACTGTTAATTCTACAGCAACAATTACGACTTCGAGCTCCAGACCACATGCGCGATATTACCTTAATTACTCCTGAAGAATTAAGCGAAATTCGCCGCATTTGGTTAGAGGAAAGACACGAATTTGATGATAGCTTACCCCGCATATATAAAGAAGTGACCGGTGAAGAATTTCAAGATCCGCGCCCTGGTGCCAATTACAGTCTTTTAGGTAGCGACGAATGGGCCGTGTTAGAGGAAATCTGTGCAGGTGACGCCATGCACTTAGAATTGATGGCAAAATTGTTGGACACAGAACGTCAATTTCGGAAAATGGCACGGCGCGTGGGAATATACGACGCCCTCGAAAAATGTTTTGAGACTAGTTCTCGTTCCCAAGAGGAAGCAGTAAAAAATGCTTATTTAAAAAGAGATTTAAAAACTGCAGCTTCTGTTGGTGATGTGGCAAAAATCAAACAACTAACTCTCGGAGATTTTGCGGTGACAAATCAAGAGGTTTCTCCAGAAAAAACTTGGGCAAGTGTTAAATTCAAAGGCAAACCATAGTACTTAGCAAGTATTAGAAAAGCCAAGATTCGTCAGATAAAAATTCTTCCTTTTTGCCATCTGTTTTCTGCAGACATGATTTTTCTAGAACTCGTTCTTCAAAACTTTGGTCCCTACAAAGGACGTCACGTTATTAATCTTGATATCTCACCTCGAGGTGAAGGCGGTCATCAAAGACCCATACTTCTTCTCGGAGGAAAAAATGGTGGAGGAAAAACCACGCTCATGGACGCGCTGCGCCTGGCTCTTTACGGTCACCGCGCCCAATGTTCTAGTCGTGGAAATTTGAGTTATGGTGATTTTCTGACTCAGTGTGTTAACAGCCATGCTTCCCCTCATGAAAAAAACTCGCATTGAATTAGTATTTGAACATATTGAAAACGATATACCAGTCAAATATAGAATTGTGCGGACATGGGAAAGAAATCCCAAGGATGGTAAAGACCAATTAGGTATTTTGGGCGATGATGATACATGGCCGGTTGATGCTTTAGCTAATATCTGGGACGAATATATTGAAAATTTATTACCCCTGGGAATTTCGAATTTATTTTTATTCGATGGCGAACAAGTCAAAGAATTGGCAGAACAAGAAATTCCTCCGCCAATTGTTGTGGATGCAATTCGCAATCTTTTAGGTTTAGAATTAGCAGAGCGTTTAGCTATTGATTTAGACATTTTAATTAACAGAAAACGAAAAGAGTTAGCCGAGGAACAAGAGTTATATAATCTTGAAGAAATTGAGAAGAAACTGCAAAACTTACAACAAGAATATGAGAGGGAGAGTAAAAATTTGCTCTCCAGGCAAGCAGAATTAAAATTAGCAAAAGAACAAGAGCAAGAAGCAACTGATAAATTTATTTCTGAGGGCGGTAAAATTGCCGCAGAACGCAGTCAGTTAGAAAAACAAGTAAGACAAAAAAGTTTAGAAGTAGAGCAAATTTGTAGCAATTTACGTGAATTAGCTGCAGGTGTTTTACCTTTAGCATTGATTCAACCAATACTTATTCAAGCTCAAAATCAAGGGGAAAAAGAACTGCAGGTGCGTCAAGCCCAAATAGCAAGAGAGATTTTACAACAAAGAGATAAACGTTTGTTGAATTTTGTGAATAATTTGGGTCTGAGTCAAGAACAACTTGAAAAAATTAAAGCTTTTTTGCTCGAAGATGAGGGATACCCCAAAAATTTACAACCACAGGGTGAAGAAGCTTGGTTATTGGCAGATGAAAAAGCTCTAAGTCAATTAGGTAATGTTATTTATTATTTACAAAATGCACAAGCGACTGCCAAACAGCAATTAGCAATTGTGAAAGTCAAGGAAGAAGAAATAAGCGGCTTAGAGAAACAAATGCTTCAAGCTGCTTCTCCAGAAGAATACAACGAATTGCGTCAAGCTGTGCAAATAGCACAAAAAAAGTAGCAGAAGCTCTAGCTAACTGTGAAACAGTGCGCCGCCGTTTAGCTGAATTAGAAGCGGCAATGGAAAATATTAAAAATAATTTAAAAGACTATACGGAAAGTACTATTAAACGTCAAAATAAAGAGCATATTATTACCGCTTCCGTGAAAGTCCAAGAAACTCTGAAACTCTTTCGAGAACGATTAACTTTAAGAAAACTAAACAAGTTAGAAACAGAAGTAACCAAATGTTTTCGTTATTTGCTGCACAAATCAGATTTAGTACATAGCATTACTATCGATACTAAGACTTTTGGCTTATTTTTGTATGACCAGCAATCCAAAGCAGTACCCAAGCACAGGCTATCAGCGGGAGAAAAACAAATGTTGGCGATCGCATTTTTGTGGAGCTTGGCTCGGGTTTCAAATCGACATCTTCCCGTGGTTATCGACACACCTTTAGGAAGACTGGATTCATCCCACCGCAATAATTTAGTAGAACGCTATTTCCCTTTTGCATCCCACCAGGTAATATTGCTTTCTACAGATACAGAAATTGGACCAAAAGAAGTATCTGCATTGCGACAAATGGATGCGATCGCCCGCGAATACCTGCTGCAGTACGATTCTTCCACACGACAAACTACTGTTTTAGAGAATAAATATTTTTGGTAATCGATGGAACCACCTTTAGAAAGAATAAAGTTATCCCAAACTGCTAAAGAGCAGCTAATTAAACTGAAACGCCAAACCAAAATTGACCAGTGGAATATTTTGTGTCGTTGGGGATTTTGCCGATCGCTTGCTGAACCGACTTCTCCATCTTTGGTACCCATACCCCAAGATAGCAACGTGGAGATGAGTTGGGCTGTTTTTGGAGGAGAAATGGCTGATTTGCTTGTTTTGGCTTTGAAGCAACGCTGCTACAACGATGGTTTTGGTACCGATAAGCAAACTTTAGCAACGCAGTTCAAACTACATCTGCACCGCGGTATTGCTTATTTAGCCTGCGATCCGAATATCAAGAAAATTGAAGATTTGATTGCATTGGCAACGAAGAGTTGAAATTATTATGGTTGATGGCAGGTGATTTCCATTTTAGGAGGCCACAGCTAGCTGGTGCTGGGCCCACACAGCCTTATAGTGTTAAAAGCGCGGATGTCAATGCTCTTATGTCTGGGGGCTACATAGAAATAGAGCGTCATAAAGCTGCAATTTTTCGCACTGAGTTGTCTCGCCCGGTGCGATTAGCGATAGAATGGTCAATCTTAAATAAAGATACCACTTTTTTTGACTATGGCTGCGGTTACGGAGGAGATGTTGAGCGAGTGGCTTCTTTGGGGTATACCAGTGCTGGCTGGGATCCCTATTACTTTCCCGATCGCGATCGCGTTCCTGCTGATGTTGTGAACTTGGGCTACGTTCTCAACGTGATTGAAGATCCCCAAGAACGTTCTCAGGCTCTTGTGCAGGCGTGGGAACTAACGCGTAAAGTTTTAATTGTTGCAGCGCAAGTACTGGTTAAAGTTCCCAACCGCAATTTCCTTCCCTACGGAGATGGTGTTGTTACCAGTCACAATACTTTTCAGAAATATTACCACCAAGAAGAACTCAAAAAATATATTGATGAAACGCTTCAGGTAGACGCTATACCTGCAGCTTTGGGTGTTTACTTTGTTTTTCGAGACGAAGCGCAAAAAGAAGTCTACAAAGCCGCCCGCTTTTTCTCAAAAACTTCTACCCCAAGAGTCCGCATTCCTGCCAAACGGTTTGCCGACTACCAAGATTTACTGCAACCGTTGATGGCTTTTTATACACAGCGCGGACGACTGCCTGTCAAAGGTGAATTAGCGGGCGAACAGGAACTACTCAAGGAATTTGGTAGTTTCCGGCGAGCTTTTGCCGTCGTTTTACAAGTGACGGATGAAGCAGAATGGGATGCGATCGCCTACCGTCGTTCTCTTGACATTCAAGTATACCTAGCTTTGACTCATTTTGAAGGTCGTCCTTGCTGGCATCAACTAGCGCCAGAAATGCGCCATGATATCAAAGCTTTTTTTGGTAGCTACGAAGAAGCTTGTCAAGTTGCTGATGCCAAATTATTTAGCTTGGGAAAACCAGGGGTAATCAAGGCTGCTTGTGAAAAAAGTAAAATTGGAAAGCACACTCGCCAAGCTTTATACGTTCATGTTTCTGCTTTGTGCGAATTGGATGCCCTGTTGCGAATTTATGAAGGTTGTGCTAGCCGTACCATCGGACGTGTTAATGATGCTACGCTGATCAAGTTTTACACCGACCAACCACAAATCTCCTACTTATTTTATCCGGAATTTGATACTGACCCTCATCCAGCATTAAAAGCAAGTATCACCATCGATTTAAAAACTTTACAGGTTGTACATCGGGATTACACTGGCCGAACCAATCCACCTATACTTCACCGCAAAGAAACATTTGTCACCTCTAATTATTATCTGTATGAGGAATTTTCACAACTAACTCGACAAGAGCAAGAATTAGGCTTGTTGAAGCAAAAAAGTGAAATCGGTACCCGTGAAGGTTGGGCAAAATGCCTTGCACAACACAATGTGGAAATTAGAGGGCATAAAGTTTATCCAAAATCAGCGGCCTGGGAAAAACCGAGCTTGTAACAAAAAGTAAAATCTCTAGCTTTAACAGCCAAAGATGATTACAAATTAATTAAAAACAATCTTCTATTTTAAAATTAGGCAAATTGGCACTAAATTATACATTTGCTATGGTAACTTATTTGCATCTTCAAAAGGAGAAATATACACAAATCCTATAATTGAAAAATTTTTATTGTCATAATTAATACAAAGAAAGCGACAACTTCAAGGAATTTGAAAATTGTGGAAACAGTGCAATCGTTGCTAAAAGTATTTGAGAGCCGCAAGATGGCGGCTTTGTTATTACTGGGTTTTGCATCAGGTTTACCTTTATTGTTAATTGGTAATACTCTTAAAGCTTGGATGACCGTAGAAAAAGTTGATTTGGCGGCTATTGGCTGGTTTAGCTTAACTAGTTTGCCTTATTCTTTAAAATTTCTATGGTCACCCTTGTTAGATAGGTTTACTCCGCCTTTTTTGGGACGGCGACGGGGTTGGTTGCTACTGACGCAGCTGGGGTTGATGATAGCGATCGCTTTTATGGCTTTTGAGCAACCCAAGCAAGCCTTGCAGCTTTTAGCTATCAACGCCATAGTTATTGCTTTTTTGAGTGCAACTCAAGATATTGCTGCTGATGCTTACCGCACCGACGTTTTGACAGAATTAGAAATGGGAGCTGGTGCAGCGGTTTTTATTCTTGGTTATCGCGTTGCCTTGTTAGTGGCAGGTGCCTTGGCGCTGATTTTGTCAGATAGAATACCTTGGTCTTTAGTGTATTTACTGATGTCAGCTACCATGGCGATCGGTATTGCTGGCTGCTTGCTCGGCCCGGAACCAAAGGAAATTACTCCTCCCGCCTCCTTAGCTGAAGCTGTAATTTTACCTTTTAGAGAATTTTTTCAACGCCGCGGCCTTGTTCCTGGTTTGTTAGTTTTATTGTTTATCACTCTTTACAAGTTAGGCGATGCTTTGCTGAGTAACATGGCTACACCTTTTTTGCTCACAATCGGTTTTAACAAAACTGACATAGGAGCAATACAGGTAGGAATGGGGTTAATTGCTACCATTGTTGGAGCTTTAGCAGGCGGTGCCATCCTGGGTAAAATTGGTATCAACCGGTCGCTTTGGATATTTGGGGCGTTGCAAGCCTTGAGTAATATTTCTTACTTTATCCTCTCCCAACCCCAATTTGCTAAAAATTATCAAGTAATGGTACTGACTATTAACATTGAAAACTTCTGTGGTGGTTTAGGAACAGCTGCTTTTGTGGCATTTTTAATGAGTTTGTGCAATCAACGCTTTTCTGCAACTCAATATGCATTGCTCTCGAGCTTGATGGCTGTTAGTCGTGACATTTTAGCTGCTCCTGCTGGGGAAGTTGCAAAAAGCACGGGCTGGCCTTTGTTTTTCCTAATCACGATCGTCGCTGCTGTACCGGGCTTGCTTCTTTTACCCGTATTTGCTCCTTGGAATCCCAAACCAGTGGCAATTAACAGACCAGGACTTGAACAAGAGGAAGATGATATATGGGGCAAAAATTAATTATTGTTGTAGCAACAGCAATTCTGTTATGTACGGGAATTTTACTTGGCTATGTTCTTTCCCAATTGGTTTTGGGATTTTTAGCACTTAACTTTCTGACTTTGTTGGGGACGTTTAGTTTAATTTTAATTTTTGGTACCTTATACTATGTTTTATTTTGGGAGTTACGCAGACAACAATCTCGTTTATCGCCGCAGGGAACAAAACTGGCTGTCAACAGGCGTATAGTCGATAATCGTCTCAAAAACAAACTGATAGCAATGTTAAACGGCGATGTTGCTATGGCAGAACGTCTGGTAGAACAGGTCAAGCAAGACTATCCCGATATGCCAGAAAGTTGGTATTGGGAAAGAGTGATTGCTGATGTGGAGCGAGAACAGCAAAGCGATCGCAACTGAGACATTAAAAATATACGTACCTTTTGTAATTTTAAGTTAAAACTAAATTATCCCGGTGAACTACCGTTTCTGCGCCTTCATAACCCAAAATCAAGGGAATTTCGCTAGAGTGACGGCCGCGAATTTTTTCCAATTCTACACTACTATAATTTACAAGTCCTCTGGCAACTTCTTTGCCATTTTTGTCACACAATTGTACGGCATCTTGGCTGTCAAATTCTCCTTCTACTGCGGTTACACCAGCAGCTAACAAAGACTTACCTGCCTGGGAAATAGCCAGTACCGCTCCTTCATCTAAATACAATCTTCCCGAAGGAACTAAACCGTAGGCTATCCAGCGTTTGCGGGCGGAAGTGGGCTCTGGTTGTGGTATGAAGTGAGTGCCAATGGGTTCTCCTTGTAAAATTTTTTCAATGTTTTGGGGATATTTACCTTCGGTAATTACGGTATGTACGCCAGCTGCGGTAGCAATGCGGGCGGCAGAAATTTTTGTCACCATTCCACCCGTACCCCAGCGGGAGCCTTGAGTTCCCGTTTGTACTTGCAATTGTTCCAATTCCTTGATACTGCTAACTAAAGCAATGGGTTGAGCATCGGGTACAGAACGGGGATCGGCTAAGTAAAGTCTATCTACATCAGTAAGTAAAAAAAGCCAATCTGCATTTACCAAGCTGGCAACTAAAGCTGCAAGAGTGTCGTTGTCTCCAAATTTTAATTCCTCGACTGCTACGGTATCGTTTTCGTTGACCACCGGAATGACACCTAGTTGCAGCAGTTCCTGGAAAGTGTTGTAGACGTTGAGATAGCGACTGCGCTGTACCAAGTCGCTGCGGGTTAGCAATACTTGAGCTATTGGCTGTTGCAAACTGGTAAATAAATCGTCGTAGATGCGAATTAATCGTCCCTGTCCAACTGCTGCTACTGCTTGTTTGAGAGCGATCGCCTTTGGTCTTTCCACAAAACCTAAACGGGCGCAACCTATCCCCACAGCGCCGGAGGAGACCAAAATTACTCGATATCCCTGTCGCCGCAAATGGGAAAGGGTCTCCACTAAAGTTGCGAGGGTAGAAAGTGCTAGTTGTCCGGTTTTTGGTTGGGTAAGACTAGAAGTTCCAATTTTGACAACGATGGTTTTATTCATTCGGCAGGTAGTATTTGATTATGCGGGCTTGGATGAGGTAAAGGTTGGACATTTATTTTACTAATCTCCAGCATTCTACAGCGATCGCCCAATCTTCTTGGGTACGAATTACCAATACTCGCACCGTGGAATCGGGAGTAGCAATGTCTGCATCTAACGGCTGAGCAAAGTTTTTTTGCGCATCTAGTTTCAATCCCAAAAATTCAAAAGCTACGCAAGCTGCGGCTCGAATTTCAGGAACATTTTCACCCACTCCCGCGGTAAATGCTAATGCATCTAATCCTCCCAAACTTGCAAGCATCGCACCGATGTAAAAACGCAAGCGATGTACGTAAATATCCCAAGCCAATTGGGCGCGAAAGTTACCTTCGGCTATGGCTTTGCGAATTTGTCGCATATCGCTGGATATTCCGGAAATTCCACGCAAGCCGGAATTTTTATTTAAAACACTGTCTAGTTGCTCAGCGGTATAATTTCCTTGCCGCCACAGGTGGATCAAAATACCGGGATCGACCGCACCAGAACGACTACCCATCATTAAGCCATCCAAGGGTGTAAATCCCATGGTTGTATCTATGCTGCGGCCATTTTTCACTGCTGCTAAAGAGCAACCGTTGCCAAGGTGACAAACGATTAGTCGTATACTAGTTAAATCCTTACCGAGGATTTGAGCGGCGCGAGCAGCGCAGTATTGGTGGCTGATACCGTGAAATCCGTAACGACGAATTCCTTGCTCTACCCACTCGTAGGGACCGGGATAAATTGCTGCAGCATCTGGTATACTGCTGTGAAAAGCGGTATCGAAAACAGCTACTTGCGGGACTTTGCCCAAAAGTTGTTCTCCGATCTCAATACCTTCCAAGTTATCGGGATTGTGGGCTGGTGCCAAGCTGCAAAGCCGGGCGATCGCTTGTTTGATTTCTTCAGTAATTACCACGCTTTTTTTGTATTCTTGACCACCATGTACCACGCGATGCCCGACAACGTCAATTTCTGAAAGTTTGTCAATGACTCGAGTAGGACCTTTGTACAAAGTTTCGAGTAGATGGGCGATAACTTCAGCTCGAGATTGTAGGGAAAGTTGTTGCTGTAAAGATTCTCCAGTTGCTGTTTTTACCTTTATTTCCGCAACGCCTTGACTGGAAGTCCACTCTACTTTCCCCTCCCAAACAGGAGATTGGGGTTTTGTCAGCTCAGCTTCGCCCGTGATTTCGTACAGACAACTTTTTTGACTGCTGGATCCGGCATTGAGTACCAGTATTTTCATAATAGAAAGAAAAAAATCTTTCTTTTGAGTTGTACCTTTTACCTTTTTATTCGCCAACCTTCGCCGGAAGGATAACTGCAGCATTCTACAGCGATCGCAGCTTATCGCACTGCATGAATGAGATTTTCCGGTACAGGTCGATATTCAGCAAACTCCAGAGAGAAAGTCGCCATTCCCTGGGAAAGCGATCGCAGTTCTGTTGAATAACCAAACATTTCTGCCAAAGGTACTTCCGCCCGAATCACCACTTCATTATCTCTGGTTTGGGTACCTAGTAGCAAAGCCCGGCGCGATAATAGTTTTCCTTGGATGCGTCCTAAAAATTGACTTGGTGTTTCTACTTCTAACAACATCATTGGTTCCAAAAGTGTGGGTTTAGCTCGAGCAAATGCTTCTTCAAAACCTTGCCTTGCTGCCACTCGGAATGCTATCTCTGAAGAATCGATGGGGTGGAAGCTACCACCTTCTAAAATCACCTTGACGTTAATAATGGGATAACCTTTGAGCCATCCGGTTTTGATTGCATCCCGGAATCCTTGTTCGCAAGCGGGAATAAATTGGTTGGGAATAGCACCTCCTACTACCCGATTTTCAAATACAAACGCTTCTTCACAAGGCTCTATGCGACCGATAACGCGAGCGTATTGTCCCGCACCCCCTGTCTGTTTTTTGAAGGTATAGTCAAAGGTAGCGCTGGTAGTAATGGTTTCCCGATAGGCAACTGCTGGCGCGCCAACATACACTTGAGCGTGGTATTCTCTTTTCATGCGCTCTAAGTAAATTTCCAGATGCAATTCTCCCATACCCGAAATCAGGGTTTTGTGAGACTCCGGATCGGTACTGACACGCAACGTAGGATCTTCTCGAACAAAACGATGCAATGCTTTGGCAATGCGGTCAATGTCTTCTTGGCTTTTCGGTACGATCGCGATAGTCATCACAGGTTCCGGTACAAACATTCCTTCTAGGGAAAGGTGCGTTCCTAGAGAACAAAGAGTGTCGCCAGAAGCACACTCAACCCCAATCAAACCGACAATATCGCCAGCTGTGGCTAATTCTAATTCCTGACGTTTATCGACCTCGATTCTTACCAGTCGATTCACGCGTACTTGTTTTTTAGTGCGACTGTTGTAAAGGCGATCGCCGCTTTTAACAGTTCCTGAATACAAACGAGTATAAGTTAATTGTCCAAATTCACTGTCTATGAGCTTGAAAGCAAACGCTACTACCGGTCCGTTGGGGTCGGGATAAACTTGGACTTGCTTTTGCGTTAAGACATCTGTAGCGGTAACGATTTGTCTTTCCCTGGGAGAAGGTAAATACCAGGCGATCGCATCGAGTAAATTTTGCACGCCCTTATTTTTCAATGCTGAACCCATCAATACCGGTGTAAATTCCAAACTTAAAGTTCCTTGACGAATAGCATCCTGAATCATTTGCTTGGGTACTTCTTCACAAGCAAGTAATTTTGCCATCATCTGTTCTGAGTGGATGGAAATGCGATCTAGGAGTTTTTCTCGTGCTAGTTGTGCTTCCGGTAGCAGATTTTCTGGTATTGGTTTGCTCAGCAGTTTTTCGCCGTTTTCTCCCTCAAAGTAGTTAGCTTTCATCTCGATTAAATCGATTACTCCCTCGAATTTATCTTCCAAACCGATGGGATACTGAACTACTACCGGATGAAGTGATAATTTTTCTTGCAGCTGTTCCACAACTCGCGATGGATTGGCACCAACACGATCTAATTTATTGATAAAAGCAATACGCGGAACCCGATAGCGCTTCATTTGCCGATCTACTGTATAGGTTTGGGACTGAACTCCCGCCACTCCATCCAGTACCATGATCGCTCCATCCAACACCCGCAGCGATCGCTCCACTTCGATCGTAAAGTCCACATGACCAGGTGTATCGATCAGGTTGATCTGCGTATCCTTCCAAAAACAAGTGATAGCTGCTGAAGTGATGGTAATACCCTTCTCCCGCTCTAGTTCCATGTAATCCATGGTGGCACCGTTACCATCACCACCCACTTCTTCCATTTTGTGGATTTTACCTGTGTAGAAAAGAATCCGCTCGGAAAGGGTTGTTTTACCCGCATCTATGTGTGCGGAAATTCCAATGTTACGAATATTACTGCCTAAAACCATAAAACTTGCTCCTGTGCAGCTAAAGAGCAATGAAAAATTAAGTTTGTTAAAGCTAAAACAAAATTACTTTTTCGATTCCCCTGACAATGGTTTCTATTTTGAGCAGCATTGTTTTTTATATTTTTTTACTATTCATTAATTTTAACTTCCTTTCCCAAGGGCAGATAAATGAAAGTTTGTTACATAAATAAATGTTAAATTGCCTGTAACGTCGTAAGCGATTTATCGCTTCTAGTTCTTAGTCAGCAATTTATCACTTTTGGTCACCATTAAAATAACCACAAAAATCAAAGCAGGTTGGGTGTAAAGACATTGTAGAAAACACACCCTTTCCCTGCTGAGCGTCAAAAAGCTAAAAAATATTACCGCTTGTAATTTCTATCTTCAAAGTGCTAATTTTTATAGGAAAATATAGATAAAGTCAAAAAAAGCTAGACACAAACATCACTTTTAAAACATTAACAAACACCTCAAAAAATTTTGAAACGAAAGCAATCGGAGGTGTCAAGCATGTACGAACTTCCCGTGCTTGATGGTGATATTTACCCCCTATTGAAAATTTGCGTGTTATTTTTGATACTGTGCCTGTGGATGGCAATTACTGCTGCACCTGTGTATTAAGTTAGTTGAGAGGAGCGACTTTCCAGCTGCAAAACTCTAACTAGGAGCAGTAGTGGAAATTAAAAACTGCAGATATTGGAAAAAGCTAAACACAGCAATAGTTGGCGTAGCGATCGCCCCTTTTTCCACCGCACCCAAACTAACTTGCGTGGTACCAGTCGCTAAGTACTTCACGTTCCTGCTTTTTTTGAGGGTGTGAACGCGCTGGTGTTAAAGGAGTACCAATGTCTTGGTTAGAAAACTTTTGTCTTTTGTGAACGGATTTCTGTTCTGAGTTAATTTGTACAGCAGTCATAGGGCTTTCCTCTATAATTTTTTAAGTTTTTATCTTCAAACCGTATAACCACTTATATAAAATAATTCTCTACTTGCCGCATCTATCTTAGCTACGGATATTTAATCGGACAAGATATGAGTAATTATTACTGCAGTGCTAAGCCAAAGTTCTGCTATCAAAGGAGTAATCTTGGCTGTTTGTACTTATACCCAGATATAAAATTCTAATTTTCGGAAAATTTATAAAAAATTAAAGATTGCTAGTTGTTGGTAGTAAGCACTTAAGTGCTTAACCACAAACCGCTGTTGGAAAGATTGATGTCACAGTGCAAAATCAAGTTGTTGGTAGTCAGAACTTCCTGGTGGGGACGAGCAATTTTTAATCCAAATCCGTAATTGCCACGGAGAGGGTGGGATTCGAACCCACGGATGCTTTCACATCTCTCGATTTCAAGTCGAGCGCATTCGACCACTCTGCCACCTCTCCAATAAAGAGGTCAGTTTTTTTTTAACTGACCAGTAAGAAATTATAACCCATGACTTATGCAGATTGCACCACACAAGGCGATCGCTCAAATAAAATTTCCTCAAAGGCAACTTCGAAATTATTGCCGACCCAAATGCAGGATACTTGGGAAACTACACCATCTTCGAGCAGAACAATTGAGAAATTCCGCAGCTTTTGACCATCGCTTTCGACAATTCTGGGTACGCTAGCTGCATTCAAGTAAATAATTCCCTCTGGACTTTTGAATATTCGCTTGCGCAGCATTTTTTTTGTATGGCGCATGGTATGGTGCATGTGACCAAATGTCACCAGGGGAACGTTCTTACCAAGAGTAAGACTAAGAGATATAGCCACTGCTAGGTCTGGATCGCCGTAATCGCCACCAATTGGGTGCCAATCTTTACCGCAGGGATCTTCGGGGCGATCGCCCAATCCAGAAGGACCGTTATGACTGAGAAAAATAATTGTCTGACAAGCGGCGCTTTTGACAGCTTGGAAAATTCGGGCAGCAGACTGCTCGAAATCGCTGATACCATACCTTTGTTGGCAAATGTCAGCGAATTTCCATTCTGGTCCTCCCCAGGAAAAGGGACGTCCTCCCACGACCGTCACGTTGAAAGCGGGAAAATCCCGCTTTCCATAACCGACATGGGCTTCACCTAATAAGTCTAATTGTTGCTGTACCCAGTCTTCTTGGGAACGGTCGTAGGGACATTTTTTTCGCCCCCACCCTGTGGCGGTGTACCATGCGTCGTGGTTTCCCATCACTGCTGCTTTGGGAATGTCAAGGGAGGCGATCGCTCTTACCACTTCCACCGATTCATTGCCAAAATCCCCGACAAACAGCACCAAGTCAACGCCCAAATGCTTCAGGGCCATGCCATCTTCGGCTTCCCATTGTTCGTGAACATCCCCAACTACAGCAATTTTTAATGTTTTTGAACTAGTTGTCTCAACGATCATGCCACTTTCCTTGCCATATGTTTCCAGCTTAGGCAATTTACAGAGTTTTTGTCACGACTAGCTGTTGGGAGTGTGTGTAGCCCCCAACCATTTTTGGTAAAAACTACTATAATTGCTGAGATAGACAACTATATGGCTACGGTAAACTGTGTTTACAACTGTACTTGGACAACGAGACAAAAACCAACCCCATGCCCTACCGACGGACTTATTTGCGGCTATTGAGAACCTGAAAAAACAACTCAATGCGGTAATTCTGGCGCACTACTATCAAGAGCCAGATATTCAGGATATTGCGGACTTTATCGGTGATTCGCTGCAGTTGGCAAAAGCAGCAGCAAGCACCAATGCTGATGTTATCGTCTTTGCTGGTGTTCATTTTATGGCAGAGACGGCAAAGATTCTCAATCCAAATAAAATGGTGCTGTTGCCAGATTTAAGTGCTGGTTGTTCTTTGGCTGACAGTTGTCCCCCAGAGGCGTTTGCTGCTTTTAAAGCTGCTCATCCAGACCATTTGGTGATTTCTTACATCAATTGCTCTGCCGAAATCAAGGCTATGAGCGATATTATTTGTACTAGCTCCAATGCTGTAAAAATTGTACAGCAAATCCCCAAAGATGTACCGATAATTTTTGCCCCGGATCGCAATTTGGGACGGTACGTGATGGAGCAAACCAAGAGGGACATGGTACTTTGGCAAGGTAGCTGCATAGTGCACGAAACCTTCTCGGAAAAAAAGATTGTGGAGCTAAAAATAGCACATCCAGAAGCGGAGGCGATCGCTCACCCAGAATGCGAAGCTGCTGTTTTGCGCCACGCTAATTTTATCGGTTCTACAGCAGCACTGCTGAAATATTGTCAAGAAAGCCAAGCTCAAGAATTTATTGTTGCTACTGAACCGGGTATCATTCACCAAATGCAAAAAGCAGCTCCTCACAAGCGCTTTATTCCTGCTCCACCAACGAATAACTGCGATTGCAATCAGTGTCCTTTTATGCGTTTAAATACTTTAGAAAAGCTTTATTTAGCAATGAAAAATCGCGCTCCGGAAATTACTATGTCAGAAGAAACACGCTTAGCAGCTTTGCGTCCCATTCAGCGCATGCTAGAGATGAGCGTTTAAGTACAACGAACGGTGCGAAAAAACTGCAGCTAGCTTTGCAGCGAGCAGCTTTTTGCCGTCGAGCAGTCTCAAAACCTCGCTTCTGAATTTGGTTAGATTTGTGAAATGTAAAGCCTTTGAAAAATTCAATTTACCCCCAAGGTTGAGTTTGGGGAATGTGGTTGTTGGGTATGGTCAAGTCCAGTACCCAATTTTTTGTCTTCTAAACAGCAGGCTCCCTAAATGCACCTTCTATCAGCTTATATTTTCAAGCGCAAATACTCTAGTTGAATACAAGCATCCATAATAACCTTTAATCCAGCGTCCACAGCTTTTTGCGCCGCTTGTCGATCAAAAATACCTAACTGGGCCCACAAGGTTTTGGCATTAATAGCGATCGCTTCATCAACAATTTCACTTAAGTACTCAGAACGGCGAAAGACATTGACAATGTCCACTGGTTCTGGAATTTCTTTGAGTGTAGGATAACTGAGTTGACCGTTAATTTTTTTAACATTGGGATTGACAGGATAAACTCTGTAACCCACAGTTCGCAAAAACTGAGCGACACGATAGCTATCGCGTTCTGCTTTTTCCGAATGACCGACAACAGCTATAACTTGAGCGTGAGTCAGGATCTCCCGCACAAAATTATCATCGTTTCGTCGAAAAAGTGTATCCATTTTTCAACTACCGAGAAGAAAAACTACAACCGCCAGCTACACTAGAAACTTTCCCCTTCTTTGATGTCATTTGCTTACTAACGAATGAGCCAAGCTGTGTTAAGATATTTCTCAATTCTGAAAAATATATTGGATAAGGTGGATTTAAACAAAAATGGAAGCAGCGCTTTTTTTAGCAAAATTGCCTGAAGCATTTCAACTATTCGACCCCTTGGTAGATGTACTCCCCGTCATCCCTGTGCTGTTTTTTCTGCTAGCCTTTGTTTGGCAAGCGGCGGTGGGTTTCAGGTAAACCTCAAGTCTCCCTAAACCATCGTTCTACCAAAATATATTTGAACAAACAGCGCCAAAAAAACTGTTGGTATTACGAAGATTGCTACCCCTTATTTTATCTTTGATTTTTTCAACCAAAATAAAACAAACAACACTAGGGGTTAAGCTGGCGTTAATCTACCAACAGTTCTTTATAGAAATTTAATTTCAGTAATAACTTAGGGGCGATTGGCCGCTGCTATTGCTGCATCAACCATTTTTCCCAAAGCAGCTTGAATACCTAAAATCTCAGGACCAAGAGCGTTAATTCCACCAGGAGAATTAGCAGCAGCAGTAATCAAGGCATTATAAGCTTTGACTGCTACCAACAGCTGCTTGGGGTTAACAGATCCTCCATAAGCCAGACCTTGCAAAGAAATGCTCAAAGCAGTAGCAGCAGCTACCACTTCCGGAGAAGTCTTATTGAGCTCAGCTATCTTAGAAACAAGTTCTCCGATGGGAATTTTTGACAACGAATTACATTCCAACCGAGAAAGCTTGAGAATACGTGCTAAAAAACAACAGCTAGGATCGCCACTAGCAATTAACCGTGCTACTTCTTGAGAAGAAAATTTAACAGAGGAAATAGAACCTGTTTTGATCGCAGGATTTACAACCCTATTGAGCAAAGGTGAGGGTTTAGCAGATAGAAAAGTGCTAACAGTATTTGCTACCGAAACAGGAACCGTAATAGTCACGGTTTGTCCAGCTTGATTGGTAAAAGTTTGAGTTCCGCTAATACTACTAGGAGCCTTCAAAGTAATAGCAACCCGATCTACAGAATTTGCAACTGTCAAGCCCGGAAAGGTGACAATCAAAACAGAAGATGAAGATGTAGGAGAAGTAGTAGCTGCAGGAGCTTGAACGCTGCTAGTAACAGATACCCCACCAGTATCGCTAGATTGGACTGTTTGTGCCAAAGTTGGATATACCAGCTGGGGTACTAATGTGGAAGTGAAGGTTAAACCTAACCCGAAATAGAAGGGAAGAACTTTAATGTTCATTGCTGTTTTTCTTAAAAAAGGTTTTTAAACCTGAGACCGTAACCGACGCCTAGAACAAACCGCGGACCATCACCAGCATTACCAGTAACGTCTACAAAAGCAGGGTTAATTGTCAAGGGTAGATTTCTGAAAGGAGCAATAGATAAACCTAACGCTAAATCTTGACCGCTCCAGTCAGCAATGAAGGAAATTGGACGCACAAGGCGCACACCCACAGAACCAAATACATTTATACTATCTCTACCGTTTTTGACATCAGATTCGCTGCGGAAACGACCACCGCCTAACCCTACGGATGCAGTGATGCTGCTGAAAGGTTTATCCACATCGTCTTGTAATTCGAAGTATTTAGTAATTACACCATAACCGCTGGTGCCGCTATCTGTAAGCCCCCAAGTAGCTAAATTTTCAATTCCCACAGCCACAGCTAAATCACTAGTTATTAAGCGGTGTAATTTCAAACTAACACCGCCTGCATCGAAAAAGCCGCGTCTGAGAGTTGAAAAAGAAGTAAAAGTAACTTCCAAACCCGCATATTTACGAGCGTCTCCCAAACCAAAACCAACAGCAAGTGCACCGTCGTCATCTCGGGTAAAACGGGTTCTTGCCTGATAGCTAAACACGCCAAAAAAGTTACCAAATTCCGCACCAAAAGCAGTAGGAGATTGAATGCTGGAACCGGGAGTACCGTTTACTCCCACTGAAACAACTCTTCTAACTATGGGGGGTTCGGGAAGTAAAAATTCCTCGAGTTTTGCATTTTGTTGAGCAGTTTGTTCCACCGCTGGTGCTTGATAGCCAACAATGTATGCAGTAGCGGGATTAGAAGCAGGTAGTTCTGCTAATGTGCCATTGTTAACCAATGCTTGATAAATAAACGCTGCCACATCAGCTCGGGTAGCAACCCGTGTCGGATTAAGGATTCTGACATTATCGTAGTTGACAACAACGCGTTTTTCTGTGGCGATCGCAACTTTATTAATAGCGTAGCTGGGAATATCTCCCGCATCATCGTAGTAATCAGCTAAGTTAAGCTGCTTTTGTCCCGAAAGATTCAAACCGCTTATCAAAGATACCAAAGCTTCTACTCGAGAAATTTTTTGATCGGGTTTGAAGGTTTTATCTGGATAACCGCTCAAAAAACCAAGTTCGTAAGCTTCCTTAATTGCTTCGTAACCCCAATATGTTTGAGGAACGTCCACGAAGGCGATCGCGCTACGACGAACCTTCTGTTTGGGAAATGCTTTGCGCAATATAGCTGCAAATTCTGCTCTGGTCACAGGGCGATCGGGTCTGTAGGTACCGTCTGGATAACCTGCTATGATATCTTTTACCGCTAAAGATTCAATGAAAGCTTGCGCCCAATGCCCTTGTACATCAATAAAACTCGCACCCTGAGCAAGTTGAGTAGCTGGCAAAGAGGCAGGCAAACGAGTAATATCATTAACCTGAGAATTACCCTTATTTTGAATTTGGGATAACTCTACCGGCGCCAAAAACGTGGAATCATTTTTGACACCGTTAGTTTCTAACACGTCTGGCTTTGCAGATAACTGCTGGTAAGATGCTTGACGTTGTTTCGCTTTTGCTATCCACTTTCTTAATGCTGAATTTTCTTTGGAAACATTAGCAGTGGAAGCACGAGTTGCTGAAATAGTTGTGGTCAGAAGCAGGGAAGCCATTAAGGTTGTCAGCAAACCCAGGCACATGCACTGCAGGTAATTTACTCTGAAATGGCGGAAATTAACAGTACTAGTAGTAGTATTAAGTTTTTTCTTTCTGTCCATTGAAATATAAAAAGTATAAAACGTTTGGCATTGACAAATCCACAAAAAACCCATCAGTAAAATATTTAGTAGCACGCTTAAATGCTTATATTTTCAGACAAGATCCATCCTGGATTCCGGAGCTTTCGTCGATCTCCTTTACAGGTTCCATTTGTCAAATGAACTAAAATATAAGCTTTTACGCGTTTTACCAAGATAGGTAAATTAATGAGTTTTACTGAAAAAAAGATTAACTTTAAGCTAAATACATCACCATTTTGCTCGGTAGTCAAGGAAGACAGTAATAATCTTTTAAAACTAATTTTTTGTCTTGTCTTCCGTAAAAATACTTAAGTAACATCCGAAATGACAATCGCCGGGCACGATTTAATGTTAAAATAAATGCATTAAATATAGTTATTTTTGCTGAGAAAAATCAAGAATACAGCAATTAAAATTCCTATTGAGAGTGTTTTCTACTTTTTTATCAGCAGATACCCTTAAGTAGTTACAAAATAAAGCTGTCGCCCTTAAACGAATACGGAGACTACTTGAGACAGACAGAAAACTAGTATTTTCACTGTCTCGAAGTATTGCAAACAAATCTTTGAGAAACTTGTTTTTTCTTAACAAAATGTAATATCTTCTTATTTAGTGAAACCAGGTCAAAACTCAGTAGTGGTACTCAGGCTAAAAGCGGACGAGATATGAACTATGGGCAACATCAAATTTGTTAAAGAGAATAAAGAAGTTATAGCTGCTAATGGAGCTAATTTGCGGCAGAAGGCTATCGAAAACGGCATTGACATTTATAAAATTTGGGGAAAGATGATGAACTGTGGAGGTTACGGTCAATGTGGCACTTGCATTGTGGAAATTATTGAAGGAAGAGAAAATCTTTCTCCCCCCACAGAGGTAGAAAACCGCTTTTTGAAGAAAAAGCCTGCCAATTATCGCCTTGCTTGCCAAACTTTAGTCAACGGTCCGGTAAGTGTGGTGACCAAGCCTTAGGGATTCTCAACTTATAGCTCAGCCAGACCATTGTAATGGTATCCTAAAATTGTTGACTGGAATCTAAAAGAGGCTTTTTTGATATGCAGGTTAACGATCTGGGGTTTGTGGCTAGCATTTTGTTCGTGCTGGTTCCCGCTGTTTTTTTAATCGTTCTTTATATCCAAACAGCTAGCCGCGAAGGCAAAAAAGATACCTAGGATTTTGTATTGTCAAGTAAAACCCTTACTGATGGGGGTAAGGGTTTTTTTAACTGCAATTACTTTTATTGTTTGCTGAAGAAATATTGCAGTAATTATTTTCTGAAATTTTTACCGTGAATATCCTGTGCTGATGAGTGGTGGTGTTCTTCACTATCCACTATTTTTATAGAAATTTAGTTTTTGTTGCAAGATGAGCCAGAAAAAAGGCAAATCTTCTATTAAATATCTTTTCCACAATCTTTTAGGTTCGGTTAGAATTCTATACAGCCATTCAAAGCCGAGATCGCTAATGAACTTGGGAGCTCTTTTAATTTTACCTGCTTCAAAATCAATGGTAGCACCTATGGCCAAAAAGATTTTGATATTGGGTAACTGATCTTTGTACTTGTATATCCATTTTTCTTGTTTGGGGGCACCCAAGCCAACTGCCAGGACAGTTGCTTCAGAATTATTAATAATTTTAACTATTTCCTTGCACTCTTTTTCATTATTTTCAAATCCAAAGGATGGTGAATGGGAGCCGACAATAATATTTCTGCCAACTTTGGCATTTATCTTTTTTTGAGCTTCCTTAGCTACACCAGGAGCAGCTCCTAGTAAAAAGATTTTAATTTCTTCATTGGTTTTGTGGTATTCATAAAAAGCCGGGAAAAAATCAGAACCAGAAATTTTCTCTTTGATTCGTTTGCCTAAAAATTGAGAGGCGTAAATCAAAATTTGACTGTCACACAATTTATATTCAGCACTTCTATAAGCTTGGAGAAAATCTGGATCTTTTTGTAATTTCATCAGATGATCCACGTTAGGCGTGAAGACAACACCGCTTTTAAGGTTTTTTAAAACTTCCGCTTTGGATAGATTGTCGATCTCTATATTTAAGAGCTTCACTTTTTCTGCCTTGTTCACTTGTTGATAGTTGAGATCTAGCTGCTGTCTGAACGAGGATGTATGTGAAGGCTCGAACACCCGAGGCGAAGAGGACATCCGCTCAAAAATGGTTTTCAGAAAACTAACTTTGACTGCCATATAATTTGAAGCTTGTAATCCAAGAGAGAGCAATAGCGCAATTCCAAACACAGGCAGCGTTTTTACTACCACCAAAAAATCCGATCGCCCTATGTCTGTTTGAGATCGAACCAGTTCAACTAACTTTTCTGGGAATCTGTTGTTCGTAACTGAGTTGAAATCTACGTTCATAAGGACTTTAAACATACTTGCATTGCAGACCATTGGCAAAAACTTGAGATTTGCTTTACAAGTCTTCGTACAGTCTCCTCTCCAGACAGTAATAAAAAATACTATCTGATGGCTACTTAGAGCTTCACACCTACAGCATCCTGATGGAGAGATAAGATTATCCACCTAACTATCCGCTTGACTCTGGTGTAGGTAACGCTCAAGCCTCATACTAGAAAAACGATAGTAAGTAATGTCACAACAGCCGCAGGTGCATAAAAATGGCTGTTTAGACTAAAGCTTTTGCCAAGGTTGGTGACACTACATTCCAGGCGCCGTATTCACGTAATTTTAATAAACAACAGATAAGTATGTTAATGGTCAAGATACTTTCGCCGTAAAATACCGTAATATAACATAAAGAATTTCCTTGTCCGCAAGGCTATTATTTCAAAATCACTGCTAGATTGAATTGAGCAGAAAAGATTTCCTAAATTTGCAGCGCAATAGATGCAAAGTAAAAGGAAACGCTTTAGCAAGCGCAATCTGTTTATTTTAAAGACTTAGCCATGTCTTGGAAAATTCTTTGTGGGCAACATATTGAAATTAATTTGTAATTGCGAATTAATTTGTAGTTGCGGTGGAAAAGCTGCCATGAAAAGGCATAGAATTATGGTCATTGGTAGCAACGTCAAAATCGTGCAGCGCGTCAGCAGCTACTGCTTGAAAAAGAATTTGGAAGTTTTCCCGTACTACGGAATTCCAAACCACGAAGAAGTTGCTTTGTTTTCCCCCCATGTATTTGTGTTATGCTTGCCGATAGTTGAAGGTTTTGAGAGCTTTCAGCCTTATATTTTGTGGTCAGAACAGCCTGAAGATGGGGGGTTGTCTTTAGTGACTACTCCGATGGAATTATATGCTCGTTTGTATGAATTCCTACAAATTTAAATTAATCCTTCACGTACAGCCAAAGCAGCTGCTTGCACGCGATCGTCAACGCTGAGTTTGTTGAGGATCATGCGCACGTAAGACTTGATGGTTCCCAACGACAGGTACAGTTCCTCGGCAATTTCTTGATTGGAGTATCCTTTAGCAATAAGTTTAAGAATCTCGCGTTCGCGATTGCTGAGGATTGTTTGGGGGACAAGTTCGGGTGTAGAAGTCTCGCAAGAGGTCAGGGTGGGTTTGAGCATGCGGGCGACTTTTTGAGCAATTTGAGGGTCGAGATAAGCACCACCTTGAAGAATAAGTTGAATAACGGCGATGAGTTGTTCCCATTCAATGGTCTTGAGACAGTAACCGTCTGCTCCTGCTGCAAGCATTCCTATTACCTGGGTATCGTCATCAAACGCACTTAAGGCGAGGATCCGAATGGAGCTGCAATCGCTTTTTATCTGCTGTGTAGCTGTAATTCCATTCATAGCTGGCAAATCTATGTCCATCAAAACCACATCTGGCTGAAGTTCGGCGGCCAGTTCCACTGCTTGCGGACCGTCACCTGCTTCTCCGACCACGGTAAAGCCAGGTTCTAAGGCAAATTGACCTTTCATTCCTCGGCGTATCAAAGCATGGTCATCAACAAGTAGAATTCGCACAGTTTTCTGTTCTTGCTTATCAAGCATCACTCCTCCTCCTTTTGTATCTGCTTTTTGTGCTGAGAAGATGCAACCTGGACTTTAGCAATTGGTAGGGAAAACCAGAAGGTGCTTCCTTGTTTGGGGATACTTTCGACACCAATTGAACCTCCGTGAGCCTCGATGATTTGGCGACACAAGTACAAACCCAGTCCGGATTTTCCACGCCGACCCCGTCCCTGAATGAAGCGATGGAATAGCCGTTCCCTGTCTTGAGGAGGAATTCCCGGACCGCGATCTTGCACGGAAACCTTGATTTGGGTTGTTCCAAAGGGGACCACTTCTAAAATAATTTCCTGATTTGCTTCACTTACCCGTACGGCATTGTCAAGTAAATTTTGGACAACTCGCCGAATCTCTAACTCATCGCCGTAGACAAGCGGTAACTCCTCGGATATTTTGTAAGTGATTATTGGCTTGTAGTTACAAGTAGCGTTGATTTGGGCTATTGCTTTAACAAAAATTCTTTCCCAGTTTAGAGGTTCGTAGTTCAGGCGAGCACCGTGACCAGCTTCGTAGCGAGATACATCTAAAAGAGCTTCCACAAGTTTGAGGAGGTCTTCATTGGACTGGCGGAACTCTTGGAACACTTCTTGCCAAACACTGCTGACAGGACCAAAAGCTCCTTTGAGCATGCTGTCTAAAGTAGCGCGGTTAGCAAGTAGGGGAGTGCGCAGGTCGTGAGAAAGGGAAGATATCATGTCCTCTAGCTGTTGATTGCACATCTCAATGCGTTGCTGGCGCTCTCGAGCTTGAGTTACCATTTTGTTGAGAACTTCTGTCAATTGACCGATTTCATCGTCAGATGAGTAGTCAAACCGAACGTCCATTTGACCTTTGCGCCAAACTTCTCCCACCTCTATCAACCTGCGCAACGGTACTTCCACTCGCCGGCGCAAAAGCCAAAGGTTCAGATTAACTCCGATGACAATAGCTACTAAACTCAGTCCGTTGATAACTGTGTTGATTTGGTAAAGTTGCCGCAAACGATCCTTGCGTTCGCCCATTTGTTGCTCTTCATGCCAAATTATAAGCCGAACTCGAGCGCGCAGGGAAGCAAACAAATTTTCTATTAATGCATTGCTGGTGGAAGAATTTGAAAGTTTTTGTTGCTCTAGCTGATTTCGCCAGCGATCGTAAAGACTTTTGATCTCGTCTAGGTTTTTAACTTGGATAGAATTATCTTGTAACAGTTGGTACAAACGGTTTAAACTTTTACGAACGGCAATTTTTTCTTTACCGTTTATCTTTGGTGGGGCTTTTTCCTCGTCAATCAAAGCGTTAAGCAAACGTTCCGCTTCACGCTCTACTACTAACGTGCGCGTTACCCGAGTAACTGCATCTTGACTTAGGGATGCTATCCATAGGTTCAAGCATTGCTGTCCCGCTATCACGGACACTAGAATTGCAAAGCTAGTGCACACTGGTGCGAGCAAATAACTTTTTCTTGATGTCGACGGAGTTAAGCAATGCAGTAACTTAATAGCTAACACTATTTTTAGGAGATTGGGGATTTGAAACTAATATCGAGCACTGGACTTATGTATTTATTGTTACGAATGATTCCGCTAGTGCTAGATCTTTAGCAGCAGTTGTATATTGCTACATAATACTACAAAGGCATATTTATGCTTCAAAAATTACTAAGTAGGCGGCATGATATTTTATAGGTGGTGAGGAAAATAGAATTGCAAAAATCATAGTATTGCTTTAGTAAACAACAGGAAATATTACTACAAAGCTAAGCATTTAAGTAAACTTCTGCGGAAACAAAAATAAGCTGCTTTGACAATATATCTAGAGTAATAAATTTTAGGCTTGATTTATATATTTTTACAAGAGAGAATATAGGTCAAATATTATACCTAAAAATTTCTCAACCGGACAGATAGTCTTGATTAATACATAGCGGTCACTTGACTTGAGAGTGTGTGCTTAAATTTTTATACAACGCCTTAGTCAAAAATTTTTTCTTATTTGAAATTTTTATCACTTTTATTGCAAGTATTAGCCAAAAATAGTAATGCAGAAAAACAATAACCCTTGGTAATGAGTTATTTTTAGCACTACAAAATTTTCAAGGAAGTTGATTTCTCGTCACTTTTAGCTAAGAAAAAGTAAAAATAATTACCGTCATCTGCGGGAAAGCAGCGGGGATAGAAAGTGGAACTCAAGGCTTGCAAGCAAAAAAGGCGTACACAGGAATTATTATTACTTCTTGTGCCGTACTGTTTGTTTTTTATCAGTAATAGAAACTTGCGATCGCTGTTGGTGCTTTCTTCCTCTGGTAAACGAGCGTTGGTAAATTCATGCAGCCAACAGATACAATCACAAACTTGCTTGAGAGAGATTTAACTACAAAATTGAGACCAGAAAAACAAAAGCGAGCAAAGAAAAATTAGGAATTTTCCTGCTCTACCAAAATCCAGTATCAGATAATGCGAAAAAGAACAACAGCTAAATTGTCATTAAACGCACATGAAATTTGGGGTGATAGCTGTGCGATCGCTAATGGCATTTATCACATTGGCAAGGTAATAATAACTTGCGAAATTGCCTTCCTCAGGAATTTGACTGTAGTGAAATCCTACCACCACAGCAGACAGCGTTATTACTGCTGCGTATTTAAAAATATGGCTCGTTTCAAAAGAAGGCGACGGACACCAGAATTGTCAGCAGACAAAGAGCTTCTTTCCTGATAATTGTTGGAGGCAGGAACTAAGATAGAAAATAGCAAGGCTATCCAAATACCAACACAAGCTAAAGCCAAAATCACTATCAATATATAGGTACGAAGATTTTTGGGATTTGACTTTGGCAATGCTGCTTTGCTACAAACCGTTTGGGCAGACCAAAAATGCTCATCAAAATTATAGCAACTCATCAATTCTCTCCCAAATTTGCTTGCTTACCAGGAAAATGCATTTGACTTTATACTTCCAAAATCCTAGAAAGGGAAAACCGTGATTTACTAGTAGCAAAATTCACTAAGCTGTCTCCTACTGGAGTGGGAATCTCGACCGTGACAAAGGTCATGTTGTGCGATCGCCGGTAATACTCTTGCTGTAATTATATTTTCTAGGAGGTTTGGGCGTGGTGCCTGCAGCTTGTCTTGTTTTGTCCAATTTGGAAAGTATCTTGAGTTTGCACTAAAGTAGCAGTAGCATTGATAACAATCTGAGCTGCGCCCGTAAAGAAATTGCGGTCTATTGTTTTTGGCACATCGCTGGGTTGATGATAGTGGGGAGTGCGTAGGTTGGCAGTATCCGTTACCAATACTGCACCCACTCCTTGCAACCAGAAGGGAGCGTGGTCGCTGCGCAGTGTATCTGGTGTGAGCAAACCTTTGAAAGGAACTGGCAAAGTAAATACAGGTGGAAGGGAGACCCAAGAAAGTTGTTTGGGTTTGCTAGTTGCAGCGATCGCCATCTTTTGGTCTAAGTTTTGAAAAACCTTGAGTAGCGCTGGGTGTTCTATATCACCGACTACTGCTAAAAAATCGCCTTTATCACTCGGTGGCGTCACGGGTAAACTTGCAGGATACTGCTGACAACCTCTGGCGTGACAAGCATAACCAACCATATCCATAACAATAACACCGCGCAAATGCTTCAACGATTGTGCTTTCTGAGTGACAAAAGCTTTACTACCTAAAAGTCCTGCTTCTTCTTTGTCAAAAAAGAGTAATTGTAAAGTTCGCGGTGTAGGACGAGAAGCAAACAGTCGCGCTATTTCCAAAAGTACAGCCACACCAGTGGCATTATCATCAGCGCCGGGGGAAATAGCAACTGTATCGTAATGCGCTCCTACAAGAATTGCTCCTGCTTTTGGATCGGTTCCTTGGTGTTCGGCGAAGATGTTTACACCTTGGGGAAATGGTTGCAGTTGCACCTTCCAGCCAAAATTTTTCAGTTGGGTGGTAATGTAATTGCGGGTACGCGATCGCTGCGCATCGGTATAACGCTGAAAATTTAAATTTTCAACATGAGCAAACAGTCTGCTAGCTGACACCCGAGGAAAAGATAACGCCAGCTCCACCGGACGCGGACAATTGCTTTTTTTCTGTTGTGTTGCTTTCTTTTCCAGGGGATTTGCTTTTATAATTTCCAACTTTGGCAGTTGTTCCCCTTGTCTGAAAAATCCACTACTTACAACTGCTGTAAATGCTACTAGCATTGCAAGCAACAGCCAAATCCACTTTTTCATTTGCTCGCTTTTGGTTTTCGTAATATAGGATAGCGCTGCGAGTGAGTTTGACAGCTTGTCTTTTGACACAGTTGAAAAATTACTTTATATTTCTCCTTTGCCCGGATGAGCTTGACCTGACAACACAACCAACTGTTCCCAAGAATTTAAACACAGCTAATGTGGCAATTAGCTATTGACCAGATATGATAGATTATTTTCTCGTTGTAACTTTGGGGTTTCTGGGAAGTTTCGGACATTGCTTTGGAATGTGCGGTCCCTTGGTTGTGGCTTTTTCTTTATCTGGTCAGCGACCAACTCCAAACCTGCGGCAGCAATTATTTTTTTATACTCTACTCAACCTAGGCAGAATACTGAGCTATACCTTAGTGGGAGCAGCAATTGGAGCGCTGGGTTCTGTATTGGTCGCCAGCGGACAGATGGCAGGTATTGGTAGCAATGTGCGTCATTTGGTTGCCGTTGTCACTGGCATGATGCTGGTGTGGTTTGGACTACTACAAATCAAACCAGACTTTCTGCCTAGAATTCCAATGTTGCACCCCTTGTTAAAAAGAAGTTTGCACAACCGCTTGAGTGCGGGTATGGTGAAACTTTCCCAACAAAATAGATGGTGGACACCAGCAGTTTTAGGAATGAGTTGGGGTCTAATGCCTTGTGGTTTTCTATATGCTGCCCAAATTAAAGCTGCAGAAACTGGCAATTTGTGGATGGGTGCAGCAACAATGCTGGCTTTTGGAGTTGGAACTCTACCTATGATGCTAGGTGTGGGCGTCTCGACATCTTTGCTGAGTAAAGACAAGCGCAGTCAATTATTTCGCTTGGGCGGTTGGGTAACCATTACCATTGGCATGCTGACGCTGCTGCGGACGGGCAATACCATGGTAGATTATACCGGGCACGCCGCCTTGATATTGTTGATACTAGCGCTGGTGGCTCGTCCTATCAGTGGTTTGTGGGCAGCTTTTTTGCGCTATCGCCGTGCATTGGGAGTAGGGGCTTTTGTACTTTCTGTTGCTCATACTGCCCACATGATGGAACACTCATGGCAATGGAACTTGGCTGCCTTTTGGTTTCTACCCCCAGATTTTCAGTGGGGAATGGCTGCAGGCATTGTAGCATTGGTGTTGATGGCTCCTGCTGCCTTGACGAGTTTTGATTCCTTACAGAGAATTTTAGGAAAGCGCTGGCGACAAATTCATTTGTTGAGTGTACCGGCCTTGGTCTTGGCTAGCATTCACGCAATTGTCATTGGTTCCCATTACCTTGGTGCTTTGCAATTAACTGATGCCAACAAGTTAGCGTCGGTGGTGTTAGCAATCATTACTGCGGGCGTGCTTGCCCTCAGAAGGCGCTTTTTTTGGTCGCTTCTATCCTTAGGGAAACTTTATGTACCTCCGGATAGATGACATTGAAAGATAAGGAAATAAGGAAGGATAGAATTTGCCGTTGTCAAAAGCTTCACCGTTCGGACAAAATTTACTTAAGGCTCGTGCTCGCTGGACGACAATCACAGTATTATTTTTGTTGTTAATTATTGATGCTGTAACTCAAAAAGTTACCACTTTTGCCCACCAAGTGAAAACGGCAAGGGATGTCGGCGCCATTCTCCACATTGAATCTCATGACGCTCCTCGAGCTGGAGAAGCAACAAAAGCGTGGTTCGCCTTGACTGATAAAGGTGGTAGGGTTATTACCCAAGCAGAGTGCAATTGTCAGCTAAAGGTTTTTGCAGAACCCCACGCACCCCAAGAACCACCACTACTAGAACCTACCTTGCAACCGTTAACGGCAAAACGATATCGAGGAGTACCCGCCACAGAAATTACTTTTCCTCGCCAAGGAGTTTACCAACTACAACTGCAGGGTAAATCTAAGTCAAAAGCAGGCTTGAAAGCGTTTGAGTTCAAGTTTAACGTTACTGTGGCAGCGCAAGCAGCAGCATCAGAAAACTTACAACCATTGTTGGATGTTAATCAAAATATCAGTAAGGGGCAAAGCCAGGGTTTACCCTTGTGGGCGATCGCTGCTTTTGGTCTTGTGACCGTGGGTGTGGTTGTTGCGATCGCACAGAGCAGGTAAATAGGCAATAAAATTACTGATGTCTTTTTTGATGCCATTGCCATGCATGGGCGATGATTTCTGGCAAGGCTGCGTATTGCGGTTTCCAGTTTAAAACTTTTTGTGCTTTGTCGCTACTGCCGATTAAAACCGGAGGATCCCCGGGACGGCGATCGCATTCCACTACTTTAATTTCCCTACCTGTAACTTGCTTGGCAGTTTCAATAACTTGTTTGACTGAAAAGCCGTTACCGTTTCCTAAATTAAAAACTTCGCTATCACCACCGTTTAGTAAATATTCCAATCCCAAAACGTGAGCATCTGCTAAATCGCTAACGTGTATATAATCTCGAATACAAGTACCATCGCAGGTAGGATAATCGGTACCGAAAACAGAAATAGAGTCGCGCTTGCCTAAAGCAGCAAATAAAACAAGGGGAATCAAATGGGTCTCTGGATTGTGATCTTCTCCTAACAATCCGCCAGGATCGGCGCCCGCGGCGTTGAAATAGCGAAAACAGACAAATTTTAGTTTATAGGCAACATCAAAGTCACGGAGAATTTGCTCCACCATTAACTTGCTACTGCCATAGGGATTGATCGGCTTTTGTGGGTGATCTTCCGGAATTGGTACTATTTCTGGTACCCCGTAAGTCGCGCAAGTAGAAGAAAATACAAATTTCCCCACACCAGCAGCTAGCATGGCTTCTAGCAAGGTCAGAGTGCCTAAAACGTTGTTGTGATAGTATTTGGCAGGGTTGGTAACTGATTCTCCTACATACGCGTAGGCAGAAAAGTGCATAACCGCACTAATATCGTGGCTTTGAAATAACTTATCCAACAAAGGGCGATCGCCTGTATCTCCCACTATCAGTTCCACACCTAAAACTTTTTCTACCAAGTCGCGGTGTCCGTATACCAAATTATCAAGAATTACCACCTCGTAACCAGCTCGCTTTAAAGCAAGCACCGTATGGGAGCCGATATAGCCAGCTCCGCCTGTAACCAAAATAGTAGGCTTTGCAGGCGACATAGTTTTTCCTTGCGATGACACAACTATTCATTTAAATTAATTTACCTGAATAGAATTACTGAACTAGAAAATTACAAATACTGCAGTCAGTTGAAAAAAATTGCTCTAAAATCACTACGACAGTAGTCTTGCTGTGAGGGAGTGAGAAATTTGCAGTCAATAAGAGTAGTATTACATTTTGACGGTACAATAACTCAATTTCCTCACACGCCTTCCTCACACGCCAAACAACCGTACTAAAAGATTTGAGAGTTAATCTATGTTTATCTTATTAAGCCGGGTACTTCTGTGGCTGCTACTTGTAGCTATTTTGGTAAGTTTGTTTCAAAGATTCTATCCTTCAGGAACGTTTATCGGGCGATTGCTGTTGGTGGTTTTATTTTTGATTATCCTACTTTCGTTTATTAACCCTAACGAACCAGCTGTTGCTTCCTTGTGGAGGGTAGTGTCTTTTCCGCTCAAACCCTTGGGAGCTTCGGTTTTACTATTAATTTTTGCAGCTCAGAAAATTAAGGCTGGAGGAATAGATAAGCCGGGGGGAATATACTTAGCTTGGGCGTTAACAATTATGCTGTTAGCAAGTACGCCAGCTGTGGCTTACTTTTTAGTGCGATCGCCCGTAGCAATAGTAGAAAATACCAAATTAGCCGTCCATACACCTTCAACTACAACGCTGCTGGCATTTCAACAAGACTTGGCAGCAGCTAACATATCAGATATAAAGACCTTTATTTTACCAAACACAAGCTCGCCCTATTTATTACAAACTCCCACCGACATTCCCAAACGGGGATTGCGCTTGGAAGATTTTGTTCCTAATGCTGAAACTTTGGCACTGACAACCCGGGTTTGGGAAAGTTATCTCAATCAAGTTTATTTTTTCTTGCGGGGTCGTCAGCCATAAATTTAAAAAAATCAGCTCTCAAAAAGGTCATAATGTTACGTTTGTAACTAATTGACCTTTTGACAAATTTTATTTCTGCCCACCTTACGAGCTCAAAAGTGCATAATTGCTGGAATGGCAAAAACGCGACGCCTTGCTAAACTTGCTGCTTACTTGCGTCCCCACTGGCGGGATACAGCTTTAGGTATTTTCGCTTTGTTAACCGTGAATGGGTTGGGTGTTTACATTCCCCTTCTGATTCGTTCGGCCGTGGACAAGCTAGCAGCAGCTTTTAGCTTTAGCCAATTACTATACTATGTAGTGCCCATTGTCTTGCTAACTTCGGCAATGTGGCTGATCCGTATGGCTTCCCGCATCTGGATCTTCGGTGTGGGACGCCAGGTGGAATTCGAACTCAAACAAAAAATTTTCGAACATCTGCTCAAACTCGAACCGTCTTATTTTGTCACTAACACCGCTGGCGATTTGATTAGCCGCGCTACCAACGATGTTGACAACATCCGACGGTTGTTGGGATTTGCAGTGCTGAGTTTGGCAAACACGATATTTGCTTATATTCTGACACTGCCAGTGATGCTATCTATTAGTGCGGATCTAACTTTCTTATCGCTAGCGGTTTACCCCTTGATGTTTTTATTAGTACATTTGTATAGCGATCGCCTGCGCAACGAACAGCTACAAGTACAGGATCGCCTTTCCCAACTTAGTGACTTGATTCAAGAAGACATCAGCGGTATTGCTTTAATAAAAATCTACGCCCAAGAAGAAAACGAACGTCGCGCCTTTGCTGGCAAAAATCAACAGCTGTTGCAAGCTAATCTCAAATTGGCAAAAAGCCGCAATACCTTGTTTCCCTTGATTGGCGGATTAGCTAACATTAGCTCGTTGGTCATCATCTTGTTCGGAGCTACAAGAATTGCTGCTGGAGTACTCAATGTGGGCGACTTTGTAGCTTTGCTGCTTTACGTAGAGCGTTTGGTTTTTCCCACCGCTTTGTTAGGATTTACGATTACCGCCTACCAACGAGGTGAAGTTAGTATAGACCGCATCGACGCCATTTTAACTGTTAAACCTAAAATTCAAGATCCAGCAGATGCTGTGGATTTACCAAAAGATCAAGTTAAAGGCGAACTCACAGCAAAAAATCTCAGCTACACTTACCCTGGTTCTGACACTCCTGCTTTAAACAACCTTAACTTTCAAATTCTACCTGGAGAAACGGTAGCAATTGTTGGAGCTATCGGTTCCGGAAAATCCACCTTGGCTAATACTTTACCGAGATTGTTGGACATCCCAAAAGGACAGCTGTTTTTAGATGGAATTGATATTACTCAAATCAAATTGTCAGATTTAAGAAGCGCGATCGCCTATGTTCCTCAAGATAGCTTTTTGTTTAGCACTACCATTAAAGATAATATTTGCTACGGCAATCCCTTTGCCGGACAACAAGAAGTAGAATCTGCAGCTCGAATTGCCCAAATACACGAAGAAATCAACAATTTTCCTCACCAATACGAAACTGTAGTCGGCGAACGCGGTATTACCTTGTCTGGCGGTCAACGCCAACGCGTAGCCCTCGCTCGCGCTATCTTGGTAAATGCTCCGGTTTTAATTTTAGATGATGCCCTTTCTAGCGTTGACAACCAAACTGCAACAGCAATCCTGAGAAATCTTGCCCGTGGCACCCAACGCAAAACTGTAGTCTTTATCACGCACCAACTATCTGCAGCGGCGATGGCTGACCGAATTTTTGTTATGGATAAAGGCGAAATCGTTCAAATCGGTACACACCTGGAATTATTGAAACAAACAGGACTTTATAGAACATTATGGAGTCAGTATCAAGTGGAAGAATTACTGCGTTAAATCTGCAGTCAATCCACTTTCTTAGCAAACGATACTCTTCCTGGCTGCTTGCTGAGTTTTCTTAAAAAGCTCCAATTCTAGCTATTATAACATAGAAAGTTTTCAAAATCAACCAAACGTCGTACAGCGGGTGCCATTTTTTCTGGTACTGCAAGTCTAAATCAACTATCTGCTCAAAGTCTTTCACATGAGAACGACCGTTAACTTGCCATTCACCCGTTAAACCTGGTTTGACACTCAAACGTCGCCAGTGACGCTGGTTGTAGTGAATCACTTCATCATCTGTAGGCGGACGCGTTCCCACTAAACTCATTTCACCAACTAAAACGTTCCAAAACTGAGGTAGTTCGTCTAAACTAGTACTTCGTAAAAAACGCCCTACCTTGGTAACGCGAAAATCATTTTTATTTTTAAAAATAAATCCGTTCGCTTCGTTGTTTACCAAACTTTTTAACTGCTCGGCATTTGCTACCATGGAGCGGAATTTGCGAATGCGAAACGTACGACCCTGCAACCCATAGCGCTTTTGCACAAAAAAAATCGGACCCGGACTTTCAATTTTGATCGCGATCGCTATTGGTACAAATAAAATCGCTAAAATCAAAAGCCCTACCAAACTACCCAATATATCTAAACAACGTTTAAATTTGGAAGTAGCTGAGGGATGAATCCCTAATTCCCAAGTCGGGGAAGTTGTATCTTCGACAACGGTTGCATATGGTAATTGATACATTGTCCAAGCTAACAGCGAGCAAAATTTGTTTGTTTACAAAGCTTTACTGACGAAATCATATACTTAAGTATTCACAAACAACACCATTGCCACCGTATATTTACTTAATCTTCATCAAATTCCTCTAGAATCGTCATTTTTCATAAATTTCAAATAAAGTAAAAAGTAAATTTCATATCTCTTACCTCTTAAGGAAGATGTCACTTTGCCGTCGGTATGAAAGCTGAAATTAGCTGTGTTATAATTTACTACAACAATAAATGCTCAGATTGGGGAAAAATCAGTATTTTTGCTGCCTGCCCCGCTTTCGCAACCACCTAGACACGGTAGTTATAGTTGTATTATAAATATCTTTGTATTTAAGTATTATTGCTAGATTAAAGACCGAATCGAACCTGCATTTGCAAAAATAATGACTGCTGTCTGTATTCAATGATTCAAAGAAAACAATTTGTCGTGGGAACCCAACGCCATTGAGGAGCTCTAAAAATGGTTGTAGCAGGAGTGGAAGTAAAATTAAATCGTTTAGAATCAATAGTTGAGCAAATAGGAGAAGCGGTACTTGCTACTACAGAAACTATCGATCGCCTCGCTGACAGAATAGATAACCTTAGCACTCAAGTTGAAGCTCAGGGAAAACAACTGCAGCAGCAAGGCTACCAAATTTTAGCATTGTGCGATGCAGTACAGACTCTTGCTGAAAGCCAGGATAATTCCCTGCAAAAGCTTACCCAACTCACACAAGCCTTAGAAGGTTTGGTAGCCTTAATAAAAGAGTCTGGAGAGTAACAGCAACTAGACCCTTAACTGAGTCACAGCAATCTTACCAGAAAAACAAACATCCACGTCACTGCCAGCAGGAGTGCGATCGCGCTGTTGGTAAATTCCCGTGTAATAAAATTCGTCACCTTCAACGCGGTAGCTAACAGGTAGCGGTTTGGTACAAGGTTGGCAAAATACAATTTCTGGATCGGGTTCCCCTGGTAGCAGGTGCGGTAAATTCACGTTCCAGAAGCTCCCCGGTTCCAAAGGACGTAGGAATAATTCAGCCAAAACTTTAGCTGTCCACCGACAAGCTACATTCCAGTCAACATTCAACTTTCCTTGGCGATAATGAGAAACTGCAATTGCTGGAATTCCGTGGATAGCTGCTTCTCGCGCAGCAGCAACAGTACCGGAAATGTAAGCATCCACTCCCAAATTTCCGCCAGCGTTGATACCAGAAATAACAAATTGAATATTTTTGCAAAGGTGTGTCAGCGCAATTCTGACGCAGTCAGCAGGAGTACCGGAAATTGCATACTCGCTTTCAGAACGACGGTGAACGTAAATAGGACGAGTTGTGGTGACTTGATGTCCACAACCGGATAGATGCTCTTGAGGAGCTGCCACGATCGCTAAGTATTTACCGCCTAATTTATCTTGGTTGCTGCTGCTAAGTTTGTCAACCGCTTGCTTGAGAGCTTTTATCCCTGGAGCATCTATACCATCATCGTTAGTCAAAATTAAGGTCATAAGACTTTACTATAGTGCAACTAGTTGATTTTCAGCAGCAAGACGAAACGAAAACTTGAAACTATGCTTTCATTTCTGTTAGACGCGCTTGAGCTAAATCGCGAATTAAAGTGAGTCTGGAACGAAGATAAGTACTCATCGTGTTAACATCTTCATTTAACAACAGCCCCTTGCTTTCCAACTGTCTCAGTAACTCTTGTGTCAGTTCTGCGTCACCCAACTCCAGCAAAACACTAGTTTGGGTTTCTTCAATTACATTCCATACCTGACGCAATGTCCAAGAGTTCATAAAGTCTACATGAAGATTTGCTGTCGTTTGGCTCGCAACCCAGTATAAAATTAGGGTGTTAATGAAATCTAAAAAAATCTTAAATAAAGATTCTAAAGAAAATCTTAAAGTTTACGGTACTTAACTATTTGCCCTCCTATTTCCAGCAGGAAAGGTGAATAGTGTCAATTATTACAATAATCTCCGCCGGTCACACTTAGCAATTCTAAACTGCAAATCCTGCGAGCACCTCAGTGAAGAACCGAAAATTTCCATTCTACCCTCTATCAAAGCATTTACAGTCTGAGGGTTTTTGCGGATGCTCGGTTTAACCAATTTCCACAGGGAAGTGTGTTGATTTTTGTAAACGATTTTGGCTTGGGATTGATATTTTTTTTCGATTTCCTTTTTCAAAGTTGGCGAAGGATCGAATAAAAATACATTTTTGAATTCCGGAGGAATTCGAGGAATACTTTTCAATTTGACTAATTGAAATCGGACTTTTGGCTCTAAAAGATAGCTTAACGAAAATAAGTTTAAATAGTTATCATTAAAATTGTCACTAATCAAAAGTGGATGAGAAGATTGATTAATTATTTTGGCGATTTGTGGATAACCGTAGTTAAAATATTCGCTTCCCCAAGTTGGTGTCTGAAAATTAACTACACAAGAAATTACTTCTATAGCGATAACTAAGATTAAGATAAATTGCCAAATTTGTCGGCGCCAAAAAACGCCATTGTATAGTTGGGTGGAAAATAGATAAGCTACAATTATTTGCAGAGAAAAATAACTAGGTAGCAAATAAGCTGGCTCCAGCGATCGCCGTCCGCAGAAAAAATATAAACCCAGCCAAAAACAAACCGGAATTATTATGGAAACTATGAGAAAAAACCATACTTTTTCGTGAGTTGTGCGGTAAACAAAATTTATGGAAAAGCCAGTGGTAATAATTATCAACAACAATGCAGCCAAGGAGAAAAAATTATTATTATCTCCGTTGAGATGACAAAAAATACTTTGGAATTGTCTGAGTAAAAATGGCATCAAAAAAATCAGCGACAAGAACTGAGAAGAAGATGGAAATGGGTGTAAGTTAGCCAAGACAACTATCAGCCACGGTAGGAATAATAAAAATGCTATTAGGGAAGCTAATAGGTATAATTTGACTGTCTGGTTTTCCCAGAATTTGGCAAATTTGATAATATAAATTCCATGGCTAAATGCTACAAAAATAGTCAAGATAAAGGTATAAAAACTAATAGTTAAAGTAGCGGCGTAAATTCCCCAATTATAGATACGAAATTGTTGTTTTTGTCGTGTTGATTCTAATCGCAAAGCTCGCAAAAGTGCAGCGCTGGATAATAAAATTGTTACGCTCCAAAGAACATGTGCTTGTGCTTGCTGGGCAAAAATTAGGTGAATGGGAGAAACAGCAACCAGCGCGATCGCAATACCGGGTAGAGACAAAGGTACCTTAAATAATTCTCGACACAGCCAGTAAAGGCTGGGAAATACCAGTAAACTAAAAACAGCAGATAAAATTCTGATCGCAGGAACTGAGTTACCAAAAAACCACGTCCACAATCGAGCAACTAGGTAATAAAAGGGAGGATATTGAGGAGCTTCTATTTGAGCTAAAGACTTGCTTGTGTGATTGCGGTTGTTTTGAAAACGAAACCGGTATTTAGTAAAAGTTTCCTTAGAAATAACCCGCCCGTTAAAAACTTGCTGCTGAAGTGGAACAGTAGTTGCGTAACCAGCAATTCGCAAGGAAGTGTAAATTTCCTGCTGCGAGTAAACTTTGCCATTAAGATTAATAAAGCGAAAAATTATACCTAAGACTAACACTACAACAATCAAAATTTGCAACCACCGGGGAGCTACTATAAAACGCCGCATAAGTTGAATTTGCCGAGAAGTTGTTCGCCTTTATCCAGTTGGTAAACTAACTAAAGCGAGCATATTTCATATCGCCACTGGAGAATTTGTGTTCGCGGGGAGTAGAAAACTACTAAGGACAAACTGCTCGCAGGAGTTGTAAGCATGGAAAGCGATCGTTTTTGGCAGCAACAAGAAGGTGCTACCCGCACAGAAACCGATACCATGGGAACAATTGCAGTACCTGCTCGTTGCTATTGGGGAGCTCAAACTCAGCGCTCTTTAACCTACTTTGCCATTGGTGATGAGACAATGCCCAAAGAATTAATTCGGGCGTTCGGGATCTTGAAAAAAGCAGCTGCTATCGTCAACGAGGAATTGGGTAAATTGCCAGCTGCAAAAGCGCAATTAATTATTCAAGCTGCGGAAGAGGTAATCTCTGGCAAACTGGACGAGCATTTTCCGTTACGGGTTTGGCAAACCGGTAGCGGTACCCAAACAAATATGAACGTTAATGAAGTTATTGCCAATCGAGCGATTGAGCTAGCGGGAGGAGTCTTGGGTAGCAAAAACCCGATTCATCCCAACGACGACGTTAACATGTCCCAGTCATCCAACGATACGTTTCCCACAGCCATGCACGTTGCTGCTGTCAGGGAAATCAACCAACAGCTCGTCCCGAAAGTGACAAAGTTACGGGATGCCCTGGCAACCAAGGCACAGCAGTTCAAAGATATTATCAAGATCGGCCGTACCCATCTTATGGACGCCGTACCCTTGACCCTAGGACAAGAATTTTCTGGCTACGTTGCCCAGCTCGATCGTGACCTAGAGCTTATCAAAGCAACTCTACCACACTTGTACGAACTCGCGATCGGCGGTACTGCCGTAGGTACCGGATTGAATGCTCACCCAGAATTTGCCGTGCGGGTAGCGGCAAAAATTGCAGAATTAACAGGATTGCCTTTTGTTAGTGCTACCAATAAATTTGCCGCTTTGGCTGCTCATGATGCGATCGTCATTACCAGCGGTGCACTCAAGACTTTAGCTTGTTCGTTAATGAAGATCGCCAACGACATCCGCTGGCTTGGTTCTGGTCCCCGTTGCGGATTGGGCGAGTTGATTTTACCCGCCAACGAACCTGGTTCCTCTATTATGCCGGGTAAAGTTAATCCTACCCAGTGCGAAGCCATGACCATGGTTTGCGTGCAGGTAATGGGGAACGACACTGCTATTGCCATTGCTGGTTCTCAGGGCAATTTTGAGTTAAACGTATACAAGCCAGTCATGATTTACAACCTGCTGCAGTCGATACGCTTGTTGTCGGGAGCTTGTTCTAGCTTTACCGATTACTTGGTAGTAGATATTCAACCGAATCACCAGCAAATTCAGCATTTTCTGACCAATTCCCTGATGCTGGTTACTGCCTTGAATCCTCACATTGGCTACGACCGTGCTGCTCAAGTTGCCAAAAAAGCCTATGCGGAAGGAAAAACCCTCAAACAAGCGTGCGTGGAATTGGGATTTCTGACACCACAGGAGTTTGATCAACTCGTTCAACCCGAGCAGATGATAGGTCCGCAGCAAGGATAGAGTGGCTTGAGAGCAAAAGTATAGAAAAGTATAGATAGTATTAATTTGCTTGGTGAGTGCTGCTGTAGCGGACCCTTGTTCCAGCCCACAGTAGCTTTTCTCGCAACGTTTGATAATAGGAATTGTTCTCCCGCAGGATAATAAATTTAGCTCGGCACTCAGCCATTCGCACATCAACCCGATGTCCCGGCCAGATGGAAGTAGCTAAAACACCATCCATCCACAATTTTGTACTCAAATCGTAATCGCCCAACGGCCAGATACTGACAACCGAACCGGGAGGTAAGACGATTGGGCGACTAGAAAGGCTCATCGGACAAATGGGGGTAATGGTGAGAGCTTCCATGCCATCGTGAACGATCGGACCGTTGGCAGAAACAGTATAGCCCGTGGAACCTGTGGGTGTGGAAACTATTAACCCGTCACCTACGTATTGGTCTACTACCTCGCCATCAATTTCCATTTCTAGAATGGAGGTAATCATGCGATCGGCAGAAGCTGGCTTGACACACATTTCATTTAAAGCCAGATAGCGTTCGCTCACAGGCTGTAAATTTCTCTCACGTCCTTCATAGACCGCAGCTTGTACCATCATCCGCCGCTGGATAGCATAGCGATCTTCTAAAAGTCGTTCCCAAACTTTCTCCGTATCTTCAAACTCCTCTACCGATTCAGTTAAAAACCCCAGATGACCTCCTACATTCACTCCTAATATGGGGATACCAGCTGGGGCTAAATGTCTTGCACCGGTTAAAACAGTACCATCACCGCCAAGCACCAAAGCCAGATCTATTGGTTGTCCTGCGGAAGCCAAAAAGACCGGGTAAGGGTTATCCTTTGGTCCGCTTGGACCCATTAAAACCTGGCATTGACGATTTTCTAGTTGCTTGGCACAAATTTCTGCCCAGCGTTTGCTTTGGGCATCTCTGGCTTTATAAGCAATAATTACCTGCTTGAGATCCACGAGAGCGTTACCACTTGAGGAGATTAAACTGCTCCATATCGACAGTGTCGCGATTACGATAAATTACCAGCACGATCGCCAAACCCACCGCTGCTTCCGCCGCTGCTACGGCGATCACAAATACAGTAAAAACTTGACCCTTGATTGCTGTTGAATCTAGAAAGTTGGAAAAAGCCATTAAGTTCAAATTCACGGCATTAAGCAGCAACTCAATTGACATCAGTACTCGCACAGCATTGCGGCTGTTAATCAAGCCATAGATGCCAATACAAAACAAGGCGGCTGCTAGTAATAAAAAATACTCAAGTTGCATTCCAATCGTATTCCTACTGTAATTGTCCCGGAAAAATAGCTCGTTGCTAATGGCAAGAGGTAGTTAGCCCGAGCGATGTTATTCTTTTTCGCTTCCTGCCGATATTAGTTCTCTGGGTCTTTCTGGCAAAGTCAAAACCGTTTGCGGCAATTCCGACGGTGTTATCTGCTCTGGCAGATATTCGCGACGAGCCAGAATGATTGCTCCTACCATTGCTATTAACAATAGAACAGAAGCAAGTTCAAAAGGCAGCAAAAAGTCACTAAAGAAATGCTGACCGATCGCCACTATGGGATTGGTGACCGGGGTAGCAGCAGAACGGGACCAAGGTGTAGCCAACACCATCGCACTCAAAAGGGCGAACAATCCTGCACTAACTACGGCCGTTAGCGCTTTGCGCACCCAAGCGGTGGGGAAGGGAGTGAAATCCTGCCGCTTATTCACCAACATTATGGCAAATAAAATTAGTACGTTCACCGCTCCCACATAAATTAACAATTGCGCTGCGGCTACAAAGTCAGCATTAAGGAGGAGATACATTCCAGCTAGGCTAACGAAAACACCAGCTAGCAAGAAAGCAGAGTGGACAATGTTGGACAGCAGCACCACACCCAGCGCCGAGCCAATCATCATCACCGCCAAGATAACAAACGAAACAACTTGTACTCCTTCGGCTAAATTCACTGTTTTTTTTCCCTTTGCAATGCTTTAGCTGTTAACTATTTGCTTTTTTGTACTAGATCCTCTGGAAAGCTACCCGGACGAGGCGCGTCGGCTGGCAGATCGTGAGGTTCCATAACACCCTGGGGCAGGTATACCAATTCCCGTAAAGGTGTTACCATCGGGTCGTTTGTGACTTTATAGGGCAGACGTCCGAGCGCCACGTTATCGTAGTTTAATTCATGGCGATCGTAGGTGCAAATGTCGTACTCTTCTGTCATGGACAGACAGTTAGTCGGACAGTATTCTACGCAGTTACCGCAGAAAATGCAAACACCAAAGTCAATGCTGTAGTGTTTGAGCTTTTTCTTTTTGCTGACTTTATCAAATTCCCAATCTACTACGGGCAGGTTGATAGGACAAACCCGCACGCAAACTTCACAGGCAATACACTTGTCGAATTCGAAGTGAATTCTGCCGCGAAAACGTTCGCTGGGAATTAGTCTTTCATAAGGATACTGTACGGTAATCGGACGCCGCCGCATGTGGTCAAAGGTGACAGCCAGTCCCTGACCGATGTAGCGACCTGCTTGTACCGCTTCCTTAGCGTAATCACCAACTTGTTTGAGGAACTTTAGCATTGTGTTTGCAGGCGATCTCTAATTGATTTTGTTTGGGATTTATTAACCGCCGAAGGCGACGGGAAAAGCAAGTTTCAAGGCTGCAGTTAATAGTAAATTTACCAAGCCAACCGGCAGCAAAAACTTCCAGCCTAAATCTAGCAATTGGTCAATGCGAACCCGGGGTACGGTCCACCGCAGCAAAATGGCTAGAAATACTAGCAGGTAGGCTTTGAGTACAGTCATGATAATGCCTAAAGAGGCGGCTATTATCTGCAATACAGGATTTGCTGGACTGATTCCCAACCAGTGGGCTAACGTGTCGATCGGAATGGGAAAATCCCAACCGCCCAAGTACAATACCGACACCAGCAATGCGGAAAGTACCAAGTTAACGTAGGAACTTAGGTAAAACAAAGCGAATTTCATGCCAGAGTATTCGGTTTGATAGCCCGCTACCAATTCTTCTTCGGCTTCAGGTAAATCAAAAGGCAATCGTTCGCATTCAGCCAGGGCGGCGATCCAAAAAAGGATGAAACCAACTGGTTGTCGCCAAATGTTCCATCCCAAAATGCCGTAGCCAGATTGTTGTTCGACGATGTCAACGGTGCTGAGGCTATTCGACATCATGGCGATCGCCAATACCGCCAACGCCAAAGGAACTTCGTAGCTAATGGACTGCGCTGCTGCTCGCAACCCACCCAGCAAAGAGTATTTGTTGTTGGATGCATAGCCAGACATTAACAATCCTATTGGCGCTACGCTGGATAGGGCGATCCACAAAAAGACTCCGATGCCAATATTGGTAATGACTAAATTTTGTCCGAAAGGCACGATCAAGTAGGACAAAAACACCGGAATCGTAACAATAATGGGACCGAGGGTAAATAGCAAGCGATCGGCCTTTGCTGGTACTACATCTTCTTTAAACACTAGTTTGAGACCATCGGCAACAGGAGCCAGCAACCCCAAAGGACCGATGTACTCAGGACCGATCCGCTGTTGCGCTGCTGCCGAAATCTTCCGCTCCAGCCAAACAGAGGTTAGCACTCCCACCGTAGCAGCAACGATCATAAGGATCATCGGCACCGGCATCCAAATTGCTTTGGCTAGATCGCTTGGCAGTCCCAAATCCACGAGGGATTTAATGAAATTTCCTTGCAGGTCAATTCCTGAATTCATGTTTGTTGCTTGTCAAGTCCACTTAAGGCTGAAATTTGAACTGATAAAGCCCTTAGAAAGGGGCGTTTGCATTTGTTGTTTGCTTGTGGTAGCGTTGCCTGTTATTGCGGTTTGCGTGTTAGTAATTGTAAGTTTATTGTTCTGCTATCTCTGCTCATAGCGGGCAAAATTTCCAGGTTGATTGCAATTCTCATGCCTAGTATATCGTCGGATGAGTTACGTCCTGAAAATTTGCATGAGAATTTCTACTTATGGTAGTGATTGAAATTTGCTAATTTCGGGAGGGGAAAAGGAAAGGTGGGATTGTTCCCTTTCCCCTTTTGTTTACTGTTTTGCAATTCCCAATCTTTGGTATTTGCTCCTAACGTTGGTCGATGGGAACGTAAGCAACATTGTGCCGACCGTTATATACCTGGGTGGGACGAAAAATTCGATTTTCTGCCAGCTGCTCTTTCCAATGTGCAAGCCAACCTGCAACGCGGGCGATCGCAAATATTGGTGTGAATAAGTCGGTGGGAATACCCAACTTTCTGTAAACCAGACCAGAATAAAAGTCGACGTTGGGATAAATGCCTTTTTGACCTAACTTTTCTTCTACTACCCGCTCTAATTCCAAGGCAATGTCATAGTACTTGTCATGCCCGAATTTGGCAAACAATTTTTCTGCCAGCTGTTGTAAAATCGTTGCTCTTGGGTCTTTGACTTTATAGACGCGATGTCCAAAGCCCATGATTTTGGCTTTGCGTTGCAGACAATCTTCTATATACGGGCGCACGTTCTCTACGCAGCCAATTTCTTCTAACATTGCAATCACTTCTTCATTTGCTCCTCCGTGTAGCGGTCCTCCCAAGGTACCGACCGCGCTGGCCACCACTGCATAGGGATCGGTCAAGGTAGAAGCCGTCACTCTAGCACTAAAAGTAGAGGCATTCATTGTATGTTCTGCATGTAATATCAAGCAGACATCAAAAATTCGGGCTGCTAGAGGATCCGGTTCTTTTTCGCTCAGCATGTATAAAAAGTTAGCGGCATAGTCCAAATTGTCGTTGGGACGTACGGGGTCGTTACCTTTTCGCATCAACTGAAACGCCGCCACCATCGTGGGAATAGTTGCTAGCAAACGAACTACCGCATCCCGGATGTAAGCGGGATTATCTAGATCGCGGCGCGAATAAAACAAGCCTAAGGCAGCAGCAGAGGCTTGCAGAGCATCCATTGGGTGACCGCTTTCTGGAAAACATTTCATCATGTCGCGAATTCGGTATTTAATTCGCCTGTGATGGAGAATTTCGTCTTCAAATGCTGCTAATTCTTCTGCTGTCGGCAATTCACCCCAGATCAAAAGATAAGCAGTTTCCAGAAAAGTACTTTTTTGCGCTAGTTCTTCGATCCGGATGCCACGATATTCTAGTATTCCTTTTTGTCCGTCAACGTAGCTGATACTAGATTGGGCAGCAGGAATGCCTTCCAAACCAGGCTTGTATTCGCACACCATCATGGCAACACCATCTGATTTTTTAAAGATTTGTTCAGGCTAACTTACCAGAAATTATTGTCGCCATAACAGTATCCATGCTCGCACAAATTCTGGACTGAACTGTGGAAAAACTGTTAAAGCAAGTATTTGGGCGGTGTCAACCAAAACATCTGACTACGACCCAAAGCAGAGCCTGTTTCTGGTACCCTTAACCCGATCATACCTGCTTTTTTTAACACAAGGCGCTCCTTGGCTTCCCCCCAAAGCAGAATTTCTGCCCAACTACTCAAGCAAGGTTCGTGTCCTACCAGCGCTAATCGAGTGTCGGATGCAAACTTTCTAGGTTCGAACCAATCCTCCCACCAGTTAAAAATGCGATCGCCAGGAGGAGCAAGGTACGCGCATTCCTCTAGTTGGGAAGCCAATCCAGCTGCTATGAGGATATCTGCTGTTTGGCGAGCTCGTACTAAAGGACTGGTGATGATTAAATCAAAGCTCAGACCTAGCTTTTTCAACCGCTGGGCTATTTTTTCGGTTTTTTGCCTTCCTTCCTTGGTCAGGCGCCTTTGTTCATCTTTGATGTTATCTGTTGCCTGTTCGGCGATACCATGGCGAATTAAATACAGTTCCACGACTTTATTGTTTTCAATTTCAGGTTGGAAATTGCTATCGAGCAGTACGTAGAAAGGGATCTTTCTTCCCCAAGCAACTTGTGAGCACAAACCTATTCTGGTTGAATCGGATTGTCCCTGGGGTTGACCAATCTTAGCAGTTTCTGCTTGATTTGAGCATCAAAGACCTCCCATTTCATTTTCGCATACGCAGAATTTTCGTTACCGCCGGAAAGAAAACCCATCGGAATTTCAAAGCCACCAGCACTTGTGCGCCCACCACCAAAAAATCGCCCGCTGCTGTCTTGTCCAAAGGCTTCTTTGATAAATTCATCCGGGTCAAGGGTAAGTTTGGTAGTTCTTAAAGAACCGATAACCACTTCTAATTCATCGTCTTCGTCGTGAACTATTCCGTAAACAACAGCTGTGTGCACGTTTTCTTCCGTTACCAGAAAATCTGCTGCTTGTGGAATCGCGTCCCGGTCGTCATAGCGCAGATAGCCAACACCAGCAATGGAAAAGTTATTTTGCACAATGCGATTTTTGAGCGATCGCTCGATCACATCCATCACTCGCTTGGAACGGGTTGCCTGCAGTATGGCGCTCAACAGCTGGGCATCATAAAATCGACTCAAATAAGCTGCTGCCAAAAAATCTTCTTCTTTTGCCTGCATCAGCAGATTTGTATCAGACCGCAAACCGTGCATTAAGGCAGTTGCGCACTTCACGTGTTGGTTGATGCTGCTGTCTAATGGTAGCAATCCTGTCTGCAAATACTGAGTCAATATTGTCGCTGTCGCTCTTACGCTTGGACGCACGTCCACAAACTCTGATTTTAAGTCGCCCTGCAAACTGTGATGGTCGATAACCGCTATTAAAGGAATCCCCGCCTCTTGTACTACCGGTACTAACTGAGAAGTTGTTCCCTGGTTATCTATTAATACAAAACCTTGATAGGAGGACCAATCTTTACTTTTGAGATTCTGCAGCGGACAACGCTGAGCTGGCAGGCCGGTCAGTTTGACCAAGGCAATATTTTCTTGATGACTGAGGGCACCAGCGTAGATAATCTCGCATTTTATATCATATTGCTGGGCAATTAATTGATATGCCCAAGCAGAAGAAAGAGCATCCGGATCTGGAAAATCCTGTAGAATCACAAGCTGGCGCTCTTGCTTGTGTGCAAGCAGAACCTGACGCAGTTCTTCTGACTTTTGTGCTGATAGGGAATTAACCCGCTGCGCAGTTGCACAATAGTTGCTTGCTTCATTTGTCAGTGCTATTGCAGATTGGTTGGAGCGTGGAGCTTCCAAAGGTTCTCGCTCGACTTCTCCTTCTTCTGGAGTTGGTTCTGGAGTCGGAGGATCTGTCGTCAACGGTAATCTCTCAAGCTGAGTAAGGGAAGAATTCAACTGCATAGGATACTTAATCTTACGTGTGTGGAACTAGCATTAATTTCAATAGAAAACTACAACCAGCAGTTTACTGATTTGGCCACACACCTCGATCTTCGCAAAAATACAAAAACGTGGGAATATATATGTCGGTGTATTTATTGTCAGTTAATTTATTACTAAGTATTTCCCAGGTTGCATCCACTTGGTTGCATCTAGTTAGCTTTGGCTTATTTAGACACCTCAAGCATTAATAAAGCACTTTTGTTGTCTTTTTCCCAATTTATCTTTTTTTGAAGAAAATTAAACATAACTGCCCCCATCGCTAGTCGCAAACTAAATTTCTACCGATAAGGTTGCTGTCTAAAAAATAATCTTGAACGCTTTTGCTTGCAGATGGACTTTTGTTGTAAAATATAGGCGAACAATTAATAACTATTTTTCTCAATATCGCCCTTTGCCTTCGATAAAAGGTTAAAGTCCTATAACGTACTTTTGCCATTCTTGGTGAGAACCACTTTTGAGATGTTTGCTAACCTCAAAGTAAAGACTGCTGTAGGGTTGTCGAGGAGGATGGCGTAAGGTCATGTGTGCTTCGTAAGGAGTGCGATTTCCCTTTTTAACGTTGCAGCGGACGCAAGCTGTGACAATGTTTTCCCAAGTATCTCCTCCGCCCCGCGATCGCGGTATAACATGGTCTAAAGTCAATTCATCCCCTGTATAACCGCAGTACTGACACGTATGCCCGTCTCGGTGCAGTATATTTCGGCGCGTGAGAGGAATTTCTTTATAAGGGACCCGCACGTAATAGCGTAACCTAATGACGGTTGGAAGCGGAAATTCAGCGTAAAGGAACTTACCGTTATGTTCAACGCGCTCCGCTTTGCCCTTAATCAACAAAACTGCAGCGCGACGCCAGCTCGTTATATTGAGCGGTTCGTAAGAGGCGTTTAAGACTAAAACCTTCCCCATTGATAATCGCTCAGGCCTTTTTTTATTTTACATATATTAACACAAATATCACCAACTGAGGCTATGAAAATAAATTATACTTTAGCTTTCATGGGAAAACAGAATTATTGAATGGTAAATTTCAGCAATCTTTAAAATCGACTGGCAAAATCAGCAAATCAAAAACAAAATAGCTAGGAAATTTCTTGTGCAACAGTACAAGAGCTAGCAGTATTTTTCGGCTCACAAATGTCAGCAGAAAACTGCGGCATTTTTATTAAAAATTATTAACATTAACGATTGGGTACTGCATTGGGGATTTAACCATTTACTAGCTTGATAATCGTCTTTACCCGGATAATTGCTTTACCCAGCCATGGAAGGTTAAACTTCCAGATGATTCCAAAGCTGTTGTTTTGGCGGTAGGAAAGAATATATAACCTGGAAGTCCATCAAGAAGTGGTGTGTAAGGAGTCAGCCAAGATGTTAAGTCGCGAGCAAGGTTCGGATGTTGCTGCTCAACAGTGCGATACATACGCCTGGTTTTCGCAACGTGCTTGGGTAGAAATAGATTTAACAGCGTTATCGCACAACGTTCAGCAGTTGCGGCGGTTGCTGTCACCGCGTACCCAGCTGATGGCGGTAGTAAAAGCAGACGCCTACGGACACGGAGCTGTTACGGTTGCTCAAACGGTTTTGCAATCAGGCGCTAGTTGGCTTGGTGTTGCCACAGTTCCAGAGGGAATTCAATTGCGAGAAGCGGGCATTAAAGCTCCGATTTTGATTTTAGGTGCCACCCACACTCCAGAGCAAATTCATGCCATTGCTCATTGGAAGCTTCAACCGACAATGTGCAGTCCCAAGCAGGCTTTGATATTTTCCGATACCTTAGAAGCGATGAACTACAACACTCCCCTACCCGTACACATTAAATTGGATACAGGAATGTCTCGCTTGGGAACAGATTGGCAGCAAGCAGCAGAGTTCGTGCAATTGGTGCAGCGGTTACCCCATCTGCAGATAGCTAGTATTTATTCGCACCTGGCAACAGCAGACAGTCCCGATCCCACTGTCATGAACCTACAACATCAGAGATTTTGCCAAGCGATCGCCCAAATTAAAGCTTTGGGTATCGAACCTCCTTGTTTGCATTTGGCAAACTCTGCTGCCACTTTGAGCGATAAAACACTGCACTACGATATGGTACGGGTGGGTTTAGCTATTTACGGACTTTACCCAGCAGCTCACTTGCGGTCAAGCATTGACCTTCAACCAGTTTTACAAGTAAAAGCAAGGGTAACGCAAGTCAAAACCATTGCTGCTGGAACCGGTGTTAGCTACGGTCATCAATTTGTGGCTCCTTGCGAACTTCGTATCGCCGTTGTTGGAATTGGTTACGCCGATGGCGTACCGCGCAATCTTTCCAATCACATGCAAGTATTGGTCCGCGGTCAAAAAGTAGCGCAAATAGGTGCTATTACCATGGACCAGCTGATGCTGGACGTTAGTTCCATACCAGATTTACAAGAAGGCGAAGTTGTGACTTTATTAGGACAGCAGGGAGAACAGCAAATCTCTGCTGACGATTGGGCAAATCAGTTAAATACTATTTCCTGGGAAATTCTTTGCGGATTTAAGCATCGTTTACCTCGCGTTGCTGTGATGTAAGAAACAGTAATTTTTAAGTCCTTATTTAGGTACTGGTAGAAAAAGATTTGTTATGATATAGTGATAGATTGTGACGCGGATGTGGCGGAATTGGTAGACGCGCTAGATTTAGGTTCTAGTTCCGTAAGGAGTGAAGGTTCGAGTCCTTTCATCCGCATCAAAAGCAAAGCTCCTAGTACTTATGTGCACTAGGGGCTTGATTAGACTTGGATACCTTTTTTTTCAGCGGTCACAAGCGCGCTGGTGACAAATCCCCGCTTGTAGTTTCACCGTGTTAGGAGTTAAAACTCTCCTGCTAAGGCAGCAACACACCGCTCGCAAATTAGAGGATGCGTTGGGTTTTTTCCTACGTGGATGGAGTAGTTCCAACAGCGATCGCATTTTTGTCCTTCTGCATTCACTACGCCAATGTCCCACCTATCTGTTTGCAGGCTATATTTTAATTCGTGCAGTTTTTCTGATGTGTCCGATATCTCTGCTTGGGAAGTAATAAATAAATAGCACAGCTTGTCCACACCATTGTTGCTTTCAGTATCGAGGGATTTGACAAAAGCGCGCAATTGTTCGTCTTTGATGTGGAGAAGAACTTTTGCTTCCAAAGAAGAGCCGATGGTTTTTTCTACTCTGGCTTTTTCTAAGACTTTATTTACATCTGTGCGGATGTCTCGTAGTTGTTGCCAGAAAATTGCTAATTCTGGATTGTGCCACTTCGGGTTTAGCTGTACCCAACCAGATTCAAACACGGATTTGTAGGGTGTTTTGTAGGGTAGGTATTGCCAGATATCTTCAGCCATGTGACAAAGCACCGGTGCGATCGCTTTGGCTAAATTTTCCAGAGCAATCCACAGCACTGTTTGACAGCTACGGCGTCGAAAAGCGTTCGGCGCGCTGATATACAGCCTGTCTTTGGCAATATCCAAATAGAAATTGGATAAATCTACCACACAGAAATTTTGCACCGTTTGGAAAAAGCGGGAGAATTGAAAGCTATCGAAAGCTTCAGTTACTTCTTGAAATACTTCCGTCATTCGGTGCAGCATATACCGGTCAAGTTGTGGTAATTGCTCCAAAGCTACCGTATCTTTTTCAGGGTTGAAATCATGCAAATTACCCAACAAAAACCGGGCTGTATTGCGAATTTTGTTCCTAATATCTGTTAGTTGTTTGAGGATATTTTTACCCAAAGGTACATCCGAGGTGTAATCTACCGAAGACACCCACAACCGCAACACATCTGCGCCATAAGCCGGTTCTTCTTTTTGGTTTTTTCCACCTGCGATGACAACTTTAGGGTCGATGGCGTTTCCTAAAGACTTACTTTGTTTGCGTCCTTGTTCGTCCAGGATGAAGCCGTGGGTTAGAACTGTTTTGTAGGGGGCAATTCCGTTAACGGCGACGCTGGTGAGCAGGCTAGACTGAAACCAACCGCGATGTTGATCCGAACCTTCCAGGTACATATCTGCTGGGTAGCGTAGTTCCGGACGCTGCTTGAGTACCGCCGCCCAAGAGGAGCCAGAGTCAAACCACACATCCATCGTGTCCGTACCTTTGCGGTAGGTGCGACCGTTGTGGCGGTATTTTTCTGGCAATAATTCTGCCACTGAAAGTTCCCACCAAGCATCGGAACCTTTTTTCGCAATAATTGCTTGTACGTGGGCAATTGTTTCTTCATTGAGTAGCGGTTCGTTGGTTTCTTCGTCGTAGAAGACTGGGATCGGTACGCCCCAACTGCGCTGGCGAGATATGCACCAATCCGTGCGATCGGCGACCATCGGTGTAATGCGGTTTTCTCCTTGGGGAGGAATCCATTTAACGTTAGCGATCGCTTTTAAGGCTGCTTCTCGAAATCCTTCTACAGAAGCAAACCACTGTTCTGTCGCCCGGAATATAGTGGGTTTTTTCGTCCGCCAGTCGTAGGGATACTTGTGGACGTAGGGTTCTTCCTTTAATAACGAACCAACTTCTTTTAAGGCATCGATTACAGCTCGATTGCCATCACCAAGCACGTTTAACCCCGCAAACTGTCCTGCTTCTGGGGTAAAGTTGCCGTAGTCATCAACCGGTGCCAAGATCGGCAATCCGTAGCGCTGCCCAACTATGTAATCTTCTTGACCGTGACCCGGTGCCGTGTGCACCAAGCCCGTACCTGATTCCGTTGTCACGTAATCGCCGCCGATTACGATTGGGCTTTCTCGTCCGTACAGGGGATGTCGGTAAAATGAATTTTCTAGTTGTTTTCCTTTGAGCGTGGATTTAACAGTTAATGGAGTTTGCAGGGTACTGGAGAGACGTTCTACCAAATCAGCAGCAACCAGCAGGTATTGAAATTTCACACCTGGTGGGGGAGAACCGACTTCCACCACTGCATACTCTAGTTCTGGATTGACTGCGACTGCCAAGTTTCCTGGAATTGTCCAAGGTGTTGTCGTCCAGATCGCAACGCCCAAGTTTGACGCATAAGGTGCAAGTGCTGGTTTGGCAGCTGCAGCAAGGTTGGTGATAGGGAAAGCAGCATAGATACTGCAAGAAGTGTGTCCTTCTGGATATTCCAGCTCTGCTTCTGCTAAAGCTGTTTGGGAACTGGGACTCCAGTGCACCGGTTTCAAGCCTCGGTAGATGTAACCTTTTAACACCATTTGTCCAAAAACACCGATTTGTGCTGCTTCGTATTCCGGTGCTAGCGTTAGGTAGGGATGTTCCCAATCACCCCAAACTCCGTAGCTTTTGAAACTTTCCCGTTGTTCTTCTACTGCTTTGAGGGCAAACTCTTTGGCTTTTTGCCGTAGTTGCAAAGTTGTCAAGTTTTGCCGTTCGGCGGGCTTCATGTTCTGTAAAACTTTCAGTTCAATAGGCAAACCGTGACAGTCCCAACCAGGGACGTAGCGAACTTTGCGTCCTCGTAGCAGTTGGTAGCGGTTGATAATATCTTTGAGAATTTTATTTAAAGCATGACCGAGATGCAGAGAGCCGTTTGCATAGGGCGGACCATCATGCAATACGAATAAATCGCCTGGATTGTTTTCAGACAGGCGGGCGTAAATTTTATTCTCTTGCCAAAATTTTTGAATTTCGGGTTCGCGCTTAATAGCGTTGGCCCGCATATCAAAGTTAGTTTTGGGCAGGTTGACTGTATCTTTGTAGCTTCCAGTTTCTGTCACAGCTTCATGCCTGAGTTCGCAGCAAAGTATGTTCCAATCATTATAGAATCCCGCTGCCCACAACGGCTAACCAGTAGTTGTTCAATATCGTTTTTGCTCCACCTCAAGTGAATGTGTCTGGCCTTTTAGGCTACCAAAACAACTGCTCAAGGATGGGCGATCGCTACCTTATCTACCTGGAGCTTTTTGGGACCAGGAGTAACGACGCACAACCATTTGCAGTTTGACATTTAAACGTATATTTTAAACTTTACATGACCAAAAATTTACTGAATTGCAGTCCCTGGCCAAGCAACACTAGTTTTAACCAGCTTGCTCTTTTGGCGATGCGCCGTCGGAGTTGGTTTCAGTCAAAGGAGTCACTTCGGTATTGGAAACGCTTTCAGAAGCAGGAACTTGTTCTAATTGTTGTTCTACCGCCTCTGCTTGTGCTGCAGCTTGTTCGACTTGTTCTACCGGTGGAGAAGCTGCGATCGCCTCTGAGGATTGCTCTGTATCAACAACCTCCGCTGCAGCTTGCTCTGTAGCTGCAACAGAAGCAGTTTCCTCCACTATTGCCTTCTCCAAAGAAGCCTGTTTCGACTCACCTTGACGACGAAAGCGATTTTGCCATCCAGAAAGAACGCTACTGAGGCTTGTTTGTACCTGACCAAGTCGTTCTCGCAAAAATGACAAATTACCAACCTGCTTTTGAATAGTTGCCTGCACCTGTTGGGTACTGGGTACCGCCGTTTGTTGCGCCTTGGGCGTTAGCTGGCGCCGCAGTGAAAGGGTTTGCCAGCCAAACCACAACAAAAGCGCTACGCTAGCTATGTGGCCCAATAAAAGCCACCCAGATAAGTGGGGTCCAAAAATCCACAACATCAAAGCATAGAACAAACCCACTCCACTCCAGATAAAATCATTTTTGCGATGTATTTCTGGAAAAAAGAAAGCAGCTAAGTAAATAGCTATACTGCCAAGACCAACTACTAACGCTAGGATATATGCCAGCATTCTGGTTACTCCTTTTACTCATCACTAACTAATGCTTGCAAATTTTGCCAGACAATTGTTGATTTCAATACAAATTAAAATTTATTATCTGTATAGATTGCGCATTTCTAGTGTGTAGGTTAACTCTTAATGTCTTCTTTAGGGGAGAAGCAAAAAAGTCAGACTACCCTAAAGATAAAAGGATTTGCAACAGTTAGCCAAAAAGATATATGACACTACAAAGCTTCGGTGTGATTGGCTTAGCCGTAATGGGAGAAAATATTGCTCTGAATGTAGAGCGCAACGGCTTCCCAATCGCAGTTTACAACCGCTCGCGCGACAAAACTGACAGATTTATGGCAGAGCGCGCCCGGGGTAGAAATGTCAAAGCTGCTTATAGTTTGGAAGAATTTGTCGCCTCCCTGGAACGCCCCAGAAGAATTTTGATTATGGTGCAAGCTGGGAAACCAGTAGATGCAGTTATCAACCAGCTCAAACCCTTGTTAGATGAAGGTGATATCATTATCGATGGCGGTAACTCTTGGTTTGAAGATACCGAACGCCGCACTCAAGAACTAGAACCGGCTGGGTTTCGATTCATCGGTATGGGCGTTAGCGGTGGCGAAGAAGGAGCACTCAACGGCCCGTCTTTGATGCCTGGAGGTACGCAAAGCTCTTACCAATATCTGTCACCTATTTTCAATAAAATTGCTGCTCAAGTCGACGACGGACCTTGCGTCACATACATCGGTCCCGGCGGCTCCGGTCATTATGTAAAATGGTACACAACGGCATTGAATACGGCGACATGCAGCTGATTGCCGAAGCCTACGATTTGCTGAAAAATGCTGCCGGACTCGATCACAAACAGCTACACGAAGTTTTTGCCAGTTGGAACGCTACAGAAGAACTCAATTCCTTTTTAATTGAAATTACTGCCAATATCTTTCCCTACATCGATCCAGACACGAGTTTGCCTTTAGTAGAGTTGATTGTAGATTCTGCAGGACAAAAGGGAACCGGACGCTGGACCGTACAGACTGCCTTAGAGTTGGGAGTTCCCATCCCGACAATCACCGCAGCAGTTAATGCCAGAATTATCTCTTCCTACAAACAAGAACGAGTAGCAGCATCCAAGGTACTCACAGGTCCTAGCGGCAAGTATAGCGGCTCAACCAAAGACTTTATCGATATGGTGCGCGATGCTCTTTATTGCTCAAAAATTTGTTCTTACGCTCAGGGTATGGCCTTGTTATCCAAAGCATCAGCAACATATAATTAGAATTTACAGCTGAGTGAGTTGGCAAGAATTTGGAAGGGCGGTTGTATTATTCGCGCTGGATTCCTCAACAAGATCAAGAAAGCTTTTAATGAAAATCCAGCCCTACCCAATCTTTTATTAGCTCCTGAATTTAAGCAAACAATTCTCGACCGACAAAACGCTTGGCGCGAAGTGTTGGCAACCGCAGCAAAATTGGGAATTCCCGTGCCAGCATTTAGTGCATCTTTAGATTATTTTGACAGCTACCGCCGCGATCGCCTGCCTCAAAATCTTACCCAAGCACAACGCGATTACTTTGGAGCCCATACCTACGAAAGGCTCGACAAACCAGGAACTTTCCACACCGAGTGGGTACCTGTTACTGAAAAGTCACATTAAATCTGCGAATTTCACTGTTTAACCCGCGCCCAGCGGGTTTTATCTTTTTTAGTCACTCGCTTGTTTTCTCTAGCAAATTCTAATTCCTAACCAAGCACAACTAAAAATTTAATTCCTGGAGATTTTAAGTATTGTCACCAGAACCATCTATCGTTGTTGAGGTCGTATAAATCAAAAAGCGATCGCCTTTTTTAGCAAACGCGTTCAAGCTGGGATATCGCAAGCAAAAAACGCCTGTTTGCGTATTTGTTCCGGTGCTACATATTCTCGACTATTAATACTTGTACCGATACGGTTGAAGATGGTGCGACTCAAAACTTTACAAGCACCACAGTCTACCAGTACGGGTTTGCGATCGCCAGTGCGAAAAATAATATTTTCTGGACTTACCTGGCATGACAAAATTGCAACACTAGCAACAAGTCATTCAGCTTGGCGAACCTGCATTTCCTTAAAAGTTCCTTTTTCTGCTAATTCTTACACTAAATTCGGTCCGTCGATAAATTCTTGTAAGAGATATTGTCTGCCATCTTGAGTAAAATATACTAACAATTGGTGGAATTTGAGGATGTTTTCCCAATTCCTCCCAGCACGCCACTTCTTGGTTAAATAACTCCACTGCTTTTTGTACGGTGCTGGTACCCTGCGTTTGCTGATAAAACTGCTTGCTTATGCAAAGCGGTCTTGATGGTTTATCTTCATCCACTGCTAAAAAAGTTCTACCAAAACCGCCTTGTCCGAAGAAGTAACAAAGTTAATGTTAGCGGCATTTTGAGGCTGAGAGCATCTCAGGGACTGACTGGTAAGTGTCTTTAATTTTGCCCTGCACAAGCTCGATCTTGCCAAAAAGCACCGCTTGCTGGCGCCAATCTTCCAGTCATACGCATTCATACTATCAACTATCTAAAAATTACCTTATTATCTTCATCCTTGCTGTCAGCGCAGTAGCGCAGTATAAAGTAGGTGTGGGTGAGTTGCAACCGAAAGGAAAAAACTGTATGACAAACTACCAAACCGATCCAGGGACAATAATGGCAACCGAAGCAGTATCAAGTGACGAAATTGAAAATCAGCTGCTAGCGGAGACCGCAAATATCAACCACGTAGAAGTCATTGAAAATGTTATTGATAGTTTAGAACAAAATGACAGCGCTATGGTTAGCCACCTGCCAGAAGGTGGTTATCTGTGGAAATTTAATTATGGTAGCGTGCAAGTATTTGTGCAACTGACGGGAACAACGGATGAAGATACGATCACGGTTTGGTCTCCGGTACTGAAGTTACCTGCAAAAGACGAACCGCAGTTAATGCGCCGTCTTCTGGAAATGAATTGTTCTAGCACCTTTGAATCTCGTTTCGGAATCATTGAAAATCAAGTAGTTGTATTGGCAACACGTACTTTAGCAGAGTTGTCTCCTGGGGAAGTTTCTCGCCTCATCACCATTGTGGCAACGATCGCCGACAACAACGACGAAGCTTTACAATCGGAATTTGGAGCAGCTCGACCCGCTTGACAATTCTAAGACCTGCAGCATGAAATGCACGCAAAGCAGATTTGGCGACTAATTCCGCTACTAAAAGCTGCGGGAAACATACAAATGGCCATTGATTGTTGGCTGTTACAGCAGTATTTCCTGGGACAGCATCCTCCTACTTTGCGCTTTTATACCTGGTCGCCAGCTGCTATTTCCCTAGGCTATCATCAATACAAATATCCCCAGCACTGGCAGCATCTAGTTTGGCAAGGTGAAAAAATAGATTTAGTCCGGCGTCCCAGCGGAGGACGAGCAGTTCTCCATCAAGGTGATTTAACTTATGCTGTAGTAACTTCATTAAATGGTAGTCGGAGCGAGACTTACCAAAAAATCTGCGAATTTTTAATTCAAGGATGGCGTCAATTAGGTGTGGATTTGCACTACGGTAGTGCTGGGCGAGGTTATATCCACAATTCCAGTTGTTTTGGTACTGCTACGAGCGCGGATTTAGTGACAAAAGACAACAGCAAGTTTATTGGTAGCGCTCAGTTACGCCGCGGACATGCAATTTTACAACACGGTTCGATGCGTTTGCAACCCGACACCCAATTGTTTGCGCAAGTATTTGGTCCAGAAACTCTCAATTCGGTGCAGCTTTCCCCAAATTTAAGTATAGAAAAGATTATATCAACTTTGATGGCTGCCGCTAGTGATTGTTTTAACATGCAGTTGGTAGTGGAACCGCTTTCTCAAGATGAATGGCAAGCTATCTTGGCACAAGCTCGTAGTTGCTAGCTCTCCCTTTGTCCCAGTCCCAACCATTGTTAAATTTCTCGAACTAACCACTGACGTTGTGCATCCGTCAATTCCGGACTCAGGAGAAAATTGTATTTTTTTTATACCAGATTCGGTAATAGCCTTTAATGCCTGCTAACATTAGCTGCAGTATGACCTTGCTCCACTTGAGAGGATGAAAATTAATACAGACTTCTCCACAGACCGGAAAGAGCAACATAACTAGCTTGTGGTGGAATACTAGGAAAGGATCTTAAATAACAAAAAATTCCGTACTCAAAACGTATAAAAAGTTGAGTAGCAGTTTTCTGAAGTTAGATGCGACCATTATAGGGCTGAGAAATTAAAGGTCGAGGAGTAACCAGGCAACTATCAAGAGCTTATAAAGCTTGAGCAGCACTGTGAAATTTTGGTTCCACATCCAGATGTGTCGCGGTTTCTAACCAAGGTACAAACTGCGGACTGAAATTAGGGCGATCGCTAAACTAAATTCCCATGTTTGGCAGCGGTAAAAAAGATCCTCCCACTGCATAAAGGTCAGAAGCGGGAACTGCTCGACCGCCGAATTGTTCCACACCTGCATTTTATCCTACATTTTCGCTTGAGTTGGTAACGCTATTGCAATATCTATCCCGCTTCTAGCATCCCTAATACCATTTCTCCAAATCTAGGACTTGAAGTATTTACTACAAACCATGTGTTTTCAAAAAGAACGCAATTCTAATGTAATGGCTAAAACAAAAGTATGCTTGGATGTGCAAGTGCATTTTAGGGTATAGCCAGGATGGCCTCAAGCTACACTCTCTTAAATAAGAAACCCAAGGTGCGGTATTGTTTGTGGTTGCTTGAGAGTTACTGCAACTTTCTCCTTTTTAAACCGCAAATATTTCAGTTAAAAATCTTTGCAGTTTTGCACGGATTTCTTAAAGTCTGATACAAGAAATAAAATAACGCACCCAAGGCGAATTAGTTTTGTGTTGATTTGGCTATTATCTGTAGTTGTAACCCTGGGGGATAACTTCCTTCTTGTTTAATTCGTTTTATATCAGCATCTGTCATTCGCAAACCTAGTGTTTGTGCTACTGCTTGCACAATATCTCCGCGATCGATTACTCCTGCAACAGCACCGGCGGGTGAAAGTACGGTAATGTAAGGTAAGTGTTCGTCTTCTAGCTTGTTAATCACCTCAGCGAGATTGGTTGACTCTGTGACGGTAGGAATTTCTGTTAAGGGACGGACAATACTTTCCACTGTCTTGGTTTCCCACTCACTTCTTTCTACCAAGCACAAGTCTTCGATGGCAACCATACCTCGATAGCGTCCATCAGATTCGGCAAAATAAATTTGTAAAGGGGTGCTATCTCGCAGATATAAATCAGCGAAGGAACGCAATGTCTGGTTAGCGTCGACAATGCGAAAGTTACGAGTCATAACGTCTTTTGCTTTTAACTTCAACAAGGTTTGTTGCAAAGTGGTGACGCGCTCGTAACCAATGGCGTTGCGCACACCGAACCAACCTAATAAAGCAATCCACAAGCTTGTGACCAACTCGCCTGTCAAGTAATCTACTGCTAAACCAAAAGCGATCGCAGCATAACCCAAAATTTGTCCAGCTTTAGCTGCTAAACGCACTGCTTGAAAGCGATCGCCAGTGATTTGCCAAATTACTGCTTTTAATACTTGTCCCCCGTCCAGGGGTAAACCAGGAATTAAGTTAAACAAAGCTAAAACTAAGTTAATTCTTGCTAAATCTTCTACCATGAGGTGGAGCGGATTTGTATTTGGTAAAATCTTTGCGAGCAAACTAAGCAAGAAAAACAGACCAATGCTAACAGCTGGTCCTGCGATCGCCACTTGAAATGCTTTTGCTGGTGTTTTAGATTCTTCTTCAATGGCGGCAACACCACCAAATAAAAACAAGGTGATAGAATTAACTTTAATTCCTTGCGCTCGCGCCGCCAAACTGTGACCCAACTCGTGCAGCACTACAGAAGCAAATAGTAATAGAGCCATTACTGCTCCAGCACTCCAAGCAGCGATCGTACCCAATTTTTGATAAGCTACCGCAAAGTTAAGGGTTGCCAACCCCAAAATTACAAACCACAAGGGATCTATGAACAAAGGAATTCCAAATAAGGACCCAATTCTCCAATTTGTTTGCATTCTTTTTTCCTAAAACTATTTTTTCCCACTTACAGTTCAAAACGTAACAATATGTTATTTTCGTGTCAGCAGAAGGGATTGGCAAAATCAACATCTACTTGTTGAGCTGCTCCCATTTCTAGAATAGACAATTAAAGCTCAAAATCCCCAGACTTTGCTTGTGATGTCAAACCCATCTCCTAGAGCATGGTAAAATTGCCTATTTGCGCATCCCAAGCTAGCTGGCAGTAAAAAAAGTAAAATTGTTGCAAGTAAATTAATATTTAACTAGTTACCGCAGGATAGGAAATTTTTCACCAGTTTTTTGAGCATTTCTAAATATAAACAAAAGACAGAAAGAGCTTTTCACCACTGTTGGTGGTGATTGTGAAATTGGCAAGGAACTGAGGAGTTGGTTTTTTAGTTTGCCATCGCCGATCCTGCTAAATAAGCAGTTGTCCAAGCACTTTGAAAATTAAAACCGCCAGTGACGCCATCTATGTCCAAAATTTCTCCAGCAAAATAAAGACCTGGTACTAATTTACTTTCCATTGTCTGAAAGTTGACTTGTTTGAGATTAACGCCACCACAAGTAACAAATTCTTCTTTGAAGACTCCTTTTCCGTTAATAGAATATTTTCCTTGAGACAGTTCTTGCACTAATTGATTTAAATTTTTATTAGATAATTGTGACCAGCGATTTTCAGCGGAAATACCTGCACGGGAAACTATATATTTCCACAGGCGCTGGGGTAAATCAACGCCGCGATGAGATACAATTAAACGCTTGGGCGAATCGTTCCTGCATGCTATTAATTTTTGGCGTAGTTCTTCTGGCAATAGTTGGGGTAGCCAATTAATTACTAAAGTAGCTTGGTAATTACTTGCGTGCAACGCCCTTGCACCCCAAGCTGAAAGTTTGAGCACTGCAGGACCGCTTAAACCCCAATGGGTAATTAGTAAAGATCCTGTTTGTTCTAGCGGGGGATGGTTTGGTACGAGCAAGTTTAGTTTGACATTGTTGACACTAATACCAGCTAATTGCGTTAACTTTTCATCGCTGACATTAAATGTAAACAACGAGGGAACTGGTTGCTCAATGGTATGTCCTAAGTGCTGAGCTATTTTATAACCTATGGGATTGCTTCCCGTCGCTAGCAACAGGCGATCGCATAATATTTTCTCTGCTGATTTTAAGACTATCTCAAAACCACTATTTGTATTTTCGCTCGCACTTTTTTGTTCTTTTAGCTGTTTGACGGCTACAACCGCTGCTTGCGTGCGCAGTTCTACCTTAGCTGTTTTTGCCGCCTTGAGCAAACAGTTGACAATTGTTTCCGAACTGTCTGTAGTTGGAAACATGCGGCCGTCGGCTTCTGTTTTCAATTGTACGCCTTGGGCAGCAAACCAAGCCACCGTATCCTGGGGTTGAAAACGTGTAAAAGCACCTAGTAAAGCTTTTCCACCCCTAGGGTAATTTTGTATTAATATTTTGGGGTCGAAGCAAGCGTGGGTGACATTGCAGCGTCCTCCACCAGAAATACGTACTTTAGCCAGTGGTTGATTGCTAGCTTCCAACAAAATTACGCGAGCGCGGGGATTACTTTTGGCCGCGGCGATCGCACCAAAAAAACCAGCTGCACCACCACCGATGACAACTAACCGCAGCGCTTCCACACTTCAAACATTCCTAATTCTTTGCTGACCACAGAATTTTTTAGAACCAAAGCTCTAATTATAGAAATACCACACCAAAAGTGTGGCAGCCAGGCAAAAAGTATATTTGTTTTCCCAGCTACAAATGAGTGGGTTGGGTGCAGCAAGCTGTTCTTTACTTAATCTTTAATTTTCCAGGTAGATTATCGTCCATTTACTAAAGTTATTTGCAGCCTTGTCCGAGCAGCGGTTAATAAAAATTTTTGTTATTCTTCCGGTTCAAATTGGTCTTTTTTTGCTCCACATACCGGACAAACCCAATCTTCCGGTAAGTCCTCAAAAGCTGTTCCTGGTGGTATGTCGTTGTCTGGATCGCCGACTTGTGGATCGTATTCATAACCGCAAACACTGCATACGTACTTTTGCATCTTTTTCCCTCTGATTAATACTGTGTTTCGTTTGTGCCTGTGTTGTTAACTTTGTTGGCTAAATGTTACTTATATCACTTTCTGGTTACTACCACCCTAGATTTTTCAGACTGCGTAACAGCAATGCTAAAAAAATATTCTCAGAAAGTAGTAATTCCAGCATGCCTGCACTCTCTTCCTTTTTGCCAACTTCTCCAAATTTAATTTCAAGTTACGCAATTATACGCTTTGATAGAAAAGGTATTTAAATTTATTCTATCTTTTAGTAGATGTTTTAATTTCTATAAAGTACTCACAAACAAAATTGCAGAAAACAGTGATCCAAAACTTAAAGTTTCCTAATCTCATTCACAAACAGACTAGGACTTTCACTGATATCGGTACTTCCTTTGCAAAAGTCAATTGTTGGGATAGCGAGGGATGGATGAGCTTTTTGAGCTTTTACCATCTGTTTGCTCGCCGAGGAAGCAGTTTCTCCTAAAAATAGCCGCTCAAGCTCAACAACAGTTATGGGATTAGTATTTTTCGAACTAAAACCCAAGCAGGTGAAAGTGTGAGGAACAGTCATGTCACAAAAGGATCGGGAAAAAATATGGCACTTGTTAGTCGTTCAAGATTCGCAAGGAAAGCGAATTATTCACTTGCAAGAAGCTACATATTCTCTTGGTCGTGATTGTAGAAATGCAATTGTTTTGCATTCGCGATTAGTTTCCAGACAGCACGCTATTTTGTTGCGGGTAACCCTTCCAGAAACTGACCAATATGCTTTTCGAATTATTGATGGTAGTTTCAAGGGAAAAAAGAGCACAAATGGCTTGTTTGTAAATGGTGTTAAATGCTTTTCTCACGACCTTCAACATGGAGATACAATCGAATTTGGTAGCAATCAAGTTCAAGCTAAATATTACGTAATATCTCACCTATCGGCACAAGCATTTTCCCAATCCTGCGTTCTTGAAAACTTACCTGACTCGGCTTTTTTACAAGGCGATCCCATCAATCCCTTTGAAACACTAACTGTTGAGAATGATAACCTCGAAAGAGCAAGCGAAGTTGCTGTGGTTCGCCTAGCTTCATTTCCTGAGCTTATTCCCAATCCGATTGTGGAAATGGATATGGAGTGAACGCTAACTTATCTCAATCCCGCTGCAACGATAAAATTTCCCGAGTTAAAAAAATTTGGAAAGCAACATCCTTTACTTACGAAGTTAGTCACTGCAGTGAAAAATCAAAAAATGAATTCTTTTATTCGAGAAGTAGAAGTTGGTAAAAAAGTTTTTGAACAATCTGTTCACTACCTTCCGGAAAGTGATTTAATTAGAACTTTCGTCATCAGGGAAATTACCCAGCAAAAGCAAGCCGAAGCCGAGCTGCGTCAGCGCGATCGCTTGCTACAAGCGGTTGCAGAAGCTGCTAATTACCTATTAGTAGAAATGAACTACGAAATAGCTATCGAAAAAGCTTTAGCAGTGTTGGGCGATGCAACTCGAGCAGATCGCGTTTGTTTGTTTGAAAACAACCCTCACCCAATAACAGGAGAAATGGCGATCAACCTGCGCTTTGAATGGACGCGCTTGTCAGTAAAATCGTGTCGCCACAATTGGCAAAATCAACCCTATCGAAGTTCTGGACTTGACCGTTGGTATACCACCTTTTCCAAGGGTGAATTCATCCGCGGGTTAACTCGAGAATTTACTCCCTGCGAACAAAAACTCCTGCAGCGCGACGGTATTCAATCTTTGCTATTTGTACCTTTGCGTTTCGAGGAAAAGTTCTGGGGTTTTTTGGGCTTGCTAGACTGTTCTCAAGAACGTCAATGGTCAAAACACGAAGAATCCACTCTTTTAACCTTAGCTGCTAGTATCAGTGCTGCTCGACAGCGACAACAGGTGGAGAAGATGATTCGCTACCAAGCTCTCCACGATGCACTGACGGGATTGCCAAATCGCTTGCATTTTAACGAACAATTGACCAAAACTTTAGCCAATGCTGTTCAAAGCAGGGAAAATTTAGCGGTCATGTTCCTCGATCTAGACCGCTTTAAGACCATTAACGATACCCTCGGACACAAGCTGGGAGATTTGCTGTTGCAAAGCGTGGCCCAAAGATTGCGTGATTCCCTCAGAGCTGGAGATACTGTTGCTCGTTGGGGAGGCGACGAATTTATTATTCTGCTACCCCGAGTCACCAGTACCGAAGAGGTAGCCCAGATTGCCAAGAGAATTTTACAAGCTTTGGAGAAGGCTTTTCAATTGGAAGGACACGAACTTTATATCAGTGGTAGCATTGGCATTACTCTTTTCAACAAGGATGCTCCTGCTGATGCAGAAGTTCTGATTCAACAAGCGGATATAGCTGTTTATCATGCCAAACAACAAGGAAGAAATAACTACCAGTTCTATACCACTTCTATCAATACCAAAACTCCAGAGGTACTAACTATAGAAAAAAGTTTGCGTCATGCTTTAGAAAAAGAAGAATTTGTAGTGTATTACCAACCTCAAGTTAATATCCGGACTGGAAAAATTATTGGTATGGAAGCGCTGTTGCGCTGGAACCATCCAGAAATGGGACTGATTGCTCCCAATGTTTTCATTCCTCTGGCGGAGGAAAGTGGATTAATTGTTACCATCGGAGAGTGGGTTTTACGAACAGCTTGCATGCAAAATAAAGCGTGGCAAAATGCTGGATTACCTCCTTTGACCATGGCTGTAAATCTTTCTCTCAAGCAGTTTCGCGAACCCAAATTAGTACAAACAGTAGCCCAGATTTTAGAACAGACAGGACTAGAACCAAGATTTTTAGAGTTAGAAATTACGGAAACGGTAGCTATCGAAGATCTAGACTTTACTAAAAAAGTACTGCAACAATTCCAGGAAATGGGTGTTCGCTTGTCTATTGATGATTTTGGTACGGGTCATTCTTCTCTTTCGCGGTTGCAGCTGCTACCATTACACAATCTGAAAATAGATCGGTCTTTTATTGGAGAATTAACAACTGATGTCAAAGTCGCTCACATTGTTAAGGCTATAGTTTCCTTAGGACGAAATCTAGGGTTAAGACTAATCGCTGAAGGAGTAGAAAAACAGGAAGAATTAGAGTTTTTAAAATCTATCAACTGTGAGAACGTGCAAGGTTTTTTGTTCTATAAGCCCCTTTGTGCTCAAAAAGCCACAGAAATTCTTCACAATCAAACAACGAAAAGTCACTGCAGGTAAAGGTAAAGAGTTTTTTCGGGTAGAGATAATAAAAAGCTGAAATTATCCAATATTTCTTGCTAAAACGAATGGTTGCTCCACGAGTCTGAGTATTTCCATTGCTAAATGTCTGGGATGTACCGGTTTGACTAGATATGCTTGAAATCCAGATTTAAAAGCCAAACTGCGTTCTCGCTGCGTATTTCTTAGTCCTGTTAAAGCTATAGCCGGAATGTGACATATAGGTGGAGCAAACTTTCTGATCTTGCTAATTAGTGTATAGCCATCAATGTTTGGCATGGCTATATCAATGATGAGAAGGTGTGGTTCCAATTGTGCAATTGTATCTAAAGCTGCTTGAGCACAGGTGCGTGTTACCACCTCAAATCCAAACATTTCTAAAAAGCAGCAAGTCAGTTCGCAATGATCGGAGTTATCATCCACAACCAGTATTCGTAACCTATCTAAAGTGGGAGGAACCTTCTTTTGTGCATTTGGATTCTCAATGTCAAAACAAAAGGTCATAATAATGCTTGTCTCCTAAAAGAACTGGGTAGTCACTGTAGGGAGAAAGTCCTGCTTGCAGTTAGAGGAAAACTTGCTTTCTGCTAGGTAGGCTATTGATGCTTAATACTATCGACTTCAGACTCAATTTCTCTGCAATTTTTTTGCCATCTTGGAAGTAAAGCTGAAGGTTAATAAAAACAAACCTCACACCATCGCTCCAGCTTTGTGGAAAAATGTTTTTCAAAAATTAGCTATCTACTAGATTAAACCATAACGTTTAAGTATGCGTGTTTGGTTTCACCCCTTTTCCTGTAGACAAGATGTGAGGAGTAGTCCTGAAAAGTCGCTCTCGCTAAAGGTCACATAAATTTTACCGCGATCGCCGAAAATAATTGTAATTAAAATTTAATTACGTTACTCTCTGAAGTTTTGATTGAGAATCCCAGAGAACATATTTTACTAAATTTTATATATCTAAGTAAATATAATTAGGAGTCGGCGGCCTGTTTATTTATCGCTTGCAGCTTGGGCGTTCAGGGTTTTGTCTTCAATGCGAACTTACATATGCATCGTCCACCTTATCTATTTTCAAATTTATCGCTGCAGGAAAACTTCTGAGCTTGAGTTTGCTCTCTTTTTTTAGGGCTAGGAACATACTGTAATTAAAATATTTTCACAGAAAAATATTCTGTTTCATTCGAGAATCTCTATTGAGAGCTTTTCATTGATAAAACTAATACTTTGGCAATTTTTTTGCGGAATAATCAATAATAATTCTTTGTTTAGGGGAAAATGAAAACAGGTAGTTTAACTATTAAGGAACTGACAAAGGCGGTTGGAGGTGGCGTGACACCGCGCATGGTACGTCACTACCATAAATTAGGACTGTTACCCCAACCCGCCCGTTCGCCCAGCAACTATCGCCTCTACACGGAAAAAGATGTTATTCGTTTGCAGCGAATTTTAGCGCTGAAGCAACAGGGTTTTCAACTCAACCACATTCGCCAGATTCTTGCTGTGGAACCAAAAGCAGACCCGACAGCAGCGAATGCGAACGTCCAGAGTCAATTAATCGCATCTTTGCAACAGCAATATCGCACGGTGATGCAACAAATCTGCCAGCTGCGACAAACCGCGTCTGCACTAGAGGGTTTGTTAGGGCGCGATCGCGATTGTCAGCTGGTGCAAGCAGAAGTACTTTGCCAGCTGAAATTACTAGAAGCAGAAACAAAAGTCGGACTCAAGGAACTAAACCAGCTGTGGAAAAGATTAGATGCTCAGGTTGACGCTCATCCCGAGGATTTTCACGAATCTTTACAGCATTTGCTACCAAATGTTTGCAAGCGGTGCGAAATTGAACAACAGCTGCTCTTCAAGTTAGTGCTAGCTTGCGGAGACGTGAGTTTAGCGTCTTTTGTAAAATTGCATTCACTGGCGATCGCCAACGGTCGCCAAGCTCTCAAGTCAAAATGCCAAATTGTAGCCGATATTCCCCCAGTAACAGCTGCTTTAGACCAAGCGCGCTTAGTTCACCTAAAATGTCCTGTGGAGACTTTGATCGACAATCCCCACATCATTGCTGCTCCCGAAGCGGAAATTGCCTTTTGGCAAGAACGGAAATGGCGAGACAAATTACGGCAATTAGAAAAGGGTTGCGTGCTGGTGGTAGGTTATGCACCTTCAGTGTTACTTGCTATTTGTGAAGCGGTGGAAAACCAGCAAATTCAACCTGCGTTGGTAATTGGTATGCCTATTGGCTTTAGCCATGCTCCTGCAGCCAAGCGACAGCTGATGCAAAAAAATGTTGCCTGGATGACAATAGAAGGAACTGTGGGAGGAGGTTTGCTAGCAGCCACAGCTTTGAATGTCTTGGCAGAATCAGTGATTGATAAACCTGAGTGTCACTGTTATCTGCAAAACGCCGACACTATCGAAGTAGAAACTAATTTTCCTGCACACAAAGAGGTTCCCCACACTTGAAAGCGAAAGATTGAATGAGGATTTATGTTTGTATTAAAAATTACATCTTTCCTTTGTGCCTTCTAAATCCCTTTTATCATCTAATGACTGGTTTTTCAGGGCTAAAGCCCTTACTACTAACTGGTTTTTCAGGGCTAAAGCCCTTACTACTAACTGGTTTTTCAGGGCTAAAGCCCTTACTGAGTGGAACAGTGGGAATTAGTTGTACAGGTGTAGGAGCTTCTCCAAAACAAGTATGTAACGAAAAGTAAATCTCACAACCTCTGCACGAATGCTTTCTAAAAGTCCTCTGCATAAATGCCTGCTGCTATCTCTGTGTGCTTTTCCCTTCTATAAATGCTCTGGAACCTTCTGACTTTATCTATAATTTGTTCGCCATATACCAAAGGAAAATCTGGGCTATGCCAGCATGGAATTTAGACATATCACCCGATGCAGGTTGTATGAGTATTGGCAGAGCTATTCTTTTAATTGCTTTGGTTTTTCCAGGCTTAATGGTAGTGGGAACATCGATTTATGCGTATAACGCTGATTATGCGGCGATGGAAAGAACCGAGAAATATATAGAAAGACTTGCCAGGGAAAGAAGAAGTGATAGTAGGCAGCTCGATTTAGCCTACCATCGGAGTTTAGTTCACCGCATCAATGCATTTACTAACGGTACTTGGGGATTTATTGGCGGTACGATCGCTGCGATTGGGATTCACGGGTTAGCGATAACCAGGGATGACACGGTTCAAGACCAGAAGAAGTCATGAGTTTGGTCACAGGTGCTTGATTTTCCAGCTTTTTAAGTCAGTTAAAGCGCGATCGCGGTAATATCCGTAGCGCTGTTGTTTGTTTTTTATTTTTTCTTGTAGTGGGGGCAAAATACCAAAGTTAGGTGGCATTGGTTGAAAGTGCTTGGGCGAAGCAGAACTGATAAATTCGAACAAAGCTCCCATCATTGTTGTGGGGGGAAGGGTCAATGGTTCTTTACCCAAAGCTAGTCGCGCCGCATTGATACCGGCTAACAAACCACCGGCGGTGGCGGCGGTGTAGCCTTCGGTACCGATGAGCTGTCCTGCTGCCAACAGGGTGGGACGATTTTTAAATTGCAAAGTAGGCAATATCAATTGGGGAGCATTGAGAAAAGTGTTGCGGTGCATTACTCCCAGCCGGACAAATTCAGCATTTTCCAAGCCTGGAATCATCTGGAATACGCGCTTTTGTTCTCCCCAACGCAGGTTGGTTTGAAATCCAACCATGTTCCAAAGTTGCCCGGCTTTATCTTCTTGGCGCAGCTGTACGACGGCGTAGGGGCGTTCGTTGGTGCGGGGGTCAGACAATCCCACTGGTTTGAGAGGACCGTAACGCATGGTATCTTCTCCCCGTCGAGCTAGTTCTTCGATTGGCAGACAGGCTTCAAAAAATTTTGCCGTTTCTCGCTCAAAATCCTTTAGTTCTGTTTGTTCCGCTGTGCAAAGTGCCTGCCAAAATTGCAAGTATTGTTGTTTGTTCATCGGACAGTTGAGATACGCACCTTCGCCTTTGTCGTAGCGAGAAGCAAAAAAAGCGATCTCGCGATTGATTGTTTCCCCGACGACAATGGGACTGGCAGCATCGAAAAAGCTGAGGTATTCCATTCCTGTGAAGCGGCGCAAATTTTCTGCTAAGTCGGGGCTGGTGAGGGGACCTGTTGCTAAAACTACAATTCCCTCCGGAATAACACGTATTTCTTGCCGACGCAGTTCAATGAGTGGATGGCGAGCCAGGGTTTGTGTTAAATCTTGGCTGAATTGTCCTCGATCGACAGCCAGAGCTGCTCCAGCAGGAACCGCATGTTCGTCAGCTTTGGCAATGATAATAGACCCAAGTTGGCGCAATTCTTCGTGCAAAAGACCGGCGGCGCGATCGCTGGCTGCGGCGCCAAAGGAATTACTGCATACCAATTCAGCCAGTTGTTCGGTGTGATGGGCAGGACTAAAGCGTTGGGGACGCATTTCATACAGAATTACCGGTACTCCATGTTGAGCTATTTGCCATGCTGCTTCTGTTCCAGCCAGTCCACCTCCGATAACTTGTACGGGTTGTATTTCCATAAACTAAAGTTCCATCGAGTTTTGAGACATCAATTATTTGCTTCCAAGCAGGGGTGTGCAGGTAAAATTTGGCTCAAACGACAAAATTGTCCTAAATATTTTTCTAAAACTACAAATTGAGGCAAATTTAAGCTGTAATAAATCCAACGTCCTTCTTGACGAGAGGTGACCAAACCTGCTTCTTTGAGAGTTTTGAGATGAAAAGATAACTTGGATTGACCGATCCCCAAGGAATTGCACAACTCGCATACGCATAGTTCGCGTTCCTGCAGCAATTCTATCACCTTGATCCGGAGTGGTTCGGACAAGGCATGAAAACCAGCAGCGATCGCCTCAGGGGTAGCACGGGAGGATAACATTAATAACGAGCGGATAAAACCGTGTTTTCTTCTATTGTGAACTAGAGACAGCGAATTCCGCTTGATAGCAGATACCGGCTTTTTTAAATCTTTGCAGAACTTCGTCTAAGCGATCGCGCTCTGCAATCAAACTGATACGCACGTACCCTTCACCTCCAACACCAAAGGCGTTACCTGGAGTGACAACTACACCAGTTTGTTGCAATACCCACAACGCAAAATCTGTGGAACTAATTCCTGCAGGACAAGGAACCCACAAATACATAGTGGCTTTAGTTTTGGGGATATTCCAACCTAACTGGGTCAAGCCTTGGATGAAAAAATCGCGGCGGGTGCGATAGCGAGTTTGAACTTCCTGCAAGTAAGAATCGGGTAGTTGCAAAGCTGTTTCTGCTGCTGCTTGCAAAGCTGCAAATATTCCGTAGTCCAAGTTAGTTTTCAGCGTTCGCAAACCTTGAATGATGTGACGGTTGCCAACTACAAATCCGATCCGCCAACCAGCCATGTTATATGTTTTGGACATGGTGTGGAATTCGACACCAATGTCTTTGGCGCCGGGGATTTCCAGCAAGCTAGTGGGTTGGTAGCCGTCAAAAGCTAATTCGGCGTAGCACAGGTCGTGTACCAACAAGATTTCGTATTTTTTAGCAAAGGCAACTATTTCTTCGAAAAATTCCCGGGGTGCGGTGGCAGCTGTGGGATTGCTCGGATAGTTAAAGTAGAGGATTTTTGCCTGTTGGGCGATCGCCTCGGGGATACTGTTCAAATCGATTAACCAGTTGTTTTCTGGTTTGAGAATCAAATTGTAGACATTTCCCCCAGCAATTACCGGACCGCGAAAATGAACTGGATAGGAAGGAGAAGGTACTAAAACTACATCACCGGGATTGATATACGCCAAGGCTAAATGGGCCAAACCTTCTTTAGAGCCCAACAGCGGTAGGGTTTCGCTGTCTGGATCTAAAATCACTTGATAGCGACGGTAATACCAATTAGTAATAGCACGGCGGAAACTAGCTGTACCTTCAAAGGGAGGATAGCCGTGGTTTGCGGGGTTTTGCAATGCTTTTACTGCTGCTTCGATAATTGGCTGGGGTGTCGCCCCATCGGGGTTACCCATACCCAAATCAATTAAATCCAGTCCTTGTTCCCGTGCTTTTTGTTTGAGCTCGTCCAAGCGAGCAAAGGGATAGGCTGGTAGTTTTTTGACACGTTCTGCTGGGGCGATCCAATCCAAGTTCATTGATGTGCTGGTTGTTTATTCTTCTAGTTCATTGCTTGTTTTTTTAGAGATGTAATTAATTCCATCTCTGTTGTCGGTGGGTGCGGTGGTAGAGACCATGGCTGCCATTAGTTGTTCCAGAGCTACTGGAAAAGGTAGCCTGTGGATGTCAGAATTAGGAGCAAGGGCCACTTCTGCCGCAGTTTGTAATTGATTGAGAGTGATGTTTCCCAATCCCAGGTCGCTTAATTTTTGCGGTAGTCCAATTTCTGCGTAGAATTGCAATAATTGCTGTCGTGCGGCAGCTGCTAGCTGGTTGCCTGCTATTATTTCTTCTAAGCGTAATTGTACCAATATTCCGTAGGCAACTTTTTCACCATGAATGCTGTTACCTTTACCAAATATGTGAGTTAAACCGTTGTGCACTGCATGAGCTGCAACGGTACGACACTGAGCGCCGCCTATTCCACCGATGATGCCTGCTAGTAATACGTTAGCGTCTACAACTTGTTGCCAAACTTCAGTTCCAACTTGTTGAATGGCAGCAGCAGATTTTTGAAAGAGAATATCTCGCAGTACTCGTGCTTGTTGTACTGCAGCAATAATTAAAGATTTTTCTGAGTGTCCGCTACTAACGGAAGCTTCGTACCATTTGGCGATCGCATCTCCAATACCTGCAACTAAGGTTCGCTGGGGTGCAGTTTTAATCAAATCGTAGTCTAGGAGCAACAAATCCGGACACCGCTCCAGCCCTACATCATACAAAAATGCTCCTTCGTCAGAATACACGTTTGCTAAGGCAGTCCAAGCTGCGCAGGTAGCTGCCGAAGTGGGAATTGTCACTACTGGTAACTGCAGCTGTTGCGCCAGTAGTTTGGCTGTATCTAGTGCTTTGCCACCACCTGCACCGATAATAACGTCGGCTTTGTGTTCTTTGGCTAGCTTTCTTAAGGCTTTGAGGCTAGCTTCGCTGCAGTCGGGAGCATAGGATGCTTGAGCAACTTCGAATTGCTGCTGTTTGAAGAGCGGCTGCAAATAGGTTTGCGTGAGTTTGAGGGTGCGATCGCCTGCCACGAGCAAGGGACGGTTTCCCAGGCGCGCGATCGCTTCCGATCCTTGTGTTAAAATTCCACAGCCGCGGATTACTTTTGTTGGTGCTACTGTTAGCGGCAGCAAGGAAGTTGAAGTTTGAGCAGACAACTTTTCCGAAAATTGATTAGGCATATATACATATATAATTTATTAACGTATCATTTTCAGGTATTTTGACAAGCTTTTTATTAGTAACTCTTACACTTGCTCGCTTTTTCTGGGGTCGCTATACAGTTAGATTAATATCTTAACTAAAAAATAATAAATAATGTATTGTCGAACACCGAAAAAAATTATAGAACCTTGATAAAGGAAGGACAATTTAGGAGCTAGCTAGTAAAAACTGAAATTTAACAACAAGCACCGCTGCTGAGAAGAAAGTACAACCGGCATGCTCGAGTCCATCAAAGTTACAGCTGGGTTTTACAAAAGCATGGGTGAAAGGATACCAACGCCGGGTTTTCATGCCGGACGATGGCGTTTTCAGAGAAAATACTTGGAAAGCATTGTATAACGGTATGCCGTTAAATTTACCAAACTCGAGTCAAGGTAGTAAAGGAGATTTAATAACAAAACTGCTAAGCTTTCGATTTTGGTAATTGAGCAAATTTGTCTTGGTAAATTTCTATTTCCATTTGTGGGTCTTCACGAGTTACTAGCGATCGCTTGATCTGACCTAGGTACAGCGGTACTGAAATTCCTGGTTCTGGGTGTAGGACAGTGCGAGCGCGAATGGTTAAAAATTTTTCTTGTGGTTTTCCTAAGCGACCGTAGGAATAAAGATCGCTAGCTGCTTGGCGTAAAGTTGCTTCTAGTTGTGTTGGGGTAATCTGGTTAGGGATGGCGATGACTGCTTGTGTCGATCCGTTGTCGTAAACCAAGTTATACCGTACTGCTCCTGGAATCACGGTTCGAGTCAAAGGAGCCAAAGAAAGAGCAAACAAACCACCTGTTAATACCAGCATAAAGCCGGTTGTACCCACTAAGCGAAAACGGATCCCCCATCGAAATATAAAAGCCAAAACAGCCACAGCAGCGAATACCAAAGTGGCGATACCCGACCATTGGGCATACTTTAAAAAGTCAGCCTGGGAGAACATAAACTATAACTACCCTATCTTGCTTTACAGATACTCATTTTACGCGTGCAGAAGTTGAGCTTACGAGCAAGCGCGGTTCTACATTAAATAAGGGCATCGTAATTAATGATGCCCGTTTTGCAGGAGAACACCCACTCAGGGTGAACCTACGCTTCCCAACTATCAGCAACAGTGACTAATGTGCGATTAGTCACACTCACCATCACAGACGTGAATATAGTTATAATAGTTACTTTGATAAAAAATGACCTCTGTGTAGATACTTAATAAACGCCGCTAGGATTTGCAGCGGTAAACTATACCAGAGATAGCACCTAAAAGTAACCAAAACAAAGTATTCAAGCGAAAGTCAAAGATGGTTACATCTGCTGTGTTAAACAATATCCAGGCGCCAAAAACTAGCAAGTAACTAAAAAAAATTAATTTATCCTTTGCTTGCAGATATTTTGAACTGTACAAAATTTGGATGCCACCAAAAAAGATCCAGCTAAGCAACGCACAAAATAACACAGTTGCTGGCAGTCCGATTTCTGCAGAGAACATCAAAAATAAATTATGGGGATGACCCAACCACAGATGGGTCTGGGTTTGATAAAGGGGAGTAAAGTTGCGCAAACCCCAACCAGTCCAGGGACGCTGCTGAGTCATTGACCAAGCAAATTCCCATTGAGTTTTGCGCAGCAGTCCTACAGGTCGGTCTGGATATAGTTGATCGTTTAATCGTGCCCAAAAATGAGCTGGAATGATTTGGCGAAATATATTAGCAATAGAAAGGGGGGCAAAAGCAGCTAAAAGTGCACTTGTAACTAAGCCGGTAAAACCAGCTACAAGGATGTACCAGCCTTGATAAAAGGCGTAAGCTAAACAAGCAAAAAAAGCGATCGCCCAACCGTTGCGAGAATCAGTCAAAATCAATGCTACAAAATTGGCAATTACCACCGCACTCAAGAATAAGAAGGAAAAGCTTTTTGCGTAAGAATCCTTGAAGGCAAGTACGGCGATTTGGGAACGTAATTGTCTAATTTTGGCAAAATCTTGCCTGTGGTTTGCGGGTTGGGTTTTTTTGTCTATTTGAAATTGCTGGTAGTTTTCTAGCCACAATCCCAATCCCAGGATAAAAACAATTACCAAGTAAGCGGCGAGGGTGTTTGCGTACATGAAAATAGAAGCCATGCGTCCAGGCGGGTTTCCTCCCGAGGCGATCGCCCAACCCAATGCACTTTCCCATTGCTGTCCGGTACTCCAACCACAAAATAACTGTCCCCAGCCAATGATTACCACCGGTACAGAGGTAATGACCAAAATCCATGATAGCCTTCGTAATTGTCCGGGCGTTTGAATTAAGATACTAAAGGCACTAAAAAGTAAAATAAACGGTAAGAAATTAAATAAGCCAATAATTGCTTCTTGGCGATCGAAAGCAAAGGCTGTGGAAATCAGTAACAATAAGCTAAAAAGTGCAAATCCTAGGTTTTGGGGACGGCGGATGATTGTCTGATATTTTCGCGCCCATGTTCCCAATAATGCCAAACCCAGGAATATACCTCCAAACAATGGACTCAAGGGAAGCATAAGCAGTCCTAGTTGCGCACAATTCCAAGAAAATTGCAACTCGGACTGGGGATGTTTGAGAAAAGGTAAATTGTCCTTTGTCATTTGTACTGTGTCATTAGTCATCAGTCATTTGTCTTTTGTATTTTGGATGAAAGACCAATGACTCATGACCGTTTTGTTATGCTATTTCCCAACATTCTGCACGAGTAAGGCGAATTTGGGCTAAGGCAAATATGGTTGGTATGATTCGACCGTAGTTGGTAGCGATCGCTCTCCACCCCAAATCAGCAAGAAACCAAGCCCACATCAAAGGTCCTAAAAAGGCAAAAACGCTGCGAACAAATCCGTAACGAGCTGCACTTACAGCCATACCTTGTCTGGCCATTTGTAAGGTCACATAATTTTGAAATTGTGCTGCAGCAGCTGCTCCGGTTTGAAGAGTAGCTTCTTTGCTAATTTGATAGCGAGCAAAATGCATTGCAAATTCCCGGGCGATTTGTTTGAGCAACAATGGTTTAATTATGGAGGTGAGGGCCAAAGCACTACCTCCTTTGACCAACAATCCCAAAGGATCCCGCTGCAAAGAAAGCGGTAAAGGTTTTCCCGGTTGGGATTTGGCTAAGTGATGCTGTACCTGAGCAGTTAATTTTTGCTTTTCTTTTTCTGGTAGCTTTTTCCATACTCGCCCCAGCAAATGCAAAAATACTTCCGCTTCTAAATCGATCGTCGACAATTCCTCGGAATACGGTATTTTTAAATACTTACATACCTGGACCAGTGCTTGTCTGTAGGTTACCTGGTTTGTACGTCCCCGCAGTACTGTTATACCATCAGCTGCCAAAAAGCGAAAACGTTGTTCTAGTGCATCCAGCCAAGCTTCCCGACCCTGACTTTGTATTTCTATTGGTTCTGGTGTTTGCACGTAATCGAGGGGATTGAACTTCCGACTAAACAGAATTGCCGTTAGGTCTTGCAACTCCTCTTCGGTTGCGAGTTCAAGTGCTGCCCTTAGTTCATCCAATTTTCCCTTCCTCCCTTCCATCCAGCTTTTTCTGTTCCTTATTCTACTATTAGCTTTTAACAGTCTTTTGTCTGTGCGGCAGTTGCCAGCGGTACTATCTTTACTAACTATATGATTATTTATTGATGCATACACAAATTGACGCTAAAAATATGGTGCCCAAACAGGTACCAATAGTAAGTGGAATTTATACTCATTAGTTTTTGCCATCCCCGATAACTACTGGGAATAGAAAATTCAGCTTTTTAAAAACTTACACGCCAAGAAATTTTTATTAAGATTTAATAACTATTTTTCTCTTTACTGGAAGAATTTTATACGGGCAAAGCTGTACAGAAAATTTCTTTGCAATTAAGGCTGGTAATTTGAAGAATTGCGGGTTAAAAACTTTTTCTTTTTTTTACATTGTTTTAATGTTTGGAATGATTGATGACATTGTACCCCAAGTTTATAATGAGATTTGTGTATTTTTCTGCTAAGAAGTCAGGAAATTGAAATAATTAGCATTAGATACACAACAAGCAGCTTTAACCAGTGGATTTATGGTTATTTAAGTATTCGTGAGCCAACAATTATTAAATTGTATTTAGAAAAGCTAATCCTAATTTATCATGTTGTAACTGTAAATAAGTTTCGGCTTGATAAATCGGGCATCGATTACTTAAATTCTTTGCTGATTACTGGTTGTAATTACAATTTGCCAAGCACAAGGAGTTGAACGCAGATGAGAACAGTACTTAATTTAACACAGCAATCAGTAATAGCAGAAATTGAAAGTATTTTGGATACTTATCCCTATCATCCTTATCAACAAGCCTTTGCTATTCCTGAGTTGCGCCAAGATTTAATCACCTACGTATTCAGCCGCATTCCTTGCTTGTACAATGCCATCGAACCAGAGAAAGCTTGCTGGCTGGAATATAAATTACCGCGCAGTCCTTTGGAACATCAAATCCAGCTGCAGAATTTGATTCACCAAGGTATTTACTCGATCATGCAAGAAAAATCTGATTGGATTAGCCGTCATTTTTGCGAAACAGTGCAACCGGGTTGCGAACCGTCTCACTGGTTTGGTTAACTGCAATCAATCGGCATTTTACTAGTTAGTGGTTGGTATTCGATCGCTAGCCGCTAACTATTTTTATTTTGGTAGAAAATAAAAAATCAGCAAACAACTGTAGTAGTCGCAGCTAGCTGCAGACACAATATAATTAACTTTGCTGCAAATAATATTGAAATCGTTCCTTTAGCTGTTCTACTGTTAAATTTTGAGTCCAGTACTCAATCAAAGAGTGGCCAAAAGCCCAAGCATTGCGCTCAGGGGAGGCAGAATTTTCTAATAGCAAAGGCCAAAGGGAGAGCAGGTCAAAGTGGAGAAGGTTGTTGTCGCTTGTGTTTAAAAGCGAGTATAAATCCCAGGCCATTTGCAGTTTGCCGATCGCCACAGGTAACTGTTCTACGGGAATTTGTTCTGCTAGCAGATGAGCGAGAGTGGGAGAACCAGTAGCTAGGGTAGATAGGAACTGGAGGACGGGACTTTTTAAAAATTGAGCCAGTCCTTTGGTTGTTGTCATCTGGAAGGTATAGTTGTCAATAATTTTAGCGGCAGCCAGGGTACGAGCTTCTAAATCGCGGCAAAAGCGAGCTAGTCTGAGTTGCTTGAGCGGCGCGATCGCCTCTACCAAAGCTAGCGACAACGCATCCACTCCCCAGGCGCTGCGGTTAGTTTTCAAATCAGCTGTGACCGCTGGTAGAACTAAATCGCACAATTCGCCTAAAAATTGAGCACGATACTCAGTTGCTTCTCGAATAGCAATTTCCTTGGGTCGGTCGCCCCATTCCCAGTTGTAAGGGGGGTTCCACTCCCGCAGGGGACGGAGGCGATCGACCTGAGTCACCACGGCGATCGCTTGCAGGTCTTGTGTAACTTTTGCTACTTCGCGGAGAAAGTCCACATCCATTTGTAAAGCGGGATCGACAGCAGGAGTTACCAACAGTAATAAATCTGCTGTTTGAGCACGTGCGAGTATAGATGCTTGCAAAGAAGCTGTGCAGTTAATTTGCTCGTAACCAGGTGTGTCCCAAAGCGTTAGCGTCTCTCCAGTTGCAGTTTGCCAGTGATAGTTCTGAATGCGATCGGTAGCTGGCAAAATATCAACAGTAGCTAGTTCTGCTGCAAACAGCGTGTTAATCAAGCTGCTTTTTCCAGCTTTAGCTCTTCCTGCGACCAAAACGTTGAGGGGTTTTTGCTCTACTACCTCAGTAGGTTCAGCTTGGGCGAGAATTTCCCGCAAAGTTTGGGTTTTCGCTTTTGGAATAGCTGGTGTAGAGACAGGAGAAACCGGTGGTGTTGTCGTTTTGCCATAAAGAACTATGGCTTGTCGATACAAATTTCGCAAAGCTGCTTCTCGCAAAATTTGACTTAAATTCACCAGTAATTCCTGATTTGCTTGTTCGCTGGTGTGCTGGCTTGCTTTTTGTACTACTGCTGCTGCAGGATTAAACAACCACTGCGCCCACCCCCAAGCTCGCCAAAGCTTGCGAACAGACGGTTCCAACCTTTGATAAATCTCGTAGGCTTGATATGCTTGTCCCACCGTTACCTGGTTCAAAGCGGGAGACAGCTTTTGTATCCACAAGTCCAGATCGTCTACTGTTCCTCGAATTAACTCATAAGCTTGAGGAATGTAGATGTTTAACAGGGGATACTTAACTTCAGGATGGTATATTTTGGCAACAGCCACCACCAGCTCTTGACAGCGCCGCCAAAAAGTTTGCCAATCTTCCCAGATAGGAGGATCGTTTTGTGCTGCAGTAAGAATTTGTTGCAGTGCCGCCTGTAGTTGTTCTGTGGTATGATCTTCTACAGTTGGAGTATTTTGGGTTGTGGCGGCGGATTCTAGCGATTGGCTGACTTGGGCGATTACTGTTTCCAAGGCTGTAGTTGTAGGTCGGGTCCATTTTACCAACAGCCAGCGCCAGCCTAAAAATAAAAGGGTAAATACGCCCCAGATCCAATTAATTCCCCAGCTATGAATTTGCAGTCCTGCCGATACTAGTAAGAAACCGACGACCAAAACGATCGGAACTGCCAATACGATCCATTGCCAAAGTTTCAAACGCATCGTCTGTGTGATTGTGGCTTTGATTTTAATTTTCTTGAGCTACGATGGTAACAAAAGAAAATAACTAGGTCATGCGACCATTTACAGATATTGGTACTAACAAGTTAGGTTGCAATTGCGAGATAATGAACTACCTACGCTCGCTCGCTGATTGCGGGTAAAAGTAGTTAGTTTGTTTGCTGCAGATAATTTCATGCCAATTGATTTTAGAAATACAAACCAACTGTGGGCTGCAATCTTAACCGAGACTTTAAAACGTTTGGGCTTAACCTGTGCTGTGATTTGTCCTGGGTCGCGTTCCACGCCCGTGGCGGTCAGTTTTGCCCAGCAATCACCGCCTTTAGAAGTTATTTCCATTCTTGACGAACGTTCTGCGGCGTTTTTCGCCTTGGGTAGGGCTAAAGCTACTGGAATTCCCACCGCAGTGGTTTGCACTTCGGGAACGGCGGGGGCGAATTTTTTTCCCGCTCTGATCGAGGCCAAACAAACTCGCGTACCGCTGTTGCTGCTTACAGCTGATAGACCACCACAGTTGCGAAATTGCCACTCCGGACAGACGATTGACCAGTTGAAGCTCTACGGTCATTACCCCAATTGGCAAGCAGAGTTAGCTTTACCAACAGCAGAAATGGAAATGCTAGCTTATGTGCGACAAACAGTGATGCATGCTTGGGAGCGATCGCTTTATCCGGTTGCAGGACCGGTGCATTTGAATATTCCCTTTGCCGATCCTCTTGCACCGGTTCCCGATTCTACAGACTTGAGTAAGTTGCGAGCGCAGTTTCATCCGGAAGATTTCTTTGCTGGAGTCACAAAATCTAGCTTGTTTTATAGTTCTCCCATGACTGCGTCTTCTGTGCCGGTGGAAGAATGGTTGCAATCAGACCGAGGTATAATTATTGCCGGCGTAGCGCAACCACACCATCCCCAGGAGTATTGCCAGGCGATCGCCCAACTCAGCCAGACTTTGAAATTTCCGGTTTTAGCAGAGGGACTTTCGCCGGTGAGAAATTATGCTGAGCTTAACCCTAATATTATTTCTACCTATGACTTGATTTTGCGAAATCAGCAATTAGCTAAACAGCTAGTGCCAAAAGTAGTGATTCAAATTGGTGAATTTCCCACTAGTCCGGTACTGCGTCACTGGCTCAAAAATACTGCTAGCAAATGTTGGGTAATTGACCCTAGCGACCAAAACCTCGATCCTCTCCACGGTAGGACAACTCATTTGCGCATGAGTGTGGAACAGCTGGTCAAACATTATTTGAGTCAAGCAAAAACAGAGCCAAAACAGGATCTCGAAGCTGCTTGTGGTGGAGAGTTCTACCTGCAATGGTGGTGTAGTGCACAAGCTAAAGTTACTTCGGCTTTTGAGCAAACTTTCAAAAGCAGCTGTGATTTGCTAGAAAGTAAAATTGCTTGGTTGTTACCTCAAGTTCTACCAAAAGAAACTCCTGTATTTATTGCCAACAGCATGCCGGTGCGAGATGTAGAATTTTTCTGGCAAGTAAATTGCTCTCATATTAAGCTTTTTTGCAACCGGGGTGCAAATGGTATTGACGGTACGCTGTCCACAGCTTTAGGAATTGCTCATCGCAATCAAAGCAGCGTTATGTTGACGGGAGATTTGGCTTTATTGCACGATACCAATGGCTTTTTGGTGAGAAATAAATTTGTCGGACACTTGACGGTTGTGTTGGTTAACAATAATGGTGGTGGCATTTTTGAAATGTTACCCATTGCCAAGTTCGACCCGCCTTTTGAAGAGTTTTTTGCTACTCCCCAAGATATAGATTTTTGCCGGTTGTGCGCTACTTACGGTGTGGAATACGAATTGATTACTTGTTGGGAACAGTTGCAAAAAAAATTGAATCCCCTCCCAACTCAAGGAATTAGAGTTTTAGAGTTGCGGACAAATCGCAAAGCCAATGCCAAGTGGCGTCAAGAAAATTTGGCTAATTTGGCGATGAATATTTTTTAAAAGCAGCGATCGTCGCTTCCTGGTCACAATTGCAAGCTTAATCTAAATTTGTACTGTTTTTAACTGAATCTTAGCTCCTGCCGTTTGACTTTCTGTAGAAGATGTGGAGATAGCTATGCCGATCATAAACTACGATAAATCTATCGAGTTTTAGATATATGCAAGCGAGATTGAGGAGTAAAAATGGTACAGGCGATCGCTGTGACTTGGCTGCTATTGTTACTTGGTGACTTTTTTTCTACATTTTGCTATCATGTGCCCGAGCACGTTTTTGGCAGTCTTCACTTACAGACCCACCATTGTTGGAAGAAGGACTTTCGTCACTACGCGATTTTGACATTTAATCCTTGGGTTTTGCTAGACGGAATTTTGGGGGCTTTACCTTATTTGTTAGTTGCGCTGTGGCTTTGGTCTTTTTCGCCGGTAGGGGTTGTAGTTGGATTGTTATTCGGTCAGTTGCATGTGTGGTGGAGACACATAAACGCCCTAGGTTGGCAAACTCCAACCCTAGTGACTGTTTTATGTCAGTTCGCCTTCATTACGACTCCCGAACAACACTGGCTCCACCATCAAAAAACTAACATTGGTTACGGGGATATTTTTACATTCTTCGACCGTCCGGCTCAAGCTTGGTTGCGATGGTTGCGTTTGCTCAGGTTGCGGTTTCGCTGCGGGCGTTCCTAGAAGCAGGTGGAAAAACAAGCTGTACCATACCCCACTGGCCGTTGGTTAACCAATGGGGGTCAGATTTCGCTACCATTTCCACAATTTGGGGTGGAATACCTGCTGCTACTTCTGACTTGAGCGTACGCAAAGCCACCAAAGGAACAGGTAAATAAGACACTATATCTGCCATATTAGTACTGAAATCCCAATGTCTGTCTCCCAGCAGTCTGCGATAATTGGCGTCACCTTTTAAGAGCAGTAAACTTGCATTTGCTAGTTGATTTTGCAGTGCATCCGGGATTTCCCAGAACGCTAAAGGCGATGTCCAGAAATAATCTTCACACAGAATTAATTTTTTTGAGGCTAGGTGTGTCTGTAATCTTTGAGCTAGATTTGCAACCTTTTCATCACCAGATGTGGCTAAAAAATCCACAGTATCGCCGACATCTTTGATCGTGGCATCAGAGACAAAAGTTGGGTGAGGTTTTAAGTGCAGTTGCATTTGATTGGTTATACCGGTAGTTAATAAAACATCTATCAAAGCGAGGTCGCAAATTAATTCAAATCCAGCATTATCGGCTATAAAAGCGATCTGTCCGGCTTGTCCGTTCAGTAAAAATTCTGTTAGCTTCGGCACATCATCTACTAAAATATGGGCTTGTTGGGTGGCGATATCAAAACGAGTGCGATCGCTTTCAAAGGCTGACCACAAACTCAAGTCGGCTCGATTGCCCCAAAGGGCAAAATATAATAACGTAGCCAAAGCAGTTGGGAGATTTTGGTTTTTTTGTGGAGTAGGGGATAACCAATTTGTTAGCTGATCGCACAAAGTAATAGTTGCATCCAAAGATGTTTTCAAACCTTGAGATTTTTGCAATTGGAACGGATCTACACCCTGCCACGCACCGGGGAGAAAATAATTAGTAATATTGAGGATGAGGCGGTAAAAATAAGTTTCGGCAAAAAACCAGGGAACATCTATCCAACGCTTTCCTTGGTATGGTTGTAGATATTTTTGCCAAGCGGCAACATCTATACCCGTATCATCGCTAAGAGGAATTAAATAGCCGGATGGTAATTGTTTGGCTAGGTTTTCTAAACCTTCATTGATGTGGGATGGAAAATTGTTTTCGGCGATAACTCGGCGAGCGATCGCAGACATTCTTTGGGTAACTGTAAATTCGGTAAAAGTACCAGTTTCTGCACCGATCAGAGGTTCTGGTAAAGGTAAGGAAGGAGCTTTTGTTTTCATCACAAAAAATTTCTTTTTCCCTTTTATTTTTTGGTTATTTTAACCTGGAAAAAAGATCTAAAGTAGGGCAAGTTTTTTCCCTTTACAAATGCTTATTCATTTTTTTTGACAAAATTTGTCCTTTGCTATTGATTATAATTAAAATTCTGTTATTAGCAATTTTTCGGTCAGCAAGCTGCTAATTTTCTCTTATGGCAATGACTGAAAGCATTTTTGGCAAAAAAATAAAAAAATATCTCAGAGCAGCTGATACTAAATTTATCCGCATTCTTTGGTGTGATAATGCGAACATTATTCGTGCCAAATCGGTACATGTGGAAATGCTACCTCATTACTTGGAACATGGTGTTGGTATAGCTGCAGGACAACAGGGAATTCCGGTGATGTACGACACTGTGATTCCCAAAAGCGGTTTAGGACCGGTAGGCGAAGTCAACTTGGTACCTGATTGGAGCACCTTAACAGCTTTACCTTACTGTCCCAGACATGCTCGCGTCATGGGAAACATGATGCTTGAGGGACAACCATGGGAGTTATGTCCGCGTCAATTTTTGATGCGAATGATACGGGAAGCTCAAAATCAAGGGTTAGAAATTCAAGCTGCTTTTGAGAATGAGTTTTACCTGTTGCGTGTGGATGCAGATACTATCTTACCTGTGGATTCTACAGTCTTTGCTTCTACCCAAGCTATGGATATTAGCTGGGAAGCGATCGATGATATTTCGGAAGCATTGATTGCTCAGGATATTCCTGTAGAGCAGTATTATCCAGAATCCGGTCCCGGTCAGCACGAAATTTCCGTGCGATATACCGATGCACTGACTGCTGCAGATAGGCAAATTGCTTTTAGAGAAACAGTACGAGCTGTGGCGCGACGCCACAATCTCAAAGCTTCTTTCCTACCTAAAATTTTCCCGAAAGCAGCTGGTAGCGGTTGTCACATTCACCTGAGTTTATGGCGAAACGGAAAAAATTTGCTACCAGATCCGCAAGGTATTCACGGTTTGTCGCCAGTGGCAAGAGAATTTATAGCTGGGATTTTACATCATTTACCAGCCCTGGTAGCGTTGACGGCGCCTAGTGTCAATTCTTACTTAAGGATCCGTCCTCATTCCTGGAGCGGTGCTTTTTGTTGTTGGGGATTGGATAATCGGGAAGCTGCGATTAGAGTACCTTATGCTGTCACTTTTGGCAATCCTGCACACTTTGAAATCAAAACCGCGGATGCAACAGCTAATCCTTACCTTGCTTTAGGTGCGGTGATTGCAGCAGGATTGGACGGCGTGCAAAAAAGTTTGGAATTAGGACCGCCAGTAGCTGTGGATCCTGGGTATCTATCAGCAAATGAGCGCGCTACCAGACAGATTGATTTATTACCAACGAATTTAGGGGAAGCGATCGCTCGACTCAAACAAGATCAAGTTCTTCTTCAAGCTTTAAATCCCCAGCTGGCAACAGCTTTTTTAGCTGTACGGGAAGCAGAGTGGGAAGCGATGAAGGATTGGGAATTACACGAACAAGTTAAGGTTTTGCTAGAACGATATTAATTTTGCTACCTATTTTCCACTGCTGGCCCCCCAGTGGTAGCCTGAAAATAATAGTTTTAGCTTCCACACAATTCCACACAAAAAGATTATGCTGCGCAAACCCAAGAAAAGATGGACACCTTCAAACTGGGCAAGTTGGAAGCCTTTTGGAATTGGGGAACAATACCCGAACAACTACTGGGAAGTATTGCGTGCTTTTTGGCAATCGCGCGATCGCTTACCCTACGCCTGGAATATCCTTAACAAGGGAGTCTGCGACGGTTGTGCTTTAGGTACAACCGGTATGCAAGACTGGACGCTGGAGGGAATTCACGTATGTAACGTTCGCCTGCGACTGTTACGGATGAATACCATGTCAGCCTTTCCTCCCCAACTGTTGGAAGATGTTGGCCAGCTGCAAAAACAAAACAGTGCTAGCTTGCGCGAGTTGGGACGGCTTCCCCACCCCATGCTGCGTCAGCGAGGGGAAAAAGGTTTTCGACCAATTAGCTGGGATGAAGCTTTAGATCTGGTTGCTTCACGCATCCGCGCTACCACGCCAGACCGTCTCAGTTTCTATATTACCAGTCGCGGTACTGTGAATGAAACTTACTACGCAGTACAAAAAGCTGTGCGAGCAATGGGTACCAACAATATCGATAACGCTGCTCGCATTTGCCATTCTCCCAGTACTGCAGCACTCAAAAGCGCCTTGGGCGTGGGCGCAACTACTTGCTCCTATCGAGATTGGATAGGTACTGATTTATTAGTTTTTATTGGCTCAAATGTTGCCAACACCAACCTGTTACCGTGAAATACCTGCATTACGCAAAAAAAGCAGGTACAAAAATAGTAGTGATTAACACCTACCGCGAGCCAGGAATGGAGCGCTACTGGGTACCTTCGATTTTGGAAAGTGCTTTATTCGGGACTAAATTTGCGGAAGATTTCTTTTTGATCCACACCGGTGGTGACATTCCATTTCTCAATGGCACAATCAAGCACATGATCGCTAACGGTTGGGTGGATGAGACGTTTATCCAGCACTACACCACAGGTTTTGCAGAACTAAAAGCCGCACTGGAAGCTCAATCTTGGGAAGAGTTAGAGCGACTTTCCGGAAGTAAGCGCGAACAAATGCATGCCTTTGCCAAAATGGTTGCAGAAGCCCAAAAAGCTGTATTTGTCTGGAGTATGGGCATTACTCAGCACGAGCGCGGGGAAGACAACGTTCGCGCCATTATCAATTTAGCCCTTACCAAAGGTTTTGTCGGTCGGGAAGGATGCGGTTTAATGCCAATTCGCGGTCACTCGGGAGTACAAGGGGGCGCTGAAATGGGATGCTACGCCACAGCTTTTCCCGGTCCTAGACCGATTACTTTTGAAAATGCTGCTCAATTAAGCCAACTGTGGGGATTTCCAGTACCTGCAACCAAAGGTTTAATGGCTCCGGAGATGATAGATGCTGCCTACAACAAGCAGTTAGATGTATTGTTTGCAGTTGGGGGCAATTTTTTAGAAGTGCTACCAGAACCAGATTATGTAGAAGCAGCGTTGCAACGGGTACCTTTACGGGTACACATGGATATTGTTCTTTCCAGCCAAATGCTAGTAGAACCAAAAGAGGCGGTGGTGCTCCTACCCGCCACGACTCGCTACGAAATTCCCGGTGGAGTTACCCAAACCAGTACGGAACGCCGAGTGATTTTTAGTCCAGAAATTCCCGGTCCGAGAGTTGCTCAAGCGCGTCCGGAATGGGAAGTGTTTATGGAAATAGCAAGGCGTGTGGTCGGAACACCCCATGCTGCATGCTTATATTTTGAAAACACAACTGCTATTCGTCAAGAAATTGCCCGCGTTGTACCGCAATATGCTGGTATTCAACATTTGCAATCAGCAGGCGACCAATTTCAGTATGGCGGTTCCCATTTATGCTTTGGTTGGAATTTTCCCACACCGGACGGAAAAGCACGCTTTGCAGCCTTGTCTTTATCAAAAGCCCATGACAGTACGTCATTACCAGAAGGTTATTTTTTAGTATCAACAAGGCGAGGTAAGCAGTTTAACAGCATGGTGCAAGAACAAAAGGATGCCATTACCGGAGCAAGGCGCTCTGCTGTGTTCATGAATGCTTTGGATGCAGCAAAACTCCAATTAAAAAATGGAGACGCAGTGATTCTCAAAAATGAGTTGGGAGAATATCGAGGACAAATTTACATTGCACCCGTTCAACCGGGAAATTTGCAAATTCACTGGCCGGAAGGAAATGTACTGCTAGATAAAAGCAAGCGATCGCGTGAAGGTGTACCGGACTACAACGCTGTGGTACGTCTGGAAAAACAGCTTTAAGTACCCGCAACAGAACGCAGCTGCTCGTTCATGTAAGAGCGATCGCCCAGCACTTCCAACAAGGGACCGTAAACATCAAACTTGATCTCGCTGACAGAACCAGCTAAAGCATTAATGCGATCGCGGTAACGCCCGAGGTCAATTCCCAACAAAGAACACAAAATAATGCGAATCGTTGCTTTGTGAGAAACCACCAAAACATTACCAGTAGAATACTTAGCCTGAATTTCTGAAATCACAGCACACGCTCGATTGGCAATTTGCACTGCTGTCTCGCCTCCTGTAGGTGGATTCCAAGCAGGTTCCGTCAACCAATGAACGTAATCGTCGCCGTAGTGCTGTTTTACATACTCGACAGTTTGACCTTCCCATTTTCCGTAACGGATTTCTTTGAGTCCGTCCCGCAGTTGCATTTCCATTCCAATCGCATCGCACAAAGGCCTAGCTGTAGCTATTGTTCGTTTCATCGGACTTGCATAAACAGCTGTCCAAGGTAGAGAGCGATAAGCATCTGCAAACTCCTTGGCCATTAAACAACCTTCGGGAGTTAGCTCTGGGTCTAATTCTCCACAATAACCCCCTGTTTTGCTATAAATTGTTTCGCCGTGGCGCAGAAGATACAATTTTAAGCTCATGGATGCATCCTAGAAGTTACAAACTGGACTGTTTGGAAAAGCGATCGCCATTTGTACTGCTAAATTTTCATCCTCAGACTTTGCAATATATAAATCCTCCCAAATTCTATAGGAGGAATAAGCAGCTTGTCACAATTAGTTCGCAGCAAACACAAAGCGTGCTTTCATTATTACCAACAAATTAAGTGCTTATGCTTGTTTGACTAATTATGCAATTGCTTCAATACATACTCCCTAATCATTGGTTGCAGGGTAAAAACTGTTTCTGTTTTTTCAATCACCAACCTTTTCAACAAAGTTCTTAAAACCTCAGGTAATTCAGGTGATGAAATTTTGGCTTTTAGTTGTGCAAATTCAGTAGTTTCACCTTTCTTCGGGTCTAACAGTCGCGTAAATCTTGAAAAATTAACCTTTTCTGGTACAGTTTTTCTAAAAAATTTGCCAATGTTCCCTCAAAAACCCTTGAATTACTGCTACTGGCATCTTTAATACTAGGGGATTATTTGCATCATATTCACACGGCTACCTAGCTAGCTAGCTGTTTCCATTCACCAACAATCCATTGTTAGAGAGAGTTCAGTTCTTCTTGTCGTCCCAAAAACTCTGAAGTGTCTGGCAGTAGGCTAAAATATTGATGCTGTTGTTGTGGTGTTTTTTTACAGTTCTGTTTTGGCAGAGAAAGTAAGATGTTTTTGGTCTGAATTTTTCGCTCCATTGAAAGTTGCTTCCCCAAATTAGCTGCAACTTGTAAATTATTCAGCGGTTTACCATACTTAGCAGAAATAATTTGTTCGGCTAGATTAAAAGCTTTACTATATCCATCTAGGGAACTGAAAATTTACAATAGCTGTTTCTCCAATTTCAGCAAACATAAAGTTCCGCTCGATTTGAATTTGAGGGTTTTTCTGGATTGAAAAAGTAGCGGTGTTGTTTTTTAACAATCACCTTTGCGATCGCAGATTGCTCTTTTACATCATGTTCACACTGGATGTTTGGGAGCAAACGCTGCCGTATTCTCTAACTGCGCTTAAGGTCTTACAGAGGTTTACAAAATCAAATTTCCTAATTCTAGTTAATTTTTATAATTTTACCTCTCTGGAGGAGTTCAAAAAATAAGAATAAAATAAGAATTAAGTAAATTATCAGTACATGCTTGCAATTACTGGCTTGCAAAATTAACGAAATGGCTGAGCATCCAGAGATAGCAGTGGCGAAAACCAACATCAAAGATAAAGAAATTAATTTTAGTACTTAAGATGAAAATATCTCTTTGGGAAGAAAGACTCTCTCTCTATAGATATAACTATAAATTTTACTTTCGATGTATTGTAATTTCAGCAATGTTATCAGCTAGATGCATAAAAATTGTTTAGGTATTTTTTATTTTTTCTTTGGTGGGAGGAGATGTAGAATATGCAGCAATTTACTAAACTTCATCTATGGTTGGTAGCAGGTTTACCTGTGGTGATGGGTTTAAGTTTGCCAGCTTTGGCTCAAAAACCATCCACTCGAATTCCACCTGCTCAAGATCCACCTGCACGTACTTACCAACCTGGATATTGGCAACCGATCGCGCGGATCGACCCGAAGCAACCAGTAACAGTTGTTCTTATCAATGAAACCAAATCGCCTTTGAAATACAATTTTTTAGATGGGCGCAGCGACAGTGATTTGCCTGTAGAAGGTAATATAGAATTGAAAGATTTTTCCCTACCTGTTAACATTGCGATTTACAATCCTACGCCAGAAGCTGCTGCTGGGAAAGGTGCTGGTTTGAGATACGAAACTTCTGTTAAAAATAATGTGGTGGAAGTGAGGGTGAGACCTGTAAAATCCGGTGGATACCGCGTATTAAATATTTCTAGAGCAGGCGGTATTTATCTCTACTAGTGAAATTTGAAAACGCGAGCGCTTGAAGGCTCCAAGACAGAAGGTATTTTTGGTTAAGAATGGATGTGGAGCGATCGCTTTCAAGCAAGCAAAATCCAGCGTTAGATTTTGGTAAACAAAATTACCTATACCACCACTGCTAAACTAGAAGTACGGAAAGTATGTGGTGGAATTTTTATTTATTATTCCCTTGTTATTTTATTTTTATTTTCTTCTTACTTTGGGAATTTAAACTTCAGCAAAGATAAGTAAATTTAAAATTTCAAACGTGTAGAAAATGCGCCATCTATTTTAGTTAAAAATAGGACGCAGGCTTTTTCGGTAGCAAAGCAGCAAGAAGTCCCCAGCGAGCGATCGCTTGTATTGCAAGTAAAGTTGATGTTAATTTTCTGCTTCGCTGGAGGCGATGGCAGTGCATGGGTACTGATAAAATTTACTTTGAAATCACCAGAGGAGGAAATCTGGGGATAGTTAAGTTTTTTGTAGTTTTTGTTGTCAAAACAAGGTCAAGCTATTAAAAAATAGCACTTCTAAGGTGCTGGAGGCAATGCCTTGAAAGGAAAGCAGTCATATGAACAATTATCCTGCGAAGTTAAAACAGGTATCTCAACCACATGCGGCCATTGGTAATACAACAGTTAAAATTATAAAAATTGCTGGTTTTTCTTTAGGTTTGATTTCAATTTGTAACTGTTTGTCAGCCTGCAGTCAGACTTCCAAGAGTACCAATAAAGTTGTTAGCACACCCACAATCACTCCTGCTCCCACGATTACACCTAGTAATTTTGCGACTCCATCTCGTAATCCCATCGATCCGCTGACTGGCTTAGAGCTTCCTCCTATACCTGATACTCCTCTTAGTAACGAGAAAATCCCCAATATTCCAACTGTAGCCAACGATACTTTCAGTCAGAAAAGAGAGCGGGTGACAGAAAAAACAAAGATTGTGGCTCCAAATCAAAGCTTGGGAACAACACAGCCAGAGAAACCTGTGGTTTGGCAACAAGGGGGAACTTCTTCTGCAATGGTGAACCCACCAGCTAAGTCCTCTGTAGCGAGCACGGCGATCGCATCCAACAAGGCTTATACCAGCTACAGCAATCCCATAGAATTTAGGGTACCTGGAAATACAAGCTCCACAAATACTGTGCCGGAAAAAAGAGGAAATACAGCAAAAAAAATAAAAGTAGCGGCCACAGATGCGAGTTCTAGAAAAACTGCGGGTAGAGAGATAGGTGTTTTGCAGTCTCCTCGAGCGATCGCGCCTTTGCAGTTACCTGTTTCTCAAGTCAGACCCGTCAAAAGTCCTGTTCCTGTTATCGCTAAGTCTTCTTCCTACCCGCAGCTTCAGTACTCACAACAGTCGATTAGCGATGCGAACGCTGTAGTGCGCGGATTGGTTGTAGCAAAGCACAAAGGTCAAATTCAACCCTACACCACAATCTGGAGAAAAACTCAGGATGCTGTGATTTTGCTGCGTCGGGGTAAAACCAGAGAACAAGCAGCTAGCGAAGCTAACATTCCCTTATCTTTACTGACGCAATTAATTGAGTGGGGCCAGCAAAATCAACCAAGAGTAGAAAGCTTGTTAGACAAGGAAAAAATAGCACCATATAACGATTCTGGAACCAGCAAAATCAACCAAGAGTAGAAAGCTTGTTAGACATACAAAGCGGACAGTTGAGATAGTACCTGTGAAAATTTAACTCCTGGGGTGGTTGGGGAGCTATAAGTTCCACACCAAAATCTCTCCCAACGGCGTGGGATACACGGACGCCCCTATTGGATATTGCTCGATGCCACCGAAACTTCCCTTGCCTGTTAGCTCCAAAGCCTGTGTTTACCACGCCTGTAATACCATGGTAGAATTACCCCAGTTATCTACCCATTACCGGAAATCAAAGATTGGATTGCTGCAATTTTTGATTTGACGCGGCAGGATGTTACTAAAGGGCGTGTGCTTGTCTGATTTCTTCTAAGGCTTGGCGTAAATTGGGAGCGTGCATCCAACCAACAAAGCCTGCATATAAACATTGTCCTTCTTTGGAAGCCACAAAGACGTGCTCGACGCCAACGAAATTTCGCCAAATCCGAATGGTACCACCGTTGTTTAGCGCGATCGCTACCCGAGCTTTGGGAAAGTGACGCCAGTGTCCGTCGGTAATTCCCGGGACTGCGTGTAGCCTTTGTACGATATCATCAAAGACTACGGGCATGCCGATGGTAGAATCCAGCCAAAAGTCACGAATCGTTGAGGCAACCAAGGGATGATTTCGCAACACGGCGTGGGACAGACCTGGTAAACAGACAAATTGAGCATTGGCAAACTTAGTAGATTCTACCGGAACAGTGCCGTCAGTACCGCCGCCAATATCTCCGGCAATAGTCAAAGTTGGAATGATTGCAGCTATTTGTTGAGCGATCGCTCTGCGGTTTGTTCCTAAATCGCGAGCAATCCCGATTCCTAGACTGAAGGGATCCAAGATTTTTCCCAAATCAGCTCCACCCACTGGAGACCCGATCAAAACTAGCGATTGTACCCTCGAGTGCCAATGGCGATGGCGATGCAGTAATTCTAACCAAATTAAACCGCCCATGGAATGGCCGACGATTCTTATAGGTACACCAGCATACTTAGCCATTTGTTCGATGGCGATATTTTCTACACACTCAATCAGAGGAGCGATTCCGATCCAGGTTTGGATGTATCGTAACTTGGGAGCAACTACCAAGGTTGTATCTGTGACTAAACGATGTCCCAGCTTGAGCATCGCTTGATTGTTATCCGCCCATCCATGCTGCAGGAATAAAATAAATTCTGGTGTATTTGACAACATAAAGAGATTATAGATGCTTTTATGGCAACATAGAATCCAGACAAGTGGTTGCTGGCAAAGCTTCAGACTGTGGTAGTATTACCTTTTACCGGAATCTACAAGGGCGCAAGATTTGCGTTTTGGAAAATGCCACGATTTGCTTAAAATCCTCGATGAAAACTTACGACTGGATCGTTATTGGTGCTGGTATTGCGGGTGCTGCTGTAGCCTACGAATTGGTAAAAAAAGGCTTGTCAGTAGTTTTGTTGGAACAAAACCCCAGTTTTGAAAATGCTACTCGCTACAGTTATGGCGGTCTAGCTTTTTGGTCTGCGACTACTGCTTTAACTCGCCAGTTGTGCGAGGAGGGGATGGCGCGATATCGTCTGCTGTCCCAAGAGTTAGATGCAGATATTGAGTTTCGCGAGCTGGATTTGTTATTAACTGTTCCTCGAGACACCGACCCCAAAACTGTTGCGGCCTCTTACGCTGGTTGTGCTGTTCCTCCCAAGTTACTTACTAGGGACGAAGCGTGGGAAATGGAACCTTTGTTGAATCGGGAAGCGATCGCCGCTGCTTTGACGGTCAAACACGGTCATATCAACCCCAAAAAAACGGCGCAGGCCTATATCCAAGCTTTCGAGCGCGCTGGTGGCCGCATGGAACGGGCGCAAGCATTGAAATTACATCCAGCACAGCGATCGACAAGCCGAGATACAAAGGTGGAAACCACTACCACGACTTATTCTAGTGGCAAAGTTGTAGTTTGTGCTGGCGGACTAACTCGTCAGTTGTTACAAGCATCCGGTATTTCCATTCCGTTGTATTTCACCCACGCAGAGATAATTGAAACTCCGCCAGTTGACATACGTTTGCGTACTTTAGTTATGCCAGCTTGTCTGCAGCGCCTGCAATTAGAAGCTGAGTTTAGCAAGTCGGAGGAAATATGGAACAAACCCACTGCTGAATCAATAGCGGCAATTTTAGATGCGGGTGCGATTCAGTTTCAAGATGGAAGTTTGCGCTTGGGACAAATTAGTCGTATCATCCCAGATGCAGGCGCCAAGGTAGATGCATTACAAAGCGAAAGGTGGCTAAGGCAGAGTATAGCAGCAATATTGCCGCAGCTAGCTGATTTACCGGGAAGTTGGCATCACTGTTTAGTAGCATTTAGTCATAAGGACTTTTGCTTGCCATTTGTTGGTTCCATACCTTTTTTGGCAGAAGATATCTACGTGTTTTCTGGGTTTAGCAATCCTTTGGCGATCGTACCTTCTTTGGCTCAGCATTTTGCTAATTGGGTATCGAACCAGGAAGATGAAGTTATTAAACAGTTATCTTCTCCAAGACAACAATAATTTCTAAAAATTAAACTTTATAAAATTATATTGACCAGCATTCCTTCATGTACATTTATATGCATCTATAGGCATCAAACCAACTTTTTTTTGAAAATTATAAAGAAAACCAGGCACAAATTTGCTAAACGGTATCTCTTGTTACTTTATGTAGAAAAAGTGTCAAATTAATATCAAAGACACATAACATTTTTAGTAAAAGTTTACTCGTGGAAGTCAGCTGAATAACTCTAGCCAAAATTCACTTCCTCAAAGATAGGGAATTGTATGACAACAAGATTTAACAGACGACGATTTTTGGTCTGCAGCGGCGCTACTTTGGGAACAAGTTTGCTCCTGAAAGCTTGTGCTAATAATCCTACCAATACTTCTGAAAATGCGAATTCTCCGGAAGGAACTTCTGCCACACCAGCAGCAGCTACTACTAGTGGTAAGACAATTAAAGTAGGAATCTTACATTCCTTGAGCGGTACGATGGCAATTAGCGAAAAAAGTGTCGTTGATGCAGAAAAATTGGCAATTAAAGAAATTAATGCTGCTGGTGGAGTTTTGGGAAAACAAATCGAAGCAATTGTTGAAGATGGTGCTTCTAACTGGGATACTTTTCGAGAAAAAGCCACAAAATTAATCGATCAAGATAAAGTAGCTGTTGTTTTTGGCTGTTGGACTTCTGCAAGTCGCAAGAATGTCAAGCCAGTGTTTGAGAGCAAAAACCACATGCTCTGGTATCCAGTACAATATGAAGGGCAGGAATGTTCTAAAAATATTTTTTACACTGGCGCTGCTCCGAATCAACAAATAGAACCCGCTGTTGATTGGTTGCTAAAAAATAAAGGAAAAGAATTCTTCTTAATCGGTTCCGACTACGTTTTTCCCAGAACTGCAAACGAAATTATTAAAGCTCAATTAGAAGCCTTGGGTGGAAAAACCGTAGGAGAGGATTATCTTCCCTTGGGAAATACAGAAGTAACGCCGATTATTACAAAAATTAAGCAAAAATTGCCCAATGGTGGCGTGATTTTCAACACCTTAAACGGAGATAGCAACGTTGCTTTTTTCAAGCAATTAAAAGGTGCGGGTTTAACACCAAATAAATACCCGACAATGTCCGTAAGTATTGCGGAAGAAGAAGTAAAAGCAATTGGTGTGGAGTATCTCAAAGGTCATTATGCAGCCTGGAATTATTTCCAAACAGTAGATACCCCAGCTAACAAAAAATTTGTCGCTGCTTTTAAAAAAGAATACGGCGAAAATCGAGTGACAAACGATCCGATGGAAGCTGCATATGTAGCAGTTTATTTGTGGAAACAAGCGGTAGAAAAAGCCGGTACTACTGACATAGCTAAAGTGCGGGATGCAGCTTACGGTCAAAGTTTTGATGCACCAGAAGGTAAAGTGACAATGAACGCAAACCATCACCTATCTAAAATTGTCAGGATTGGCGAAGTTAGAGATGATGGTTTGTTCAATATTGTTTTTGCAACTTCTAAAGCAGTGGAACCTGTTCCTTGGAATCAATTTGTCAAATCAACCAAGGGTTACGCTTGCGATTGGTCAGATCCGAAAAAAGGCGAGAAGTACAAAATTTAATACGGTTTGAACTTCAAATCCACCTTGGGGTGCAACCTACCATTTTAGAAAATCTAAAAAGCCGGGGAAATTCAATACAGGGGAAAAATGTTTGCAGGATTTTTGGATGCCTTGTTTAACGGTCTTAGTATTGGTGCAGTTTTATTAATCGCCGCTTTGGGATTGGCGATTGTATTTGGACTAATGGGTGTCATTAATATGGCTCATGGCGAGTTAATGATGTTAGGAGCCTATACAACATTTGTTGTACAAAATTTCTGCAAACAATTGGGTGGCTTGTGGTTTGAGATTTATATATTTTTAGCTTTGATTTTAGCTTTTGTGCTGACAGCAATTGCTGGCTTAATTCTAGAAAAAGGTGTAATTCGCTATCTCTACGGACGTCCCCTAGAAACTTTGCTAGCAACTTGGGGAGTGAGTTTGATATTGCAACAATTTGTCCGTAGCGTCAATTGGGTAATAATTGTGGGAGTGGCTTTATTTTGTTTGTTATTTTTCGGCGGTTTGGGGATTTTGAAATCTCGCACTCGTACAGACAAAATTCGTCGCGGGGTTGTGGGGGTACTGCTGGTACTATCTTTGGGTGCGGCGATCGCCACAGGTAATTTTCTTGGCCAAACTTATCAACTAGCAGTTACCCAACCCTGGTTTGGCGCTCAAAATGTAGATGTCACCGCTCCCAGTTGGTTGCAAGACGGATTGAGTTTGGGAAGCTTGCAACTACCTTACGCCCGGTTATTCATTATTGCTTTAACCATTGTTTGCGTCACGGGTATTTATATATTTCTACAGCATTCTCTTTGGGGATTAAGAATTCGTGCGGTAACGCAAAATCGCAGCATGAGTGCTTGTTTGGGTATTCCCACAGAAAAAGTTGATGCAATTACTTTTGCGCTTGGTTCGGGATTAGCTGGTGTTGCTGGATGCGCAATCAGTTTACTCGGTTCTGTAGGACCTAACACCGGACAAAATTATATCATCGATACTTTCATGGTTGTAGTTGTTGGCGGTGTGGGTAACTTAGCAGGTACTGTGGTCGCAGCACTGGGAATTGGTACAGCTAATTATTTAATTGGTTCTGGTACCTTGGCTTTGTTATTCACTCCTGTTGAGTCTTTGGCAAATTTCTTTAACTTCTTTGCCACTACTAGTATGGCAAAAGTGATGGTATTTGCTTTAATTATTGCATTTTTGCAGTGGAAACCAGGAGGAATTTTCCCGCACAAAGGTCGTACCGTCGATGCTTAAAATTAACCGCCAAGATACCAAGGATACCAAGATGAAAAAGAAAACAAGAAAGCTACTTTTGATTGAGGTGGGAGTAGTAGCAGCGATCGCTGTTATTCTCATCCTAATTATGCCAGCAATACTGTCCCAGTTTCGACTCAACTTGTTGGGAAGATTTTTATCCCTGGCGATCGTGGCTTTGGGTATAGATTTAATTTGGGGTTTTACTGGTTTGTTAAGTTTGGGACACGGAATTTTTTTTGGTTTGGGTGGATACGCGATCGCCATGTACCTGAAACTGCAAGTTCCCCCGGGTGAGCTACCTGATTTTATGCAACTGTATGGTATTACTGAACTTCCCTGGTTTTGGCGGCCTTTTTATTCGTTTCCTTTTGCAGTTATTTGTGTCGTAGTAATTCCTGCCATCTTAGCAGGATTGCTAGGATATTTGGTTTTCCGCAACCGCATTCGCGGCGTATACTTTTCGATTTTGACTCAAGCTGCAACTATCGTATTTTTTAATTTCTTTAACGGACAGCAAAAACTTTTTAACGGTACCAATGGACTAATAGACTTTACAACTATATTTGGAGCTAAAGTTAGCGACGCGAAAACACAATTTGTTTTCTACAGTCTCACGGTGGTATTTCTGGTCATTACGTATGCACTTTGCCGCTACTTAACAAGTGGAAGATTTGGTAGGGTATTAATAGCAATTCGGGATGACGAAAGTCGGTTGAGGTTTACAGGCTACAATCCTACGGAATTCAAAGTTTTAGTATTTGCTATCTCGGGTGCGATCGCTGGTATTGCCGGAGCATTTTACACTCTTCAAAGCGGTTCTGTATCCCCCAGAGCAATGGATATTGCTTTTTCTATTGAAATGGTTATTTGGGTAGCTGTAGGAGGACGCGCTACTTTAATAGGAGCTATTTTAGGAACTTTACTAGTAAATTATGCCCGCACTTTTTTGAGCGAACAATTTGCAGAATTCTGGCTATTTTTCCAAGGTGCGCTGTTTTTATTAGTAGTCACGGTTATTCCCGATGGTTTAGTAGGATGGTTGCGCAACCCAAAAATTCCTCTTTTGAGAGACTCTACCCCCATTGCCACCTATCCTAGCCTAGAAACAGATCCACAACTGCAACATGAACGCCAAAATCTTAGAAACTGAAAACTTAACCGTTAGCTTTGACGGTCTCAAAGCATTAAATCAGCTCAACTTCAGCATGGACGCAGGAGAATTACGAGTAGTAATCGGCCCTAACGGTGCTGGAAAAACAACACTCCTCGATGTTATTACAGGTAAAGTACAACCCACTACAGGACGGGTTATTTTTAAAGGTAGAAATTTGCGACGTTTTAAAGAACATCAAATAGCACGTTTAGGAATTGGCCGCAAATTTCAAACTCCCCGAGTCTACCTCAATTTAACTTGTTGGGAAAATTTAGAAATTGCTAGCAATCGCAATAAAAATGCTTTTTCCACTTTATTTCGCTCTCCTAGCAGTGCTGAGAAGAAGAGCATACAAGGATTGCTGGAAACTATTGGTTTAGCTTCCAAAGCATATCTCAAAGCTGCTTTCCTTTCCCATGGAGAAAAGCAACGTTTAGAAATTGGAATGTTAGTAGCACAATCTCCTGATTTATTACTAGTTGATGAACCTGTTGCTGGATTAACAGATGAAGAAACTTATAATATCGGTGAATTACTTTTAGCCCTTTCCCACAGTCATTCGATTTTAGTCATCGAACACGATATGGAATTTGTGCGTCAAATCGCTCGAAAAGTTACTGTTCTTCACGAAGGTTCGGTTTTGTGTAAAGGAACTATCGAAGAAGTACAAAAGGACCCTCGAGTAATTGAAGTATATTTAGGACAACAAAAAGAGTAATTAAAATAGGTAGCAATCAATGCTGCAAGTTTCTAACCTCGACGTTTATTACGGTGAAAGCCACATTCTTCGTCAAGTAGATCTCAGCGTTCCCCAAGGACAAATGGTATGTCTAATTGGACGTAATGGAGTGGGAAAAACTACCCTTTTAAAAACAATCATCGGTTTACTGCAACCTCGTAGCGGTCAAATTATCTTGGACGGAGAAATTATTAACTCCAAATCCCCCGACCAACGGGCAAAATTAGGAATTGGTTATGTTCCTCAAGGTAGGGAAATTATTCCTCGTTTAACAGTTAAGGAAAATTTGTTACTCGGTTTAGAAGCTAGGAAAAAAACAGTAAAAAAAACAGAAATCCCGGAGGAAATTTTCACTTTATTTCCTGTTTTGAAAAAAATGCTGTCTCGCCTAGGGGGAGATTTAAGTGGCGGTCAACAACAACAATTAGCGATCGCTCGCGCTTTAATGGGAAATCCTCGATTACTTTTGCTCGACGAACCTACTGAAGGTATTCAACCATCAATTATTTTGGAAATTGAAACTGCTATTAGCAAAATTGTAGAAACTACAGGCATTTCTGTGTTACTAGTAGAACAACATTTGCATTTTGTTCGCCAAGCTCATTACTATTATGCTATGCAAAAAGGCGGAATTGTTGCTTCTGGTCCAACTAGCGAACTCAGTCAAGACATAATTAACAGATTTTTAGCCGTTTAAATGAAAAGGTAGTTACTAGGAAGTTTTATTTCTGCACTTTTGTAGAACCAAGCGTGTCCGCAGCCAAAAGTTCTGCTGCTTCTTTTAAAAGTTCCTGTTGTTCTTTTTGAATTTGTGCTAATCTAGTTGCAATTGTTGCCAATCTTTCTTGTTTATCTGCAGTAATTAATTCCGCAGAAGCTGGTGGTAAAGCTGCTAATTGATTAGTTATTTTTTGGGCTGTAATTTTTTGAAAAACAAAGCTACCAATCTTAGCAAATGACAGAAAAATAAATTTCAAAACAGCTAAAAGCAATCGAAAAGGAACTTGCAAAATTGACCAACTAGCGGTTTCTATCAAACGCACAATAGCTTTGATAATGCTTCCCAAAATGGCTAAAGCAAATAGCAAAATAATCAAACTAATAATGGGATGGTTAATTGCCCAACCCAAAATTTGCAAAAATCGCCAGATAGCGGGATGTTCTGTCAGCCAATCCCTTAGGGAAGAAGAAATTGCCGTCTGAATTGCTGCGGATGTGGAACTGGGAATTTGTTCCGCTGCTTGCAATGTTTGTTCTAGGGAATTTTTTGCTTGTCCGAAATTAGAATTAACTGTATTAATAGCCCACTCAGTAACCTGTGCTGCTGTTTTTTTCCACGATTCGCCAATTTGTTGTGCTGAATTAGTTGCAGAAGTAAGTTTTTCTTGCAAAAAATCTTTAGCCTGCTGAAACCGCTGCAACCCTTCTTCAGACCAATTTATCTGCAATGGAGGTGTCATAATTGTAAAGACTGAAATCTAACTCGCAACCCATCTTGAGGACGATTGGTGGGAATTCTTACTGGCTTTAAACTTTGATTGGGTAAGATTTCCCATTGATAGCCACGCAGTAAATGAGCAGCAACAATCTTCATCTCCATTTTGGCAAATGCTATTCCCAAACACAGGCGTGGACCACCGCCAAAACCAATTAAACTAAAGGGATGTTGTTTGTGTTCTTGTCGTTGAGGACTAAAACGGTCTGGATCGAAGCGTTCTGGTTGCGAAAAAATACCACTGAGGCGATGAGTTTCTGGAATTGCATATAATAATTGCCAACCGGCGGGTACGTGAAAACCATTAAATTCAAAGTCTTTAATTACTCCACGAAATCCCCCACCTACTGATGGATGCAGTCTTTCCACTTCCAATAACACTCGATCTAGGTAAACCATTTGCCCTAATTGTTCCAGGGTAAATGCGCCGTCTGGAGCAAATTGCATTTGTTCTATTCTGGCGCGTTGCATTACCTCTGGATGACGGGCTAATTCGACACATAGCCAGGTCAGCATGGAAGTTGTGGTTTCGTGTCCGGCGAATAGTAAAAGTAGCGCTTGAGCTATGAGTTCTTTTTCACCGAGACTTTTACCTTCTTCATCTTTTGCTTGTATTAACAGACTCAGAGCATCTTGAGCGGGATTTTTTTGGCGTTCTCTGACAACTTTAGCAATATGGTCTAATATTTCATTGCGGGCGGCGATCGCTTTTCCAAATCGAGTCAGCGGTAACGGTAGGGGATTAACCGCAAACAAACCTTTTGTTAAGGTATCAAACAACCTGCTCAAACGCGCAGAATCATCACCTGCTTTCGTACCTACTAACAGTTCGCTAGCAATATCAAAGGTTAGCTGCTTAAACTCATCAAACCAAGTAAATTCCTGTTTTTCCTGCCATTTTTGCAAATAGCGGCGGGTAATTTCTTCCATTGTACCGATATATTTAGCCAATGCTGTACCGTGCAGGGCTGGCATGAGCAAACGGCGTTTTTGTCGGTGTTCTTCTCCATCCATCACAAATAATGATTCGCCAAGCAACACTTTAAAATTATTCGGCCATCCCTGACGCCAAGAAAAACAATCCATGTGGCTAGAAAGAACAAATTCAGCTGCTTGCGGCCCTACCACGATCGCGGTAGGCCTGCCAAAAATATGGCTTTTAAAAATACAGCCGTACTTTTGATAGCGTTTTTCAACGAAATTTGGCTCGAGTACAAACTGCACTGTTTCGCCTAATACAGGTACACCAAAGCTTCCAGGTGGAATTCGACCGCTTTTCATTGTGGAGATGATTTTAAATTAACTAAACACACCCAAATTACCAAATTAAATGTATATCGGTCCAAGGTTCGTAAGAGCGATTTATCTTTTGGGATAACTTTTTAAACCTACTTGTGAACACCAACAATTTGCAGTCGTTGGTAAAGTGATGAATAGAGGCTTGAGATTTGATGGAAAAAGGAGGGTGACAATGACACTAGAGGAATTCAAGCAGTTGATAGAAAAACAGTCAAAATGTCCTCAGTCCTTGCCAAAAGCGCTACAAGCTTTATGGTACGACCGCAAAGGTAATTGGAATCAGGCGCATGAAATTGTCCAAAATGCTGGTGATACCGATAGCGCTTGGGTTCATGCTTATTTGCACAGAAAAGAGGGAGATTTGAGCAATGCTCGTTATTGGTACAGGCGCAGTGGTAAGGTAGAATCCCACGCCAACTTGGAGCAAGAGTGGGAAGAGATTGCTTGTGAGTTGCTGATGAAGGTAAAACCGTTATGGATGCCAACGAATTAATTCGGCGTTACGCTGCGGGAGAAAGAGATTTTACCGCAGTCAATTTAGCTCGTGCAAAGTTGATAGGAGCAAATTTAGTTGGAATTAATTTATATGCGGCGGACTTGAGTGGTGCTAACCTGGCTAAAGCCAAACTATGGGGCGCAAATTTGGCTGGTGCTAACCTAGCAAAGGCGAACTTGACCAGAGCTAATCTCAGTGGCGCGAAGTTGGTTGAAACGAATCTGCGCGGAGCAAAGCTGCGGTATACCAAGCTTTTTGGAGCAAATTTAACTGGAGCTTGTTATGATGATAGTACCCGCTTTTCTTGGGGATTCGATCCGGTGAGTAGAAATATGCGAAAGCTCTAGCGACATTTAATCTCATGGTGAAGAAATAGTTGGGGATGCTATTGGTTGTGGAAGGTAGTAGGGTAATTCCCACTTTCTTTGGTAGTTGGTTTTAGTCAAAACTAGTTGCACTAAAGCTTTAGCAGTTTCCCAGCTCGATTCTACCAGGTATTCGCTAAATGTTGCTAGCGTGTCTAAGCTGCTAGGAGCTAGTTCTAACAGAATTTCTAATAGTACTTCTATAATGATTGGCTTCCAGCAGATTCTCACGCTCTTGCTCCCACCAGCTCTCTAGTTATGGATACAGCTGGGAAAGCGGGAATTATCGATAATTTGCGAATTGGTGTGGGAGTGAGGTGCGATCGCCATACTTGCTGCACGCATACAAATGTGCAATTTTTACATAAATTTTATTCAATATTTGCAAATTAGATATTTAATTATCATTGTTCGATGATATCTTGCCAACAGAAGGCGTTTTAGCAATGATATCCCAGGATGATGAAAATCGAATGCGATCGCGGCAGTGGTAGATTCAAAGCCAAGGTAGAATTTTGAGAATTTATTTCTGATGGCTGTAAGAGGGATGACTCTCAAAGATTTCCCCGTGATTTACGTAGAGAATTTGTGAGGAATTTAACCATTGAGAATCAAAAGAACCTAAGTGAGTAGTAGTAATTAATGTTTGAAAACGGTCTTGAATAGCCTCGAGCAATTGATTTTGACGAGATAAATCTAATTCTGCCAAAACATCGTCAAGCAGTAGCAGCGGCTGTTCTCCAATCACTTCTTCTATTAATTGCAATTCTGCTAATTTTAAAGCGAGTACGAGCGTTCTTTGTTGACCTTGAGAACCGTATTGCCGGGCGGGTGTGTTATTAATTGTCAATTCTACTTCGTCACGGTGCGGTCCGACCAAAGTGGTACCTTGGCGCAGCTCGGCGATCACCTTTTGCTGAATTTTTGTTAAAAAAGCTTGCTGTATTTGTTCTGGTTGGTTTTCTTCGAGGGGAACGTTGGGTGCGTACTTGACTTGTAGAGTTTCTGTACTACCGCTGATACTAGCATGCCAAGCTTTGGCGATGGGAGCCAATCGCTGTATGGCTCGTTGGCGACGTCTCATCACTCGCGTACCTACAGAAGCTAGTTGGGCGTCCCATATGGCTAATTCCGATGGTGCGGTGCTGCTGGGACGACGTGCTTCTAAATTTTGTTTCAAAAAAGCGTTGCGTTGTCGCAGCAGTTGGTTGTAATGCTGCAAGATATGAGTATAAATAGGCTCCAGTTGAATTAATAAAGTATCTAACCAATGACGGCGAATTTCAGGTAACCCGCGTACTAATTCTAAATCCAAGCTGGAAAACTGTACGGCGTTGAGAACACCGAGAAAGTCTATCTGACGTCGGAGGTTTTCGCTGTTGAGGGTAACAGTGCGGCGACCGTTGCGACGGAGGGTAAGGCCAAGACTGCTAATACCGGTTTGACGCTTGACACAGGCGCGAATTTGAGCGGTATCTTCTCCTTGCAGAATTAAATCGCGATCGCGAAAAGTACGGTGCGATCGCAAAGTTGCCAGTAACTCTATCGCCTCCAGCAAATTTGATTTTCCCTGAGCGTTATTACCTACCAATATAGTTTTGGGAGCAGCAAATTCTACTTGCTGCTGTTTGTAGTTACGAAACTGTTGAAGTTCGAGGGTCTGGAGATACATTTTGGCAATCAGGGAATCGCAAACGCTTTGACTGAAATATTGGGACTGGGAAGAAGAAGAAGAATACTACCCAATCCCCTATACCTAAACAGTCTTTTTACCGAGCAAACGCAGCAATAGTTTTTCCCCTTCGATCCACAAAAACATTAAGGCGCTAAAGCCGAGACAAATTGCCAATTCTGTGAGGCTAAGCCAATGGGTTCCAAAGAAAGCGCGCAAAGGAGGAACGTAAATCAACATTAATTGTAAAATTGTTGTCAACAGCACAGCTCCCAAAACGTAGGGATTGGAGAAAGGATTGATTTCAAAAGTCAGCCTCGTGTTAGAGCGAATGGCTATGGCATGACCCATTTGGGCAAGACACAAAGCTGTGAATACCATAGTTTTCCAGCGCTCGGGACTTAGCTGTGAAGTTGTGATTGTGTGGGAATGGGTGTAGGCCCACTCCATGAGAATAATAGTAATAATGGCAAAGATAATTCCAATTCGAATCATGTAGGAACCCAGTCCTCTGGCAAAAATACTTTCACGGGGACTAAAGGGCGGACGTTTCATGACATCAGGTTCGGCAGGTTCCACTGCTAAAGCCAAAGCTGGTAATCCATCGGTGACCAGGTTCATCCAGAGAATTTGCAGCGGTGTAAGGGGAACACCTCCCAGTCCGAGAATAGGTGCAGCAGCGATGGTGAGAACTTCGCCAATGTTACTGCCGAGAATGTATTTAATAAAGCGGCGGATGTTAGTGTATACAACTCTACCTTCTTTGGTAGCGGCGACAATGGTGGCAAAGTTATCATCCAGCAGGATCATGTCGCTTGCTTCTTTGCTAACATCAGTGCCGGTAATACCCATGGCGATACCGATATCAGCTTGTTTGAGGGCGGGTGCATCGTTAACGCCATCTCCTGTCATAGCAACAAATTCGCCTCGGCGTTGCAAAGCTTGGACGATGCGCAGCTTGTGTTCTGGGGCAACTCGAGCATAAATGTTTACCAGGCCCACATTTTGTTCTAACTCTTGGTCGCTCATTTTTTGCAAATCCTGGCCTGTCAGGACGCGATCGCCTTCTTTGGCAATACCTAGCTTGGTGGCGATCGCTCGGGCTGTTAATTGGTGGTCGCCGGTAATCATAATTGGTCGAATAGCTGCCTCTCGACATTCTTGTACTGCTGCTTTAACTTCTGGGCGAGGTGCATCCAGCATACCCACCAATCCTAGCCATATCAATTGCTGCTCCCATGTTTCTTCTGTGTTTGGTGGTGGAACTTCTGTTAAAGCTCTACAGGCAAAACCCAGTACTCGCAGTCCTTGGGAAGCCATGCGGTCGTTTTCTGCCAAGATAGCATGGCGTTGTTCTTCGGTTAAAGGAACTGTACCTGCGGCAGTAAAAAGGTGAGTGCAACGCGCCAAAATTAATTCTGGGGAACCTTTGGTGAACATCAGGTAATCTTCTAGGTTCACCAAGCGACTGATAACGGGATCTACGTCTGTAAGCGATGATACACCCGTCTCTACCTCCTCTACTTGGGCAATTACGCTCATGCGTTTCCTTTCTGAGGAAAAGGGAAATTCGCCTACCCGAGGTAATTTACTATTCCACTGGTCTTTTTCAATACCTCCTTTAGCGGCAAGCGTTAATAATGCTCCTTCGGTCGGATCTCCTAAAATCGTCCACTGTCCTTTTTCTCGTTGCAGTACCGAATCATTACAAACAGCGCAGGCCACTAACAAAGCTTGCAATTCAGGATAATCTTGCGGTTCAATTTTCTGTTGTTCTAGCTGAAATTCTCCCTTGGGGTCGTAACCTTCTCCTGTAACGCGGAAACTTTGGTGATGAGCAGCGGTATACACGGATTGCACCACCATTTTATTCTGAGTTAGGGTTCCTGTTTTATCGGAACAAATAGTGGTTACAGAGCCAAGGGTTTCCACAGCTGGTAGTTTGCGAATTAAGGCGTTTCGACGCACCATGCGCTGGGTTCCCAATGCCAAGGTAACGGTAATTACTGCTGGAAGACCTTCTGGAACTACAGCTACAGCCATTGACAGGGAAACTTCCAAAAGTTCTTGTAAGTTACCGCCCCGCAAAAAACCAATAACTACGACAATGGTGACTAGAACTAAAGAACCCGTGACCAGGACATTTCCCAGCTGCGACATGCGTTGCTGCAAGGGCGTGGGTTCGTTTTCCACCGCTTGCAACATAGCAGCAATTTTACCCAGTTCCGTGCGCATTCCGGTGTTGGTGACCAGGACTTTACCTCGTCCTTGGACAACTTCCGTACCTTGAAAAACCATGTTGGTGCGATCGCCCAACTCCGTTTCTTCAGGTAAGACTATTTCTGCTTGTTTGGGAACCGCTTCAGCTTCACCGGTCAGTGCTGACTCTCGTACTTGCAGGTTTGATGCTTCTAGCAAACGTCCGTCTGCGGAAATGTGTACTCCTGCTTCTAGCAACATCACATCTCCCGGTACTAACTCTTTTGCTGCTACCTCCGTGAGTTTGCCATCGCGGAGCACTCGCACGTTCGGGGAAGCCAGTTTTTTCAGAGCTGCTAAGGCTTTTTCCGCACGACTTTCTTGAACGTAACCAAGAATGCCATTCAAAATTACAATTGCTAAGATGGCGATAGTATCCTTGAAGGGTACTTCCCCTGGTTTGAGCTGACCTGCTCGCCAAGCTAAAAGATCTAAAACCCCAGAAATTATAGCTACGGCGATCAGCATCAATAACATTATATTTTTGAACTGATCTACTAAAATTTCCCAGGCACTGCGACCACCCGTTTCCTCTAGTTCGTTCGGACCGTACCTTTGCAACCGCTGTTGTACTTCTTGAGATGATAAGCCAGTGTCTGCATGAGTAGAAAGCAGTTCGATGGATTTATCAACTTCTAAACTATGCCAAGCAGTTGTGGAATCAGGCAGAGAATGAGCAGACATCGTATAGGTTACAGGAAATGGTTACAAAATTCGATCATAATTTAGTGAAGGCTGGAAAAACCATCTACTAAAGTTACATTAAGAATGTTACTCATTGGTGTGAATCTTAGTGTGGTTCCTAAAGTTTCTTCATTTTCTGGAGCATTTATTCAGTATTATCACTGGTATTAAAGTATTTTATAAATCTCAAATTGGTGACTGCAAATAAGAAAAAATACTATTTCCACGGCGCGATCGCGCACGACGACAAATTACAGGCGTGCTCAACATCATTGAATAAATTAGTTTAATATGAATTTTGCTCTCAAGAGTTTTTCACCTCGCCAAATGCTTGGGCAAAGAACCATCCGACCAATCGGTGCTACTGCTATTAATGGCATAGCTTTCTTCAAAGAAAGCCTTATAGCCATCGACTCTTCTAAAGGATACCTGCTACAAATCGATCCTGTTTCAGACAACACTAAAATCCTCAATCCTCACCAAACCAGAGAATTTACAGATGTCACTGGTTTGGCAATTTGGAAAGACACCCTTTGGGTAACTCGAAATCACGGTGTTTATACTTGTAAATTATCTTCTTTAGGTCTGGAGCATTTTGTTACCTTACCTTATCCTGCTAACGGTATTGCCGTTTGGGAATCGACAGTTTACGTCAGCTGCCAAAAACTGGGATACATTTTGGTCTTTGACGGCAACACCCGCAAAGAAATAACTCGATTTTATGCTCCTGGGGTAGGAGTGGAAAATTTAGCAGTTAGCGAGGAAATTCTTTGGGTTTGCGACAAGACGGAACAAACAGTGTATTGCACCGACAGAGCAACAGGGGAAGTTCAATTTAGCGTCCTTACACCTTTTGAGTCTCCCACAGGCATAGCCATAAACAATACACAAAAAGACCAACAAGTTCTGTATGTTGCTTATGCTTGTGAAGAACCTTACGTCCGGGATAACCCCAACGCCAATCCCAATTATGAGTTAGCATACCGCGATCGCACGTTTATTCACCCACTCTACTATCACTACGATCCGCACAAACACTACGCCCTCTCCAACGGTTACCTGGTGGAGATGTCCTACGTAGAAGAAATTTCTCCGCTCGAGGAAGTATACTTACAGCAACTGGAATGGAGAATCGCCCTACCCAGCAACAGCGATCGCCAAAAAGTCAAACACGTCGAACCAATTGGACTACCCTTTAAAGAAGAATCCATCGACGGACAAAAAGTAACAGTATTCACATTTGATACCTTAACTCCAGGCGAACGCCACATATTTGGCTGGAAGGCAATTTTGGAAGTCAGAGGTATAAAATATCGTCTCACTCCCAAGGATGTGGAAGATATTCCCGAACTTTCACCAGAATTTGCCCATCGTTACCTGGTCGACGATGACGACTTAGCCATGGATAGCGTTATCGTTCGTCGCGCAGCTTCCGAAGCTGTAGGAACAGAAACGAATTTGCTGCGCAAAATGTACAGTATCCGCAACTATGTCTACGATCGACTTTCCTATGGCATCAAACCCTATATCGATACTCCAGATCGAGTTTTAGAACGAGGAGTTGGTTCCTGTGGCGAGTATGTCGGCGTTTTGCTGGCTTTATGTCGTTTAAATGGTATCGCCTGTCGCACTGTAGGTCGCTACAAATGTCCCCCCCCACGCCGAATACCAGCACGTACCCCTGCAACCTGATTACAACCACGTCTGGTTGGAGTTTTATGTCCCGGGTTTCGGTTGGTTGCCAATGGAATCCAATCCCGACGATATTGGTAACTACGGCCCCTATCCTACACGCTTTTTCATGGGCTTGTGCTGGTATCACATCGAAATCGGTAAAGGAATTCCCTTTGAAACTTTAACTAGTAAAGGCACGCGATTAACAAAAGAAGATATTTCCATCGGAGAATTAGCAATCAATCACATCCGATTTACTATCCTGGAAGAATTACCTCCTTTTGAACAAAATTTTCCTCAAAGGTAGAAAATTATGCGGATTTTAGTAGTTGAAGATGACGATCGCATTGCTAAACCTTTGGCTGAGTATTTAAGACGACAACACCATATTGTAGATATCACCACCGATGGACTTGCAGGATGGGAGTGGTCTCAATCCGGATTGTACGAGCTAGTTTTGTTGGATTTAATGCTTCCTAAATTAGACGGAATCACTTTGTGTCAGCGTTTGCGCGCTGCTTCTTCCCAGGCTTTAATTTTAATGCTAACAGCACGAGATACCACAGACGATAAAATTATTGGCCTTGATGCTGGTGCTGATGATTACTTGGTTAAACCCTTTGATTTAAAAGAACTAGCAGCACGTATTAGAGCTTTAGCACGCAGAAGTCCGCAGCTGCGCCCGCCAATTTTAACTCACGAGAATTTACAGCTGGATCCGGCAATCCAAGAAGTTACCTACGCAGGAACTGTTTTATCCTTAACTCCCAAAGAATACATGATATTAGAATATTTTTTGAGAAACCCCCATCGCGTTATCACTCGCTCTGAAATTCTTGACAAACTTTGGGAATTAGATAAATCTTCCGGAGAAGGAAGTGTCAAAACTCATATTACCAATTTACGCAATAAACTCAAAGCAGCTGGTAGCTCGGAAGACATAATTGAAAATATATACGGCATTGGTTATCGTCTTTGCCCCAAGTAAAATAATTGAATTGAAATATTCATTCTGAAATTCTGCTCGCTCTGAAGTGTTTCAAAAAATTCGATATCGTTTATTATTATCTTACTTGTTAGTATTTGCATCACTTTTAGGAATATTTGCCCTTGCAGTTAGGGTGGCTTTTACTCGCAGTTTGACCCAACAAATAACGGACAAACTAATAGCTATAGGACAAAGTGCTGCTGCCAATGTAGAATACGAAGCAGGTCACCTCAAGATTGAAAACGAGGTTTATCTCCAAGAGCAAATTGCCCGTCACCAGGCATTACAGTGGTTTGATTCACAAGGGATGTTGCTTGCTCAACAAGGAGAACAAGTTCTCACTTTACCTTTATCACCCCATCAAACGGTACAATTTCAAAACAATAAAGTTCGCATCCAAGGTGTAACTTTACCAATTATTGATAGCGATAATCATCGCTTGGTTGGTTATGTAAGGGTAAGTCAATCTTTAAAGGACTTTGACGAAACTCTGGAAAAATTAGACTGGGAATTAGGCGGTGGCATTATTGTCACTTTGGTTTTAAGCGGTATGGGAGGAATTTTACTGACTCGCCAAGCAATGCAACCAATAGAGGAAAGCTTTCAAAGACTAAAACAATTTACCGCCGACGCTTCCCACGAATTACGCAGTCCGTTAATGGCAATTAAAATTAATGCAGAATTACCTTTAGAATATCCCGAAGAAATAGGACCAAAAGATGCAGAAAAGTTTTCCGCGATCGCCAATGCTACTAACCAAATGATTCGCCTCACAGAAGATTTACTGTTATTAGCACGCACCGACCAACTAACAAATCAAAATTTCCATACCCTGAATTTAACGTTGATTTTGGAGGAGCTGATACAGTTTTACAAGCCTCAAGCTGAAGCTAAACAAATTAATTTGCAATCTCAGTTAATGGAGAATCTCTATCTCAAAGGCGACTCTATTCAACTAAGGCGGCTATTTTCTAATCTGATTGAAAACGCAATTTACTATACTCCTTCAAAAGGTATGGTGGAGGTGAAAACTAGTCGCGTTGGTTCACAAATTTATGTAAACGTGCAAGATACAGGTGTGGGAATCGCACCAGAACATCTCGACAAAGTTTTTGAACGGTTTTGGCGAGCAGACCGGTCTCGTTCTTATTGGGAAGGTGGTTCTGGTTTGGGATTGGCGATCGCTCAAGCGATCGCTAAAAATCATGGCGGATTGATTACCGTGACCAGTCAATTAGGAGCTGGTAGCTGCTTTCTTGTCCGCTTACCAACTTAAATTTCAGCTTTTGTGCTGTTTCATCGCAGCTTGCGTCTTAGGTCCAACAACACCATCAGGAGTCAAATGCTCGGACTTCTGAAATGCTATAACAGCAGAACGCACCTGAGGATTAAAAATTCCATTGATTGGACCCTTGTAATATCCCTGTTTTTGTAAAGCTTCTTGAAGCTGCTTGACAGCTGGCCCTTTACTACCAACTCTTAGAACTGGAGTTTTAGCAGCTTGATTGTGTTGACCCGTCATAGCTGCGTGTGATTGTGGTTGCTTTGCATATTGCTTTGCATATACAGTTTGCAATTGACTACCAAGACCAAAAATACCAACCACAGCTGCAAAGGTAAGTTTCGTCGCAGTATTCATAGCTCTCAAAATCTCTCTATTTGTGTTGACGTTTTCACTATAGGTAACAAAAGTCAAGAAATAGATAAGATTTTTGCGAGTGTTCTAAGTTTTACAAAGCTTAACTAACGCATGCTACAATTGTTTGCAATTTGCCAATTTACAGGAAAACCGTCAAGGCTAAAATTCTAACACCTAACAGTATCCCTAGCAATCACATCCAACAACAAATCCCATTCATTTTCACCAGGAATCTAGAAAAAATATTTCATAAGGTTTTTTCATAAAACCTTTGACAAAACTAGCAGGAAGAATCGAAGATTGCGATTTATAAACAGAAATTGCTTGTTTTTTGCGTTCCAGAACCGACTGAATTTCTAATCGATAAGCATTAGTTAAATCTCGCGGCTTAATTTTAATAAATAATGGAGATTCCCAAAACATCCAAATTGGATATTGTAACAATTTAATTGGCATTTTTGACTTTTCAATAGCCAATTTCACTAGCTTGTATGTAGATTCGTGATCGGTATGATTATCTTTTTGATGTGGAACGTAAACTTCTTCTGGTTGATAAATTTGTATCAAGTCAACTAGTCTTTTAATTATGCTTTGATTTTCTTCGTTTGTCAAAACATTCAAGATGCCATCAACTAAATTGAGAAAATGAATCGCTGATTGCTGAACACCCAAAATTTCCAGGGCGGTAATTGCTTCTTGTCGACGAGTTTCAATCAAGTTATTTGGTGGTTTAATCCAAGGAGTACAAAGATGAGATTTTTGACCGTCTGTCATGAAGACTATTGCTACTGGTACTTTCAATTGAGTTTTCAGAGCAATTAAGCCACCGCAGCCAAAAGTTTCATCATCTTGATGGGGTGCAAAAATTATCGCTGATTTATTGCTAACGTTCATCTTTTTACTACCAAAGTGGGAAAGCCATTTGGTGAGTAAAAAAGCTTGAATATACTGGGGATTGATTATAGGAATACCTGCTAAACGATGAAAAATATATCTAAGCCACATCTCTTCCCAAAAGCAGAAAAATTTTTAGTCTTTCCCTCAAGAGGAAATATCAATAAAAAACTTTTTCAGAAAATAGCTATTCATTTTGATTTGTTTTGGTTTTGCTAACGTTATTTTGCCATCCGGGCTTAATTTTAGCTTTCTTCCTCGCCAATAAATTGTAGTACCGAAAAAGCCATAACACCAAAATATGAATTTAATAATATCGCTCCCAGGTGCTAGCCAAAAAAATTTTTTTGCTGCTGGATCTTGCAGATATTTTGCTCCTACAATCCAGGCCATTATTAACCTGACAGTCCAAGTAGCAGTTAGGAGCACCCAGCTAATAATTGCTCCTTTGGTAAGAATAATCAGTAGCAAGCTATAGACCGTTCCAAAGGTAAATATAAGCTTTGGATATCCAGAGGGGTCAGAGGTTCTTGTACCGCAATACCAGCGTATTTGACGTTGGATAAAATCTGCGAGAGTAACTTTACCGCTAACATGTTCAACTATGTAATTAGAAAGGACAATTCGGTAACCTGCTAAATTTGATAAAAAGCCTAGTAGAGAGTCATCTTCTAAATAATCGGCTATGGCTGAAAATCCTCCAATTTTATTCAATACAGATTTTGGGATGACAATAGTTGCACCTATGGCAAATTTTATACCTTCTAATTTGTGAGCAACTAAAATAGCCGGATGAGATTCGGTGGAAATTCCTACAGCTTCCAATATAGCAACCCATCCCTGGGGTAAGGAGCGGTATATGCAAGTGACAATACCAACTTTCGGATCGGACATGGGTTGTATAACTTGTGATAAATAATCCGGTCGAACGCGAATGTCGCTATCAGCTACTAGCAAAAAAGAATGCTTGGCTTTAGTTGCTGCATTTGCTAAGTTACTAACTTTATGATTTGTACCGATAACGCGATCGCTCACTACTAATTGAATATCAGCATCTGGAAAGTCTTTAATAATTTGCCGTACCACTGCAATGTTAGGATCGTGGGGATCTAAGGTACTAAATATAATTTGATAGTTAGGGTAATCTTGCTGACAAAAAGAAGCAAAATTTTCGTAGGCATTACTATCTAATCCACACATGGGTTTGAGGATAGTAACAGGTGGATGAAAATTAGAATTTACCTTGGTTGGACGTGCAAAAAAATCTCGAACTGAACAGATAGCACAGCCATAATAACCTATAGCTGTCAAACATAATACTGTGAGTACAAATACTAAATATGGTTCTAAGTGCATAACTAGGAATATTCAGGAAAATGAGCAGGAAAAGTTGGTGGCGATAGAAATGAGCAACAAGCGCCATTAAGTCGAGCTGCTGTAAATTAGAAAATCATTGCGACGATGAACACAAAATTTGAAATCGAATGATTTTGCTCAAATGGCTCATAGGGCGCGATGCTCTGGAAAATTTGACTGGTTGGATTTTAAAAACCAAAAGTCAAGAACTAGGAAAGATAAATTTCCATTTTGTTTACAAAGCGCCACGCATGGAATCAGGATGCTCGCGATCGCCTGCGGTCAGTTTGGGGTTACAATCGATATTGCTTTAGCTGAAATCTTCGACCAAATCTTGCATTCTTTGTTGTTTTGGCTCAAACATCAGTTCCCTGCTCGTCTTCGAGCTGTTTTACCTTTGCTATTAGGTGTTATTCTTCCCTTGCTTGTATTTGGTGACTTAGCAGAGGATGTCTGGGAAAAAGGTGGTTTTTTCTTTGATGTACCAATTCTGCTAGCGATTCACAGTACCGCTCAACCCCAACTAGACGTTTTTGTCTCATATTTGACAAAGCTGGGAGTGTTTTGGGGAGTGTTTCCCGCAGCAATATTAACAACCTTGTTCCTGCTGGTCCGGCGACAATGGCGTGCGCTAGAATTCTTTCTCGTCACCTCAACCGGCAGTGTTATTATCAATCGAACAGTAAAGCTATTGTTGCACCGAGTGCGTCCTCATTTGTGGACTTCACCTGCTCCAGAATTTGACTATGGGTTTCCCAGCGGTCATGCAATGGCGAGCATGACTTTTGTCACAGCTTTGGTAATTTTGAGTTGGAACAGTCCCTGGCGCTGGTTTGTTTTGATTGCAGGAAGTTTATTTGTCTTAGTAATTGGTTGGACGCGATTATATCTGGGAGTTCACTATCCTTCTGACGTCTTGGCAGGATGGACGGTGTCCCTGGCCTGGACAATAGGAGTAAGTCTTTTGATCAACCCCCATCAAGTAAGCAGAAAACCTCCGCGATCGTATGTTTAATGAAACTCCTCGCTTTCAAATCAGTATCTCGATCGCTCTCGAATAAATGTATCCAGTAGCAAGCATCCGGGTGAAAGCGATAAATCGCTTACTACTTACAAGTTCCTATTTTTAGCCCTCACTCACGGAGGATGAAGCGATAAATCCCTTACTACTTACAAGTTCCTATTTTTAGCCCTCACTCACGGAGGATGAAGCGATAAATCGCTTACTACTAACAAACAGCGATCGCTCACCATGTTTGTTATGTCTTCAGGTTCAGCGATCGCTATCGCTATCTTCTTGATTGATCTCTTGGTGTTGAGAATCCTACCATTACTGTCATCAATCATGACTTGTGATTCGCTAATTTTGACTGCATAGATTCAGCTAGCATTTTTATTTTTCAGCTGTCTTTCTGTGTTTGCTGGCGGTAATTTGGATAATCAGTATTGGATATTGTAGTTGTAAATAACGCTAATTTTTCTGTTTGGGAAAATGCTGTAGCAGGTACCAAAATACAGCTACATTCACTAAAATAACTACAAATTTTGGTATCGTTATTTGTTTAATTAATTCAAATATTTCTGGAGGGATGCTAATGCCAACTAGTCCTAAAACTAGTAGTCTTGCCCAGGATTTTTGGTACCACAAACCTACTGCTTCTATGGCTGTAACAATAGCATAAACTCCCATAACTATGCCAGTCAATTTAAGTTTATTTGGATTAATATTCAAGATGGCATCTATCAACCATTCTATAATTTTGAATTTAGTTTCTAAAATATAAGATTCCGAAAAATTAGTTAATTCTTGACGATTTTTTAATGCTAGTAGCAAAGCTATAGATGTTATGCAAAGAAGTACAGCCACAAAGCTTTTGTAAATTATAATTGCCAATAAACCAGATGGGCGCTTATGTTTCACTTTATTTATTTACTCGAAGTTTTTGGTACTTAAATTATAAAAATTTATGGCTCTAGATATTGCTTATTATCATGATTTTGGAGGCAAATAACTGAGTAAAATTGCTCATATATACTAACAATTAGATTTTCAAGTTTTATTGTGCTCTGCTTATATAAATTCCAATTTTAACTCAGGGCTAGTGAGTTGCTAGATTGGTATTTTCAGTATTTTCACTAGTATCTATACATGAAAAACAAATTAGAATTACGTAGAATCCTCCAGGTATTTATTAATTAACTAACTATAAGATATTAATTAGCTTGAGCGTCTCTAAATAGAAATTTTATGGAGAGATTGTTAATTCAATTTCTAGGTTTGGTTTTAATAGTAACAGGTATTTACTTTCTTTGTCAAAACATCGTGTTAGCCAGTGGTTTTTATGGCTTTCCAGCTATGAGTTCTATTTTACTCATCATGGCTGGTATTTGGTTATTAATTTTTGCCAGGAGACAAACTGGTAATTTAGGGTGGATTTTATTAACTATTGGCATCATTCTTGTTTTCTTAAACGGAAGAGCAATATTAAAACCAACTAGTTTAATAAATTTTATAGTGGCTTTTACGGCATTTTCCGTAGGATTTAATTTATTTAACAGTCGTGGAAGAATTAGGTTTTAAAAACTAGATTATGCATTTTTAGAGAATGCTTTGAAAGCCGAAAATTCACAAATAGAATTAAAGGGGCAAAATTTGCAGTGATAACCAGGATTAGGTGGAAATATCTGGCTAAACTTATAACTTTTTTGCTGGTATTTTTGTAAATCTTCTTGGTGTTTTTGGGCGATAGTGGCTAATTCAAATTCAACAAAATCTAGTTCTCCCCTGGTAACACTAATCAAATCTGATTTTTTAGCAAATTCTAAATTATAAAAGGAAGCGATAGCTTTTTGTCTAGGATAAAGATAACGAGCAGCTAGTAAATAAACTAATGCTTGGCGACGGTCAAATGTAGATTTACCTGTTTTGAAATCTAGAATATGTAAAGCGCCGTTGGATTCGATAAAAACACAATCCATAGCAGCGTATAAACGGAAAGAGTAGTGCTTTTGTTCTACCAAAATTGGTTTGGGAAAACCTTCATCACCGCGGGTTAACAAAAGAATTCGTTTCCCGGAGAGTAAAGGTTGGTGATGATACTGTGTCAAAATTTGTAGTACGCGCTGTTGAACTGCTTCAGAATATTTGTCCAGTTTTAATAATTCTGCTACTTTTTGTACACCATCCGATTGATTCAAAAGATTTCTGTTGTGATGAAATTCATAAATACCTTTTTGTGCTAGTAAACCAATTCGTTGAGGAGCGGTGACTTTTGCTAAGAGTGCTTGCACTTGTGGTTCGTGCTGGCGTGCTTTGATAAACCCCCTTCTCATTTGGCAATGCAAATGTTGTTGACCCGCAGCAGGGGCCACTAAAGACCAAAGGTGGTAACTAGCAAAAGGTCGTTCCGGGGTTGACATTGCTTAATAACGGTGAAAGGACAAATTAAGATACAAGCATCTTGCTAAATGGTTCATGTAGTATTGAGATGGTGGGTGAAAAAAGTGGCAACAATGAAAGCCAATGGTAATTCCTGCAAAATAAAATTTGGTACTGATGGCTGGCGGGGCATTATTGCTGACGATTTTACTTTTCCCAATGTCAGGAAAGTAACGCGAGCGATCGCAAGTTATATCGAAACAGCCTATACTAAAAATCGACCAGTTCTTGTTGCCTACGATACTCGCTTTTTAGCCGAGCAGTTTGCCCGTACAGCCGCAGAAGTCCTAGCAGATTTAGGCTGGACAGTTAAAATCACCAAGCGGGATTGTCCCACACCAGTAATTGCTTATAACGCCCGTCATTTAAATTCTGCTGGGGCGTTAATGTTTACTGCTAGCCACAATCCAGCACCGTATTGTGGAATTAAATATATCCCTGATTATGCTGGACCTGCCACTTTAGAAATAACTGATACTATTGTGGCAAATCTTGAAGGTGCATCGGATGCTCCACCTTCCCAAACTAGTTCGGTTGGTTCTATTTCCAGTTTTGACCCCAAACCAGACTATATAAACTTTCTGTACAGTCTCCTGGATGTGGAGAAAATTCGCAATGCTCGATTAAAGGTTAAGTACGATGCTCTTTATTCTACTTCCCGTGGTTATCTTGATGAAGTTTTGCAACATTGCCACTGCGAGTTAGAGGCTTTCCATCCTTGGCGTGATGTTTTATTTGGTGGAGGAATGCCAGAACCGAGGGAAGAACAACTCCAGCAGCTGGTGGAAGCAGTGCGTCGCGACAAAGCTGATTTGGGTTTAGCTACTGATGGAGACGGCGATCGCTTTGCTGTCGTCGACGAACAAGGAAAGGTTCTTACTGCTAACAGCGTGCTGTTAGTACTGACCCTACATTTAATTAAAAATAAACGTCAAACTGGGGCCATTGTCCGTACAGTTGCTACTACCCACCTACTGGATAACTTGGCAGCCAAGTATGGATTGCAACTATTGGAAACGCCGGTAGGTTTTAAGTATATCGGTGAAAAAATGCGGCAAACACAAGTGTTAATCGGTGGGGAAGAATCTGGAGGATTAAGTATTAGCGGACACATTCCGGAAAAGGATGGAATTTTAGCTAACATGCTGGTAGCAGAAGCGATCGCCTGGGAAGGTAAACCGTTGAGCGTACTTGTCAAAGAAGCGATCGCCGAAGCAGGTGGTCCCAGATATGAACGTCGTCTGGATTTACACCTAACACCATCACATAAAATGGCCATTCTCCATACCTACAGCAAAAATCCTCCCTCGGAAGTTGCAGGAATTAGAGTCGCGCAAATAGGAACAAAAGACGGCGTTAAACTATATTTGGAAGAAGGTAGCTGGGTTTTGCTACGTCCTTCTGGAACAGAACCTTTGATGCGTGTTTATATAGAAACTAATTCTCCAGAAAAATTAACCCAAATTGCATCAGCAATGGAACAGGAAATTCATCAACTCCAACCTGTAAGCGTGTAAATAAATCTAAATACCTGATTTACAATCAATACCTAAGATGAAATCTTTTGCAACGTTGGTAACAACGATAATTATAGCTTTTTGGGTAATAGCAATTGCTATTATTTCAGTACAAAATGCCACCCCCGTATCTTTAAAATTCCTCAGTTTTCAATCGATTCAAATTCCTATGGGTTTGCTGCTGGCTTTTTGTGCTGGAGCAGGTATGATTGGTATGGCTGTAATACAGCCTTTGTGGAGTTTAGCTGGTGGGGAGAAAAGAGATTCTACACAGCAAGAAGATACGGAATTTTTTGTCGATGAAGATTTTTGAACCAGCTTTAGTTAAATAGGCAAGCGATTGATATCTTTATTGCATCCGATAACTACAATAGCCGAACCACGCTCGAGGTACTGGTTGGGGTCGGGATTAATTTGAAATTTATCGCCATGACTAACTGCTAGCAAATTCAAACCATAGCGGTTGCGAAGTTGGAGTTGGGCGATCGTTTTGCCGTGAAATTCTTCAGGTACAATCAATTCTACGATACTGTGTTCGGGGTCCAAGTCAAATCTTTCTAGAATTGAGGGTTTGGTGAGCGATCGCGCTAAAGCACATCCTGCTTCGTATTCAGGAAAGACAACACGATCTGCTCCTACTCGCTGTAATAGTTTGTAGTGAACTTCGCTAGAAGCTTTTGCTACCACATAAGGTACGCCTCCTTCCTTAACATTGAGAGTAGTGATAATACTTTCTTGAATATAATTGCCGATAGCGACGATAACCGTATCAAATTCAAAAATTCCTGCTTCTTTGAGCGCAGTAGATTCTGTGGAATCTAATTGCAAAGCATGACCCACTATCTTTTCTGTTAATGCATCGGCGACGCGTTTTTCATCGATATCCGTTGCTAATACTTGATACCCTAATTTGTGCAATGTTGAACACACAGAACGACCAAAACGTCCTAAACCAATAACTGCAAATTGCTGATTGTCTTTACGCAGACTTTTAAGGAACCCTAGAGATGAAAAATTCACGGTTTTTACCTTTGCGATCGCTCCCTGTATTAGATTGTTAGTAAGTCAGATTTGTTGCTTTTACCCAGATATGAAGGGCTATAGCGCTGACTACAAACTTTCATTTTATCTAGTTCTTGTGCTTGTTAATCTGGTTTTAAAAGGTTGGTAGTAAGTGATGTATCGCTTTCAAGGAGGTTGGTAGTGAGGGATTTTTTGCTGGGACTAAAGTCCCGACTACGAACAACAGTTGGTAGTGAGGGATTTTTTGCTGGGACTAAAGTCCCGACTACGAACTTTTATTATTACTCATCAATCATTATCTGCTGCTGATTTTTGATTTTTATCCAACAAGTAAATTTTCTTCTGGATAGTGAATTTTGCTGGGGCGGGGATCTCCTAGAATTGCTGACATTAAGAGTAAAATGCCTACTCTGCCAATATACATTGTGACAATCAATATTAGCTTTGCTGCTGTGGAAATACTACCAGTAATTCCGGTGGAAAGTCCGACCGTTGCAAAGGCTGAAACTACTTCAAATAAAATTTGAATAAATTCAAACTTAGGGTCTGTAAAGGCAATTAAGGTTGTGGAGAGAATAACCGTTGCTACCGAACCCATTAATACACCGATCGCTTTCAAAATTAAAGATTTTGCTATTTGCCGTTCGTACAGTATAACTTCTTCTTTCCCTCGGAGAATTGCCTGGGTGCAACTAGTTAAAACCCTTAGGGTAGTGGTCTTGATACCGCCTCCCGTACCGCCCGGACTTGCACCGATAAACATTAGTGCAATGGTGATAAATAAACCAGCGTTGGTCATTTTACCAATATCTATAGTATTAAATCCGGCAGTTCTCGGAGTGACAGATTGAAACCAGGCAACTAATATTTTTTCTCTGACGCTGAGTTCGCCAAAGGTTTGTGGGTTTCTTAATTCTACAAGAAAAAAGGCAATTGTTCCTAGAATTAACAAAAAAATAGTTGTACTTGTCACTACTTTAAAATCTAGGGAAAAAATTAATTGTTCTTTTTGTTTTAGCAAGCGATCGCGTACCCAAACAAAAGTTTCTAATATTACTTGATATCCCAACCCACCTAAAATAATTAATCCTGTGATTGTGGCGACAACTAAAACTGAAGATTGATAGCTAATCAAACTATCTTTAAATAAACTAAATCCGGCATTATTCCAAGCATTAATACTGTGAAAAACTGCCAACCACAATCCTTGATTCCAACCGTATTCTGGAACAAAAGCTGGCAAAAGTAAAAATATGCCAGTAATTTCAAAAATCATGGTTGTAGCAATGATAGAGCGAATAATTTGAGCGCTACCGCTCATCCCTCGACGGTCTAAAGCTTGTTGAATAGCTACTTTTTGACGAAGGTCAAATTTACGCCTAATTAACAAAATTAAAAAGGTTGTCGTTGTCATGTAGCCGAGACCGCCAACCTGTACCAAAAGAACAATAAACAACTGGCCCCAAAAAGAAAAATAACTACCAGGATCTACTACCGACAAACCCGTAACGCAAACTGCGGAAGTAGAGGTAAACAGCGCCACAATTGGGTCGTTCCACACACCGCTACTTGTGGAAAAAGGCATCATTAGCAGTATGGTCCCCACACAGATGACTGCTAAAAATCCCAAGCAAATAGTCCGAGAAACAGTCATGTCAAGGTTAAAAAACTAACACGTCTAAGTATGACAGACAAATTTCATTCTTCCTAGTGCTAAAAACGGCTTAATTAAAAACACACGTGGTAGCCTACCAGTAGTGTATTTGAATTTTGCTTTGTCTCAACGCGGTTTTTTCATGAACGAAACATTATACAAGCAAATTCAGCAATTTTATGACACTTCTTCCGGTTTGTGGGAAGAAATTTGGGGCGAACACATGCACCATGGTTACTACGGAGCAGATGGTACGCAAAAGAAAGACCATCGTCAGGCACAAATTGACTTAATTGAAGAAATACTTCGCTGGGCAGATGTGCAGCAAGCAGAAAACATTTTGGATGTCGGTTGTGGAATAGGCGGTAGTTCTCTGTATTTGGCAGCAAAATTTCATGCTCGAGCAACGGGTATTACCTTAAGTCCCGTGCAAGCAAAAAGGGCCAGGGAACGCGCCCAACAGTTGGGATTGGGTAACAGAACTAATTTTGAAGTTGCAGACGCTCAGGCGATGTCGTTTGCCGATAATAGTTTTGACTTAGTTTGGGCTTTAGAAAGCGGCGAGCACATGCCAGATAAAGTCAAGTTTATGCAAGAGTGCTACCGAGTCCTCAAACCAGGTGGCAAATTAATTGTGGCGACTTGGTGTCATCGCCCCATTGATAATGCGCCGCTAACAGCTAGCGAGCAGCAGCATCTGGCGAAAATTTACCAGGTATATTGCTTACCTTATGTGATTTCTTTGCCCGAGTATGAAGCGATCGCCCATCAAATCGGGTTGCAAAATATCCGCACTGCTGATTGGTCAAAAGCAGTAGCGCCGTTTTGGAACGCAGTAATTGATTCGGCCATTTCCTGGAAAGCAATTTTTGGTTTGCTGCGCTCGAGTTGGAGTACTATTGTTGGGGCACTGTCTTTAGGATTGATGAGTCGCGGATACGAGCGTGGTTTGATTCGGTTCGGATTGTTGTGTGGAAATAAATTATGAATCAAGTTTCACAATCAGGTGTGGTGAGCAGCTGGCTTTATGCTTTTTGGAAATTTTCTCGTCCACACACGATTATTGGTACGAGCTTGAGCGTGTTAGGTTTGTATTTGATTACAGTCGCTGTTGGCAATAGTAATTCTTCAACACTTCCTATTTTCTATTCTCTATTTCCTGCTTTTGCAGCATGGATTGCTTGCTTGTGCGGCAATATTTACATTGTCGGTTTGAATCAACTGGAAGATGTAGCCATTGATAAGATCAATAAACCTCATTTACCTCTTGCTTCTGGAGAATTTTCGCGGCGAACGGGACAATTCATCGTAGCAACCGCCGGGATTTTAGCTTTACTTTTGGCATGGCTGGATGGACCTTTTTTATTCGGTATGGTGGCAATGAGCTTGGCAATTGGTACAGCCTATTCCTTACCTCCGATTCGATTGAAACAATTTCCTTTTTGGGCGGCATTTTGTATTTTTTCCGTGCGAGGAGCAATTGTGAACTTGGGGTTGTTTTTGCACTTTAGTTGGGTATTAGAACAGAATCGATCTATTCCTATTACTGTTTGGGTTTTGACTTTGTTTATTTTGGTGTTCACATTTGCGATCGCTATCTTCAAAGATATTCCCGATATGGAAGGCGATTTGCAATATAACATTAAAACTTTCAGTATCCAACTCGGCAAGCAAGCAGTATTTAATCTTGCTCTTTGGGTATTAACTGCATGCTACACAGGAATGGTTTTGATTGGGTTGCTGCGTCTGGCTAAAGTTAATTTTGGGTTTTTAGTAATTACTCATTTGCTCGTTTTGGGTTGGATGTGGTGGCGCACTCGCAAAGTAGATTTGCAAGATAAAACTGCGATCGCCCGCTTTTACCAGTTCATTTGGAAACTTTTTTTCCTCGAATACCTTATTTTTCCCATTGCTTGCATTCTAGCTTGAAATTTGTGCAGTGGTTTTTAAAAACCCCTGTTCGCAAGGATTTGTGGTTTTACCCAAACGCTGATTGACTAAAAATTTTCAGGTACTGCTGCTGTGTTGCCGTGATTTTTTAGTGCTCAAACAGCTTGCACGGTAAAATCACATATTTCATATTATTTCTTCCTAAAATGACCGCAAATGTTCGCAGTTGTAGCGAGCACAAAGAAAGCACAGTCACTACAAAACTACTTGACACAATGGATTGCAAAATTTGCAGACATTCTGTTCATCTTTGTATCTATCTAGCGCGCAGCAAGCTGCGTTTGGGCACAAGTTATCATTCACTGTAGTATCTTGTTATTTCAAAAGGATAATTGCTAGCTAAATATTTCCATAAACGGGAATTGCTGCTCCCCGGATATCTTTAGCTGCTTCTGAGGCCAAAAAGCAAATTACCTGGGCTATGGATTCTGGTTTGACCCATTGATGGGCGTTTTCTGTTCCCATGGACGCGCGATTGGCCGGAGTATCAATAACGCTGGGAAGCACTACATTGGCCGTAATATTAGTACCCTTGGTTTCATCTGCGATCGCTTTGGTGAAAGCGACAACACCAGCTTTAGAAGCACAATAAGCTGCAAGCTCTCCCACCGGTTCCACCGCACCCCTAGAACCAACGGTCACAATGCGTCCGTAACCTTGTTGCAACATGCGTTTGAGACTGTGTTTGCAAACCAGGAAAGTGGTATTGAGGTTAATATCAAAATCGCGTTTCCAATTTTCTAAGCTGTATTCGTAGGTTTTTCCCATAGAAAAACCACCCACCAAATGAATTAACACGTCGACTTGCACCATCTGGTTGATAAGGTTTTCTACCTCTGCTTCATTGTTTAAATTGGCAGCTAGAAATTGAATTCGGGCAAGTTCACTAGGTGAGAAAATACTTTTGAGGCGTTCTACATCTTTAGGATTGCGATAAGGAATTGTCACTGTTGCTGGATCTTGGGCCAAAACCGTTGGTGCACACCCAACCCCAGGCCACCAGTACCACCTGTGAGCAAAACGTGTTTGCCTTTCATGAGTTTGTGCAGAAAGCTTAACTTTTAAGATAGCGCACTTGTAATTATTGAGTACCAAAACATTGACACCCTCTGTCTTGGAGCCTTCTACTACAATGGAAACAAGCAGTGCGTGCAGTAACTGCTGTGTTTTTTTTCACGAAAATCAATCCGCTTTTGTTTTGTGCAACTATGCAGATCGTCCGACCGCTCCACACCGCCATTTTGGTTACGGATTTACAACGCTCGGAACATTTTTACGGAACTGTATTAGGATTGGCGAAAGTGGAACGTCCTATGAAGTTTCCTGGTGCTTGGTATCAAATTGGTGAGTATCAAATTCACCTTATAGTTGCACCTGGTGTCTCCATTCAACCTAGAAATGAAAAATGGGGACGCAATCCCCACATTGCTTTTTTAGTTTCCGACTTAGATGCCGCTAAACAGCAGCTCTTAAATTATAACTTTCCGGTGCAACCAAGCGCTTCTGGCCGCCCAGCTGTTTTTACCCAAGATCCCGATGGTAATGTCATAGAGTTGAGCCAGCAGTGAGACCATAGCAAAAAGTGATACAGTAACCAACAACGGGAGTAATAAACTACAACCGCCAAGCTTATGAAAATTTTTGCTTACACTTACACCGATCCGCTGTTGGAAAATGCTCCCGAACCTGTAACTTGGCAATGGCAGATAAATCGACTGTATCAAGATTGGGGTGAGCGATCGCAACTACAACAACTATTCGAAGACTGCAAAAGCGATCCTCCCGATTGCTTGCTCGTCCGCCGTTTGGAAGAATTGGGGGACAGTCTCGAACAAGTTAGCGATCGCCTGGAGCAACTAGAAGCAATGGGAATAACGCTGATTGCTTTTGAGCAGGATTACAATTCTTCTCAATCCTCGCTTTCTATCTGCGCTCAGATGTGGAAGTTATTACAACACGTTCAGCGTCAGCAACACAGTCGTCGCATTCGCCAAGGACACGCTCGCAATCGCCTCGATGCGGTTCCTCCTCCTGGAAAAGCACCCTACGGTTATCGCCGCGGCAAACAAAGATATATTTTAGATCGCAGTACCGCCCCAGTAGTTAAGGATTTTTTTGAACATTTTCTACTTTACGGTTCCCTGCGCAAAGCAGTGCGTTATTTGGCAAAAAAATATGGTAAAAAAATTTCTGTCACTACCGGACGCCGGTGGTTAACCAATCCCGTTTATCGCGGCGATACAGCTTATCGCAACGGCGAGGTTATTCCCGATACCCACATTCCCATTATTTCCAAGCAACAAGCAGCACAAGTCGATCGCCTGTTACGTCGCAACAGTCGCTTTCCACCCAAAACTGCAAGTGCACCCCGTTCTCTTGCAGGATTGGTAGTTTGCAGTGAGTGTCGGTCGCCGATGAATCTCAGTCGCGTCACCATTCGCAACCAAGATAAGCAATACCTTTATTTGCGCCCGCTTGCTTGTCCCAAACTTCCCAAATGTGGCGCTATTTCCTATCAAAAAGTGTTGGAGCGCACAATTGAAGCTATTTGCTGCAATCTTCCTTTAGCAGTTGCCAAGGTGAATTTTCCCCAACTCGATGCTGCTAAAGATCCTTTGCAAAAGGCGATCGCCCGTCAGCAAGAAATATTGGAACAGCTACCAACTTTAGTGGAAACTGGAGTTTTAGATCCCCAAACCGCCAAACTCAGAGCGTACAAACTTCGCACGGAAATATCCGCACTGCAAGCAAAGTTAGCAACTTTACCACCTGTTAATTTACCTTCCGTAGCTCAGGCTGTTTCTCTTCCCCAATTTTGGTTAGATTTGTCGGAAACAGAAAGACGATTTTATTTTCGCGAATTTATTTGCTATATCGAAATTATTCGCCAAGACGAAGATTGGAATGTACAAGTTATTTTTATTTTTTAATTAGGGTTGATTGCAAATTATCTATGCAATCAATAGAGCTGCACTTGCCTTGCTTAGTGCCCTTACCAGAATTTATTCTCTAATTTATAGCCCTTGATGAGGCTCGAAAAATTAACAAAAATTACCCCCAATATCTAGATCGAAAATACTAGTAAAACTTCCTGTTTACTATTATCTGTTTTTGACTAGAAATAAATCTTTGTCTGTGTCAATATATTAATGTTATAGCAACAAAAAAGACCGGTAAACGTCTGTTTGCAATTGAACCAGCAAGCAAAATTATTATCCTAAACTATGCAAGAAGCAAGCTTTGGTTGGAGTCGTTTCAAAAAAAAGTATCAGGTAATAGAGAAATGGATTGATGGAACGTGGATAATAGTGCTGCTGGTGGCAGCAGTAATAATTTTTACTTTTAATTTGGGAAACCTACCACTGCGAGATTGGGACGAGGGTACTGTAGCGCAGGTAGCTCGGGAAATTTGGCGCGCTCCGCTTGGTTCTGGACGTTGGTTATATCCGACACTTGGAGGAGAGCCTTACTATAACAAGCCGCCTTTAGTACATTTGTTGATTGCTTGGATGTACTCATTGGGAGGTGTGAACGAATGGACAACACGCTTTCCAGCAGCGGTGTTAACAGCTATTTCTGTACCTTTGCTGTATTGTATCGGTCGTGAAATTTTTCACCAACGTGTTTGTGCTGTTTACAGTGCATTAATTTATTTGACAATGCTACCGGTGGTGCGTCACGGACGCTTGGCAATGTTGGATGGAGCAGCAGTATGTTTTTTTACAGTTATGATGCTGTGTTTGTTGCGATCGCGCCGTGATTTGCGCTATTGTCTTGGCGTCGGCATTGCTTTGGGGTTAATTTGCTTAACTAAGGGGATAATGCTGGGTGTATTGTTAGCTGCTGTGGCAGTTGCGTTTTTGTTTTGGGATACACCGCGACTGCTAACTAGTGGCTACATGTGGGTAGGAATAACTATCGGCATGATTCCCGTAGCTTTGTGGTATTTTTTTCAGTGGTGGGAGTACGGTCATGTTTTTACCAAGGCTGGCATGTTTGACCAATCTCTCAGTCGCATTTGGCTATCCGTGGAGAAACATTCCGGACCACCTTGGTATTATATAGTTGAAATTTTCAAATATACGTGGCCTTGGCTGCTTTTTTTACCATCTAGCCTGCGTTTGTGCTGGGAAAACCGCAACCTGAGCTGGGCAAAGCTGATACTAGTGTGGATGGGAGTGTATCTAGTTGCTATTTCTGCGATGGAAACCAAACTGCCTTGGTACGTGTTCCCAATTTATCCTGGTCTGGCCCTGGCAATAGGAGCCAAGCTAGCAGAAATAGAAAACACACCTTTAACTTCGTCCTATCCCCGTCTTTGGGTAGCGGGTCTGGCAATACAGGCGATAGTAGCAACTGCCGGTAGTATTTATTACGGTTGGGGAACGTTACCAAAACCAGATTTACAGCTGGTTTTTGCTGCGGTGGCGGTGACTATGGCTTTAGCTGCGATTTTGGCACAGCAGGGAGACAAGCAGTTTTTAAAGGTTTTGTTGTGGGGAAGTTATATTTCCTTGCTGCTGTTGATGAAATCTAACTACTGGGTGTGGGAGTTAGGAGAGCGCTATCCGGTCAAACCAGTTGCGGCGATGATTCAACGACAAGTCCCGCCAGGTACGAAAATTTACACATCCAATCCCGAACAGCGGCCATCCTTGAATTTTTACAGCGATCGCCCGATTATTTCTGCTTCTATTCAACAATTACAATACTATTGGCAATACAGTCCTCAACCCTACTTTTTGCTGGACGAGTCTGCTTTTCATACCCTGCAAGTTGATTCTATGAAGTTACTCGACCAAGCCCAGGGTTGGAAGTTGGTCACTAAAGATACAAACAGACTGTAAATCAAATTAACTGGTTGGCGAAAAGTCGAAGTTTGGTGATGGTTTGCTTGCTAATTGCCATGCATGTATAACTAGTCAGTTTGTGTATTTTTTAATATACTAATACTGAAAACTGTGGAAGAGGATGTAGATCCCAGGAGATTTACTCACTGGGATTTTTTTCTTGTGGTTTGATTGTTTCTATATTTGGTAAAGAAGAATCTTGATTTGTGGTTTGCTGACTGATAGCAATCATAGCAAATAAAACAGCACTGCTTACCACCAAAGCCACTACAGGACGTTTGGGAAGCAAAAAATCTCGTATAATCCTAGCTAAAGGTCGGCTTTGACGGCGTATTGCCGATGAAATTGCTATTTGTTTGAAATTGAACGGGTCACGAACATAATGACCGCTTTGGCAAACTACTAGCCTTTCTTGACAGTAAGGACAGGTGAAAAGTCCTATATATGTCGGAACCGCTGGAGACGGAGAATGTTTTTGGCAAATGGGACAAACTAAGATAATGGCGATCGAAAGCGTGTGTATTCATCTACTTTGTTCGTTTAGTACACTTAGTTTTCCAAAATGGCCGGATTACAAACCAAAGATATTTCACTGTCACAAAAGAAGTATAAACACATGCATAACGGGAGTACCTGCGGTTGCTGCTAATCCTGTTATAAAACATCGACCATTAATTGTTTCTCATTTAAGCATTGGTACTAGAAAAAATTTGCAGATGAGAAAAATTTTAACCAAAGCTTTTTGAAAGTACATACCCTGTTGGCAAGCGTCTTCTCAACGCTCAGAAAAGGTGAAGATAACCGGAGGAAGACGGAATCGGTGAATGTTGGCTGGGCTGGGGCGTGAAGTTGTAGCTTATTTATTGGTAAATTATAGAAAACATAAGATAAAGCGAACTACTATTTTCAAGGTGCTTACTTGTCTAGTTGGTAAGCGATCGCTGACAATAAAAACTAAAACAGAAAAATTTAAGTTTTTTATTAGATTTACTCCTCACTCAATGGCCCTACTACCTCCCACAGAACTAAGGAAGGTAAGCAAGGAAGTTGCCTTTCCTTCTTCACCCTCTTATCGTTTGAGTTACCTGCTCAACCATTTTCAGCCATCCCCGGAAACAGTTGTGCTACTTCTTGCCGTGATCATCGGTGGAGGTAGCGGTATGGGTGTAGTTACATTTCACTATTTAATCGATTTGATCCACCATTTGATGTTAGAAAATTTCATGGGTGCGATCGGGATGTGGGGTGCTTGGACTTTAGCGTGCGTACCCACTTTGGGAGGATTAATAGTTGGTTTGATGCGCTGGCGCACTCAAGATTTCGGTCCTGGACTTTCATCCTTGATCGCTGCTTCCCAAAAAGGAGAAATCAAACGACCGCTACGACCGGTGACAAAAATGCTCGCAGCAGCTGTGTCTTTGGGTAGTGGTTCTTCTTTGGGTCCAGAGGGACCAAGTGTAGAAATTGGCGCTAATTTTGGCATGTTGCTGTCTGTGGTGCTGCAAGTATCGCGAGAACGCCAACGCCTGCTGTTGGGTGCTGGTGCTGCTGCTGGTTTAGCAGCTGGATTTAACGCTCCCATCGCCGGTGTTTTCTTTGCTTTAGAAGTGGTGTTAGGAGCAACATCTTTTGCTACTTCTGCAGTCAGTGTGGTGCTGCTAGCAGCTGTGGTCGCAGCATTAATTGCTCAAATTGGTTTGGGAGCGCAACCTGCTTTTACCTTACCTGTTTACCAAGTCCGCAGCCTTTTAGAATTACCCCTATACCTTGGTTTGGGTTTGGGAGCAAGTTTGGTATCTTTAAGTTACACGCAATCCATTCAACTGCTCAAAGCCTGCTTTAGCGGGACGCTACCGGGTTTTGGTTGGTTGGGTAAAATACCCAGATTCGTTCATCCGCTAATTGGTGGCGCCATTGTTGGTGCTGTAGCTTTGCACTTTCCACAAATTTTGGGTATTGGTTATGAAACAGTGGAGGCGATGCTCCAGGATGTGGAGTTTCCGCTGCAGCTGTTGCTGGTTCTGTTGCTTGTGAAATTAATGGTGACAGCTATTAGCGCTGGTAGCGGTTTTGTTGGTGGCGTGTTCGCACCGGCGATGTTTTTGGGTGCTTCTTTTGGTTCTGCCTATGTCAAAATTCTAGTGATGCTGGTACCTGCAATCAAGCAGATCGCAGCTGCTCCTCCAGCTTATGCGATGGTGGGAATGGCAGCGGTGCTGGCTGCAAGTGTCAGAGCGCCTTTAACAGCGATTTTGTTGCTATTTGAATTAACACGAGATTATCGCATCGTTTTACCTTTGATGGCGGCGGTGGGTTTAAGTGTTTGGCTGGTGGAACGAATCCAGCCTACTTCCAACTCTAATTCCAATTTGCAGCAAATAGGTCTTTCGGAATTGAAAGACGAGCAGGGAGAGCTGTTGCAGCAAATCATGGTTGAAGAAGCGATGCATCCTTGTCCCAAAAAAATTTTGGCGACTACCTCGGTTGTAGAAGCTGCTTTGGAAATGACCCGCGATCGCGCTCGTAGTGCTTTAGTAGTTAATAACGCAGGGCAATTAGTTGGTATTCTCTCTTTAGAAGATATCAATCGTACCCTTTCTATTTGGCAGCACGATCCCGACTCTCCTCACACCATCGAGCGCCGTTTTTGCCATCAAACTCTTATGGATATTTGTACTACCGATATTGTTTATACCTGGCCCGACGAACCTTTGGCGGAAGCTTTAGATCGCATGAGCGTGCGAGGTTTGCATCAACTACCAGTTGTGGCGCGAGATAACAACGAGCAAATTTTAGGTTTGCTAGAACGGGAAGAAATTGCTTTAACATGCAAAGTAGCTGTGACGCGCAGGTCTCTTCACCAGTGTTTACCAGTTATTCAATAGTCATTAGTCATTAATCATTAGTTTAGCTGAGGGCACGATATTGTCGTGCCCTGATTTTTAGTATTTTCACAAAGAAGAAATCAAATAAATCTCCTGAAGATAAAAATGTCCCTTCAGGCTTGCTTTCAACTGCTAAACCAATGACAAATGACGAATGACAATTGATTTTTAAGCTACTGTTTCCAAAGTTTCAGCATCTTCTTTCTCCTCCGTGTCTATTTGTCTGAGACGGATATGCTTTTTGCCCAAAGTGATGACAAATTCATCTCCGGGCTTGAGATTCATCTGTTTTGTATAAGCAGAACCGATAAGCAAGTTACCGTTAGACTGGACACTAATTCTGTAGCTAGCGCTGCGTCCTCCGCGACCGTTGGCGCTGGGGGCGCTGTCTAGCTGAATGCCTTCAGCATCGATCAGAGCATTGAGGAACTTCATCATGTTGACGCGCTCTATACCATTTTTTGTCACGGTATAGTAGCCACACTGCTTAGCTTTTTCTTCTTTGCTAAGGTTTTCTAGCTCTTTGACTTTCTTGAGCAGTTCTTCGCCAGTGAGGGGTTCAATTTTTTTTGCTTTAGCCATCAACTTAGATTGAAAATGAATGAACGATTGACCAAGTTTAATCGATTTTATTTTAGCTGAAATTAAGGAAGTGAGAAAACAATCCTTTAATTTTTTAATTTCAGCTGTTGCCAATTATATTACACGAATATTTGGCAATTTTTACATATTTACCAATCTTCCGAAACAAGCTATATTCAAACAATTGTATCTATGCTGATAACTATCTGTAGTTTGTAAAGAACTGCTACACTGTATTTGTTTAAGATTCCCCAAGCATACCTAAAAAGGTTATCTATGAGCGTTGTTTTCATAATAGACAGAGAAAATGATAAGTAAAACTGATCCTTAGTCATTGGTCATGAAGTTACTAAGGACAAATGGCAAAGGAGAAACAACAAATCTCGAGCAAAATGAAATTAACAACTAAAGGACACTACAGCGTCAAAGCTTTGCTAGATTTGAGCTTGCAGCCGGGATACGGTCCTGTCTCGGTCAGAGCGATCGCCTCCAGACAAGATATTCCAGCTCCATACTTAGAAAAACTGCTAATAGAAATGCGCCGTGCCGGTTTGGTAAAATCAATTCGCGGTAGCGTTGGTGGATACAAATTAGCGCGAGAACCAGCACAAATTTCTCTAGGAGAAATTTTAGAAGCAGTTGGTGAAACTATTGAACCTCTACCCCACCATCAAGCTTCCCCGGGACAAGCAGAAGATTGGGTAACATTCACTCTTTGGCAAAGACTGCACCAAAAATTAAAAGAAGCATTATACAGTATTACTTTGGCAGATCTTTATTATGATGCTCGCAGTTGGCAAGCTTCCCTTGGGGAAGAAGCTAGCTTTGTTGTTTAATCAACAGTCAAAAGTCCACCAGACCAATGACTAACGATTTGTACGTTTTAATTATTGCTGCTGGTTTAGATCGCTTAATAGGCGATCCCTGGGGATGGCCTCATCCTGTCCGGGTAATGGGATGGATAATTTCTCACTTTAGTAAATTAATTTGCACCTATTGTCAAAGTTCTCTCACACAACGGTTAGCTGGAATTATTTTAGGGACAGTATTAATTATAGGTAGCGGTCTGGCTGGCTACTTTATAATTCAAATTAGTCAATGGTTGCATCCATTATTAGGAATTGCCATAGAAAGCATTCTTTTAGCCAGCTGTTTTGCTCTCAAAAGTTTAAGGGTAGCAGCCGAAACAGTTTTAGAACCTTTGAAATTAAATCAAATTGAGGATGCTCGCTCCATTTTAAGTAATTATGTTGGCCGAGATACCAACAATCTTTCAGAATCAGAAATACTGCGAGCTGTTTTCGAAACCGTAACAGAAAATGCCATTGATGGAGTGATGGCTCCTCTTTTTTATGCCCTTGTGGGTGCATTTGTACCAGCTGTGGGTCCAGTACCCTTTGCTTTAGCTTACAAAGCTAGCAGTACTCTTGATTCTATGGTCGGTTACCGCCAAGCACCTTACACCTACTTGGGGTGGTTTAGCGCTCGCTTAGAAGATGGCTTAACTTGGCTCCCCTGTCGATTAACGGTGATAACCTTGGCGCTGTTGTCGGGTAAACCTTTGCAGGTAATCGCAGTGTGTCGCCGCGATGCGCCAAAAGACCCCAGTCCCAACTCTGGTTGGAGTGAATGCGTTTATGCGGCGATTTTAGGCGTTCAGGTAGGAGGTACAAATTGGTATGGCGGTGTAGCCAAGCATAAGCCACTACTGGGAGATAATATTCATCCGCTCACACCAACTTGTATTGCTCGAGCTTTGCAATTAACTAGATATTGCTTTTTGCTGTGGTTGGGAGGAAGCATTGTGGCTTTATTGCTAATCTTTTGAAAAAGGTAATGATGGAGATAAAAGAGTGGAAATTAAAAATTAACAACCCAGCATGCAATTAAGTTATTCAGGGATATCGGGGTATATGACTGTTTCTACCAACGCTAAAGTAGTTGAAATTCTCTCGTCGGAAGAGCTTCGCCGTACCGTCAATCGCCTTGCTTCTCAAATTGTAGAAAGAACGCCGGATTTGTCACAGCTGGCGTTGATTGGCATATACACTAGGGGAGTGCCGCTAGCGCAATTATTAGCGCGGCAAATTGAGGCACTAGAAGGTATATCTGTGTTAGTAGGAGCTTTGGATATCACATTTTATCGAGACGACCTGGATCAAATTGGCTTGCGTACTCCTGCCAAAACTGATATCCCTTTTGATTTAACAGGTAAAATTGTCGTACTTGTCGATGATGTCATCTACAAAGGAAGAACGGTACGTGCGGCGTTGAATGCTGTCAACGAGTACGGAAGACCAGAGATAATTCGCTTAGCTGTATTGGTAGACAGGGGTCATCGCGAGTTACCGATTCACCCTGATTTTGTTGGCAAACAGTTACCCACTGCTAAAGAAGAGATTATCAAGGTTTACTTGCAAGATATAGATGGAAAGGATGCGGTGGAGTTACACAATCCCACCTCTTAAATTCAACTTGGATGCAGATGTAGATGTATTTGTTTTTATCCCCACCTTTGTTGGGGTGGGGCTATGGGGAAATTTGCGTTATTTTAATTGCCGCTTTTGACTGCGCCGATGGTTTGCAGCAATTCTTTGGTAGTGTAGGGTTTGGATAAAAAAGCCTTGATACCCATGTCTGCTGCGGCATTAATTTTATCAGCAGAAGCAAGTCCGCTAACGGCAATAACTTTGACATTGGGATTAATTTTTTGCAAGGTGCGGATGGTAGTTAATCCATCCATGGAGGGCATAAGCATATCGGTCAACACTACAGATATTTTATCTCGGTGTTCTGCATAAAGGGCTATGGCTTCGATACCGTCGCTAGCTGTGATTGCTTTGTAGTTATAGGTTTCTAGGGAAGTTTTGGTAATGTCGCGAATGGAATCTTCATCATCCACAACTAAAATTAATTCCCCATTACCAGCAGGTAATTCCATTTCTTGCTCTTCTAGGGTTTCCGGTGTTTGTTGTGCTGGTAAAAACACTTTGAATTCGGTACCTTTACCTAACTCGCTGGAAACGGTGACAAATCCGTTGTGGCTTTTGATAATTCCCAAGACGGTGGAAAGACCCAGTCCGGTACCTTTACCCAATTCTTTGGTGGTAAAAAACGGCTCAAAAATGCGGTCTAGTATTTCCGGTGCAATACCAACTCCAGTATCGGCGATCGCGATGGCGACGTAGGCACCAACTCGTGCATCTATATGCATTTTGGCATAGTTGGCGTCAACGAAAAAATTTTCTGCTGTAATCTTTAAATGGCCGCCACCAGGCATAGCGTCGCGAGCATTGACACACAAATTCATCAATACTTGGTGTAGTTGGGTGGGATCGCCGTATACAGTCCAAAGGTTTGGCGGAACTTCAGTGGAAACTTCGATGGATTTGGGAAATGTTTCTTTGATAATTTGCTGAATTTCTCTGACCAAGTGCTTTAGTTGCAGTAGGGTGCGATCGCCTTCCATACCGCGAGTAAAAGACAGCACCTGTTTGACTAAATTTGCTCCTCTTTTAGCATTGCTGATGAGAATGGGTAAAAGTCGCTTGCTTCGTTCATCATGCAGTTGCGATTCTAAAAGTTGTGCTGTCATCATAATCGGAGCAAGGACGTTGTTGAGGTCGTGAGCAATTCCGCTTGCTAAGGTACCTATACTTTCCAAGCGTTGGGCGCGTAAAAATTGCGCTTCCAGTTGTTTTTTTTGCGTAATATCTGTATTAACAACTAATATAGACTGGCTTGTTTGATTAAACTCTTTCACCAAAGTCCAGCGACTTTCGACGGTAATTTCTTTCCCCGATTTAGTAATTTGTTGCAGTTCTCCTTCCCAGGAGCCGTTTTTCATGAGACTGGCGAGTGCTTCTTGCAATTTCAATAAGTTTTTTTCTTGCCAAATTTCCGATATATTTTTTCCAATTGCTTCTTCTTTTTTATAACCGTAAAGACGCTCAGCTGCTTTGTTCCAAAATAAAATTTTTTGATCTAAATCTTGTACAAAAATTGCATCTGTGGCAACATCTAACAAAGCTGCTTGTTCGCGGATTTTTTGTTCGGTTTGTTTGCGTTCTAAGGCGTAGCGAATCGAACGTTCTAGTAAAGGAGCTGTCAATTGACTTTTTTCTAGATAATCGGCTGCTCCTGCTTTCATAGCTTCGATGTCTATTTTGCGATCGCCTTTGCCGGTAAGTAAAATTATCGGAGCCGTGCAGCCATTTTCTATTGCCTCGTACAATAATTCTAAGCCGTTAGCTTCACCTAAACGGTAATCAACAAGATAAACATCGTGTTGTTTAGAGGCGATTTGCTCTCTTGCTGCTTGATAGTTACTTACCCATTCCAATTCACAAGATGCGACTTGAAATTCTTGGAACCAGTCACGAATTAAAATATAATCATCTTCATCATCATCAATTAAAAGAACCCGAATGGAAGAATTGTTTTTCATATCTGCCTCCTGCTCATAACGGCAGTTCTACTATTTCAAACCAATATTTTCCGATAGTTTTCATGACCTCAACTAAGGCTGCAAATGTCACGGGTTTAATAATAAAAGAATTTGCTCCCAAATCGTAGCTGCGATAAATATCTTCCTCTGCTTTTGATGTTGTGAGTACGACGACAGGAATTCGCCTTAGTTCGGGATTGTTTTTAATTTCTCTGAGCGCTTCACGACCGTCTTTTTTTGGCATGTTTAAATCTAGCAAAATTAAGCCAGGACGGGGTGAGATGTCGGGGTTAGCATATTGACCGCGTCGATACAAATAATCCATCAACTCCTCTCCATCCCTGACGATGTGTAGGTCGTTTGCGAGACGACTTTCAGTTAATGCTTCCCGAGCTAACATACAGTCGTCTTCGTCATCATCGGCCATTAAAATAGTCACGGTGGTTTGCCGACCCTTCACTCTGAATTTTCTCCTTTGTGGTGTTTCTATTATTAATTTATTCTTAAAATGCAACAAAACCCAGATGAATGTTAGAGACAAATTCTTTCCGCTTGGCAGCTTAGGAAGGAAGATTCATCGGTAAGGTAACAATAAATTTTGTTCCGTGTCCTTTTTTACTTTGCGCTGAAATCGTTCCCTGATGGCGTTCGACAATTTTGCGACAGATTGCTAAACCGATACCAGTACCTTCGTATTCATTGCGTCCGTGCAGGCGTTGAAAAACGTTAAAGATGCGGTCTAGATACTTTTCGTCAAAACCGATACCGTTGTCTTCAATAATAATTTGGCATTTTTCAGTACCTGTGGTGATAGAATCTAGGGGAGCAGGTAAAATTTGACTGTAAATTTTTACAACCGGCGCTTCCTGCGGGCGGTGAAACTTTAGGGCATTAGCAATCAGGTTTTGCAATAATTGCCGCATTTGCAGCGGATCGGCTTTAATGACAGGCAGCTGCTCTAATTGAATCTTTGCTTGTGTTTGTTGGATGGTGATTTCTAAATCGGATAGAACTTCTTGAGCTACCTGGAACAAATTCACTGGTTCGAAGGGCTGAGCTTTTGTAGTTACTCGCGATAAAGTTAATAAATCTTCAATTAAATTTTGCATGCGCAAAGCAGCATTCTGCATTCTTTCGAGGTAGTCGCGTTCTTGGGCGGATAAGCGATCGCCGCAAGTGACTTTCAAGCGATCGCCAAATGTCTTAATTTTGCGGAGCGGTTCTTGCAAGTCGTGGGAGGCAACAAAGGCAAATTCTTGCAGTTCGTCGTTGGAACGGGCGAGTTCTTGACGTTGGCGAGTTTCTTGTTCTAGAAGTTTAGCTTGCGCTAGAGCGATACCGATTTGATTTGCTAAGTGCAGTAACAGTTCCGTTTCCCATTCGTTCCAATTGCGAGGATGGGTGCATTGATGGACGATTAACAAACCCCAAAGCTTGCTTTGCTGAAGAATAGGTACAACCAGGTTCGCCTTAACATCTATTTGTTGCAAAAATTCTACATAGCAGGGTTCAAGTCCGGCGTCTTCTACGTTGGTAATGGAACCTATTCGTCCTTGGCGGTATTTTTCGATGTATGTTTCGCTAAAGCAAGGATCGACGATATTTTGTCCTAGGATGGGGCGAACGTTGGGAACTACTGCTTCTTTGACCACAGTTCCCGAGCCATCAGCTTCTATTCTAAATATTACTACTCGCTCGGCTTGCAATAGCTTTTGTACTTCTGTGACGGTGGTGTGGAGAATTTCATCTATTTGCAAGGACTGGCGAATTTTTAAAGTCAGATCGGCAAACAGGCGCAGTTGCATATTTTGGCGCACCAGTTCTTCTTGAGCTTGTTTGCGATCGCTGATATCCAGCATTGCTCCTATCATGCGTACTAATTTGCCGCTACTGTCTTGAACGGCGCAAGCGCGATCGAAAATATAGGCATAGGAACCGTCAGCACGGCGAAAACGATATTCTTTTGACCAAAATTGTTGTCGGTTGGCAATCAAAGTCTGAATCTCAGAAATTATTTTTGCCCTATCTTCTGGGTGTATGTGTTCGTACCACCAGTTTGGTTCGGAATTAACTTGCTCTGGGGAATAGCCGTAAACAAGGTACAAATTGTCGTTCCACCATATTTGGTTGTCGATTAAATCCCAGTCCCGGATTGCTTCTTTGGTGGCGCGAGCAAGAATGTGAAAGCGCTCCTCGCTCTGACGTAATTTTTCTTCTGCTAGCTTGCTTTTGGTAATATCGATACTTATCCCTAGCATTTGCGCTGCTTGGTTGTGGTGATGGCGAAAAACTGTTGCTTTGCTGGCTAGCCAGCGAGTGCTACCATCAGGCAAAACGATTCGAAATTCTTGTTCCCATTCTGTTTCGGTTTCTACAGCTTGGTGGAGGGAATTACAGACGCGATCGCGATCTTCGGGATGTATGCACTTTTTTAAAGCTTCCCAGCTGTGGTCGGAAGTAGTTTCTTCTTTGCAACCAAATAAAGCGCTCAGGTTTTCTTGGATAGTTAATTTTTGGGTAGCTGTGTTCCAGGACCAAGTTCCCGCGCAAGCTGCTTCTAAGGCCATTTGGAGCTGCATTTTTTGCCTGTGCGCTTGTTCGCTTTGCTGGCGGAGTGTCTTGCTCAGTTGACTAGCTTGGATGATACGATGTACTCGCTGGCGCAATATTGCTGCTTGTATCGGTTTGGTAATAATATCTGCTGCGCCTGCTGCTAAAGCTTGTTCTGTGGATTGTTGGTCGCAAACATCTGCGATCGCAATTATGGGTGGGCGATCGCCTTCAGGAGAACAAGCAAGTTCATCCATACCCAGCAACATTCTTGCAGCCAACAGTACTAGGTCTGGTTGCAATTGAGTACAGATACTTAATGCTTCCTGGAAGCTAGCTGTTAGTATTATCTTATACTCATTTCCCAATAAATTCAGCAGTTGCACCTGCACGGAACGGTCATCATCAACGACCAAAATGGAATTTGTCATTACTCAAGAAACGATAATAATAATTTTCACAAAATAGATTTTAATTTCATAGTTTTCCTAAATTCCCTAAAAAATAATTATTAACCAATAACTGCATGTAGTACTTTTAATAATTCCTGCGCTGTATAAGGTTTGGGTAAAAAGGTAATGCGTTTGTTGTTTTGTTGTGGCAATATTTGTTCGTTTGTTGCCAAGCCGCTCACGGCAATAATAGGTAACAGAGGATTCATTCGCTGCAATGTATTGATAGTAGTTATTCCGTCCATATTTGGCATCATGACATCTATAATGGCGCCACTGATTTTGTGTTTGTACTGAGCGTAGATTGCCACTGCTTCTATGCCATCATTGGCAGTAAGTACTTTGTAGTTGTACTCCCTTAAAGAGGTGGCGGTAATTTCTCTAACAGCAGCTTCATCATCTACAACTAAAATATATTGTCCGCATCCTCTGGGAATTTCTAAATCTTCCGGCGGTTGCGTAGTTTCTGTTTTAATTGCTGGTAAGTATACTTTGAATTTTGTTCCTCGATTGAGCTCGCTGGACACGGTTATAAAACCACCGTGACCTTTAATAATACCCATAACTGTAGATAATCCCAATCCCGTACCTTGACCGATTTCTTTAGTAGTAAAAAATGGTTCAAATATTCGATCTAATAATTCGTTAGGAATGCCTACTCCTGTATCAGAAACACTCACAACAATATAGCAACCTACTTTAGCATCCAGGTGCATTCGGACATAATTTTCATCTATGAAAACATTGTGGGCAGTGATTTTCAATTCTCCGCCATTAGGCATGGCATCGCGAGCATTTAGGCATAAATTCATCAATACTTGATGCAATTGGGTGCTGTCACCGCAAACATTCCACAAATCAGGTTGAATATCGGTATGTATGGTAATTGATTTGGGAAATGTTTGTTCGACAATTTGTTTCATTTCTAAGATTAAGTGTTTAACTTCTAGTACGGTGCGATCGCCTTCGATTCCGCGAGCAAATGACAAAACTTGTTTGACTAAATTGGCACCGCGTTTGACATTATTTTCGACAACGGATAGAATCTGGCGATCGCGTTGGTCTTTATATTTGGTTTGCAAAATTTGTACCGCCATCAAAATTGGTGACAGGACGTTGTTCAAATCGTGAGCGATACCGCTGGCGAGGGTACCGATACTCTCCATGCGTTGATTGCGTAAAAATTGCTTTTCGAGTATTTTTTTCTGTGTAATATCTGTATCAACGGTCAATATTGATTTCGGCTGGAGATTTTCATCTCGCACTAATGTCCAGCGACTTTCTACAATTACTTGCTTGCCAGATTTATTCCTTTTGTGCAATTCCCCTTGCCAAGAACCTTTTTCCAACACCGTTTGGTGAATTTCTTCCAGTACGGGGGTAGGTTCGTTATATAAAACTTCCTTGGCATGCTTGCCTATTGCTTCCTGTGCGCTCCAACCGTAAAGATTTTCAGCGCTTTTATTCCACAATAAAATCTTGTTAGATAAATCTCTGACTACAATTGCATCTGTGGTAATATCTAATAATGCTGCTTGCTCGCGAATCTGATGTTCGGCTTGTTTGCGGGCAGTAATATCTTCAAAGATGTACAAACGTCTGATGTGTTTGTCGTTTCCATCGCAAATTTGAGTAGAGAAACGCCGGATAATTCGCCCGTCGGTTAACAAAATTTCGTCTTCTACAACTGCATGGTTATCTTCCTGTTGCAAAGATTGGCACGATGCAGTAAAAGTGGCAACATCCGCTATTAATTTCAGACAAGCGGGAATGATGTCTCGATTCTTTAACTCTCCGGAGACCATCTGTGGTTTGAGGTGTTGAATACCCCAAATTTCACAAAAGCGATCGTTGAAATACAGGATGTTGTCGGTACGGCTGTCCACCACGTAAAATGCTAGCGGGGAAACTGCTGTCATGGAACGCAGCAGTGCTTCTGCGGCCCGTAAATTATCTTCGGCTTGTTTGCGTTCTGTAATATCTTCTACTATGTAAGCAAATTGGGGAACGCAACTGCAGCATCCGCCCACAGCTGAGACTGTTGCTCTTAGCCATTTCTGGCCTTGGGGAGTCTCGTGGGGATATTCGAAACTAACGGGTAATTTGCTGCGTTCTGCCTGACGGTAGTATTTTATCCATTCGCGGATGCGGTCTTTGCAAATACCCAATTCGCTGGCGAGACGATTTCGCATCTTGTCTGGAGTTAGTCCCCAAAATTGAGCGCTGGTGACGTTATCAGACACGTGAAGGATATCGTCTTCCAGCAGTTCTACTATTCCCATCATCATCGGCGCGCTGTCAAAAAAACTACGCAGAGTTCGTTGAGTTTGCTGCAGCGTCGCTTGTGCTTGTTGATACTCTGCTTTCATCTCCATCAGTTCTTGGAGATTGCGCCGCACTTCCAGCTGTCTGACGACCAAACGCGCGATCGCCTGCAGTGCTTCTACCTGTTGGGCGCTGATTTCCCGCGGTACCCGATCTGCTACGCACAGCGTTCCAATCGCTACTTTCTCCGGAGTTATTAATGGTACTCCAGCGTAAAATCTTACGTAGGGATGGGAGGTGACGATGGGATTTGTCGCAAAGCGCGCATCGGCTAGGGTATCGGGAATAACCAAAACCTCGCCCCCGTGCATGCAAATCGGACCAAATCCCACATCGAGAGGCATTTCCTGCAAATCTATACCTACTTTAGCTTTGAACCATTGACGATCGGTATCGATAAAATTAATGATAGCAATGGGTACCTGACAAATCTGTGCAGCTAAAGATACTAAATCATCAAATACTTGTTCTGGTAAAGTATTTAAAATTTGATATTGATGAAGAACTTCTTGCCTGTTGAACTCATAATTACTGCGCACAAAGAAAGTTGTCATTATTTTTTCCCACTACTACTGCTGAATTACAACTATAGTTTTACTGCGTGTAACTCGCGCTGCTGGATTGCTCTTTTAGAGAGGAAATGGGGATGTGAAGGAGGGATAATGGTTGTATTTTTATTACCACTGCCATCTGCATTTACCTTTTGTTAACTAAATTGAATATTTCACCCTTTATTAACTATTTATTAACCAGCTAGTCTCTGAACTTTTAGCTCCAGCAAATTAGCGATCGCTACACTCTCTATGGACAATGAGATTGTTTTGTCACTTACCTATAGTAATATGTCTGAAGAGAGACGAGGAAATTCCGTTGGAAATCGAGTAATTTCACGCAAATACAAGCCCTTATGGAAAAATAACGGTATATTTTGTTTCCACTCTCCCAGGGATATGCAAATAAAAGACTTTCTTCGCAGGACTGGCCGTTCACAAGCTTTTGTATAAAAGCTAACTTATTGCTAAAGGGTGTGAAAAAAGGGTAGTATTTTGCTTGCTATTGTTTTGTTTCTTTCCAACAAAATCTCAACCACACTAATTTATTTCTGTTAGAAAAATTATATACGATCGCCAATAAATAAAGTTATTTATGATAACTACGATCGCCTCTTGTGCAGTCAAACCCAGAAAGGAAGACAGCTTCGCCATTTCTTTAGCACCTTTGTCTGTAGAAAAGGTTTATCAACTAGCTTCAGATCCAGCTAACGGTGCAGTGGTTGTAATGAGCGGGACGGTTCGCAACCAAACTGGTGGCACACCTGTAGTAGCCTTGGAATATCAGGCTTACGAACCAATGGCCCTGCGTGTTTTTTATCAAATCGCCGAAGAAATTCGCCAAAAATGGACTGATGTGAATCGCGTGGTCATTCACCATCGCATCGGACGCCTGCAAATTGGCGAAATCAGTGTTTTAGTAGCGGTAGGTTGTCCCCATCGTTTGGAGGCGTTTGAAGCTTGTCGCTATGCTATCGATACTCTCAAACACCAAGCTCCGATCTGGAAAAAAGAATATTGGCAAGATGGTTCGAGTAGTTGGGTTAGTATTGGTGCTTGTGAGGCTAAAGGTTGTTAAGTTTGGACTGAGAATTAATTATTTTTCTCAATTTTTAGGACTTTTTTACAGATTAGCCTGTTATTTATTTAAGTTTGTAAATATTTGCTTGTCTCAAAGGTCTATTCTTTTAGACTGAATTTTTGCAAGAGAATAACTTTTGGGATTGGTACAAATGCATTTAATAAACTTTCTTTGTCATGACGTTATAGTTGCGATTTCCTTTGTAGCTTGTATTCTGGGTTTGATATTGCTCAGGGATAACAGCAAACAACAAAATAACGAAGCAGAGGTAACCGAGCGAATTTTGTTTCGAATGAGCTTTTCGTACTGGTTAGTTTACTGCATCGCTTTCGGCATTCAAAAAATAGTATTACCCCATTGGGAAGCAATACACACAACGTTAAAAATTACTACCGCTTTGTCATATTTCCTAACATTTTCTTGTATTGTGAGTTTGCCTTTGCATAAATTAGCTGTGCGCCAGGTTGAGGAGTAGTTATTGGTTCAACTTTAATTTGTGGCAGCGCATAGTTGGGCGATCGCTCGTGCATTTGCAGCTAACCACTAAAGTGGAGCGATCGCCAAAAAGCTTGTTGTTGGGGGTGAGTTTTGTGATTGCCATTTTGGTTATGCAGCTTCTAGAGGAGCCATTGTTAAGCCAGCGCGACGCAGCTGTTGGTGATAAAGTTCAGCTGGTTCTTGAGGGCCAATCCAGACAATGGCTTGGCCTTCGTAGTGTACTTGGTTGGTAAGTTCCCAGGCGCGATCGCTAGTCATTCCCGGAATATACTTCATCAAGCACTCGGCAACGTGCTCAAAAGTATTAAAGTCATCGTTTAAAACAATCACTTTGTAATTAGGATAAGGTTTGCGGGTGACTTGACTAGACCGTTCAGGAGCTATAGTTGGTGTTGTTGCCATCCCGGAAACAGCTGCTGAAAGTCTGGTAACCATAAGTACTCAACTCTAGTTTCTCACAAAACTACACTACAAATATTTAGTTTAGTTCATGGTTGGAGCTGGTGTGGATACAGATTGAGCAGCTAACAGCTACCCACCAACCAATTACTTCCAATCTTCCCAGTTTTGATTGAAAATAGAGGTATCGGGAAAAGCAGTCGGATTGCCGTTTTGATTTAGCAAGCGCTGCAAAGCTTCCAGCTTTGGTTCTGGTTGGGGCAAATTGTTCACCAGTTGATAGGGTGCGACATTATGTTTCAACGCAAAAGCAGCTGTTGTTCCAGCTGCAGCGCCAGATGACCACTCAAAGGAGTGTACCCGATACGCGGCGGCTGCAATGTGGCTTGTGGCGATACTTTTACCTCCTACCAACAAATTATCTATTTTTTGAGGAATCATTGCCCGCAGCGCAATTTGGAATGGATAAGCTTGACCGGCGCCGCGTCTTTCGCCTGCACGTTCTGTATTTCCGGGTGCTTCTGGCGGGCTTTTACTCATGCAAGGATGAAAGTCGATAGCATAGTGACCGATACCCACAGCATCGGGGAAGATAGTAGAACGAGTGCGTCTGGCGACATTTTCCGGGCGTTTTTGTCCGGAAATAACAGACAAGGCTTCCAAACCAGCCAAAGCGGCTTTGAGACGACGATATTCTGCTGGTGGCAAAGCTTTGCGGTAATAGGGGTCATCGTAGTTGCGCCGAGAAATATCAATTTCCCAGATAGTAAATCCTTGGGGAGCACCCCAACTCGGGCGTCCGATGATACGCCGGGCTTCCCGAATATACGGGTATTTTGACAAGCCGTGCGCTGTACCCATAGGCGAATTCAATCCTGCAAGAAAGCGGTTGTATGGTTGCGGTTGCTTGACACCATTTCCCAGTTGGGAGTCTGTAGTACCTGCTACTAGCCAATAATAAAAACCAAAGGCGTTTTCCTCAGCTTTGCGCAAAGTTTCTATTCGCAGACCGCCCATCCAACCTCCCGGTTTTAGCTGACCGGTGGCCTGCAGTTGTTGGCGAGTATAAATCAAATTGTCTCGGGAAGTTCCCGGACGGTAGTCGTTACCCCAAGTCCAGTTTTGCATAGAGATATCACCTGGAGTAGGAGCTGTAAAAGTTATACCGCCAAATTTCATTGTCTTTCCCTTGTGGGGATTCCAAATGCGACGGTAGGTGAAAACCAAAGGAAAACTTGCCAATCGCGGTAATTCGTAGCTGTAGTAAGGTGCATATTTTTGATAAAAAGGAGGCATAATTTGTCGTTGCGGTTCTTTGGTCGCCTCCATGGCAAACGTGTAAGTAAAGCCTTGAACGCAGTAAGGATCGTTGCGAGTACTGGAGGAAGAAGGTTCCAAGTAAGAACGAGCATCAATCCCCAAACGATAGGGAACATCTGCAAGAGCGATAATTTCACCAGTTTCAGTGGTGTCTATAACGTACCAGTTGGGAGCTTTGCTTTTTTTGCTTGTTTGGAAACAAAACGGATAATGGTTTTGGTAAAACGAGATGAATTTTGATAGCGATAGGAATCTTCGATGGTTTGAGACAGAGGAAAAGTATTCAAAGGTGGTGCGTTGGGTGCTGGTTGGTGCTGAATGGCGATCGCGCTGTTGATAATTTTTCCATCCGGACTGATAGTCAATTCTTTAATAACGGTGTTTGGAAACAGCTGCAACTTTCCCTTACCCTGTTTTTCCGCATCCTTGAGCATGGACTTCAAAATTTCGTGACCGTCGCGGGGTAAAAAACAGGACTCGCTGACCCAACAATTACCGGGATTGAGTTTCCCATACTTGCGTTCCAGTCGCCTTCGCAATTCCAGGTAACCGCGGGAGTAATATAATTTGGCACGTTGGGTTGGTCGTTCGTCAAGTGCAGAAGTTCCCTGAGAAGAAATTTGTCCTCCTAGCCAATCGGTAATTTCCGTCAAGCAAACTGTTCTACCCGCTAACAAGGCCTCGTAAGCGGTAGCAACTCCAGAAAGTCCGCCACCAACAACAAGAATATCGCAGTTTACCGTTTTATCAGGTGCCCTGGGCGGAACCGCTGTTGCTAAATTAGGTGCAATCAAACTAGAAATAAGAATTGAGAGAAAAATTTTTGAGCCGCTACTCATTGCTGCTTTGCATTTTAATAAAGATCTCAAATGCAAATCTTCCCTTGGGTGCAGGAGAGCTACCGAATCCACAGCTAAATCATCCCCCCAACTCTCCCTTATTTTTGTCTTTTGAGCACGGCAAGATAAAGATGATAGACGCCAATTTACTAGGTGTTTCATATTGAATTGATTCCGTTCAACTCCCTATTTGCAAGTCAAGATGTACGATTTCTCTGGCTTTGGGCGATAATGCCAGAAAAACCACCCTGACAGGTTTATAAAAGCAAAAAGCCACGTCTTGCTTTTGCTAGGTACTTTATATCAGTTCTGAAAGACTTTAAAACTCTCGGAATATTATTTTTCATTGACCAAGAGCGGGAAAAAAGCTTGCAAAGAAGCCTTTGGTGAGCTAAACACCGAAACGAGCGATACTTTGGTTCAACATCGATCTCGCTTCTAGCAAGTCTGCAGACGATTTTGTCGCTTTATCCACCAAAAAACAAACTGTAACTTGGGGAAAAAGAAGTTTGTAGCAGTGCGGAAATGAAAACGGCGCTACTACAAACCAATTAAAGATTTTTAACACTGACAAAGTTATAGCTGCGCGAACAATTCCTTCTACTGATTTGTGGTTCCGCTTTCCGTGGGCGGACGTTTAATTTCTCCTTCGCTGTAGCCTAATTCATACATGCTAGCAGCGCGAGCATCTTCCTCTGGTGGCGTTTTGGGTTTTCCTTCCCAAGCGTCAGATTTTCCGAGGTTAAACCAATCCTCGTCGGTTTTTTCGGGATAGAATGCATTTTCTGTTGTTTTTGTCATCTGGGCACACCTCTTAAATGTTAAGGCCTCAATTCGTTTGACTGCTCTGTTTTGCCATAATTCTTTTGTAGAATTAACAGCGGGCTCAAAATTGAAAGCAAATAAGGGAAACTTGCAAAGCGGGCGATCGCTATTTTTATTTTTGTCATTTCCAGTGCAGACAAGGTGGCGAATCATTTGTATCAAAAGTTGAAGTTTCTATCGTGACTAAATAAGTACACGGGCAGAAGTCAACAAACCTGATTTTTTGCTTTTTTTTAAAAAAGGCAAATTAGTGGTGGAGGAATAGTTCAAATGATACAAAATTCAACTCCCAAACCAGATGTTTCTGTCAAAAGAGGTAATCCCTTGCGCACTCTCGTAATTGGTTTTTTGCTTGGTTTGATTGTGGGCGCTCCCTTGGGGTGGTTTAGTCACCGAGTTTATTTTCGCTACCGTTCTGCCCAAGTTCTATTTTGTCGCCAACAGCATTTTGGACAGTCGGAAGCCGAGCTGCAGGCTTATTGTGGCTCTTTATACTAACTTGATACTAAATTACATGTAAAAAGCTTTGCTTCATTTCTACAGCCAATTCGTCTTTAGCGCTGCAAAGCGATCGCTGGGGTTGCCTGTTTTTGTCACCCTCTTGATATTTGAATTGGCTTTATTTCTACTGAGTTATTGTTTAGCTCGTAGATGAAGTTGCTTCCCGCCTTGACCTGGAAATTTATCTTTTTATTCAGAGAGCAATAAATTTCGAACCAAATTTTCAGTAAGAATCAGAAACAATAATTTAATTAATAATTCTCCATACCATAATTATCACCTCCCCTTTTTCCACTTTCAGGCTTGCCTTGGCAAGATTTTCTCGATATGGTTTGTATTTGAGCTTCAATTACATCTTTTTCTTTATAGAGCCTTCCTAGTCTTTTCATGGCATCAAAAATTTGCCAAAATGGCAACCTAGATTTGATCCCCTCCGTTAAATTGATTAAAGATAAACGACTTCAAGGGTGTTGTTATCAGGGTGTATCATCAAAGAAAATAATTCTTGGTGATACACTCTCTTTTGAAAATTAGTCTTTTTTAATCCAGATATTCACACATGTATGTTTAGATTTGGTAGAATTGAAAATAAATAAGATTGACATTTACTACACCAGGAACATTTAGCGTGTATTGACATTGTCGTTATTACCCATGTTAGCCCCCTAAATAAATGACAGTGTCTTTACATATCCTGCGCGCTTCAGTAGTAAATGTCGAAGTGGGAGTGAAAGCAACTGGTAGGCTAACTCCCACTTTTATTTTTGTTAGCAACATCTGCTTGTAATTGGCAAAGTTGGAGAAAAGTACATTCCCAAATCAAGCGTGGTTGGGCGTAAGCAAGCAAAAATTTCCGAGCTTGTTCTAGTTGATTGATGATGCTTGCTTGCTGCCAGTTTTGCCAATAAAAATGTTGCAGAAAATCGATAAGCCACAGCTGGGCTTCTGTATCCAAAGATTTATCAATTTCTCTAGCTAATTCTAAGGCTTGAATATAGTTTTTTGGTATTTGGCTTGCAGTTTGGAGGATTGGCAAGGGAATATTTTGCATTTGTTTGTAAGCAGCGATCGCCTTCCCAGGACTACCAGCAGCGATACTCAAAATCACTGGATTTTGTAAAATTTCCTCATACCCAACACGCTTCAATACAAAAGCCATGGCAGCTGTATCCAAGCAACGAAACAGAATGCGTTGGCAGCGCGATACTAAAGTTGGCAAAATAGACTCAACAGAAGGAGCAATTAAAATTATTGTTGCTTGTCCTGGTTCTTCTAATGTTTTGAGTAGGGCGTTGGCAGCTGCTTCAGCCATCGTTTGGGCCTGCTCTATGACTACTATATGTCTTGGTGCTTCTAAAGGAGAACGACTCAGAAATTCGGTAATTTGGCGAATTTGTTCTAGACGAATCAAAGGCGACCCTTGACGTTGGATTCCTTTGTCTGCTGCTTGAGCTGCTGTTAGAAGTTGTCCTTGATACTGGTAAGTGGGCTCTACCCACAACAGGTCGGGATGGTTGGCATTTTGGAGTTTAGTGCGTATAAATTTAGCGTTCGACTCGTTAGTAAACAGCAGTTCTGTAAAGCACCGCGCTGCTAAACTGCGTCCAACTCCCTCTGGTCCTACAAACAAATAGGCTGGTGGAATGCGGTTTTTTTTGACAGCTTGAACCAATAGCTCTACCGCTTGTTGTTGCCCTATAAGTTGTGCAAACGGGTCAGTCATAATTTAATGTATAACAATTGCACTCTCAACTTGTGTACCGGTGCAAGCAAACTTACAGTTAGAAATAACACACAACTATGACACGATTATGTTAGTACCTGCAGAAACAGTTAAAATCTTTCAAAACCAACCAGAATTGAGATTTTCGCCTGGCGAAGTTATTTTTGAACAAGGTGCTCCTGGAGATTGCATGTATGGCATTTTAACGGGAGAAGTAGATTTGTATGTTAATGGCAAAGTGGTGGAAACTATTAAGGCGGGGGATGTTTTTGGAGAAGGAGCGTTGGTTCATCCAGACAAAAACAGAGCTTCTACAGCGATCGCTAAAACCGAGTGCGTACTCGCTTGCATGAATCGGGATCATTTTTTGTTTGCTGTTCAAGAAACTCCTATGTTTGCTTTGCAGGTAATGCAAAGTTTCTCCGATCGCCTGCGTCGCATCAAGCAACATCTTTGCGAATGATTTGTATAGCAAGTGTAATAAGGTTCAACAGCAACTCAATTTTCTCCGCAAGCAACCAAAGGATCGCGCCTGTAGCTACAAACATAACAGCTACAGGTTGATAGTATGGTAAGGAAAGCAAGAAAGTTGTGTGGCAAAAATCGCCCAATTCACTTCCGCGATCAATCCCTACCAGCCCCTAAATTTACAAATGCTCAACACTATCCCTTAACACACAAGAGGGAGACAGTGATTGAACTTTATGAAAAATTTCACCTGTCTGAAGATAAGCAGCACTTTGGTAACCTATTTCTAGGTGAATACCAACCGATGTCAGATCCATGACCTCACCCAGAACGATTTTCAGGTTTGCGTGCAAGTGCAATGATAAGGTGTCCCTGCTCAAGAGCTTGTTTGACAAGCTGGCGACCAATACTACCCGTTAGCCAAAAATATTTCTTACAAGGTGTGCTGTAGTTGCTTGCGATCGCTCACCACCATACCCAGCAGCAAGATCGCTGACTACGCGCTCGAGAAATTGATTTAGCTTTTGTTCATTTATCTTTTGTTCAAAGACACTCATAGTTCATATTCTTAATGTTTGGTTACGTTTTTAGTATGATGCCGATCGAACTCGAGAACGAGTGTCAAAATAGCCATATCCGGTTCATTTATGCCAGAGGATCGTAAATATTATTGGAGTTAACAAAAAATGAACGGCACTCATGTCAGCATCGTTGCAATTCCCGATGCCATGTTTTCAACATTGAGTGGCATCTATGATGTGCTGAATTCGTTTTCAATTCTGAGCACCTATGACGATGCGGTACCCAAAACATCTCCCTTTCAAGTTGAGATTGTGGCGCCAACCCAGGACACCATGAATACTGCAAGTGGATTGCCTCTCTATAACGCGCGATCGCCGATGTCAATTCCACCGACATTGTCATCATACCGTCTGTAATGGTTCAACACGGGATATGGAAAACGGGACGCTATCCTGAGGTTGTTCGGTGGTTGATAAATATGCATTCCCAGGGCGCAACTTTGTGTTCGGCTTGTTCAGGCGTTTTGTTGTTAGCTGAAACTGGATTGCTCTCTGGTAAAGATGCAACGATGCACTGGGCCTTTGCTACGACGTTTCAGCAAAATTTTCCACAGGTGCATCTGCGCCTGGAGAAAGTATTGGTCATTGCTGGCGATCGCGACCAGTTTATCATGTCAGGAATGTCTGCATCGTGGCATGACTTGGTACTTTATCTGGTGGCCCGATATGCTAGCCCTAATGCTGCACAAGCAATCTCTAAGTTTTTTGCCTTGCAATGGCACAAAGACGGACAGACTCCCTATCTGGTGTTTGACGTTCCCGTTCACCATGAAGATGCTGTTATTCGAGATGCTCAACTTTGGCTGGCAGAAAACTTTTCAATTGCAGCTCCCATCACCGAAATGGTCAAACGAGCAGGTATTCCCGAACGTAGCTTCAAACGCCGCTTTACTAAAGCAACCGGATATTCTCCAATTGCCTACGTCCAACACTTGCGAATTGAAGATGCCAAACGCCGCTTAGAACAAACGAATATATCTGTCGATCGCATTGGTTGGAGTGTTGGTTATGAAGACGCAGCCTCGTTCCGGAGATTATTCAAACGCATCACGGGGATGACACCAGGCGACTACCGCCGCAAGTTTAGCATGCCTCACTATCTTTATTGCCGTGAGGTCGATATCCGGCTTTCATCTGGCTAGTTGCTTTTGGCTTTACGCTTCCCAAACAAAGGCATTTTGTCTTTGAACTTAGTTTGTGTTGCTTAAGCTTGACTTAACTTACCTCCTAAACACTAGAAAACTGCGTGCAGACACTGTGCAAATGAAGGTTGCGATCGCTTCTGTCTTTTCAACTGTGCTGTTATACTGCTGACAAGGTAACTTTGCCAAACGTCATAAACACAAAGGTGGTTCCGACGGGTCCCCGGTATGCACCCTGGTTTTCACACAAATGACAAGCCAGTGCCGTAAACTCCCACGCTTGCATCTGGTCGCACTTAAATTTGCTAGCGGTAAGGTCTGCGATGCCGTGCTGCTTGCCGTACTCGCGAACGCACCAGGCGTGCTCTGCTATCTCGGGCACAATGGATGGATTATCCCAGGCCCACAGCCAAGTACCATCTTCGGTGTCGTACGTACCAACGATCTGGACGGGAGCTACGCACATAGCCTTCACTATGTCAGATATTTCTGACATTTTCACTGTTTTACTTTTATGATTTTTACAAGTTTTTAGAAAGGGTCAACATTGCACTTTTGGCAATAAATCCACTTTTTTGGCAATTTGAAATCGAGCTATATTGATAGAAATTAAAATCAAAAAAAATTCAGTTTGACAGTCGTTTGGATTTTGATTAGTGAAATTATATTGTCAATTTGCAAATCTAGATTTTACCTTGTTTTTTTGAATTTTTCTGTTACTTACCAATCTTGCCTGGATTAGCAACTTGATTTGGAAGTTCACTCATTAATTTTCTAGCTTTTCTTCACATTTTAGAAGCTTTAATTCTGTTGATGAGAAGATATATTGGCATGACGAGTAATTATATGGTTGTCCGTCCAGAACTACTAACAGTAGATTTATCTCAATCTATTTTCTATCTACAAAACAAACACTAATAATGGAGATCCTTCCTGAGAAAATCTATATGGGGCGTCTTTGCTTAATTAGTAGCAAAAGAAATTTTATCAGCAACTATTAGCAACGAGCATTTTTCTTAACGGTTTTTTTCTGAAACAGGATCCGTACCAAGTTTAAAAAATAACTTGATATTCCCCAAACTTGAGTGAATTTCCTGTTATAGCTGAGTATAAATCTCTTCCTTGAGATAGTAGTGTTCTAGTATTGAAAACAATTATTCAGATTTAAGCAGATACTGCATTGCATAGGAAAGGTATTGAATTTATGGCGTTTCCGAATCAACAACCTCATCAACCAGCGTATGTATCTACACCAAATAGAGGTAATGGCATGAGTATTTTTTTGTCTAGTGTTGCTGTGCTACTTTCTACACTGGCTTTAATTTGTAGTGGTTATGTAGCTTACCAGGTTATTAATTTGCAAAAGACCTTAGATACATTAAATACAAAAAGAGATACCGCGATCGCTCCTGGGGCAACAGTTAATACTCCTGCTGCAAGCAATACGCAGCAAGCTCCAGTACAACAAACCCAGGCTCCTAGTGATGTAACAACGCAGTCAACTGCAGAAGCTGGAGTTGCAATTAAACCACGTCAATTTGTACAAAAAGCTTTGGGCAATAAGGCAGAAGTAGAATTACTTTCAGTAAAGCGAATTAAAGATCCAGAAACTGGCAGTCGTGACGTTGTTAATGTACAGATGCGCATTCGCAGATTAGTTGCAGATAACGTTTCTGGTGGGGATTATATCAACGTTTCTGGAACAACAGCCCGTAATCCTGAAACGAGTGAAAGTTATAAATCTGTTAGTTTTCAACGTTCTACTGGTGGTGTAAGCTTATTTTTTCTACGAAAAGGAGCTTCAGCAGATGCTTATGTTTGGTTAGCAGTTCCGGAAGGTGTAAATTATATCGATATTTTTGTGCCAGAAACAGCGGCGTTTAGAAACGTGCCTATTTCTTAGCAGTTGTCTTTCTTATTTGGCTTGTTTACTGGTTCGTGCTAGAGTCTTTGCCCATTGAGCGATCGCAGCCTTTCATCCTCCCACCGCAGGTAGGGAATCTAGATACAAAATCGTGTCCATGAAACAGCATCTCATTCCTGTACTCTTATCTTCGGTTGTCGGGTTACTTGCTGGTGACCTGCATTCCCCAATCAAAGCACAAAAGTACCCTCTCGGCAATTATGTGAGTTTCCCAGCCTGCGGCATCAAAATCCGGCAGCCGGAAGGCTTTGAAAAGGCGGACTCTTTTGATGGATTTGCACACTCGCAAACACTGTCGTCGGTCATGGTCATGTGTATTCCAGGGCCCTATTCGAAGGTTACCGCCGGCTTGACACCAGAGCGAATGAAGGCTCGGGAATGGACTTTGCAAAGCAAACAAAACGTCAGGATTGATGGTCTACCGGGAATCCTTATTAGCTTCCAACAACCTGTAGGAGGTCAGGTATTGCTAAAGTGGCTTCTCGGCTTTGGCGATGAACGCAAGACAACAATAGTGATGGCAACCTTCCCCAAAACCCACGAACAAAAGCTGTCGGCTCAATTGAAATTAGCCGTGTTAAGTACCCGGCTAGAGCAAGTTCTCCCGCCCAAGCCAGGAAGCGATCTGCCTTTTACCCTGAGAGCATCTCAAAAGCTAAAGCTCACGCCCGCTATTAACAAAACGCTTGCTTACACTAAGGACGGAATTATTCCCACCAGGTCGGTGAAGGATCCGCTGTTCGTTGTCGCGCCTGCTGTTAGTCAGGTTGTGGTGACAAACAAGCGGCAGTTTGCCGAACGTCGACTTTACCAAACTGCGCTCGTCAGAAAGCTTACCATCAAGTCCGCTGACGTTGTCACCATTGAAGGTATAGATGGTTACGAATTGCTAGCCGAGGGCGAGGACACCAAGTCGGGAACACCGTTGCTTGTTTATCAGGTAATTCTGTTCAACAGAAATTCCTACATTCTCATGCAGGGACTTGTGGGAACCGAGCTTGGTGACGAGTATTTGCCTGAATTCAAGGCCATGGCTCGCAGCTTCAAAAGGAAATAGCCTTGACGATTTCGGAAGCGGGTGTTGGCTAGTCTGGTGTCTAGAAAAGCACAATTCAAAAAAAGCGTCCCCCCGGGAGGAGGGACGGAAGAAATCAATCGTCAAAGGAGAGAAGAATTAGCCGTTGAGAGCAGGAGCAGCTTCAACACTAGCTAAATCGAGAGGGAAGTTGTGAGCGTTGCGCTCGTGCATTACTTCCATACCCAAGTTGGCACGGTTGATGATATCAGCCCAGGTA